>Ga0247831_1000037_pt1 | contig 242614 bp, 243 predicted proteins | sample LaCruzMarch2015__9_FD_192406 | JGI IMG/M metagenome (GOLD analysis project Ga0247831, IMG submission 192406) | Freshwater microbial communities from meromictic Lake La Cruz, Castile-La Mancha, Spain - LaCruzMarch2015_1m | ecosystem: Environmental > Aquatic > Freshwater > Lake | place: Spain... | reverse complement strand
TGGGAATGGAACAGGGTAAATGGCAGGCGCATCTGAAGGCCGCCGAGACATCGGGCATGAGCCTGATCGCGTACGCGGCGCAGCACGGCATCAACGTGCGCCGGCTGTATGAGTCGCGGTACCGGGAGGCCAGAGCGAAGGCGGCCAGGGCGCGCCAATCATCGGCCTTTGTGCCGGTCAAGGTCCGTCCAGCGGAGCTGGTGAAGGACCCGCCTGCGCCACAGCACGGCGGCATCACCGGCGGCGCTTTGGAGATGCAGGCACGACTGGCCAACGGCGTGGTGCTGAGCTGGGCCAGCGAGCCCGCCAATGCCTCGGCGCAGGCCAACTTGCTGCACACGCTGGCGGGGCTGCCATGTTTCGATTGAACGCCGCGCTTGCGGTGTACCTGCACCGCGAGCCGATCGACTTTCGCAAGAACATCAACGGCCTGGCCGCGCTGGTGGAGCATGACCTGGCGCTCGATCCGTTTGCCGATGCGCTGTACGTATTTGGCAACCGCAGGCGTGATCGCATCAAGATTCTGGGCTGGAGCCGCAACGGATTCTGGCTCTTGCAAAAGCGCCTGGAGAGCGAGCGCTTCATCTGGCCGCGCGACAATCAGCGGGTGGTGGAACTCAGCGTACAGCAACTGCACTGGCTGCTCGAAGGCATCGATCTGGCGGCCATGCGCGGGCACGAAATATTGCGCTACAAACGCGCGGCTTGAGGGAACTTCGATGCTGGGTGCGGGGTCAGAAATACCAATGACAAAGCCGCCCAGCATCGAAGAATTTGCAGCGCTGCAAAGGGCGCTGGATGCGGCCCAGTCCGAGCGCGATGCTGCGCAGGCTCAACGCGAGGCCGTGCAAGCAGAACGCGACGCCGCACAGGCCCACCGCGATTCACTGATCGGCCAGAACCGCCTGCTGCGCGCCCAGCGCGACCTGCTGCAGGAGAAGCTCAACAAGATGATGCGCAAGGTCTTTGCTGCCAGCAGCGAGGCCGTTGGAACGCACCAGAAGGACATGTTCTTCAACGAGGCCGAGGCGCTGGCCGCAGCCACCAAGGCGCAGCCTGCGCAGCAAGAAGGTGTCGATGGCGGCAATGGCGGCGATGGCACCCCTCACACCGAGATCGCCGGCCACAAGCGCGCCAAGCGCGGGCGCAAGCCTCTGGATCCCGCACTGGAGCGCCACGTCGTGCGCCATGAACTCAGCGCTGCCGAGCGGGTCTGCGCGCACGATGGCGCCACGCTGGTGGAGATCGGCGTGGAGGCCAGCGAACAACTCGACATCATCCCGCAGCAGGTGCGCGTGATCCGCCACGAGCGCGTGAAGTACGCCTGCCCGTGCTGCGACGGCGGCCTGCGCCTGGCTGCAAAGCCGGCACAGATCATCCCCAAGGGCTTGTTCGGCGAATCGGCGCTGGCCTGGATCGCCACCTCCAAGTTCGATGATGGGCTGCCGCTGTACCGCCAGGCGGCGCTGCTGGGGCGCTTTGGTGGTACGGACCTGTCGCACAACACGATGGCAGCGAGCATCGTGCGCGTGGGTGCAGCGGTGCAGCCGGTGATCAACCTGCTGCGCGACCACTTGCTGGACTCGCCGCTGGTGTACGGCGACGAGACCACTGTGCAGGTGCTCAAGGAGCCCGGGCGCGCGGCGCAGGCCAAGAGCTACATGTGGGTGCAGATGACGCAGGGCTCTGGCCCCGAGGGGACGGGGCCACCGATCCGGCTGTTTGGCTACGCGCCCTCGCGCAGCACCACTGCGGCGGTGCAGTGGTACGCCGGGTTGCGCGAAGGCTGCGTGTTGATGACCGATGGCTATGAGGTCTACGACAAGATCGCGCACGCCCACAAGCTGGTGCACCTGGGCTGCTGGGCGCATGCCAGACGCTACATGGTGGACGCACTGCAGGTGCTGCCCAAGAATGCGCGCACGCCCGAGCAGCCGGCGGCGCAGTGCATCGAGCTGATCGCCAAGCTGTACGCGGTGGAGGGCAATGCGCGCGAGCTACGCATGGATGCACAGCAGCGCCAAGCCCTCAGGCAGGCGCACAGCGTGCCGGTGATCAAGGCCATCGAGACCTTGGTGCTGACGCACCTGCACGCCGTGGTGCCCGGCAGCGCGCTGGGCAAAGCGCTGCACTACTTCAGCTCGCAGTGGCCCAAGCTGATTCGCTACGTTCAAGACGGCCGCTATCCCATCGACAACAACCCATGCGAGAACTCGATTCGTCCGTTTGTGGTCGGCCGCAAAGGCTGGCTCTTCAGTGATACGGTGGACGGCGCCAACGCCAGTGCCAACCTGTACTCGCTGGTGCAGACCTGCAAGGCCAACGGCATCGATCCCTACCGCTACCTGGCTGCGTTGTTCACCGCGCTGCCCAACGCCCAGAGCGCCGACGATTACGAGGCACTGATGCCTTGGCGCATCGCGCTGGCGGCGCAGTGACCGTCAACCCGGCGGCTGGCTGTCGCCAGCACGCCCCACCACGGCGCCAGGAAAAAGTCAAGGGACGGGGTTCATAGACCGCTTACGCTTGAGATGGGCCTTGAGCGCCTTGAGGAAGGCGACAACCTCCTCCTTCTTGATGCTGCCCTCGTGCAGCCTGAACAGGCAGTTGGTGCGCGTGAGTCCGGCGATGACCGAGACATGATTCCAGTTGAAGTGAAACTGGATGACTGGCGTCTGTCCCTTGGGCGCCCAGGTGCGCACACGCGTAGGTCGCTCGCTGATGCCCGACTCGTCCACGAAGACGATCAGTCGGCCGTCTCGCTGGGCTTTTTTTTAAGCGCAGGCCAGGTGCTGCGCTTCCAACTGCGCACGGCATCCTCATCGCGTTCGATGGCACGCTTCTCCGGCTTTTGTGGGCTGAAGCCCAGCGAACCCAGGATGCGCCAGACATGTGGCTGGCTGAAGCGCACGCCGTGCAGTCGTTCGATGACGACGCCCACCCGCTTGAGGGTCCACAGCTCGGTCCCAAAGCCATGCTCCGTCGGGCTTTGCAGGATGGCGGCGCGTACGGACGCCAACTGCCCCTCATCGAGCTTGGCCGGTCGGCCCCGCCCGGGCACGGAACGCAGAGCGTCGATGCCGCCTTCATCGAGCAGCGCCTTCCACGTGTACACGGTCTGGCGAGCTACTCCGACCGCCAGCGCGACCTCGGCGCAGCCCTTGCCTTTTTGCAGCATTCGTCCGGCACGCACCCGCTTCTTTGCTGCCTCGCTCAATCGCTTTTGCACCATGCCCATATTCTCCAGCAATGTTCCTGGAGCTATGACTCACACGCTGCGATTTAGTTGTCATGTTTTTTGTAACAATCAATAGATGCGTCCCCTGCTGCGCTGGCTCGCCCTGGTTGCATGCGCCTTCCTGGCGCTGCAGCTGTTCTTCGTGCTGCGCATTGCCATGATGGCGGTGGTCGATCCGCAATCCACTGCCTTCGAGCGCTCGGAGGCCTGGCGCATCCTGAACGACAAGGGGTCTGTGCCCTGGCGCCAGCAGTGGGTTCCGTATGCGCAGATATCCGACCACCTCAAGCGCGCCGTCATCGCGTCGGAGGACGACGGTTACATCGAACACGACGGCGTGGACTGGGACGCCCTGGAGAAGGCCTGGCAGAAAAACACCCGTGCCGAGGAACTGGCCGAGCGCCGTGCGGCGGCCAGCCGGCAGGGGCGGGCCCCGGCGCCGAAGATCGTGGGTGGCTCCACCATCACCCAGCAGCTGGCCAAGAACCTGTTCCTGTCGGGGGAGCGCACGCTGCTGCGCAAGGGACAGGAACTGGTGTTGACCCTGCTGCTGGAAGCATTGCTGGACAAGCAGCGCATCCTGGAGATCTACCTCAACCATGTGGAATGGGGCGAGGGTGTGTTTGGCGCGCAGGCGGCTGCCGAGCGTTATTTCCGCAAGAGCGCCGCAAAGCTGGGACCGGCCGAGGCGGCCCGTCTGGCCGTGATGCTGCCCCGCCCCAAGTATTTCGAGAAGCTGCCCAACTCCGCCTATGTGGCCGGTCGGGCCGGCACCATCCTGGCCCGCATGGGCGACGCACGGCTGCCGTGAACGTCTGCGCCGGGCCGCGCGGGGCGGCGGCGTGCGTCTGTATCATCCCTGCATGCTGGCCAAGTTGATGGGTCTGTTCCTGCTGGGCTTGATCCGCGTGCTGACCGGCGCGCAGGCGCGCTGGATCGGCTGCCCGCCCAAGGCCGAGCAGCGCATCTACTTCGCCAACCACCAGAGCCATGCCGACCTGGTGCTGATCTGGGCGGCCCTGCCGCGCGACCTGCGCGGCCTGACACGACCGATCGCGGCCCGCGACTACTGGACCAAGACCCCTCTCCGGCAATGGATCACCACACGGGTGTTCAACGCCATCTATGTCTCGCGCGAGCGCACTGCGAACGAGGACCCGCTGGAGCCGCTGGTCGAGGCCCTGGGCAAGGGCGACTCGATCATCCTGTTCCCCGAGGGCACCCGGGGCCATGCCGAAGAGCCGCAGGCCTTCAAGGCCGGGCTGTACAACCTGGCGCTGCGGTTCCCGCAGGTGGTGCTGGTGCCGACCTGGATCCACAACGTGCAGCGTGTCATGCCCAAGGGCGAGGTGGTGCCGGTGCCGGTGTTGTGCTCGGTGAGTTTCGGCCAGCCCCTGCAGCTTGGCGAGGGCGAGGAGCGGCGGGCGTTTCTGGAGCGCGCCCGGGGCGCCGTGATCGCGCTGCGCGAGGCATGAGGCCCGGCGCATGAACCAGTACCTCAGGGCCATGACGGCAACCCAGCAGGTGGGCGCGATGTTCCTGATCGTGTTCGGCTGCCTTGCCATCGCAGGCATCGCGGTTTTCCTGCTGTCGATCCGCGAGCATGCGCACACGCCCGAAGGGGATGCGCGGCGCATCCTGCTGTCGCGCGCCGACGGCGTGCTGCGCAGCAGCTGGGTGATGGCCATCGTGTTCTGGGTCGGCTGGCTGTCGGGCGACACCACCGCCACCGTGCTGTTCGGGCTGGTCTCGTTTTTTGCGCTGCGCGAGTTCCTCACGCTGTCGCCTACGCGCCGTGGCGACCACCGCAGCCTGGTGCTGGCCTTTTTCGTGATCCTGCCGCTGCAGTATGTGCTGGTGGGCACGCGGCACTTCGACCTGTTCACGGTGTTCATCCCGGTCTATGTGTTCCTGGCCATCCCGGTGGTCAGCGCGCTGGCCAACGACCCGCAGCGCTTCCTGGAGCGCAATGCCAAGCTGCAGTGGGGCATCATGGTGTGCATCTACGGCATGAGCCATGTGCCGGCGCTGCTGTTGCTGGAGTTTCCGCGGTTCAGCGACCGCAATGCCTTCCTGGTGATATTCTTGGTGCTGGTGGTGCAGACCTGCATGGTGGCGCAGTATTTCGCGGCACGCCGGCTGCGGATGGCCCCGGCAGCACCGGCCATCAGCAGCAGCTTCAACTGGCCTGCCTGGTGGATCGGGGTGGGGGCGGGCAGCCTGCTGGGCGCCTTGCTGGCAGGGGTGACGCCCTTTGCGCCGGGCCAGGCGTTTGCCCTGGCCTTTGTCGCCTGCGTTGCGGGGTCGCTCGGCCATCTGGTGATGAAGGCGATCAAGCGCGACCGGGGCATTCCGAACTGGGGCCCGGAGGGTGCGTCGGTCACGGGTGCCGGGGGCCTGCTGGACCGCGTCGACGCCCTGTGTTTTGCGGCGCCGGTGTTCTTCCATTCCGTGCGCTGGTACTTCCAGCTCTGAGCAGGCCCGCATGCGCATTCTCGGTATCGACCCCGGCCTGCGGACCACCGGCTTCGGCGTGGTGGATGTGCAGGGTTCCGTGCTGACCTACGTGGCCAGCGGCACCATCAGCACCAGCCACCTGAAGACCTCCGAACTGCCTGCCCGGCTGCGGGTGCTGTTCGACGGTGTCAGCGAGGTGGTGCAGCGTTACCAGCCGGCGGCTGCGTCTGTCGAGATCGTGTTCGTCAACGTCAATCCGCAGTCCACGCTGCTGCTGGGGCAGGCGCGGGGTGCCTGCATCACTGCACTGGTGTCGCGCGATTTGCCGGTGGCGGAATACACCGCCCTTCAGATGAAGCAGTCGGTGGTGGGTTACGGCAAGGCGCAGAAGGCGCAGGTGCAGGAGATGGTGCGCCGCATGCTGCAGCTGCCCGGCCTGCCCGGGCCGGACGCGGCCGATGCGCTGGGCCTGGCCATCACCCATGCGCATGCCGGGCGTTCGCACCAGCTGCGCGCGCAGGCCGTGGCTGCCGACAGTGCGCGGCCGCGCATGGCTCCGCGCGGTCGCGGCTGAGCCCGGGCGGGGCGTCCGGCCGGGTGCCGGCGCGCGTCAGTGGCGCAGCAGCTGCCCGTCGGTCGACAGGGCATGGGCGACATGCTGGGGCATGACCAGTTGCCCCTGGGCATTGGGCACGGCGTCGATGCGGATGACGGGCGCCGCGCCACGGACACCGCCGAAGATGGTGGCGAAGGCCGAGTCGGCGGCATCGCGCCCGGTGCCGAACCGCACGAAGCCCATCGGGATCGCCACGCCGGACGAATCGAAGATGTACCAGCGGTCGCCCACGTACACCTCCACATAGGCGTGGAAGTCAGTCGGGCCCAGGGCCGGGTCTGCACCGTAGTCGATGCCGGTGGCAAACCGCGCCGGGATGTTGACCGCGCGGCACAGCGCGATCATCAGGTGGGCGAAATCGCGGCACACCCCCACCTCCTCGATCAGGGTGTCCACCGCGGTGGTGTTGCCGGTCGACGAGTTGGACTTGAAGTTGACGCGCTGCAGGATCCAGTCGCGGATGGCCTGCACCCGGCTGTAGCCCTGCCAGAGGTGGCCGAACTCCTTGACCGCGAACTTGTGCAGCCGGTCGGACTGGCAGTACCGGCTGGGATAGATGTAGGGCAGCACCTCGCCCGGCAGTTGTGCCACCGGCACTTCGGCCAGCTGCGCGGGCTGCGCGATGTGGTGGTCCAGATCGACGGTCGCCTCGTAGCGCACTGTCAGCGGGCCCCCCGCGGCCTGCAGGCGCAGGTAGCGGTTGTACGTCACCGGGTCGGTGTAGTACTGGGGTGTCAGCGGCTGGCTAATGCCCAGCGACTCCTGCACCACGATCTGGTGGTCGGTCCGCGCCGCATGGATGTTGAAGATGAAATCGCAGCCCGGCGCGTCGATGTCGTACTGAAGCGCGACGGAAAACTGGAGGCGGACCATGGGCGGGGCTTTCGGGAAAAATGGATATGCGGGAGCGGTGCACCCTTGGACGTGGAGAGATGACGCGAAGCTTGTCACCATCTGCCCCCGAAGCATTATGGTGCTCGGAGCAGTTCGCGGGTGTGCGCTGTCGCACACAGAACGCCGGGCATGTGCGTCTGTTATCCGGGCGCGATATAGTCTCGCGTCGGCCTTTCGCGCCTTGATTGGAGCCCCCGTGACATCCGCTGTAGAAGCCTTGAGTACCCAAGTCCTGCATTTGCCGCCCGCCGAGCGGCTGGAGGTGGTTGATCGCATTCTGGACAGCCTGGACGTACCCGATTCTTCCGTGGACGCCCTTTGGGCCGGCGAGGCGACGGATCGCCTGGCAGCGTATCGACGGGGTGAGGTTCGCGCTTTGGCGCTCGCTGAAGTCGTCGCCAGGTATCCCGGTGTGAAAGGCCCATGACCCTGCGGTTGCTGGAGCCCGCACAAGCAGAGCTTGACGAGGCCATTGCCTGGTAAGGCGCTCAGGCGCCTGGGTTGGGCGACGCCTTCCTGCTGGAAGCCCTGAAGGCATTTCAACTGATCGAACGATTTCCCGCGGCCTGGCACCCGTTGACCGAGGACGTACGTCGCTGCCGCCTGCGACGCTTCCCTTACAGCGTCTTGTACGCGCAGGAGCAAGGCGTCATCCTGGTATTGGCCATGGCGCATCATCACCGCAGGCCAGGTTACTGGCGCGACAGACTGAAATAGGCTCCTCCATGCCCTCAGTGGCGCATGGGACGTCAGGCCACGCGTTCGAGGATCAGCACCGCAAAGAAGCCGAAGGCCGCGATCAGCGTCCACTTCAGGATCACCAGCCCGTAACGCTTGAAGCGCTCCTGGCCGGTGGCGGCATAGAACGAGAACGACACCACCGCGCCCAGCAGCAGCATCAGGATCAGCCAGCGGAACAGCAGCATGGGGGTGGGCCGGTCGCCGATGCCTACCAGGCCGGCGCGAGCTCGGCAAAGCCGCGCGGCGCAGCCCGGGTGTCGTCGAAGGTCACGATCTCCCAGGCGTCCTGGCGCGCCATCAGCGCGCGTGCCAGCTTGTTGTTGAGGTCGTGCCCGGAGCGGAAGGCGCTGTAGCTGGCCAGCAGCGGCTTGCCCAGCATGTACATGTCGCCGATGGCGTCCAGGATCTTGTGCTTGACGAACTCGTCGTCGTAGCGCAGGCCGTCGGAATTGAGGATCTTGTAGTCGTCCATCACGATGGCGTTGTCCAACCCGCCGCCCAGGGCCAGGCCGTTGACGCGCATGGTCTCGACATCCTTGGTGAAACCGAAGGTGCGGGCCCGTGCGATGTCGCGGGCATAGGAGCCGGCGCCCATGTCGAACTCGACGCGTTGCCCTGTGGAGTCCACGGCCGGGTGGTCGAACACGATCTCGAAACTCAGCTTGTAGCCGTGGTAGGGATCCAGCCGCGCCCACTTGGCCGCGGCGCCTTCACCTTCGCGCACCTCGACCCGCTGCTTGACGCGGATGAACTGGCGCGGCGCGTTCTGCCACTCTATGCCCGCACTCTGCAGCAGAAAGACGAAAGAGGCCGCCGAACCGTCGAGGATGGGCACCTCTTCGGCCGTGATGTCCACATACAGGTTGTCGATGCCCAGGCCGGCGCAGGCCGACATCAGGTGCTCGATCGTGGCCACCTTGGCGTTGCCGCTGGACGCGGTGGTGGCCATGCGGGTGTCCGATACGGCGCTGGCGGAGATCGGGATGTCCACTGGCACCGGCAGGTCGACCCGGCGGAACACGATGCCGGTGTTGGGGGCGGCAGGGCGCAGGGTGAGTTCCACCCGCTGCCCGCTGTGCAGGCCCACGCCGACGGCGCGGGTGAGGGACTTGAGGGTGCGTTGCTTGAGCATGGGAGGATTGTAAGAACCTGGGGCGGACCTTTACCCCCACCTTTCAGGCTTAGGGTCTGACCGGATGCGATCACGCAGCGATTCGAAATATGCTTTGTCTGCAGGATGTGCCGGCTTGGAGCCAACGCCCTTCAGGAGCAGATCGCGCAGATGCTGCTGATCACGGTCTTTTAGTATCAGTTCGCGCACGTATTCACTGCCGGTGCGGTGCCCGCGCTGCCTGGCCTGCGCATCCACGAAGGCCTTGAGCGAGTCTGGCAATGAAATGGTCATGATGCGCATGGCGCAACCATAGACATCCTAACGAAAATTGGCAAGCAATCCCGCGGCGTATCCCCGCCCCGTGTCCCTGTCGCGATGGCGGGCCGTGTCGGTGACTCCACCCTTCGGCCTCCCGGGCCCCCGGAGGATGAGCGACCAGGGCGGACTGGGTTCATGGACCGGGTATGGTGAAACGGCGCTGTGCCGTTGACTTTCCTATTTACTGTAGCTACAGTAATCCATGCGACTCGAGTTTGACCCAGCTTCGCGTGCTGTACTTCGTCGCCTTTGTTGACAGAGAAGGGGTTCGACGAATCATCAGCCTTCGTCGTGCCAATCGTGGTGAGGTGAAACACTATGTCCACAAAATCTAGTCGGCGGTCGATACTTGTTCCAAGCCTGCGGGAGGACAAGGCCATCACGGCTGCTGCGAAATCGGATCCTGACGCGCAACCACTGACGGCCAGGCAACTGGATGCGATGCTGCCCCTGCAGGCCCTGCGTGGGCGGCCCCGTTCGGGGACGGCCAAACAGCTGGTCTCCGTGCGCTACAGCCCGGAGGTAGTGGCTTATTTCAAATCGACCGGGGCAGGGTGGCAGGCGCGTATGAATGAGGTGCTGCGACGGCATGTGTCTCGGCAGGCGCAGCGCTCCGTGGCTTCGGATTGAACTTGATGGTCCGGTGGATTCCGCGGACAGCACGACGGAGTTCGCGTTTTCGTAGGGTCATCCTGGTGATGTCGACTTGGCTCGACTGACCTGCCCCGTACCAGCCGTACCGCCGTTTTGATTATGAAGTCCGTCAACCAGGAGGATGACGGCTATGAAGAGATGCAGATTGACCGAAGAACAGATCATCAGTTTTGTTAAGCTGGCCGACGCCGGGCTGTCGTAGTAGAGCCGGCCGAGGATGGCGGCGATCAGCGCAACGGCCATGCCGGCGATCAGGTGCAGTCGTTAGCGACGGAGATACGCGCCTGTGGCAGCGCCCGTCTTGGGCATATTCATGCGGAGGACTTTGTCGTGCAATCAGCGCGGTGCGTTGTGGCCGGTAGACCTCATCCTCCGCGTGCTGATTGTTCGCCGCCTCGGATGTGTCGGATCCACTGGCAAATCCTACTCTGTCAATGGGAGTCCCCCAGACCTGCGAGAGTAGCGGATTGCAAGTGCTTGAAACGCTGGCAGATTGATTTGCTTGGTGAACTGCTTGTCGTCCCCTTTGGGGGGGCACCAACTGTCGTTCTTTTGCTTCGTGGTCAGTACCGTTCGTCGATTTTCTGGAATGCATGAGTAGACGTTCTCTTCTTGCCGCAATGCCTCCGGAACGCCAAGGAACGGAGTTCGGACGAATTCGGAGCCAGTCCATATGAACGCAACCAGAAAGGACCTGGGGTACTGGTAGTGCTGGTATTGCCTGTCACCTCTAGGCATCCCGAATACATAGACCTTCCCAAGATGCACATCCACTCTCTGAGGAATCAGATACGAGTGCCAGACCCGCTTGCCACCCAACTCCGGCAAGTCAATCTCCACCCAGCTCTGGTTCGTGCCGTAGTTGTCGAACACCTCGTGCCGCTGGTGGATCGTGATGACCCGGCCGTCACTCAGGCGGACTTCCTCGTACCAGCTGGGGTAGCGGTCATCGACATATAGCCACCCGAGGACAGTGGCGACCACGGCAATTGCCAGGCCCGCCAATAGGGGCCCACGGTGCCGACGGACAAGGGTACCGAATCCGGAACCGAGGGTGAACTTTGTCACGGTGTCACCACGGTTGTGGGGCAGGCGAATGGCGGCGCGGCCCCGGCCGTGGGGCGGGACGGATGGACGGCAGGGTCATCGCGTTCCCGATGACCCTGCTGTGCAACATGTCTGTCCAGGCCAGTGCGTTGGCCTGAAAACCCCGCTCAGTCCGCCTGCTTGCGCAGGAACGCCGGAATCTCGTAGTCGTCCATCCCCCCGCTCGACAACGCATCCACCTTGGCCGCTGCCGAGGTGCGCCCGCGCCACACCGCCGGCGTGCCCAGGCTGCCGTAGTCCGGCTGCGGAATGCCCGCACCCGGCGCCTGGCCCTGCCCGCCCTGCACGGTATTGGTCAGCGTCGGCACATGGAAGGGCACGTTGTCGGTGCCGGTGCGCAGCACCTGCAGCGGGGGCGCGGTGCGGCGCTGCTGGCCCTGTCGGCTCAGGCCGGTGGCGACCACGGTGACGCGGATGTCGTCACCCAGGCTGTCGTCGTAGGCGGTGCCGTAGATCACCAGCGCGTCAGGCGATGCAAATGCGCGGATGGTGTTCATCGCCAGCTTGGACTCGCTGAGCTTGAGCGAACCCTTGCTTGCGGTGATCAGCACCAGCACGCCCTTGGCACCCGACAGATCCACGCCTTCGAGCAGCGGGCAGGCCACTGCCTGTTCGGCGGCAATGCGCGCGCGGTCCGGGCCGCCGGCGGTGGCGGTGCCCATCATCGCCTTGCCGGGCTCCCCCATCACGGTGCGCACGTCTTCGAAGTCGACGTTCATGTGCGCCGGCACGTTGATGATCTCGGCAATGCCGCCCACCGCGTTCTTCAGCACATCGTTGGCGTGGGCAAAGGCCTGGTCCTGCGTGATGTCGTCGCCCAGCACTTCCTCCAGCTTTTCGTTCAGCACCACGATCAGCGAGTCGACATTCGTCTCCAGCTCGGCCAGGCCGGTGTCGGCGATGTGCATGCGCCGGCCGCCCTCGAAGTCGAAGGGCTTGGTCACCACGCCGACCGTCAGGATGCCCATCTCGCGTGCCACGCGGGCGATCACCGGTGCCGCTCCGGTGCCGGTGCCGCCGCCCATGCCGGCGGTGATGAACAGCATGTGGGCGCCGTCGATCGCGTTGCGGATCTCTTCCACGGCCTGCTCGGCGGCGTCGCGGCCCTTGTCGGGCTTGCTGCCGGCGCCCAGGCCGGTTTGGCCGAGCTGGATCGTCTTGTGCGCGGCGCTGCGGCTCAGGGCTTGGGCGTCGGTGTTGGCGCAGATGAATTCCACGCCGCCCACGTTGGACGTGATCATGTGCTCGACGGCATTGCCGCCGCCGCCGCCGACCCCGATGACCTTGATCTGGGTGCCGAGGTTGAAGGCGTGTTCTTCGATCATTTCAATGCTCATGGTGCTCTCCTGTTTTGCAGTTGCCGATGTTGGTATGTCTGTATCTGGGTACGTTGTCTGTGGTTTGGTGTGCCGGATCCCGTCATGCAGGCGGGCCGGCACAACAGGGCCATCGGGCGTGCGGACTGCCCCGGGCGAGCCAGGTCTTCCAGTGGGCGGCCAGGGGGGTGGAGCGGTGGTGCGTGTTCATCAGAAATTCCCCACGAACCAGTCTTTGACCTGGCCGAAAGCGGTTTTCATCGAGCCGTTCTTCTGCGCCACCTTGAAACCGCGCATGCGGGCGGTGCGGGCCTCTTCCAGCAGGCCCATCACTGTGGCGGCACGCGGCTGGGCGACCATGTCGGACAGCGCGCCCGCATATTTGGGGATGCCGCGGCGCACCGGCTTGAGGAAGATGTCCTCGCCCAGCTCGACCATGCCCGGCATCACGCAGCTGCCTCCGGTAAGTACGATGCCGCTGGACAACACTTCCTCGTAGCCGGATTCGCGGATCACCTGGTGCACCAGCGCAAAGATCTCTTCAACCCGCGGCTCGATCACGCCGGCCAGTGCCTGGCGGCTCAGCAGGCGCGGGCCGCGGTCGCCCAGGCCCGGCACCTCCACCTGCGTCTCGGCATCGGTCAGCAGCTGCTTGGCGTAGCCGTTCTCGACCTTGATGTCCTCGGCGTCCTTGGTCGGCGTGCGCAGCGCCATCGCGATGTCGCTGGTGATCAGGTCGCCGGCAATCGGGATCACCGAGGTGTGGCGGATCGCTCCGTTGGTGAAGATCGCCACGTCGGTGGTGCCCGCGCCGATGTCCACCAGCGCCACACCGAGTTCGCGCTCGTCATCGGTCAGCACCGCCAGGCTGGACGCCAGCGGGTTGAGCATCAGCTGCTCCACCTCCAGGCCGCAGCGGCGCACACACTTGATGATGTTCTCGGCCGCGCTCTGGGCGCCGGTCACGATATGTACCTTGGCCTCCAGCCGGATGCCGCTCATGCCGATCGGCTCCTTCACGTCCTGCCCGTCGATCACGAATTCCTGCGGCTCCACCAGCAGTAGGCGCTGGTCGGTCGAGATGTTGATGGCCTTGGCGGTCTCCACCACCCGGGCCACGTCGGCCTGCGTCACCTCGCGGTCCTTCACCGCCACCATGCCGCTGGAGTTGATGCCGCGGATGTGGCTGCCGGTGATGCCGGTGTACACGCGCGTGATCTTGCAGTCGGCCATCAGCTCGGCCTCCTTCAGCGCGAGCTGGATGCTCTGCACGGTGGCGTCGATGTTGACCACCACGCCGCGCTTGAGTCCGTTGCTCGGTGCCACGCCCAGCCCGGCCAGCTTGAGCTCGCCGCCGGGCATGACCTCGGCCACCACCACCATCACCTTGGCGGTTCCGATGTCGAGCCCTACGACGAGGTCTTTGTATTCTTTTGCCATGTGTTCACCTGTTGCGCTATTTCTTCGGTTCGCTGTCGACCACCGTACTGACCCCGCGCAGCCGCAGGGCGTATCCGTCGGGATGGCGCAGGTCGGCGCCCTCCACCGCGTCAGGCCTGCGGCTGTAGCGCGCCGTCACCTGCGTGAGCGTGCCCAGGAAGCGGGTGGCGCGCGCGGAAACATCTGCCGGCGTGCCGCGGCCCATCTCGATCACGGCGCCGGTGTCCAGCAGCGCGACCCAGCTGCCGCGGCCGGTCAGCTCCAGCTGGTCCATGCCCAGATCCAGTTCGCCGAACAGCGGCTGCAGCAGCCGGTACATGTCCAGTACCTGCGGCTCCTGGCCGGCGGGGCCGATCAGCCGAGGCAGCACCTCGTGCTCGACCTCGCCGGGGTTGGCCTCGAACACCTCCCCAAATGAGTTCAGCAGCTGCGAGTCGCCCTCGGCGCCCCAGTAGGCGACAGCCTGATGCTCCTGCAGGATGACTTTCAGCCGGTTCGGGAACTCGCGCCGCACCACGGCCTGCCGCACCCAGGGCACAGTCTCGAAACTGGCCCGGGCCTGAGCCAGGTCCAGCGTGAAGAAACTGCCGCCCAGATGCGGCAGCACGTTGGCGCGCAGCGTCACCGCGTTGTTGTGGGCCACATCCCCCGTGACCGTGATGGCGCGGATGGCGAAGGTCGCATGGTTGCCCAACCAGCCCGCCAGCGTGACCAGCGCGAACACTCCGAAGACCAGGAACAGCGCGCTGGCCGTCATGTTCATCACGCGCACGTCGAAGGGGGTGGCGATGGCTTCGCTCATGGCGTGGCCTGCGTGGCGGCCGGTGGCGCGGCCGGGCGCTGGTCCAGGCTGGCCATGGCCAGCAGCTGCACGCACAGGGCCTCGTAGCTCATGCCCGCCGCGCGCGCGGACATGGGGACCAGCGAGTGGCTGGTCATGCCGGGCGAGGTGTTGATCTCCAGCAGGTAGGGCTGGCGCGAGGCGGCGTCGATCATCACGTCGACCCGGCCCCAGCCGCGGCAGCCCAGCACCCGGTAGGCCTTGAGCACCAGACGCTGGATGGCCTCTTCCTCGCCGGCGGGCAGGCCGCAGGGCACCAGGTACTGGGTGTCGTTGCTGAAATACTTGTGCGCGTAGTCGTAGTTGCCGTCCGGCGCCCGGATGCGGATCACCGGCAAGGCACGGGCGTCCTCGCCGCTGCCGATCACCGGGCAGGTGACCTCGTCGCCGATGATGCATTGCTCGCACAGGATGTCCGCATCGAGCCGGCCGGCCTGTTCGACCGCATCCTTCATCTGCGAATAACCCATGACCTTGGCCACGCCGATGGACGAGCCCTCGCGCGCCGGCTTCACGATCACCGGCAGGCCCAGGGTGTCCGGCACCGCGATCACCTGCTGCTGGTCGAAGTGGCCGCGGCGCAGCAGCACATGGCGCGGGGTGGGCAGGCCCTCGGCTGTCCAGACGCGTTTGGTCATGGCCTTGTCGATGGCGATGGCCGAGGCCATCACGCCCGAGCCGGTGTAGGGGATGCCCAGCAATTCGAGTGCGCCCTGCACCGTGCCGTCTTCGCCGAAGCGGCCGTGCAGCGCGATGAAGCAGCGCGCGAAGCCCTCGCGGCGCAGTTCGCCGAGCTCGCGTTCGGCCGGGTCGAAGGCATGCGCGTCGACACCACTGGCGCGCAAGGCCTCCAGCACGCCGGTGCCCGACATCAGGGACACGGCGCGCTCGGCCGACGCGCCGCCCATGAGCACCGCCACCTTGCCGAACTGGCTGCGATCCGTCGTCATGCCGCTGCCTCCTGCGCCACCATGTCCAGCACCCGCGCCGGCACCGCGCCGATGGAGCCGGCGCCCATGCACAGCACCACGTCACCGCCGCGGGTGGTGCTGCGGATCACCTGCGGCATGTCCTGGATGTCGGCGACGAACACCGGCTCCACCTGGCCGGCAACGCGCAGGGCCCGTGCCAGCGCACGGCCGTCGGCGGCCACGATGGGGGCTTCACCGGCGGCATAGACCTCGGTCAGCAGCACCGCGTCGGCCTGGCCGATCACGCGCACGAAATCGTCGAAGCAGTCGCGGGTGCGGGTGTAGCGGTGCGGCTGGAAGGCGAGCACCAGTCGGCGGCCGGGGTAGGCGCCGCGTGCGGCGGCCAGCGTGGCGGAAATCTCGACCGGGTGGTGGCCGTAGTCCTCGATCAGTGTCACAGGCCCGCCATCGGCTGCCGGTGCCTCGCCATGCACCTGGAACCGGCGCCCGACACCCTTGAACTGGGCCAGCGCCTTCTGCACCGCGGCATCGGCCACGTTGAGCTCCACCGCCACCGCGATGGCGGCCAGCGCGTTGAGCACGTTGTGCCGACCCGGCAGGTTCAGCACCACCGGCAGGTCGGGCAGCGCCACATCGTCGCGCCGCTGGGCCGTGAAGTGCATCTGCCCGCCCACGGCCCGCACGTCGACCGCGCGCACCTGCGCGTCTTCGCCGAACCCGTAACCGGTGACCGGGCAGGACACCTCGGGCACGATGCTCGCCACCGCCGCATCGTCGGTGCACAGGATGGCGGTGCCATAGAAAGGCATGCGGTGCAGGAAGTCGACGAAGGCCTTCTTCAGGCGGCCGAAGTCATGGCCGTAGGTGTCCATGTGGTCGGCGTCGATGTTGGTCACGACGGCCATCACCGGCAGCAGGTTCAGGAAGGAGGCGTCCGACTCGTCGGCCTCGACCACGATATGTTCGCCCTGGCCCAGCCGGGCGTTGGCGCCGGCGCTGTTGAGCTGCCCGCCGATCACGAAGGTCGGGTCCAGGCCGGCCTCGGCCAGCACGCTGGCCACCAGGCTGGTGGTGGTGGTCTTGCCGTGGGTGCCGGCGATCGCGATGCCCTGCTTGAGCCGCATCAGTTCGGCCAGCATCAGCGCACGCGGCACCACCGGGATGCGCCGGCGCCGGGCTTCGAGCACCTCGGGGTTGTCGGCCTGCACCGCGCTGGAGGTGACCACGGCGTCGGCATCCTGCACCTGGCTGGCCGCGTGGCCGATGAACACCTGGATGCCCAGGCCGCGCAGGCGCGTGACGGTGGCGCTGTCGGACAGGTCCGAGCCGGACACCGCATACCCCTGGTTGGCCAGCACCTCGGCAATGCCCGACATGCCGGCCCCGCCGATGCCCACGAAATGGATATGGCGCACTGCGTGTTTCATGGCTGGGCCAGCGCCTCGCAGGCGGCAACGATCTGGTCGGTGGCGCCGACCTGGCGCAGCGCGTGCGCGCGGCTGGCGCGCTCCAGCAGTTGCGCGCGGGTGGTCTGCTGCAGCATCTGCGCCAGGCCCTGGGGCGTCAGCGCGGCCTGGGGCATCAGCCAGCCGGCGCCCTGGTCGACCAGGAAGCGGGCATTGCGTGTCTGGTGGTCCTCCACCGCGGTCGGGATCGGCACGAACAGCGCGGCAGCGCCGATGGCGGCGAGTTCGGTCACCGTGCTCGCGCCCGCCCGGCACACCACCAGGTCGGCATCGGCGAAGGCCTGGGCCGTGTCCTCGATGAACGGCGTGAGTGCGGCCTGCACCCCGGCCGCGGCATAGGCGGCGCGCAGCGCGTCGATCTGGGTGGCGCCGCTCTGGTGGGTGACCACGGGGCGCTGGTCTTCCGGGATCAGGGCCAGGGCCTGCGGCATGGTGTCGTTGAGCACCTTGGCGCCGAGACTGCCGCCCACCACCAGCACCCGCAGCGCGCCGCTGCGGCCTTCGAAGCGGGCTTCGGGTGCCGGATGGGCCAGGAAGTTGTCGCGCAGCGGGTTGCCGACCCAGCCTGCCTTGGACAGCACGTCGGGGAAGGCGGTGAAGAGGCGGTCGGCCACGCCGGCCAGCACGCGGTTGGCCATGCCGGCCACCGAGTTCTGCTCGTGCAGGACGAGCGGCTTGCCCAGCAGCACGCTCATCATGCCGCCCGGGAAGGTGATGTAGCCGCCCAGCCCCACCACCACCTGCGGGCGCAGCGCGCGCACGATGCGGATGCTCTGCCAGAAGGCGCGCAGCAGGCGCAGCGGCAGCAGGGCCAGCGTGACCGGGCCCTTGCCGCGCACGCCCGAGAAATCCAGCGCGTGGAAGGGCAGGCCGTGGCGTGGCACCAGCTGGCTCTCCATGCTGGGCCGCGCCGCGCTGCCGCTGCCGCCCAGCCAGCTCACCTGCCAGCCGCGCGCGCGCAGGGCCTGGGCTACGGCCAGCCCGGGGAAGATGTGGCCGCCGGTGCCGCCGGCCATGACCAGCGCGTGGCGTTGGGGGGTGTTGCGCACTGGAGCACCTTGGGGCGGCCCGGCGGTTCTCATGCCCGTCCCCCCTGCATCAGCTGCCGGCTCTCGATGTCGATGCGCAGCACCACGGCAATGGCCACCAGGTTCACCAGGATGGCCGAGCCGCCGTAACTCATGAGCGGCAAGGTGAGACCCTTGGTGGGCAGTGCCCCCAGGTTCACGCCCATGTTGATGAAGGCCTGGAAGCCCATCCACACGCCCACACCCTGCGCCACCAGGCCGGCGAACACCCGGTCCAGTGCGATGGCCTGGCGGCCGATGTGGATCATGCGCCGGGTCAGCCAAAGGAACAGGCAGATGACCGTGAGCACGCCGATCAGGCCGAACTCCTCGCCGATCACGGCCAGCAGGAAGTCGGTGTGGGCCTCGGGCAGCCAGTGCAGCTTCTCGACGCTGCCGCCCAGGCCGACGCCGAAGATCTCGCCGCGCCCGATCGCGATCAGCGAATGCGACAGCTGGTAGCCCTTGCCCAGCGCGTGTTTTTCGCTCCACGGGTCCAGGTAGGCAAAGATGCGTTCGCGTCGCCACTCGCTGAAGGCGATCATCATCGCGAAGGCCACCACCAGGATCGTGGCGATCAGGAAGAACATGCGTGCATTCACGCCGCCCAGGAACAGGATCCCCATGGCGATCACGGCGATCACCATGAAGGCGCCCATGTCGGGCTCGGCCAGCAGCAGCAGGCCCACCACCGCCACGGCCGCGCCCATCGGCGCGACGGCGCGGAAGAAGCGTTCCTTGACCTCCATCTTGCGCACCATGTAGTCGGCTGCATAAAGCACCACCGCGAACTTGGCCACCTCGGACGGCTGGAACGTGAAGCCGCCCAGGGCGATCCAGCGCCGTGCACCGTTGACTCCCTTGCCGATGCCGGGGATCAGCACCGCGATCAGCAGCACGAGGGACAGCACGAACAGCCAGGGCGCGAGCTTCTCCCAGCGCGCCACCGGGATCTGGAATGCGATCAGCGCCGCCACGAAGGACACACACAGCCACATCGAGTGGCGCACCAGGAAATGGGTGTGGGAGTAGCGGGCGAAGCGCGGGTTGTCCGGCATCGCGATCGAGGCTGAATACACCATCACCAGGCCCCAGGCCAGCAGGGCCACGGTGACCCACACCAGTACCTGGTCGAAGCTGGCCAGACGCATCGGCGCGGCCGACATGCCGGTGGCGCGGCTGGCCCCCAGGCGCACCGGAAGGCGGTCCCGGGCGCTGGAGGACAACCAGCCGCCCAGGCGCTTGAAGGAAGCTGTGGCGATGCTCATCGCGCCGGCTCCAGCACCGTGCCTGCATCCAGAGCCAGGGCCTGTACCGCCTCGGTGAAGACGCGTGCGCGGTGCACGTAGTTGTCGAACATGTCCAGGCTGGCGCAGGCAGGCGAGAGCAACACCACGTCGCCGGTACGGGCCTGCCGGCTGGCCAGCCGCACCGCCTGCGGCAGGGTGTCGGCCGCGAGCAGCTCGACGCCGCTGGCGTGCAGCGCGCGCCGGATCTGGTCGGCATCGCGGCCGATCAGCACCACGGCGCGGGCATAACGGGCCACCGGCGCGGCCAGCGGCGTGAAGTCCTGGCCCTTGCCGTCCCCGCCCAGGATGGGAATCAGGCGGCGTTCAGGGCCCAGGCCGTTGAGCGCCGCGACCGTGGCGCCGACATTGGTGCCCTTGCTGTCGTCGAAGTATTCGACGTCGCCCACCACGCCGATGGATTCGACCCGGTGCGGCTCGCCCTGGTATTCCCTCAGGCCGAACAGCAGCGGCGCGAGCGTGCAGCCGGTGGACGCGGCCAGCGCCAGCGCGGCCAGCGCGTTGACGGCATTGTGCCGGCCCCGGATGCGCAAGGCCTCTGCCGGTATCAGACGCTGGATGTGCAGCTCTTCGGCCTCCTGCCCCTTGCGCAGCTTGATGGTCGGGTCCAGCTCCATCGCACGCACCAGCCAGGCCATGCCGTTGACCTGCTCGATGCCGAAGTCGCCCGCGCGCAGCGGCATGCCGGCGCCGAAACAGATGCAGGCACGCTGGGGCCGGTTCTTGGCGGCGGGCGCTCGCAGGGCCATGACCAGCGCGTCGTCCTGGTTGAGCACCATCAGGGCACGCTGGCCGAACACCAGGGCCTTGGCCTGCGCGTAAGCGGCCATGTCGCCGTGCCAGTCCAGGTGGTCCTGCGTGATGTTGAGCACCGTGGCCGCGCTCGGCTCGAAGGCCGCGGGGGCGCCCGCCAGCGCCGGCACGGCGGGCACGGAATCGGCGAGCTGGAAGCTGGAGAGCTCCAGCACCCAGACAGCCGGCAGCGTGTCGGCGGCCAGATGGGCGCCCAATGTGTCGAGCAGGGTCGGGCCGATGTTGCCCGCTATTGCCACCGTCTTGCCTGCGCGCGCCAGCAGCTGCCCGGTCAGCGCCGTGACCGTGGTCTTGCCGTTGGTGCCGGTGATGGCCAGCACCTGGGGCTGGTAGCCGCGGGACTGGCGCAGTTCCTGCAGGGCCTGGGCAAACAGGCCGAGTTCACCGGTGACCGCGATGCCGGCGGTGCGGGCAGCGGCAAGCAGCGGGGCGATTTGCGCCGGAGCCAGCCCCGGGCTCTTGACGACGAGGCCGGCGCCGGATGCCTCCAGCAGGGCTGCATCGAAGCTGGCCTGCACGAGTTGCACCTGCGGCATTTCCTGCTGCAGCGCCGCGCCTTGTGGCGGCGTTTCGCGCGTATCTGCCACGGTGACGCGAGCGCCGGCGCGCGCGCACCAGCGCGCCACCGCCAGCCCGGACGCACCCAGCCCGAGCACCAGCACGGCGCGGTCCGCGAGGAACGGCGCGGCTGTCGTGGCAGCGGGGGGTTCGGTGGGCAGGGGCTCGCTCATGGTGTGTTCAGCGCAGTTTCAGCGTGGACAGGCCGACCAGGCACAGCAGCATGGTGATGATCCAGAAGCGCACCACGACCTGGGTCTCCTTCCAGCCGGATTTCTCGAAATGGTGGTGCAGCGGCGCCATGCGGAAGAAGCGCCGGCCCTCGCCGTACTTGCGGCGGGTGTACTTGAAGTAGGTCACCTGGATCATCACCGACAACGCTTCGGCCACGAAGATGCCGCCCATGATCGCCAGCACGATTTCCTGGCGCACGATCACCGCGATGGTGCCCAGGGCGGCGCCCAGCGCCAGCGCGCCCACGTCGCCCATGAAGACCTGCGCCGGATGGGTGTTGAACCACAGGAAGGCCAGCCCGGCGCCGGCCATGGCGGAACAGAAGATCAGCAGTTCGCCCGAGCCCGGGATGTAGGGGAAGAGCAGGTAGCGCGAGAACACCGAGCTGCCCGTGACATAGGCGAACACGCCCAGCGCCGAGCCCACCATCACCACCGGCATGATGGCCAGGCCGTCCAGGCCGTCGGTCAGGTTCACCGCATTGCTGGAGCCGACGATGACCAGGTAGGTCAGCAGCACGAAGCCGAGCACGCCCAGCGGGTAGCTGACCTCCTTGAAGAAGGGCAGCATCAGACCGGCCTTGGGCGGCAGGTTCAGGTCGAAGCCGGACTGCACCCAGCGGAAGAACAGCTCCAGCACCCGCATGTTGGAGTTCTCGGAGATGCTGAACACCAGGTACAGCGCCGCCGTGAGGCCGATCACCGACTGCCAGAAGTACTTCTCGCGCGAGCGCATGCCCTCCGGGTCCTTGTTGACCACCTTGCGCCAGTCGTCGACCCAGCCGATGGCTCCGAAACCCAGCGTCACCACCAGCACGATCCACACGAAGCGGTTGGACAGGTCGAACCACAGCAGCGTGGACACCGCAATGCACAGCAGGATCAGCACCCCGCCCATGGTGGGGGTGCCGCTCTTGCTCAGGTGGGTCTCCATGCCATAGCCGCGCACGGGCTGTCCTATCTTGAGCGCGGTGAGCCGGCGGATGACGAACGGGCCGGCGATCAGGCCGATCAGCAGCGCCGTCAGGGCGGCCATGACGGCGCGGAAGGTCAGGTACTGGAACACCCGGAAGAAGCCCAGATCGGGCGACAGGCCTTGCAGCCATTGCGCGAGGCTCAGCAGCATGGCAGCTCCCGGTGCGGTGGATCATGCGGCATGGGATTCCTCGCTGAGGTCGTGGGCGTGCCGGGTGATGGCTTCCACCACGCGCTCCATGCGCATGAAGCGGGAGCCCTTGACCAGCACCGACGCTGTGGCTGGCAGTTGCTGCAACACGGCTGGAATGAGGTCGTTCATGGTGTCGAAATGGCGCGCGCCGGTGCATTGCCGGGCTGCCGCCACCGACAGCGCGCCGTGGGTGAACACATGGTCGATCCCCAGCTGCAATGCCTGCGTGCCGGCCTGTGCGTGGAACATCTCGCCCTGTTCACCCACCTCGCCCATGTCGCCCAGCACCATCAGGCGGGGCGCTGGCAGGGTGGCGAGCAGGTGCAGGGCGGCACTGACCGAGTCCGGGTTGGCGTTGTAGCTGTCGTCGACCAGCATGATCGCGGCCTTTCCCATGGTGATCTCAATTGCGCGTGAACGGCCCTTGACGGGCTCGAAGGCCTCCAGTCCGCGGAGGATGCTTTTCGGGGGAGCACCGGCAGCCAGCGCGCAGGCGATGGCCGCGAGTGCATTGACCACGTTGTGGCGGCCGGCGATGCGCAGCCTGAACGCCAGCTCGCCTGCCGGTGTGCGTGTCCGCACGGACCAGGCGCGGCCGTTCCACACGGCGGAGGTGCCCACGACATCGGCATCGGCGGAGCCTGCGGAACCCTCGGATTCCAGCGCGAAGGTCCAGTGGCGCCGGCTGCCGGCGAGCGAACGCCACAGTCCGGTGTACGCGTCGGCATGCGGGAACACCGCGACACCGTCGGCCGGCAGGGCGCTGAGCACCGCGCCGTTCTCGCGGGCGACCGCTTCCACGGTGGCCATGAACTCCAGGTGCTCGCGCTGGGCGTTGTTGACCAGTGCCACGGTGGGGCAGGCCATGGCGGCGAGCTGCGCGATCTCGCCCGGGTGGTTCATGCCCAGTTCCAGAACCGCCACCCGGTGGCTGTCGCGCAGGCGCAGCAGGGTGAGCGGCACACCGATGTCGTTGTTGAGGTTGCCCTCGGTGGCCAGCGCGGCGCCGGCCTTCCAGGACTGCAGGATCGCGGCGAGCATCTGCGTGACCGTGGTCTTGCCGTTGGAGCCGGTGACGGCGATCAGCGGCAGCGTGAAGCGGGCGCGCCAGCTGCGCGCCAGCGCGCCCAGCGCGGCCTTGGTGTCCCCGACCTCCAGCCCGCTCAGGCCGGTCGCGGCCAGGCCGGCGCCGGGGTGGCAGATGGCGGCAGCCGCGCCCCTGGCTTGCGCCTGGGTCAGGAACTGGTTGGCGTCGAAGTGCTCCCCCTTAAGGGCCACGAACAGATCACCCCGCTGCAGGCTGCGGGTGTCGGTATGCACGCGCAGCACGCTGGTGCCCATGTCACCGACGGGGGTGGCGCCGGGCAGCGCCTGCAGGGCCTGGGCCAGGGTCATCATCATGCCGCCACCCCCTGCGCCGCTGCCGCACCCTGGCGCGCAGCCAGCGCCTTGTGCACCTCGGCCAGATCGGAGAACGGCAGGCGTCGGCCGGCGATTTCCTGGTAGGCCTCATGACCCTTGCCGGCGACCAGCACCACGTCGACCGCACGCGCGTCCCGCAGTGCGTGGGCAATGGCCAGCGCGCGGTTCACCTGCAGCGTCACATCGGCATGTCCCGCCAGGCCGGGCATGATCTGTTGCAGGATGGCCCCGGGGTCTTCGCTGCGCGGGTTGTCACTGGTCAGCAGCACCCGGTCGGCGCCGCGGGCGGTGGCAGCGCCCATGAGCGGGCGCTTGGCGGGATCCCGGTCGCCGCCGCAGCCGAACACGCACCACAGCTGGCCACCCCGTTGCGCCGCCAGGGGCCGCAGCGCGGCAAGAGCCTTCTCCAGTGCGTCGGGGGTGTGCGCGTAGTCCACCACGGCCATCGGCTGGCCGTCTTGCACGACACACTGCATGCGGCCCGGCACCGGCTGCAGGCTGCGGCAGGCGCTCACCGCCTGCTCCAGCGGCACGCCCAGGGAACGCATGGCCGCCAGCACGCCCAGCAGGTTGGACACGTTGTAGTGGCCTATCAGCCCGGTGAGCAGCCGGTGCGACTCTGCGCCCTCGGTCACGACGAACTGCATGCCAGTCGCGGTGTCGGTGAGGTCGCTGGCGCGCAGGCGCGCCGGTCCGTTGCGCGAGACCGTCCACAGGTCCAGCGCGGCGCCGGCCAGATCGGCGGCCAGCGCATGGCCGTGCGCGTCGTCGAGGTTGACCACGGCGCAGCGCAGGCCGGGCCACTGGAACAGCCGCCGCTTGGCCTGCCAGTAGGCCTGCATCGTGCCGTGGTAGTCGAGATGGTCCTGGGTGAGGTTGGTGAAGATCGCGGTGTGGATCCGGGTGCCGTCCAGCCGGTGGTCGACGATGCCGATGGACGAGGCTTCGATGGCACAGGCTGTCGCCCCCGCATCCACGAAGGCGCGCAGGCTGCCCTGCAGCAGCACGGCATCGGGGGTGGTCAGGCCGGTGGCCAGCAGGCCGTGCAGTGCCGCCTCGCCGCCAACTGCATCTGCCAGCGGAAACCCGACGCCCAGCGTGCCGACCATCGCGCAGCGCCGGGGCCGCTGCAGGGCCGTGCCGGACAGGGCCTGCGCCAGCCACCACACGGTGGAAGTCTTGCCATTGGTGCCGGTCACCGCCAGCACATCGAGCGCCTGCGAGGGCTGGCCGTGGTAGTGGCCTGCCACCAGCGCGCTGCGGGCCTTGAGGTCGGGCAGGGCGGCAATGCGTGTGTCGTCGAAGCCGAACGACGCCACGCCCTCCTGTTCGACCAGGCAGGCGGCCGCGCCCTGCGCCAGCGCTGCGGGGACGTGTCGGCGCGCGTCCTGGGTGGCGCCGGGCCAGGCGACGAAGCCGTCGCCCACGCCGAGCTTTCGGCTGTCGGTCTGCAGGCTGCCGCCCACGCGGGCGCGCAGCCACTGTGCTGCCTCGCCGGGGGTGTTCAGGTGCAGCATCACAGGCTCTCCTCGACGGCGGTCACGATCTGTGGCTTGACCGCCATGTCGGGCTGCACGCCCATCAGGCGCAGGCTTTGCTGCACCACTTCGCTGAACACCGGTGCGGCCACCAGGCCGCCGTAGTACTGGCCGTTGCTGGGCTCGTCGATCATCACGCCCACGATGACGCGGGGCTTGTCGATCGGGGCCATGCCGGTGAACCAGGCGCGGTACTTGTTCGCGGCGTACTCCTTTCCGACCTGCTTGCGCGCAGTGCCGGACTTGCCGCCGACCGAGTACCCGATGGTCTGTGCAAGCGGGCCGGTTCCGCCCGGCGCAGCGGCCATCTGCAGCATCTTGAGCACGGCCCGCGCCGTCTCGGGCGAGAACACCTGGCGGCCGGTGGCCCGGACATCACTCTTGAGCATGGTGACCGGAATCAGCTGGCCGTCGTGTGCGAACGCGGCGTAGGAATGGGTCATCTGGAACAGCGATGCCGACAGGCCATATCCATAGGACATCGTGGCCTGCTCGACCGGGCGCCAGGTCTTCCAGGGGCGCAGGCGACCGGGGACCGCGCCAGGGAACTGGATCTGCGGCTTGCGCCCGTACCCCAGCGAGGTGAAGGTGTTCCACATTTCCTGGGGCGCCATCTTCTGCGCGATCTTGATCGCGCCGACGTTGCTCGACTTCTGGATCACGCCCTCGACCGACAGGGCGCCATAGTTGTGCGTGTCGTTGATGGTGAAGCCGCCGATCTGGTAGCGGCCCGGCGCGGTGTCGATCACGGTATACGGTGTCACGCGGCCGGCTTCCAGGGCCATGGCCACCGTGATCGGCTTCATGGTGGAGCCCGGCTCGAAGGTGTCGGTGATCGCCCGGTTGCGCAGTTGCTCACCCGACAGGTTGCGGCGCTTGTCGGGCACGTAGCTGGGGTAGTTGGCCAGCGCCAGCACTTCGCCGGTCAGGGCGTCGAGCACCACCACGCTGCCGGCCTTGGCCTTGTTCTTCTGCACTGCGTCGCGCAGCTTCTGGTAGGCGAAGAACTGCACCTTGCTGTCCAGGCTGAGCTGCAGGTCACGGCCGTCGACCGGCGGAATCTGCTCGCCCACCTCCTCGACCACCTGGCCCAGGCGGTCCTTGATGACGCGGCGCGAACCGGCGCGACCGGCGAGGTCCTTCTCGAAGGTGAGCTCCACGCCTTCCTGGCCGATGTCCTCGACATTGGTGAAACCCACCACATGCGCAGCAGCCTCGCCCTCGGGGTACTGGCGCTTGTACTCCTTGCGCTGGTAGACGCCCTTGAGTCCCATCTCGGCGATGGCCTTGGCCACGGGCTCGTCGACCTGGCGCTTGAGCCACACGAAGGTCTTGTCCTCATCCTCCAGCTTGCGCTTGAGGTCGGCCAGCGGCGTCTCGAGCAGCTGGGCGAGCCGGCGCAACTGGGACTCGTCGCGGGGCACGTCCTCCGGGATCGCCCAGATGCTGGGCGCCGGGATGCTGGAGGCCAGGATCAGGCCGTTGCGGTCGATGATGCGTCCTCGGTTGGCGGGGATCGGCAGCGTGCGCGCGAAACGCACCTCGCCCTGGCGCTGGTAGAAGTCGTTCGCGATCACCTGGATGTAGACCGCGCGCGAGGCCAGCCCGACGAAGGCCAGCGCGACCGCAGCCACGATGAGCTTGCTGCGCCACACCGGCGTGCGGCTGGCCAGCAGCGGGCTGGAGGTGTAGGGAATGCTGCGGCTGCTCACTTCATGAGCCCCGTGGCGGCGCGGGCCGGCGTACCGATGCCACCGGTGTCGGGCGCTGCAGGCTCCGAGTAGGTGGCGTAACTGGTGATGGCGGGTGTGGCCGAGCGCATCTGCAGTTTCTCGCGCGCGAGTTTCTCCACGCGAAGGGGGGTGGCCTGGGCGCGTTTTTCGACCTGCAGGCGTTCGTTCTCGAGTTCGAGCCGATGCGCTTCGGCCACCGCGCGGTCCAGGTCGGTGAACAGCCGGCGTGACTCGTACTGCACATGCACCAGGTACAGCGCGCTGGCCAGCACCGCCAGCAGCAGGACAATGTTCAGGCGCGTCATGCGGCCGCCGTTCTGCGCGCCACGCGCATGATCGCGCTGCGCGCGCGCGGGTTGGCTGCCACCTCGGCAGCCGAGGGGCGGATGCGGCCCAGCGCTTCGAGCCGCATCACGGCCGGCGCGGCAAACGGCCTGCGGCGGTCGTACTGCTCGCGCGAATGGGCGGCAATGAACTGCTTGACGATGCGGTCTTCGAGCGAGTGGAAGCTGATCACGACCAGCGATCCCATGGGTTGCAACACATCCAGGCAGCCCTTCAGCGCGTGTTGCAGCGCTTCAAGCTCGGCGTTGATGAAAATCCGAAAAGCCTGAAATGTGCGCGTTGCAGGGTTCTGGCCCGGCTCGCGGGTTTTGACCGTGTCAGCCACGAGCTGGGCCAGCTCGGTGGTGGTTGAAATTGGGCCCCGTTCCTGTCGGCGAGCAGCAATCGCCTTTGCAATGGGGCCAGCAAACCGTTCCTCACCATAGTCACGAATCACCTCCGCAATCTGGCTGGCGGGCGCAGTTTCCAGCCACTGCGCCACGCTCTGGCCGCGGGTGGTGTCCATGCGCATGTCCAGCGGGCCGTCGAACCGGAAACTGAAACCCCGCGATGCGTCGTCGATCTGGGGTGAACTCACACCCAGGTCCATCAGGATGCCGGCCACCGAGCCGTGTGCCAGCTCGGCCAGATGCTCGAAGCCCTGGTGCCGGATGGAGAAGCGCGGGTCCGTGATGGCTGACGCGCTGCTGATGGCGGCCGGGTCCTTGTCGAAGGCCAGCAGGCGGTCTGCCGGGCCCAGGCGCGCCAGCAACAGCTGCGAATGGCCGCCCCGCCCGAAGGTGGCATCCACGAAGCTGCGGCCGGACGGCATGTCTGCGGCCGGTGGCGCGTTGTCCAGCAGTGCGTCGACCGCTTCGTTCAACAAAACGGTGGTGTGGGTCCAGCCAGTGTTCACGCCGGGCTTTCAAAAGGAGAATTCCTTGAAGACATCGGGCATGCCACCCTGCATCGCCTTGGCTTCCTGGGCTTCGTAGGTGGTCTTGTCCCACAACTCGAGGTGGTTGCCCATGCCCAGCAGCATGGTGTCGCGCGTGATGCCGGTGGCCTCGCGCAGCTCGGGCGACACCAGCACGCGGCCCGTGCCGTCCATCTCGACGTCCATGGCGTTGCCCAGGAAGATGCGTTTCCACCACTGGGCCGACATCGGCAGCGCCGCCACCCGATCGCGGAACTTCTCCCACTCCGGCCGCGGGAACACCATCAGGCAACCGTGCGGGTGGCGGGTGATCGTCAGCTGTCCGCCCAGCGCGTCACGGTGCCGTGTCGGCACCGACAGGCGGCCCTTGGCATCCAGACTGAGAGACGAAGCACCTTGAAACACGGCAGAACACCCCGGTTGGTTGGAAAATGGGTGCGAACCACTCCGTTTGGCACGGAATACCACTAAATTGCACTTTTTTGCACTGTAGCAGCAAACGCCGGATTTGCAATCTCAGTTGCAACAAAATTTTCCAATGAAATCAACGACTTAGGCCGTTTATATGACCTAAGGCGGATTAAAAATCCTTCTAAATGAAGGACTTAGAAGCACTTGTGAAAGTACTGCATGAACCACCCTGGGGCGGTTCCGCAGGCGCTTACAAGACGTAGCGCGACAGATCCTCGTCCTGGCTCAATTCGCCGAGCCGGCCGTTGACATAGGCGGCGTCCACGGTGACCGTCTGGCCGCGCAGCTTGGCGGCGTCGAAGCTGACCTCGTCGAGCAGGCGCTCCATCACCGTCGAGAGGCGCCGTGCGCCGATGTTCTCGGTACGCTCGTTCACCTCGAAGGCGATCTGCGCCAGCCGCGTCACCCCGTCCGGCTCGAACACCAGCGACACGTCTTCGGTGGCCAGCAGCGCCTGGTACTGCCTGACCAGCGAGGCGTGGGTCTGCGTCAGGATGGACTCGAAGTCCTGCACCGACAGGGACTGCAGCTCGACCCGGATCGGAAAGCGGCCCTGCAGTTCGGGAATCAGGTCGCTGGGCTTACTCAGGTGGAAGGCGCCGGACGCAATGAACAGGATGTGGTCGGTGCGGATCATGCCGTACTTGGTGGACACGGTGGTGCCCTCCACCAGCGGCAGCAGGTCACGCTGCACGCCCTGTCGCGACACCTCGGCCGAGGTGCTTTCGGAGCGCGACGTCACCTTGTCGATCTCGTCGATGAAGACAATGCCGTTCTGTTCGGCCGCGTGCAGTGCCTGGGTCTTGATGTCGTTCTCGTTGACAAGCTTGGCGGCCTCTTCGTCCTGCACCAGCTTGAGGGCCTCTTCGATGCGCAGCTTGCGCGTCTGGCGCTTGTTGCCGCCCATCTGGCCGAACATTCCGCGCAGCTGCTCGGTCATTTCCTCCATGCCCACCGGGCCCGTGATCTCCAGCGCCTGGCGCGACTCGGCCAGATCGAGCTCGATCTCGCGATCGTTGAGCTGGCCTTCGCGCAGCTTCTTGCGAAACACCTGGCGGGCGGTGTTCTCGGGCGCCTCGACCGCGCGCGTGATGCTGCTCTCGCCGCGCGCAGGCGGCACCAGGATGTCCAGGATGCGTTCCTCGGCCGCGTCCTGGGCGCGTGCGCGCACCTTCAGCTTCTCGGATTCGCGGGTCTGCTTGACGGCCACCTCGGCCAGGTCGCGGATGATGGTGTCCACGTCCTTGCCCACGTAGCCGACCTCGGTGAACTTGGTGGCCTCGACCTTGATGAAGGGGGCGTCGGCCAGCCGCGCCAGGCGCCGCGCGATTTCGGTCTTGCCGACGCCGGTGGGGCCGATCATGAGGATGTTCTTGGGCGTGATCTCGGTGCGCAGGCCGGGCTCGACCTGCTGGCGGCGCCAGCGGTTGCGCAAGGCGATGGCCACCGCGCGTTTGGCCTGGTGCTGGCCGACGATGTGCCGGTCGAGCTCGCGAACGATCTCCTGGGGGGTCAATGCAGACATGGGGGGTGCTTGGAGGGTGGTGCCGGACTGTTTCGGGTTTCAGGGCAGGGTTTCGATGGTATGGTGCATGTTGGTGTAGATGCACAACTCGCCGGCGATCTCGAGCGACTTGCGCACGATGTCCGCCGCCGCCAGCTCCGTGTTCTGCAGCAGCGCCACTGCGGCGGCCTGCGCGTAGGCGCCACCGGAGCCGATGGTGACGATGCCGTTCTCCGGCTCCAGCACGTCGCCGTTGCCGGTGATGATCAGCGAGGCGTCCTTGTCAGCCACGGCCAGCATGGCCTCGAGCCGGCGCAGTACGCGGTCGGTGCGCCAGTCCTTGGTGAGTTCGATGGCCGAACGCACCAGATGGCCCTGGTGTTTCTCCAGCTTGGCCTCGAAGCGCTCGAACAGCGTGAAGGCGTCGGCCGTTGCGCCGGCAAAACCGGCCAGTACCTTGCCATGGTAGAGCTTGCGCACCTTGCGCGCCGTCCCCTTGACGACGATGTTGCCCAGGGTGACCTGACCGTCACCGCCAATGGCGACATCGAATCCGGTGGCGGTCTTGCGCCGCACGCTGATGATGGTGGTTCCGTGAAATTGTTCCATGTGGCTGGCAGCTCGGGGCAAAAGGGAGGGTTGCAAGACTGCGCCGCCATGGCCGCCACCCGGCCGGGCAACGGGCAGGCTCAATGGGAGCGCAGGACGACGCGCGCGTGCTCGTGAATGCCGATCACATGGAAGAAAGCCGCCACCAGCCGGTGCACCTCGCGGAACTGCACATGACAGCCCTCCGACTGGCGGGAAGCCACCCAATTGAGGATGCTGCCAGCCGCCGAGAAATCCACCCGGATCAGGTTCGCACACGAGACCACCAGGCGGTCGCCGCCATCGCGGGCGTGTTCCAGCCGCGACAGCGACTCGGTCGCTTCGCCCAGGATCTCCCCGGTCAGCTCGACCACTGCGGCCGGCGCAGAGTCATACCCCATGGGAATGGTCAGGCCCTGGCTGTCGGGTGCTTCGGCGGCGGGGTCGATTTCGGAGTCTGGTCCGGCGGCATCGGACTCCGAGGGCTTAGGCGGTGCAGACTCATCCACGTACGTGCAGCGGGGATCCTGCCAGGCGGGGGGCGAGACTTCATACGTCACGCAGTGTTCCAGGGCCACCAGTTCAAAGTCGTCCTGCAGTCCGAGGATGCGCAGCACATCCATGCGCAGCTGCCAGGCGGCCTGGTTGATCGACTTGTTGCCGGGTGGCGTGATTGCACGCAAGGCCCGCTCCAACTGGTGTACGTTGCGAAAGCGCAGCTGCACCGGGCTTTTCGCCCACTGTGCGACCACATCCGCCAGCGGCCCGATCGCGTTTGCTGCGAGTGCCTCGGTGGCGCCCCAGTCGATGAACCAGGGCGAGGGCGCATTGGCCAGCGCGAGTTGCAGTTCGTCCACACCCGACTGCGTCAAGTGGGTCGGGCTGCGCCATGCAGGTTCGTCCTCCAGGCGCGATGGACTGGTCCGCACCGGGGTGACGGAGGCCCTGATGCCGAGCACCTCGGGCATGGAGAACCAGGCCGGCGCGGAGCGGCCGAAGCGCTCGGCAAAGTCGATCGCGACGCTGTCAAAGCGGGCCTGCTGCCCGGTGGCACGGTAGAGGTCGAAGAGCGCTGCGCTCCACGCTTCGATCTTTTCCCGGCGGACGCCCGGTGCGCGGATCGCCTCTAGCAGTGCCATCTCGGCCCCCGCATCATCGCCATTGGCAAAGCGGATCGCCGCCTCCTCGAGATCGGGATCGTTGACCGCTTCCGCGCTCTCGGGGGTGAACGTCCGGGAGCTGGGGAACCCGCCGCGCTCCGGGCTGCGCGCCGTCGCATCTGTTCGATGCGAAGCCAAGGGCGCGGAGACACCGGCGTGGGGCGTGCTGGTCCTGGTGGCCGTGAAACCGCTCTGGGGTTGGGGAGCAGCCTCCGGCACCATCGGCGCCAGCTTGGTGGCCACGTAACCGATGTCCGAGATTTGCGCATCCACGCTTGGTGTTGCCGGCGCCGCCGCCGGTGGGGCGGGTGGTTCGGCGGCGGCTCCGGCGCCAGCCGGCTTGGCTGCGTCGGTCTTGCCCTGCCACCATTGGTTGGACATCTGGGCCTCGATCTCGTCGATCTTCTTGATCGTGCTCGCGCGTTCGCCCGGGTTGGAGGGCATGCTGCTCTGAAAGTACGAGGGTCTGCCGGCAAGTTCGGGGTTGCCGGCGCTGGGGTCACGGTTGCGCAGCTTGCGCAGCTGGTCGAACTCCCGGCGGCGCACGAAGTCGTTCTGCCGCTTGCGCTCGATCATCTCCTTGAGCGCTTCCTTGCTGTAGCCGTTGTCGGGCTCCGGGTCCTGCTTGTCGAGGTCGGTCCAGTTGGTGGTTGGATTGCGGACGAACTTGGCCACCTTGGACAGCAAACCGGAGTTGTTGTTGTCTTTGGTGGCCATGGTTCAGCGCACTTGAAGCGTGGTTTCCAGGCGATCAGGCAGGATCATCGTGCGCATCGAGGCGGCCGGCAGGTCAGTCGCCGAACATCTTCTGCTTGAGCTCGCGCCTTTGCTGGGCTTCGAGCGAGAGGGTGGCGGTGGGGCGCGCCAGCAGGCGCCCGACACCGATCGGCTCGCCGGTTTCGTCACAGTAGCCATAGTCGCCGGCGTCGATGCGGGCGATCGACTGCTCGATCTTCTTGAGCAATTTGCGCTCGCGGTCCCGGGTACGCAGTTCGAGCGCGTGCTCTTCCTCGATCGTGGCACGGTCGGCGGGGTCAGGCACCACGACGGTGTCCTCGCGCAGATGCTCTGTGGTTTCACCGGCGCTGTTGAGGATGTCCTGCTTGAGCAAGGACAGCTTCAGGCGGAATGCCGCGAGCTGCTTGTCGTTCATGTATTCCGAATCCGGCATGGCCAGCAGCTCGGCGTCCGTCAGTTGCTCGACCGGCTTGGTTTTCCAGTTGTTGGCCAGCTTGGGGTCTTTCTTGATGGCCGACGGCAATGGCGGCACGATCAGCGGCGCAGATGCCAACTGCATGTAGCTCGCCTTGGCGGCGGTCGAGGCCACCGACTGCGCCATCGATGGCACGGTCAGCGAGGCCAGCCGGGAGGACGGACGCCCCGGGCGCTGTGTCACGGTACCGGGCGCAGCGGCAGCGGGTGCCACCGGCTCTGCAGCAGGCTTTGGCGCCTCGGAAGGCGTCGGAGCCTTTGCCTTGGCAGGCGGTGCTGCGGGGGCCGGCGCTGCCTTGGTGGCGGTTGCGGCGGGCTTGGTGGTACTGGCGGAGGGCATTTTCAACTTCGGAGACTCGGGTGGGGGACTGGCTTTGGCTGCCGTCTTGACGGGTGCTGGCGCCACGGATCGTGCGCCAGCCTTGGGGGCTGCCTTCGCTGCGGCCTTGGGAGCCGCCGCAGATGTGCCAGGCTTTGCAGCCGACTTGGCGGCAGGCGGGTGGGCCTTGGCGGGCGTCTTCAGGGGCTTTGCGGTTTTCCCGGGTTTGGCTTTCAATTCTCGACTCCTCGCAGGATCATCCAGCGCTGGCGGTCAGGGACAGCCCGACCGGAATGTCAGTCTGCCGACAATCGTCATGCACAAGGCGCCAGGGCCGGGTGATGGGCCCTGTTCCGTCGTCACGGCGCGCGAGTGTACAGGCATAAGTCGGCAGTTTGCGGCGTTTCGGCCGAATCGGGTGGCTAAAAGCTGCAAAGATCACAAAACAGCCTCAGACCAAGCACTGCTCCATGCCCTGCAGGAAGATGTCCTTGGGCAGGTCGATGCCGATGAACACCATCTTGCTCATGCGTTGTTCGCCATCCTGCCAGGCCGGGCCCAGGTCGCTGCCCATGAGCTGGTGCACGCCCTGGAAGATCACCTTGCGTTCGGTGCCCTTCATGTGCAGCACGCCCTTGTAGCGCAGCATGCGCGGGCCATAGATATTGACGATGGCCCCCAGGAAGTCCTCCAGCTTGGCGGGATCGAAGGCGCGCTCCGACTTGAACACGAAGCTCTTCACGTCGTCATCGGTATGGTGGTGGTGGCCGTGGCCGGCGTCATGCTGGTACGATGGGTGGTCGCAGTGCTCGCCGTGCGCATGGTCATGGTGGTCATGGCCGTCGTCTTCCTTCAGGAAGTCGGGGTCGATCTCCAGCTTGGTGTTGAGGTTGAAGCCGCGCAGGTCGAACACCTTGGCCAGCGGCACCTCGCCGAAGTGCACGGTCTGCTGCGGCGCACGCGGATTCATGTGCTTGATGCGGTGGATCAGGGCATCGACGTCGTCCTTGGCCACCAGGTCCGACTTGCTGATGAAGATCTGGTCGGCAAATCCGATCTGGCGGCGCGCTTCCTGGCGGTCGTTGAGCTGGGCCACGGCATGCTTGGCGTCCACCAGGGTGAGGATCGAATCCAGCAGGTAGCTCTCGGCGATTTCGTCGTCCATGAAGAAGGTCTGGGCCACCGGCCCGGGGTCGGCCAGACCGGTGGTCTCGATCACCACCCGGTCGAAATCGAGTTCGCCGCGGCGCTTCTTGTCGGCCAGGTCGTGCAGCGTGCTGCGCAGGTCTTCCCGGATGGTGCAGCAGATGCAGCCATTGCTCATCTGGATGATCTGTTCCTTGACGTCCGTCACCAGGATGTCGCTGTCGATGTTTTCCTCGCCGAACTCGTTCTCGATCACGGCGATCTTCTGGCCGTGGGCCTCGGACAGGACCCGCTTGAGCAGGGTGGTCTTGCCCGAGCCGAGAAATCCGGTCAGGATGGTGGCGGGGATGAGGCTCATGGGGGGCTCCAGTGGAAAAGAACGGCGACCGCTGTCAAGGGGTTGTCAGGTGCGCCATCGGGCTAAGGTGGGGAGTTTAGCGGCGATTTCCAGATGCGTTCATCGGTGCGGCTTCGCCCTGTGGGCGGTAGTGCCGTGCCCGTCAGGGACAGGCCGGAGGCTCACTTGCGCATCACCACCAGGCCCTTGAGGTATTCGCCTTCCGGGAACTGGATGGTCATCGGGTGGTCGGGGGCGCCACCCATGCGCTCGTGGATGTAACCGTCGACGCCGGCATCGATGCCGGCCCCCGCGACGATCTTGTGGAACAGGTCGGCGCTGATGCCGCCGGAACACGAATAGGTGAACAACACGCCACCGGGCCGCAGCAGTTGGAGCGCCAGCCGGTTGATGTCCTTGTACGCCCGCGATGCCCGCTCTGCGTGGGCAATAGTGGGCGCAAACTTTGGAGGGTCCAGTACGATCGCGTCGAAGCTTCTGCCTTCGGCCTTGAACCCGCGCAGCGAGCCGTTCACGTCGGCTTCGACAAACTCCGCGCGCCCGGCGTCGACATGGTTGCGCGCCACATTGGCGCGGGCCAGCGCAATGGCGCCTTCGGACGAGTCGATCGAGGTCACATGCGCCGCGCCGCCCGCCAGCGCGGCCACCGTGAATCCGCCGCTGTAGCAGTAGCAGTTCAGCACCGCCTGAAAGCCGAGCCGCCGTGCGTAGTCGGCAAAGCGCAGCCGGCTGTCGCGCTGGTCCAGGTAGAAGCCGGTCTTGTGTCCCTGGGCGATGTCCAGGCCGAGCTGCCAGTCGTGTTCCTGCAGCACCAGCGCGGTCGGGCCGTCCCCGCGCAACCAGCCGCTGGCCTCGGCCAGGCCTTCCAGTGCACGGCTGCTCGTGTCGGAACGTTCATACAGCCGTTGCAGCCCGGTTTCGGCCAGCAGGGCGTCGGCCAGCACCGCTTTCCAGCGTTCGGCTCCGGCCGAGAGGAACTGCGCCACCAGCGTGTCGCCATACCGGTCGACCACCAGTCCCGGCAACCCGTCGGATTCACCGTGCACCAGGCGCATCGCATCGCTGCGGATGTCGAAGCGCTTGCGGGCATCGATGGCTGCGGCACATTGCGCCTGGAAGAACGCGGCGTCGACCCGACGGCTTTCCTCGAAGCTCCAGACCCGCGCCCGGATTTTCGAGGCGGGGCTGAAGGCTGCCCAGGCCAGGAACTGCCCGGCATGGGATTCCACCCGAACTGTCTCGCCGGCGTCGCCGCCGCCGCGCGCGATGGCCGATTCGAAGATCCAGGGGTGGCGCTTGAGCAGCGAGCGCTCCTTGCCCTCGCGCAATCGGATGGTTTTCATCGGCCGATTGTCGTGTCTGGGCGCATCCGGCCGGCCCGATCAATCCTGTGCCGGGCGTTTGCTGCGGGCGCGCGGATGCGCCGCGTCGTAGGCCTTGGCCAGGTGCTGGAAGTCCAGCCGGGTATAGACCTGCGTGGTGCCGATGTTGGCATGGCCCAGCAGTTCCTGGACGGCCCGCAGGTCGCTGCTGGACTGCAGCAGGTGGCTGGCGAACGAGTGGCGCAGCATGTGGGGGTGCACCGGCGTGCCCAGACCGGCCTGCTGTCCGCGCAGCAGCAGCCGCTGCCAGATCGCGTGCGGCGTGAGGCGGGTGCCGTTGCGGCCGACAAACAGTGCGGCTTGTGGCGCCTTGAGCCCGTCCGCACGCACCGCCAGCCAGGCCCGCAAGGTCTCCAGCGCCATGCGGCCCACTGGAACCGAGCGGCGCTTGGAGCCCTTGCCCAGGACATGCGCCTCGCCGGCGTCCAGATCGACCCAGCCGCGGGCGGATGGGGATGCGATGACGTCCAGGCCGGTGAGCTCTCCCACGCGCAGGCCGGCGCCGTACAGCAGCTCGACCATGGCGGCATCACGTGTTTCCAGCCAGGGGTCGTTGCCCGGCTGCTGGAAGGACGCCAGCTGTACCGCGTCGTCCACGCTCAGCGCCTTCGGCAGGGGTTTGCCGGAGCGGGGGGCGCGGATGTCCTGCACCGGGTTGTAGGGCACCAGCGCCTGCCGGCCGAGCCAGGTGTAGAAGCCGCGCCAGCCCGAGAGCACCAGCGCGATTCCGCGCCCGCTGCGCCCGCCGGCATGCATGCTGGCCACCCAGCGCCGGATGTGGGTGTTCTGCACCGCGCGCAGTGCGACCGGCACGGTGGCTGCGAAGGCTGCCAGTTTCTGCAGGTCGAGTGCGTAGAGCTCCACCGTGCGCGCTGCCAGACGCTTTTCGACCCGCACATGTTCAAGGTAACGCTCGACCAGCGGGTCCGGCGCAGGGGCCGCTGGCGTCGAATGGCTGGCGGGACCGGGTTCCATTGGGGGTGGGACCGCATCGCGGGCCGCAGGGCCCTGGCTAGCGCAGCCGCCCGAGCGCGGCGCTCGCGATTTCGGCCACGTGCTGCAGAAAGTCCGTGCCCATGCCGCTGTTGAACCGCTGGGCATCGGGTGACGACAGCACCAGCAGCCCGAAGGCCGCAGACGTCGGGCCGGCGGGCGTGCTGCGCAGCGGCAGCAGCGCGATCGAGGCCGCCGCCGCCGGGTCGGCCAGCCAGGTCACGGCCTCGAAGCCGGTGTTGACGCCGCAGAAGGGTTCGGTCAGCGAGCTGGCGAACAGCTTCGCGTCTTCACTGACACCCAGCGCGAAATCACGGTTGGCGAAATGCGGCGCCACACCCCATACCTTGATCGTGACCTGGGGTACCGAGAACTGCTCGACGATCTGCCCCGCGATCTGCTGGGGCATGGAGGCCGGGTCGGTGGTCAGGAAAAGCGACCCGGCCCACCGCAGCAGGCGGTTGGCCAGCAGCGCGTTTTCATTGCCGTGGCGGATCATGTCCATCAGCCGGTGTTCGAGCAACTTGATCTTGTCGCGCAGCATTTCCGCCTGGCGCTCCTGCAGGCTCACCGCGCGGTTGTTGTGCGGGCTGGCCAGGTGCACGGAGGCCAGCAGCTCGGCATGGCGCTGGAAGAAATCGGGCGAATTGGCCAGGTAGTTGGCGATGTCGTCTTCGGTGATCGGATTGGTCAGTGCTTGTTGGTTCATAGGTTGTCAGGTAGATCGATTTCGCCTTCAAAGACGGTGGTGGCGGGGCCGGTCATGCGCACCGGTGTGGTGCCGCCGCCCCACTCGATGGTGAGCGGGCCGCCCAGGGTCAGGACGTCGACGCTGGCATCGAGCAGCCCCAGGCGCACGCCGGCAACGACCGCTGCGCAGGCGCCGGTGCCGCAGGCCAGGGTTTCGCCGGCGCCGCGCTCGTAGACGCGCAGACGCACCCGGGTACGGTCCAGCACCTGCAGGAAGCCGACATTGACACCCCGCGGGAAGGCGGCATGGGCCTGCACCAGGGGCCCCCAGGTGCCCACCGGCGCCGCATCCGTGTCGTCGACGAGCAGCACGGCGTGCGGGTTGCCCATCGAGACCAGCGCCACGCGTACCTCGATGCGCCGGCCGTTGTCGTCCAGCGCCAGGGGCCATTGTTCCCAGGCGCCCACCGGCTGCGGTGACAGGCCGGCCGGCTCGAAGGGCAGGGCGGCCAGTTCGAACACGGGTGCCTGCATGTCCACCGTCACGCGGCCGTCGCTTTGCCACTGCAATTCCAGGACGCGGTTCATGGTCTGCACCGTCACCGTGTCCTTGTCGACCAGGCGACGCTCGCGCACATATTTCAGGAAACACCGTGCGCCGTTGCCGCAGTGCTCGACTTCGTCGCCATCGGCATTGTGGATGGCGTAGGAGAAGTCGATGCCGCTGCCGGATGAGGGGCGCACGCTGAGAATCTGGTCGGCGCCCACTCCGAAATGCCTGTCCCCCAGGAAGCGGTAGTGGGCCGCGCGCAGACCAAGGGACTTGCGGGTCTCGTCGAGCACGACAAAGTCGTTGCCCGCACCCTGCATCTTGGTAAAGGGGATTCGCATGCGCGGATTATCCCCTGAAGCTCCGCGCCTTCGGGGGTGGGCACGGGTGTCCCCTGCGCACCGGAGGAGCGTCGATTGGCGGCAAAATGCAGTCCATGGTCCGTCCCACCCAACTCCTGCATGTCCAGCGCGAACCCGCGCTGCCCCGCCCGGCCGCCACGGTCCTGCTGCTGCGTGACAGTCCCCGGGGGCTGGAGGTGCTGATGACGCGGCGCTCGGCCACTGCCAGCTTTGCGCCGGGCGCCTATGTGTTTCCTGGCGGTGGCGTGGATGCGCTGGACACTGCCGCGCATGCCCAGGCGCGGCGCCGGCCGGGCCAGAGCGATCTGCATCTGACCCAGGCGATTGCCGCCATCCGCGAGAGTTACGAGGAGCTGGGCGTGCTGTTGGCGCGCCGGCCGGACGGTTCGCCGCCCACGCCCGACGACATCGCCGCCATCGACCGCCAACGGCCTTTCGCTGCGCAGTGTGCGCAGCATGGCCTGGTGCTGGCAGCCGACGAGGTGTTCGTGCTGGCCCACTGGGTCACCGACCGCGATCTGCCACGGCGCTTCGACGTCCCCTTCCTGGTGGCGCGCATGCCGCCGGGCCAGACGCCGGTGGCGGACGAATCCGAGCAGTTCGAACCGCTGTGGGTACGCCCGGCCGACGCGCTGGAGCGCCATGCGGCGGGCAGCTTCTTCATCATCTTCCCCACCATCCGCACGCTGCAGCGGCTGCAGGCCTTTGCCGATGTGGATGCCGTGCTGCAGGCCTGCGCCGAGACCGAGCAGCCCCTGTGGACCAGTTGCCCGCGCGCCGGCTTTCTGGGCGGCAAGGAGGCCCGCTACATGGAGCATGAGCATCCTTTTGGCGAACTGCAGATGGTCTCGCCCGACGGGCAGATGGTGCACCATCTGGACTGGCAGAACGACCGGCCGGTGGCGCTGCTGCGCAACGTGATGCGCCTTACCGCCCCCAACCCGGGCGCCATGACGGGCCCCGGCACCAACAGTTATCTCGTGGGGGACCCGACCACCGGCTTCATCGCCATCGACCCCGGCCCGGCCGACCCGCTGCACCTGCAGCGGCTGTGGCGGGCGGCCGGTGGCGACATCCGCATGATCGTCTGCACCCACTCCCATGCCGACCATGCCCCCGGTGCTGCACCCCTGCAGGCCCTGTGCGCGCGCCGTCCACCGATCCTGGGGCTGCCCAGCGCCCCCACGGCGCGCGTCAACAGCGCGTTCACCCCCGAGCGGGCACTGGCCGATGGCGAACTTCTGTGCCTGGCCCCGGCCGACGCCGGCGGCACCAGCCATACGCTTCGCGTGATCCACACCCCGGGCCATGCGGCCAACCACCTGTGCCTGGTGCTGCTCGAGGACGGCCTGCTCTTCAGCGGCGACCACATCCTCAACGGCAGCACCACGGTGGTCGACCCGCCGGATGGCGACATGACGGCGTATCTGGACTCTCTCGACAGGCTGGCGGCCGCTTGCGTCGCGCACGGTATCGACTTCATCCTGCCCGCACACGGCTATGTGCTGGGGCAGGCGGGTGACGCCTGCGCGATGCTCAAGGCGCACCGCATGCGGCGCGAGGCCAAGATCGTGCGCGTGATGCAGGCGCTGCCCGAGGGCACGCTGGACGACTGGGTGGAACGCGCCTACGACGATGTTCCGCCTCGCATGTGGCCGGTGGCCAAGCGGTCGCTGCTGGCGCATGTGCAGCGCATCGAATCGCTGTCCGCAGGCGTCTGAGGCCCGGCAGGGGCTCGTGCGCCCTGGCGCTTCACGCTGTCAACGCTGGCGCGGGGTCGCGCAGCTTCGCCACCTCAGGCCGTTTCGGTCGCCAATGCCTTGGCGCGCTGGCGGCGCAGCCAGGCGGCGGAACGTCCGCCCAGCGGGCGCTGCAGCTGCGTTTCGGCGAAACTGATCGCATCGAGCAGGCCGTCGGTGGAGATTCCGGTGGCAAAACCGCTGCGCTCGGCCATCAGCACCAGATCCTCGGTGGCCACATTGCCGGCGGCGCCGGGTGCAAACGGACAGCCTCCGATACCCCCCACGCTGGCGTCGAAACGGCGGATGCCGGCCTCCAGTGCAGCCCAGGCGTTGGCCACACCCATGCCACGCGTGTCGTGGAAATGCGCCGCCAGCTGATGCGCCGGCAGCACCTGCACCAGGGCACCGAGGCGTTCCTTGACCATGCCGGGCGATGCCGACCCGATGGTGTCGGCAATGACCACCTCGCCAGCACCGGCCGCATGCATCTGCCCGCACAGCGCCAGCACGGTGTCCAGCGGCGTGCGCCCTTCGAAGGGGCAGTCGAACGCCACCGCCACATAGGCGCGGGTCCGCAGGCCCAGCGCCTGCGCGGCCTGCAGGGTCTGCATGCAGACCTCGGCGGCTTGCGCCAGACCCATGTTGATGTTCTTGCGGTTCATGGTCTCGGTGGCCGAAAGCACCACCGCGACTTCGCGCGCGCCGGCGGCATGGGCGCGCTCCAGCCCCTTGAGGTTGGGGACCAGCACCGAGGTTCGCAAGGCGGGCAACTGCGCCAGGATCAGCGCCATCAGATCGGCGGCGTCCGCCATCTGGGGCACCGCCTTGGGCGACACGAAACTGGTGGCCTCGACGCTGCCGACACCCGCTGCGGCCAGCAGCCGGACCAGCCGGAGCTTGGCCTGCGTGTCCACCGGCAATGCCTGGTTCTGCAGTCCGTCGCGGGGCGAGACGTCGGTGATGTGGATCTGTTCCATGACGGGTTCCTCAGGCGATGGCACCGCTGGCATGCAGTGCCTTCAGCCGCTTGCTGCTATCGCAGGCCCCACCGGCCGGCACTTCCTGGGTGTAGTCCGGTACCTGGCGGAACCTGTCCACCGGGTCACCCGGGATTCGCAACCGGGGTAGAAGGGGGTGCCATTCGGCAGTGATTGGGGAGTGTTTCACTTTCATGATGCCAGTCAATGCGATACGGGTTTCGGGAGATGCGCCCAGGTGCCGGGCAATACGGGTGATGGTGCATCTCTGCCTGGTACCACCGCACCGGTGCACGACGTCATCGGGCTGCGTTACAAGTCGTAATGCCCTGGCGTTTCGTCGAGCACGCTGAGGTCCAGCGGCCGCACCGTGCCCATCCACATCGCCCGGTCCCGGTGGTCCAGCAGGTCGTTGTTGCTGATCGGGTGGATGAACACCACCAGGCCGCCGCGGTGCAGGGCGAGCCAGGGGATCAGCGAGCCGAACACGTCCGGCCGGAACGCCAGCTGGCAGCTCCAGTCCGGGTGCGGGCCCACCGGCTTCTCATGCACACGCCCCATCTTGAGCGGGAAACGTTGCGCCGCCGCCAGGCACAATGCCCGTGCCTGCTCCAGGGTGCACGCATCGAAGTACACATGGGCGTGAAAGCCGTGAATGACGGGGTCGGTCGGATCCGGTGTGTCCATGGTGTACTCGCAGCCAAGCCGGTGGTGGGGTTGAAAAAAGTGTGAAGCCCACCGATAAGCCGGATTCTGTGCAGGCGGGTTGCCCCGCCTGTGACTGTCATTACTCTGGGCCGCCGGTCACCCGGCAGCTCGGTGCTACCTACCCGCACACTCCCGGGGGCCCCGGGTGCCGCGATGCAGCGGACTGCGCCACGGCACGTGTGCCTATTTGGTATTGCTGCGCGTAGAGATTGCCCGTTTCACCCGCTGAGCGGGTTGCCCCGTCCAGCGACTCGTCTCTGTTGCTCTGATCCTCACCTTATGCCGTGCACTTGCGTGCCCGGGTTTCAGTGGACAGCCGTTAGCTGCTACGCTGCCCTGCGCAGTCCGGACGTTCCTCCAGTGCGGTGTTTCCACCCGGTGCCTGGGCACCGGCCTTGCGGCTTGCACCAGCGACAGTCTGGTGGGCTTCACCCGGCTGATTATCCACAGCTGAGACAATGGCGGCTTCCGTCCGATCCCGCCAGGAGCAGCACCATGCGCGCAGACACCATCTTGCAGACCATTGGCAACACGCCCCATGTACGCATCAACCGCCTGTTCGGCGCCAGCCACCAGGTGTGGATCAAGTCCGAACGCGGCAACCCCGGCGGCTCGATCAAGGACCGCATCGCGCTCTCCATGGTGGAGGCTGCCGAGAAAAGCGGCGCGCTCAAGCCAGGCGCCACCATCATCGAGCCGACCTCGGGCAACACCGGCGTCGGACTGGCCATGGTGGCAGCCGTCAAGGGCTACAAGCTGGTGCTGGTGATGCCCGACAGCATGTCCATCGAGCGGCGACGGCTGATGCTGGCCTATGGCGCCACTTTCGAGTTGACCCCGCGCGAGAAGGGCATGAAGGGCAGCATCGCGCGTGCGATGGAACTGGTGGCGGCCACGCCCGGTGCCTGGATACCCCAGCAGTTCGAGAATCCGGCAAACATCGATGCCCACGTGCGGACAACGGCGCAGGAGATTCTGGCCGACTTTCCCGAGGGCCTGGATGCCCTGATCACCGGTGTCGGCACCGGCGGCCACCTGACCGGTTGCGCCCAGGTGCTCAAGGCGCGCTGGCCGACGCTGCGGGTGTTCGCGGTGGAGCCCCAGGCCTCGCCGGTGATTTCGGGCGGAGCGCCGTCGCCCCACCCGATCCAGGGTATCGGTGCCGGTTTCATTCCGGCCAACCTGAATACCGCCCTGCTGGACGGCGTGATCCAGGTCGATGCCGAAGCCGCCCGCGAGATGGCGCGGCGTTGTGCCCGCGAAGAGGGCATGCTGGTGGGCATCTCCTCTGGCGCCACACTTGCAGCGATCGCGCAGAAACTGGCGGAACTCCCCGTCGGCGCGCGTGTGCTCGGTTTCAACTACGACACCGGCGAGCGCTACCTGTCCATCGAGGGTTTCCTGCCGACCTGAGCGGGAGACGGCCCGCCGCCCCATGATCCGACTGACAGAACTCAAGCTTCCGCTCGACCACGCCCCCGAGGACCTGGCCCACCTGGTGCGCAAGACCCTGGGCCTGGCGGCGTCCGATATCCAGAGCATCGATGTCTTCAAGCGCAGTGTCGATGCCCGCAAGGTGAACCTGCTGCGTGTCTACGTGGTGGATGTGGCATTGGTCACGGACACGATGGAGCGCGCGGTTCTGCAGCGGCTGGCCGATGTCGCGCATGTCGGCCCCTCTCCCGAGATGGCGTACGGGCTGGCCCGTGTCGCGGCGCCGGGCTGGCGCGGGTCTGGTGCGCTGCGCCCGGTGGTGGTCGGCTTTGGCCCGTGCGGCATCTTCGCGGCCTTGCTGCTGGCGCAGATGGGCCTGTGCCCGATCGTCCTGGAGCGCGGCAAGACTGTTCGCCAGCGCACGCAGGACACCTGGGGCCTGTGGCGCAAATCGGTGCTGAATCCGGAGTCGAACGTGCAGTTCGGCGAAGGTGGTGCCGGCACCTTCTCGGACGGCAAGCTGTGGAGCCAGATCAAGGACCCCCGCCACCTGGGGCGCAAGGTCATGGAGGAGTTCGTGCGAGCCGGTGCGCCGCCCGAGATCCTGGTCGAGGCGCACCCGCATATCGGCACCTTCAAGCTGGTCAAGGTGGTCGAGAACATGCGCGCACAGATCATCGCGCTGGGCGGCGAGATCCGCTTCGAGCAGCGTGTGACCGACCTGCATTTCTCGCCGGGCCCGCCCGATGCCCAGGGCCGTACCCGCCGCGTCCGGGCCTTGTCCGTGCTGGATGTGGCCAGTGGCGTCATGTCGGAACTGCCGGCTGAACATGTGGTGCTGGCCCTGGGCCATAGTTCGCGGGACACCTTCGCCATGCTGTACCGGCATGCGGTGACCATGGAGGCCAAGCCGTTCTCGGTGGGTTTCCGCATCGAGCACCCGCAGGGCCTGATCGACCGGGCGCGTTGGGGGCGCCATGCCGGGCATCCGCTGCTGGGGGCCGCCGAATACAAGCTGGTGCACCATGCGTCGAATGGGCGCTCGGTGTACAGCTTCTGCATGTGCCCCGGTGGCACCGTGGTGGCGGCAACCTCCGAGCCAGGGCGCGTGGTGACCAACGGGATGAGCCAGTATTCGCGCAATGAACGCAATGCCAACGCCGGCATCGTGGTGGGCATCGATCCGCGGGACTACCCGGTCGACCTGGCCAGCCTGCAGCAGAGCCTGGGGTCGGAGATGCATTTGCAGCCCCACGGCGCCGGGCCCCACCCAATGGCAGGAATCGTGTTCCAGCGGCAGCTCGAATCCGCCGCGTTCGTGCTTGGCGGGTCGAATTACGCCGCGCCGGGGCAGAAGGTCGGCGACTTCCTGGCCGGGCGGCCGTCGGCTGCCTGGGGGGAGGTGCAGCCGTCCTACAAGCCAGGGGTGCTTCCGGGTGATCTGGCGACGGCCTTGCCGGGTTTCGCCATCGAGGCGATCCGTGAAGCCTTGCCGGTGTTCGGGCGCAAGATCCGGGGGTTCGACATGGCCGACGCGGTGCTCACCGGTGTCGAGACACGCACCTCCTGTCCGTTGCGGCTGACCCGGGGCGACGACTTCCAGAGCCTGAATGTGGCCGGGCTGTACCCGGGCGGAGAGGGTGCAGGGTATGCCGGTGGCATCCTGTCGGCGGGCGTGGATGGCATCCGGGTGGCCGAAGCGGTGGGGCGCAACTTGCTGTAGATCACGATTTCGTCAAGCGCAGGGGCGCAGGCATTGGTACAGTGGCGCGGTATTCCACTCCCGGGGTTTGTTCACCGTGCATCCGGAAACCTCCCGCCACGGCACGCCAGGCCCGAGCCTGCAACAGGTGCTGGACCGCCACCATGCCGACCCGCATGCCCTGGTGCAGATGCTGCGCGAAGTGCAGGTGTTGCAGGGGGGGCATCTCGCCCGTGACACCCTGATCGGGCTGGCCGGCGCGCTCGGCCTGAGCCTGGCCCATGTGGAGGGTGTTGCCGGCTTCTACCGTTTCTTTCACCTGCAACCGGTTGGCAGGTACCGGATTCTTTTCAGCGACAACATCACCGACCGCATGCTTGGCAGCGAGGCGCTGCTGGCCGACCTGTGCGCGCGCCTGGGTGTGGCGCCCGGCGAGGTCCGCAGCGATGGCCTTGCCAGCGTCGACCGCACCTCCTGCACGGGCTTGTGCGACCAGGGCCCGGCATTGCTCGTCAACCACCACCAGGTGGTGACGCGGCTCGACGCCGCGCGGGTTGCCCAACTGGCCGACTGCGTGTTGGCAGGTGTGCCGGTGGCCGACTGGCCGGCGCAATGGTTTGTGGTCCAGGACAAGGTCCGCCGCGCCGACGTGCTTCTTGGCGACGAGGCTGCTCCAGGAACGGCACTGGCGGCAGCCATGGCGCGCGGGCCCGAGGGCATGCTGGACGAAATCAAGCGCTCCAGGCTGCGTGGCCGTGGCGGAGCCGGTTTTGAGACCGGCCTCAAGTGGGAGCTCTGCCGACGTGCGCCCGGTGCCGAACATGTGGTGGTGTGCAATGCTGACGAAGGTGAACCCGGGACTTTCAAGGACCGTGTCCTGCTGGCCCGGCATGCCGAGGCAGTGTTCGAGGGCATGACCATCGCCGCCCATGTGATCGATTCCCGACGCGGTCTGGTCTACCTGCGCGGTGAATACCGCTACCTGCTGGAGCCCCTGCAGGCGGTGCTGCGGCGCCGGCGTGCCGCAGGTTTGCTGGGCAGCAGCATCCAGGGCCGGGTGGGTTTTGACTTCGACATCGACATCCACATGGGCGCTGGCGCCTATGTGTGCGGCGAAGAGTCCTCGCTGATCGAGTCGCTGGAAGGGCGCCGGGGCACGCCGCGCATCCGCCCGCCGTTTCCCGTCGAGCAGGGGTATCTGGGCCACCCGACCATCGTCAACAACGTCGAGACCTTCTGCGCCGTCGGGCACATTGCCCGGCACGGCGGCGCCTGGTGGGCCGACATCGGCACCGCTCAGTCCACCGGCACCAAGATCCACTCGGTGTCGGGGGATTGCGAGCGGCCAGGGCTGTATGAATACCCTTTTGGCACCCGGATCGCCCGCATCCTGGAGGACTGCGGAGCGCGGGACACCCAGGCGGTGCAGGTGGGAGGCCCGTCCGGTGTGTGCCTGTCGGCATTCGAGTTCGGCCGGCGCATTGCCTTCGAGGACGTGCCCACGGCCGGGGCTTTCATGGTGTTCGACCGCAGCCGCGACATGTTCGAGGTGGCGCGCTCGTTCGCGCACTTCTTTGCCCACGAGAGCTGCGGCTTCTGCACGCCGTGCCGCGTCGGGACGGCACTGGTCGTGAAGCGGTTCGACAAGCTCGCGGCCGGCCGGGGCTCGCGCCATGACATCGACGTGTTGTCCGAACTGGACCAGCTCATGCACACGTCCACGCATTGTGGCCTGGGTGCCAGCGCCTGCAACCCGCTGCGCGACACCATCCGCAAGTTCCGTCCAGCCTACGAGCGGCACCTGAAATCCCTGCATTTCGCGCCCGGGTTCGACCTGGACGCCGAACTCTCGATCGCGCGCGGTCTCACGGGCCGGGACGATGCCGGCGCCCACCTGGAGACCCTGCCGTGAGCCGCTCCGTGCCCGATGTCGAGACTCTTTCCCTGGATGGTCAAGACCTGCCTTTTGCACCGGGCGACACGATCCTGCAGGCGGCCCACCGGGTCGGCCGCTACGTTCCGCACCTTTGCTGGCACCCGGATTTCCCCGCCCACGGATCCTGCCGGGTGTGCAGTGTGAAGGTCAATGGGCGGCCAGCCGCTGCCTGCACGGTGCGGGCCTCGCCCGGCCAGGTGGTGGAGAGCAATACCGATGAGCTCAATGCCCACCGCAAGACGCTGCTGCAGATGCTGTTTGTCGAGGGCAACCACTTCTGCCCGAGCTGCGAGAAAAGCGGAAATTGCCAGCTGCAGGCCACGGCCTATGCCATGCAGATGGAGGGCCCGCACTTCGAGGAGTTCTACCCCACCCGGCCGATCGACGCGAGCCACCCCGATATCCTGCTCGACTTCGACCGCTGCATCCTGTGCGAGCTGTGCGTGCGCGCCAGCCGCGATGTCGACGGCAAGAACGTGTTTGCGGTGGGGGGGCATGGCATGGGGACGCACCTGATCGTCAACAGCGAGAGCGGGCGCCTGGCCGATACACCGATGACCCTGGACGACCGCGCGGCGCAGGTCTGCCCGGTCGGTGTGATCCTGCCCAAGCGGCGCGGTTTCGACGTGCCGATCGGGCAGCGGCGTTTCGATATCGCGCCGGTGTCCGGGCCTGCACAAGGGGGTGGGTCATGAGCGCCGCGCCGGGCCGCCCCGAGCAAGCTCGTACCGCAGTGCGAAGCACGGAGCTTGCCCGATGAGCACCGCCGGCCCGCCCCTGGGTGCTCCAGCGGGCGCAGAGCCAATGCCGCGCGGGCCGCGCAAGCTCAAGGTGGCCACCGTGTCGCTGGCAGGCTGCTTCGGCTGCCACATGTCCTTCCTGGATATCGACGAACGCCTGTTCACGCTGATCGAGCTGATCGAGTTCGACCGCTCCCCGCTCACCGACATCAAGGAGGTGGGCCACTGCGACATCGGTCTGATCGAGGGTGCTCTGTGCAACTCCGAGAACGTGACCGTGCTGCGCGAGTTCCGCTCCCGCTGCAAGACCCTGGTGGCAGTGGGCGCCTGCGCCATCAACGGGGGGCTGCCGGCGCAGCGCAACCGCATGGACATCGGCGTCATCCTGCAGGATGTGTATGCCAGCCGGCCCGGCCTGCGGGCGGGCAGCGGCATCCCGCACGACCCCGAACTGCCGCTGCCGCTGAACAAGGTGCACCCGATCCAGGAGGTGGTGCATGTGGACTATTTCCTGCCTGGATGCCCGCCATCGGCCGATGCCTTCTGGATATTCCTCACCGAGCTCATGGCCGGGCGCACGCCCCGCCTGGGCCACGGTCTGATCCACTACGACTGAGCACCATGAACACGCTGGAAACCGCCGCCAATCCTGAAGGTCTGCGCCGGGTCGCCATCGACCCGGTGTCGCGCGTCGAGGGGCATGGCAAGGTCACCATCCTGCTCGATGCCCAGAACCGGGTGCAGCAGGTACGCCTGCATATCGTCGAGTTCCGCGGCTTCGAGAAATTCATCGAAGGCCGGCCCTACTGGGAGGTGCCGGTGATGGTGCAGCGCCTGTGCGGCATCTGCCCGGTGTCGCACCACCTGGCGGCCACCAAGGCCTTTGACCGGGTGATTGGTGCCATGCCGCCGACGGCATCGGCCGACAAGATCCGCCGGCTCATGCATTACGGGCAGGTGCTGCAATCGCACGCACTGCATTTCTTCCACCTGTCCTCGCCGGATCTGCTGTTCGGTTTCGATTCCGAGGTGAACCGGCGCAACATCGTGGGGGTGGCACAGGCGCACCCCGAGGTGGCGCGCAAGGGCGTGCTGTTGCGCAAGTTCGGCCAGGAGGTGATCCGCGTCACGGCCGGCAAGCGGGTGCATGGCACAGGGTCGGTGCCTGGCGGCGTGAACAAGCATGTCAGCGCTGACGACCGGGCCATGCTGCTGCGCGACGCCGACCAGATGGTCCTGTGGGCCCAGGACGCGGTCGACATCACCCGCCAGCTGCATGCGCAGAACCCGGCGCTGTACGACAGTTTCGGCAGCTTCCGCTCCAACATGCTGTCGCTGGTCCGCGCAGATGGCGCGCTCGATCTCTACGACGGCATGCTCCGGGCCCGCGATGCCAGCGGGCGGATCATCGTGGATGGTGTCAGCGACCAGGACTACCTCGGCCTGATCGAGGAAGACGTCAAGCCCTGGACCTACATGAAGTTTCCCTACCTGCGCAGCCTGGGGCCGGATACCGGCTGGTACCGCGTCGGCCCGCTGGCGCGGCTGCAGAACTGCGACTTCATTCCCAGCCCGCTGGCCGAGGTGCAGCGCCGCGAGTTCGTCGACCGGGGGCGTGGCGAGATGGTCCATGCCGCGCTGGCCTACCACTGGGCGCGCATGATCGAGGTCCTGCACTGCGCCGAGGTGATCCGCGAACTGCTCGACGACCCGGACATCCTCGGCGGGGAACGCATGGCCAGCGGCGTGCGCCAGCGCGGCGGGGTAGGCGTGATCGAGGCCCCGCGCGGCACGCTCATCCACCACTACGAGGTCGGCGACGACGATCTGGTGACGATGTGCAACCTGATCGTCTCCACCACCCACAACAACCAGGCGATGAACGAGGCCGTCCGGTCGGTGGCGCGTGAACACCTGGACGGACAGGAACTCACCGAAGGCCTGCTGAACCACATCGAGGTGGCGATTCGGGCCTACGACCCCTGCCTGTCCTGCGCCACCCACGCGCTGGGACAGATGCCGCTGGACGTGGCGCTGGTCGACGCGCGGGGTGTCCTGGTCGACCGCGTCCTGCGTTCGGAGCCCGGTACGCTGGTGCATGACATGGGCTCGCCGGTCGGGTTGCCGGCATGATGGCATCGGCGGTGGCTCCCGTGCTGGTGTTCGGCTGGGGCAACCTGAGCCGCGGCGACGACGCGCTCGGTCCGCTGTGCATCGAGCGCCTGCGCGCCCTGGCCGGGCAGGATGGGCACGTCGACTTTCTGGACGACTACCAGCTGCAGGTCGAGCATGCGCTCGATCTGGTCGGGCGCGCGCGCGTGCTGTTTGTCGATGCCAGCCGCAACGCTGCCGCGCCCTTCGAGGTGCAGCCCGTGCTGCCGCGCCAGGACGCGAGTTTCACCACCCATGCGATGTCGCCGCAGGCGCTGCTGCGGGTGTATGCCGACCTGCAGGGTGAGGTCCCGCCCGTCTGCACGCTGCTGGCCATCCGTGCCGCATCGTTCGAGCTCGGAGAACCGCCGTCGGCGCAGGCGCTGGCGCATCTGGAGGCCGCAGTGGGCTGGGCCCGCGCCTGGATCGAGGCGCCGGCGCTGGCAGATGCGGTGGGTGTTTCCCATGCATGAGCTCAGCCTGGCCGAGGGCATCTTGCGCCTTGTGCAGGCCAGCGCCGTGCGCGAGCAGTTCACGCAGGTGGCGGTGCTGCGCCTGGAGGCCGGCGCGCTGGCGGGGGTCGAGGTGGGCGCGCTGCGGTTCGCACTGGAGGCCCTGCGCCACGGCAGCTGCCTGGAGTCGGCCCGCATCGAGATCGACGAGGTGCCCGGCCGCGCCTGGTGTGAACCCTGCGCGGCCGAGGTGCGGATCAGCAGCCGTGCCGACCCGTGTCCGCAGTGCGGCGGGTATCCTGTCCGGGTGCTGGGTGGGGACCGCCTGCGGGTGATGGATCTGCTGGTGCATGAACAGGAAGCGAGGACATGATGTGTGTGGTGTGCGGCTGCGGTGGATCTGACGGTGTCGGCGGTGAGGCCCAGCGCTCTGCGGCCGTGGTGCAGCCGCAGGACCTGCACTACGGCGCCGGCCCTGCCGGAGTGTCGATTCCGGGCCTGAGCCAGACCCGCACCATCACCCTGGAGGCCGATGTGCTGGGTGCCAACCAGCAGCTGGCGGACCGCAACCGGGCGCATTTCCAGGCCCATGGGGTCCGTGCCCTGAACCTGCTGTCCAGCCCGGGCTCGGGCAAGACCACGCTGCTGTGCGCCACCATCCTGGCCCTGCGCGAGCGGGCGCCCCATGTGCCGCTGGCCGTGATCGAAGGGGACCAGCACACGCGCCTCGATGCCGAGCGGGTCCGTGCCGCGGGGGCGCCGGCGATCCAGGTCAACACCGGGCGCGGCTGCCACCTGGATGCGCAGATGGTCGGTGATGCCTTCGCCCGTCTCGACCTGCATGACCATGCGCACGGGCATCACCATGGACATGGCCATCGGCACCCGCACGGCCACGGTCACGACCAGTCGCATGACGGCGGCCACCCGCCAGCCCTGCTGTTCATCGAGAACGTCGGCAACCTGGTCTGCCCGGCCCTGTGGGATCTGGGGGAGGCCGCCAAGGTGGTCATCCTGTCGGTGACGGAGGGCGCCGACAAGCCGCTCAAGTACCCGGACATGTTTGCGGCCGCGTCGCTGCTGCTGGTCAACAAGACCGATCTGCTGGCCCATGTGGACTTCGATGTGGCGCAATGCATCGCGTTTGCGCGCCGGGTCAATCCCGGCCTCCAGGTGCTGGAGCTGTCGGCCACGCGGGGTACTGGAATGGACGCCTGGCTCGACTGGCTGCTGCAGGTGCCCCCCCGCCCGGCGCCGGTGCCATCGGCTGCCGGTGCCGAGGACGCTGCAGCATTGCGGGCGCGGATCGCCGCCCTCGAGGCCCAGCTGGCTGCACTGCAGGGGCAGCCTTGAACCCGGCGGCGCATACCATCCGGCTGGCGCATGCGGCGCCGGCACGCGTGCTGGCCTGTGGTGCCTACCTCAAGAACCGCGCCTGTCTGGTCGACGGCGACCGGGTGCACTGGTCCGGTGCCCACGGCGATCTGGGGGACGCTGACAGCCGCACGGCCTTGCTGCATTCTGTAGAGGCCTTGTGTGCGGCCGCCCGCGGGCCCTTGCAGGCTGTCGCGCATGACCTGCACCCGGATTTTTTCAGCACGCAGGTGGCCTTGGAGCTCGCCCGGCAGCACCAGGTACCGGCCATCGCCGTGCAGCACCACCATGCCCATGCGGCCGTGGTGGTCGCCGACCAGGGCCTGCAACACGCCTGTATCGGCATCACCCTCGACGGGATGGGTCTGGGCACCGACGGCCGTGCCTGGGGCGGAGAGCTGCTGTGGGTGGGGGGTGTGCAGGCCGCGCCGCAATGGCGCCGGCTGGAGGCACTGGCGCCGCTGGCGCTTGCGGGGGGCGATGCGGCCGCACGCGAGCCCTGGCGCCTGGCTGCCGCCGTCTTGCATGGGCTGGGCCGTGGGGACGAGATCGTTCCGGTGTTCGGCCCTCTGGTCGGCAACCGCACCGCTGAAACGGTGCGGTCGATGCTGGCGCACGATCTGCAGTGCCCGCCGAGCAGCAGTGCCGGGCGCTGGTTTGATGCCGCTGCGGGGGCCCTGGGCCTGTGCCTGCGTCAGGAGGACGAGGCCGCCGCAGCCATGGCGCTGGAGGCCGCAGCCTGGGGCCACCTGGCTGACGGGCCGGGCGCCGCCAGCCTGCCAGTCCCCGCGTCCCTCGATCTCGCGCCGCTGGTGGCGCACCTGCTCGGCATGCGCGACCACGGCCCAGCAGCCATCGGGCGCGGGGCGGCCTGGTTCCACCAGGCATTGGCTGGCGGGCTGGCGCAGGCTGCGTGGCGCCACGCGCGGGCTGAAGATTGCGCCCAGATCGTGCTGGCCGGCGGCTGCATGGCCAACCGCCTGCTCGTGCGGCTCTTGCGCCAGGAGTTGCAGGACGCCGGCATGCAGGTGTTCACCGCACAGGCTGCCGCTTGCGGTGATGCCGGTCTCGCCTTGGGCCAGGCCTGGGTGGCCGCCTGGACGGTGGCCGCGCAAGACAACGCATCGCGCAGCCAGGCACTGGCACTGGAGTACTGACCATGTGCCTTGCCCTGCCCGCGCGAATGGTCGAACGCTGTGGCGACGAGACCGCCGTGGTGGACATGGGGGGCGTGCGCAAGCGGATCTCGGTCGCCCTGGTACCGGAAGCGGAGGTCGGCGACTATGTGATCGTGCATGTGGGCCATGCGATCGGCATGCTCGATGAAGCCGAGGCGCAGGCCTCGCTGGCCCTGTTCGCGGAAATGGCTGCGTCACGGCCATGAAATACGTCGACGAGTTTCGCGACGGCGCCCTCGCGCGCAATCTGTCGGAACGCCTGCATGCGGAGGTCGACCCGGCACGCAGCTACCAGTTCATGGAGTTCTGCGGCGGGCATACCCATGCGCTGGCGCGCCATGGCGTGGTCGACCTGCTGCCGGCCAATGTGCGCATGGTGCACGGGCCCGGCTGTCCGGTCTGCGTGTTGCCGATCGGGCGCATCGACATGGCGATCCGCCTTGCGCTCGGGCAGGGCGTGGTGCTGTGCACCTATGGCGACGTGATGCGGGTACCGGCGTCTGGCGGCCTGTCGCTGCTGCGCGCCAAGGCCCGCGGGGCCGACGTGCGCATGGTGTACTCGCCCGCCGATGCCTTGCAGGTCGCCCGCGACCTGCCACAGCGCGAGGTGGTATTCCTGGCCATCGGTTTTGAGACCACCACGCCACCCACCGCCCTGGTCCTGCGCCAGGCGGCCAGCGAGGCGATCGGCAATTTCAGCGTGTTGTGCTGCCATGTGCTCACACCCAGTGCGATCACCCATGTCCTGCAGTCCCCGGAGGTGGCGCAGTACGGCACCTTGCCGCTCGACGGCTTTGTCGGCCCGGCGCATGTGAGCATCGTGATCGGCTCGGCGCCCTACGAGCCGTTCGCCCGCGCCTGGCGCAAGCCGGTCGTGATCTCGGGTTTCGAACCGCTGGACATGATGCAGTCGATCCTGATGCTGGTGCGCCAGGTCAACACCGGGCGGGCCGAGGTCGAGAACCAGTTCACCCGCGCGGTCAGCCGGGGGGGCAACCGGGCCGCGCAGGCGGTGATGGACGCCGTGTTCGAGGTGCGCGAGAGTTTCGAGTGGCGTGGCCTGGGCGAGGTGGCGCACAGTGCGCTGCGCATCCGGCCTTCATTCGCGGCCCTGGACGCCGAGCGGCGGCATGGGCTGCAGTACCAGGCGGTGCCGGACCACAAGCAGTGCGAGTGCGGCGCCATCCTGCGCGGCGTGCGCCAGCCGACCGACTGCAAGCTCTTCGGCACCGTCTGCACGCCCGAGAACCCGATGGGCTCGTGCATGGTGTCCAGCGAGGGCTCCTGTGCCGCGCATTACACCTATGGTCGCTGGCGCGACATCCCGGTCCTGGCACAGTGAGCAAGGCATCCTATCTGCGGCCGATCGATTTCCGCCATGGCGTGGTCGACATGAACCATGGCGCGGGCGGGCGGGTGGGCGCGCAACTGGTGCAGGAACTGTTCGGGCGCGCTTTTGACAACGACTACCTGCGCCAGGGCAATGACGCCGCCCTGCTCCCTCCGCTGCCCGCGGGGTATCGGCTGGTCATGGCCACGGACGCCCATGTGATCTCGCCGCTTTTCTTTCCGGGGGGTGACATCGGCAGCCTGTCGGTGCATGGCACGGTGAACGATGTCGCCATGCTGGGCGCCGCGCCGCTGTACCTGAGCGCGAGTTTTGTGCTCGAGGAGGGTTTTCCGCTGGGCGACCTGCAGCGTATCGTGGTCTCCATGGCGCGCGCGTCACGCGACTGCGCGGTGCCGGTGGTCACCGGCGACACCAAGGTGGTGGAACGCGGCAAGGGTGATGGCGTGTTCATCAGCACCACCGGTGTGGGCATGGTGCCGCTCGGGCGGAGCATCGGGGGCGCCTGTGCGCTGCCGGGGGACATCGTACTGCTCTCGGGCAGCATCGGCGAACACGGCGTGGCAGTCCTCTCGCAGCGGGCTTCGCTGCAGTTCGGCACCGCCATCGTGTCGGACAGCGCCGCGTTGCACACTTTGGTGGCTGCCTTGCTGGCTGCCGTGCCCGAAGGGTCGGTGCATGTGTTGCGCGACCCGACCCGGGGTGGCCTGGCCACGACGCTCAACGAGATTGCGCAGCAGTCGGGCGTGGGCATGGTGCTGGAGGAGTCCGCGATCCCGGTGCTGCCCGAGGTGGCGGGTGCCTGCGAGATGCTGGGCCTGGACCCGCTCTACATCGCCAACGAGGGCAAGATGGTAGTGGTGGTGGCGCCCGTTGCGGCGCCTGCGGCGCTGCAGGCCCTGCGTGCGCACCCGTTGGGCTTGCGCGCGGCGCAGATCGGCGTCGTGACCAAGGATACGCGGCGATTCGTCCAGATGACCACCGGCCTGGGTGGCCGGCGTGTGGTCGACTGGCTGAGCGGCGAGCCGCTGCCGCGGATCTGCTGAAGCCCGGAGGGCGGCGCCCCCCGGATCCATGGCGCCTACTTGGCGTTTTGCAGCGCGGCGATGCGTTCTTCGATAGGCGGATGGGTCGAGAACCACTTGCCGATGCCGCCAGCGATGCCCATGGCTGCCACGCTCTTGGGCAATTCACCGGGCTGCATCCCGCCCAGGCGGGCCAGCGCGTTGACCATCGGCTGGCGGCGGCCCATCAGCTGGGCGGCACCGGCGTCGGCACGGAACTCGCGCTGCCGGGAGAACCAGGCCACGATGATCGCTGCAACGAAGCCGAGCACGATGTCCAGCACGATGGTGGTGACCCAGTAACCGATGCCCGGCCCGGAGTTCTGGTCGCTGCCGCGGCGCAGGAAGCTGTCCACCGCGTAGCCGATGACCCGGCTGAGGAACACCACGAAAGTGTTCATCACGCCCTGGATCAGCGTCATGGTGACCATGTCGCCATTGGCGATGTGGGCCACCTCGTGACCGATCACCGCCTCGACTTCCTCGCGCGTCATGCCTTGCAGCAGGCCCGTCGAGACGGCGACCAGCGCGGAATTCTTGAAGGCGCCGGTGGCAAAGGCGTTGGGCGCACCTTCGAAGATGCCGACTTCCGGCATGCCGATGCCTGCCTTGTCGGCAAACTTGCGCACGGTGTCGACGATCCAGGCCTCATCGGCGTTGCGTGGCTGCTCGATGATCTGGACACCGGCGCTCCACTTGGCCACCGGCTTGCTGATCAGCAGCGAGATGATGGCGCCGCCGAACCCCATGATCAGCGCGAAACCCAGCAGGGCGCCCAGGTCAAGCCCGTTGGCCGTGAGATAGCGGTTCACGCCAAGCAGGTTCGCGACGATGCCCAGCACCACCACGACGGCGAGGTTGGTCATGACGAAAAGAGCGATGCGTTTCATTTCTTCCTTTGGAAACAGCCCCACTCAACGGGGCCGATCCGTGGATGTTAGGGGCAGTGGTGGTGAATTCAAGACCCGCCAGGGGAATGCGCACAAGAATTGCGGTTATTGGCCCTTGCGCCGGGGCGCTGGGGCCGCACGGAAGACCTGTGCATCCAAATAAAAGTGCTGGTTCTCGTTGGCGGGCCACCAGCCGGGCACCCCGAGCACCGGCAGGGGCACGAACGGCCCGTCGGCCAGCATCCGGGGGTCGAGTGCGCCCGCCAGCCAGTGGTCCCAGCTGGCCGGGTCGCCACCCACCGATGGGTCGACCCGCAGCACATGGGCGGTGATGGATTTGCGGGGGGTGGCCAGCTTTTCAAGCAAGGCATGGCCAAAGAGGACCAGCCGGGCCTGCGACCACAGCGGCCGAAGCTCCGTGAACAGCAACTGCCACTGCCGCTGTGCCAGGGCGTTCCACAAGGCGTCCGGGGCCTGCAGCAAGGCGGCGTTCTCGTCGAAAACGGTCAGCGCGTCGCGCACCCTGCCGCGGGTCGGCTGGATGCCGTCGCGCGCGATCTGCGCTGCCTGCAGCAGGTTCAGGCGGCGCTTGGTGGCCGGGAAAAGGCCCCAGCACAGGCCGTTGAACAGGTCATGCAGACCGTCCCTGGTCGGGCAGTTTCCGGATTCCGCAACGAACTGTTCGTAGGGCATGCCGGCCGGCAGCCTGGCCTGTGGCACGAACTGCACAGGGGCTGTCAGGTGCCGGTTCAGGGCCTGCCAGACCGGCGCGCCGGCTGCGACCGCTGCGACGACCGGTTCTGCGTCAGAGCGCCACGGCGCCAGCCAGCCGGCCGACCAATCGATGGTGCTGGTCAGCCACATCCCGGTGGGCGGGCAATCGCCTGGCGGCAGCCCCATTCCGTTCAAGTACCGGGTTGCAGCTTCCAGGGCAGGCTCTGGCCGGCACGCAGGGGCGTCAGGCTGGCTCCGGAGCCGTAGTCGAAGGCGTCAGGCATCTGCCAGGCCTGACGCTGCAGGGTGATGCGGCTGTCATTGCGCGGCAACCGGTAGAAGTCGGGGCCGTGCAGGCTTGCGAAACCTTCCAGGCGGTCCAGAGCGCCGGCGGCCTCGAAGGCCTCTGCATACATCTCGATGGCTGCAAACGCGGTGTAGCAACCTGCGCAGCCGGAGGCATGTTCCTTCAGGTGCGTGGCATGGGGCGCACTGTCCGTGCCCAGGAAAAAATGCGGGTCGCCGCTGGTGGCGGCTTCGACGAGTGCGAGGCGGTGGGTTTCGCGCTTGAGAACTGGCAGGCAGTAGTAGTGCGGACGGATGCCGCCGGTGAAGATCGCGTTGCGGTTGTACAGCAGGTGGTGCGCCGTGATCGTGGCGGCGGTGTTCGGGCCGGCATCGCGCACATAGTGGGCGGCTTCGCGGGTGGTGATGTGCTCCATCACGATGCGCAGCGCGGGGAAGTCGCGCCGCAGCCCGACCAGGTGGGTGTCGATGAAGGCGGCTTCGCGATCGAAAAGGTCGATGTCCGGCGAGGTGACCTCGCCATGCACCAGCAGCGGCAGGCCATCGCGCTGCATCGCCTCCAGCACGTGCCAGGTCTTGCGCAGATCCGTCACGCCCGCATCGCTGTTGGTCGTGGCCCCTGCCGGGTACAGCTTGACTGCCACGACCTTTGCGCCAGCGTCTGCGCCCCGGGTGTCGCGGGCGCGCGCGATCTCGTCGGGGCTCAGGTTGTCGGTCAGGTAGAGCGTCATCAGCGGCTCGAAACGGGCGCCTGCGGGAACCGCCGAACGGATGCGCCCGGCGTAGGCGAGCGCCTGTGCGACAGTGGTGACCGGAGGCTTCAGGTTGGGCATGATGATGGCCCGCGCGAACTGTGCTGCGGTATGCGGTACGACAGTCTGCAGCGCGTCGCCGTCGCGCACATGCAGATGCCAGTCGTCGGGGCGGGTCAGTGTCAGGGTGTCGACCCGTGGGGTGGATGTGGCTGCGGGCATGGGGAGTTCCTGGAGGGGCGGGTGGGTCAGGGCGGCGGGTTCTGTGCCAGCAGATAGTCCCACAGGGCCTGGGCACCGGTCTTTGCCGATGGCATGCGGGACTTGGGCACGGTGGCCACCGGCTTGGCATGCCGTGGCGGGCTGCGCAGCGGCTCCGCGCCCGGCGGCTTTTCACGGTAGGCCCGCACGTCCATGGTGATCTGCATCGCCGGCATGTCAGGCGGCACGGCGCTGACCAGGCGACGCGCGAGCAGTTCCTTCTTGACGGCACTGAAAGGCAGGAAGGCGATGCCATGACCTTCCAGCGCCATGGCCTTCAGGCCTTCGGCCATGTCGGTTTCATAGACACGGTCGAAGTGGATCGGCACGCCTGACTGCTTCAGGATCATGTCGACCATCTGTCCCAGATAGGCCCCGGGTGCGTAACCCAGGTAGGGCAGGGGATGGCCAGCCCGGCCCGGCAGGCTGAACATCGGTGTGCCCTGGGCGTCCGGTTTCACATAGGGCGCAACCACCTCTTCGCCCAGGCTGACCATCTCGTAGCGCGCGGGGTCCAGCTGGAACGGGAGAGAACTGTGGTGGTAGGCAATCAGCAGATCGCAGCTGCCTTCGACCAGCCGCAGCACGGCATCGTGCACGTTGAGCGCGATGAGGCGGCTCTTGATGGGACCGAAGACCTCCCGCAGGCCTGACACCCAGGCCGGGAAGAACGTGAAAGCCAGGGTGTGGGGCACTGCGAACTCGATCACATCCTGGGCTGCGGAGGTATGGCCCCGCAGCATGGCCCGCGTGCTCTGCAGCGCCTGGAGCACCTCCAGCGACTGGTCGTACAGCGTCTCGCCTGCGGGCGTGAGCCGGGTCGGGTAGGAGCTGCGGTCGACCAGGTCGGTACCCGCCCAGGCCTCTAGCGACTGTATGCGGCGGGAAAACGCCGGCTGGGTGACATGGCGCAATTGCGCTGAGCGGCTGAAACTGCGAGTCTCGGCCAGGCTCACGAAGTCTTCAAGCCACTTGGTATCCATGGGTCGATTATGCGGGTGGCTGCACGGGGCCCACTGTCCATCCAGGCTAGGCGGACGGTGTTGGAAACACCCACAGCAGCAGCGCCGTCATCACCAGATAACGCAGGAACTTGCCGATGGCCATGTAAAGGATGCAAGGCCAGAACGCCAGCCGCAGCCAGCCGGCGACTGCGCAAAGAGGGTCTCCCACCAGCGGGAGCCAGGACAACAGGCATGCCTTGGGGCCCAGACGCTCAAGCCAGCGCAGGGCGCGCAGATGGCTGGAGGAGTGACGGTATCTGTCGACCAGCTGGTGCGCGCCGTATCCCATGCCCCAGGACACCGCGCCGCCCAGGGTGTTGCCGATGGTTGCGATACCGATGGCCGGCCAGAACAGGCTGGGGTTGATCTTGACCAGGCCGAAGACCGCGGGCTCGGACCCGACGGGCAGCAAGGTCGCCGATACGAAGGACACGATGAAGACAGTACTCAGGCCGAACTGCGGAAGCGCCAGCAGTGTGATGAGGTGGTCGATCCAGGCTTCCATGCGAGCAGGAGTATAGGCAGAGTGCCCCGACCATGCGGCAGATTTCAATTGCTGAAATTATGGGCAGCTAGAATGGGTCGCCGCCCGCAAATTCCCACCTGCTCTCCCCCTGGCCCCACCCCTCCCGAACGCATGAAGATCGGCCCCTACGTCCTGCCCAACCGGCTCATGGTCGCCCCGATGGCGGGTGTGACCGACCGGCCGTTTCGCCAGCTGTGCCGGCGGCTGGGCGCAGGCTACGCGGTCAGCGAGATGGTCACCTCGCGACCCGACCTGTGGAAGACGCTCAAGACCTCGCGCCGCGCCAACCATGACGGTGAGCCCGGTCCCATTGCGGTGCAGATCGCGGGTACCGAGCCGGCCATGATGGCGCAGGCGGCGCACTACAACATTTCGCGTGGCGCCCAGATCATCGACATCAACATGGGCTGCCCGGCCAAGAAGGTATGCAACAAATGGGCAGGCTCGGCCCTGATGCAGGACGAGGCCCTCGCGCTGTCGATCATCACGGCCGTGGTGGACGCCTGTGCGCCACACGCGGTGCCCGTGACCCTCAAGATGCGCACCGGCTGGTGCCAGTCGCAGCGCAATGCGCTGGTGATCGCGCGGGCCGCAGAGGCTGCGGGCGTGCAGATGGTGACCGTGCACGGCCGCACCCGCGAGCAGGGTTACCGTGGTCATGCCGAGCATGACACCGTGCGTGCGGTGAAATCCGCATTGCGCATCCCGGTCGTGGCCAATGGCGACATCTGCACGCCGGAGCAGGCGCGCGATGTGCTGGCTGCCACCGGCGCCGATGCAGTGATGATCGGTCGGGCGGCGCAGGGCCGTCCGTGGGTGTTCCGGCACATCGGGCATTTTCTTGCGACCGGCACCCACCTGGCTCAGCCCCTGGTGGTCGAGGTCCGCCGCCTGCTGCTCGAGCACCTGGAGGACCACTACAGCCTGTATGGCAGCCACATCGGTGTGCTCAGCGCGCGCAAGCACATCGGCTGGTATGTCGCAGACCTGCCGGGCGGTGATGCGTTCCGCCAGCACATGAACCAGCTGACGGACTGCGCCTCCCAGCTTCGCGCGGTGGCGGATTTCTTCGATGTCCTGGGAGCGCAGACGGACCGTCTGCCCGAACCGATCGTGCTCCCTCAGTCCGGGAGTCCGGCACAACACATGGAGGCGGAACAATGAGCAAGAAGCACATCGAGGAGTGTGTGCGCAGCAGTCTCGAGGGCTATTTCAGGGACTTGAGGGGCACCGAGCCCGACGGCATGTACGACATGATGGTACGGGTCGTCGAGAAGCCGCTGCTCGAGGTCGTGATGCAGCAGGCCGACAACAACCAGTCGCGCGCAGCGCAATGGCTGGGCCTGAATCGCAACACCTTGCGCAAGAAGCTCGTGGAGCACAAGTTGCTCAATTGAATCCCCCATGGCCATGAACGCGCTCCTGTCCGTTTCCGACAAGACCGGCATCGTCGAACTCGCTGCCGCACTGCACGCCATGGGCGTGCGGCTCCTGTCCACCGGTGGCACGGCCACGCTTCTGGCGACCCACGGACTGCCGGTGACCGAGGTGGCCGACATGACCGGTTTCCCGGAGATGCTCGATGGCCGCGTCAAGACCCTGCATCCCAAGGTACACGGAGGCCTGCTGGCCCGTCGCGAACTGCCCACGCACATGGCCGCGCTGCAGGCGCATGGCATCGATCTGATCGACATCCTGGTGGTCAACCTGTACCCGTTCGAGGCCACCGTGGCCAAGGCGGGCTGCACGCTGGAGGACGCGATCGAGAACATCGACATCGGCGGCCCGGCCATGGTGCGCAGTGCGGCCAAGAACTGGAAGGACGTGGCGGTGCTCACCGACGCCGCGCAGTATGCGCAGGTGCTCGCCGAGTTGCGCGCGGAGGGCCGGGTCGCCGAGAAGACGCGCTTTGCGCTGGCAGTGGCAGCGTTCAACCGCATCAGCCAGTACGACGGCGCGATCAGCGACCATCTCTCCGCCATCCAGGCCGATGGCAGCCATGCGCTGTTTCCAGCCCAGTCCAATGGCCGTTTCGTCAAGTTGCAGGACCTGCGATACGGCGAGAACCCGCACCAGCAGGCGGCGTATTACCGGGATCTGTACCCGGCACCCGGTTCGCTGGCCAGTGCGGTTCAGTTGCAGGGCAAGGAGCTGAGCTACAACAACATCGCCGATGCCGATGCCGCCTGGGAATGTGTCAAGTGCTTCGATGCCTGCGCCTGCGTGATCGTCAAGCATGCCAACCCGTGCGGCGTTGCGGTGGGCATCGACGCCCTGGATGCGTATGCCAAGGCCTTCAGGACGGACCCGACATCGGCCTTCGGCGGCATCATCGCCTTCAACCGGACCGTCGATGCTGCCACGGCGCAGCAGGTTGGCAAGCAGTTTGTCGAGGTGCTCATGGCGCCCGGGTTCGACGAGGCGGCGCTGGCGCTCTTCAAGGGCAAGCCCAATGTGCGCCTGCTGCAGATTGCCTTGCCGCCGGGGGGCGCAAGCGCCTGGCAGCAGGGCCGCAATGCGATGGATGTCAAGCGGGTCGGATCAGGGCTGCTGATGCAGACCGCCGACAACCGCGAGACCGCGCTGGAAGACCTGAAGGTGGTCACCCGGCTGCAACCCACGGCGGCCCAGATGCAGGATCTGCTGTTTGCCTGGAAGGTGGCCAAGTACGTGAAGTCGAATGCGATCGTCTTCTGCGCCGGCGGCGCCACGGTGGGTGTGGGCGCGGGGCAGATGAGCCGGCTGGATTCGGCCCGGATTGCGAGCATCAAGGCACAACATGCCGGCCTGAGCCTGGCCGGCAGCGTGGTGGCCAGCGACGCGTTCTTTCCGTTTCGGGACGGCCTGGATGTCGTTGCCGATGCGGGTGCCAGTTGCGTGATCCAGCCGGGCGGCAGCATGCGCGATGACGGGGTGATCGCCGCGGCCGACGAACGCGGCGTGGCGATGGTGCTCACCGGCGTGCGGCACTTCCGGCATTGAGCCGCCGGACGCCAGGCGGAGCCATCCCAGGTGGCTGTCAGCGCCAGTGGCGCGGGTGGTGCCTGCCGCGGTTGTCCAAGTGCAGGTCGATGCCGATCTGGGGGCGATGGACGTACGCAGGGTGGACGGGGTACCAGCTGGTGGTGGACGTGATGTACACCGGTTGCGTCACCACCACTGCCGGAGCCGGCGGTGTGGCATACACCACGGGTGGGGCCGGTGGCGGTGGCAGGCTGCCCACCGGCGTTATCTGCAACTGCACCTGCGGGCCCGGGTCCTGGGGCATCAGGACGGCGTATTGCCTGCCGGCATATTCATACACGACGTTGTAGCCCACCACGCGGTTCTCGACGACGGTGTGCGTGGCGCAATTCTGCGTGTAGGGGGTGCTGCCATCGCCAGTGCTTTCCAGCCGGTCACCGAGCATCGCCCCGCCGAAGATGCCGATCGCAGTGGCAGCAGCGCGGCCCGACCCCTGGCCGATCGAGTTCCCGATCACCCCGCCTGCCAGTGCTCCGAAGACGGTACCAGCCCCCGATTTCTGGGCCGGTGCCTGCCAGACGGCCGAGCTGCAGACCTGTCGCGGAACCTGCACCTGCTGGATGACCGGCGTGCTCGACAACACGCGCCCGAATTCCTGGGCGCCACACCATGCGCTGCCGAACGCGGCCAGCAGTGTCAGACCGATCTTCTTCATGGATTTCCCCGTGCGCGCAATGCCGGCGCGTCAGGCCGCAGTCTATGCCGGGATGCCCCCGGTGGCCAGTGGGCCGGCCGTGGCCAGTGGTAACAAATTGCCACGGCCGGATCGCCAGGGCGCTGGCGCGCCCTGCGCCAAGACTCAGAGTGTCCTGAAGATGTCGCGCGCAGCGTCGACCGTCGCGGCGATGTCGGCATCGGTATGCGCCGCGCTGACAAAGCCTGCCTCGTACAGAGCCGGCGCCAGGTACACACCGCGCTCCAGCATGCCGTGAAAAAGCCGGTTGAAGCGCGGACTGTCAGACTGCATCACCCGGGCATAGTTCTGCGGCAGCTCCGGCAGCAGGAAGAAGCCGAACATTCCACCTTCGCAATCACCCGAAAACGGCACGCCCGCCTCCCGGGCTGCGCCCACCAGGCCATCGACCAGGCTGCGCGTACGCGCCGACAAGGCCTCGAAGAACCCCGGCTTGCTGATCTCTCGCAGCGTGGCCAGGCCGCAGGCCGTGGCCACCGGGTTGCCCGACAGCGTGCCGGCCTGGTAGACAGGCCCCAGTGGCGCCAGCTGCTGCATCACGGCGCGCTTGGCGCCGAACGCGGCCAGCGGCATTCCGCCGCCGATCACCTTGCCCATGATGGTCATGTCGGGTTCGAAGCCGGGCATTGCGCGTGCGTAGACGCTTTGGGCGCTGCCCAGCGCCACACGGCAACCGGTCATGACCTCGTCAAACACCAGCAGGGCGCCATATTGGGTGCACAGCTCGCGGCAGCGCTGCATGAACGGCAGGCTGGCGCGCACGAAGTTCATGTTGCCGGCGATCGGCTCGATCACCAGGCAGGCGAGGTCCTGGCCGTGGGCCACAAAGGCCTGCTCCAGCATCTCGAGGTTGTTGTATTCGAGCACGATGGTGTGCTGCACGACTTCGGGTGGCACGCCGGCGCTGGTGGGGTTGCCGAAGGTGGCGAGTCCCGAGCCCGCCTTGACCAGCAGCGCATCCGCGTGGCCGTGGTAGCAGCCTTCGAACTTGATCAGCTTGTTGCGACCGGTGGCGCCGCGCGCCAGCCGGATGCCGCTCATGGCGGCTTCGGTGCCCGAGCTGACAAGGCGGACCATGTCCATCGATGGAACGAGTTGCAGGATGGCTTCGGCGAGTTCGATCTCGCGTTCGGTCGGGGCGCCGAAGGAGAAGCCCTCCAGGGCCGCAGCCTGCACGGCGGCGACCACGGCCGGATGCCCGTGGCCCAGAATCATCGGGCCCCAGGACCCGATGTAGTCGATGTAGCGCTGGCCTTCGGCGTCCCAGAAATAGGCGCCCTGCGCGCGTTGGACAAAGCGGGGCGTGCCGCCCACGGCCTTGAAGGCGCGCACGGGCGAGTTGACACCGCCGGGAATGACGCGCTGGGCACGGGCGAACAGGGATGCGTTGGTTTCAGTGTTTGGTGTCATGGTCGGGGAAATCGATGCGCAGGTCGGCGGAATCGCCGGAATTGTCGTCGGAGTCGGGCTCGGGCTGGGCCCAGAACAGGCGGTCCGGCACCAGGTGCCCCATCCCCGGGCGAAAGCCTGATTCCAGGCAGCGGTCCAGGTAGCTGAGCGCCTCGCGCACGGCGTCGCCGAGGTCGCTCTCGGTGGCCAGCAGCGCGGCGAGGGCGCCGGTGAGCGTGTCGCCGGCGCCCGAGAACCCGGCGCCCAGGCGGTCGAACTGCCCGCTGAAGAGCACGGACTGCGGCGACGCCAGCACGTTGTCGATGCGCTGCTCCGGTTGGGCGATGCCGGTGACCAGGGTGTAGGCCACCCCGAATGCATGGGCTGCGCGCGCGACGTCGCGCGGCCCGGGGCTTTTGGCGGCTTTCCAATCTGGCAGCAACCATCGGCACAGGGTGCTGTGGTTTCCAACCAACACCGTGGTCTGCGGCAGCATCAGGTCGCGAAAGGCGTCGAGGTAGAGGTCGATCTGCACCTCGCTCCACCAGGACAGGTCGGGCATGTAGGCGATCAGCGGGATGTCGGCATAGTCGGCGGCGATCTCCGCAATCGCGCTGATGTTCTCGATGGAGCCGACAAAACCGACCTTGATCACCTCGGCGGCAACGTCCTCGAGAACGGTGCGCGCCTGCTCGCGGACGGCCTCGTCATCGAAGGCATGGTGGTCGAGGATTTCCGCAGTGTCGCGGGTGTAGGCACCGGTCACGATCGGCAATGCGTGGGCGCCCACCGAGGCAATGGCGCCGATGTCGGCGGCGAGGCCGCCGGCACCGCTGGGGTCGCTGGCATTGAACACCAGCACGCATGGCGGACGGTCCGCTTCGGAATCGTCGACAGGATCAGGCTGCTCGGGCAAGGCGGATTGGCGCGGGACGGTGGAGGTCATCAGGCAGAATACGCTGGGTTCTGGCGCACGGTGCGCGATTCGCTGGGGCCGTCTCTATACAATATTTGCATTCTATTCGAAGGCCCCTTAAGCTGTGAGTGAACCTAAAACCTGGATGTGTCTGATATGCGGCTGGATCTACGACGAGGCCACCGGAGCCCCGGATGACGGCATTGCTGCCGGCACCGCCTGGGCCGATGTGCCGATGAACTGGACCTGTCCCGAGTGTGGCGCCCGCAAGGAAGACTTCGAGATGGTCCAGATCTGAACACTGGTGTCGCAGGCGTCTCATACCCGATATGAGAATTTTCATTTCAGGAGCGCAGCCTTGTGAGTACAACCGGATCGACCTTCAAAGTCCTGGTGATCGACGACAGCAACACGATCCGGCGCAGCGCCGAGATTTTCCTGAAGCAAGGTGGTCATGAGGTGTTGCTGGCCGAAGATGGTTTTGATGCCCTGGCCAAGGTCAACGACTACCAGCCGCACCTGATCTTCTGCGACATCCTGATGCCGCGCCTGGATGGCTACCAGACATGCGCCATCATCAAGCGCAACCCGAAGTTCGCGCAGGTTCCGATCGTCATGCTGTCCTCCAAGGACGGTGTATTCGACAAGGCCCGCGGGCGCATGGTCGGTGCCAAGGACTATCTCACCAAGCCCTTCACGAAGGACCAGTTGCTGCACGCGGTGGGGCAGATCGGGACCGCGACTCCGGGAATGGCATGATGGCAATCCACACGGTACTGATCGTCGACGATTCCCGCACCGAACTGATGTTCCTCACGGACCTGCTCCAGAAGAACAATATGTCCGTGCGCACGGCCCAGAACGCCGAGGAGGCGTTCAAGCGCCTGACCGAGGAACGCCCCGACCTGATCCTCATGGATGTGGTGATGCCCGGCCAGAACGGCTACCAGCTGACCCGGTCCATCCACCGGATGCCCGAGTACAGCAGCATCCCCATCATCATGTGCACCAGCAAGAGCCTGGAGACGGACAAGGTCTGGGGCATGCGCCAGGGCGCCAGCGATTACGTGACCAAGCCGGTGGACCCGGGTGAATTGCTGGCCAAGATCAAGGCCCTGGGCTGACCCACCCGCAAACCATGGCCAACCGCGAAGCAATCCGAGAACTCCAGGCGCGCCTCGCAAGCCGGCTGCAGGCGGCCAGGGATGAGGGGCTGGGGGTTTCCTGGCTGGCGACCCGGTCGGCGGGTCGCAACTACCTTCTGCCGCTGGCACAGTCGGGGGAGATCTTCCCGATCAGTCCCATCCAGCATGTGCCGTATGCCCGTCCCTGGTTTCGCGGGGTTCTGAACCTGCGTGGCGGCTTGTATGGCGTGGTCGATCTGGCCCGATTCGTGGGCGGTGACATGCCCGACCATGGCCCCGCAACCGGTGCCGTGCCGGCGCCCGAATCGGCGGTCGTGACGATCAATGCGGCACTGAACGTGAATTGCGCCCTGCTGGTCGACGCGTTGGCGGGGCTGCGCAATGCGGAGAGTTTTGCCACAGCCCGGGCGCCGCAGGCGGGCGAACCACCCTATTTCGGGAACTGTTTCACCGATCCTGCCGGTGAGTCATGGCAGGAAATCAACCTTCAGACACTTGCACAATTCCCCCGCTTCCTGAACATCACCGCTTAAGTTAAGCACAAGAAGGCTTCACCATGTCCGTTGACCGGCTCAAGCGATTTTTCTCCAAGACGGTACTGGAGTCCGACAGCGGCTCTCGCCACAGCCAGCAGGAGACCTCGATCCAGCCCGAGGGGGACTCCACCCAGACCCAGGTTGCGCCGGTCACCCAGCGTGACGCAAGCCCGGGTGCCTTGTTGTCGCAGCCGGCCGGCGACGACATCAACCTGCCCGTGCTGGGCACGCGGCCCGCGAACCAGCACCAGCAGATACTGCTGATCGGTCTGGCCGTGTCCCTGATCCTGCTCGGTGCCGTGGCGGCCTTTGCGCTGCGCATGTCCGACCAGGTCGGCCAGCAGATGGGTGCGATCGGCCAGTCGCTGATGCAGTCGCAGCGGCTTGCCAAGTCGGTGGCACAGGCCGTGGTGGGCAACTCGCAGGCCTTTGCCGATGTGCAGGACAGCGCCTCGGTATTGAGTCGCGCGTCCCGGGGGCTCAAGTCGGGTGACGATACCCTGCGGCTGGACCCACTGGATGCGACGTATCAGGACGCGCTGAACGCGATCCTGCCGCGCGTGGAGCGCGCCGAGAAAAGTGCAGCCAGCGTGATCGCGCAGCAGAAGGTGCTCACCCAGATCGGGGCCTCGCTGCGCCAGATCAACCGCCAGTCGGGCGACCTGCTGGAGATTGCCGAGTCGGTGGCGGCCCTGAAGGTACAACAGAACGCGCCCGGCAACGAGATTGAAGCAGCGGGGCAATTGGTGATGCTGACCCAGCGCATCGGCAAGTCCTCGACCGAATTCCTCACGATCGACGGGGTCAGCGCGGACGCCGTGTTCCTGATGGGCAAGGACCTCACGACCTTCAGCGAGCTTGCGCAAGGGCTGCTGCAGGGCAGCGCCGAGCTGCGGCTGCCTGCAGCGCGTGACCCGCAGACCCGCCAGCGGCTGGAGGCGCTGGTCAAGCAGTTCGATCAGACCCGTACCCAGGCCAGCGCCGTGCTGGCCAACCTGCAGGGCCTGGTGGCGGCGCGCGAAGCCCAGGCGGTGATCGTCAATGACAGCGAGCCATTGCGCCAGAGCCTGGAGCAACTGCAGCAGCGCCTGGGCGGCGGGGCCGGCATCGGCGCCGGCTCTCTGGTCACGCTGGCGCTGGCTGCGGCGCTCGCGGTGCTGTGTGCGGTGGGCCTGGCCTACATTCCCCTGGTCGAGGGCCGCAAGCGGCAGCTGGTTGCCGAACTGCAGATGGTGGATGCCGAGCGCCTGCAGCAGGATGCCAGACGGGTGAACGATGCCAACCAGGCGGCGATTCTGCGCCTGATGAACGAATTGCAGACAGTGGCCGAAGGCGACCTGACCCAGCAGGCCACCGTCACCGAGGACATCACCGGCGCGATCGCCGACTCGGTCAATTACACGGTCGAGGAATTGCGCACCCTGGTGGCGAGCGTGCAGAACACCGCATCGCGCGTGGCCCAGACCACTGCCGAGGTGGACAGCGCGTCGACCGAACTGCTGGCTGCCTCGAACGAACAGATGAACGAGATCCAGGCCACGGGCAAGTCGGTGCTGGAAATGGCGACGCGGATCAACACGGTGTCCAGTCAGGCGCAGGAATCGGCCATGGTGGCCCGGCAGTCGCTCCACGCGGCAGAGTCCGGCTTGTCGGCGGTACAGAATGCGATCGGCGGCATGAACGCGATCCGCGACCAGATCCAGGACACCTCCAAGCGCATCAAGCGCCTGGGGGAATCCTCCCAGGAGATCGGCGAGATCACCGAGCTGATCTCCGACATCACCGAGCAGACCAATGTGCTGGCGCTCAATGCGGCCATCCAGGCGGCATCGGCCGGCGAAGCGGGTCGCGGCTTCTCGGTGGTGGCCGAGGAGGTGCAGCGCCTTGCCGAACGGTCTGCCGACGCCACGCGCCAGATCACCGCGCTGGTGCGCGCCATCCAGACCGACACCCAGGACGCCGTGGCCGCCATGGAGCGTTCCACCCAGGGGGTGGTCGAAGGCGCAAAGCTGTCCGACAACGCCGGCGCACGGTTGGCCGAGATCGACCAGGTCTCACGCCAGCTCTCCGAACTGATCCAGCAGATTTCCGATGCCACCCTGCGCGAGGCCAACCTCGCCAATGCAGTGGCGGACAGCATCCAGAACATCTTTGCCGTGACCGAACAGACCAGCGATGGCACGCGGGCCACTGCGGGCCAGGTGCGGGAACTCTCCCGCATGGCCGAGGAGCTGCGCCAGTCGGTGGCCCGGTTCAAGATCGCCTGACGGCGCGCGCCAGAAGCAGCAATGGACAACCAGATGCAGACTCAAATGACCGCGCCGGGCGAGCTGGAAATCGCCAGCACCGACCTGGGCCCATTGGCCTGGGTGCTGGACGAGCTTCGCAAGTCGCTGGATGGCGCGACCAAGGCGCTGCGCCGCTTCGTGCGCGACGCCGAGCTCGCCCGCGGCTCCGATCTGGCCGAGCTGGATGCGAGCCAGTTGCGGATCGCTCGCCAGCAGCTGCACCAGGCGGTGGGCGCCCTGGAGATGGTCGGCCTTGGCGCGCCGGCCAAGGTTCTGCGGGTGATGGAGGCACTGGCACAGAAGTTCGTGCAGCGCCCGGAATTGTGCAGTGACGATGCGGCCAACAAGGTCGAGCGCGCAAGCTTCGCGCTGACCGAGTACCTCGAAGTCTTGCTGAAGGGCAAGAATGCCTCCCCGGTGGCGCTGTTTCCGCAATACCGTGACGTGCTCGATCTGGTGGGGGGCGACCGCATCCATCCCGCCGACCTGTGGCCGGTGGAGTGGCGCTGGCAACCGGTGCCGGTTCCGGCAGACACGCCGGCGCTAGCCTATGGCCCCGCGGTGCGTTCCCGGGTCGACCAGGCGGTTCTCAAGGTGGTCCGCACGGGCGATGTCCAGGGTGCGCACGCCATGACGGACATCAGCCTCGGACTGGCGGCGGGTACCGACGCGCCCGAGCCGCGGGTGTTCTGGGCCTTGGCGGCCGGCTTCTTCCAGGCCGTCGGCCTGGGGCTGTGCCCGCAGGATGTGTATGTCAAGCGCACGGCCTCGCGCATCATCGCCCAGTACACCACGCTGGCCAGGGGCGACCCGGCCGTGGTGGACCGCCTCGCACAGGACCTGCTTTTCTGCTGCGCCCAGGCGGTTCCGGCAGCGGGAGCGGCAGCCCCCGCCCTGCAGGCCGTCCGCACGGCCTACGGACTGGTGCAGACCCACGCAGTCGATTACGCCACACCCCAGTTTGGCCGCTTCGACCCGGCCTTGCTGGTGCAGGCGCGCAAGCGCATTGCCTCGGCAACCGAAACCTGGGCGGCGCTGGCCGGCGGCGACACCAACCGGCTGAAGGCGGCCGCCGACCAGTTTGCCGGCGTGGCTGATGCCATGGTCAAGCTGCATCCGGAAAGCGGCGATCTGGCCCGTGCGCTGATGCGGGCGACCGAAGCCACCGTGCGCACGGGCGAGCCGCCGGCTGCTCCTGTGGCGATGGAAGTGGCCACGGCAGTGCTGTACCTCGAGGCAGCCTACGACGACCTCGACCCGACCGAGTCGAAGATGGCCGAACGCAGTGCCCGGCTTGCGCAGCGGCTGGACCATGTCACCAAGGGCGCCCAGCCCGAACCGCTCGAGCCCTGGATGGAGGAGCTCTATCGCCGTGTGAGTGACCGCCAGACCATGGGCAGCGTGGTGGACGAGTTGCGTGGCACGCTGGGTATGGTCGAGAAGTCGCTCGACCAGTTCTTCCGCAATCCCCAGGACCGAGTCCCCCTGCACGAGGTCCCCAGCCAGCTGGCGCAGATGCGCGGCGTTTTTTCCGTCCTGGGCCTCGACCAGGCCTCTCTGGCGGCGCTGCGCATGCGTGACAGCGTCGACAAGTTTCTGGTCGACGACATCGGCAGCCGCGGCTCTGCGACAGCCGTTTTCGAGAAGATCGGCAACAGTCTTGGCGCCATGGGCTTCCTGATAGACATGCTGAGTTACCAGCGTGCGCTGGCCAAGAAGCTGTTCGTGTACGACGAGGAGGCCGGCGAGTTGCGGCCGGTCATGGGGCGCGACAAGGCGGCACAGGCCGCCGCGCAGCCGGAGGCCACCGAACCGCTGCCGGCCGCTGCGACCGTGTTGCCTGAGACGGCGCCTGCCCCAGTGCCCGAGGAAGCGATTGCGGCGCCAGTGGTGGCGGCAACCGCGGCCATCGCGGCGGCGGCGCCGGCTGTTCCGGCGCCGGCTGCTCCAGCGCCGCAGCCGGACGACGACGATGCCGAGATGCGCGACATCTTCCTCGAAGAGGCCCGCGAGGTGGTCCACAACGGAAGGCAGGCCCTGCAGGCCCTGCGCGCGAACCCGTCGGACATGGGGAAGGGCACCACCCTTCGGCGCGCCTTCCACACGCTCAAGGGCAGCTCGCGCATGGTCGGGCTCAGCGAGTTCGGCGAGGCCGCCTGGGCCATGGAGCAGCTTGCCAACACCTGGCTGGCCGAACAGCAACCCGCCAGCGGCGAACTGCTGTCCCTGGCCGGTGATGCGATGGAGCAGTTCTCGCACTGGGTGGAGGACATCGCCACCGGGGCTGCCACACCGTGGTCCGCACTCAGCTTCCGCAAGGCGGCCGATGCATTGCGCCTGGAAGACACCCGTATCCCCCTGCCCTGGCCGGGCACTCCGCCAGAACCGGTGCCGGCGACCGAATTGCCGCAGGCGGCTGTGGCCGTCTCCGGGCCGGCCCCAGCCGAAGCGCAGGACCTGTCGTCCGAAGCGCTGCTGCCCCTGGTGGCCGAGGTGGCGCTGCCGTCTCTCATGGAGGCCGCTGCCGAACCGCCGGCCGACGCCAGCGAGGCGCCTGCACCTGAGGCCGCCACTGCACCAGCGGCGGCATCGGAGGTACCGCCCCGCGCAGCGTTCGAAGCCACGCAGGTCTTCGAACTGCCCGACTTCGAACCGGACTCGGCGCCAGAACCCGCGCCGGATGTACCCGCCCCGCCCAGGGGCGAATTCGAAGCGACCCAGATGTTCGAGGTGCCCGTCCTGTCCGACCGTGCGGTGCCCCCGGAGGCTCCAGCCGCGGCGGGGGTTCCAGAAACGGCCGATGAACCAGACGCGGCGCGCCCGGATTTCGCAGCGACCCAGACCTTCGATCTGCGCGACATCGCGCCCGCGCCCGCGTCCGCGGCCGCGCCGCAGCCGGTGTCGCTCGACTTCGAGGACATCGACTTTGGCGATCTCGCGCCGGTGGGCGCCGTGCCACTCGACGCGGCCGGTTCGGGTGGGCTGAGCGCCGAGCCAGCCGCGGCGCCTCAGGAAGCGCCGGAGCGCATCCTCGCGCCGGAAGAGACTGTCACGGAATTCGGGGCGCTGCCCGAACCGCTCCAAGAGATGCTGGACGCCGACGAACCGGTGCAGGACGACGACGACCAGATCAAGGTCATCGGCGACTTGCGCATCGGCATCCCGCTGTACAACGTTTATCTCAATGAAGCCGATGAATGGTCGCGCCACTTGCTGACCGAGCTCAGCGAGTGGGAGCTCGAGCTCGACAAGCCGCTGCGCGACTCTACCGTTGGCCTGGCCCATTCGCTGGCTGGCAGCTCCGGCACGGTCGGTTTCATGGCGCTGTCCGACATCGCCCGCACGCTGGAACATGCCTTGCAGCATGTGCAACTGCATGGCCAGTCGCGGCCAGAGCATGCCCGGGTCTTCAACCTGGCCGCAGAGGACATCCGGCGTCTGCTGCACCAGTTTGCAGCTGGCTTGCTCAAGCAGCCGGACCCTTCGATCCGCCAGGCCTTGCAGGAAATTCTCGAGAGCGAGTTTGCGCCGGCCGAGGACCTTCTCGACGAGCCCCTGTCGTTCGATGCCCAGGAGACCGTGCAGCCTGGCGCCACCGACGAGCCCTTGCCGGTGGTGTCGGCGGCGGAGCCGGCCGCCGTGGCAGTGGCTGGCGTCTTGCAGGCGGTGCCGTCCAGCGAAGAGTCCGATGTCGTCGACGCGCTCGACCCCGACCTGTTCCCTGTGTTCGAGGAGGAAGCCGCCGATCTGTTCCCGCAGCTCGGCGGGGCCTTGCGGCAATGGGCTGCACGGCCGGACAACCTGGGTGCCCGGCGCGAGACGCTGCGCGTACTGCACACCCTCAAGGGCAGCGCGCGGCTGGCCGGCGCCATGCGGCTGGGCGAGATGGCCCATCGCCTGGAATCGGCCATCGAGTCGCTGGGCTCCGAAGACGTGCAGGCTGCGCAGGTGGAGCCGATGCTGGCGCGTTTCGACGCCTTGCAGTCGGTGTTCGACGGGTTGCGCAGGTTGTCGCAACAGGGCGCTCCCGCGGGACAGCCGTCGCCAGCTGCGCCAGCCTCTGTGCAGCCGGCGGCGATGCCATCCCGTGGCGATGTGGTGCCGGTGGTCCAGGCTGTGCCGGACCGGCGTTCGCGCAGCCGCACTACCAGCACGCTGGCGCCATCCCGCCAGAGCGCCCAGCAGAGCGTGCGTGTTTCTGCGGCCCTGCTGGACCGCCTGGTCAACCAGGCCGGCGAGGTCATCATCACCCGTTCGCGCCTGGACGGTCGGCTGGGTCAGCTGCGCTCCTCCCTCAAGGAGCTCGGCGGCAATCTGGACCGCCTGCGCCACCAGCTGCGCGAGATCGAGGTCCAGTCCGAGTCGCAGATGCAGTCGCGCATGGCGCAGGCCAAGGACCATGCGCAGGATTTCGATCCGCTGGAGTTCGACCGGTTCACGCGCGTCCAGGAACTCACGCGCATCATGGCCGAGTCGGTGGCCGACGTCGCCACGGTGCAGCGCAACCTGCAGCGCACGATGGAGAGCACCGAGGATGACCTCATCGCACAGGCCCGCCAGGCGCGCGAATTGCAGCGCGACCTGCTGCGCACGCGCATGGTGGAGTTCGAGGGCATCGCCGAACGCCTGTACAGAGTGGTGCGGCAGGCCTCCAAGGACGTGGGCAAGCAGGTCAAGCTCGACATCATCGGCGGCTCGATGGACCTGGACCGCAGCGTGCTGGAGCGCATGGCGCCAGCCTTCGAGCACATGTTGCGCAACTCGGTGGCCCATGGCATCGAGGAGCCCCATGTGCGGGCTGCTGCCGGCAAGCCGGCGGTGGGCAGCATCACGATCGAGCTGGCGCAGGAGGGCAACGACGTCTCGGTGGAGTTCTCCGACGACGGTGGCGGTCTGGACCTGCAGCGCATCCGCGAAAAGGCGATCAGCCAGGGCCTGTTGCGGCCGTCTGCCGAACTCGGCGCCGCAGACGTGGCGAACCTGATCTTTGCGCCCGGCTTCTCGACCGCGCAACGCGTGACCGAGCTGTCGGGCCGCGGGGTCGGGCTGGATGTGGTGCGCAACGAGGTCAACGCGCTGGGTGGCCGCATCGAAACCTCGACCACGCCCGGCCAGGGGACCACCTTCAAGCTGGTGGTTCCGCTGACCACCGCGGTGACGCAGGTGGTGATGCTGCGTCTTGGCGAGCTCGCCGTGGGCGTGCCCTCCAACCTGGTGGAGGTGGTCAAGCGGGTCACCGCCGCCGAGGTGGAACAGGCCTACGAGGCCAACACCTTCACCCACGGGGGGCAGGAGATTCCGTTTTTCTGGGCGGGTGCCTTGCTGGAGTCCTCGGCGCTGAGTGCCGAACCGGCGCAGAAGCACCTGCCGGTGGTGGTGTTCCGAAGCGCGGGACGACAGGTGGCCCTGCATGTGGACGAGGTGCTGGGCAACCAGGAAGTCGTGGTGAAGAATCTGGGGCCGCAGCTCGCCCGTATTCCCGGCATGACCGGCATGTCGGTGCTGGCATCCGGCGCGGTGGTGCTGATCTACAACCCGGTGGCACTGGCTACGATCCATGGCGACAAGGCGCGCCAGATGCAACTGGACGCGCGCAAGGCGCCGGCCACTCCGTCGACCTTCGACGCGGCCGCCATGCCGCTGGCGCCGGCACTCGGTGCAGTGCAGACGCCGCTGATCCTGGTGGTGGACGACTCCATCACCGTGCGCCGCGTGACGCAGCGCCTGCTCAAGCGTGAGGGCTACCGCGTGGTGCTGGCGGCTGACGGGCTGCAGGCCCTGGAGCGCCTGCAGGAGGAACTGCCCACGGTGGTGCTGTCCGACATCGAGATGCCGCGCATGGACGGGTTCGACCTCGCGCGCAACATCCGCAGTGACGAGCGCCTGCGTGACCTGCCCATCATCATGATCACCTCGCGCATCGCCGAGAAACACCGCGAGCATGCGCGGGAGCTGGGGGTGGACCACTACCTGGGCAAGCCCTACTCCGAGGAGGAGCTCCTCGGGCTGATCCGCCACTACTGCGCCTTGCCGGTGGCAGAGGGCAATTCGGCCTAGTCAGGTCTTGCGCACGACGGCGTAGCGCGCCAGCGTGCGCGCGCGCGCCTCGTCGTGGGCCACGATGGGTGCCGGGTAATCCCGGCCCAGCGCGACGCCTGCCGATTGCAGTTCGAGCGCGCCGCATTCCCAGGGGGCGTGCACGGCCGCAGCCGACAGCCTGCCGAGCTGTGGCAGGTAGCGGCGGATGAACTTTCCCTGGGGGTCGAACTTCTCGCTCTGGCTGACCGGGTTGAAGATCCGAAAGTAGGGTTGTGCGTCGCAGCCGCTGGAGGCCACCCACTGCCAGCCGCCATTGTTCGCCGACAGGTCGAAGTCGTTGAGCTGCTGCGCAAAGTACTTCTCGCCCCAGCGCCAGTCGATGCCCAGGTCCTTGACCAGGAAGCTGGCCGCCACCATGCGCAGGCGGTTGTGCATGTAGCCGGTCTGGTTGATCTGTGCCATGGCGGCGTCGACGATCGGGTAACCGGTGCGGCCCTCGCACCAGGCCGCGAACAGCTGCTGTGCATGTTTCCCGTGTTCCCAGCGAATCGCGTCGTAGTCATGCTTGAACGCTGCGCCCACCACATGCGGAAAGTTCGCCAGGATCTGGAAGTAGAACTCGCGCCAGACCAGTTCGGACAACCACACTGCAGCACCCGCGCTGCCCTGCACCACGCGTTGCATCGCAATTGCAGCCAGCCGGCGCACCGACACCGTGCCGAAACGCAGGTGCACGCCCAGGTAGCTGGGGCCCTTGACGGCAGGGAAATCGCGGGTTGCGTGGTAGTCGTCCATGCGGTCGAAAAACTCCGCAAACAGGGCCTGGCCCCCGGTGGCGCCGGTGGGGATGTGCAGCGCGCCCAGGTTGGTGGCGGCAAAACCGATCTGTTCCAGGGTCGGTACCGCGTTGCGCAGGGCCTGCGGCCGCTCGGCCAGGGCCTGCACGAAGGGCGCGCAATCGTGCTCGGGCATGCCGGCAGCGGACATGCGCGCCAACCAGGCATTCTTGTACGGCGTGAACACGGTGTACGGTGTGCCGGTCTTGGTGAGCAGTTCGCGCCCCTCCAGCACGACCTGGTCCTTGCAGGTGTGAAACGCGATCCCGGCAACCGCAAGCGCGCCGAGCGCAAGCCGGTCGCGGGCTATCGCCTGCGGCTCGTAGTCGTGGGCGGCAAATACCGCCTGCACGCCCAGCTGGCGGGCCAGTCGCGCCACTTCGTCCACCGCCTTGCCATGCCGCACGATCAGGCCGGCGCCCGGGCGACCGGCAGCCTCCCGCAGCCGGTTGTCGAGGTCGACCAGCGACTCCCGGATGAACTCGACCCGCCGGTCCGCGCGTGGCAGCGGCTCCAGGATGTCCCGGTCGAACACGAAGGCGCAGTACACGCGCTGGCAGGCGCGCAGCGCCTGGTACAGGGCCGTGTTGTCCTCGATGCGCAGGTCGCGCCGGAACCATACCAGCCCGGAACTGAATTCTTTGTCCATCTTGACCGCTAAAATTGAAACATGCCTGGCGATTCTGCTCCCATGAACCTCACGAATCATTTTCTGATCGCGATGCCCGGGTTGGAGGATGCGGCTTTTTCGCGCAGCGTGGTCTATGTGTGTGAACACACGGAGCGCGGCGCCCTTGGCCTGGTGATCAACAAGCCCAGCGACATCAACCTGCAGGTGCTGTTCGACAAGGTCGATCTGCCCCTGGGGCGTTTCGACCTGCGGCAGGCACCCGTGTTCCAGGGCGGGCCGGTGCAGGTCGACCGCGGGTTCGTGCTGCACGAGCCGATCTTCGCGCAGAGCGAGAAACCCGCCGAATCCGTGTATGCGTCCACCATGTGCATCCCAGGCGGCCTCGAGATGACCACCTCCAAGGATGTGCTCGAGGCCTTGTCCACGGGTGCGGGCCCGCGCAAGGTGCTGGTCTCGCTCGGGTACTCTGCCTGGGGCGAGGGCCAGCTTGAATCCGAGCTGGGCGACAACAGCTGGCTGACGGTCGACGCCGACAGCGCCGTCATCTTCGACACACCGGTGGAACAGCGCTACGAACGCGCGCTCGGGCTGCTGGGCCTGCAGGTCTGGATGCTGTCGCCGCAGGCCGGACATGCATGAGGTGATCGCCGTGGAGGTGCCGGGCCATCTGCAGACTTTCATGGCCCTGGACTTCGGCCTCAGGCGCACCGGGGTGGCCGTGGGCAACCGCATGCTGCGCACGGCCCAGCCCCAGCCCACGATCCAGGCCCAGGGGGATGCCCGTTTCGACCATGTCCGCAAGCGGCTGGCCGAATGGCAGCCGCAGGCCCTGGTGGTGGGCGTGCCCTTTCACCCCGACGGCGCCGACCACGAGAACACCCTGCGTGCGCGCAAGTTCGCGCGTGCGCTGCGCGGGCGTTTCGGCCTGCCGGTGTATGAGGTCGACGAGCGTTACAGCACCACCGAGGCGCTGTCGGACGGCGCCCGCGATGCAGATGCCGGCGCGGCCTGCATCATCCTGGAGCAATTCCTGAGGAGCCTTGAGTGACACTCGACCCGGGCCAGCTGGTCCTCGACGCGGAAGCGCTGTACCGCGAGCTGCTGCGCGGCGTAGCAAGCCTTTGCAGCCCCTCCACCCGCCTCGTCGGCATCACGTCGGGCGGTGCCTGGCTGGCCGAGCGCCTGCAGGCCGACCTGCAGTTTGCCGGGCCGCACGGCGTGATTTCCTCCTCGATGCACCGCGACGACTACGGCACGCGCGGGCTCGCGACGACCGTGCCGACCAGCCTGCCCTTCGAGGTCAAGGGCGCCCACATCATCGTGCTCGACGACGTGCTCTACACCGGGCGCACCATCCGTGCAGTGATCAATGAACTGTTCGACTATGGCCGCCCGGCGAGCGTGAAACTGGCTGTTCTGGTGGACCGGGGCGGCCGCGAACTGCCGATCCAGGCCGACTTTGCCGCGGCGCGCGTGGCATTGCCGCCCAGCCAGTCGCTGGCCTTGCGGCGCGATGCTGCCGGCCGGTATTCGTTCCAGGTGGAGGCCGTGCGTTGAAGAACCCGCAACTCAACAAGCATGGGGAGCTGGTCCACCTGCTGTCGATCGAGGGCCTGCCGCGCAGCATCCTGACCCAGGTGCTGGACACCGCGGCGAGCTTCGTGAGCGTGAACGACCGCGAGGTCAAGAAGGTGCCCCTGCTGCGCGGGCGCAGCGTGTTCAACCTGTTCTTCGAGAACTCCACCCGCACGCGCACCACCTTCGAGATCGCCGCCACGCGCCTGAGCGCGGACGTGATCAACCTCGACATCGCGCGCTCCTCGGCGTCCAAGGGCGAGTCGCTGCTCGACACCATCGCCAACCTGAGCGCGATGGCGGCCGACATCTTCGTGGTGCGGCACAGCGAGTCCGGCGCGCCCTACCTGATCGCGCAGCATGTGGCTCCGCATGTGCATGTGATCAACGCCGGTGACGGGCGGCACGCGCACCCGACGCAGGGCCTGCTGGACATGTTCACGATCCGGCACTACAAGAAGGACTTCTCCAACCTGACCGTGGCCATCGTCGGCGACGTGCTGCATTCACGCGTCGCGCGCTCCGACATCCACGCGCTCACCACCCTGGGCTGCGCCGAGGTGCGGGTGGTCGGCCCCAAGACCCTGGTGCCGGCCGATCTGGCGCAGATGGGTGTGCGGGTCTGCCATTCGCTGGAAGAGGGCATCAGGGACTGCGACGTGGTCATCATGCTGCGCCTGCAGAACGAGCGCATGAGCGGCGCATTGTTGCCATCCGCGCAGGAGTTCTTCATGCGTTACGGCCTGACCGACGAAAAGCTGCAGCTGGCCAAGCCCGACGCGATCGTGATGCACCCGGGCCCGATCAACCGCGGTGTCGAGATCGATTCGGCGGTGGTCGACGGGCGGCAGAGCGTGATCCTGCCGCAGGTCACCTTCGGCATCGCGGTGCGCATGGCCGTGATGGGCATCGTGGCCGGCAACGAGGCGTGAGGCGATGACACAACTACTGATACGGGGCGGGCGGGTGATCGACCCGGCCAGCGGGTTTGACCAGACCACCGATGTCTCCGTGGCCGATGGCAGGGTCTCTGCGGTCGGCGTGCTGGCAGAAGCAGCGCCGGGCGCGCGGGTGATCGACGCCGGCGGCTGCATCGTGGCGCCGGGTCTCGTCGACCTGTCCGTGCGGCTGCGCGAGCCTGGCCATGAACATGCCCGCATGCTGGAGTCCGAGATGGCCGCCGCGGTGGCCGGTGGCGTGACCAGCCTGGTCTGCCTGCCGGACACCGACCCGGTGCTGGACGAGCCCGGCCTGGTCGAGATGCTCACCTTTCGCGCGGGCAAGCTGCACCAGGCGCGGGTTTTTCCGCTGGGCGCACTGACCCGCGGCCTGAAGGGCGAGGTGCTCACCGAGATGGTCAAGCTCACGCAGGCCGGTTGCATCGGCTTCAGCCAGGCCGATGTGCCCCTGCGCAACACCCAGGTGCTGCTGCGCGCGCTGCAGTACGCCAGCACCTTCGGTTACTGCGTCTGGTTGCGCCCGCAGGACCGCGACCTGGGCACCGGCGTGGTGGCCAGTGGTCCGCTGGCCACGCGCATGGGCCTCAGTGGTGTGCCCGTGGCGGCGGAGACCATTGCCATCCACACCATCGTCGAGCTGATGCGCTCCACCGGCGCGCGGGTGCACCTGTGCCGCCTGAGCAGTGCGGCGGGCATCGCCCTGGTGCGGCAGGCCCGGGCGGAGGGGCTGGCGCTGAGCTGTGATGTCAGCATCAACTCCCTGCACCTCACCGACCACGACATCGGTTATTTCGACAGCCGCGCGCGGCTCAACCCGCCGCTGCGCCAGCAGCGCGACCGCGACGCCATCCGCGCTGCGCTGGCCGACGGCACCATCGATGCCCTGGTCTCCGACCACTGTCCTGTCACCGAGGACGGCAAGACCCTGCCCTTCGCCGAGAGCGAACCGGGCGCCACCGGCGTGGAGCTGCTGCTGTCGCTGGCGCTCAAGTGGGCCAGCACCGGCGGTGCGGGGCTGCAGCGCGCCCTGCAGGTGCTCACCTCGGGGCCTGCCGGGGTGCTGGGAGCCCATGGCGCAGCCGGCACCACGCCGTCCGGCGCGGGCCGGCTGGAGGTCGGCCGGATGGCCGACCTGTGCATCTTCGATCCCGCGGCCGCCTGGACCGTCAGCGCGCAGAACCTGCGCAGCCAGGGCAAGCATTCTCCGTTCGGGGGGCATGAGCTGCCTGGCCGGGTGCGTTGCACGGTGGTCGGCGGGCACGTCGCCTACACGGGGTGAGCACGGCGCGTGCGCTCAGGCGGGCCGCCCGGGTGGTGGGCCATGCTGTCGCGGGACTGGCGCAGATCGTGTTTCGCTTTCCGCGCCTGCCCCAGGCGCAGCGCGACCTGCGCGTGCAGGCCTGGGCCAGCGCCCTGGTGCAGCTGCTGGGCGTGCAGTTGCGCATCCGCGGTCCGGTGCCGGTGCAGGGCCCCCTGCTGCTGGTGGCCAACCATATTTCCTGGCTGGACATCGTGGTGCTGCATGCGGCCCACCATTGCCGCTTTGTGTCCAAGGCCGATGTGAGGCGCTGGCCGCTGGTGGGCATCCTGGCCACGGGCGCGGGCACGTTGTACATCCAGCGCGAGTCCCGCCGCGATGCCCTGCGGGTGGTGCACCACATGGCGAAGGCGCTCAAGGACGGCGACATCCTGGCGGTCTTCCCCGAAGGAACCACGGGTGACGGCCATGACCTGCTGCCCTTTCACGCCAACCTGATCCAGGCAGCCATTGCGGCAGATGCGCCGGTGCAGCCGGTGGCCTTGCGCTATGTCGACCCGGCGACGGGCGACAACAGCCAGGCCATGAGCTACATCGGCGATGAGACGCTGATCGGCTCCCTGTGGCGCACGCTCTCGGCACAGGCGGTGCTTGCCGACGTGGTGTTCGGTGCGCCACAGACCGCCGAAGGGCGGGAGCGCCGGGCCTGGGCGGGCGACCTGCGGGAGGCGATCCGGGAATTGCGCGCTTCGGATCCGTGCGGCCCTTTGCACAAGACCCCTGCGGCGGATTGAGCAGGTCGGGCCTGCGGTGATCGCCGCAGACGCCGACCTCGATGCCGGGTCGCACGGAGCGCCCCTTCGCCACCTCCCTCTCGCGCCCCAAAGCTGCTCCCAGGGGCAAGGTCAGCCTGACAGGTAGGCGAATGGGGTACGGGTGGTCATGGGGTCCTCGCTGCGCGTGTCGGGTCTGCCAGCATGGCGCACCGGGCCAAGCGCGCCTCTGCACCTTGATGCGCATCAAGCTGCGCGCCGGGCGGCTCCCGCTCGCCCATGCCGACGCCAGGAATGCGCCGTCAGCAGCCCGCCAACATGCCCGCCGTCACCAGGCAGATGCCACGTTCGGTCACGTGGAACCGCTGGCTGTCCCGCGCAGGGTCGACGCCGGCGCAAAAACCGTCCGGCAACTCGCAGCCCTTGTCGACGATGGTGCGCCGAAGGACCGCATTGCGCCCGATGCGCACGCCGGGCAACACCACCGAGTCCTCGACCAGGCTGCCCTCGGCGACCCGCACGCCGTCATACAGGATGGAGCGGCGCACGGTGGCGCCGCTGACGATGCAGCCGCCCGATACCAGCGAGTCGATCGCCATGCCGCGCCGGCCGGTGTCGTCGAAGACGAACTTGGCCGGCGGCCGGGTTGGCTGTCGGCCGAGGACCGGCCAGGACTCGTCGTAGAGGTTGAGCTCCGGCACGACGCGGGTCAGGTCCATGTTGGCTTCCCAGTAGGCTTCCAGCGTTCCGACATCACGCCAGTAGGGGCGGTCGCCCACCATGTTGACGCAGCTGTTGCCGAAATGGTGGGCATACACGCGTGCCGACTGCAATACGGCGGGGATGATGTCCCGGCCGAAATCGTGGCTGGATGCGGCATTTGCGGCGTCCTTCTCGAGCAGTTCCAGCATGAATGCGGTGCTGAAGACATAGATGCCCATGCTGGCCAGCGCGCGCTGCGGCTTGCCCGGCACTGGCACGGGCCGGGCAGGTTTCTCCTCGAATGCCAGGATGCGGTCGTCGGCATCGATCGCCATCACGCCGAAGTCGCTCGCATCCGCGATGGGGACCTCCAGGCAGGCGACCGTGAGGTCGGCGCCATGCGCCACATGTTCGGCCAGCATGACCGAGTAGTCCATCTTGTACACATGGTCGCCGGCCAGCACCACCACATGCGCAGACTGTGCTTCGCGGACCAGGTCCAGGTTCTGGAACACGGCGTTGGCGGTACCGCTGTACCAGCCCTCGCCGGTCTGCTGCTGGGCCGGGACGATGTCGACGTATTCACGCAGGCTGGACTCCAGGAATCCCCAGCTGCGTTCGACATGCCGTATCAGGGACTGGGCCTTGTACTGCGTCAGCACGCCGATGCGCCGAAGGCCCGAATTGACGCAGTTGCCGAGCGCAAAGTCGATGATGCGCATGGTGCCGGCAAAAGGAACGGCAGGCTTCGAACGCCGGTCAGTGAGCTGGCGCAGGCGGCTGCCGCGGCCACCGGCGAGCACCAGCGCGTAGGTGTTGCGGGTCAGCGTGAGTCGGGGATCGGCATGCATGACGGGCGGCTCCGGGGCGTGCAAGCACAAGTGCCTTCATTAGAGCACCCTGCGCGCCGGAGCGCAGGGGGTTGCGTCAAGCAATCGTCGATCCGGCGGGTCACCACTTGTTGCGCAATTCCCTCAGGCGCGTGAATACGGTGCGAGCGTCCGGCTGCTCCGGCAGGTCCGGGAAGTGCTCGCGCAGGTGCGCAATGACGCTGGCGTTGCCCAGCCGGAAGAAGGTGTTGTGCGCTTTCTCCTGCGCCAGCGTGGTCACGATGGAGGTGGCCGGGTCGTGGCCCGCCACCTGGGGCAGCAGGGCCTCGGCGGCCGCGTTGCCGGGCTCGCGGGCCAGCGTGAACTTCAGGTTGTTCTCGATGTAGTCGTGGCCGGGGTAGACCTGCGTGTTGTCCGGCAGCTTGGACAGCTGCTCGGCAAAGGTGGCATACAGCAGCGCGGTGTCGCCGCCGTTGTGGGTGTTGCCGGCGCCAGCATTGAACAGCGTGTCGCCGGAGAACAGCGCGGGCTGCTCGGTGTGCGAACGCAGGCAGATGTGGCACATCGTGTGTCCGGGCGTGTCCAGGCACTCCAGTTCGACGGTCTTGCCCACGCGGATGATGTCGCCGGCCTGCACGCCGCGGTCCATGCCGGGAATCTTGCCGCCGGCCTTGTGGTGGGCGATCACTCTGGCGCCGGTGGCGGCGACGATGGCCGCGTTGCCACCGGTGTGGTCGTGGTGTTCGTGGGTGTTGAGCAGCTGGGTGATCTGCCAGCCGCGCACCTTGGCGGCCTGCAGGCACTTCTCGTGGTCCAGCGGATCGATGGCCAGGGCTTCGCCGGTCTCGGGGCAGGCGATCAGGTAGTTGTAGTTGCGGTAGTCGTTACCGGTCCAGATGCGCTCGACAAGCATGGGATGCTCCAGGGTGATGGAAGGGGTTGCGGGCCATTGTAGGAACACTGTGCGCGATGGCCGTGCGGGGCTCAGGGTGGCACAGAGCGCAGCAGGGCCGGGTAGTACCAGCCCAGGGTCACCGTGCGTGCCAGGTAGTGCACGTACAGCGCTGCCCACAGGCCGTGGTTGCCCCAGGGGCGCAACATCCACCAGGCCAGCAGGAAGATCAGCAGCGACAGCAGCATCGCGCGGCGCATGTCGCCGGTGCGGGTTGCGCCGATGAAGATGCCGTCCAGCTGGAAGGCCCACACCCCGAGCAGCGGCGCTGCGGCGGCCCAGGGCAGGTAGGCGCGCGCTGCGGCGCGCACGTCCGGATCCACCGTGAGCAGGTCGATGCCCAGCCCGCCGAAGACGGCCAGCATGGCGCTGATGGCGGCCGCAATGGCTGCTGCCCAGGCCGTGGACAGCCGCGCTGCCGCAGTGAACATCGTGCGTCGGCCCGCGCCGATCGCCCGACCGACCAGTGCCTCGGCGGCGAAGGCCAGGCCATCCAGGAAGTAGGCGCTCATCGAGATGAACTGCATCAGGACGGCATTGGCGGCCAGCCGCACGTCGCCCTGCTGGGCGCCCTGCGCCGTGAACCAGACGAAGACGGTGGTCAAGGCCAGCGAACGGACCATGATGTCGCTGTTGACGCGCAGGGTCCGCCGCAGGGCAGCGCCGTGCAGCAGCGCCCGCCGCTCCCAGGCCGCGCCCATTGCGCGCAGGCGTCGCCAGGCCAGCACCAGGCCCACCGTGGCGGCACTGTATTCGGCCAGCACCGTGCCCAGGGCCACGCCGCGCACATCCCAGCCCAGGCCGAGCACGAACACCATGTCCAGCACCATGTTGGTCAGGTTCAGCACCAGTTGCAGCACCAGGCCGATGTCGGCGCGGCCCAGGCCGATGAACCAGCCCAGCAGCGCGTAGTTGGCCAGGGTGGCCGGCGCGGCCCAGATCCGTATGTCCACATAGCCGCGCGCCAGCGCCTCCACGCGCGCGCTGCCGTCGATCAGCGCAAATGCGACCTCGCGGATGGGCCACTGCAGCGCGATCAGCGCCAGGCCTGCCGCCAGTGCCATCAGCAACGCGCGCCCCAGGCAGGCGGCGATCTCGTCGGGCCGGCCAGCCCCCAGCGCCTGTGCGGTGAGGCCGGTGGTCCCCATGCGCAGGAAGCCGAAGGCCCAGAACACGAAGGTGAACACCAGCGAGCCCAGCGCTACGGCGCCGATGTAGGCCGGATCCGGAATGCGGCCCACCACGGCCGTGTCCACGACGCCAAGCAGCGGGGTCGACACATTGGACAGCATGATCGGCAGTGCGATGGCGAGCACCGTGCGATGCGTCACAGCGCCAGGCCGGGTGGGGTCGGAGGGGGTGGTCAAGCGGCTACCATGGCAGGGTGGCCAGGCGATGGCCGGACCAACAAGGATTATCCCCAGATGAACAAGAGCGACATGGCGCCGGTGGCCTTCGCCGGCGTGCGATTCAACAGCCTGCAGGGGCGCAGGGTCCTGGTCACTGGCGGCGCCAGCGGCATCGGGGCCGACATCGTGCGGGCCTTCGCTGCCCAGGGCTGCTGCGTCGGGTTCCTGGACCGCGATGTGGCGGCTGGCGCGGCGCTGGCAGCCGGTCTGCCGCAGGTGCATTTCCGGGCCTGCGACGTCACCGATGTGCCGGCGCTGCAGGCGGCCATGGCCGCGCTGCAGACCGACATCGGCGGCGTCGACGTGCTGGTCAACAACGTGGCCCACGATGACCGGCACAGCATCGAGAGCGTGACACCGGCGTATTTCGACGAACGTGTGGCCATCAATCTGCGGCCCCATTTCTTCGCCACGCAGGCCGTGCTTGCCGGCATGCGCGCACGCGGGGGCGGCGCGATCGTGAACATGGGATCGGTCAGCTGGAAGATCAAGGGAACGGGGTACTCGGTCTACGCCACCTGCAAGTCGTCGATGCTCGGCTTCACCAAGGTGCTGGCGCGCGAACTGGGGCCCGACAACATCCGCGTCAACTGCGTGGTGCCGGGATGGGTGATGACCGAACGCCAGCGCAGCCTGTGGCTGGATGACGCCGGCGAACGCGCGATGGACCAGAACCACTGCATTCCCGGACGTATCGTGGGCGAGGACATTGCGCACATGGTGCTGTTCCTGGCGGCGGACACGGCGCGCATGGTCACCGCCGGCGAATTCGTCGTGGATGCCGGCTGGTCATGAGCCTGCGTGCCGGGCTGGCCGGTGGCGCACCCGTGGCGCAGCGTGAAGCCGGCGTCAGGTCGTGTTGCGCGCCAGCGCTCCGTGCAGCACCACCGGCTGCTCCGTCTCGGCAGCAGCGGCCCGGGCCCGGGCGCAGGCACCTTCGGCCAGCGCCGTGCAGGGCAGGTGGCACATCTCGGTGCCGTGGTGGGCGCAGCTGCGGTTGAACGTGACGACATGGTCGACCAGGGCACGGATGCCGATCCACTCGCCCACGCGGTGGTCGTGGTGGCTGGGCACGTGGGCCAGCACGGTTTCGCCGGTCTTCAGGCGCAGCGTGTAGAGGAATTCGGACCCGCGAAACGCCTTGCGCATGATCTCGGCCTTCACCGGGGCGTCGTCATCGTGCACGATGTCGTCCGCCCGCAGCAGGACGTCGCAGTTGCCGGCCGGGAAAGCGTCGGGCAACGGGCATTCCGCGACGTCGCGCAGCTCTCCCAGGGCTGTCTGCACCACGACTTCGCCGCCGCTCTGGCGGATCGTGGCCGGCGTGAACACGCCGTGGCCGATGAAGTCGGCCACAAAACGCGTGGCCGGCCGGTGGTAGAGCGTGTAGGCATCGTCCCACTGGTGCAGGTGGCCGTCTTTCATGACGCCGATCACGTCGCCGATGGCAAAGGCTTCGAGCTGGTCGTGGGTGACGAACAGCGCCGTTGCGCCGGCGGCCTTGAGAATGGCGCGCACCTCGTGGGCGAGGCGCTCGCGCAGGTCCACATCCAGGTTGGAGAAGGGTTCATCGAGCAGCAACAGGCGCGGTGCCGGCGCCATCGCGCGGGCCAGGGCCACGCGCTGCTGCTGTCCGCCTGACAGTTCGTGGGCGTAGCGCCTCTCGGAGCCGCCCAGGCCCACGAGCTCCAGCACTTCGGTGACACGCCGCGCGCGCTCCGTCCGGCCCAGGTGGTGGATGCCAAAGGCCACGTTGTCACCCACATCCAGGTGGGGGAACAGGGCGTAGTCCTGGAACACCATGCCGATGCGCCGCTGCTCCGGCGGAAGATTCACCCCGGCTGCGCTGACGACCTGGTTGTCCAGGCGGACCTCGCCCCCGCTCACCGGCTCCAGCCCCGCGACTGCGCGCAGGAGCGTGGTCTTGCCGCAACCCGAGGGGCCGATCAGGACACCGATGTCACCCGCCTGCAGACCAAACGTCACCCCGTCGACGGCCGGGCGGCCGGTCTGGCCATAACGCACCTGCAGCTGGGAGACTTCAAGGAACATGGCCCCATTCTAGATGCTTACAATTCTCATTTACTTTTGTACTGATCGGTTTGCCCATGCCGCTGCGCCGGCTCCAACAATCCGCACTCCTGCTGTTCGCGGCCCTGTTGTGCCTGCCGGTCATCGCGGTCGTGGCCTCGTGGCTGCAATGGAATGCCACCTCGGCGCAGATCCTCGGCGAGATGGCGGCCACGGTGTTGCCCGGCTACCTGCTCACGACAGTGGTGCTGTGTGTGCTGGTGGCCATCGGGGTGGTGGTGGTCGGCACGGCGACGGCCGCAGCGGTGACGTTGTTCGATTTTCCGTTGCGGCGCACCTTTGAATGGGCGCTGCTGCTGCCGCTGGCCATGCCGGCCTATGTGGTGGCCTATGCCTACACCGACTTCCTGCAGTTCGGCGGGCCGCTGCAGGTGGGCCTGCGCGCACTCACCGGGCTGGAGGGGCGCATGCTGCCGGAGGTGCGCAGCGTCGGTGGTGCCGTGTGGGTGTTCACCTTCGCGCTGTATCCCTATGTGTACCTGTTGGCGCGCGGCGCGTTGAGCGAGCGCGCGGCCCAGCTGATGGAGGCGGCGCGGCTGATGGGGGCGCCCCTGTCGCGGCGCATCCTGACCGTGGCGCTGCCATTGGCCCGTCCGGCGGTCGCCGCGGGTGTGGCGCTGGCGCTGATGGAGACGCTGGCCGACTTCGGCGTGTCGAGCTATTTCGGCATCCAGACCTTCACCGCCGGCATCTACAAGGCATGGCTGGCGATGGACAACCGCATCGCGGCAGCGCAGTTGGCCACCATGCTCCTGGTGCTGGTGGTGGTGGTGTTGCAGCTGGAGCGGCGGGCGCAGCGCCGGATGCGCTTCGTCACCGGCCGTGGCGCGCGCGCCGGCAGCCACGAGGCCCGCCCCGTCCCGCTGCGGGGCGGCGCGCTGTGGCTGGCCTGGCTGGTCTGTGGTCTGCCGGTGCTGGCCGGCTTCGTGCTGCCGGTGCTGTTCATGCTCAGACCGCTGGCGGCCGACTGGGAGATCCTGCAGTGGTCGCGGTTTGTCGAGTGGTCATGGAACAGCATGCGCCTGGGCCTGATCACGGCCGTCCTGTCGGTGCTGATCGCGCTGGTGCTGGCGTTTCTGGTGCGACGCCAGCCCGACTGGGTGACCCGCGCGGTGGTACAGCTCGCCGGTCTGGGCTATGCCGTGCCGGGCGCGGTCATCGTGGTGGGCCTGCTGCTGCCGGTGGGATGGTTGCAGGCGGTGTTGCCGCAGTGGGGCGCGGGGTTCTGGCTCACCGCCACCTCGGCCGGCCTGGTGTGGGCCTACCTGGTGCGGTTTTGTGCGGTGGCCCTGCAGTCGGTGCAAAGTGGCTACACCCGGATCCCGGTGAGTTTCGACGACTCGGCCCGAACCCTCGGCGTGGCAGGCTGGCGACTCATGGCGCGGGTGCACTGGCCCTTGCTGCGCCGCTCCACGGCGGCTGCGGCGCTGCTGGTGTTCGTGGACGTGATGAAGGAGCTGCCTGCCACCATGGTGCTGCGGCCATTCGACTCCGACACGCTGGCCGTGGTGGCCTACCAGCTGGCGCGTGACGAGCGCCTGGGCGAGGCCGCGTTGCCTTCGCTGGCCCTGGTGCTGGTCGGACTGCTTCCCGTGATGCTGCTCAGCCGCACGCTGCGTTCGGACAAGGCCTGAGGCGCCGAGCGCCGCTAGCGGCCTGCCGGAGGCGGCGTTTCCATCAGCCGCAGATAGGTCATCTGGAGAACGCGCGCGTCGGTGCTGGCGCGGTGGCGGGGCAGGTTCATCTCGGCCATGACCGACTCCTTGCAGGCGTGCCAGGTGTCGGCCTGCTGCTCGTCGAGCAGGCTGCGCAGGTTGTCCAGCTTGAACGCGGGCGTCAGTTCGGCTTCGTCGAACAACAGGCTGAGCCAGGTGTAGTCGTTGGCCCAGCCATCGGAATAGATGGTGCGCCCGCGCAGCTGCTGGTTCAGCGCACGGGCGACTTCGGTTGCCGGCTTGCCATGCGACAGCAACACCTCCCGGCTGATATGGTGCACGGCCTGCGCGGCCGCGTCCCAGTGCTGCCAGTGCGGCGGCGGCTGGATCAGCGTGCAGTACATCGCGCCCCCGGGCAGCACGAAGCCGACCTCGATCGGGTAGCTGCCCTTGCCGAAACCGGAAGCTTCGAAGTCGATGATGGCGGGCGGGGTCGGCAGCATGTGCGGCAAATCTTAACCCCAGTGCGACGCCGGCCATGGCAGACTCGGCGGTGTTCGCAATTCATGGAGGGCAGGCGAGATGCGTGTAGTGGTTTTTGGGGCCACTGGAGACCAGGGCAGCGCCCAGGTGCGGGCGCTGGTGGCGGCGGGGCACCAGCCGGTGGCAGTCAGCCGGCGCCCCAGGCCGTGGTCCCTGGGGGGCCAGTCGGTGGAAACCCTGGCGGCCGACTTTGCCGACCCCGCCAGCCTGGCAGCCGCCTGTGCCGGCGCGGACGCGGTGTTCCTGAATCTGCCTTCGACGTCCTTCCAGGCCGCCGAGCCCCTGGTGGCAGCCGCGGGCTGCATTGCGCAGGCGGCCGCTGCGACGGTGGGCACACGCATGCTGGTCTTCAACACCAGTCTGCCGGTTCCGCAGCAGCGGCGCGGTTTCGCCGCCCAGGATGCGCGCCACGAGATGCGCCGGCGGGTGATGGCGGCGGGGGTGCCGGCGGTGAGCATCGAGCCGGTGGTGTTCCTCGACAACCTGCTCAAGGGATGGGCCTGGCCCTCCATCGCGCGGGACCGGCGCATCGTCTATGCCCACAAGGAGACCCTCGACGTCAGCTGGATCTGCCATGACGATCTGGCCGCGCTCATGATCGCCGCGCTCGAGCGGCCGCACCTGGCAGGGCGCAGCTTTGCCGTGGGCGGCGCGGAGACGGTACGCCTGCCGCAGCTCGCCGAGAAGCTGGGCCGGGCCTGGAACCTGCCCCTGACCTGGCAGAGCCAGATTATCGACGACTTCTGCCAGCGCATGCGCCAGGTCTTCGAAGGCCGTTCCTCGCTGGAGGCAGACCGTCTCATCGGCGAACTGCACCGCATCTACACCTGGTACAACGAATCGCCCGAGCGGCCGTTCTGCATCGACATGGCGCCGGTGCTGCGCGAGCTGCCCGTTGTGCTGACGCCGATCGAGGTCTGGGCAGCGCGGCAGGTGCTGCCGCCGGCACCGTGACGGCAGGCGGGCTGGCACCGATGGCCTTCGAGGGACCCGCTGAAGACCGGCTCGCGATCCGCGAGCTGGTCGACGCCTATGGAGATGCGGTATGCCGGCACGATGCGGACGCCTGGGTCGCCACATGGGCGCCGCAAGGCCGATGGCTGATCCGCGGCGCCACCATCACCGGGCATGAGGCGCTGCGCACGACCTGGGTCCGTGCGATGGCGGCCTACCGCTTTGTCAGCTTCGCGGCCAATCCGGGTGCCATGGTGGTGGCGGGCGACACGGCGCAGCTGCGGGTGCAGACCACCGAGTGGCTGGTGCCGCTGGACGGGCCTGCGCGCCTGCAGCATGGCACCTACGACGACGCGCTGGTGCGCATGGGCGGGCGCTGGCTGTTTGCGCAGCGCAGCTTCACCGTGCTGCACGCCCACACGTTCTGAGGCCCGGGCATGCAGTCCCAGCAGCTGGTCCTCGGTGCGGTGCTCGCCCTGTCCAGGCCGCACTGGTGCGCGATCTGGGCGACTGGTCCGGGCCGGCTGATGCCCTGGGTGGGCCTGCCGCGGCATGGCTGATGCATGTCAAGTCTGCCCATGTCCCCGTCGGTAACATGGTGGCGTCTTTGCGGGGATTCCCGCGAAGCGCAACCCACTTTCCCGGAGAGCCCGTGAGCAATTTCAACCATCCCGGTCTGATACAGGACATCAACGACGCGCTGGGCCCGTTTCGCAGGAGCCAGGCCGAGACCATGCAGGGCTTCGGCCAGCTGGCGCGTGCGTCCATGGCGGAGGGCGCGCTGAGCGCCAAGCACAAGGAGCTGATGGCCCTGGCCATCGGCATCACCCAGCATTGTTCGGGCTGCATCGGGTTTCATGTCAAGGCCTTGATCAGGCTGCAGTGCACCCGCCAGGAGCTGGAGGAAATGCTGTCCGTCTGCGTCTACATGGGGGGCGGCCCTGCCTTGATGTATGCGGCCGAGACGCTCAAGGCGTGGGACAGTCTGCAGCCGACGGCTGCCTGAGTGCGTCGGCTGCGCCAGCGCCAGGCCAGCGCATCGTACAGGGCGCCAGCAGGTCGCGGATATCCCCTGAGCCCCGGGCTGCGAGTCTTCCAGTTGGCAGGCCCCGGGCGGCTCGCCGCCTGCCATCTGGTCTGATCAGCAGGTGCCCTGTTTCGGGCAGCCGTCCGGCCGGTCACAGGCCGGCAGGGGGCAGCGGTTGACTTCGAATGGGGACATCGACAGCAGAGTGGTCAGGCCGCTGGCCACCATCGACAGGGCCCAGAAGACGAAGAAGGCGAGCGTGTAGACCGCCTGGCGCGACAACTCGACCGGCTGCCCGAACCAGTGCAGGTCCTGGGGGTCCACCAGGGCGAACACCAGCATCTCCAGCAGGCAGGCCAGCAGGAATGCCGGCCAGGCTATCCACATCAGTCGTTGCATCGTCATGCCGTCTCCTTGCGTGTCGTGGTGGGCAACGTGCACTCAGCGTGGCACGACGAACACCGATTTTTCCGTGATCTGCATGGCTGTGTCCAGCGACTTGATCTCGAACTGGATCGGGTGCGAGCCTGGCGGGGCTGCGTCATGGGGCAGCTGTACCCGCACCGCCACGCCGCGGGCCTGCGTGGACTCCAGGGTCACGGTGGTTTCCGAGCCGATCGTGATGCCCCTGAGGCCACTCACCGAGAACTGGTAGGTCTGGGTGGATTCGGTGGCGTTCATCACCTGCAGGCGATAGACGTTCTCCAGGTTGCCGCCGGCCACGATGCGTGCCATGACACCACGGTCGCGCACCACATTGACCTTGAACGGTGTGCGGATCGACAGGCTGACCACCATCGCGATGATGACGGCGCCCAGGATGGCCGAATAGACCAGGATCCGCGGACGCAGCACATGGCGCAGTGTCTGACTGGTCGTCCAGTGCTTTGCCATGGCGTTCTGGGTGGTGTAGCGCACCAGACCGCGCGGGTAGCCTACCTTGTCCATGACGGTGTCGCACACATCGGCGCAGGCTCCGCAGCCGATGCACTCGTACTGCAGGCCGTTGCGGATGTCGATGCCCGTGGGACAGACCTGCACGCACAGGCTGCAGTCGACGCACGCCCCCAGGTTGAGGGCGGCCGGGTCGGCCTTCTTGGAACGCTTGCCGCGCGGCTCGCCGCGTTCGGTGTCGTAGGTGACGATCAAGGTGTCCTTGTCGAACATCGCGCTCTGGAAACGGGCATACGGGCACATGTGCTTGCAGACCTGCTCGCGCATGAAGCCGGCGTTGCCGTAGGTCGCAAAGCCGTAGAACAGGCTCCAGAAGACCTCCCAGGAGCCCATGTTCGCCTCGAGCACCTCCTGCCCCAGCACATGGATCGGGGTGAAATAACCTACGAAGGTGAAACCTGTCCACAACGCGACCGCCAGCCACAGCAGGTGCTTGCCACCCTTGCGCCAGAACTTGTCGAAGGACATCGGCGCCTCGTCGCGGCGCATGCGCGCGGAGCGGTCGCCTTCCATCTTCTTCTCGATCCACAGGAAGATCTCGGTGTAGACCGTCTGCGGACAGGCGTACCCGCACCAGAGCCGTCCGGCCACCGCGGTGAACAGGAACAGCGACAGGGCCGAGATCACGAGAATGCCCGTCAGGTAGATGAAGTCCTGCGGGTACAGCACAAGACCGAAGATGTAGAAACGCCGGGCCCCGAGGTCGAACAGCACGGCCTGGCGCTGCCCCCATTCCAGCCACGGCAGGCCGTAGAAGACCAGCTGGGTCAGGGCCACCATCACCCAGCGCCAGTTGGCGAACACGCCGGAGACGCTGCGCGGGTAGATCTTCTGGTGTGCCGCGTACAGGGACACCATCACGGCTTCACCGCCGTCGGGGTCGGCGTTGGCAGGCTCGGGAACGATGGGGATCACTTTGCGTGTCCCGGAGGGCTGGGTGTCCAAGGAGAAGCCTCGCGAATCTTGCAATAAGGCCTATCATACGGGGCGGGGTATCGTAAGACTTGATATGCATCAACGTCCGTGATCGCAGCCCCTCAGCCGCCGGCTGCCTCGCGCATGTCAGCGCCGGCATTGGCAGGCAGGCGGCGGAACGAGAGCAGAGACAGCAGGGTCAGCAGCCCCACGATCACGAATACAGGCATGAAGTCGCGGGATTGGAGGTGATGGCCGTCCCCGCCATGCCACCACGAGACGGCACCGAGCAGCGAGGCGCCCAGCACCACGCCGAAACTCACCGACAACTGCTGCAGCATCGTGGACAGCGCCGTGGCGTGGCTCATGCGCGGCTTCGGAATCTCGGAAAAGCCCAGGGTGCCCAGCGCCACCATGCACAGGGAACTGACCAGCCCCCCGACCATCAGTGCGGCGAACACCACCAGGTGCGGCGTGTCAGGGCCCCACAGGCTGTAGCCCATGTAGCTCAGGCCTGTCACGCCACAGGCGCCCAGCAGCAGCCGGCGGAACCCGAAGTCGATGATCGCGCGCTTCATGACCAGCCGCGTGGCCAGCGCGCCGACGGCCGAGGCCATCGTCAGGAGCCCGGACTGCAGCGGCGACATCCCGAAACCCAGCTGAAACAGCAGCGGCAGCAGGAATGGCATGGCGCCAATCGCGACACGCAGGGGCGCAGCGCCCAGCACGTTCGTGCGGAAGGTCCGCCAGCGCAGGATGCCGAGATCGATCAGCGGGTGAGCCATGCTCCGGCTGTGCCGGTGGTACGCCAACAGGCAGGCGATGCCGGTGCCGGCGGCGAGCACCGAGAGCCAGACCGGTGCCATGGCCTTTCCGGCGGTTTCGATCGCGGTCATGAGCAGGCCGAGACCGGCGGCCATCAGCAGGAAGCCCCAGCCATCGAAGTGCACGGGCACCCGCGCCGGCCCGGACTCATCGGGGATGTAGGCCCAGGCCATCGCGATGGCCAGCAGACCGAAGGGAATGTTCACCAGGAAGATCCAGTGCCAGGTGGTGATGGTGACGATCGCACCGCCAACCAGCGGCCCGACCATGCGTCCGAGGACGGGCGGCACGGTGAACCAGACCATGGCCGACACCATCTCGCCGGACGGGATGGCACGCAGCAGGATGAGACGCCCCACCGGCACCATCATCGCGCCGCCCAGGCCTTGCAGAATGCGGAACGCGACCATCGATGGCAGTCCGGTCGCCGACGCACACAGGGCAGAGGCCAGCGCGAACAGCGCGATCGCCGCACAGAACACACGCTTGGCGCCATACCGGTCGGCCAGCCAGCCGCTGAGCGGCAGGAACACCGCCAGGCTGAGCAGGTAGGCAGTGATGGCCAGGTTCAGGTGCAGCACCGGCACCGCCAGCGATTGCGCGATGCTCGGCAAGGCGGTCGCCATGACCGAGGAGTCCAGGTTCTGCAGAAACAGCGGACTGGCGACGATGACCGGAACCAGCCGGGTGCTTCGTGACATGCAGGTGTTATTGCGCCACGGTACTCGAACGCACAAGGGCCTCGCATGCGTGACCGCGGCCACTGCAGGCAGGTTCGTAGATGCTCATGAATCCTCCGGAGGCTGTCGGCCCGATTATCCGCCGCCAGTCCCGCGCCGGGCAGGGTGGTCAGGACACCACCTGGTAGTACAGGCTCTGCGGATGGCGCGCCTGTGCAAAGAAGAACCAGCGCTCGGCGATCAGGCCCGGCGCCTGTACCAGCGCCGCCAGCAGCAGCGGCAAGGTGGTCTGCGACGCCATTGCCCAGACCAGCAGCAGCGCCGGCAGCATGAAACACAGCCCGATGAAGGCGAGGCGGATGTTCTTCAGCGCGAGTTGGCTGGCGCCATGGAAGAACTCGCGGGTGTTGAACGCCCCGGCAGACATGCCCATCGACTTCTGCACCAGCCGCTCTGCCCGGATGCCGGTGGCGCTTTGCAGCGTGGAGCGGTGGCGCAGGCCGGCATTGCGGCGCAGGGTCAGGTGGCGCGTGAACCAGGCCACCAGTGTCGCGGCCAGCGCCCAGGGGCTGGCGACTCGTGCCAGGTCGGCGTCGCCGGCCAGTGCGGCCAGTGCGCAGCCCAGCACGAGCCCGGAGGACAGGCCGATCAGGATGAAGTTCACCACCGTCAGCGGGTGCGCCCATTCCTCGATGAAGCGCAGACAGGCGTAGATCATCGCCGTGCAGTACCACAGCGCCAGGGCTGCCGGCACCAGCAGCAACGGCAGCCAGCGGGGCGCTTCCCCCAGTTGCACGGAAAACCACCACAACGCGACCAGCCCGATGAAGGCGGGCAGCACGATCACCTCGCGCGACATCCAGGAGGTACGCCACATCAGCACCGCGCGCCAGGCGCGCTCCTTGCGCCCGAGGTGCAGGAAGGAGGCCCCCAGGCCTGCGATCAGCAGCAGCCCCGCGACGACCAGGGCCATCGGCAGAAAACCGGGTTGGAGCGGCACGCCCAGCAGGACGCACAGCGCCAGCAGCACGACCAGCCCCTGGGCCGCGCCTGCCAGGGTGGTGAAGAAAAGGATGGAGAAGGCGGGATGCATGGCGGTCAGTGGCCGGAGGGCGGCGTGATGCGCCGTGGCAGGTACTGGTTGGCGGGCTGGGTCTCCCATTCCGGCATGAGCGCGTAGCCGCCGCGTTCGCGGATGGCGCGGGACACCTCGGAATCCGGGTCTTTCACATCGCCAAAAAGGCGGGCACCGGTCGGGCAGGCCTTGACGCAGGCGGGTTTGCGGTCCTCCGGTGGGAGCAGGTCGTCGTAGATGCGGTCAACGCAGAGCGTGCACTTGGTCATCACCTGGCGCTCCTCGTCGAGCTCGCGCGCGCCGTAGGGGCAGGCCCAGGCGCAGTACTTGCAGCCGATGCACTTGTCGTAGTCGACCAGCACGATGCCGTCTTCCTTGCGCTTGTAGCTCGCCCCGGTCGGGCAGACCGGCACGCAGGGAGGGTCCTCGCAATGCAGGCAGCTCTTGGGAAAGTGGATGGTCTCCGTGGCCGGGAAGCTGCCCGACTCGTAGGTCTGCACCCGGTTGAAGAAGGTACCGGTCGGGTTGGCGCCGTAGGCGTTCTCGTCGGCCAGAGGGCCTGCCGCGCCGGAGGTGTTCCACTGCTTGCAGGAGGTGACGCAGGCATGGCAGCCCACGCAGACGTTGAGGTCGATCACCAGCGCGAGCTGCTTGGCAAGTGTCTCGCCGGGCAATGCGCGCACGGTGGGAGTTGCGGGGGCTGGCGCGTTCAGCGCGGGCTGCAACAGGTCCTTGAGCCATTGGATCATGATGTCTTGCGCCCCGCGAAGTAGGTCAATATCTGGCTGGCCCGTCCCAGCACGCCAGGGGCCGCGGGCACCGCGGCGACCTGGGGGAAACTCTGCGCATCCTCGTCCGGCGCGGCCGGGCGGATGCGCACGCGCACGTCGTACCAGCCTGCCTGGCCGGTGATCGGGTCGGAGTTGCTGATGGTCCGGCCACGCAATCCGGCACCGGGCTGCAGCGGTAGCGGCAGCTCTTCGGAGATCAGATGGTTCAGCAGGAAACCCTTGCGGGCCTCATCCGCACCGGGCGCCAGCTGCCAGGCGCCGTCGGCCTTGCCGATGGCGTTCCAGGTCCAGACCGTGCCCGGTTCCACCGCCTCGCTGTAGCGCAGCATGCAGCGCACCTGGCCCCATTGGCTTTCGACCCAGCACCAGCCGCCGTCGGCAATGCCGGCCGCCTGCGCGGTGCGCGGATTCACATGCAGGTAGTTGTGGCTGTGGATCTGGCGCAGCCAGGCGTTCTGGGAGTCCCAGGAGTGGTACATCGCCATCGGCCGCTGCGTGATGGCATTCAGCGGATAGGCCGCCAGGTCGGTCGCGCTTTCTTCCAGGGGCGCATACCAGAAGGGCAGGGGGTCGAAATAGGTGGCGATGCGATCGCGCAGGTCCTCGGGCGGCTGCCGGCCGCCGCTCTTTCCCTGGGCAGCGAGGCGAAAGCTCTGCAGCGTGTCGGAGTACAGCGCCAACTGGATCGGGTCGTTCTTCTGGCGCCAGCCCTTGTCCTTCGCGAAGTCGAGGTAGTCGCGGTTCCAGTTGCGCATGAAATGCATGTTCTCCGGCATGTGGTACTGGAACACGCAGTTGTTGGCGGCGTACATCTCCCACTGGCGCGGGTTGGGTTCGCCCCGCAGATGCTCGCCGCCGTCCTTGCCGCGCCAGCCCATCAGGAACCCGATGCCGGGCTGCGGCTGGAAATTGACCACGAAGTCCGGGTACCCGGTGAACTTGCGGCCACCGTCCGGCGCGGTGAAGGCGGGGAACTTCAGTCGCCCGGCGAGTTCGATCAGGACCTCCTGGAACGGCCGGCACTGGCCCAGCGGCGGTACCACGGGCACCCGCACCGAATCGACCGGGCCGTCGAATTCGGAGATCGGGCGGTCCAGCATGCCCATGACATCATGGCGCTCGAGGTAGGTGGTGTCGGGCAGCACCAGGTCGGCGAAGGCCACGGTTTCGCTCTGGAATGCATCACACACCACCAGAAACGGGATCATGAACTCGCCGCTGGCATCCTTGCGGTTGAGCATCTCGCGCACACCCATGGTGTTCATGGTGCTGTTCCAGGCCATGTTGGCCATGAACAGCAGCAGCGTGTCGATGCGGTAGGGGTCGCCCTTCACCGCGTTGGTGATCACGTTGTGCATCATGCCGTGGGCCGACAGAGGGTGCTCCCAGGAGAACGCATGGTCGATGCGGATCGGCGAACCGTCCGGTTGGATCGCGAGTTCGTCCGGATGGGCGGGGAAACCCAGCGGCGCGGCGTTCAGCGGCGTGTTGGGCTGGATCATCTCCGGGGCGTTGAAGGCCCGGTAGTTGGGCACGATGTGGCGCGGGTAGGGCGCCTTGTGCCGGAATCCGCCGGGGGCGTCGATCGTGCCCAGCACGCTCATCAGCACCGCCAGCGCGCGCACGGTCTGGAAGCCGTTCGAATGGGCTGCCAGGCCCCGCATCGCGTGAAAGGCCACCGGGCGTCCCTGCGTCTGCGGGTGTACCTTGCCCCAGGCGTCGGTCCAGGGGATGGGCAGCGTGAAGGCCTGCTGGAACGCCGCATGGCCCAGCTCGCCGGCCAGCTGGCGGATGCGGTCTGCGCCGATGCCGGTGATGGCCGCCGCCCACTCCGGCGTGCAGCTTGCGACCCGTTCGCGCAGCAGATGGAATGACGGCGCCACCCGCGTGCCGTCGGCAAGCTGGTAGTGGCCCTCCAGTGCCGGGTCGCAACCGTCGGCAATGCCCTCCGGGTAGGCGTTGCGCACCGTGCCGGAAGCCGTGTCCCAGACCAGCTTGTTGTGCGGGTTGCGACCGTCGCCCGGCGCCCCGCGCGCCGGATCGGGGTCGAAGGCAAACAGGCCCTCGCGCTCGCAGTCGTCCAGCACGACCAGCTGCGGCGCATTGGTGAAGCGCTTGAGGAAGGCATGGTCGATCTGGTCGGTGCGGATCAGCTCATGCAGCAGCGCCATGAACAAGGCACCGTCGGTGCCGGGCTTGATCGGGATCCATTCATCGGCGATCGCCGAATAACCGGTGCGCACCGGGTTGATCGAGATGAAGCGACCACCCGCGCGCTTGAACTTGCTGATGGCGATCTTCATCGGGTTGCTGTGGTGGTCCTCGGCGGTGCCGATCATCACGAACAGCCTGGCTCGCTCCAGGTCCGGCCCGCCGAACTCCCAGAAGCTGCCGCCCACGGTGTAGATCATGCCGGCGGCCATGTTGACCGAGCAGAAGCCGCCGTGCGCCGCATAGTTGGGTGTGCCGAACTGCCGCGCAAACAGGCCGGTGAGTGCCTGCATCTGGTCGCGGCCGGTGAACAGCGCAAACTGCTTGGGGTCGGTGGAACGGATGCGGGCCAGGCGTTCGGTCAGCAGGTCCATGGCGCGTTCCCAGCTGATCGGCTCGAACTCGCCGGCACCCCGGTCGGATCCGGGTTTGCGCAACAAGGGCTGCGTCAACCGCGCCGGCGACACCTGCTTCATGATGCCGGCCGAGCCCTTGGCGCAGATCACCCCCTGGTTCAGCGGGTGGTTGGGGTTGCCGTCGATGTAGCGCACCTCGGGGCCGTTCTCGCCCTCACGAAGGTGGACACGGATGCCGCAGCGGCAGGCGCACATGTAGCAGGTGGTGCACTTGACCTCGGTGGCAGCGCCGGGTGCCGGCGACGCGGTCGGGTCGTGCAGGGGTTCGCTGGAAAGGAGGTTCAGCACCGCGTCGTCCTCTGTGTCTGGTGATGGGCTTATGGTAGGAAGGAAGTCTGAGGCAAAAAAGCGGAGAATTCCGCTCAACATGATCGAAAAATCAAGTCAACGGCTGCGCCTGAGCCTGCGCCAGCTGGAGGTGTTCTCCGCGATTGCCCGGGAAGGCACGGCGCGCGCGGCGGCCGACCGCGTGGCCCGCTCCCAGTCTGCGGCCAGCTCGGCGCTGGCCGAGCTGGAGGCGGTGCTGGGCGTTCAGCTGTTCGACCGGATCGGCCGCCGCCTGGTGCTCAACGAGAACGGCCGCGCCCTGCAGCCGGTGGCCAATGCCCTGCTCGACCAGGCGGTGGAGGCCGAGTCGCTGTTCGACGCCGAGCATGCGGCGCCGCTGCGCCTGGCTGCCAGCCTGACCATCGGCGAGTACCTGCTGCCCGACCTGCTGGCGCGTTGGAAGCTGGCGCACCCGAACAGCCGGGTGCGCATGTCGATCGGCAACACCTCCGAGGTGATCGCCAGCGTGGTGGGCCTGGATGCAGACGTGGGGTTCATCGAGGGCTCGCAGACCCATGCCGAACTGCGCGTGCAGCCCTGGATGCGCGATGAACTGGTCATCGTGGCTTCCCCGCGGCATGCGCTGGCCGGGCGGTCTGCCAATGTGCGCGAGCTGGGAGCCGCGACCTGGATCCTGCGCGAGGTCGGCTCCGGCACGCGCCAGGCCACGGACAACTGGCTGCTGGACCATCTGGGCAATCTGAATGTCGAGTTCGAACTCGACAGCACCGAGTCCATCAAGCAGCTCGCCATGGCCGGCGCGGGGCTCGCCTGCCTGTCGCGCCACACCGTGGCGGTGGCACTCGCGCAGGGCAGCCTGGTCGAGATCCGCACCCGTCTGCCCGTGGCGCGCAGGCGGCTCGCAATCGTGGTGGGTCGCAACAGGCGCCTGGGCCGGGCGGCGCAGGACTTCATCCGGCATTGCGCGCAGCCCCCTGCCTTGTAGCGCAGGAGCCGGCTGTGCCATGATGCGTTGCCACCCCCATCACCAAGGAGTCACCGCCATGCATTCCCTTCGTTCGCTCTGCATCTGTTTCGCACTTCTGGCCGTCTTTCTGCCCGCGCAGGCGGCCAGCAAGGCGGAACTGGACGCCGAGGTGCGCGAAGCTGTCCAGAATTTCCAACAGCACACCAGTGCCGGCAAGGAGCTGGCCGCCCGTGCGTCCGGCATGCTGGTGTTTCCGAATGTGCTCAAGGCAGGCGTAGGGATCGGTGGGGAGTACGGGGAAGGCGCATTGCTGGTGGGCGGCAAGCCGGTGGCGTACTACAACATCGCTGCCGCTTCGATCGGGTTTCAGCTCGGCGCCCAGGCACGCAGCCAGATCGTGTTGTTCATGACGCCCGGTGCCTTGTCCAAGTTTCGATCCAGCCAAGGCTGGAAGGCGGGTGTGGACGGCAGCGTGGCACTGGCCACGCTGGGCGCAGGTGGCGCCATCGACAGCGAGACCGCCAGGAAGCCGATCATCGGGTTCATCTTCTCCAACAAGGGCCTGATGTACAACCTGACCTTCGAAGGCTCCAAGATCAGCCCGATCAGGAAGTAGCTGGTGTACGGGCGTCGGTTGGAGCGATCACCATCGGCCGGTTTCGCTGGCCGCCAGGGCGCCACTGGAGGCAAGCCATGAAAAACACTCCCTATCTCACGCCCTACGAGCGCGGCAACCAGAACCAGACCTCGACCTGGCACGAATGCGTCGCCTGGTACGAGCGCCTTGCGGCCGACTTCCCGTCGGTGCTGCAGTTCTTCCAGATCGGCGTCTCCGACAACGGCGTGCCGCTGCATGCCGGCGTGGTCAGCGCGGACGGCGTCTTCGACCGTGTACAGATCAAGGCCGACGGGCGCTGCGTGTTCTTCAACAACAACGGCATCCACCCTGGCGAGCCGGAAGGCATCGATACCTGCATGGCGCTGGTGCGTGACTTCTGCACCCAGCCGCAGCGCCTGGCCCGGCTGGGCTCCACCGTCTACCTGTTCATCCCGGTCTACAACGTCGACGGCTGCCTCAACCGCAACACCAGCTCGCGCGTCAACCAGGTCGGCCCCGAGTCGTTCGGCTTTCGCGGCAACGGCCGCAACCTCGACCTCAACCGCGACTTCGTCAAGTGCGACAGCCTGTCGGCGCAGGCCTTCAACCGCTTCTTCTCCGCCTGGGACCCGGATGTGATGGTCGACACCCACACCTCCAACGGCGCCGACTACAGCTACACCATGACGCTCATCCACACCCAGACCGACAAGCTGGGCGGAGCATTGGGGGCTTTCCTGCGCGAGACCATGGTGCCGGCCATCTACCAGGACATGGCCCATCGCGGATGGCCGACCAGCCCCTATGTGCACCCGATCAAGGACAGCCCCGACGACGGCATCGCGCACATGCTGGATTCGCCGCGGTACTCGACGGGCTACGCGGCGCTGCATTACACCATCGGCTTCATGCCCGAGTCGCACATGCTCAAGTCCTTTGCCGATCGCTACCACGCGACGCGCGCACTGGTGGAGAGCGTGCTCGACTTCACCCTCACCCATGCGCAGCGTATCCCGGCCCTGCGGCGCGAGGCGCGGCAGCTTTCCATGCGGCGCGGGCACTGGCCCGTGCAATGGAAGATCGACATGGCCAACCCGGTGATGACCCGCTTCAAGGGCTTCAAGGCGGTCTACAGCCCCAGCCGGATCGGGAACTACACCCGCCTGTCCTACGACCGCAGCCAGCCCTGGGAGAAAGAGATCCCCTGTTACGAGCGCTGTGTCGAGGACCTGGTGGTCGATGCGCCGAGCGCCTACCTGGTGCCGCAGGCCTGGCCGGAGGTGGTCGAGCGGCTGCAGTGGAACGGGGTGCGCGTGCGCCGCCTCGAGGCCGACCAGACCCTGCTGCTGCGCGCCTACCGGATCGTCTCGGTGCAGACGCGTGCGCGACCGTACGAAGGCCGCATGTTCCACGATGCGGTGGAGGTGGCGACAGAGACCTTGCACCACACGGCCCGCGCCGGCGACTGGTGGGTGGAGCTCGACCAGCCACAGGCCCGCTACGCCGTCGAGACACTGGAGCCGCAGGCCCACGACAGCCTGTTCCGCTGGGGCTTCTTCAACAGCATCCTGGAACAGAAGGAGCACTATTCGGACTATGTGTTCGAGGACACCGCATTCGAGATGCTCCAGCAGGAGCCCGAGTTGCGTTCCCGGTTCGAGCAGTGGAAGACCGATCACCCCGAACTGCTGTGGGACCCGGCGGCCGTGCTGGACTTCGTGTTTGCGAATGGCGCGCGGCACCACGAGCCGGGCTGGCGGCGTTACCCGGTGTTTGCGTTGATGCGCGGCGGCGTATGAACGCCTGTCGGCCTCAGGCGTAGACGGGCGCTTCGGTCGTGCGGCGCGTGCGCAGTTCGGCCAGCATCTGCCGCTCGGCCATGCCGGCAGCCCATGGTGGCCGCAACTGGAAATGCGGCTCGTCGACAAGCGTCTTCCACGAGCCGCCCCATTCCAGGCCGATGTCCATGCCCAGAGCACCGACAGCCTTGTATTTCGGTGACTCGCCCAGGTAGCGGCTGCCCTCGAAGACACCCACGTCGAATGCGATGCCGAAGTTGTGGTTGGAGTAGCCCGGTCGCGCATTGGTGACGACCCGGCCTGGCGAAGTGCGCCCCTGCGCATACAGCGCCGCCTGAGCTTCGTAGGTCCGGAAACCGCTGATGATGCGGATCTGGATGCCCATGGCGGCAGCCTTGTGCACCAGCGCACGCGCCAGCGGACGTACTTCCGGCAGCAGCGTGGCGATGTGCCCCTCGCTGCGTGCGTCCGCGACGGCCATCTCCGGCGCAGCGGCAGCGGGTCGATTGCGCGCCGGCGGTTGCAGCACGATGCGCCGGTAGATGGCACCCCAGGTTTCGGGCCCGGCCTTGCCATCCACCTGGATGCCGAGTTCCTTCTGGACCGCTTCGATCATCTGCTCAAGGGTCATGCTGCCTCCTGGGGATGGAGCGTGCTGGCGCGATGTGCTCAGGGTAGCTGGGCGGCCGGCACCGGCCGGGCCCGCGGCCCGAAACTGGACATGCTGGCCAAGATGGTGTTGTGGTGTGCAATGACCTGTTGCGGGGCCAGGGAGGCGTTTCCCGCCGTCGTGTGGCCGTCCTCGACCAGGCGCACCGGGTAGCCCAGGGCCAGCGCCCGTCGGGTGGTGGTGTCGACACAGAACTCGGAGTGCATGCCGCAGATGATGAGATCGCGCACCCCGAGCGACTCCAGCGTCTCCTGCAGCGGGGTGCGCAGGAAGGAGTCCGGGGTGGTCTTGCGGATGCGCAGGTCTCCCGCTTCGGCATGCAGTCCGTCGGCGAGTTGCCAGGCCCTGCTGCCATGTTCCAGGTAGCCAGGCCCGGACTCGTGCTGGATGAAGATCACGGCAATGCCGGCTGCACGCGCCCGCGCCGACACGGCATTGATGCGGGCGATCACTGCGGCGGATTCGAAGGCGGCGCCCGGGCCCTCGCACAGGCCTTGCTGGACGTCGATGACAAGAAGCGCGGTTGCCATAGGGTGTCTCCGTGAGGGAATTCAGCGCCGCTGCGCCACCATGCCGATCAGCGCGGAACGGCCGCTCTGGCCAGGTCCCTCGGACTGATCGACTTCGTATTCTCGCAGTTCCAGGATGTCGCTGTCGGCGAACTGCACGAAGACCGCGGCGACACCGTCGTAGACCGCCTCGGGCCACACCACCGCATCACCATCGCACACGGCGAAGTCGACGGTCACCCCGGCATCCGCCGCCAGGCCTCGGGCCTTGGCCACACCTGCCTCGGCGATGTCGAAAGCATCCACCTGCAGGCCCTGGCAGGCCAGCCACACGCTGTTGCGCCCTTCGCCATCGGCGGCACACAACACGCGTTGCCCGGGCTTCCAACGGTGCGCCTGCGCGCGCAGCCAGACATTGGGCTCGGTGCCAAACAAGAAGCCGGGGGCCTGGAAGCGGCGGTTCCAGGTGCTGGCGGCGTCGGGGAAGGGGGTCAAGTTGCTTGCGGTCATGCGGAAACACAAGTTGGGACAGTGACCTGAACTTGCCAGAATGTCAATGGATGGGCGATCGATTCAACCATTGATTCAGGTCACGGCGTGCGATGCGCTGGCCGGCGACAGTGAAACCCTCCTCGGGAGTCCATCATGAAACTGCTGACAGATCTCTTTTCCACCGACTACGGCTTGATGAGCATTGCCGTCATTGCGCTCGTTCTGGTGATGGCCGTCTGGTTTGGTGCCTTCTTCAGACGCAAGATGAACGAGGAAGCGCGCAACGCCGACTGAGAGCGTGGCGGCGCCACGGTCTCAGAGCCCTGGGGGCGGGAGGACTTCGGGTATTCAGGAAAACCCTGAGATCAATACATCGTAATTTGGTTATATTCGGACATACCAAACTTTGAGGTGTATTGGAGACCCCCATGAAATATGCGTTTGCCGCTTTCGCCACCGCCATGCTCCTGGCGGGTCCCGCCTTGGCCAGCAAGGAACTCGCGCAGAAACACGCCTGTCTGGCTTGCCATGCCGCCGACAAGAAGATCGTGGGGCCGTCCTACCAGGAGATTGCCAAGAAGTACGCCGGCCAGAAGGATGCCGAGCAGATGCTCGCCAAGAGCATCAAGGCCGGCGGCTCCGGCAAGTGGGGTCCGGTTCCCATGCCTGCCCAGGCAGCCCTCAGTGATGGCGACGCCAAACTGCTCGCGGCCTGGGTACTGGGCGGTGCCAAGTAGGTGCGCTGCTTGACGGCCGGCAGGGCCCTTTGCGGGGCCGTGCCGGACCCTTCCCGGTGATGACAATGGCAGACGGTCCCACAGTTTCCCGGTGGTTGTTCGCGCCCGCGTATATTCATGGGTCTGCAACAACATCTCCGAGACTCTCCGAGAGTCCAGTCATGACCATGGCAAAACGCAGTGCAAGCTCCCCTGCCGACAATTTCTCCGAGTCGGACGAAGTCTTCGAGAGCGCTGCGGAGGTGTTTCGTGTCATGTCCGCGCCGATGCGGCTCAAGATCATCAGCAGCCTGTGCAATGGCGAAAAGAATGTCGGGCAGTTGCTGAGCGAGATCGACACCACCCAGCCGAACATGTCCCAGCACCTCAACACCTTGTACAAGGCCGGCGTGCTGGGCAAGCGCCGCGATGGCGTGCAGATCCATTACAGGATCATCAATGACCGTGTTGTTACCTTGTGCCGTGCTGTCTGCACCCAGATTGCCATCGAGAGTGACGCTGGCACCCGCTAGTGTGGAAGCGTCCGCGTCACACCGGGTATCGGGTTTCCACGGGGGTCGCGTGCAGGCAATTTACGTTACGATAAATTCGCAACATAAGCAATCAATGATTTAAAGGTCGGGTGGAAGTATCTGCGACGATCGTCAAACTGAGGAGACAGCATGAAACCATGGGTGAAATGGGGCGCGGTCTGCGTCCTGGGTGTGGGGCTGCATCAGGCATCTGCACAGGCAGATCCCTTGCAGGTACGCAGTTGGGCCGCTGGCTGCGCCAATTGCCATGGCACGGCCGGTATTGCACAACCGGGCATGGAGTCCCTGGCCGGCGTGCCACGTGAGGAACTCGCCAAGAAGTTGCTTGACTTCAAGGCGGGCCGCAAGCCGGCGACCATCATGCACCAGCTTGTCAAGGGTTACACCGATGACGAATTGCAGCAACTCGCCGCCTACTTCGCGGCGTTGAAGAAATAGGAGCCGGGCATGCAAAGACGTCAACTCATCCAGACGATGGTCGCCGGTTCGGCGGTCGGTGTTCTCGGCCTCACGGCCGGTTGTGCTTCCACGGGGGGGGCCACCGGTCCCAAGGTGGTGGTGGTCGGCGGCGGTTACGGCGGCGCCACTACTGCCAAGTACGTGCGGATGTGGTCCGACTACCGCATCGATGTGACCCTGGTCGAGCCCAACGCCGCATTCGTGTCGTGTCCGATCTCCAACCTGGTACTTGGTGGCAGCAAGACCATGGCCGACATCACGACGCCTTACGACAACCTCACCCGGCGCCATGGTGTGCGCATGGTGCGCGATTCGGTGACGACGATCGACCCTGACAAGCGCGTCGTGCGCCTGGCCAGCGGTACGGAGTTGACGTACGACCGGCTGATACTGTCCCCGGGCGTGGATTTCATGTGGGAGAGCCTGCCGGGTATGGCCAAGCCCGGCGCGCAGGATCGTGTGCTGCATTCCTGGAAGGCCGGCCCCCAGACAGTCGCATTGCGTCGCCAACTCGAAGCGATGCCGGATGGCGGCGTGTACGCGCTGGCGATTCCATTGGCACCCTACCGCTGCCCGCCGGGCCCCTACGAACGGGCGTGTCAGGTGGCCCACTACTTCAGCAAGGCCAAGCCGCGCAGCAAGGTCCTGATCCTGGATGCCAATGACGATGTGACATCCAAAGGCCCGTTGTTCAAGAAGGCGTGGGCGGATCGTTACAAGGGTATCGTGGAATACCGCCCGAAACACACCGCCGTGGACGTGGATGCCTCCACCAACACACTGAAGTTCGAGTTCAACGATGACGTGAAGGCGACCGTGCTGAATGTCATCCCGTCCATGCGGGCCGGCGATATCGCCGTCAAGTCCGGTCTGGCCACCGCCAACAAGCGTTGGTGCGAGGTGGACTTCCTGACCCACGAATCCAGGGCAGCCAAGAATGTGCACGTGCTGGGCGATTCGATCCAGATCGCGCCGGGAATGCCCAAGTCCGGCCACATGGCCAACCAGCATGGAAAGACCTGCGCCGCCGCGGTGGTCGCGCTGTTGACAGGCGGTCAGCCGAATGCGGTGCCCATCTACAACAACACCTGCTACAGCTTCGTCAGCGACGAGGACGTGGTCCATGTGGCCAGCGTGCACCGCTACGACCCCACACAGAAGACCATGCTCACGGTTCCTGGCTCTGGCGGTGTATCCAGCGCCGCGAATGAACTGGAGGGCAGGTATGCGTGGTCGTGGGCGCTCAATATCTGGGCGGACACGCTGGCATGAGACAACAGGCCGGTGACCTGGCGATTTCGGGTTGCGGGCCGGCAAGGAGTGGTAGTGCGATGGATCAATGGCTGAATGCCCGGTGTGTGCTGCGCACGTTGGTGCTGTGCGTCGGCGCGGTGTTTGCTGCGGCGGTCGCAGCGCAGGCCGACGAGGCCCGTGCCAAGAAGATCGTCTCCGGCGTCTGTTTCGTGTGTCACGGTGCCGAAGGTGAGTCTTCCAGCGAACAGTTTCCGAGGCTCGCGGGGCAGCACTGGGAGTACACGGCGAAACAACTTGCCAACTTCAAGGCCGGCAAGCGCAAGAGCACCGCGATGGCAGACATGGTGGCCAAGCTCACGGCGGATGAGATGGTCGCACTGGGGCGCTATTTCGAGAAGATGGCCGTCGTGAAGGAGCCCGTCAAGGAGCCGGACCTTGCGGCGGTGGGCAAGTACATCTACCACCAGGGCAACAAATTCAGCGGGGTTCCGGCTTGTGCCGGCTGTCACGGCCCCGACGCCCTGGGCACCGCCTCCCTTCCGCGGCTCGCCAGCCAGTATCCGGTCTACACCGAAACCCAGCTCAAGCAGTTCAACACCCGGGAGCGGAACAATGACAATGCAGTCATGCATGCCATTGTCAGCAAGATGACCCCCCTGGAAATGGCCGCCGTGGCGCAGTACCTGGGCGGAAAGTAGGCTGCGGGCGGTCCCCGGTGGTGGCGGCTGTCATGGTCGTGCGGACCGGCTGTACGAAGCACGTGGCACCCGGATTCAGCGCGCCGGGGAGATGGCGAGGTCAAGGTCCGGCTTGCTGGTCGCTGAAGGATGGTCCATCAGCCGGTCGGTGATGCCGGCACCGACCCACATGCCGACCAATGTCAGCCATGCCGTGAGCGCGAAGATGGAGCCACCGGTCATGCCTGCACCCACGGCACATCCGCCCGCCAGCATGGATCCGAAACCCATCAGCACGGCACCGGCGATGTAGCGGCGCATGCTGTAGCCGTCGGAGAAACCTTCCAGCTTGAAGTCACGACCCACCCATGCGCCAAGCAAGGCGCCGGCAAACACGCCGGGCACCAGGCCGAAGTCGAATCCGATCGCGGGTGCGGGCGCAGCCAGAATGCGCATCAGCCATTCGGCCGATGGGCCGCTGAATGTCAGCCCCTGAATCTGGATCGGATCGAATGAGTTCCTGGCCACGAGCGACGTGAACCACCATGCAGCCGCCACGGCCAGGCCGCTGCCCACCCCGCCGATCCACTTCCATGCGCCCCATCCGCTGCGTATGGCGAAGAACACCGCCGCTGCCAGCCAGACCAGCCCTGCCGCAAGACCGCCTGTCACCCCGATTCCGGTCAGCGCCAGCAGGTCCCGGCTGGGGCCGGCGTCGACGGTCCACCAGCCGCTGATGGTGTTGCGAAGGGGGGCAAGCGCACCGGACAGAGACGCCTGCGCGACCACCGCAAATAGCAGACCCGAGAGCAGCGCCCGCAGGTTTCCGTTGGCGGACAGCACCAGCAAGCGGCTCGCACAGCCGCGTGTCAGGATCATCCCGGCCCCAAACAGCAACCCCCCGATCACGGCGCCCGACAGGCTGCCGCGGGCCGCAATCTGCCGGGCATTGCTGGTGTCGAGCAGGTGGCTCAGTGACAGCAGCTGGACGGCCACCACGCAGCTTGCGAATGCCAGCAGCCACACGGCGAGCTTCTCGCCGAACTGCCCGCGCCAGAACTCGATGACCGCCGCACGAAGACAGAAACGGGAACGCTGCGCAAAAAATCCGAAAAAGCCACCGATCACCAAACCGCCAGCGGCCAGCACCCAGCGGTCACCCCATCGCTCCAGAATGCTTGCAAAATCCACGGAGTGCCTCAATAATTCATTTTGTGCTTATATACGAATCATAATGAAGATTCATGTGTTCCAGTTGATGTCGATCAGGGTTGGCAAACTGGCACTTGGCTTGCGCGTCCTGCGGCTCTGTCTGGGTTGGCTGGTGATGGTGCCTGCAGCCATTGCCCAGGCCCCGCCCGCCAGCGCGATGAATGCCGAAAAGATCGCACCGTCCGCGTGGTATGTCCAGGGCTTGTCGGCCCTGGGATCCCCGGCCAACCAGAACTTCATCTCGAATGCAGGGTTCGTGGTCACTGCGAACAGCGTTGTCGTGATAGACGCTCTGGGTTCGCCTGCGCTGGCGCAACGCCTGATTGCCGAGATCCGCAAGCACACCTCCCTGCCGATCAGCCATGTGATCGTCACCCACTACCATGCCGACCACATCTATGGCTTGCAGGTCTTCAAGTCCGCCGGCGCCAGGATCGTCGCGCATGCCCGGGCGCGCGAGTATCTCCAGTCCGACAACGCGCGTTTGCGTCTCGAGGCGTCCCGCCAGGAACTCGCGCCGTGGGTCGACGCTCAGACCCGGCTCCTGGATGCCGATGACTGGCTGGAGGGCGACCGGGTCCTGACCCTTGGTGGCGTGCGCTTCGACATCCGGCATGTGGGCCCGTCCCACACGCCCGAGGACCTCGTGGTCTTTCTTCCCGATCGCAGGCTGCTGTTCGCCGGCGACCTGGTGTTTCGGGGCCGCATTCCGTTCGTGGGGCAGGCGGACAGCAAGCAATGGATCAAGGCGATGGATGTGCTGCTCGGGTTGGATGCCGCCGTGGTCGTGCCCGGCCATGGCCCGCTGACACAGTCGGCCCGCGAGGACATGCAACTCACGCGCGACTACCTGTTGCACCTTCGCGCCACAATGGGGGCTGCGGCCCGGAACCTGGATCCTTTCGAAGATGCCTACAAGGCCGCCGACTGGAGCCGTTTCGAAAAGTTGCCACTCTTTCGTGTCGCCAACCGCATGAACGCCTACAACACCTATCTGCTGATGGAGCAGGAGGCCCGATGAAAACGGCCCTTCGCCAGGTGCAGCTGCCTGCCCGTCGCAAACTCCTGCTGGCGGGCCTGGCAGCTGCAGCCTTGCCGCTTCACGCCGAATCCGGTGGTTTGCCCGTGGCCACGGCATTGCAACAGCATCTCCAGCAGGCCCTTGGCAAGGGCCAGCCGCTGGTGGTGATGGTCAGCCTGCATGGTTGTCCGTTCTGCAGGGTCGCGCGTGAACACTATCTGTTGCCGCTGTCGCGCGAGCAGGCATTGCCTGCAGTCCAGGTCGACATGCGCAGCGCACAATCCATGCGTGATTTCGCCGGTGTGGTGCGCACCCACGATGCGCAGGTCCGTGCCTGGGGTGTGCGCATGGCGCCCACCGTGCTTTTCTTTGGTCGCGGTGGCATCGAGGTCGCAGAGAGACTGGTCGGTGCAGGCATGCCCGACTTCTACGGCGCCTACCTGGAAGAACGCCTCACCACAGCGCGCAATGCCCTGGGGTGAGGGCAGCAGCGCAGCCCCTCATGGCCGGAGCTGCGGCCGGCGCTTTCACCGACATGCGCGAAAGACGATCTTCATGGCTTGATGTACGCGAAGTTCTCGCGGCTTTGCAGGCGCCCGATGCGCGCCACCCCTGATGGCGTGAAGGTGGCGTCCATGTTGAACTGTTCCTTTTTCAGGTTGCGGTTGCGCAGGGTGATCTCGCACACTTCGAAGACCACGCCGCGCGCTTTCAGCGCGCTCACCAGCGACCCGTAGTCAACGTTCGCGTCCTTCGGGTCACGTGCGCCTTCGAACAGGAAGTCCACGCCATTCGCATGGGTCACGACGGAAATGCGCGTGTCAGGCGCCACATCGAGGTGGTTGCGAATGTTGCGCAGCCCCTTGGTTGCTTGCGACGCGGCATCGTCGATGTGGTAGACGACCTTGTCCTGTGCCATTGTTGCGAAGCTCATCATGCCTGCCAGAAGCATGGCGAGCCATGTGCGGTGATTCAACATGTCGGTCTCCTTAAATCAGTAAGAGCTGATATTTAAGCACACAAGTTCGCATGCAGTCTCTAGCTATCGTCGCGCGCCATCCACTTCATCGTGAGTGCCGAGCCGGCGACGATGCCTGCCACCGCCAGCAGTGAGGCAGGCGCGAGCGTGGACAGGCCGGACAATCCTTGTCCGATGGTGCAACCGATCGACGTGACCCCGCCGATGCCCATGAGCACGGCACCGGTCAGGTGGCGTCCCAGGTCTTGCGTGGATGCGAAGCCTTCCAGGTGAAACGACTTCCGGTGCACGGACATCGCGAGGGACCCCATGAACGCACCGAGCACGGTCATGATGCCGAATGTGGCGTGCAGGGACTTGTCGCTCCAGAGCATCAGCAGTTCCAGTGAATAGGCCACCGGACCGACAAATGTGAGGGACTCCAGTGTGCGGGTGTTGGTGGCGAAGTAGACGGTTTCCAGTGTCTCTTCGTTCTCGCCGTATCCGAGGTAGCCGGTGATGAACCAGCCGGCGCAGATCAACAAGCCGAGCACGACTGCGCTGGCCAATTGCAGGGTTTGCCGCCGGAATGAACGGTCCCGCAACACGAAGACCAGCAGCGCACCGGCGATCACTGCCAGGCTGACCAGCTCAGCCTGTTCCAGCGACCAGCCCGTGCCTCTGGACAGCAGGCTGGGCAGACTGAGGGTACGAAGGCCCAGGCTGGACACGTCCAGCACGACAGGATCAAGATAGTGGGCACGCCACTGCGCAAAAACGCCCTTGAGCGTCATGTACGCAGACATGCCGAGGAACACCAGTACGACCAGGGACCGCATGCTCCCCTGGCCCAGGCGAACCAGATTCCGGTTCGGGCAACCGCCCGCCAGCGTCATGCCAACGCCAAAAACCGCGCCGCCCAGCACCAGGGACAACCAGGGAACCACCGGGCGGTGGTAGACCGATCGCGAAAGGTCGATCCACCCCGCGAGAACCATCAGGTTTGCGCCGAGCACTGCCACCCCCAGCGCCAGCATCCAGGAGCGCGCGCGCCCCCAGTGGCCCATGTTGACGACGTCCGCGACAGCGCCCATGGTGCAGAAGTTGCTGCGGTTGGCAACGGCTCCGAAAACGAAGGCGACTCCCCACCCGCCAAGAAGAACGGTGGTGGTCGGTGTCATCGAGCGACCTGCATCAGCCGCAAACTCAGGACTTCCGCAGGTAGAAGACGAAGGTGTTGCCCTCGCGCGCGTGCTCCAGCAGCGTGTCGCCGGTCTTCTGGGTCAGCGTGGGCATGTCCCTGAGCAGGCCGGGATCCGTGGCGACCACACGCAGAACCTCGCCACTGGCCATGGCGGTCAGCGCCTTCTTGGTCCTGATGATGGGCAAGGGGCACAACAATCCGGACGCGTTGCATTCACGGTGGAATTCCATGGGGCTTGTCTCCTGCAAGTGTTACGGTACCATGCCGCAGACGGTTTTGGCAGCTTGCCGGAAAGGTTGACCCATGCGATTCCTGTTCGTGCCTGTTCTTCTCGCGGCCAGCCTCGCGCATGCGCCGGCCTGGGGCCAGGGTGCCAGCATTTTCGCGGGAGCGGACCTTGCGCTGGGGGCACAACTGATGGCCGAACATCGATGCGCCGCGTGCCACCGCAGCAAGGTCGGCGGCGACGGCTCGGCCATCTACCGCCCGACAGGTCGCATCAGCACCGCCGGCTTTCTGCGTGGCATGGTGGAGCAGTGCAATACCGAATTGCGGCTGTCCCTGTTCCCTGACGAGGTGACAGCCGTGGCAGCCGTCCTGAATCGCGACTTCTACCGGTTTCCCTGATTTTTGCCGCACACTAGGGAAAACCCTAGTGCCACAGAGCTCGCATTCCAATATATTCGTACATGCAAATATGTTGAGTTAACGATCTATTGGCTGCAGCTGGTGCGGGGCCTCCCGCCTCAGCCAGGGCCGCAGAAGGAGACAGTGTGAAGACCGATGATCCGGGCGCAGGCAGGTTGCGTCGAGCGCCAGAAGGATTTCTGGATGCCGATGGCGTCAAGACCGTGTTCCGCGAAGCCAAGGCAGGGCGGCGCAATTTCATCCGTTCGGCTTTCGCGGCGGCGGCTGCGGGCGTGGCTGCGCCGATGGCAGTTGCGCAGGCCAATCCGGTCCCGGCATCCGGCGGCGATCCAGCCATTCTCGAGTTGCCGGAACATACCCGCGGACTCGGGCAGGGCGTTTCGACCGAAGGTTACGGAAAACCCTCGCAGTACGAGTCCAACCTGCAGCGGCGACAAAGCCCCGGTCTGACCCAGACCACCCAGTCTTCGGTGTCGTTTGCGCCGCTCCAGTCGATGTTCGGCATCGTGACGCCCAGCGGACTGCACTTCGAGCGGCATCACCAAGGCTGGTGGGATATCGACCCCTCCAAACACCGGCTGATGGTGAACGGCTCCGATCCCGGCATGGTGAAGGCCGCCAAGGTCTTCACCGTGGACGAAATCATGCGCCTGCCATCGGTTTCGCGCTTCCATTTCATCGAGTGCGGTGCGAACACCGGCATGGAATGGGGCAATGTTGCCGTTCCCACCGCGCAGTACAGCCATGGCATGTTGTCATGCAGCGAGTTCACCGGGGTGCCCCTGATCACGATCCTTGAGATGGCGGGCGCCGATCTCAAGAAGGGCAAGTTTGTCCTGGCCGAGGGTGCAGACGGTTCCTCCATGACACGCACCATTCCGATGAGCCAGATCCTGTCGGGCGAAGTCCTGGTGGCCTATGGTCAGAACGGCGAGATGCTGCGGCCCGAAAACGGGTATCCGCTGCGCCTGGTGGTTCCCGGCATCCAGGGGGTGAGCTGGGTCAAATACCTGCGTCGCATCGAGGTGGGTGACAAGCCGTATGCCACCAAGGACGAAGCGGTGCACTACATCGACCTGATGCCTGATGGCCTGCACCGCCAGTACACCAGCATCCAGGAGTGCAAGAGCGTCGTGACCACCCCGTCCGGCGGCCAGGTGCTGCTGGACAAGGGTTACTACAACATCACCGGCCTGGCCTGGTCCGGCCGCGGCAAGGTCAAGCGTGTCGATGTGTCCACGGACGGTGGGCGCAACTGGCGCGTGGCACGGCTGGAGACGCCCGTACTGAGCAAGTGCCTGACCCGCTTCAACCTTGACTGGGTCTGGGGCGGCAAGCCGGCGATCCTGCAGAGCCGCGCGATGGACGATACCGGGTATGTCCAGCCGACCTACCGGCAGACGCGCGCCGTCCGGGGCACGCGTTCGATCTATCACAACAACTCGATCCAGTCCTGGCTGGTCCAGGAAAGCGGTGAGGTCAAGAATGTCCAGGTCTCCTGATCGCCTGATGGTGCGGCTCGCGGGTGCGGCGGTTGTCGCCGGGGCGCTGTTGTCGAGTGTCGCCCTTGCATCGGAGAAGTACCCCGGTATCGGCCGCACTGCGACCCCGTCGGAGCTTGCCGCCTGGGACATCGATGTGCGCCCCGACTTCAAGGGCCTGCCGGCCGGCTCCGGTTCGGTGGCGCAGGGCATGGATGTGTGGGAGGCCAAATGCGCGTCCTGCCATGGTGTGTTCGGAGAGTCCAACCAGGTCTTCAGTCCGATCGTGGGCGGCACCACCGCCGAGGACGTCAAGACCGGTCGCGTGGCGCGGCTCACCGACCAGGCCTACCCTGGGCGCACCTCGCTCATGAAGGTGCCCACACTGTCGACACTGTGGGACTACATCAACCGCGCCATGCCCTGGAACCAGCCCAAGTCGCTGACCAAGGACGAGGTGTACGCGGTTCTTGCGTATATGCTGAACCTCGGCAATATCGTCCCGGACAGCTTCACCCTGTCCGACAAGAACATGGCCGAGGTCCAGGCCCGCATGCCCAACCGCAATGGCATGACGACCGACCATGCGATGTGGCCTGGATCGGAGTTCTCGCCCCGGGTCCGGCCGCGGCCCGACGTGCAGGCCCGGGCGTGCATGCGTGACTGCGCCACCGATGTCGCGCTGACATCGTCGTTGCCCGACTTTGCGCGCAACCAGCATGGCAACCTGGCGGAACAGAACCGCCTGGTCGGACCCCAGCGCGGTGCAGATACCACCCGGCCGGAAGCCAAGCCAGGTCAGCCGATGGCGGTGGCCGCGCCAGCGGCAGCCGCAGCCAAGGCGGCGCCCAAGCCCGATGCATCGGCCGCACAGCAGGGCAAGATCGCACTGGCGCTTGCGACCAAGCACAACTGCATGGCCTGCCACGGAGTGAGCCAGAAGATCGTGGGGCCGGCATTCACCGACGTCGCCAAGAAGCACAATGGCAACGTCGATTACATCGCGGGCAAGATCCGGGCCGGTGGTTCCGGTGTCTGGGGCCCGATTCCCATGCCCGCGCAGACGCTCAGCGAAGCAGATGCACGCATTGTGGCCAACTGGATTGCTGCGGGCGCAGCGCGTTGACAGTTGCCCGCCCATGAGTTGTTGCCGCCCCTTGTTTGTCAGTGACCCCAACCCGAAGGAGATCCCCATGAATCAATCCCGCCGAACCACCCTGCGACAGGGTGCCGTCGTGGCTGGCCTGCTGCTGAGCACCGGCCTGTTCCCCCAGTACGCGCAGGCGTTCAACGCAAAGGCCTTCGAGGCCAAGTCGCTGGCCGATGTGCTCAAGGCGCTCGGTGCAGGCGCTCCCACGGAAAGCAAGGATGTGACCGTTGCCGGCCCGGACATCGCCGAGAACGGCGCGGTGGTTCCGCTCGGAGCCAGCACGGCACTGCCCGGTGTGAAGCAGTTGCTGGTGCTGGTCGAGAAGAACCCCAGTGTGCTGGTCGCCGCATTCAACATGACGGATGGCGTGGACAGCAACGTTTCCACGCGCGCCAAGATGGGACAGTCCTCGGACGTCTATGCAGTTGCGGTCATGAATGACGGCAAGGTGCTGTTCGCCAAGAAGGAAGTCAAGGTCACGCTTGGCGGTTGCGGCGGCTGATGCCTCTCAGCTACCGTTTCAGTTCACTACCCACAGATTCAGGAGTTCACCATGGCAGATCCAATGCGTATTCGAGCCCAGGCCGCCGGAGGCAATGCCACCGTACGTGTGCTGATGGCCCATGAAATGGAGACCGGTCAGCGCAAGGACGCATCCGGCAAGACGATTCCGGCATGGCATATCACCGAAGTGACGGCCACCCACAATGGCAAGTCCGTCCTCACTGCGGAGTGGGGGCCGGCCGTGGCCAAGAATCCCTTCCTGCAGTTCACGATCAAGGGCGCCAAGGCGGGGGACAAGGTTGCCATCACCTGGAAGGACAACAAGGGCGACAGCCGCACCGACGAAGCCACCGTTTCGTGACATGTTGCGGGGTTCGCCCCGCTGTCGGAGTGCAACCAGTTCGTCAACGAGGAGACTAGACAATGAGATTTCCCACCGCAGGACTCGTCCTGTTCATGGCAGTCGGTGCCTGCACCAGTGCCTGGGCGCAAAAGTCGGCCGCAGATGGCATCGCTGAATACCGGGCGATGCTGGCTGATGGCAACCCGGCCGACCTGTTCGAAGCCAAGGGCGAGGGCCTTTGGAAGCAGAAGCGCGGACCCAAGAACGCATCGCTGGAGCAGTGCGATCTGGGCAAGGGGCCCGGGGTCGTCAAGGGCGCGTTCGTCGAATTGCCGCGGTACTTTGCGGACACCAAGCGCGTGCAGGACATGGAATCCCGTCTGCTGACCTGCATGGAAACACTTCAGGGCTTCAATGCGGCCGAGATCGCCAAGACACCGTTCGGCCGTGGCGAGCAGAACAACGTGACGGCGCTGACCGCCTACATCTCTGCCGAGTCCAGGGGCCTGAAGTTCAACCTGCCCAACAACACGGTCGCGGAAAAGACCATGTACGAGGTGGGCAAGCGCCTGTTCTTCATGCGTGGTGGTCCCCATGACTTTTCGTGTGCGTCCTGCCATGCCGAAGATGGCAAGCGCATCCGCCTGCAGGATCTCCCCAATCTGACCAAGGCCCCGGGTGCTGGAGCGGGCTTTGGCGCCTGGCCGGCCTATCGTGTCTCGAACGGCCAGATGTGGAGCATGCAGCTGCGGCTCAACGATTGTTACCGGCAACAGCGTTTTCCCTACCCTCTCTTTGGCAGCGATGCCACCATCGCACTCGGGATGTATCTCGGTGTCAACGGCCTGGGCGGTGAATCCATCGCCCCCGCCATCAAGCGCTAAGGAGTCCACCGCATGATCTCCAGATTCCGTATCCTGGCCCCATTCGCCGTCCTGGCCCTGACGAGTTGCGCATCCGTGCCTTCCGGCGCTGACCTCGACAAAATCACGGCCGATATCATCAAGGCCTCCTTCCGTGACCAGGCAGGGGTCAAGGTCGACCGACTCGTCCAGGACGACGCCAACCGCGAATGCAGTGCCGCCGACGTGGCCGGCAAGCCGATCGACGAAAAGATTGGCAAGGCCATCGAGGCCGCCAACCTGAAGACCATCAAATGGCCCTCCGACGGCCGCTTCATCGGCGACTGGCGCGAAGGCGAGAAGATCGCGCAGAGCGGGCGCGGCCTTACCTGGACTGACGCGCCGAATCAGGCCAATGGCGGCAACTGCTACAACTGCCACCAGATCAACAAGGCGGAAATCTCCTACGGCACGATCGGCCCGAGCCTGTACAACTACGGAAAGATCCGTGGCGTGTCCGACCCCAACAGCGCGGCGTCGAAGCCGATCGTCGAATACACCTGGGGCAAGATCTGGAACTCCAAGGCCTACAACGCCTGTTCCAACATGCCGCGCGCCGGTCACACGGGCATCCTGACGGAGGCGCAGGTCCGGCATATCGTGGGCCTGCTGCTCGACCCGAAATCACCGGTCAACCAGTAGCCACTTCGACAGGCCCGCTTCGGCGGGCTTTTTTGACACACACATATAAGCATCCACTTATCATGAATCTGAGCAAGCGAGAGTTTCTGCAGGTGCTGGGTGCCGGGACCATGGCAGGGATGGGGTTGGGGCGATTCGCCGAGGCCCAGGCGGCCACGGCCGAGAGCGGCCTGTACGACATCCCCCGCTTCGGCAATGTGTCCTTCCTGCACATGACCGATTGCCACGCGCAACTCAAGCCGATCCATTTCCGCGAGCCGGACGTGAACCTCGGATTTGGCACGATGAAGGGACAACTGCCCCATCTGGTCGGTGAACACCTGCTCAAGGTCGCGGGCGTGCGCCCCGGCACTGCGCAGGCCCATGCACTGACCTACCTGGATTTCGAGAAGGCCGCGCGGCGCTACGGCAAGGTCGGCGGCTTCGCCCATCTGGCCACGCTCGTCAAGCGCATGCGCTCCAGCCGCCCCGGTGCATTGCTGCTGGATGGCGGGGACACCTGGCAGGGCTCGGCGACGGCCTTGTGGACCAACGGGCAGGACATGGTCGACGCCTGCAAGCTGCTCGGCGTGGATGTGATGACCGGGCACTGGGAGTTCACGCTCGGCATGGAGCGCGTCAAGGAGATCGTCGAGAAGGATTTCGCCGGCAAGGTCGAGTTCGTGGCCCAGAACGTCAAGACCAATGATTTTGGCGATCCGGTATTTAAGCCCTATGTGTTGCGCGACATCAATGGTGTCTCCTGCGCGATCATCGGTCAGGCCTTCCCCTACACGCCCATCGCCAATCCGCGCTACATGGTGGCCGACTGGGGTTTCGGCATCCAGGAAGAGGCGATGCAGAAGACCGTGGACGAGGCCCGCGCCAAGGGGGCCAAGGTGGTGGTCGTGTTGTCCCACAACGGCATGGACGTGGACCTGAAAATGGCCAGTCGTGTCACCGGCATCGACGCGATCATGGGCGGACACACCCATGACGGGATGCCGGTGGCCAGTGTCATCGGCAATCGCAATGGCAAGACCCTCGTCACGAACGCCGGTTCGAATGGCAAGTTCCTGGGCGTGCTGGACTTCGAGGTCAAGGATGGCCGGGTGAGTGACTTTCGCTACAAGCTGCTGCCGGTGTTTGCCAACATGCTGGCCCCGGACGCAGAGATGGCTGCACTGATCACCCGGATCCGTGCTCCCTACGAAAGCAGGCTGAACGAAACCCTGGCCATCAACCGCGGCCTGTTGTACCGGCGCGGAAACTTCAACGGCACGGGCGATCAATTGCTGCTGGATGCGATGATGGATGTGCAGAGTGCGGAGGTCGCGTTCTCGCCCGGCTTCCGCTGGGGGACCAGCCTGTTGCCCGGGCAGGCGATCACCCGCGAGTGGCTGATGGACATGACTGCCATCACCTATCCCTACGCCACCGTCACGCAGATGTCCGGCACGATGATCAAGACGATCCTCGAAGATGTCGCCGACAACCTGTTCAATCCCGATCCGTACTACCAGCAAGGCGGTGACATGGTGCGGGTCGGTGGCCTGCAGTACCGGTGTGACCCGCAGGCGGCGATGGGCAAACGCATCGACAACATGCGCCTGGGCGGAAAGCCCCTGGAGGCGGACCGCACCTACAAGGTGGCGGGCTGGGCGCCGGTCTCCGAAGAGGCGAAGACCGCCGGAGGGAAACCGATCTGGGACGTGGTGGAGCCCTGGCTGAAATCGAAGGGCACGATCAGCCCACGCAAGCTGAACATGCCGGCACTGACCGGTGTGAAGGGCAACCCGGGCGCCGCCTGAACGGTACCCGCTGCGGCCCGGTCAGTCGGGTGCCTGCGGCCCGGTGCGCTCCACCACCATGCGGTAGTGCTCGGTGCGCCGGTGGATGGCCATGTTGAAGGTGGTCTCGCGGTAGGAGCGGCCCAGGTCGAGGTCGCAGCGGGCCACGATCACCTCGTCGTCGGCGCTGGCGGCGCGGGCCACGATCTCGCCGTTGGGCGCGATGATGCAGCTGCCGGCGATCATGTCGACGCCTTCCTCCATGCCGGCCTTGGCGATGCCCACCACCCAGGTGCTGTTCTGGTAGGCGCCAGACTGCATCGACAGCTCGTTGTGGAACTGCCCGAGCCGGTCATGGTCCGGCGCTGCCGGGTGGTGCACGGGGGTGTTGTAGCCGCAGAAGACCATGTCGACGCCCTGCAGGCCCAGCACCCGGTAGGACTCCGGCCAGCGCCGGTCGTTGCAGATGATCATGCCGGCCACCCCGCCATACGCGCGCCAGGCACCGAAGCCCAGATCGCCGACCTCGAAGTAACGCTTCTCCAGGTTCTGGAACGGCGTGTGCGGACGGTGGTCGGAGTGGCCGGGCAGGTGGATCTTGCGGTACTTGCCGATGATCCTGCCCTGGGCATCGACCAGGATGGCGGTGTTGAAGCGGCGCTTGCGACCGGCAGAAAAGTCCAGTTCGCAGTAGCCGAGGTGGAAACCGATGCCCAGCTTGCGCGCCTCGTCGAACAGGGGCTGGGTGTCCGGCCCGGGCATCTCGCGCTCGAACCAGGCGTCGACTTCGTCTTCGTCCTCGGTGTACCAGTGCGGGAAGAAGGCCGTCAGTGTGGCCTCCGGGTAGGCCACCACGTCGGCCCCCATGCCCTTGGCCTGCCGCATCATCGCGATCAGCCGGCGCAGGACGCTGGCGCGGTCTTCAGTGCGGGCAATCGGGCCCATCTGGGCTGCGGCAATAGTGACTGTGCGTGCCATCGGGTGTACTCCGCAATATCAGCGTGGGTCTTCTGCGCTGGCGCGGGCTGCTTTGGCACGCTGTGCCTCCTCGGCCATCGCCTTGAAGCCGGTCTCGACCTTGAACAACTCCGCGCACAGGTGGCTGTTCTTCTGCGGAGTGCCCTGTGCCACGATGCACAGCTCGCGCAGGGATGCGGACGACGCCGGGACCGACATCACCGCGCGCAGTTCGGGTGGCATCGCGGCCAGCCGGGCCGCCTGCTCGGCCTGCTGGCACGCAGCCAGGTTGCGCTGTCGGAAGTTCGCATCGGCGCAGTTCTTCACCGTGATCTGCAGTTCGGCCTCGCGGCCCAGCAGCCTCTGGATGGCAGGTCGGGCCAGCAGGTCCTCGAGAAATCCGGCGTGGGCAAGCGGGGTGCAAAGGGCACCGGTCAGGGCAATGGCGGCTGGCCAGATGTTTTTCATGGTGGTTCCCTATTCAGCAGACAGAATGCTGGAAGCGTACACCTCCAACGTGCGGCTGCCGGCCATGGTGCACCAGTGCATGTTTTTTTACAATTTGCCGCACGGTCACCGGACGTCGGTGGCCAGGTGGGCCACGCAGTCGCCGCGTTGCACGCGCCCGAAATGGCGCTGGCATACCACCATGCCAGCGCGCCGGAAGTGGCAGGGTACCGGCGGACGCGCCGGGTTGTCGACAAAGTGGATCTGTCCGGCCAGGTCGCCCTGCTGCACTTCGGCGCCCAGGTCGACCAGTGGCTCCAGCAGCCCGGATTCGGTCGCGTACACATAGTGGTCGCGGCTGCTCACCTCCACCAGACGCGTACCCCGCGGCGCGGGCAGGGGCTCCGAGTCGGCCATGACGCCCGAGAACTGCAGGAAGTTGCGCACGCCGCGGTCCAGCATGGCGACGCTGGCGCGGTCGACATCGCCGCCCCCGCCAAACTCTCCGCCCAGCGAGACGAGGCCGCGCCGCGCGGCCGCCGCGCCGGCCAGGCGGTTCTCCGGGTTGTAGGCCCAGACCATGCTCAGTGGCGCATCGAAGGCCTGCAGCGCTGCGAGCGAGCGCGCGTCCAGCGCCGCATCGCCGCTCTGGCGCATCGAGCAGAACGGCACGTACTTCAGCGACGAGCCGCCCGAATGCAGGTCGTGGTGGTAGTCGGCCATCGGGTAGAGGATGCTGTCGATGTAGTGCGCGATGGCAAAGGTGGGTGTGCCGTGCGGGTCGCCGGGAAAGGCCCGGTTCAGGTTGCCCTGGTCGATGGGCGACACCCGTGCGCCATCCATCGCCGCCGGCAGGTTGGCCGCCGGCAGGATGATGACGCGGCCGCGCACATGGTGGGGTTCGAGTTCGCGGATCAGCTTGGCCAGCACGATCTGGCCTTCGTATTCATCCCCGTGGTTGCCGGCCATCAGGAAGACGGTCGGGCCTTCGCCATTGCGGATGACGGCGATCGGGATCGAGATCGCGCCATAGGCGGAGCGCGTCACCGAATGCGGCAGGTTGAGCCAGTCGACCTGCTTGCCCTGGCGGTTGTAGTCGACATCGGTGAAGATCATGGTCGGTTGGGACATGTGGGACTCCGTAAGGTCAGGTTCTGTTTGGGCGGACAGCGGTGGCTCAGGTCCACCAGCGGCCATCGAGCACCAGTCCGTGCGCGATGAAGCGGTGCTGGCCGGTCAGCACCTCGCCGACAACGTCGGTGTAGTCGGTGGGCTCTTCGCGCACCTCGAAGATGCTGGCCTCGCCGACCCCGCCCACCTGCAGCGTGCCGATGTCGGGCCGGCGGATGGCGCGCGCGGCGTTGGTGGTGCCGCAGGCCACCACCTCGGGCAGGCTCATGCCAAGGGCATGGAACTTGGCCAGCGTGTGCAGCAGGTCGAAGGCCGGCCCGTTGATGGACAGGATGTGCACGTCGCTCGAAATCACATCGGGCTTGAAGCCGGCCGCCAGCATCGCTCGGCTGGTGCCGAAACCACACGAACCGGCCCCATGGCCGATGTCGAAGATGACCCCGCGCTCACGCGCAGCCAGCACCTCAGGCCGCACACCGCCGCCCGGATGGGAGGGCGCATTCGGAAAGGGCCGGAAGCAGTGGGTGAGGATGTCGCCCTTGCGCAGGCGCGACATCACGTCCATGCGCGAGGGCGGCGGGTGGTCCAGGTGGGCCATGATCGGCAGGCCGGTGGCTTCTGCCACCTCCAGCGCCATGTCCATCGGGGCGATGCCCGAGGCGCCGCTCGCCCCGCGACCCACCCGCACCTTGATGCCGACGACCAGGTCGGCATGCTCGCGCGCCACGCGGGCACACTCCTTGAGGTCGAGCAGGCGGAGGTCTTCGCATTCGCCCACCATCACGGTGCCGGAGAACGCGAAGATGCCGGCGAACGACAGATTCAGCAGCGGCAGGATACGCACCGGCAGCGCCGGCTCGATCACGTGCTTGCGAAAGCCGGGGAAATTGCCAGGCCCGGCCGTGCCGGCATCGATGAAGGTGGCGGTGGCACTGGTGCGCGCCAGCGCGACGGCATCCACGCCGATGGACGTGCCTCCCCAGTAGACATGGGTGTGCAGGTCGATCAGGCCGGGCGTGACCACCTTGCCGCGCACATCGCGCACCTCGGTGGTCGGGCCGGGCACCAGCTGCTCACCGATGGCGGCCACCTTGCCGGCGGTGAAGCGCACATCGGCGATGCGGTCCAGGTTCTGGGAGGGATCGATCACCCGCGCGCCGCGCAGGATCAGGTCATGGGGCTGGCCGGTGGCGCTCATTGCGAAATGCTCCTGAAGGCGTTGAGGATGCAGCGCACCAGGACGGCATCGTCCTGCGGGCGCAGTGTCTGGGGATTGATGCCGAGGATGCCGGCGTCGGCCAGGCGTTCGCCGACATGTACCGGCGGGTTACCCGCCTGCAGCCGCCCGATCAGGGCCAGCGCACGGGCTCCGACCTCGAGCTCCATCGTGGGAATGGGGGCGCGTTCCGTGGCTGCAATCAGGCGTGTCGACAGGCCGTCCACGCCCGCCAGTGCTTCGCCGATCGCCTGCAGCCGGTTGCCCAGCGATCGGGCATGGGCGGCTTCGTCGCGGGCCACGAAGCGTTCCAGCGCACACACCAGGCCGGCGATCTCTTCCTTGCCAACCTTGAAGCCGCGCCCGATGCCGTGGTGCGGGATGCCCTTGAGCGCCGCGCGGTCGATCAGGTCTGCCGGCGACCAGGTCTGCGGGCTCACATCCATGTCCATCATCTGCAGCAGTGCCGAGCCGATCAGGTCGCGCCGTCCGGCGAGGATGCCGCTGGCCTGCGGGCCGCCCACCGCCTTGCCGCCGCTGAACACGACCAGGTCGGCGCCGGCCGCAATGAAGCGCTGCAGGTTGGCACGCGGCGGCAACTGCGCCGCAGCGTCGACGATCACCGGCAGGCCGCGTGCATGCATTACGTCCAGCACGGCCGGGAGTTCCTCGGCGGTGGATGCGGTGGCCACGAACACCATCGCAGCGGTGTGCTCGGTGATGGCCGCCTCGATCTCCCAGGGCTCCAGGCCCCGGATGCCGGCGCTGGTGCCACGGTCGTTGTGGCCGATGTCGACGATGCGGGCGCCTGCCAGCCGGATGGCATGGTCGTAGCTGTTGCGGTGGTTGCGCGCCATCAGCACTTCGTTCGGCATGTCGCGTGTGTCGGGCAACGCGGCCATGCGGCTGACGTCCCAGCGCGCCAGGCAGGCGGCGGTGGCCAGCGTGAGGCCGGCCGAGGCGCCGGAGGTGACGATGCCTGCCTGCGCCCCGGTGACCCGCGCGATCACGCCGCTGGCAGCGGTCTGCAGCCCGGCGATATCGACCGATGCGTCCGCAGCCTGTGCCATCGCCTGCAGCACCTCGGGCTCCATCAGGCTGCCGCCCAGTCGGGTCAGGGTGCCGGCGACATTGATGCGTCGAACGACGCCGAGGCGGGTCAGGATGTCCATGGCGGCGGCGTCCGGGAACTGGGCGGTGTCGGGTTCAGCGGCGTGCGGGTCCCTGGTCGCGCAGACATGCTGTCATGCTGCAGCCAGCGTCCCGGGGGTGCGCAGGTGACACGCCACCAGATGGCCGGGCGCGATCTCCTGCAGGGGCGGATACTCCTGCTTGCAGCGGGCTTCGGCGTAGGGGCATCGGGTATGGAAGTGGCAGCCGGGCGGCGGGTTCATCGGGCTGGGCACGTCCCCTTCGATGACCAGACGCTTGCGCCGGGCCTTCGGGTCGGCGATGGGTGCGGCCGACATCAGGGCTTCGGAGTACGGGTGCAGCGGCTGGGCAAAGATGCGGTCCTTGGGGGCCAGTTCGACGATGCGCCCGAGGTACATCACCGCGATCCGGTGGCCGATGTGCTCGACCACCGCCAGATCGTGCGAGACGAACAGGTAGGCCAGCCCGAACTCTTCCTGCAGGTCCATCAGCAGGTTGATCACCTGCGCCTGCACCGAGACGTCCAGTGCCGAGACCGGCTCATCGGCCACGATGAGCCGCGGGTTCAAGGCCAGCGCGCGGGCGATGCCCAGACGCTGGCGCTGGCCACCGGAGAACTCGAACGGAAAACGCTCGGCGGCGTCCTTGCGCAGGCCCACCTTCTCCAGCAGGGTGTGTACCTGCTTCTCCTTTTCGGCGCCTTCGGCCATGCCGAAGTTCTCCAGGGGTTCGGCGATGATCTGCCCGGCCCGCATCCGCGGGTTCAGCGACGAATACGGATCCTGGAACACCATCTGCACCTGGCGCCGGTGCACCCGCATCTGGTCTTCGTCCAGCTCGGTCACATCGGTGCCACCCAGCCAGATCTTGCCGCCGGTGGGCTCCTGCAGCCGCAGGATGGTCTTGCCCACCGTGGATTTGCCGCAGCCCGATTCGCCCACCAGACACAGGGTCTCGCCAGCCTGGATCGTGAACGACACACCGTCGACGGCCCGCACATGGCCTGCCACCCGCTGCAGCACGCCGCGGCGCACGGGAAAGAGCTTTTGCAGGCCCTCGACGCGCAGTACTTCTGTCATGAGCTCAGAACCTTCTCGATTTCCCAGCATGCGGCCAGGTGGGCCCCGGCCTCGACCGGCCCCTGCACGGCATGCACGGCGCCCGCCGCGTCGTACTGCAGCAGCGGCGGCGCCTGCTCATGGCAGCGCGGCGCGGCAAACTTGCAGCGTGGCGCAAATGCGCAGCCCTGGAAGGGCAGCTGGCCGGGCACGGTTTCGCGCAGGGAAGGAACGATGCCGGGGATCTCGCTCAGGCGGCGGGTGCGCGCGCCCTGGCGGCCGCGCGGGATCGAGGCCATGAGCCCACGGGTGTAGGGGTGGACCGGCTTGTCGAACAAGGCCTCGACCGTGGCCTCCTCGACCTTGCGCCCGGCATACATCACCACCACGCGGTGTGCCGTCTCGGCGATCACGCCCAGGTCGTGCGTGATCAGCAGGATGGCGGCACCGACACGGCCGTTGAGCTCCATCATGAGCTTGAGGATCTGCGCCTGGATGGTCACGTCCAGTGCGGTGGTCGGTTCGTCGGCGATCAGCAGTTTGGGGTTGCAGGACAGCGCCATCGCGATCATCACCCGCTGGCGCATGCCGCCCGAGAACTGGTGCGGGTAGTCGTTGACGCGCCGTGCGGGGTCCGGAATGCGCACCAGGTTCAGCATCTCCACAGCGCGTGCCAAGGCAGCCTGCTTGGACAGCCCCTGGTGGATGCGCACCGCCTCGGCGATCTGCGCGCCGACCGTGTGCACCGGGTTGAGCGAGGTCATGGGCTCCTGGAACACCATGGCGATCTGGTTGCCGCGGATGGAGCGCATCTCGGCCTCGTCCAGCGCGGCGAGGTCCTTGCCCTCGAAACGCACCGAGCCCTGCACGATGCGCCCGGACTGCGGTGGGATCAGGCGCATCACCGACAGCGCCGTGACGGACTTGCCGCAGCCGCTCTCGCCGACGATGCCCAGCACCTCGCCGGCCTGGACCGTGAGGGACAGGCCCTCGATGGCGCGCACCACGCCGTCGCGCGTGAAGAAGCGCGTGTGCAGGTTGTCGATGGCGAGAATGGGTTCCATCACATGCGTCGTGAAATGCGGGGGTCGAGCCGGTCGCGCAGGCCGTCACCCAGCAGGTTGACGGAGAGCACCACCAGGGCCAGGCAGATGCCAGGCGCAAAAATCGTCCAGGGGGCGATCTGCAGGTACAGGCGGCTGGAGGCGATCATGTTGCCCCAGGTCGGGAACTCGGGCGGTGTGCCAGCACCCAGGAAGCTCAGCCCGGCTTCGGTCAGGATGGCGGAGGCGCAGATGTAGGTGGCCTGCACGATCAGCGGCGCCACCGTACTGGGCAGGATGTGCCGGCGCAGCAGCTTGGCCACCCGCGTGCCGTTGGAGCGCGCGGCTTCCACGAAGGGCAGGTCGCGCACCGACAGCACCACCGCGCGCACCAGCCGCGTCACCCGCGGGATCTCGGGAATAGCGATGGCGATGATCACCACCTTCACGCTGGAGCCCATCAGGGCCACCAGCGCGATGGCCAGCAGGATGGAGGGGATGGCCATGATGCCGTCCATCAGGCGCATGACGACCGCGTCGACCCGCGGAAAGTAGCCAGCCAGCAAACCGATGACCGAGCCGCTGATCACCGTGATGATGGCCACCGTCAGCCCGACCAGCAGCGAGATGCGTGCGCCGTACACCATGCGGGCGTAGACATCGCGCCCCAGGCTGTCGGTGCCCAGCCAGAACTCGGCCGACGGAGCCTTGAGGCGGTTGATGGGTTCGAAGGCGATCGGATCGCGGGCGATCCAGGGCGCAAAGATCGCGGCCAGCGTGATCAGCAGCAACAGGAAGCCGCCGATGATGATGGTGGGGTTGCGCCGGACGAAATCCGCGACCTTGCCGCGTGGGGGAATGCTTGCCTGGGTCATCAGCTGTACCGGATCCGCGGGTCAATGAAGCTGTAGGCGATGTCGATCACCAGGTTGATCAGCACGTACACCGCTGCAAACACCACCATGACGCCCTGGATGATCGGGTAGTCGCGCCGGCTGATCGCATCGACCACCAGGCGCCCGATGCCGGGGATGTTGAACACGCTTTCGGTGATGACCACGCCCGAGATCAGCAGTGCCACCCCGATGCCGATCACCGTGATGATGGGCACGGCCGCATTCTTGAGTGCATGGCGCAGCAGCATCGGCACGGTGGCCACCCCCTTGGCGGCAGCTGTGCGGATGTAGTCCTCGGAGAGCACCTCCAGCATGCTGCCGCGGGTGATGCGCGCGATCAGGGCCACATAGCCCAGACCCAGCGCGAACGAGGGCAGGATCAGGTGGCGCAACCAGGGCCAGAAGCCCTCGGACATGGGCATGTAGCCCTGCACCGGCAACCAGCGCCACTGCAGCGCGACGAAATACACCATGATGTAGCCGACCACGAACACCGGCACGGAAAAGCCGGTGACTGCCAGGGCCATCACGGCGCGGTCGAGCAGGGAGCCGGCCTTCCAGGCCGCGAGCACCCCGAGGGTGATCGCGATGACCACCGCCACCAGCATGGTGGTGAATGCGAGCGACACGGTGGGGCCCATGCGCTGCGCCATCAGTTCGGTGACCGGTATGCCGGAGAACATGGACACGCCGAGGTCGCCGCGCAGGGTCGCCCAGCCCCAGGAACTGAACTGTTCCAGCAGGGGCCGGTCGAGCCCCAGGTTCGTGCGGATGCGGGAGATATCGGCCTGGGTGGCCGTATCGCCCGCAATGATCGCAGCGGGGTCGCCGGGTGCAAGGTGCAGCAGGGAGAAAACAAAGACCCCCACCACCACCATGACGGGGATCACGCCCAGAAGGCGTCGGAGGATGTACGAGAGCATTCCGTCAGGCGAACCGCTCCACGTTCCACCAGGGCAGCGACTCAGGCACCGCCAGAATCCCGCGCAGACGGTCACCGCGGTACGCCGCCGGGCCGACCCACTGGCCCGTCTTGACATCGTGTACGTAGTCCATCATGGTCTTGTTGAGCCGGACAGCGACCGCCTTGCGGGCTTCCAGGTTGGGGGCTGCCGCCCACTCGTTGCGCATGGTTTCGATTTCTGCGTTCTCGGGCCAGCCGAACCAGGCCTTGCGGCCGATGGCGGCATGGGCGAACAGGCTGATCGGGCTGGAGGTGGCATTGCCGCCACTCCAGGTGTAGAACACGTTCCAGCCGCCCTGGTCAGGCGGATTCTGGTTGGAGCGTCGCGTGACCACGGCACCCCAGTCGGTCGAGGCGAGCTGCACGTTGAAGCCCACCTGGCGCAGTTGCTGCGCCACGACCAGCATGGTCTGGTTCATCACATGGATGTTGGTCGCATGCAGCAGCACGATCGGTTTGCCGTCGTAACCGGATTGCTTGAGCAACTCGCGCGCCTTGGCCTGGCGCTCGGCCATCGGTGCCTTGAGCATCAGCACATCCGAGCCGTCCTCGACCCCCATCGCGGAACCGCAGGTGAAATGCGAACCGCAGGTACGGTAGTACTGCGGGTTGCCCACTGCCGCGCGCTGGATGTCTTCCTGGTTGATGGCCAGCTGGGCCGCCTTGCGGGCTGCGACGTTGTTGAACGGTGGGTGCAGGTGGTTCAGGCGGACCTGGCCGACATTGCCCAGCTTGCTGAACACCTCGATCTTCACGCCGGGTGCGGAAGACAGCGTCGGCAGGATGTCGACGGGAGGCGTCTCGTAGAAGTCGACCTCGCCAGCCATCAGGGCCGAGGCAGCCGTCTGGGCGTCGGGCATGATGTCCCAGATGACGCGGTCGAGCATCACGCGCTTGCCGCCGGCAATGCCGGAGGCCGGTTCGCTGCGGGGCACGTAGTCGGGGTTGCGCTCGTACACCACGCGGCTGCCAGGGCGGTACTCGGCCTCGACGAACTTGAACGGACCGGAACCGATGTGCTTGGTGATCTGGGTGTTCGGGTCGGTGGCGGCGATCTCGGCCTTCATCATCACGCACAGCGGGGTGCTGGTCTTGGCCAGCGCGTCGAGCAGCAGGCCGTACGGCTCCTTCAGCACGATGCGGAAGGTTTTCTCATCGACGACCGGGGTGTCTGCCACGCGGGCGAACAGGTGCTGTCCGGCGCCGTCCTTGGCCTGCCAGCGGCGCAGCGAGGCGACACAGTCGCGCGCGGTGACGGGGGTGCCGTCGTGCCACTTGAGGCCGGGGCGCAGTTCGAAGGTGTAGGTCTTGCGATCGGCCGAGATGTCGGTCTTGCCCACCATCTGGGGCTGCGGCGTGAAGTTGGCATCGATGCCGAACAGGGTGTCGTACATCATGGCGCCGTGGTAGGCCGCCATGTTCGCCGTGGTCCAGATCGGATCGAGCACATTCAGGTCGCCATGCGGCACCACCCGCACCTGGCGCGCCGGCCGTGTCTGGGCCCGTGCCACATGGGGTGCGCCCACTGTCACCAGAGTGGCTGCAGCCATGCCAGCGGTCAACACCGTACGCCGAGAACTAGTCATGAAAACATCTCCTGTTGGATGACCGTCGAGCACCTGTCGAAGCAGGGCGGCTGCGGTCAGAGTTTTGAAGCCAAAAAATATTTAAGCACAAACATCGGGGTCGGGCAAGCCTGCAGCGCAGCATGGTTCAGGCCCTGCCGCGCAAAATTGTGGCAAGCTGTTGTGCCACTTTCTCGGCGTCGCCTGGATGCAGGTTGCAAGGGTCGAGGTCGATGTGCCCCAGGTCGGTCTGGTAGTCGCGCACCATCACTGGCGGGTCCCCCGCAGCCAGCGCATCGGCCAGGCTTCGGGCGCTCCAGCCGCTGGCCGGCGACACGCGCACGCGCAGGCGCTGCAAGGGGTTGCCGGTCGGGTCCGGCAGGCAGGTGGCCGAGACCTCGGGGAAAGCCTCCAGGGTGCGTTGCCAAAGCTGCAATGCCGCATCCTCCCGGGCCCGCACACCCGCATGGTCGCGCTGCATCCAGGCCTGCAGGGCGGCCATGACACCGGCGATGCTCTCCTTGCCGACCTTCATGCCGCGACCGATGCCGCGGTTCTGCAGGCTGGCGGCATGCACCAGCCGCGCGTCGCCGGTCAGGATGCCCGAGGTGGGTCCACCCAGGAACTTCTGGCCGCTGTACGCGACGATGTCCGCACCCCGCTGCAGAAAGCCGCGCAGGTCGTATTCGGAGGCGGCGTCGACGATCACCGGCACCCCGCGCGCATGGCAGATCCGGCAGACGTCCTCCAGGGTCAGCATGGCGTGCTGCACCGTCATGTGCGAGACGACGAACACGGCACAGGCTGTCTGCTCGGTGATGGACTGTTCGAGCTGGTAGGCCCGCGTACCGCTGATCGTGCCGACCGGCACGACCCGCGCGCCGCTCATCTCGATGGTCTGCTGCAGGGGAGACCCGTAGCCCACCAGATGCCCCAGCTGCACCAGCACCTCGCGCCGGAGCCCGGCGGTGTCGGGCAGCCGTTCGATCGCCAGCAGCCGGTCACCGGTCATGGTGCCCGCGACGGCCAGGGTGATCGCACTGGCGCAGCAGGCGGTGATGAAGCCGGCCTCGCCGCCGGTGGCCTGTGCGACGACCCGGCTGGCAGCCTGGTGCAGGTGCTCCATCTCGACGAACTCGCCCGCGATGGCGGCCATGGCAGCCACCGCCTGCGGCACCATGATGGAGGCGCCCAGCACGGTCATCGTGCCCGAGGCATTGATGATGGGCCGCAGACCGAGCTCGGCCCGGATGTCGCGGCCCGCCGCTGCGGCCAGCGCCGCGATGGTGTCGGCGTGCATGGCGCGCGGTGACTAGCCGTCGACCTGCAGGATGGCTTCGATCTCGACCGTCATGTTGTTGGGCAGCGAACCCATGCCCACGGCCGAGCGTGCATGCCGGCCGGCGTCGCCGAAGACATTGACGAACAGGTCGGAGCAGCCATTGATCACCTTGGGGTGGTCGCCGAAGGTGGGCGCCCCGTTGACCATGCCCAGCAGCTTCACGACCCGGCGCACCCGGCCCAGATCACCCAGCGCCATGTGGGCCACGGCCAGCAGGTTCAGGCCGGTCTGGCGGGCGTGGGTGTAGGCGTCCTCGACACTCACCTCGGTGCCGACCTTGCCGGTGGGTATGACGCCGTCCGGCTGTTTCGGCCCCTGGCCGGACAGGTAGAGGAAGCCATTGGCGAGCACGTAGGGCACGTAGTTCGCCACCGGCACGGCGGGTGTGGGCAATTCGAAGCCGAGGGCCTTCAGGCGGTCGTAGGGGGTCATGGTGTTTCTCCTTGTGAAACAAAAAAGCGGGAGTTGAATTCAGCAGTCCAGCACCGCAGGCTGCACGTTTTCGTCCAGCGGCCAGATCGGACGCTGGACCCGGTGGTAAGGCACCTGGCGGTGGTCGCGCGGGATCGGGCCACCGGAGTCGCAGTAAAGCACTTTTTTGGCCACCGGCGCAAATGCCGCGTAGAAATGGTTGGTGGACTTCACCACCACGATGCGCTTGTCGGCCAGGCTCACGCCCATGCCGGTGAACAGGTCGGCGCCCATGGCCTGCGTGCGCTTGGTGATCAGCACCACCGAGATGCCGCCGAGGTCGATGGTGGCGCAGTCCCCCAGCGGAATGCGCGCGTCGGCAAAGGCCTGCGATGCGTCGCGCACCAGGGCGGTGACGGTGACCTCGGCATCGATCGGCTGGCCCGAGGTCGGGGCGATCTTGCCGCCGAAACGCAGCCGCAGCTTGCCGCCGACGCCCGCCATGAAGCACAGCCGGACCGCCATCGGGTCCCACATCGGGCCGACCGCCGCGCCCTGTACCTTGCGCTCGATCAGGCGGCGCAGGATCACGGTGGAGTCGCCGGGCGCACCGCCGCCAGGGTTGTCCGACGGGTCGGCCACCACCACCGGGCCCTCCTGGCCGAGTGCCAGGTCGATCACGGCGTCGGGCGTGTGGTACGGCGGCAGCGTCTTGCCGCGCATGGCGAAGAACTCCTCGCCGAGCTCGCGCGCCAGCTGGTCGCCGGCCGCACGCTGGTTGTCGGTCACCACCAGGATGCGCGCACCCATCTCCGGCACGTCGGCATAGGGGAAGCAATGGGCCGCCGAGACCGACAGCACGCCGTTCTTGCCCTCCAGGCTGCTCATCTTGTCCACGAAGGCCCGCATCGGCTGCAGCGTGGTCGGGAAGCTGCCGATCATGCGGCAGTCGAACAGCGACATCACCGGCTTGATCTGGCCGCGCACCGCCTGCAGCGTGAGCTCGACCACTTCCTCGCCGCGGGCCACGAAATCGGTATGGGGAAACTCCTTGAAGCAGATGATGAGCGTGGCATTGCGCACCCGCTTGCGCGTCATGTGGCAGTGCGGGTCGAGCTCGACGCCGATCGGCACATCCGGCCCGACCATGTTGCGCACGCGTTCGATCAGGTCGCCTTCGCAGTCCTCATAACCGTCGGCCACCATCGCACCGTGCAGTCCGAGCAGCACGCCGTCCACCGGCATGGCGGCCTGCAGCTGGCCGAGCACCTCGTCGCGCAGGCTTTCGAACGCGCCACGGGACACCAGCCCGGCCGGCTCGGCCCAGGTGCAGGTTCCTTCGATCAGCGTCCAGCCCTCCGCCCTGGCGCGGCGGCGGGCCACCCACAGCGGTGCCGTGCACAGGGTCGGATCGACCGGGTGTTGGCCGGGCGGGGCGTAGAAGGCGTCGTGGAAGCTCTCCAGGGCGGTCGGGATGGGCGCGAAGGTGTTGGTTTCGGTTCCGATCGAGGCTGCAAATATCCGCATCGGGTGTCTCCTCAGGGAAGGTGGAAGGAAGGGGTGCCCGCGCATGAGCGCATGGCAGGCACCCATTCTGGCGCAAATGCCGGGCGCACCGGTCCGTGCCGGCGCTACCATTCCGGCGACGCAACCGAGGAACACGCGCCATGTCCATGAAAGCCATCGTGACCGTCGGGCAGGGCGGGTTCGAGCAACTGCAATGGCGCGACGTACCGGTACCGGTGCCCGGCCCTGGGGAGGTGCTGCTGCAGGTGCTGGCGGCCGGCGTCAACAACACCGATGTCAATACCCGCATCGGCTGGTATGGCGTGCCGGGGGACGCGCCGGCCACCGGCGAGGCCGGTGCCGGAGCGCCCGGGCCGCTCGCCGGCTGGAGCGGGGCGACACCGTTTCCGCTGATCCAGGGCGCCGACTGCTGCGCCCGCGTCGTGGCGGTTGCCGCGGGCGGCGACGCGGCCCTGGTGGGCCGGCGCGTCCTCGTGCGGCCCTGCATGCGGCGCGACGGATTCGGGAGCATGGACACCGTGTGGCTGGGCTCGGACATGGATGGCGCGTTCGCGCAGTATGTCAAGGTACCGGCTGGGGAGGTCTTCGCCATCGACTGCGCCTGGAGCGATGTCGAACTCGCCACCATTCCCTGTGCCTACGGAACGGCCGAGAACATGCTGCACCGCGCCGGTGTCGCAGACGGTCACCGGGTGCTGGTGTCGGGCGCCTCCGGCGGCGTGGGCTCGGCGGTGGTGCAGCTGGCCCGGCGCCGCGGTGCCGAGGTCATCGCGATCACCACCGCCCCCAAGGCGGAACAGGTGCGCGCGCTGGGCGCGCAGCGGGTGCTGCTGCGCGACGAAGATCCCCGCCAGGTGCTGGGGGCTGGCGGCGTGGATGTGGTGGTCGACAACGTCGCCGGCGCGGGTTTCGGGCCCTTGCTGCGCAGTCTGCGGCGCGGCGGGCGGTATGTGTCCTCCGGCGCGATTGCCGGGCCGCTGGTGGCGCTGGACATGCGCACGCTCTACCTGAACGACCTCACCCTGATCGGCTGCACCGCATGGGATGCGCCGGTGTTTGCGCAGGTGGTGCAGGCCATCGAGCGCAACGAGATCCGCCCCCTGGTGGCCGGCGTGTTCGCGTTGCAGAATATCGCCCAGGCACAGCAGGCGTTCCTCGACAGGGCGCATGTGGGCAATTTCGTCCTGGTGCCCCCGCAGCAACTTCCGGAGTGAATGCCATGGCCTTGCCTCTCGTGGTGGAACGCAATGTGCTGGTGCCGATGCGCGATGGCGTGCTGCTGGCAGCCGATGTCCTGCGGCCGCAGTCGGCACAGCGCGTGCCGGCCATCCTCAACTTCGGGCCGTACCACAAGGACGGGCGGGGCGGCCGTCTGGCGGTGGACAGCGTGCACCGGCACTTTGCGGCGCTGGGGTATGCCGGCGTCACGGCCGACCTGCGTGGCCTGGGCAACTCGGGCGGCACCAGTCCCGGTGCTTTTGCGCCGGGCGAAGGGCAGGATGGCCACGACCTGGTGGAGTGGATCGCCGCGCAGCCCTGGTGCGACGGGCGCGTGGGCATGTGGGGTGTTTCCTATCCCGGCGTTACCGCCCTGTCGACGGCCGCCACCCGGCCGCCGCACCTGCAGGCGATCGTGCCGATCCATGCCACGTCCGACCTGTGCCGCGGAGTCGTTTCGCTTGGCGGAACGAACAGCGGGTTCTGGATGCGTGCCGACTGGGGCCCGCGCATGGCCGCCTACAACCTGATGCCTCCGCAGTGGCAGGACAGCGCAGGCCGTTGGGCGCGGGTGTGGGCCGAACACCTCGAAGGCAACGCGCCCTGGATGGAGGCGTTCTCCACCCACCCGGGCTTCGATGACTTCTGGCGGTCGCGCGTGGCCGACATGGCGCGCATCACCTGCCCGAGCTTCCTGGTCTGCGGCTGGCGCGACCTGTATGCCGATTGCACACCGCGCGACTTTGCCGCCATCCAGGCGCCGCGCAAGATGCTGATCGGCCCCTGGAAACACGAGTTTCCCGATACCGGCCGCGAGGCGCCGGCAGCGGGTCTGTGGGAGATGCAGCGCTGGTTCGACCGCTGGCTCAAGGGCCTTCCCAATGGCATCGACCAGGAGCCGGCGGTGTCGGTGTACGTGCAGGGACGCGCAGGCCAGTGGCGCGCGGAGACGCAATGGCCGCCGGCACGGGTGGACAGCATCGAACTGCGCCTGACCCCGGGTGGCACGCTGGACGCGGCATCGGGTGGCACAGGGGAGAGCGTGCACCGGCACGATCCGACCATCGGCATGCATTCGCTGGCCTGGGACCCCTGGACCACCGCCCTCGACCCGGCGCTGCCGCGTGACCATTCGGCAGACGATGCGCGCTCGCTGTGTTTCACCGGGCCCACCCTGGAGCAGCCGCTGGAATTGCAGGGCTGCCCGGAGGCGCTGCTGGACCTGAGCCCCGAGGCCCTGCCACTGAATGTGGTGGTCAAGCTGTCGGCCGTGTCCGCGAGCGGCTGCTCCACGCTGATCACGACGGGCTGGCTCAACCTGGGAGCCGCCGGGGACACTCTAGAACGGCGCACCGTGCGCGTGCCGCTGCGTGCCACCGCCTACCGGCTGCAGCCCGGTGAGCGGCTGCGCGTGGCGGTGTCCTGCGCCGACTTCCCGCGGGTCTGGCCGACTCCGTTGTGCGCAGATCTGCGCCTGTTCCATGGGGTGTCCCGGGTCCTGCTTCCCGTGGCGCCGGACCCTTTCGGTGCGTCAGCTTCGCCGACATGGGGGCCGCTGCAGGCATCGGTGCTGGGGTCGCCAAACGATCTGGGGGGCGCGCAGACCTGGGACATCACCCGTGACCTGATGACCGATGCGGTTCGCCTGCAGGCCACCCGGACAGAGCGCATCCGCATCGAGGCGCACACCGAGCTGGTGATCGACCATGCCTATGGCGCTGCGGTGTCCGCATCCCGACCGGACCTGGCCCGCATGCACTCGACCACCCATGTGCGGCTGGCCCAGGCGGCGGGCCTGACCGAACTGGTGACCCGCACGTCCTCCACCGCCCACGGGGCGAGTGTCGATGTCGATATCCGGGTCGACGGGCAGCCGTTCTGGCGGCGGCAGTGGAAGGTCGACGGCCCAGGTTAGGCGAGCTGCAACTGCAGGCTGCCCAGCGGCTCGCTGAAACTGGCCGACCACGTCTGGCCCGGCGAGACGGACCAGGCATCGGTCCAGGTGCCGGTGGTGACCACATCGCCGGGCTGCAGATCCGGCGCGCCCGGGCAGGCCCGCAGTTCCTGCAGGAAATGGTGCAGGGCGCGCAAGGGGCTGTCGAGCACATTGGCACCGGCACCCTGGTCCACTACCTCGCCGTTGCGCTGCAGGGACACGGTGGCGCCGGCAAGCAGCGCGTCCAGTGCCTGGGCGCTGTCGGACACTGCACGCACCGGGATACGCTGGCCCACCAGCAGCCGGAAGTGCAGGCCGCCGTCGGCCACCGTATCGGGGATGGTGAATTTCCAGTCGGCGCGGTGCGACTGCACGATCTCGAAGCCCGGGGCCACCCAGTCGATCGCGTCCCACAGGTCCTGCAGCGAGGCATCGGGCGCCGGGGTGGCGCGCAGGCCGAACACCGCCTCGGGTTCGATGCGCGGCTGGCAACTGCCGGACAGCGACAGCGCGCCGGCGGATTCGCAGTGCGTCAAGGTGGTGTCCCACACGCTGCCCCAGATCGGCGCAAACACCTGATAACGCGGCCAGATGCCGCGGTTGGTGAATCCGATCTTGAAGCCGCGCGGCACTTCGCCGCGGGCCTGGCGCAGCTGGCGCAAGGCCAGCTGGCTCTGATAAGCCGTGGCCACATCGGGCGCGGCCGGAGTTGCCGACGTCCAGAGCCTGGCGGTATCTTGGTGGTCCAGCAGTTCAGCGGGTGTCATCATGGTGAGGCTCATGGGTGGCGTATGGAAGGGGTTGCGGGGGCGGGCACGGCGCCTGCGGGCGGAACCACCCAGCGTGCCAGCAGGAAGGTCATCAGCGCGCACAGGGCGATGCCCGTCACCATGGGGCGGGCGGAATTGTCGACAAAAAGACCCACCAGCGCCATCACGCTGGCGCCGGTGATGAACTGCAGCGTGCCCATCAGGGCCGAAGCCGTGCCCGCGATGGCGCCATGGGCATCCAGCGCCAGCACCGAGGTGGTGGGCACTACCAGGCCGAGGAAACCGAACCCCGCCAGCATCATCACGATCAGCACATCGAGACGGTCTACCCCCAGCAGGTACAGCGCCAGCAGGGACAGCATCACCGACGCATACCCGGTGACCGCGAACCGTACCACGCGATGCAGGCCCCAGCGCGAGGCCAGGCGGGCGGTGAACTGGGATGCGCCGATGAAGGATGCGGCATTGATGGCAAACGCGATGCCGTATTGCCGCGGCGTCAGGCCGTAGTGGTCGATCAGCACGAAGGGCGAGTTGGCCAGGTAGGTGAAGAAGCTCGAGACGCCGAAGGCGCCGATGAAGACCAGGCCGAGAAATTTCCTGTCACGCAGCAGCACTCCATAACTGGCCAGTGCAGTGCCGACACTGCTGTGCAGGCGTTTCTCCACCGGCCGGGTCTCGGGCAGGCCGAGGGCCAGCAGCACCAGGGCCATGGCGGCGATCACCGTCACGGCCCAGAAGACGCTGCGCCAGCCGAAGGATTCGATCAGCAGGCTTCCGGTGAGAGGCGCCAGGATGGGCGACACGCTGAAGACCAGCATCAGCATCGACATCAGGCGGGCCGCATCGGCGCCGGTGTGAAGGTCGCGCACCACCGCGCGGGGGATGACCATCGTGGCGCAGGCGCCCAGCCCCTGCACGAAGCGCAGGGCCACCAGGGTCTGGATGTCGGGGGCCAATGCGCAACCGATGCTGCCCAGCGCAAACAGCACCAGGCCGAAATACAGCGGCGCCTTGCGCCCGACCATGTCCGACACCGGGCCATACAGTACCTGGCCCAGGCCCAGCGCAATGAAGAAGGCCATCAGGCTGGCCTGCACCGCTCCCACGGTGGTGCCCAGGCTCTTGCCGATCGACGGCAGGGCGGGCAGGTACATGTCGATGGCAAACGGGCCGATGGCGGACAGCAGGCCCAGCACCAGGGCGGTTTTCAGCAGATCAGGACGCATGGGATCGTGGACGTGCTGCCCCGGGTTGCGGGGCAGCTAAGCCTCGATCATGGCAGATTCACGGCGGCCTGCCGCTGCCATGGCGCCCGAACCTCAGCGGGATTCGTTGGAGACCACGCTGAGGCCGGCAAGGTCGAGCACCTCGATCTCGGAGGCGCCCACCCGGATCAGGCCCTCACGTTCCATCTGCTTGAGCTCCCGGTGGGTGCTTTGCCGTGTCACACCCGGCAGGTCGGCCAGCCCGTCCTGCGACAGGCGCAGGTGGAGCTTGCGGCTGTTCTCGCAGTGGAATGCGCCGGGCCCTGGGTCGCAACGAGCCCGGCCAATGGCTGACGCGCGGCGCGGTCCGCCACCCGGGGCCGTCAGTCCGCCGGCTCCAGGCGGATCAACTGCCCGTCCTGCGCATCGGTCAGCAGGTACAGAAGGCCGTCCGGCCCCTGGCGCACGTCGCGGATGCGGCCGAGGACGCCATTGAACAGGCGCTCTTCCCGCACGATGCGCTCGCCCTCGAGCGTCAGGCGCACGAGGGTCTGCCCGGCCAAGGCGCCGACGAACAGATTGCCCTGCCACCTGGGGAAGCGGGCGCCGGTGTAGAAGGCCATGCCGGAGGGCGCGATCGATGGCACCCAGACATGCAGCGGGTCGACCATGCCGGAGGTGGAGTTGCCCTCGCCGATGCGTGTGCCGAACCCGTAGTTGCGGCCATGGGTGACCACCGGCCAGCCGTAATTGGCGCCAGGCGCCTCGATGTTGATCTCGTCGCCGCCCTGGGGCCCGTGCTCGTGGGTCCACAGCCGGCCGGTGGTCGGATGCAGCGCCGCACCCTGGATGTTGCGGTGGCCGTGGTTGTAGATTTCCGGCAGTGCGCCGGCGCGTCTGACATGGGGGTTGTCGGACGGCACGCGCCCGTCGTCATGCAGGCGGATCACGCTGCCGGCATGGTCGTCCAGGCGCTGCGCGCGCTGTTCACGGCCCTTGCCCGCGGAGTCGCCGCGGTCGCCCAGCGTGATGTAGAGATAGCCGTCGCGGCCGAACACCAGCCGCGACCCGAAGTGCTGGCCGCCCCCAGATTTCGGACGCATGCGGAAGATCACCTGCACATCGGTCATGCGCAGGCCGTCGGCGGCGAGTTTTCCGCGCGCCACCTCGGTGCCATGGTTGCCGTCCTGCTCGCCGTTGTAGCTCCAGTAGATCCAGCCGTTGCGGGCATGCTCCGGATGGACGGCCACATCGAGCAGCCCACCCTGGCCGTGCGCCGTGGCCTTGGGCAGGCCGGCCACCGGTTCCGCCAGCAGGCGCCCGCCGCGCACGACGCGCAGGGTGCCGCGCTTCTCGGTGACCAGCAGGCTGCCGTCGGGCAGCCAGGCCATGCCCCAGGGCTGCTCGAGGCCGGAGACCACGACGCTGGCGCGCACGGCATGCAGTTCGGTCCTGGCGGTCTGTGCGACGGCCGTGCCTGCAAGAAGGGCCGGCAGGCAGGCCAGCGGGAGGCAGAGCGCACGGCGGCGGGTTGGCAAGGCAGCGGACATGGGTTGGATACTCCGTTCAGTCAGGAATGGGAATGCGCGGTTTGGAGCGCTGCCGCCGCCGGAAGTTTCGCGGCGCGGTGCGTAGCACGGCGAGGATCGCAGATTCCGCGCGTGCGGGCGCGCCAGAGGTGCCGCGTGGTCACGGCCTGCGGGCCGCCCACAGCGGCAGCCAGTCGGTCAGGTGCTCGGCAAAACCCTCGGCCGCAGGCGACAGTGCGCGAGCCGTGGATTGGTAGAGGCATACCTTGCGCACGGTCTCGGGGTCCAGCACGCGGCGCATCACCAGGCCGAACTTCCTGGCCAGCACGCCCACATAGGCCGGTGCCAGCGTGGCCACCCGGCCCTGCGCCGCCACGCCCATCGCCGTGCTGACGTTGTCCACCACATCCAGCGGCTTCACCCGGGACTCCTCCGGCACGCTCACGCGCATCTGGGCCACGCTGCGCTCGTGGTCGTAGCCGGCAGCCACCAGTGGCTGGTCGCGCAGGTCGGACCAGCGCAGCTGCCGACGGCGCGCCAGCGGATGGCGGGGGGAGCACCACAGAACCCAGGCGCTGTCGAAGAGTGCATGGGCGACAACGTCGTTGCCGGTGGCGCGGTCGGGCCCCAGCGCGATGTCCACGTCGCCGGCGGCCACGCTGTCCACCAGCTTGTCGACCGCCAGGTCCCGCACACGCACCACCACCCGGGGGCGGATGTCCTGGAATGCCGTGATGGCCTCGGGGACGGCCGTGCTGGCCAGCACCAGCGGCGCGCCGATGCGCACGACACCCGCAGCCCGATGGCGCAGGTCATCGGCCACGCCGTGCGCGCCCTGCACATGCCGCATCAGTGTCTGCGCCGACGGCAGGAAATCGCGTCCCGCACTGGATAAAGCCACCCGCCGCGTGGTGCGGTCGAACAGCCGGAAGCCCAGATGCAGCTCCAGCTCGGCGACCAGCTGACTCACCGCCTGTGCGCTCAGGCCCAGACGATCTGCCGCCGCCGAAAAATTGTGCAGTTCGGCCACGGCCAGGAATGCCTCGATCTGGCGCAGGGTGAATCGGGTCAGCGACATGGTGCGGATTATCAAGGCCGGATTGATAAACGTCAGGAATTTGTTGCTGGTGGCGCGGGCGGGTTTTGCGCACACTACGCCGCCTGCCGCCCCTTGCCACCCGATTCCCCCAAACCGCCAAGCCCTCCCCATGATGGACCTGACCAGTGCGACATGGATGCCCGCGCCTTCGTGGCGCTCGAGGGGCCGGTCAACCGCCTGGTCCACGACACGGTGCAGTCCCTGCAGGGGTCGATATCGGCCGAGCATGGGCTCGGCGTGCTACGGCGCGACGAGTCGGCCTGCTACAAGTCCCCCGTCGAACTCGGGCTGATGCGTGCGCTCAAGCAGGCGCTGGACCCCCACATGCTGATGAACCCTGGAGAGGCCCTGCCATGAACCCCATGCTCGAAGTCGCCGGTGTTGCCGTTTCGCCCGACCACTACATCGGTGGCCGGCGTGTGGCCTCCAGCGAGATGTTCGATGTCTTTTGCCCCATCGACCAGCGTCTGCTCGGGCGCGTCGCCGAAGGCCGTGCGGAGCATGTCGAGGCTGCGATTGCGGCCGCCCAGGCGGCTTTCCCGGCCTGGAGTGCCCTGACGGCTGCCGGACGCAAGCCTTTCCTGGACCGTTTCGCGGACGAGATCGGTCAGCGGGCCGAAGCGCTGTGCCTGCTGGAGAGCAACGACGCCGGCGTGCTGCTGTCCCGCATGCGCCACGGTGTGGTGCCCCGGGCCATGCTCAACATCCGCTGGTTTGCCCAGCATGCCCTGGGCCTGCAGGACCGCCCGATCGACACCGAGCAGGCCCGCCACATCGTCCGCCACGATCCGGCCGGCGTGGTCGTGGTGATCACGCCCTGGAATGCGCCACTGATGCTGTCCACCTGGAAGCTGGGCCCGGCATTGGCGGCAGGCAACACCTGCATCCTGAAACCGCCGGAATGGGCGCCGCTGACCTGTTCGCTGCTGGCCGATGCGGCACACGCAGCCGGCCTGCCGCCCGGTGTGTTCAACCTGGTGCAGGGCGCCGGCGCCACGACGGGCGCCCGGTTGGTCAGCGACCCGCGGATCGCCCGCGTGTCTTTCACCGGCAGCGTGCCCACGGCGCGCTGGATTGCCCAGGCGGCCGGGGCCAACCTGGTGCCCTGCAGCCTGGAGCTGGGTGGCAAGAGCCCGTTCCTGGTCCTGGAGGACGCGGACATCGCCAGTGCGGCGGCCACCGGCGCGCTGATGTACCGCAATGCCGGTCAGGTCTGCCTGGCAGGCACACGGTTCCTGGTGCATGAGAAGGTGGCGGATGCATTCATTGCCGCCATGCGCAGCCATGTCGAGAAGCTCAAGGTCGGCGACCCGCGGGACGAGGCCACCGAAGTCGGGCCGGTGGTCCACCCCCGGCAGGTGGAGCGTGTGCTCGGCTTTGTGGACCGCGCAGTGGCCGGTGGCGCCCGGTTGCTCTGGGGCGGCGCGGCCCACCCCTTTGGCGCCCAGTACATCCAGCCGACCATGCTGACGGGACTGCAGCAGTCGGACGAGGTCGTGCAGAACGAAGTATTCGGCCCGGTGCTGACCCTGCAGACCTTCGGCAGCGACGACGAGGCGATCGCGATGGCCAACGGGACCGACTATGGGCTGGGCGGCGTGTGTTACGGCGAGACCGAGCACGCCATCGCGGTGGCCGAGCGGGTCCGTACCGGATTCATCTGGGTCAACAGTTTTGGCATCCGCGACCTGGCGGCGCCGTTTGGCGGCATCAAGCGCAGCGGAATCGGACGCGAGGGTGGCGACTGGAGCTTCGAGTTCTTCTGCGACATCAAGGACGTGGTGGTGCCCCGCAAACCCTTCCAGGCCAGCTTCAGCCACCGCTGAGCCTTTGGCTGACAGAGTTTTTCAGACACACCCCTACAGGAGATAGAAGCATGGGACAGATCACAGGCGCCGCCATGGTGTCGCACCACCCTGGATTGATGCAGTGCGAGGAGTTCCGTGTGCTGCAGGGCGCCGGTGCCGATTCGGACCTGATCGCCGGCTATGCCCGGCTGCGCAAGCGGATCATGGACGCGAAGCCCGACGTCGTGCTGATCTTCGACTCGCACTGGTTCACCACCGGCTACCACCTGGTCGATGGGGGTGAGCGGTACGCGGGCACCTATATCTCTGACGAGATGCCCTGGTACCTGCATGGGGTGCCCTACGACTACCGGGGGCATCCTGAACTTGCCTTGCAGATCGAAGCCGTGGCCCGCGAGCGCCGGGGCTTCAACCGGGTGATTGCCCACCCCGATCTCGGTCGGCAATACGCCACGATCAACCTGATCAAGCAACTGCGGCTGGAGCAGGCGCGCCTGCCGGTGGTGTCGGCGAGTTCCTGCCAGAACTGCGACTGGCCGCATTTTCTGGCGTCCGGCGAGGTCATCGGCGAGGCCATCCGGCGCAGCCAGTTGCGCGTCGTGCTGCTGGCATCGGGTGCGCTCAGCCACAAGTTCAACAACATCGACTGGAAGCCCAAGCACCCGCGCATCTTCCACGAGAGCAATGTGTCGCGCCCCGAGAACATCGACAGCGACAAGGCGGCCATCGCGCTGATGCGCGAGGGCCGGCATGACCAGATCCTGGCGCGCTGGGACGATGACTACCGCCGCAGGCCTTGGGAGGCCTTTGGCGCGCACTACCTGCAGATGGTCGGCGCCCTGGGCGGCGCGGCATGCCGGGCCCGGGGCGAGCCCCTGTCTGCCTACGAGAACGCGCGCGGGACGGGCAACATCCACATCTGGTTCGACACGGCACAGGCGCCCGGCGCCGCCGATGCCCCTGCCGACAGCGTGGTGCGCGCAACCGGGGAGGCGGCATGAACTTCGAGTTCCCGTTCGACCGGCTGCCCGCCGTCATGCAGGGGCCCCGCATCGAGCGGCGGCGCATCCTGATCGGTGGCTCCAGCTTCTGGGGGAACCTGCAAGAGGATGGCCAGCTGCGCCTGGACGATGGCCGTGTCGTGGATGCGGAATCGGCCAACTACCTTCCGCCGGTGAACCCCAGCAAGATCATCGCCGTCCACATTTCCTACCGCTCACGCAGCATCGAGACCCGCAACAAGCCCCGGCCGACCGACACCCCCACCTACTTCACCAAGCCGCCCACATCCCTCAACGGGCACCGGGGGCAGATCCTGAAACCGGCGGACTGCAAGTACCTCAACTACGAGGGCGAATACGCCGTGGTCATCGGCAAGACCTGCCGAAACATCACGCCCGACGAGGCCTGGGACTTCATCGAAGGCTTCTGCCCCGCGCTCGACATGGGCCTGCAGGATTTTCGCGACACCGACCAGGGCAGCATGCTGCGTGTCAAGGGCGCGGACACCCTGCTGCCCATCGGGCCGGGCATCGTGCGCGGCGTGAACCTGTTCGCGCAGACCCTGCGCACCTATGTCGATGGGCTGGTGGTGCAGGAGGCCCATATCGGCGAGGAAACCATCTGGGGCCCGCATTACGTGATCGCCGATCTGGCGCGCCACATCACGCTGCTGCCGGGGGATGTGATCCTGATGGGCACGCCTTGCCATTCGCGCTCGGTCGATCCGGGGCAGGTGGTCGAATGCGAGATCACCGGCATCGGCCGGGTGAGCGGCACGGTCACTGCCATTGCTGCGCCACGCGCGGCGGCTCTGGGCGTCGGCCATGCGCCGACCGACAGCCCGGAAGTGCAGCGCGTCGCGCTGGGCTTTGACGAGCGCGTACCCGCCCGGCTCAGGGACAACCTGGCCCGGGCCAGAGCCAGGTCCGGCGCCGGGACATGATGTCCGCGAACAGGCCTGGCGGGTCAGGCCAGCCCGAGCAGGCGCACGGCATTGCCTTTCAGGATGCCGGGCATCACCTCGGGCCGGAAGCCCGCCACCTCGGCGTCCTTCATCCAGCGCTCGGGCGTGATCAGCGGGAAGTCGCTGCCGAACAGGACACGGTCCTTCAGCCGGGTGTTGCAGTACTGGACCAACTGCGCCGGGAAATACTTCGGACTCCAGCCAGACAGGTCGATCCAGACATTGGGCTTGTGGGTGGCGACGGACAGGGCTTCGTCCTGCCAGGGAAAACTCGGGTGGGCCATGACGATCTGCATGTCGCCGAAGGCGATGGCGACGTCATCGAGGTGCATCGGGTTGCTGTATTCGAGGCGCAGCCCGCCGCCGCAGCGCATTCCCGAGCCGATGCCGCTGTGCCCGGTGTGGAAGATGGCCGGGAGCTTGTAGTGGTTGATCACTTCGTAGATCGGCCAGGCCATGCGGTCGTACGGGTGGAAGCCCTGCACGGTCGGGTGGAACTTGAAGCCCTTGACACCGGCCTCCTTGATCAGCCGCTCGGCCTCGCGGGCGCCCATCTTGCCCTTGTGCGGATCGATGCTGCCGAATGCGATCATCATGTCGCTGTTCTCGCGCGCGGCGTCGGCGATCTCTTCGTTCGGGATGCGGCGCCGGCCCATGTTGGACTCGCTGTCGACGGTGAACATGACCAGCCCGATCTTGCGTTCGCGGTAGTACGCGACGGTCTCGGCAATGGTGGGCCTGCGGCTGGAGCCGAAGTACTTGTCGGCGGCGCGGTCGTATTCCTCGCCGTAGTTGTCGAACGGGTTGCGGCAGCTGACCTCGGCATGGGTGTGGATGTCAATGGCAATCAGGTCTTCGTGTTTCATCGTGTTCCTCTGGATCGGTGGGGGTGGGGCAGCCGGCAGGCTCAGACCACTGCCCGGGCGCTCAGCTTGTGCAGGATTTCCAGCAGCAGGACCCGTTCGCCCGGGCTGAGCGCGGACAGGAAATGCTGCTCGCTTTTCACGAGTGCCTCCAGGGCGGTCGCGGTCAGCTGGGCTCCGCTGTCCGTCAACTGCAGGTGCTGGGTGCGGCCGTCGGTATCGCCCTTGCTTCGGCGGATCAGACGCCGCGCGGTCAGCTTGTCCAGCCATACGGACACGCTGGGCGGCGTCATGTGCAGTTCCTTGGACAACTGGCTCAGCGTGGTGCATTGCCCTTCGTGCAGGAGCTGAAGAATGGTGAATTCGACCGGGCGCAGCTTGAAAGGGCCGGTGACTGCGCGGTCGAAGTTGGCCAGGCCCGCCAGGTTGGCGCGGGTGAGCTGGTAACCGGCGATGTCTGCGATGCCCATGGCTGATTATTTAGTTTGGCTAACCGTAAATCAAGTAGAACAGGTCAAATTTAGGGAAAACACTGATGCAATGCCTGATGCTTATCATTAGATTAGCGAAGTAGTTATCGGTGCCCTTGCATTGTTGAAAGCCCGCTTGCATGTCTGAAGTCTCCATTACCCACGTCGGCGCAGTCGCGCATGTCCGCATCGAGCGGCCAGCCAAGCGCAACGCGATCTCCGACAGCGTGATCCTCGAACTGGAGCAGGCATTTGTGACCCTGCCCGAGAGCTGCCGCGCTGTCGTGATCTCCGGCCAGGGGGACCATTTCTGCGCCGGCCTGGATCTGAGCGAGATCCGGGGCCGCACCAGTGTGGAGGGCCTGCACCACTCCCGCCAGTGGCACCGTGTCTTCGACATGATGGAAAAGGGCCTGCGCCCGATCGTGGCGGCGATCCACGGCGCCTGCGTGGGTGGCGGCATGGAACTGGCCTCCACCTGCCATATCCGGGTGGCGGACGAAACCGCGTTCTTCGCTTTTCCCGAGGGCGCGCGCGGCATCTTTGTCGGCGGCGGCGGGTCCGTGCGTGCCCCCAAGCTCATCGGTACCCACCGCATGCTCGACATGATGCTCACCGGGCGCGTGTACAAGGCGGCCGAGGCGGTGCCAGTCGGGTTTGCCCAGTACCTGGTACCTGCAGGCCAGGCGGTGGCCAAGGCGATGGAACTGGCGCAACGCATTGCCACCAATGCCCCGATGACGAACTACGCGCTGATCCAGGCCCTGCCGCGCATCACCGAGATCCCGGCCGACCATGGCCTGCTGATGGAATCCCTGATGGCCAGCGTGGTCGAGACGGCCCCCGAGGCCCAGGCGCGCGTGCAGGAGTTTCTGGACGGGCGCGGCCCCAAGGTGAAGGCGGGCTGACATGGCAGAGTCCAGCCCCCGCTTCCGCGAATTCGATTTCGGCGTGACGCGCGCCGTGCGCAGCGAGCGTGATGGCGCCGTCTACCTGCGTGCAGAAAATGCCCTGCTGGCCTGGCCCGAGCGCATGACCGACCGCCTGGTGCACTGGGCCCGAGAGCGGCCCGACCAGACCTGGATGGCCCGGCGCGGCCCCGACGACCAGTGGGTCCACATCAGCTACGCGCAGGCCTGGGCGCAGGCGCAATCCATCGGGCAGGCGCTGCTGGACCTCGGCCTGTCGGTCGACCGGCCGCTGGCGATCCTGAGCGAGAACAGCCTGGAGCATGCGCTGCTGGCGCTGGGCGCCATGACGGTCGGCATCCCGTTCTGTTCGGTCTCTGCCGCCTACAGCCTGATGAGCCAGGATTTCGGCAAGCTGCGCCATGTCCTGGCCACCATCACGCCCGGCCTCATCTATGCGAGCGATTGGTCCCGGTACGGCAAGGCCATCGATGCGACCGTGGCCACCGACGTTCCCGTCGTCACGAATTCCGTGGCCCTGCGCGCCGACGGGTTCACCACTACCAGGGCACTGGCCACCTTGACCGCGACGCCGGTGACGCCCGCCGTGCACCACGCGATGCTGTCCACCAACGGCGACACCATCGTCAAGTTCCTGTTCACCAGCGGCTCGACCAAGCTGCCCAAGGCCGTCATCAACACCCAGCGCATGATCTGCGCGAACCAGCAGCAGATCCAGCAGTCGATGCCCTCGGTGTTCGACATCCCGCCGGTGCTGGTGGACTGGCCGCCCTGGAGCCACACCTTCGGGGGCAACCATGACTTCTATCTGGTGTTGTTCCATGGCGGCACGTTCTACATCAACGACGGCAAGCCCGTGCCGGCCCTGATCGGCGAGACGATCCGCAACCTGACCGAGATCGCCCCCACCGTCTATTACGACGTGCCCATCGGGCTGGAGCTGATCGCTGCGGAGATGAAGACCAACGCGGCGCTGCGCAAGAACCTGCTGTCGCGCCTGCGCATGTTCTTCTATGCCGGGGCTGCCCTGGCGCAACCCATCTGGGATTCGTTCTACGAGACCGAGGAACAGGAGCTTGGCTACCGCATTCCCATGACCTCCGGGCTGGGCATGACGGAGTCTTCACCGTTCGGGCTATTCGTCACCAACGTGAACGTCCGCGCCGGCGATCTGGGTCTGCCGGCGTCGGGCATGGAGCTCAAGCTGGTACCCACGGGCGACAAGGTCGAAGTGCGCTACCGCGGCCCCAACATCACCCCCGGCTACTGGCGCAGCCCGCAGGCCACCCGGGAGGCGTTCGATGACGAAGGCTTCTTCTGCACCGGCGATGCGGTCCGCTGGATCGACGATGGCGACATCCACCGGGGCCTGAAGTTCGACGGTCGCGTGGCCGAGGACTTCAAGCTCGCCACCGGCACCTTCGTCAGCGTCGGCCCCATGCGGGCAAGGATCATCGCGGCAGGGGCCCCCTATCTGCAGGATGCCGTGATCACGGGGCTCAACCAGCACGATGTCGGGGCGATCCTGATCCCGGCGCTGATCCCCTGCCGCAGGGCGCTCGGGCTGCCCGACAGCGCCACGCTGGCCGATGTCGCGGCACATTCCGGCATGCGCGCCGCGATGCAGTCCATGCTGAACCAGCTCGCGCAGGGCGCGACGGGTTCGGCTTCGCGGGTTGCCCGCGCCGTGGTCCTCGCCGATCCGCCCAGCATCGACAAGGGCGAGATCACGGACAAAGGTTCCATCAATCAGCGTGCGGTGCTCAAGGAGCGCGCCGACTTGGTAGAAGCCCTGTATGCCGAGAAGGCTGCAGGCATGTTGAAGCCCCAGTAGTTCCAGCCCGGTTTTCCGGCCCACTTTTTTTCAGGAGACCTTACCCATGACCACCCGCCGCCAAGTCCTGCAGGCTGCTGCAGCATCTTCCCTTCTCGGCCTGGGCCATCTGCCCGGCTTTGCGCAGACCCGTGTCGACACGCTGCGTGTCATCGTGGGCTTTCCGCCCGGTGGCACCACCGACGCGTTCGCGCGCCGTGTCGGCGAAAAGCTGCGGGGCACCTACGCCAACACCGTGGTCGTCGACAACAAGCCGGGTGCCGGTGGACAACTCGGCGTCATGACGCTCAAGAACTCTGCCCCGGATGGCGCGCACATCCTGTATTCGCCCGCGTCCATGCTCACCATCTACCCGCACTCGTACTCGAAGCTCGGGTATGCGCAGTCGGACGTGGCCCCGATCGGCATGGGACATTCGACGGACCACGCCCTCGTGGTGGGGCCTGCTGTCCCCGATTCCGTGAAGACCGTCAAGGACTTCGTCGAGTGGGCCAAGGCCAACCCGGGCAAGGCCAGCATTGGCAACCCGGGCGCCGGCTCCATGCCGCACCTGCTGGCCGGTCGCCTGGCCATGATCACCGGCGCACAGATCACCAACGTGCCGTTCGCCGGCTCCGGCCCCGCCATTCCGCAGGTGCTGGGCGGACAGTTGGCCGGCATGTCCTCGCCGCTGGGGGACTGGGTGCAGCATTACAAGGGCGGCAAGGTGCGCGCGCTCGCCACGTCGGGCCCGGAGCGTTCACCCTACACACCGGATGTCGCGACCTACCGGGAGCAGGGATTCAGCGAGCTGGTGGTGCGCGAGTGGTTCGGCTTCTTCGCACCCGGGGCCACCCCCGATGCCGTCAAGGAAGCCCTGAATGCCGCGCTGCGCGCTGCGATGGCCCAACAGGATGTCCGGGAATTCATCACGCCGCTGGGCGGGCATATCGAAGCCAGCACGACCGCCGAGCATGCACGCCGGCTGGCGGCGGATTCCAATCTGGCCAAGGGGCTGGTCACCGCACTGAACTTCAAAGCGGACTCCTGATCCCGCCAGCGGCATGGACTACCGCCCTGACGAGCAGTCCATCGGCTTCGTGCTGATGGACGTGCTCCAGGCTGACCGGCAACTGGCCGGACTGCGCGCGTTCGCCGACCAGGATGCCGACCTGATGCGGCAGGTGCTGGGGGAGGCGGCGATCTTCGTCCGGGACAGGGTCGCTCCCCTGCAGCGCGTGGGCGACACGGAGGGCGCCCGGTTCGCCGGCGGCCGGGTCCTTGCGCCCACCGGCTTTCGGGCGGCCTACCAGGACTTCTGGCAGGGCGGCTGGGCCGGCCTGTCCAGCGCCACCGAAGACGGCGGACAGGGCCTGCCCGAGTTGCTCAATCAGGTGCTGTACGAATGGCTGAGCGCCGCCAACCATGCCTGGACGATGGCGCCCGGCCTGTTGCATGGCGCCTATGAATGCCTCAAGCACCATGCCCAGCCGCAGGTGCAGGCGCAGTTCCTACGCCGGCTGGCCACCGGCGAATGGCTCGCCACCATGTGCCTGACCGAGCCCCACGCCGGCAGCGACCTGGGCCTGGTCCGCACACGGGCCACGCCCCTGGCGGACGGACGTTACGGCCTGGAGGGCACCAAGATCTTCATCTCCGGTGGCGAGCACGACCTGAGTGACAACATCGTGCATCTGGTGCTGGCGCGCCTGCCGGATGCGCCGGCCGGCCCCAAGGGCCTGTCGCTGTTCGTGGTGCCCAAGGTCCACGCGGACGGCAGCCGCAGTGCCGTCGTCTGCGAACGCATCGAGGAAAAGATGGGGCTGCATGGCAGCCCGACCTGCGTGATGCGGTTCGACGGCGCCGCAGCCTGGCTGGTCGGCGCGCCCGGCCGTGGCCTGGCCGCCATGTTCGTGATGATGAATGCGGCCCGTCTGCATGTGGCGCTGCAGGGCATCGGGCTGCTCGATGCCGCCTGGCAGAAGGCCCAGGCTTATGCCACCGAGCGCCGGCAGATGCGGGCGCCCCGGTCTTCGGGTGGCGGCGTGCCACCGCCCGCAGGCGGCAGCCTGATCATCGAACACCCCGCCGTGCAGCGGCTGCTGGACGTGCAGCGCGTGTGGATCGACGGCATGCGCGTGGTGGCCTACCAGACGGCGATCGAGCTCGACATGGCGCGTCACCATCCGGACGACTCGCGCAGGGCCCAGGCGCAACTGTGGTGCGGCCTGCTGACGCCGGTCCTCAAGGCGGCGTGCACCGACCAGGCCTTCGAGGGCGCCAGCGCCTGCCTGCAGGTGTTTGGTGGGCACGGGTATGTGCGCGAATGGGGTGTCGAGCAGATCCTGCGGGATGCGCGGGTGACCAAGATCTACGAAGGCACCAACGAGATCCAGGCGATCGACCTGCTGGTGCGCAAGATCGCGGCGGACCAGGGGCAAGGCCTGCGTGCGCTGCTGGCACGCCTGTCAGCGCAGGCCGACCTGCCACAGGCCGGCGACATGGCGCAGGTCACCGACCGCCTGCTTGCCGACAGCGCCGCCAATCCGGCGCTGTTGCCGACCGTTGCCACCGACTATCTGCGATGCCTGGCCCTGCTGGCCCTGGATTGGGCATGGCAGCGCACGATGGCTGTCGCGAAGCAGGGGGGTTCCGCGCGCGATGCCGAATGCCAACGCCTCCACAACGCCTTCCGGGCATGGGTCTGGCCGGAGTTTCCGATGCGGCTGTCCATGTTGCGCGACGCACGGTGAATTTGCCATCGGGATGTGACGGCCCGGTTTGAACAGGTCCACCCGATGCCGGGCCGAACCCGATCCAGCGGTCTGCCTCAGCCGATCAGGCTGCGATAGGCCCATCCGGCCAGCGCGCAGGCTGCGATCACCCGTACCACGCCGATCTTGAAACGTATCAGGGCCACCGCTGCCAGCATCACCAGGACCAGCGCAGCCCAGTCCGGATGCCGCCAACCCGGGGCCATGCCCGACGGGTAGGCCACGTGCACCAGGAAGAACAGCGCCAGGCTCGCGATCACGCCCACCACGGCCGCAGTGATGGCGGTCAGCGGCGCCGTGAAGTGCAGTTTGCCGTGCGTGGTCTCCACCAGCGGGCCACCCGCGAGAATGAATATGAAGGACGGCAGAAACGTGAACCAGGTCACCACCACTGCGGCCAGCACGGCACCGAGGAATACGCTGTCGGGTCCCAGCACCTGTTGGCCCCAGCCACCCAGAAAGCCGACGAAGGCGACCACCATGATCAGCGGTCCCGGGGTGGTTTCTCCCAAGGCCAGACCATCGATCATCTGGGGCCCGAGCAGCCAGCCGTGTTCCACCACGGCGCCCTGGTACACATAGGGCAGCACCGCGTAGGCGCCTCCAAAGGTGAGTAGCGCCGCCTTGGTGAAGAACCAGGCCATCGTGGCCAGTGTTCCGTGCCAGCCTTGCCAGGCGCTCAGCAGGCCGATGGGGAGGGCCCACAGCACGGCGCCCCACAACAGCACACGCAGCAACCGTGGACGGCTGAAGCGTGCATGGGCGGGTGTGGGCGTGTGGTCATCGATCACGGCGGGCGGATGGATGTGCGCAGTGGCAGCCTTCGCATGGGGGCTGCCGGCATGCGCAAACTGGGCCGGCACCCAGCGACCACCGAGCCAGCCCGCCAGCGCAGCAAGCAGCACGACGGCAGGAAACGGAACCGTGAACACCGCCAGGGCGAAGAAGCTGGCCACGGCAATCCCCCATAACAACGGCGCGCGATGTGCAGGTGGCAGTGCTTTGCCGCCCATGCGGTGCACCGCATGGAGCACCAGTGCGGCCACTGCCGGCTTGACGCCGTACAGCAGCCCGGCGACCCAGGCCACATTGCCATACACGACATAGATCCAGCTCAGGCCGATCAGCAGCAGCAGCGACGGCAACACGAACAGCACCCCGGCCACCACGCCACCCAGGCTGCGGTGCAGCAGCCAGCCGATATAGGTGGCCAACTGCTGGGCTTCCGGGCCCGGCAGCAGCATGCAGTAGTTCAGCGCATGCAGGAAACGCTGCTCGCTGATCCAGCGCCTTTCCTCGACCAGTTCCTTGTGCATCACGGCGATCTGGCCTGCCGGTCCGCCGAAGCTGATGCAGCCCAGTTTGAACCAGAACCGGACGGCTTCCCAGAAATCGACATCGCGCGGTGGTGTCATTGGGGCCTCCAGTCGTGGGTTTCTGCATGGCCCTCAACTTGGTCAGCGCACCAGGCATACAGCGCGTCGTACACAGGCATCATTGCCTCCAGCATGCCGTGGTCGTCATCGGCATGGCGCCGCGACATGCCCAGCGACACCGCCAGCAAGCCCGCGGCAGGCGCGGCCAGACCCAGCCGATCGGTGTCTGCGCCGCGCACGATGCGGGCCAACAACTCCAGCGCAGGCAGATGCAGTCCGAATGCGCCCAGCAGGGCGTCGAAGCTGCAGCGTTCACCTTCGTGCGAGATGGGCGCTCCGGGAATGTCGAAGGCCACAGCCTGCATGCTGGTGGCCTGCGTCAGCACATCATTTGCCGGGACGTAGTGGAACACGGCCGCACGGTCGATGAAACGGCGAACCAGCCAGGGGCAGGCGATACGGTCGACCTTGGGGCGCGCCCGCGTGATCCACCGGGACCCGCCCGCACCGGTGATGCCCAGGTCCTCACGCTTGCGGATCAGCGGCGCGGGCGTTGCCGCAAGCAGACGCAGCAGCTCGGGGCTGTCGACGCCGGGTTCGCCGCCCTCGATGCCTCCCAGCAGGTAGCGCGCATCCCAGCCGGCTTCCCGCAGCAAAGCTGCTGCGCGCTGGCCGACCTCATGGCCATATACACAGTAGACGACGGCCGCCTGGGGTGGATGCCCCGTCAGCCAGATGGGCAGGTGGTCGGGTGCGACCCGCTGGGCCAGAGGTAGCAAGGAAGGGCTCTGCGCAAAACGCTCTGTGCGTCGCAGGTCCAGGATGAGCGGGGTGTCGGGCCGGCCCAGCAAAGCTGCAAATGCGCTGGGACTGATGGCGTGGTTCGGATCTGATGCAAGACGGTCCATGGGTGGCGCTCCAAAAAAAGGAGGTGTCCAGCACTTGGACGGGACCGTCTATTCCGCAAGGAACACGGGAGGCTGTTTTCCCGTCGGCCGCATGTTAGCAGGCTCGCGGGACCCCAACCCGAGGCTTCCCGAACTAACTTGCCACCACGATGCCAAACTGCGCCTGCCAGCCGTCACTGTTGCGCTTGAACGGCGCCTCCAGCAGGGTTCGCTCTTCCCCATCCAGCCGGCGCAGCAGTGCGTCACGGGCGTTGGCCGGTTCGCCGGCCACATACATCTGGGTCGTGAGCAGTTCCCGGGAACCCAGCTTGACCTTGACATGGATATGTGGCGTACGGCCGGGGTAGTGCGCGGGCCTGATCGTGCGGAAGCGGTATTGCCCGTCGGCACCCACCTGCACTTTGCCAAAGCCTTGAAAGGCCATCGGTGCGTTGCCGGACGAGCGGCTGTGCCGGTACACGCCCTCGTGGTCGCACTGCCAGATTTCCACCACTGCGCCGGAGACGGGCTTGCCCGACAGGTCGCTGACCACGCCGCCCACCCAGGCGGGTTCACCGCCCTTGTAGTCGACGCTGCCGTTGCGCAGCAGATCGGCATCGGCGTCCTGCATGGCCTGGTTTGGATAGAACGGCCCTTCCGATTGCGAGGGCGTCGGGCGCCGCGGCGTTTGGGCCAGGGCGTTGCGTGCCAGGAAGGTGGGAAGCGCCATGCTGGCAGCCAGGGCGGCAGCGGCTTGCACGACATGGCGGCGGCGGTTGGGCGGGTTCATGCGGACTTTCGGAGGGTGGATGGTGTCTGGGAGCGCGGACGCGCGCGTGAAGTTCCGCAGGCCTGCCGCCAAGTCGCGGGGTTCCTGGCGCCAATCCGCTCAGTCCGACAGCTGCAGGCGTTGCTCCAGCCACTGCAGCAGCATCTGGATGCGCGGCAGGTCGTAGCGGTTGTGCGGCACCAGCGCCTTGAGCCAGATATCGGGAAGCCTGAGCTCCGGGCAGACCTGCACCAGGCTGCCCGATGCGATGGGTCGCGATGCCAGGTAGTCTGCCAGCACGGCGATGCCCAGACCGGCGACCGTGGCGTTGCACAGTGCCACGCCATCGTTGGTCTTGAGCTTGGGCCGCACGTCCACGCCCACCTGGCCCTGGGGGCCATGAAACTCCCAGCGCGACCCCGAGGTGGTGAAGACCAGGCAGTCGTGGTCGATCAGGTCGGCCGCCTGCTGCGGCACACCATTGCGGGCCAGGTAGTCGGGCGCTGCGCACAGCCGGCGGCGGATGGGGCCCAGCGGACGGTCCTTCACCTGGCCATAGGACTCGGGCAGGGCGCCGATGGCCAGGTCGAACCCTTCTTCCACCGGGTTGACGGACCGGTCGGCCAGCACGACGTCCATGCTGATGCGGGGCTGCTCCAGCAGGAACTGGTTCAGCAGGGGGCTGAGGTACAGGGTTCCCAGCGTGGTGGGGATCTTGATGCGGATGTGCCCCTCCAGGTCGCCGCTGGCCTGGGACATGCCGGCCAGCACCTCGTCCGTACGGGCCACCAGCGTGCGGACGGTGGGCAGGTAGCGCTCACCCACATCGGTGAGGGTCAGCTTGCGGGTGCTGCGGGTGAACAGTGTGGCGCGTATGCGCCATTCCAGCTGGTCGATGCGCTTGGCCACGACCGAGGGCACGACACCGAGCTGGCGTGCCGCCGCGGAGAAGCTGCCCGAATCGGCCGTGGCCAGAAAGGCTTTGAGGTTGGCAAGGGTGTCCATGATTTCACTCGTTTTGCGATAGCTGACCATGCAATTCGAAGCATTGTCATTCGGTTCGCCGCAAATTACGATAACCCGTTCACAGGAGACACCCATGCAGCAGGCCGCCTACCAGCGCATTGCCACCGAAGAAGCCTTTGCGCCGCCCGACATGCTGGCCGAGTACCGCAGGCTGCTGGCCCGAAGCGATGTCGACCCCGGCTTCCAGGGGCTGATGGGCTTCTACATGAGCAGCTCCAGTGCGCGCGCCCAGCACATCATGCGCTGCCTGCAGGACCTGGACCAGGTCCGGCTGCAGCACATGGATGAGGCCGGCATCGACCGCCAGGTGATTGCCATCACCGCACCCGGTGTGCAGGTGATGGACAAGGCCACCGCGGTCGCGATCAGCCGTTCCGCCAACGACCAGCTGGCCGAGGCGGTGCGCCGCCATCCCACGCGTTTCACCGGGATGATCGCCATCGCCCCGCAGGACCCGGCCGCCGCCGCCAAGGAGATCGAGCGCGGCGTTTCGCAGCTGGGCATGCACTCCGTCATCATCAATTCGCACACCCAGGGCGAGTACCTGTCGGACCCGAAGTTCTGGGACATCTTCGCCGCCGCCGAAGCGCATGGCGTGCCGATCTACCTGCACCCCAATTCCATGCCGCGCAACATGATCCAGTCGTTCCAGGAATGCGGGCTGGACGGCGCGATCTACGGCTTCGGTGTCGAGACGGGCCTGCATGCGCTGCGCATCATCACCGCCGGGGTGTTCGACCGGTTTCCGAAGCTGCAGATCATCATCGGGCATATGGGCGAGGCGCTGCCGTTCTGGGCCTACCGGCTGGACTACATGCACCGCGCCACGGTGATGTCCAACCGCTACCCCAGCGTGAAGCCGATCGGGCGCAAACCCAGCGAGTACCTGCGCGAGAACTTCTACATCACCAACAGCGGCGTGGCCTGGGAGCCAGCCATCAAGTTCACCCAGGATGTGGTGGGTGCGGACCGCGTGCTGTATGCGATGGACTACCCCTACCAGTACGCACCGGAAGAGGTGACGTCCCTGGACAACATGGCCATGAGCGCGGAACACAAGAAGAAGTTCTTCCAGACCAATGCCGAGAAGGTCTTCGGCATCGCGACCCCGTGAGTCAACACCCCACCAGCACGTATTTCAGGAGACACCGCATGACATCCACCACCGCCACCAAGACGATCCGCCGGTTGCTCGGCGCCCTGGCAGCCGCTTTCGCCATGGGTGCCGCCGCGCAGACCTGGCCGGCGCAGCCCATCAGGATCATCGTCCCGTTCACGGCGGGCACCGGCATGGACACCATCGCCCGTGCCGTGTCCCCCAGACTGTCCGAGCGCCTGGGCCAGCCGGTGCTGGTGCAGAACCAGCCGGGTGCCAGCGGCAACATCGGTGCCGATGCCGTGGCCAAATCCGCACCAGATGGCCACACCGTGCTGATGGGGGCCAACACGATGCTGATGGCCTCGCAGCTGTACAAGAACGTGCCCTTCGATCCGGTCAAGGATTTCTCGCCGGTCACCATGGCTGCATGGGGCACCTTGATGCTGGTGGCCAACCCCAAGACCGGGCTCAAGACATTGCCGGAGCTGGTGGCCAAGGCCAAGTCGGCACCCGGTTCGATCAGTTATGGGTCCCCCGGCGTGGGCACCCCGCACCACATGGCGATGGAGCTCTTCAAGACCCGCACGCAACTGTTCATGCTGCATGTTCCCTACCGTGGAACCGCAGGGTATACCCAGGACCTGCTGGCCGGAGAGATCAACGTGGGGTTCCTGCCGGTGCACATCGCGCAGGGCATGGTGAGCAGTGGCAGGCTCAACGCGATTGCGGTGGGCAGCCCCAAGCGCCACCCGGTAGCGCCCACGGTGGCGACGTTCGAAGAGCTGGGTGTGAAGGGCGTCGACGTGGACCTGTGGTACGCATTCTTCGTGCCGAGCAAGACACCGTCCCCTGTCGTGAACCGCCTGAACAACGAGATCGCAGCCATCCTCAAGCAGCCGGACATTCGCGACCTGCTCAGCCGGGCCGGCATGGACGCGGCCACCTCCACCACCGATGAACTGGGTGCGGTGGTCAGCAAGGACTACCCGCGCTGGGGCGAGGTGATCAAGCGCAACGGCATCACGGCGGAGTAGCGGTGCAGCACACGGGATCAGGCCGGGTCCTGGTGGTGGGCGGTGGCCCGGTGGGCATGGGGCTGGCCATCGAACTGGGGCAGCGGGGCATTCCCTGCACGGTGATCGAGCGGCATGCCGTGCCGCAACGGATCCCCAAGGGGCAGAACCTGACGCAGCGCACGATGGAGCACTTCCACTTCTGGGGTGCCGAGAAGGCCTTGCGCGCCGCGCGCACCATCCCGCCGGAATACGGCATCAGCGGCCTGACGGCCTATGGCACGCTGCTGGGCCCCTACCACTACGACTGGCTGCAGCGTGAGCTGGTGCGCCCCTTCTACTACACCGCCAACGAGCGTCTGCCGCAATACGCCACCGAAGCGGTGCTGCGTGAGCGGGTGAGCGCCTTGCCTTCGGTGCAGGTGCTGTACGGCTGGCAAGCCGTCGAGGTGCAGGAGAGCGGGGAACAGGTGCAGGTGGTGGCCCGCCCCACGGAGGGCGGCGAGCGTCGCGTGCTGCAGGCGGACTACCTGGTGGGCTGTGACAGCAGCCATTCGCTGGTACGCCAGCAGGCGGGCATCACCCAGACGCTGTCGGACCATGACCGCACGATGGTGCTGCTGGTGTTCCGTTCACCGCAGCTGCACGAACTGCTGCAGTGTTACCCCGGCAAATCCTTCTACAACGTGCTGCAGCCCGAGCTGGACGGCTACTGGAAGTTCCTGGGCCGTGTCGATCTTGGCAACACCTGGTTCTTTCATGCGCCGGTGCCGCCTGGCACGACCCGCGACAACTTCGATTTCCAGGCCTACTTGCAGGAGGCGGTGGGGGCGGCATTCGACGTGGCGTTCGAGCACATCGGCTTCTGGGACCTGCGCTTTGCCGTGGCCGACAGCTACCGCCAGGGGCGGATCTTCATTGCCGGCGATGCGGCGCACAGCCACCCGCCCTACGGAGGCTATGGCGTCAACACGGGTCTGGAGGATGCGCGCAACCTGGGCTGGAAGCTGGCGGCCGTGCTGCAGGGCTGGGGCGGCGAAGGGCTGCTGGACTCGTACGACCTGGAACGGCGCCCGGTGTTCGCCTCGACCGCACGTGATTTCATTGCGCGATCGATCGAGAACGACAGCGCTTTCCTGCGCAAGTTTCACCCGCAGCGGGACGGGATCGCTTTCGGGGCTGCCTGGAAGGAGCGTGCGACGGGGGCGGTGGGCGAGGTCCATGCCTTCGAGCCGCATTACGAAGGCTCACCCCTGGTGGTGGGCGCTGACCCCGTGGCCGGTGCACCAGGGGGCAGCGCGGTGGGCCGGCATGCTTTCGAAGCCCGGGCAGGTCACCATCTGGCGCCTGCCGTGATGTCCGATGGCCGCAATGTGTACGAGGCCCTGGGCGAGGGTTTTACGCTGCTTGCGTGGAGCGCCGACGCACGGGATGTGCGTGCTTTTGTAGATGCCGCCACAGGGCTGGGTGCTCCGCTGCTGGTCATCGAGGACTCCGCTGAAGGCGAGCGGCAACGCCATGCTGCTGCGCTGATTCTTGTCCGGCCAGATCAGTTCGTCGCCTGGGCGGGTGGGGGAGAGGTGTCGCAGGATCAGGCACGGTCGATCCTGCAACGCGCGCGAGGCCGCGTGTCTCCCGCGCACCCGTGATCACAATTGCGCGCCAAGCATGCCTTGGGTAGCGTCTACCATTCAATGGCTTTGCCGAAGGCTGCTGCGATCTCATATTTTCAGTCGGGGTATCTGGCCCGCCTGAACATGATGGGTTGGCACGGTTCGGTGGCGCAGGTAGTGGACCGGGGCGCCATCGCAATGCGCCTTCAGGCATTGGAGACAAAACCATGGCATCTGTCGCGACCCCGTTCACCCCGCCCATCGTCGACGACGCCTTGCGCGACGCCTACCAGCGCGATGGCGTGGTTCTTGTTCGCGAGGCCATCGCCCCTCGGTGGGTCGAGCGCATGAACCGCTTTGCCCAGACCCAGCTGGATACGCCCAGCCGCTGGGGCAACGATCAGCCTGAATCGTCTGGCCAGGGTGGGCGCCTGTTCACCGACCGTTATCTCTGGCGTACCCATTCGGATGTACGCGCGTTTGCGTTCGAGTCGGGCGTGGCAGGCCTGGTGGGGCAACTCATGGGAAGCCGGACAGCCCGCCTGTATTTCGACCACCTGCTCATCAAGGAACCGCGCACGCTCGCGCCCACACCCTGGCACCAGGACATCCCCTACTGGCCTTTTCAGGGGCGCCAGATAGCTTCCGCCTGGGTGGCACTGACCGACGCCACACTGCAAGGCAGTGCGATGGAGTTCGTGCGTGGGTCCCATCACGATGGCCGCGTGTACCGGCCCGAGGTTTTCGGCAGCGCAGAAAAGAGTGTCAGCGCCTCTTGGCAGACCAAGAGTCAGGCTGAGCGGGTGCCCGACATCGAAGCCCGCCGCAAGGACTTCGACATCACCGGCTGGGACATGCGGGCGGGTGATGCCGTGGTGTTCTCGGCCTGGGTGCTGCATGGCGCGCGTGGCAATGCATCGGCGGCACAGCGGCGTGTGGCCTTGTCCACGCGCTGGCTGGGCGATGACGCAGTGTGGGCGCCGAGCGAGGGCGCCGACCCGACGGTGACCAAGGCCGATGTGTGCGTGGCGCCGGGCATGCCGCCACACGATGACGACCGCTTTCCGTTGGTTTGGCAAGCGGCAGGATGAAATTGCGTCGAGCCGCAGGAACTGCTGATCGATTCGCGCCAGCGCCAAGCCCACAGGCAGGAGTACGGCGTGCCGGTCATTTCTATTGCCAAACGGTACTGATTGCCGGGATAGGGTCAACTTTGCTGGATCCCATTGCACGATCAAGTGAGCTTCTGAGAGTGAAAACAAGAAAAGCCGGAACGCATTGGAGCATTCCGGCTTCGAAGATGGTCCCGCCAGCAGGAATCGAACCTGCATCTAGCACTTAGGAGGCACTCGTTCTATCCATTGAACTATGGCGAGGGTTACGGAAGCTTTTCCTTGCATTCTTGCCAATTCTCCAGCGATCTCCACTGCTGCTGTCGATCCACTTACCGTGATCGTGAGTCGCACAGTGATACGGAGTAGGTCGCGGCGCGTGTCTGCAGAGTGAATGGCGAATGGCGGGCCCTAATCCGCCGCAAGGACCATGAGTCTATCAGCAAGAGATTTCCTACCCGGGCTGCAGCAAGGGTGTGGGCGAGGGAAATCGAGGGGCAGATTGACCAGGGGCGGACTGTTCAGGTGCTGCCGAAAGTGACTGTTGCTGACTTGATTTCCGCCTATCGCGGACTGCGAGACCGCGCCCTGAAAGCAATGTTTGCGCGGTATCCGAGAGCCACTAACTCCAGCTACTGGCTAGAGGGCACCGGCCGTTTCCGGATTCGCAGTTACCAGGGCAGGAGCCGCAGGCACGGCGAGGAGATGGCGCAGCCAGAAGCCCATTTGCGTCAGGTGCCCGGTGCTTGTGAATTCGGCGAATTCGGCCCGCAGCATGCCCCCGGCGCCCCATAACGATGGCGACGATGCACGCAGGCACCAGCAGCATCCGGGTGGCGCGTTGGGTGCTTGAGGCCAGCATCTTCTGCTGGCGGGCAGAGGCAATGGGGTGTCGGGTGTCCATGGGGGTTTGCGGAGTTGTGGAACAGGTGACAGCACGCCCAATACACCGACGGCCTGGTGAAGTTCGCGAGTCAGTCCAAGGTGCCGCCGAGCAGGCTTTCGCTGCTGGCTTCTGGTACGTTTGTGGGTTGGAACAGGGAGCCGTTGCGAGGGAGGGGGCGCTGCCGATCCAGGGTGGGCACTGTTGCTTGTAAAATTTGGTGCAGCACTATTTTGGTAATGCACAAAGGAGGATGAAATGACGGGTCCAAGCCAGTCGGCAAGTGTCAAGGTGGTAGGCGCAAATGGCCAGATTTCGCTGGGCAAGCAGTTTGCTGGTCGTCAGGTCTTGGTCGAGGAGCAGGAGGCCGGGGTATGGCTGATCCGTACCGCCACGGTCATTCCCGACAACGAGCGCTGGATTCACGAACCCCAGGCTGCCGCCGATCTGCAGCGCGCCATGGCCTGGTCTGCGCAGCAGCCCGCCTCAGACGCGCGTACGGAGGCGTTTCTGGCTGCTGCGGCACGGGGAAAGTCGCGCTGATGGCAGGCAATGACGTGTTGGTGCGTCTGGACTTGAACAACCCGGTGTTTCAGGAACAACTGCTGCATCTCCAGAAGCCGGATCGTCATGCAGCACTGGACACGCTGAAGAAGGTCCGCCAGCTGACCTGGGCACAGATCCACCGGGACAACGGCTTGAAGTGGGAGAAGATCATCAGTGTCAAGCCACCCGCGGGGATCGACGCCATCTATTCAATGCGGATCACGCAGTCTCGCCGTTGCACCGCTCATCGAGATGGGGACTTCATGCGCTTTCTGACGATTGCCCCTGATCACGACAGCACCTACGGTCGCAAATAGCCGCGGGTTGATGGGCCGCGCAGTCCTGTTGACCACAGCGCCTTGCACCATGTCTGTCCATATCGAGCCACAAATTTCCTTCATCGTCGCCCCCAAGGTTCTTGGACCTATCGAGGCGACAACTATTGTGTGACGCGCGGGGACACCCCTACGTATCGCAGGAGGCGGCGCCTGCCGGAGTTAAAGGCTTGCCGCCTTCAACGAACGTAGCAAGGCCTGCTGGACAGCTTTTCAATGAAGAATGAGCGCGAACTACACCCGCAGAGTAGGGAGCCCCATTTGGTTCGGAACGCGAATCCTGCCAGCGTGCTGAGAGCGCGACCGCTGGCCAAGCGTTCGTTCATCTATGCAGGAATTGGGGCGGACTGTTTGGTAGTCGCCAAATGCAACTTACTGCAAATGCTCAGACGCGGACAAGGTGGGACCGCAGCGACTTTTCCCCGCAATCAGACTTTCCGAGCTACGGCGAAGACGTCCCCCATTCATGGAATTGCGGGAAATCGATGTTGAGTCGCAAGTGAGTCGCAGCAAACACTTGTCCCTCTGACAAAACCCATTGAACTATGGCGAGGGACTCGGGTTTGTAGAGGCCCACCGCAGCGCAGTCCCGACAGCGCAGTCCCGATGCCGATGGTCTTGTCGGCCCTGTCTTACACACGGACCTCCCGTCGCCTGATGGGTCATGGCCCCGGCAAGCCGCAGACTCGGGCACCTTCTGCCAGCACAGGGGGAACAGTCCAGCCCTTTGAACCCAGCGACAGGAGACGCCATGACCACCCAGCACGCACGCATTGTTGGAAAAGTGCAGTACCGCGAGGGCGACGGCGCTGACGTCTTCGATGCGCGCCCGGCCTGACGCCGGCGCCTGCCTCCATTCACCCCCGCTCCAAGGAATTCCCCATGAACAGCATCATCTATATCGTCGGCCTGGTCGTTGTCGTCATTGCCGTCCTGTCGTTTTTCGGGCTGCGCTAGCCAGCCGCGTCGCCCTGGCCCTTCGAGGCGGACCCGTCGCGGCCACCGGTCGTGAGCGTGAGCAGGATGTCCGCATACCAGGCGCTGTTCAAGCCCAGTGATTCCTCGGCCAGGTTGCTGCCACCCACCATGTCGAGCCGGGCCGAGTGCACCCCCAGCAGCCTCCAGGGCAGGCCTTCGCCAGCGGAGTCGTCGCGCATGACCACCGGCGCACCGCTGGTGCCGTGGTGGGTGCGGGCATCGGTCAGAAAGTAGCCCTGGCCCTGGAACCGCAGACCGAAGGATGACGCAATCACTGCCTGGCGCACCACCGGCAGGTGGTGCAGGGTGTCGTGAAAGCCCAGCGGGAAACCCACCACCAGCAGCGGCGTGCCGACCTGCACCTCCTGCAGCCGCAATTGCAGATGGGCCGGCGTAAAGGCCTGCAGCACGTCGGCGGGAGGCAGGGCCTGCGGGTCCAGTTCGACCGCCGCGACGTCGATGTCCCCCGCCCCGTCACCGCCCTGGTGCCAGATGGCCCGTCCGTCGCGGTACAGCCAGACCGACAGCGCGATCGCCCGGGTGAGGTTCGCGGGGTCGGTATGCAGTTCGATCTCGATGCGGTCGGGCAGGTGCCCGCTTGGCGCGTCGATCAGCACATGGCGGTTGGTGATCAGGTAGAGGCGTTCGTCCCTGCGGAAGAAGAAGCCGGTGGCCACGGTCAGCGCCTGTGCGCCGAAGAAGGTGCTGACCCGGGCGGTGGTCAGCAGCAGGGATTCGATCATGGTGGGCCCTCAGTCGTAGCGGATCGTGAAAATCAGGTCGATGGTGCTCTGCTCGCCGGTGCTGGCACGCAGCGTGAAGCGCCGCGACAGGTCGTAGAAGATCGAGATCGTGCCCAGTGTGCCGGCCAGGCTGCGTTCGTAGGCCACATAGAAATCGCGCGAGATGCGTTTGCCCAGCGTCACGGTGGCAGACGTGGTGGTGCCATCGTTGCGTGTGGCGGCACCGGCGATGGAGACCTCGTCCAGCCCCAGCGCATTGGCCAGCCCGCCCGACAGGCCCTGCCCGTTGCGGCCCAGCAGCGCCAGGGCGGCCTGTTGCAGCACGGCCGCTTCGGCGCCACCATTGGCGCCGGATCGCCCCAGTACCAGCCAGGCGAGCTTCTCGGCTTCGGGCATTTCGGGCTCGGAGAACAGGCGCACGCGCGGCGCCGAGGCGGTGCCGGTGATCTGCACCCCGACGCGCTGGCTCAGGTTGGGCCGCAGCGCCAGGATGTCGAGCGACGGGTTGTCCAGGCTGCCGGTGAACCGCAGCACGCCCTGTTCGATGTCCAGCCGCTGGCCGTAGGCCCGGTAGGTGCCCAGGCGGGTGCGCACCTCGCCGTTGAGCCGCGGCAGCTCGCCCGGGTTGCCGCGCAACTGCAGCTTGCCGGCCAGCCGGGTCACGATGCCGCGCCCTTGCACGCGGAATTCCGGCCCGAGGTCGACTGCCAGTGCCAGGGTGGTCTGTACGGTTCGGCCTGCCGCACCGGGTGCAGCGATGGGTGTCGCGCTGCCGACCGGCACCGTCGCAGGGGTATCGCCTTCGCGCGCCCGGCGCGGCAGGACCACCACATCGTCGCCCAGGCGCGGGGCGGTTTCTTCCGGCAGCACGAACAGGGCCTGGTCGACCGAGAGCGCGCCCTGCACGTCCAGGCGTGCGTCGCGCAGCCGCGCCTGCAGCGTGCCCGACACCACCAGACGCTGGTCTGCGCGCGCCGAGACGCGCAGCGCGCGTGCGGTGGCGTCCAGGTCGATCCGGACTCGGGAGACAGCGCCGCCGTCGCCTTCCGAAGCTGGCACCCACAGGGCATAACCGGTGGCCTCCAGGCTGCCTCCGGCCGCCCCGCCGGCACCCTGCAGGGTGAATTCCTCGATGAACAGGCGCTGGCCCTGCATGCGCGCGCGCAGGCGCCCGTTGCCGAATTCGATGCCGTCCACCACCGAGCGCAGGGCCAGCCCGTCGGCGCGGATCTGCCCGCTCCAGTCGGGCGCCTGCCGGTGGCCGGTGAGCACGAGGTTGGCGTCCAGGGTTCCGCGCATGCGCCAGCCGGGTGGCGCGAGCAGCGACCAGACGCCCACCTGCGGCAGGCGGGCCTGCACGGTGCCGGTCAGCGGCGCCAGGGTCGGCCAGCTCCAGCCGTCGGCATCACGGGTGAGGCGCGTGCCGAGGTCGGCCTTCGCGGTACCCGCACGCTCGCTGTCCCAGCGCAGCGCGGCGCTCACGTTCAGGTCGTCGACCGCCAGATCGATGCGGGCGTTGCGCACGCCGGCGTCCACGGCCGTTCCAGCCTCCAGGCTGCCGGGCAGGCTCTCGGCCAGCACCCGGATGTCGCCGCTGCGTCGCATGAGGCTGGCGCGGGCGCGCAGGGTCTCGGTCATGGCGAGTTCCCAGGCCGCATCGAACACCATGTTGCCGCTCAAGCCCAGGGTGGCCAGCGGCGTTCCGCCCAGCAGCGCGAGCCAGGACAGCGGCAGGTCCCGCAGCTGACCCTGGCTGGCCAGGCTGCCTCGCGCGCCCGGGTTCCAGGTGACGGGCTGGGCCTCCAGTGTCGCGGTACCTGGCAAGGGACCGGTCAGCCGGGCCTGGGCCGCGCCGGTCTGCAGGCTGCCGCCCCCGGGAAGCATGCGCCAGTCCAGGCCCAGTGGCCCCAGCAGCGACAGCGACCAGCGGCCGCCGTCACGCGGACCATTCAGGTCGGCCCGCAAGGTGTCGACGGCAAAACGCCAATCGCCCTGGGGCAGACGACCGCCGCGCGCCTGCGCCTGCAGCGTGACGGTCTGTGCGTCGCGCAGCAGCTGCCCGCTGGACGCCAGCGTCAGGTTGGCAGCCGTTCCCGCCAGCGTGATGCGGGTATCCCGCACGCGCAGCGCGGGTTCGGTGCCGGCCGGCGACGTGTGCAGGGCCAGCGCGGGAATGCGCAGCGTGGCCTGCACGCGGGTGTTGCTGCCCAGCCCGTCCTGCAGGTCCTGCCAACCGCCTTGCCACTGCAGCGCGAGGTCTGCCTTGCCGCGCAGGTCGGGCAGCGCCAGCGGCTGCGCCCGGACCGGCAGCCGGCGCAACCAGGCCGACAGCCGGGTGGTGTCGGAGATGTCCAGGTTCAGGCTGCCGGTGCCTTCGCGCGGCGCGATCTTTCCTTCCAGGCGGCCCTGCGCTCCGGGCAGCGTGATCTGCACCTGGCCGTTGGCACTGCGGCTGGCGGGCTGGATGTCCAGCGGCCCCTGTACCCATGCATCGTCTGTCTGCAGCTGCATCTCTGCCAGCCGCAGCCAGCCATCGGCCCAGCTTCCGCGGGCAGTCGCACGCTGCAGGCGCAGGCCGGCCAGGGGGGAGGCGGGTGGCTGCACGCCGGCCGGCTGGACGGCCATGTTGAACGCCAGCGAGCGCCCGTCGGACCGCGCGTCCAGGTTTCCGCCCAGCCGCGCCGCAGCCAGGGGGCTGTAGGCCAGCGCTGGGTTGATGCCCGTCCACTGCGCGCGGGCCTGCCAGGTTCGGGCCAGGGCGGAGCCGGTGCCTTCCGCCAGCCGGCCCTGCAGGTCGAAGCTGCCACCAGCCGCCTGGGCCTGCAGCGATTCGATGACCCAGCCACCAGGGGTGTGGGCCACCACCGCGCGCGCCTGGGACACGGGCAGCTGGCCCTTGTCCCACGGGCCGGGCAGCGTGTTGTCCAGGTCGACGCGGGCCTGCCATTGTGTTCCGCGGGGCTGCACCTGGGCGCTGCCGTCCAGCCGCGTGCTGGGTGCGTCCGGCCACAACACGGACAGATCGAGCTGGCGGTAGCGGGCCTGGGCGTCGACCACCGGCTGTGCAGCCCAGGGCAGGATGCGGGCGGTGACATGGGCCCGCATGCCCTGTGCCCCGCCGGTTGCGCCGGGGCTGCCGGCGGCCGGTTGCAGGTCCGCCGTGAGCTGCAGCGGGCCCGCACTGCGGGCGAGCGGGCCGCGCAACGCGGCCTGGGCATCGAGCAGCATTTTCTGCGGGCCCAGCGGCACCTCGACCCGGCCACTGGCGTCCAGTGCCAGCGTGAGGGGTGATCGCGCAAGCAGGCTGACCTTGCCCCGGTAGCGCCCTTGCGCGAACTGCGCGCTGTCCAGGCGCAGGGCATGGTGCGTCCCGTCATACGCGTACTGACCGCGGATGCCTGTCACCAGCACCTCCGGCGGCCCGATCCAGCGCAGGCGCCCGATGGCCAGCGCCACGTCGAATGGCAGAGGCAACACCAGTTCCGTGAGCGGTTCGGGGGATGCGGGACGGCGGTCCTCCACCACCAGCTCGTCAGCCTCCAGCTGCGGGAGTCGGATCCGTCCGGACACCAGGTCCCAGAAATCCCAGCGCACGTTCACACCCCGGCCCTCGACCGACAGGCCGGCCATGGACCAGCGCAGGCTTGCCACCTGCCCGCCGGCCCGCACGCTGCCACGCACATCGTCGGCCACCAGCTGCTGCCCGACCGGCAGGAAACGCTTTGCCCAGGGCAGGGCCTGCGCGAGCGAGCCTTCGCTGCCGCTCCAGATCCAGGCCAGTGCCGCCAGCGCCAGCAGCAGGACCAGCCACAGCTCCAGCACCCAGACCACCAGCAGGGCCGGGCGGCGCATCAGAAGGTGAAACCCACGGTGAGGTGCAGGCGCAGCTTGCGCGGCGTCACGCCGTAAGCCAGGTCGATCTGCAGGGGACCCACCGGGCTTTTCCAGCGCGCGCCCACACCCACGCCGACCCGGGCCTGCAGGTCGGCCCGGCTGTCGGCCACACTGCCAGCGTCGATGAAGACGGTGCTTTCCCAGTCGCTGGCGCGGCCGTTGATCAGGATCGGACGCTGCCACTCCGCACTGCCATTCACCATGAACCGGCCAGCGGTCGTCTGCCCGCTGGCCGACCGGACGCCGATGTCGTGAAAGGCGTAGCCGCGCACCGTGGAGTCGCCACCGGTGAGGAACAGCTGCGTGCTGGGGAGCACGGCACTCTTGCGGGCCAGCACGGCACCGCCCTGGGCCCGCGCCGTGATGCGCCCGCTGCGCGCAGGCCGCGGCCAGACGCCCAGCCAGTGCACCAGCGCCCGCAGAAAGGGCTCGCGCCGGTTGCCAAGCGTGACGCCCCCGCCGAGCTCGGCGCCCAGGCCATAACCGGCCGTGGGAAAGGGCAGGCTGTCGAAGTTGCGCTGCGTCCAGGCGTAACTTGCGCTGACCGACTGGGCGCGGGTCACGGTGCCCGCATCGTTCGAGCGCGCGCGGTCGTATTCCACGTAGTAGTTGCGGTCGATGCGGTCTTCATTCTTGCTGCGGCCGATGCGTAGGTTCTGGCTGTGGACCGTCACGTCCGATGCGTTGTCGTTCTTCAGCTGGACCGAACCCACCCAGCGCCAGAGGCCCTCGTCCGGCCGGGAGGTGAGCTCGGTGCCGATCTGCTGGTTGTCGCGGTCGACCAGAAACCTGGACACGCTGCGCCAGCCGATCACCGGCAACTGGTGGTTGGTGTGTTCTACCGACAGCCGGGCGCCACTGTCGGTGCTGGCTCCGATACCCAGCACCAGCTTGTTGCGTGAGGCCTCGCGCACGGTGACCAGCACGGGCGCCGACTGCGGGTCGCCTTCGGTCTGCAGCGTCACGAACACCGAATCGAAATACCCGCTGTCCTGCAGGCGTTGCTGGGCCTCCAGCAAGCTGGCGCGGTCGTAGGCGCTGCCGGGTCGCAGCCGCGCGATGCGTTCGACCAGGTCGGCGTCGAAACGCTGCAGGCCGTCGATGCGCAGGCCGCCCAGCCGGTAGGCGGCACCCGAGTCCAGGGTCACGCGCAAGCGCGCCGACTGCGCTTCGGGGTCGATCTCGGCGCGGCTCTCGGCGATGCGGGCCAGCGGGAAGTCCTGTGCGCCGAGCTGGCGCAGGACATTGGCCTTGGCGGTGTCCCACTCCGACTGGGTGAACGGCATGCCGGCGCGCAGCGACCATGCCCCCCGCACCGCGCCGCGCCGGGCCTCGGCCTGCGGGTGCTGCCCGATCGCGCCAGAGAACGCGATCGACACCTCCTGCACGCGCGTCAAGGGCCCGGGCTGCACGCGCACGACCACCTGACGCAGACCCGGCCGGCCGGCCTCGGGCTGCTGCAACTCGATGTCGATACTGGCCGTGAACAGACCCAGGGTGCCCAGCAGCGCCTGCACGTCCTGCTGCGCGGCACGGGCGAGGCGGGCAAGTTCGCCATCATCGATGTCGGTGAGTGCGCGGTAGCGCATCAGCTCCATATGCTGTTGCAGCAGCGCCCGGATGTCGGGCGGCGCCTGGATCTGCACGTCGAAGCCGCCTTGCGCTGGCACGCTGTCTGCGGCCGTCAGGGCCGCGGGCTGCGCTTGCACACGCACGGGTACCAGGCACAGCAAAGCCAGCAGCCCCAAGAAAAAAGCTGGCACCAGCACCAGCTTCTTTGCCCTACGCATGGTCATGCGCCTATTTTGACAGCAGGCGCATGGCCTCCTCGAGCCCCTTGATGGTGAGGGGGAACATGCGCTGGTTCATCAGCTGCTGGATCACGCTGATGCTCTGGCGGTACTGCCACACGCCCTGTGGCTCCGGATTGATCCAGGCGAACTTCGGGAAGGCATTGGTCAGGCGCTGCAGCCACTCGGCGCCAGCCTCCTCGTTGTTGTATTCCACGCTGCCACCGGGCTGCAGGATCTCGTAGGGGCTCATCGTGGCGTCGCCGATGAAGATGAGCTTGTAGTCCTTGTTGTACTTGCGGATGATGTCCCAGGTGGGGAACTTCTCGCTGAAGCGGCGCCGGTTGTTCTTCCACATGAAGTCGTAGACGCAGTTGTGGAAGTAGTAGAACTCCATGTGCTTGAACTCGGTCTTGGTGGCCGAGAACATTTCTTCGACGCGCGCGATGTGTTCGTCCATCGTGCCGCCCACATCCATGAGCAGCAGCACCTTCACGTTGTTGTGGCGTTCAGGCACCATCTTGATGTCCAGCCAGCCGGCGTTGGCGGCGGTGGAGCGGATGGTGTCGTCGAGGTCGAGCTCTTCCTCGTGGCCTTCGCGCGCGAACTTGCGCAGACGGCGCAGCGCAACCTTGATGTTGCGCGTGCCGAGCTCCTGGGTGTCGTCGTAATCCTTGTAGGCGCGCTGGTCCCAGACCTTCACGGCACTGCGGTTGCGGCTTTTCTCCTGGCCGATGCGGATACCCTGCGGGTTGAACCCGTTGGCGCCGAAGGGCGAGGTGCCGCCGGTGCCGATCATGCGGTTGCCGCCTTCGTGGCGCTCCTTCTGCTCCTCGAAGCGCTTGCGCAGGGTTTCCATGAGCTCGTCCCAGCCCATCTTCTCGATCTTGGCCTTTTCCTCGGGGCTCAGGTTGAGCTCCAGGTTCTTGCGCAGCCACTCCAGCGGGATGTCCTTGGTGAAGTCGGCGATGGTCTCGATGCCCTTGAAGTAGGCGCCGAAGGCCCGGTCGAACTTGTCGTAGTGCTTTTCGTCCTTGACCAGCGTGGTGCGGCTCAGGAAATAGAAGTCGTCGACCTTGTAGCCGACGCTGGCGCCGGACGGGTCGTCCTGCGCCGTGTTGGGGCCGACCACCCCTGCCTGGATCGCCTCGAGCAGGGTCAGGAACTCCTTGACCGAGACTGGCAGCCTGGCTGCGCGCAGGGTGTAGAAGAAGTCGATCAGCATGGCGCTCTCCGGGTGGGACCTTCAGCCGCGCGGGCGGTCGCGCAGGTACAGCAGCTGCGCCCGTGCCTCGGGCCATTCGCCGGAGCGCATGCTGTACATCACGGTGTCGCGGATGGTGCCGTCGCGCCGGATGGCATGGCCGCGGATGACGCCGTCCTTCTTGGCGCCCAGGCGCTCGATGGCCTGCTGCGAGGCATAGTTGAAGTTGTCGGTACGCCAGCCCACCACATGGCAGCCCAGGGCGTCGAAGGCGTGTCCCATCAGCAGCAGCTTGGCGGTGGTGTTGACGTGGGTGCGCTGGCAGCGCCGGGCGTACCAGGTGAAGCCGATCTCGACACGCTTCACGGCGGGCAGTATGTCGTGGTAGCTGCTGCTGCCCAGCACCGTGCCCGTGGCTTCGTCCAGGACGGCGAAGGCCAGCCGGTGCCCGGCTGCGCGGCCGTCCAGGGCGTCCTGGATGTACTTGCGCATGCCTTCCGGTTCCGGCACCGAGGTGACGCGCAGCTTCCAGAGCTCGCCGTCGGCGGCCGCTTCGCGCAGACCGGGCTCGTGGGCGAGTTCCAGCGGCACCAGCTTGATGCCGCGGTCGGACAGGACGACGGGCTCGACAAAGGCCATGGTCAGCGGTTGTGGCGTTGCATGAAAACGAGCTTCTCGAACAGCGTCACGTCCTGCTCGTTCTTGAGCAGGGCGCCGACGAGCGGCGGCACCGCGACCTTGTCGTCCTTGCTGTGCAGCGCCTCGGCCGATATGTCTTCCGCCAGCAGCAGCTTGAGCCAGTCGAGCAGTTCGCTGGTGGACGGCTTTTTCTTCAGGCCCGGCAGGTTGCGCACGTCGTAGAAGGTCTTCATGGCCGCCGTCAGCAGGTCTTTCTTGAGACCTGGGAAATGCACATCGACGATGCTTTTCATCGTGTCGGCGTCGGGGAACTTGATGTAGTGGAAGAAGCAGCGCCGCAGGAAGGCGTCGGGCAGTTCCTTTTCGTTGTTGGAGGTGATGAACACCAGCGGGCGGTGCGTGGCGCGGACCAGCTCGCGCGTTTCGTAGCAGTAGAACTCCATGCGGTCGATCTCGCGCAGCAGGTCGTTCGGGAACTCGATGTCGGCCTTGTCGATCTCGTCGATCAGCAGCGCGACCGGTTGCTCGGCGGTGAAGGCCCGCCACAACACGCCCTTGACGATGTAGTTGTGGATGTCCCTGACCTTGGCGTCACCCAGCTGGGAGTCGCGCAGGCGGCTCACGGCGTCGTATTCGTACAGACCCTGCTGCGCCTTGGTGGTCGACTTGATGTGCCACTGCAGCAGCGGCATGCCCAGGGCCTCGGATACTTCCTCGGCCAGCATCGTCTTGCCGGTGCCCGGTTCGCCCTTGACCAGCAGGGGGCGCTTGAGCGTGATGGCAGCATTGACCGACAGCATCAGGTCCTGCGTGGCGACGTAATTCTTGGTGCCCTGGAATTTCATGGTGTTCGCAGTGGAAGGCAAGGCCGGGGGGCGCCTCGCAGGTCTCGATCGATATAATGAAAAGGCCTACCCCCCTTCATTTCCCTCTTGATTGTCTCCGCAAAATGAACACATTGCTGTCCACCGTTCTTGCCCTTCTTGTCACGTCGGTGACGGCCTCTGCCGCCCTGGCACAGGAGGTCAAGGGCGACGCCAAGGCAGGCGCCGGCAAGATCGCCAGCTGCATCGGATGCCACGGCATCAAGGGTTACCAGGCCAGCTTTCCCGAGATCTACCGCGTCCCGATGATCTCGGGCCAGAACGCGAAGTACATCAGCGCCTCGATCATCGCCTACCAGAAGGGGGACCGCAGGCACCCGACCATGCGCGGCATTGCCGGCCCCATGACCGAGCAGGACATCGCCGACGTGGCCGCCTACTACGAGGCGAGTGGCCAGCGCGCCGGTGCGGCAGCCCCTGGCAAGGCCCCCGAAGGCAGCGCCAAGGTGATGGCACTGGTGCAAAAGGGTGCCTGCGCGTCCTGCCATGGCGAGAGCTTCAGCAAGCCCATCGACCCGTCCTACCCCAAGATCGCCGGCCAGCATGCCGACTACCTGTTCGTCGCACTCAAGTCCTACAAGACCGAAGGCAATGCCACCTGGGGCCGCAACAACGGCGTGATGGCCGGCATCTCCAAGCAGTTCTCGAATGCAGAACTCAAGGAAATCGCCCGGTACATGGCGTCCATCCCCGGCGAACTGCAGACCGTTCCGCAACCGAGATTCCGCTGAGTTTTCCCGCTGCGCCGCGCGTGGGTGTCAATCCCGCGTGGCGTGCCGTTGCACACAGCCCACGTAGGCTTCACCGTCCGGTGCCCTGCCGGCACGCTGGCTTTCCCAGATCATCTGTCCCAGGCAATCCATCACCTCATGGTGTGCGTCATGCAGCGAGTTGCGCCGGTGGCTCAGCAGTTCCACCGCCTGGCGGATGCCCCGGGGCTGGTCGATCGAGCATTGTTCGCTGATCGACAGATGCATGGACAGGTGCAGGAACGGGTTGGTCCGGCCTTCTGCCACCTGGCCCAAGCCGCGTAGAGCGCCCTCCTGGTCGGACAGTTCGGCATGGAATTCGGGGTGCTCGGCAATCCACCCGCTGGCGAGGGTCTCGATCGCCTCCAGCGGCTTCCCCTCGCGCGCCTTGGCGAATACCTGGCAGAAGAATCGGCGCACATCAGCCTGGGACGGTTGCATCAGCATGGCGCGATTGTGCCTGCGACGCCTTGGTAAAGTCGGCTCCTCGCCCCATCACAGTTGACCATGACCTCACACGCCTTTATCTGCGACGCCGTCCGCACCCCCTTCGGCCGTTATGCCGGCGCACTCAGCAGCGTGCGCACCGACGACCTGGCGGCCATTCCGCTGAAGGCCTTGATGGCGCGCAACTCCGCGGTCGACTGGCAGGCCGTCAGCGACGTGATCTTCGGCTGCGCCAACCAGGCTGGTGAAGACAACCGCAATGTGGCCCACATGGCCAGCCTGCTGGCCGGGCTGCCGCTGGAGGTGACCGGCGCCACCATCAACCGGCTGTGCGGTTCCGGCCTGGATGCAGTGGGTACGGCGGCGCGCGCCATCCGCGCTGGCGAGGCCGGCCTGATGATTGCGGGCGGCGTGGAGAGCATGAGCCGCGCCCCGTTCGTGATGCCCAAGATGGATACGGCCTTCGGCCGTACAAACGCGGTGTACGACACCACCATCGGCTGGCGTTTCGTGAACCGGCTGATGAAGGAGAAGTACGGCGTCGATGCCATGCCGGAGACAGCGGAAAACGTTGCCGCCGAATACAGGATCGAGCGCGAGGCGCAGGACCGCATGGCGCTCGCCAGCCAGCGCAAGGCGGTGGCGGCGCAGCAGGCCGGTTTCTTCGACGCCGAGATCACGCCCGTCACCGTCCCCCAGAAAAAAGGCGAGGCGGTGCTGGTCACCCGTGACGAACACCCCCGCGAAACCAGCCTGGAGGCCCTGTCCCGTCTCAAGGGTGTGGTTCGGCCGGACGGCTCGGTGACGGCGGGCAATGCCAGTGGCGTCAACGACGGTGCCTGCGCCTTGCTTCTGGCCGACGAAGCCAGCGCCGCGCGGCATGGCCTGACCCCACGGGCGCGGGTGGTGGGCATGGCGTGCGCCGGTGTTCCACCGCGGGTGATGGGCATCGGGCCGGCTCCGGCCACCCGCAAGGTGCTGGCCCTCACGGGCTTGCGCCTGGAACAGATGGACGTGATCGAACTCAACGAAGCCTTTGCGGCCCAGGGCCTGGCGGTGTTGCGCCTTCTGGGCCTGCAGGACGATGACCCGCGTGTCAATCCGAATGGCGGCGCGATCGCGCTTGGCCATCCGCTGGGGGCCTCGGGCGCGCGCCTTGCCACCACGGCGACCAACCAGCTGGTGCGCACCGGTGGGCGGTATGCGCTGTGCACGATGTGCATTGGTGTGGGCCAGGGCATCGCCCTGGTGCTGGAGCGGGTTTGACGCGATCCGGCGACCTCTCGGTGCGACGGCTGGGCCCTGACGATGCAGCCCGTTACCAGGAACTGCGGCTGCGCGGCCTGGAAGAACACCCCGAAGCCTTCACCTCCAGCGCGCAGGAGGAACGCGCCCGCCCCCTGCAATGGGCGCAGGAGCGGCTGCGGCCTGATGCCAAGCGGCCGCATGACCTGTTTCTGGGGGCTTATCGCGCCGACACGCTGCTGGGGATCGTCGGGCTGCAGGGTCGCTGCCGCCCCAAGGAGCGCCACAGCGCCACAGTCGTCGGCATGTACGTCGTCCCCGAGGTGTCCGGCCAGGGTGTCGGGCGGGCTCTGATGCAGGCGCTGCCATTACGCTGACCGCGGGCCGCTGTCTTGATCACCGACCCCCATTTTTACGCCGTGACGGTTCCCGCGGTACTGCTCCTTGGCGTGAGCAAGAGCGGATTCGGCGCCGGATTTGGCTCCCTGGCTGTGCCGATGATGGCGCTGGCGGTCAGCGTGCCGCAGGCCGCAGCCATCCTGATGCCGGTGCTGCTGGTCATGGACCTGCTGGGGATGGCCGCATTCCGAAAGGACTTCGATCTGCAGCTGTTGCGGTTTCTGGTTCCGTTCGGTCTGCTGGGCATCGTCATCGGCGCCTTGCTGTTCAAGGTGCTCGACGCGCGTGTGGTTGCCGGCATCGTGGGCGTGTTCACACTGCTGTTCCTTGCGCAGCGGCTGCTGTTCCCGCCCCGCCCGGACAGCGTGGCGCCGCCGCGCTGGATCGGCGCCATCCTCACGGCCACCTCGGGTTTCACCAGCTTCATTGCCCATGCCGGCGGGCCGCCGATCAATGCCTACGTGATCCCGATGCGCCTGTCGCCCGTGCGGTTCACGGCGACGATGGCGTTCTTCTTCTTCGTGATCAACCTGGCCAAGTGGATACCGTATGGCTGGCTGGGTCTGCTCGACTTCGAGAACATGAGCACCGCGCTGGTGCTGCTGCCGATTGCGCCCATCGGCGTCTGGGTGGGGGTGAGGCTGGCGCGCCGCATCCAGCCGGTCCTGTTCTACCGGCTGGTCTACCTGGGCATGTTCCTGACCGGCTCCAAGCTGGTGTGGGACGCGGTGCACTGACGCCCTGTTCGGCTTGTCATGCCGCTAACATAGGGCCAACCCGGTTCCAAAGGAGCGCACCATGCCTGTGATCGTCGTCGCCAACCCCAAGGGTGGTGTCGGGAAGTCCACACTGAGCACCAACATCGCTGGTTATTTCGCCTCCAGAGGCCATGCGGTCATGCTCGGGGACGCGGACCGGCAGCAGTCCTCGCGCCTGTGGCTCGGCCTGCGGCCGGCGGCGGCGCGGCCGATCGGCACCTGGGACATCAGTGCCGACCTGATCGCCAAGCCGCCCAAGGGAACGACCCATGTGGTGCTCGACACGCCGGCCGGCCTGCACGGCTGGCGCTTCAACGATGTGCTCAAGATGGCCGACAAGGTCATTGTTCCGTTGCAGCCCAGCGTTTTCGATATCTTTGCCACCCGCGCGTTCCTGGACGAACTGGCCCGCAACAAGCACAGTGACAGGTTCCAGGTGGCGCTGGTGGGCATGCGGGTCGATGCCCGCACGCTGGCCTCGGGCAAGCTGCAGGAGTTCGTGGATGCGTTGCCGGTCCCGATGCTGAGCAGCCTGCGTGACACGCAGAACTACGTGCATCTCGCGGCCCACGGGCTGAGCTTGTTCGATGTGGCCCCCGGTCGTGTCGAGAAGGACCTGGAACAGTGGCAGCCGATCTGCCGCTGGCTCGAAACCTGAAGGAGCACCATGAAAACCTTTGAAACGCTTGTCGAGTTGTCCTCTCTGGTGGGGCAGGAAGTGGCCATGAGCGAGTGGCTCACCATCACGCAGGAGCAGATCAACCTGTTTGCGCAAGCCACCGGCGATCACCAATGGATCCATGTCGACGAGGAGCGCGCCCGGGCTGGCCCGTTCGGCGGGACGATCGCGCACGGCTTGTTGACACTGTCGCTGATTCCCCAGTTCTTCCAGACTGCGATCACCATCCGGGAGGTCGGGATGGGGATCAACTATGGCTTGAACAAGGTGCGCTTCACGGCGCCGGTGCCGGTGGGCAGCAGGCTGCGTGCCCGGCTGAAGCTGCTGAGCTCGGAGCCGATCGACAACCGGGGCCGGCAGATGGTCTGGGAGGTGGTGGTCGAGCGGGAAGGGTCCGCCAAGCCGGTGTGTGTGGCGGAGTCGATTGCGCGCCGCTACCCCTGAGGCGCACCGAAGCCGTTCTGGCGCCAGGCCTCGAACACCGTGACAGCCACGGCATTGGACAGGTTCAGACTGCGCTGGCCGTCGCGCATCGGCAGGCGCACCCATTGGTCGGGTGCGATCGCCGCCCGCACCGCTTCCGGCAGGCCACGGGACTCGGAACCGAACACCAGCCAGTCGCCGGGCCGGTAGTCCTGCGCATACGCGCTGTGCAGGGCGCGGGTGGTCAATGCGAACAGGCGCGTCGGGTCCGGCCGCTCGCCATCGATGAAGGCGGCCCACCCGGCATGGCGGCGCACGGTGGCGTACTCGTGGTAGTCGAGCCCGGCGCGGCGCATGTGCTTGTCGTCCATCGAGAAACCGAGCGGTTCGATCAGGTGCAGGTCACAGCCGGTGTTGGCGGCGAGGCGGATCACATTGCCGGTGTTGGGGGGGATCTCCGGTTCGACCAGAACGATATGAAACATGGGCTTGCAGAGGGAATCAGCACGCGATTGTCGGCGCCTGCTCTCCGAAGGCGGGTGACAACTCGGCACGGGTCAGCACCAGCGCGCTCACCCGGGTTGCGCCGGCCATGCGCAGGGCCCGGGCAGCGGCGTGCAGCGACGCGCCGCTGGTCATGACATCGTCAACCAGCACCAGATGCCTGCCGCCGGCCGCGTCGACCCGCAGCGGGTCCACGGCAAACGCATGGCGCAGATTGGCCTGACGTTCCGCGCGCGACAGCGCGGTCTGGGGCCGGGTGTCGCGCAGACGCAGGAGCAACCCGGCGTCGGTCTTGGTGGCGCCGAGCTGGTGGCAGATTTCCAGCGCCTGGTTGAAGCCGCGCTGGCGCAGCCGCTGATCGGCAAGCGGCATGGGAATCAGCAGGTCGGCCGCATCCACCAGGGGCTCGACCCAGGGGACACTGCGCATCAGCTGGGCGAACGCCTGCGCCCAACCGGGTTGATCGCGAAACTTGAACTCCGTTACCAGCCGTGACCACGGATAGGCATAGGGAAGGGCGGCCACACAGGCGTCCAGCGGTGGCGGATCCAGCACGCATGCACCACATTGCCGGATGTCCGGCGCCAACGGCATCGCGCAGGTGTGGCAACGGTGGCGGGGTTGCGCGAAGCGCTCGACACATGCATCGCAGACCGGTTGGGCCGGCCAGGCATGGCAAACCGCGCACTGGCTTGGCACCCGGCCGGGCAGCCCCTGGAGCAATTGTCGGAACATGGAGTCAATATACTCGCCGGGCTCCGATCCGCGAACCATGTCTGCCGAACTCCCCCCCACCCTGGACCCTGTGGCGGCTCTGCGCTGGAGCCGGCGCGTGCCGACGGGGTCCGCCTGGCTGCACGAGGAGGTAGGCCGACGCATGGAAGATCGCCTGCAGTGGATCAAGCGCAAGCCGGAGTCCTGGGCGCACTGGGAGCCCGTGCAGGGCGGGCTGGGTGTCCATGCCGCCTTGGCGCAGCGTTATCCCGATGCCCGCTGCCTCGTGGTCGAACCCCTGGCGCCGCGGCGGGCAGTGGCCGAGCGCGCCCTGCATCGGCCCTGGTGGAGCCCGGCGCGGTGGAACGCCTCTCCGCTGCAATTCCAGGCGCCCGGCGAGGGGGAGGTACAGATGGTCTGGGCGAACATGGCGCTCCACATGGCGGCAGACCCGCAGGCCCTGTTGCGAAGCTGGCACCGGGCACTGGCCCCCGAGGGGTTCCTGATGTTTTCCTGTCTGGGGCCTGACACCTTGCGCAGCGTGCGCGACGCCTGGCACCGTGCGGGCTGGCCGGAGCCTGCACACGCATTCACCGACATGCACGACTGGGGCGACATGCTCGTGAACACCGGTTTCGCCGAGCCAGTAATGGACATGGAGCGCATTACGCTCACGTTTTCCAGCCCGCAGCGCGCGCTGTCGGAACTTCGCCAGCTGGGTCGCAACCTGCACGTGGCGCGGTTTCGGGGTTTGCGCGGGCGTCAATGGCACCGACAGGCACTCGCGGCGCTCGCCCCGATGGCGTCCGACAGCGGCTCGGACGTTGCGCTCGAGTTCGAAGTCATCTACGGTCACGCACTCAAGGCGCCTCCCCGCCTCGACATCCAGCCAGAAACCCAGCTGTCGCTGGAGGAGATGCGCCGGGTGTTGCGCCAGGGACGGGCCCTGTCAGGGTCTTCACAATGACCCTGATGCGCCTTCCGCGCACGTCAGATGCCTGGGAGGGTCGGCTACAATTCCGCACAGTTGGATCGAGGGCATTTCCCCGGTGTGCTTGGCGTGCCAGTGATGGCTCGCACAGTGTTGGAATGGCATAAGGCGTGTCGAACCCTGTTTTTCGCTTCGCGACAGTGCACGGCCAGAACATTCAGTGGTTCTTGCGGCGCAACTGCTCGGTGTCACCCCGGCAACTGGGCTGGATGTATCTGTCCCTGTGTGCGGTATCGCTGGCCATCGGCACAGTGTTCTGGTTTCAGGGCGCCAAGCTGGTTCTGCCGTTTGCCTGGATCGAGCTGGTTGCCGTGGGCATTGCCTTTGCGGCCTATGCCCGGCATGCCACGGATGGCGAGACGATCCGTCTGGCCGGCGGGCAACTGGTGGTTGAACTGGAAACCGGTGGCCGGCTGCAGCGGGCAGAGTTTCGACGTGACTGGGTCCGCGTGGAGCCGGGAGCGGCGGACAGCTCGTTGATCGAACTGTCGGCGCATGGCATGAAGGTGCAGGTAGGCCGTTTTGTCCGGCCTGAGCTGCGTCCCGCCCTGGCCAGCGAGATCCGGATGGCTCTGCGGTCTGCGTGACCGCCGGACGGACGGCGCTCCTGCGAGTGATTGGTATTGAGAGGCAATTGAGAAGTGAACATGATGAAGAGCATTTTGGGCAAATTGGCCACCCCCATGCTGGCAACCGCTGCCTGGGCTGGTTCGGCGGTCTTCTCCGCGGTCCATGCCGTCAACGACCTTCCCGGTGGTCCGGCCGTCAACCAGCTCAATCTGCACCCGCCGGTCACCAAGATCGCCGAGGACCAGGCCTGGCTGCACTGGTTCATGCTGATCATCTGCACCGTCATCTTTGTGGCCGTGTTCGCGGTGATGTTCTATTCCATCTGGAAGCACCGCAAGTCGGTGGGCCACAAGGCGGCCTCCTTCCATGAGTCGGTCACCGTCGAGATCGTCTGGACGGTCATCCCGTTCATCATCGTGATCCTGATGGCGCTGCCTGCGACCAAGGTCATCGTGGCCATGAAGGACACGACCAATGCCGACATCACCATCAAGGCCACCGGCATGCAGTGGAAGTGGGGCTATGACTACCTCAAGGGCGAGGGTGAGGGCATCGGGTTCATTTCTTCGCTGGATCCGCTGCACCGCATGATGTCCGACGCGGGCGGTCCGAAGGCGGGAGAGCCGGTCGACAACTACCTGCTCAAGGTCGACAATGCGCTGGTGGTTCCGGTCGACAAGAAGATCCGCATCATCACCACTGCCACCGACGTGATCCATGCCTTCATGGTGCCTGCCTTCGGCATCAAGCAAGATGCCATTCCCGGCTTTGTACGCGACACATGGTTCCGCGCCGAGAAGATTGGCGATTACTACGGGCAGTGTGCCGAACTGTGTGGCAAGGAGCATGCCTACATGCCGATCCACGTGAAGGTGCTGTCCGCACCGGACTACACCAAGTGGGTCGAGGGCGAGATGAAGAAGATGGCCGCCAAGGCAGATGATCCGTCGAAGGTCTGGGCCCTCGAAGACATCACCAAGCGGGGCGAGAAGGTGTACGCAGCCAACTGCGTCGCCTGCCATCAGGCCAGTGGCAAGGGCGCAGGCCCCATCAAGGCGCTGGACGGCTCCGCCATCGTTCTGGATGCCGACAAGAGCAAGCAGATTGGGATCATGCTCAACGGTGCGGCGAACGGTGCGATGCCCGCCTGGAAGACCCTCAGCGATACCGACATCGCTGCCGTGATCACCTACACCAGGAACAACTGGTCCAACAAGACGGGCCAGGTGGTCCAGCCAGCCGAGATCCTGGCGGCGCGCAAGTAGTCGCCGCAGGGTCGCCTTGACAAGTCAGATACCGATCGAGCAAAGAGAAGGAAATCAGGATGAGTGCAGTACTGGACCACCATGGCCACGCGCATGACGACCACCACGACCACCACGCCCCTACCGGCTGGCGGCGCTGGGTGCTGGCGACCAACCACAAGGACATCGGCACGCTGTACCTGCTGTTCAGCCTGGCCATGCTCATGGTCGGTGGGCTGCTGGCACTGCTGATCCGCGCAGAGCTGTTCCAGCCGGGTCTGCAGGTCGTCAATCCGGAGTTGTTCAACCAACTCACGACCATGCACGGGCTGATCATGGTGTTCGGTGCCATCATGCCGGGCTTCGTGGGCTTCGCGAACTGGATGATCCCGCTGCAGATCGGCGCGTCCGACATGGCGTTTGCGCGCATGAACAACTTCAGCTTCTGGCTGCTGATCCCGGCCTCCCTGCTGCTGGTGGGGTCCTTCTTCATGCCCGGCGGTGCGCCGGCGGCAGGCTGGACGCTCTATGCCCCGCTGACCCTGCAGATGGGCCCCAGCATGGACGCCGGCATCTTCGCCATGCACATCATGGGCGCGAGTTCCATCATGGGCTCGATCAACATCATCGTCACCATCCTGAACATGCGCGCACCCGGCATGACCCTGATGAAGATGCCGATGTTCGTGTGGACCTGGCTCATCACCGCCTACCTGCTGATCGCCGTGATGCCCGTGCTGGCAGGCGCGATCACGATGACCCTGACGGATCGCCATTTCGGCACCAGCTTCTTCAACCCCGCCGGCGGCGGTGACCCGGTGATGTACCAGCACATCTTCTGGTTCTTCGGCCACCCCGAGGTCTACATCATGATCTTGCCGGCCTTCGGCATCATCAGCCAGATCGTGCCGGCGTTTTCCCGCAAGCGCCTGTTCGGTTATGCCTCGATGGTGTATGCCACCTCCAGCATCGCCATCCTGAGCTTCGTGGTCTGGGCGCACCATATGTTCACCACGGGCATGCCGGTGACGGGGCAGCTGTTCTTCATGTACTCCACGATGCTGATTGCCGTGCCGACCGCCGTGAAGATCTTCAACTGGATCGCCACCATGTGGCGCGGTTCGATGACCTTCGAGACACCGATGCTGTTCTCGGTCGGCTTCATCTTCGTCTTCACGATGGGCGGGTTCACCGGCCTGATCCTGGCCATGGCACCCATCGACATCCAGTTGCAGGACACCTACTACGTGGTGGCGCACTTCCACTATGTGCTGGTGGCAGGCTCGCTGTATGCCATGTTTGCGGGCTTCTACTACTGGTGCCCGAAGTGGACGGGTGTGATGTACAGCGAAACCCGCGGCAAGATCCATTTCTGGTGGTCCCTGATCGCTTTCAACATCACCTTCTTCCCGATGCACTTCCTGGGGCTGGCGGGTATGCCGCGGCGCTACGCGGACTACCCTATGCAGTTCACCGATTTCAATGCCATCGCATCGGTGGGTGCATTTGCCTTCGGTCTCGCCCAGGTGTACTTCCTCTTCTTCATCGTTTTGCCGGCCATGATGGGCAAGGGCGAGAAGGCCTCGCCGAAGCCCTGGGAAGGTGCCGAAGGGCTGGAATGGGAGGTGGCGTCGCCGGCCCCGTTCCATACCTTTGAAACTCCGCCGAAGCTCAACGCCGCTGCCAACCGCATCGTGGGCTGAGCCGACAGGTTGCTGAACCATGTCGAGCCCACCAGATTCCAAGAAGGCCAACTTTCGCCTGGCACTGATCCTGGCGTCGGTGGTGGCCGTGTTTTTCCTGGGCTTCGTGCTCAAGATGACTTTGCTGGGCGGCTGAACCATGAACCTGCGCAAACTGCGTGTTGCCAACATGACCATGGCGGGCAAGCTCGTCGTGATCACCATCGCCATGCTCGGGTTCGGATACGCGCTGGGCCCCATCTACACCGCCATCTGCGAGATCACCGGCATCAACATCCTGGCCCTTGGCGAGCGCAACAACACCGGTGTCGATGTCGACAAGGTCGCCAACACCCAGGTGGATCGCAGCCGAACCATCACGGTCGAGTTCGACGCCAATTCCCGCGGCCCCTGGGAGTTCAAGCCAGCCCAGCGCTCGATGCAGGTCCATCCTGGCGAACTGGTGACCGTGATGTACGAGTTCCAGAATGTGCAGAACCGCCGCATGGCGGCCCAGGCCATCCCCAGTTATGCACCCATGCAGGCAGGGGCGCATTTCAACAAGCTGCAGTGTTTCTGTTTCGACCAGTACACGCTGGAGCCCGGTGAAAAGAAGTCCTGGCCGGTGGTTTTCGTGATCGACCCGAAGCTTTCGCGCGACGTGGCCACCATCACGCTGTCGTACACATTCTTCGAGGTGGGCGGCAGCGTGCCTGCCGCACCGCGGCCGACCGCGGCGGTGACTACCGACAATGCCCTCGACGAGCGTTCATGAGCGAGCGCGTCGAGCCCACACCTGTCATGGCGCGCAAGGGGTCGTTCCCGGGCACCGTCAAGGCGGTGTTGTGGTCGTTCGTCGGCCTGCGCAAGGGAAGCGACTTCGAGCAGGACAGTGCCCGGCTCAACCCCGTGCATGTGATCCTGGTGGGTTTCGGTGCCGTGTTCGTTTTTGTGGTGGCGCTGATTGCGCTGGTGAATTGGGTCGTGGCGGCATAGGCGCCCCGGCGCATGGATATCTGGAAGATATGAATCGAGAGCTGGAGAAGAAATGAGTTCAACATCCCATGGCGGTACCCCGTACTATTTTGTTCCATCGCCCTCGAGTTATCCGGCCCTGGCCGCGTTCGGGCTGTTCTTCATGGCATTGGGCGCCGGTCAATGGATCAATGGCGTTGCCTGGGGCCAGTATTCGCTGTATGCCGGTCTGGTGATCCTGCTGGCCGTCCTGTACAAGTGGTTCGGGGCGGCCATCGCCGAAAGCGAGGGCGGCTCCTACGGCCACAAGGTCGACCTTTCCTACCGCTGGAGCATGAGCTGGTTCATCTTCTCGGAGGTGATGTTCTTCGGTGCATTCTTCACCGCGCTGTGGTGGATGCGCGTGCATTCGGTGCCTGCCCTGGGCAGCCTCGAGAACTCCCTGCTCTGGCCCGATTTCAAGGCTGCCTGGCCCAGTTCGGTGCCGGGCGCGACGGCATCGCCTGCCGGCATCGTCGAACCCTTCCGGACCATGGGCCCGTTCTGGTTGCCCACCATCAACACGGCTCTGCTGCTGACCTCCGGTGTCACCCTCACGATCGCGCACCACGCGCTGCAGGCCGGCAACCGCAGCCGCACCATCGCCTTCATGTGGCTGACCGTGCTGCTGGGAACGGTGTTCCTGTTTGTGCAGGGCTACGAATACGTCCATGCCTACAACGACCTGAACCTCAAGCTCTCGTCGGGTGCCTACGGTTCGACGTTCTACATGCTGACCGGCTTCCACGGCTTCCATGTGCTGATCGGAACGCTGATGCTGCTGTTCATCACGCTGCGGCTGAGCAAGGGGCATTTCACGCCCCAGAGGCACTTCGGATTTGAAGGCGCAGCCTGGTACTGGCACTTCGTGGACGTCGTCTGGCTCGGTCTCTACATCCTGGTCTATTGGCTCTGAGGGCAGGTACACAGACGGTCCCGCCGGGCCCTGGCCGCTTCGGGGCGTGTCGCCAGGGACTGTCCTGACCAGGCCGCCGGTTTTGCCGGCGACAGGTGAGGATGCTTACTGCCCGGGGCGAATTCCGGTGGGCTGGATATAGCCCAGTTTCCAGGCCAGCAGCACGCACAGGAACAGCAGGATCGAGAAACCGACGCGGAACGCGAGTGCGCGGGCCATGTGGTTGGTCTTGGCCTTGCCATTGCGACCGTCCTGCATCATGAAGTACAAGGCGGCTCCCAGGCTGCCGATGATCGCGACGAACGCAATGAGGACGAGATATACCATGGGGGCGATTATCCGGTGACTTCTGCCGCACCCACCGCCAGGTTCTGGGTGGTGACCCTGGCTTCGGTGCTGGGTATTGCGATTGCGCTCATGCTGGGTTTCTGGCAGCTGTCGCGTGCCGCGCAGAAGATCGCCCTGCAGGAAACCATGGATGCGCGTCGGAACATGCCCGCCCTCGATGGCGTCGCCATGCGGGATGCGGAACTGCTCCAGGCCAACCTGTACCGGCCGATCGCGCTGCGTGGGAGCTGGCTGGGACAGCACACCGTGTACCTCGACAACCGCCAGATGCAGGGCCGACCCGGGTTTTTTGTGCTGACCCCGTTGCTGCTGGAGCACTCCGATCTGGCGGTGATCGTGCAGCGGGGTTGGGTCCCGCGCAATTTCGTGGACCGTGCCAAGGTGCCGGAGGTGCCCACACCTGCCGGTGTGGTGCAGGTACAGGGCAGAATCGCCCCGCCACCGGGCAAGCTTTACGAGTTTGCGGCCTCGCCCTTGGGCCCGATCCGGCAAAATCTGGACGTGCAACAGTATTCAGGCGAACTGGGGCGGAGTCTGGCGGCCGTGTCCGTGCTGCAGACCGACCCGCCCGCCGAGGGCCTGAGCCGGGATTGGCCCAGCGTCAATCTTGGTGTCGAGAAGCACTACGGGTACGCCTTTCAATGGTTTGCGCTGGGTGGGCTGATTGCACTTCTATATGGCTGGTTTCAAATTGTCAAACGCTTCATCCTCCCCCGCTAGCACTGCTGGCCAGCCGCCGGTCGACGAACCGCTGGGTCTGACGGTCCACTCGCTGCCCGATGCCACTGCAGCGGCGCGCGAGGCTGCCGATCCACGGCGCGTTGTCTCCGGGCGCTGGAAGATGCTGCTGGTGCTGGCCGTGTGTGCTGCGCCGGTCATCGCTTCCTACTTCACCTACTACGTCATCCGGCCGGAGTCCCGGCGCGTCTTTGGTGAACTGATAGACCCCCAGCGTCCCCTGCCGGACATCGCCGCGACCCGTCTGGATGGCACGCCGGACAACCTGTTGAAGCAACGCGGCCAGTGGCTGCTGGTGAGCGTGGCGGGTGGTGCCTGCGACGCGGTTTGCCAGCAGCACCTGTACCTGCAGCGCCAGGTGCGCGAAGGTCTGGGGCGCGAGAAAGACCGTCTGGACAGGGTCTGGCTGGTCAACGATACAGCCGCAATCCCGCAGGCCTTGCTCCCGGCCCTGAAGGACGCGACCGTGCTGCGGGTGGACGCCGCCGCGTTGTCGCGCTGGCTGGTCGCGGGCCAGGGACGTCGCCTGGACGAGCATCTCTACCTGGTCGACCCGCTGGGCAACTGGATGATGCGTTTTCCACCGGCGCTGGACAATGCCGGCGCCGCGCGCGCCAAGCGGGACCTGGAGCGTGTCCTGCGCGCCACGTCTTCCTGGGATACGCCCGGACGGCAGTCCGCACCATGAACTCTGCCGGTGTTGCTCCCGTCGACTTCGCGCCGCTGGCGCAGATGCTGCTGGTCGGCGCCATGATCGCCGGCCTGGCATGGGGATGGGTCTGGATGCGCCGGCGCAGTGATGCAGCCTGGTCCTGGTCGCAGAAACTGACGGTGCTCACCCTGGTGCTGACCTTCGATCTGGTGGTGTTCGGCGCGTTCACCCGGCTCAGCGACTCCGGTCTGGGCTGCCCGGACTGGCCGGGCTGTTACGGGCACGCGAGCCCGGTGGGAGCAAAGGCCCATATCCAGGCGGCCGAGGCTGCCATGCCGACGGGGCCGGTCACCCACAGCAAGGCCTGGATCGAGATGCTGCACCGGTACCTGGCCACTGGTGTGGGGGCGTTGATCCTGGTCCTGGCGGTCGGCAGCTGGCGGGAACGCGCAGTGGGGGGGCGTGTGCGCCCCGCACTGGAGCGCTGGTGGCCGACGCTGACGCTGGTGTGGGTCTGCGTGCAGGGCGCGTTTGGTGCCTGGACGGTCACCATGAAGCTGAAACCGGCCATCGTCACGCTCCATCTGCTGGGGGGCCTTTTGCTGCTGGCCATGTTGTGCGTGCAGGCTGCGCACCAGTCCCGCCGCCTGGGACAGGCGATGCCTGTGCGTCTGGACCGTTCCACCACCTTGCTGCTGCGGGTGGTGGGTGGCCTGTTGCTGGTTCAGCTGGCGCTCGGTGGCTGGGTCAGCACGAACTACGCGGTGCTTGCCTGCTCCGATTTTCCCCAGTGCCAGGGCAGCTGGTGGCCGGAAATGCGCTTTGACCAGGGATTCCAGATCTGGCGCGCCCTGGGCATGACGCCAGAGGGGGATCCGATCAGCTTCGCCGCCTTGACGGCCATCCACTACACCCACCGATTGATGGCGGTGGTGGTGCTGCTCGCGATGGCCTGGCTGGTCTGGCGACTGCGGGCCGTGGCGCCCCTGGCGCGCCAGGGGCGCTGGCTGGGTTGGCTCGCGCTGCTGCAGCTCGGCAGTGGCATGGGCAACGTCATCCTGGGCTGGCCGCTGCTGGCAGCCTTGATGCACACTGCCGGCGCGGCCGGCATGGTGATGGTGCTCACCTGGACCATGGCCCGAACGTCCCGCGCCGCCGTGGCCGGAATTTCCTGCCCGGTGCATGCACCGACCTCCGGAGTATCGGCATGACCGAAAACGCGTCGGTGCTGCCGCATCCCCACTGGCTGACCCTGGTGCGCCAGTTCTATGTGCTGACCAAGCCGCGGGTGGTGCAGCTGATTGTTTTCTGTGCCCTGATCGGCATGGTGCTGGCCATTCCCGGGGTGCCGTCCTGGCCCGCCGTGCGCCTGGTGCTGGTCGCGTGCGCGGGCATCTGGCTGGTGGCTGCCGCCGCCGCCGCCTTCAACTGCATCGTCGAACAGAGCATCGATGCGAAGATGAAGCGCACGGCATGGCGGCCGACTGCGCGCGGGCAGCTGGGCAACGGCCATACCCTGCTGTTTTCCGCAATCCTGTGTCTGGCAGGCTCGGCATTGTTGTATTGGTGGGTCAATCCGCTGACCATGTGGCTCACCTTCGCCACCTTTGTCGGTTATGCGGTTGTCTACACCGTGGTGCTCAAGCCCCTGACGCCGCAGAACATCGTGATCGGCGGTGCCTCCGGTGCGATGCCGCCGGTGCTCGGCTGGGCCGCCATCACGGGGGATGTCGGGCCGGAGGCGCTGATTCTCTTCCTGATCATCTTCCTGTGGACCCCGCCGCATTTCTGGGCGCTGGCACTCTACCGGGTGGAGGACTACCGCAAATCCGGTCTGCCGATGCTGCCGGTCACGCACGGCAGCGAGTTCACGCGCCTGCAGATCCTGCTCTACACCGGCGTGTTGTTCGCCGCCTGCCTGCTGCCGTTTGTGTACGGTATGAGCTCCTGGCTGTACCTGGCGGCTGCGGTGGTGCTCAGCGTGGGTTTCTGCCTGTATGCGTTCTGGCTCTGGCGCGACTACTCGGATGCGCTGGCGCGCAAGACCTTCCGTTATTCCCTGTGGCATCTGAGCCTGCTGTTTGCAGCCCTGTTGCTCGACCACTACCTGTTGTGAGTTGACATCCAACGCTTCCGAGGTTCAAGCCCCATGAAAAGACGAAACCTGTTGTCGCTGTCAGTGGCACTGCTGGCTGCCGGTGGCATGTTGCCCCTGGCGGGTTGCTCGGACAAGGCTCCGTCCTTCGTGTCCATCGACATCACCGGCGCCGATTACGCGCGCGACTTCAGCCTGGTGGACCACAACGGACAGACACGCAGCATCAAGGATTTTGCGGGCAAGGTGGTGGTGGTGTTCTTCGGTTTTACCCAGTGCCCGGACGTCTGTCCCACCGCCATGTCGGAGCTGGCAGAGATACGCAAGCTGCTGGGTGCCGACGGCGAGCGCCTGCAGGGCATCTTCATCACGGTGGACCCGGAACGGGACACGCCGGAGGTTCTCAAGGCCTACATGGCGAACTTCGATCCGTCGTTCCTGGCGCTGCGCCCGTCCTCGCCGGAGCAACTGGCCGCCCTGGCGAAGGACTTCAAGGCCTATTACAAGAAGGTCGAAGGCCGCACGCCCACAAGCTACACCATGGACCATTCGGCCGGCAGCTATGTGTTCGACCCCCAGGGGCGCATTCGCCTCTTCACGCGACATGGCATGGGCGCCCAGGCGCTGGCCGGTGATCTCCGCCAGTTGCTGAAGCCCGCTGGCTGAGGCGCCGCCGCCGGCCTGACGCCGCGGCAGGGCGCAGGTCAGGCGTAGCTGGCGAGCGCCTTTTTCATCTTCTTCATGGCCGCCACCTCGATCTGGCGGATGCGCTCGGCGCTTACGCCGTACTCGTCGGCCAGGTCATGCAGCGTCATGCCGCCGGAGCTGTCGTCGTTGACCTTGAGCCAGCGCTCTTCGACGATGCGACGGCTGCGAGGGTCCAGGGCGTCGAGGGCGGTGGCGATGCCGTCCGAGGCGAGCACATCGCGCTGGCGCGCCTCGATCATGGCCGTCGGCTCGTGGTTGCTGTCGGTGAGGTAGGTGATCGGGCCGAAAGACTCGTCGCCGTCGTCCGACGGGCTCGGGTCGAGCAGCACATCACCGCCGGCCAGCCGGGTTTCCATCTCGATCACTTCCTCGCGCTTGACGTGCAGTTCCTGCGCCATCGCATCGATCTGTGCGTCGTTCAGGGTATCGCGGTGGGTGCCGGCATCGGCCGCAGCGTCCTCGGACTTGAAGCGCTGCTTCATCGAGCGCAGGTTGAAGAACAGCTTGCGCTGGGCCTTGGTGGTGGCCACCTTGACCATGCGCCAGTTCTTCAGGATGTATTCGTGGATCTCCGCCTTGATCCAGTGCAGTGCGTAGCTGACAAGGCGCACGCCCTGGTCCGGGTCGAAACGCTTCACTGCCTTCATCAGGCCGACATTGCCCTCCTGGATCAGGTCGCCGTGCGGCAGCCCGTAACCCAGGTACTGGCGCGACACGGAGACCACCAGGCGCAAGTGAGAGAGCACCAACTTGCCGGCAGCTTCCAGGTCCTGGTGGTCCCGGAACTTGCGGGCGTATTCCTGCTCCTGCTCCAGGGTGAGCATGGGCAGGCGGTTGGCCGCGGATATGTAGGCGTCCAGATTGCCCAGTGCAGGAACCATGGCCCACGGACTGGTGACCGCGAGCGCCGAACCGGAAGCTGCTGTGTGAACCATCATGCCTGTACTCCTTGAATGGCTGAATGTTAGCACTCTCTTGGAGTGAGTGCTAAGCCATTGGTTCCCTGCAGGCAACAGGGAAAGCCTGGGGTGATCCAGATCAATTTTCCGGCTTCACCCCGCCACCGACACCTGCGCCAGGCCGGCATCCACGATCAGGTTCTGCCCGGTGATGCCGTCGCTGTCGTCACTGGCCAGGAACAGGGTGGAGCGCGCCACATGGGTGGAGTCCAGCCGGAACTTCAGGCATTGCAGGTCGATGAACTTCTGGTCTTCTTCGGGGTTGCGCCAGAGCTGGGTCTGGCGCTCGGTCACGATGGCGCCCGGCACCAGGGCGTTCACGCGGATGCCCGCCTCGCCGAGTTCACGCGCCAGGGTGCGGGTCATGCCCGAGATGGCGGCCTTGCTGGCGGTGTAACCGATCAGGTTCGGGCGCCCGCGCATCCAGCTGATCGAGCCCATGTTGATGATGCTGCCGCCCAGGGCCGCCGCGCGCAGCTGGCGCGCCACGCTCTGGGTGGCGAAGACCTGGTGGCGCAGGTTGATGGCCAGGCAGTTGTCCCAGTACTCCGGGGTCAGGTCATCCAGGGCGTGCCGGTCGTCGCGCCCGGCATTGTTGACCAGGACCCGGATCGGGCCGCATTGCGCCGCCACCCGCTCCAGCAGCGCCTGCAGGGCTGGAATGTCGCGCACATCGCAGGCTTCGTAATACGGTCTGGACAGGCCCTGGGCGGTGATCTCGGCGATCAGCGCGTCGCCGCCGTCTGGCCTTGTGCCGCAGAAGGCCACTTGGCTGCCCTGGGCCGCAAATGCGCGCACCAGTTCGGCGCCGATGCCCGACGACCCGCCCGATATGAAAACCGTGCGCCCGCGCAGCGAGGGATAGGTGGTGTAGAGCATGGCCTACCAGCCCGCCGGAAGGACATCCGCCATGGCCACGACGCTGTGGGTGTCGATGCTCCGGTGGGCGGCAATGCCGGTGGCCACGGCGCGCAGGCCTTCCTCCAGCGTGATCTCGGGGGGCAGGCCGTGCCGGATCGCATGGGCGAATTTGACGTGTTCGACGTAGGAGGCGCCGAAGTGGTTGCCCATGTACTTGATGCTGGTGTCCCACACCCTGCGCACCGACACCCCCTTGCCGCTGTCGGCCGACTGGCCCCAGACCTTGCGCGTGCCCCAGTCTTCGCGCCGGCCATACCGCAGCGTCATCGACGGCAACAGGGATTCGAGCTTGCCTTCGTCGCCCACCACGATGATCTGTTCGTTGTCGACCGAGTTCTCGGCAAACATGCACAGGTCGAGCATGGCGCGCGCACCGCTGGGGTACTCCACCACTACATAGGCGCTGTCCAGGATGTCGGGGGTGCGGCCACCATAGGATTCATCGAGGTGGTTGACCCGTTGCGCGCCGGACGCAAACACCGACACCGGCCGCTCGCCCAGCACCAGGTCCATCAGGTTGAAGTAATGGCAGCATTTCTCGACCAGCGTCCCGCCGGTGTTGGCCGAAAAGCGGTTCCAGTCGTCCACCTTGGGGTAGAAGGGCTCGCGGTGTTCGCGGATGGCCACCTGGTGGATACGCCCCACCGCGCCGGCCTGTGCCATGCGCAGCATCTCGGCCACCGGCGGCATGTAGCGGTATTCCTGGGCCACCCAGACCAGCGGCTTGCGGCCCTGGGCCTGCTGGACCAGTTCCAGGCAGTCCGCGATGCGTGTGCACAGCGGCTTTTCGATCAGGATGTGCGCATCGGTGGCCAGCGCATGGCGCAACACGTCGATATGGGTGTGGTTGGGCGTCGAGATCACCAGTGCGTCGAAGCCGCCCTGGGCCAGCAGGTCCTGGTAGTTGTCGAAGGCCCGCGCAGGCCCCGGGATCAGCGCCTGGGCCGCCGCCCGGCTGGTGGCGTTCGGGTCGGCAATGGCGGTGATTTCCGTGCCATCCAGGGTCTTGATGTTCTCGATGTGTTCGCGGCCCATGCTGCCGCAGCCGATCAAAGCGTAGCGAATCTTCTGGTGCATGTGGGAGCCTGCCTTTCAGTAGCCCTGGGCGTGGTTCTGGATGTCCATGGCCCGGATCGTCGACAGGGTCGCGGCACAGGTGCGCATCATCAGGCCGAGGTCGGAGGCCACGCCGATGTAGTCGAATCCGGCCTTGCGGTAGATCGCGACCGCCTCGGGTGTGCCACCCACGGTGCCGATCGGCTTGCCCAGGGCATGGCAGCGCTGCACGCTGCGGGCCATCACCTCCACCACGGCGGGGTTCAGCAGGTCGCCGACATAGCCCATGGCGCCGCTGAGGTCGCCCGGACCGATGAACAGCGAGTCCACGCCCTCGACCTGCCCGATCGCCTCGAGCTGGTCCATGGCCTGCGGTGTCTCGATCTGCACGATCACCGAGACACCGGCATTGGCGACCTTGAAGTAGTCTTTCACGGTGCCAAAGCGCGAGCCCCGGCTCATCGCCGCCATGCCTCGCACGCCCATGGGCGGGTACTTGCAGGCGGCGACCGCCTTGCGCGCCTCGTCGGCGTTCTGCACGAAGGGAAACAGCAGGGTCTGTGCGCCGGCATCCAGCACCCGCTTGACCATCACCGTGTCGTTCCAGGGCACGCGGGTGACCGGCAGCATGGGGGTGCCCGCCACGGCCTGCAGCATGTGCGCCAGGTCGGCAAGGTCCAGCGGCGTGTGCTCCATGTCGATCACTGCCCAGTCGAAACCGGCGCAGCCCATGGCTTCGGCCACCAGGGGGGACGCCGACATCACGAAACTGCCGACCGGGTAACCGGCGGGCAGGTCGCGCCGGGCCAGCAGGTCGGCGAAGGGATTGTTCATGCGCGCGGCTCCAGTGCTCAGTAGATGACGGGTTCGGGTGTGGGCTGGGTGCCCTGCAGGAAGTCGAAGTCGCAGCCCTCGTGGGCCTGGGTCACATGTGCCTGGTACAGGCGTGTGAAGCCGCGCTGGAACGGCTGGACAGGCGCCGTCCAGGCGGCACGCCGGCGCGCCAGTTCTTCGTCGCTGACCAGCAGTTGCAGCCGGCGCTGCGCCACGTCGAGCGTGATCATGTCGCCGGTGCGCACCAGGGCCAGCGGGCCACCCACCGCGCTCTCGGGCGAGATGTGCAGCACGCAGGTGCCGTAGTGGGTGCCGCTCATGCGCGCGTCACTCAGGCGCAGCATGTCGCGCACGCCGGCCTGCAGCAGCTTGCGCGGGATCGGCAGGTTGCCCCACTCCGGCATGCCGGGCGCCCCCACCGGACCGGCGTTGCGCAGCACGAGGACGGTGTTTTCGTCGCAGTCCAGTTGCGGGTCCGCCATGGCTGCCAGCATCTCGGGCTGGCTGTCGAACACCAGCGCACGGCCGGTGTGCTGCAGCAGCTTCGGCGTTGCGGCGCTGGGCTTGATCACCGCCCCGTGCGGCGCCAGGTTGCCGTGCAGCGTGGCCAGGGCCCCCGCGCTGCTGACGGGGCGCGTGAGCGGGCGGATCACCTCCGGGTCGAGGACCTCGGCGGTGGCGATGTTCTCGCCAATCGTCCGGCCGTTGGCAGTGGATTCGTTGGTCGACAGGACGCTGCGGATCACCTGCATCAGCGCCGGCAGTCCGCCGGCATAGTAGAAGTCCTCCATCAGGCAGTCGCCGCTGGGGAACAGGTTGGCCAGCACCGGCACGCGGCGCGCCATCGCGTCCAGGTCGTCCAGCGTGAGCCGGATGCCGGCCCGGCCTGCCATCGCGATGATGTGCACCGCCGCGTTGGTGGAGCCACCCAGGGCCATCTGCACCGCCATGGCATTGTCGAAGCTGCCGCGCGTCAGCAGGCGGGAGGGCCTGAGGTCTTCCCAGACCATGTCGACGATGCGTTGCCCGCAGTCGGTGGCCATGCGCACATGGGCCGAGTCCATCGCCGGTATCGACGAGGCGCCGGGCAGCGTCAGGCCGAGTGCTTCCACGATGGCGGTCATGGTGGATGCGGTGCCCATGGTGTTGCAGGTGCCGGGAGCGCGCGTCATGCGCGCCTCCAGCCGCTGGATCTCGGCCGCATCGATGTGGCCGGCCTGGTATTCGTCCCAGAACATGCGGGTGTGGGTGCCGGCGCCGACCTTGCGCTCCAAGCCGTTCTTCACCACCCGGTCATTGAGCATCGAGCCGGCCGGGCAGAAGAGCGTGGGAATGTCCATGCTCAGGGATCCCATGACCGTGCCCGGGGTGGTCTTGTCGCAGCCGGCCAGCAGCACAGCGCCGTCGCACGGCAGGCTGCGCAGCAGTTCCTCGACCTCCATGGCCAGGAAGTTGCGGTACAGCATGGTGGTCGGCTTGACCATCACCTCGCCCAGGCTCATGGCCGGCAGTTCCACCGGGAAGCCGCCCGCCAGCAGGATGCCGCGCTTGACGGCCTCGGCCCGTTCCCTCAGGTGGGCATGGCAGGGCGAAAGATCGCTCCAGGTGTTGATGATCGCGACCATGGGCCGCTCCATCAGGTCTTCGCGCCGGAAACCCTGTTGCTGCATGCGCTGTCGGTGCGCGAAGCCGCGCATGCCCTGGTCGGCGAACCAGCGCCGCGAGCGCAGCTCGGCCAGTGTCTTGCGGATCGGCAGGGTCACGGATGTCCTTCCAGGCTGTGCCTTGGCGCTCAGGCCGCCAGGCTGTTGATCTGGGCCAGCAGGGCATCCGGTACCGTGATGCCGGTATCTGCAGCCGCGCGTTGCAGGGCCAGGCGCCGTGCACCCGCCAGGCGGACGCCATCGTCGACCAGCATCTCGGTGATCAGCACTTCCAGGCGGGCATGGTACGCCTCGGTGCCGGCGAGTGCGCCCGGGTCGATCACCAGGAAGGCCTGGCCGATACGCGGCTGGTTGCCTTCATCGACGATGAAGGACGAGGCCTCGAAGCCGAACTGCGCGCCGATCAGCGCCGTCACCAGCAGTTCCACCACCAGCGCCAGCATCGCACCCTTGGGGCTGCTCACCGCGCCGATGGGCAGCATCGAGCCGTGCATGCCGGCCTGCGGGTCGGTGGTGGGTGCGCCGGAGGCGTCGAGCGCCCAGCCCAGGGGGATGGACCGACCTTCCTTGGCCGCAACCATCAGCTTGCCGCGGGCGACTTCGCTCAGCGACAGGTCGATCATCAGCGGCTCGGCGGCGCGCCGCGGGAAGATCGCCGCGACCGGATTGGTACCGAAGATCGGGTGCCGGCCACCCGCAGCAGGCATCGCCGCGGGCGAGTTGGCGAAGGCCAGGCCGACCATGCCCGCGTCGGCCACGGCGCGCAGATGGTCGACCAGCACACCGGCATGGTGGCTGTTGGTCACACCGGCAAAACAGACACCGAGCGAGCGGGCGGTCTGCACCGCAGTGGCCACTGCGAGGTCACAGGCCGGGAAGGCCAGGCCCTGGTGCGCGTCCACCAGGACGGCGGCGCCCTTCTGACGGCTGACCTCGGCCACCGCGGAGCCGATGGCCCGGCCATTGCGCAGGTGGGTCGCATACTGGGGCACCCGGCTCAGTCCGTGGGAGGCGAGCCCCTGCGACTCGGCAAGTACCAGCGCACGCGCGGTGGATGCCGCCATGGCGGCGTGGGCGCCAGCCCGGGACAGGGCGCGCTCCACCAGCTCCGTGGCCTGGGCCAGGCTGACGCGGGCCATCAGCGCAAGGCCTCCAGCACCTTGGCCGCGATCAGGGTCGACACCCGGTCGTTGGATTCGGAGCTCACGCCCGAGATATGGGGTGTGAGCAGCAGGTTGGGGCAGTCGGCCAGCTCCGGCACGGCCGGCAGCGGCTCGACATCGAAGACGTCGATCGCCGCGCCGCCCAGGTGGCCCGAACGCAGCGCGGCGGCCACCGCCGGCAGGTCGAGGATGGGGCCGCGCGAGGTGTTGATCAGGATCGCCCCGGGCTTCATCGTGGCGATGCGCTGCGCGTCGAACAGGCCCCGCGTGCCATCCACCAGCGGGACGTGCAGGGTGACCACGTCGGCCTGCAGGATCAGGTCCTGCAGGCCGGTGGCCTTGACGCCGCTGTCCTGGAACACCGGTGCGTCGTCGTCGATCATCGCGTCGAAGGCGATCACGTTCATGCCCAGCGAGCTGGCCAGACGGCCGGTCAGCTGGCCGATCGAGCCGAAGCCGATGATGCCCAGGGTCTTGCCGGCGGTCTCACGGCCGCGGTTGCCCAGCGCGTTGCGGGGCCACTTGCCGGCGACCACCTCAGCCGTCGAGGCGAACGCGCCGCGCAGCAGCAGCATGGTGGCGGTGATCACGTACTCGGCCACGCTCAGCGCGTTCGCGCCGGTGGCCGGTATCACCGCCATCCCACGTGCCTCGCACCCCGGCACGTCGATGTTGTCCAGGCCCACGCCCAGGCGGCCGATCACGCGGCAGCGGCCCAGGGCCGTCAGCAGGTCGCCGCGCACCTGGGTGCGGTTGCGCACGATCAGCGCATCGGCGCCAGCGGCCAGCGCACGCAGCCGTGGCGCGTCGTCCACCAGCTCGGGCTCGTACACGACGTCGTGCACGGCCTGCAGCTGCGCGACGGCACGCGCATCCATGATCTCGCTGATGATGATGCGGGCCATGGCGGGGCTCAGGCGCTTTCGTAGAGGCGAGTCAGCACGAATTCGCGGTGGCCCAGCGCCTCGGCGGCGGTCAGGCGGCCGTTGGCCGTGCGCAGCATGTTCTCGAGCAGCTTGTCGCCGGCCTGGTCGAGCGTGAGTTCGCGCTGCAGCAGGCCGGTGGTGTCGACATCGACGTGTTCGCTCATCGTGCGCACGGTGCGCGGGTTGGCGCAGATCTTGATCACCGGCAGGATCGGGTTGCCGATGACATTGCCCTGGCCGGTGGGGAAGAAGTGCACCGCATAACCGGAGGCCGCGCACAAGGTGACCATCTCGGCCGCCGCGCTGCTGGAATCCATGAACCACAGGCCCGGATGGGTGGGCATCTCGGCCTTGTCGATCACGCCGTCCACCGTGCACAGCTTGCCGATCTTCTGGATGTTGCCCAGTGCCTTTTCCTCGATGGTGGTGAGTCCGCCGGCGATGTTGCCCTTGGTGGGCTGGCTGTCGGACAGGTCGCTGGTCTTGTGGCGGTTGATCACGTCCTGGTAGCGGTTGAACATGAACATGAACTTGTCGCGGACGGCGTCGCTGGCGCAGCGGGCCGCCACGATGTGCTCACCGCCGGTGAGTTCGGTAGTCTCGCCGAAACACAGCGTGGTGCCCAGCGGGTGCAGCTTGTCGAAGGCGTTGCCGACGGTGGGGTTGGCGCCGCAGCCGCTGGTGGTGTCGCTCTCGCCGCACTTGGTGCTGACCCACAGCTCCGAGATGGCGCAGGTCTCGCGCTGCTTCTCGCTGGCCCACTGCACATATTCGCGCGCCGCCTTGGAGGCGCGCATGATGGTGTCGTGGTCGCCGTGCTGCTCGATGCCGAAGCCCACCACGGGCTTGCCGGTGGTCTTGATGCCGTCCACCACCTTCTGCGTCCAGCCGTCCTCGATGCCGATCACGACCACGGCCGCCACGTTCGGGTTGCAGCCGGTGCCGATCAGGGTGCGGAAGTGCAGTTCGAGGTCGGCCCCGAACTGCAGACGGCCATAGGGATGCGGGATCGCCAGTGCGCCCTTGATGTTGTGGGCCACTGCCTCGGCGGCTGCATTGGAGAGGTCGTCCAGCGGCAGGATGATGACGTGGTTGCGCACGCCGACGCGGCCGTTCTCGCGGCGATAGCCCTGGAAGGTGGTGTTCTTGTCGATGATGGACATGGTGTTCTTTCAGTGATCGGGGGAGGGCTTACCAGCGCTTGGTCTTGATGTTGTGCACATGGGCGTGCTGTCCGGTCTGGATCGGCGCGACGACCTTGCCCATGTCGATGCCGTACTTCCACACGGTGTCGCCCACGGCCATGTCCTTGAGCGCGACCTTGTGGCCGATCGGGATGTCCTGACGGGCCTGGACATCGATCATGCGGTCTTCGTCCATGATCCAGCCGGTCATCGACATGCCGGCCTTCACGCCTTCCACCACCACGACCGCCACGGTGTCCTTGGAGTCATGCAATACAAAGTGAATCATTGGGTTCCAGTCCTCGGGTTTGTCTGAAAGAGCCGCAGTGTAGTGGCCGGGGTTGCAGTGTCAATCGGGTCATATGTATGACATGGATGAGGGTCCCGGCGGTGGTTAAACTGCGCCTCTGCGATGCCCACGAATCCGCTCGAAATCACTCCCCTGCAGGACACCGGCGACACGCCGCTGTACCGGCAGGCAAAACGTGCGCTGCTCGGCCTGATCGAGTCCGGGTCCTGTCGCCCCGGCCAGGCGCTGCCCAACGAGACCACGGTGGCCCGTCAGCTGGGCGTGAGCGTGGGCACCCTGCGCCGGGCGGTCGACGAGCTGGTGCACGAGCATGTCCTCGTGCGCCGGCAGGGCAAGGGCACATTTGTTGCGCAGCACAACAGCGAGCGCTTCATGTTCCAGTTCTTCCACGTCGAGCCGCGCGCCGACCCGCGTTTTGGCGAGGTGGTGCAGCAGGTCGAGTACCCCTCGGTGGAGTGTGTCGCCTTCGAGCGTGACCGGGCCAGCGAGCAGGACGGCTCGGCCCTGCGCATCAAGCAGGGCGAGGCGGTGATCCGGTTCGAGAACCGCCTGTCACTGGGTGGGCGCGCCGTCGTGCATGACCGCATCGTGGTGCCCGCCACGATGTTCAAGGGCTTGAACGAAAAGCGGCTGCTGGACCGCCCCAGCACGATCTACAGCCTGTACCAGACCGAGTTCGGCATCACCGTGCTGCGGGCCCAGGAGCGCACCCGGGCGGTCGCGGCGGACCGCGCAACCGCCCGCATCCTCGGCCTGCCACCCGGCCTGCCGGTGCTGGAGGTGCATCGGGTGGCGATGACCTTTGGCGAGCGGCCCGTCGAGTACCGGATCTCGACCATCCACACCCAGTTGCATGACTACGTGAGCGTGCGGTCGCGCAGCAACTGAGGGTGGAATTGCGCGTGGAGCCGGACGGCCGCGCATCTGGTGCCGGTGTGCAGTTCCTCAGGCGAACGCCCGCCAGCCCCACCAGATGCGGGTCACCGTGGTGATCAGGCACAGGATGGCGAACCCATAGGCCAGCAGCGCGAAATGCTGCGGCCACAGGCACATGGCCATGAAGCAGGCAAGGGTTTCGGTGGCTTCGGTCAGGCCCCCCAGGAAGTAGAAGGACTTGTCGGGATAGGCCAGGCTGTCGAGCCGGCGCTTGGCAGCCAGCACCGCAAATGCGAGAAAGCTCGCCATCGTGCCCACGAAGGCGGCCAGCAGCGTGGCCGCTGCCAGTGCGTTGCGGGACGGGTCCGCCACGGCGAACCCCAGCGGTATGGCGGCGTAGAAGATGAAGTCCAGCGCGATATCCAGGAAGCCGCCGACATCGGTTGGCCGGGTTTCGCGCGCCATGGCGCCGTCGAGTCCGTCGCACAGGCGCGACAGCAGGATGGCGCTCGCGCCCGCCAGGTACTGCCCGGAGCCGATCAGGGCTGCCGCCGCGAGGCCGATGCCGAAACCGGTCAGCGTCATCTGGTTGGCGCTCAGGCCGGCGCGCACCAGCAGTCGGGCGAGGCGCTGGATGGCCGGGCTGATCAAATGGGTGGCGGCGCGGTCAAGCATGGGGAGGCGGACAGTCAGCCCAGCCGCGTGACCTGGGCCGGGTCAGCGATGTCCTGGGCGTCATGGGTCACCATCAGTACCGGAATCGCCCGCTTTCTTACAAGCGCGAACACGAATTCGCGCACTTTCGAGCGCAGTTGCGCGTCCAGCCTGGAAAACGGCTCATCCAGCAGCAGGGCTTTCGGTTCGGCGAGCAGCGCGCGCATCAGCGCCACCCGTGCGCGCTGTCCGCCGGAGAGCGTGGCCGGGTCCGCGGACGCAAAGGGCTCCATGTCCAGGTCGCGCAGGCCTTGCGCCACGCGAGCGCGCCGCTCGGCCCGCGGGCCGGCCGGCACCCCGAACAGCAGGTTCTCGAACACATTCATGTGTGCGAACAGCAGGTCGTCCTGGAACAGGATGCCCACTGCGCGCTGTTCGGTGGGAAGATGGTCGATGCGTCGGCCGAGCAGGGAGATGGTTCCTGCGAAGTGCATGTCGGGAGGCAGCGTGCCGATGATTGCGCCCAGAAGACTGGATTTTCCCGAGCCGCTGGGGCCCATCACGGTGTGGATCGCACCGGGTGCCACCCGCAGCTGCAGATTCCGCACCAGTGCGTGCGCGCCGATGCGCAGTTCGTCGATGTGCAGGTCAAGGCTCATGGGGTACGGTTGTGCCCCAGGCCGCAGGCGAGGGTCGCAGGGTGATAATACGGGGCATCTGGCCGGCCCGTGGCGTGTGGGGCAGGTGTCCCCGTTCTGGAAGGCAAGTCATGAAGAGATTGTTTGTTGTTGCGCTGCTGGCAGTCGGCGTCGGAGCCGGGGCGCAGACCAGCGCCGGCAAGAAGGAGCTGATTGCGAAGGTCCTGCAGATGCAGCAGCCTGCGATCGAGGCCATGGCGCGAGGGATGGCGGAACAACCGGCATTGCTGATCATGCAGGGTGCCCGCAATGCCATCCAGTCCCGGGTTCCGCCGGACAAGCGCGAAGCAGTGGCCCGTGAAATCCAGGCCGACCTCAAGAAGTATGCCGATGAGGCTGTCCCTTTTGCCCAGGAGCGTGCCGTGCGCGTTGCGCCGACAACGGTCGGAGCGCTGCTGGATGAACGGTTCACCGAGGACGAACTCCGGCAGCTGGTGGCCATCATCGAGAACCCTGTCAACCGGAAGTTCGGGCAGATGGCGGGTGAGATGCAGATCAGCCTGCAGCGTGGCCTGGCGGCGGAGATTCAAGGAACCCTCGACCCGAAGATCAAGAGTCTCGAGCTTACCGTCGCGGGCAGGCTCGGTATCCCTGTGACGGCGCCTGCGGCAGCGTCTTCGGCACGGCAGCCAGCCAAGGCGGCCAGCAAGTAAGCCTGTGGTCTGCGCCATGACGCGACCCTTCGGATCGTGACCCTTGCCACGTCCCTGTCCGCGTTGCTGGGCGTCCGTTGGCCGATCATCCAGGCTCCCATGGCGGGTGTCCAGGGCAGCGGCCTTGCGCTGGCGGTGTCGGCGGCGGGCGGCCTGGGCTCCCTGCCGTGTGCGATGCTCGGCGCCGACGCGCTTCATGCCGAGTTGCAGCGCATCCGCGCTGCACAGGGCGCTGTGGTCAACATCAATTTTTTCTGTCACCGTCCTGCGGCGCCTGACCCGCCGCGTGAAGCGCAGTGGCGTGCCGCCCTGGCACCGCATTACCGCGCCTGGGGACTGGATCCGGACATGGCGTGGCCAGCTGCAAACCGCGCGCCCTTTGACGAGCAGACGGCAGACCTGCTGGAAGCGTTTCGGCCGCGCGTCGTGAGTTTTCATTTCGGTCTGCCTGCGCCGTCGCTCCTTGCGCGGGTGCGGGGTTGGGGCGCCCGCATCCTGTCGTCCGCAACCACGCTGGCCGAAGCCGACTGGTTGCAGGAGCAGGGTGTGGATGCCGTCATCGCGCAGGGCCTGGAGGCTGGCGGACACCGTGGCATGTTCCTGACGGACGATCTGTCCACCCAGCTCGGTACGATGGCCCTGGTAGCGCAACTGGTGCAGCGCCTGCGGGTGCCGGTGATTGCCGCCGGCGGCATCGCGGATGCCCGCGGCGTGGCTGCGGCGATGGCTCTGGGGGCAAGCGGCGTTCAGGTGGGGACGGCGTATCTGCTGTGTCCTGAGGCGGCTACCGGCGCCTTGCACCGCACGGCGCTGCAGTCGGCAGAGGCGGGCACGCAGACGGCCTTGACAAATGTGTTCACGGGCCGGCCGGCGCGCGGGATCATGAACCGCGCGATGCAGACGCTCGGCCCCATCAGCCCTGCCGCACCGGCATTCCCGCTGGCGGGTGCAGGCATAGGACCTGTGCGTGCCCGGGCCGAGGCCGCCGGAAGCGCGGATTTCACCCCTTTGTGGGCGGGTCAGAACACGTCGGGTTGCCGCCCGGTTCCGGCAGCCGACATCACCCGGGCTCTGGCCCGGGGCCTGCCGGGCTGACGCAGGGCCATTCGCACAGGGGGCCGGCAGCAACCGCAGGGGTGCTCCTATCCAAAGCGCCGAGGCCGTCCGGCCCAGGCGGCCAGCATGAAACCCGCGACCGGCAACATCCACTGCAGCCAGGCATAGGCCGAGGTCAGTGAACGCTGCGCACCTGCGGCGAGCGTCACGGCCTCCGTGGTGACCGTGTTGAAGCGGCCGGCACCCACGAACAGGGTGGGCAGGTACTGCGCCACGCTCACCGCGAAACCGACCGCCAATGCTGACGCCAGTGCGGCGCGCAGCAGCGGCCACTTGATTGCCAGCAGGAAGCGCAGTCGCCCATGACCCAGGGAGGCAGCCACAAACCGCAATCGTGGATCGAAACCGGTGTAGGCCGGGCTCAGTGCGATGAGCACATACGGCACGCAGCCCAGCGTATGGGCCAGCCACAGGCCGCTCCAGGTAGCCTCGATACCCAGCCACAGGGCGGTGGCGTGGATGCCCAGCACCCACAACACCGGCGGCAGCGCCAAGGGCAGGTAGACCAGACGGCGCAGCCAGTGGTCCCAGATGGCGGGCGCGGTCTCCAGCCAGGCCACCGACCACACCAGTGCGGCGACGCTGCTGGCTGCGCCAAGCGAGAGTGTGGTCGACACTGTGACTGCGCTGCGTGCAACCGAGGCCCATGCCTCGCCGGTGTAGGTCTCGGGCCACAGGGCCGGGAACGGCCACACGCCAGACACGCTGCCCACGGCAAGGGCCAGCATCACGCAAAAGTAGGTCACGGCCAGCGCCGCCAGGCCGAGCCAGCCCGCATCCGGGAATCGCGCACGCGTCACCGGGCCACGCTGTCCGTCGCTCCATCGTCTGCGCCAGGCCGGCAGGCGCAGCGCGAGCCACCACAAGGCTGCCACCAGGCTGAGCGCGAAGGCCAGCAGCCAGGCCGCTGCGGCTCCCTGGCTGTTGGTGGTCGGGTCGGCGTCCAGCAACCAGGTCCACGCCAGCACCGCCAATGTCGGCGGCGAGCCCGGGCCGATCACCAGGGCCAGATCGACCACGGTCATCGAGTACGCGAGCACCGCCAGCATCGGCCAGCGCAGCCGCGGCCGAATCTGTGGCCATGCGACGCGCCACCAGGCGGATCGGCGGCCATAACCCATGCTGCGCGCCAGTTGCATCTCGCGCCGCAGGCGCTGGGCGACATCGGGCCTTTGCAGATGCGATGCGGCGGCCCATAGCAGAAACGGCACTTCCTTGGCCACGAGCACAGCGATGAGGCCCAGGCCCCAGGGATCCTGCGTGGTGCTCCAGGCAGGGGGCGCCTCCAGACCGGTCGCCCAGGGCGACAGTGCGCGCAGCAGCCAGCCGCTGGGGGCAATGAGAAAGGCGAAACCGATCGCGAACGCGGCGTGGGGCACGGCAAGCATGGGAGCCAGCCAACGGACAAGCCAGGCCCAGAGCGGTGTGTCGAAGCCATGGCGCAGCATCCAGCCGGTCAGGGCGATGGACAGCAGCGCGGAGGCTGTTCCTGTCCACAGGCTCAGGGTCAGGGCGTGCCAGAGCTGGGTGTCCAGCACCAGTGCGCGCCATGCCTGCGCCTCCAGCGCGCCCTGCAGTGCCGACGCCAGGGCATGCAGCAGCGGCCCGCCGATCAGCAGGATCAGGACCAGCGGCAGAACCAGCTGCCCGGGGCGCTGGCTGCCGGACGGGCTCAGGCCTTGCCCCAGGCGCTGTCCGGTGCGAGCACGGCGCGCAGGAATTGCCCGATGTCGTCGATTTCCGCCGGGTGCACGCTGTGCGGCATCGGGTAGGTATGCCATTGCACCTGGTAACCCAGGCGGGAGAGCACGTCACGGGAGGCCTGCGCCCGCTCGAGGGCGACCACCGGGTCGGAGAGCCCGTGCGCCATGAAGAGGGGGATGTCCTGGTTTGCGGCACTGCGCTCGGCTGCCAGCTGGCTGGCCAGCGGCAGATAACCCGACAGCGCCAGGATGCCGCCCAGTCGTTGCGGGTGCCGCAGGGCGGTGTGCAACACCATCGCACAGCCCTGCGAGAACCCTGCGAGCAGGATGCGCTCCGGCCGGATTCCGCGTGCCAGCTCCCGCTCGATCAGTGCCTCGATGGCCTTTGCGGAGCGCTGGATGCCGGCCGCGTCTTCGCGGCCCTGGCCCGGCATGCCCATGATGTCGTACCAGGCCGGCATCACGTAGCCGCCATTGATGGTGACCGGCATGCTCGGTGCGTGCGGGAACACGAAGCGGATCGGCGGGCAGGCGGTGAGGTCTAGCTCGGGCACAATCGCGGCAAAATCATCGCCAGTGGCGCCCAGGCCGTGCAGCCAGATGACTGCGGCAGTGGGGATGGGGCCGGTGCTGGTCTCGATGCAAGGCAGGCAGGTGGTCATGGCGGGGCTTGGTGGAGGGCGTGCGGCGCCACGGGGTGCGTACGCCGCGCGACTATAACAACGGCCAGGGCAGATGCCTCTGGCAACCGGAACGTGATGTGTGTGACTTCTTGAAAGCGGGATACCGGATGGGCGCCATGCTGCTGCTGGCGCTGATGCCGGTGTACGCTGCGGCGCAGTGGTCCAACAACCGGGGCTACCAGCTGCTGCAGCGGGTGGACGACGTGTTGTTCGGCATGGACAACCTGTCGCTGGTCATTCTGGACCGGCGCCATGTGGCGGGCACGCTGTTGCGCATCAATGTGCTGCAGCCAGCCCCGATCCGTGGCAGTACCGCATTCGTGGTCGATTGCGACAAACCCCTGCGTTTTGCGGCCGTTCCTGCCACGATGCCGGGCCGGCCAGACACCGGGAAGCTGGAGTTTGTTCCGGTCAAGATGCTCGACGGCACCTGGGTGGCCGCCGAATTTGCCTGCGAGGTGACCCGCCAGCCTGCACGCGCCGCGCGTCTCGCGCGCGATCTGTACGAGCGCGGCGGGCCGCCCGACATGCAGACCGTGTATTGCGAACTGCAGCCCGACGGCAGCGACCAGGTCCGCGCGGGCGTCGAGGTGAGCTTCAGTGAATCCGCCGATGCCGTGGCCGTGAACCGGCAGTGGCTGAGCTCTGGTTCGGTGGGCGCCGACGAGGTGCGTTTCGGAACCAAGAGCGTCTGGCATCTGGACCGCCAGGGGCTGCATGTGCGGCGCATGGCGCCCGGCGGCGAGATGTTGTTTTCCGGCGCCTGCGACCGCCGCCGTCCGCCGCCAGCGCGTCAGCCGTAGCGGCGCAGCCACTCTTTTTCCAGCGGGTCGACCCAGCTCCCGTGGGGCTCGGGCAGGGTGGGCGCAGTCTGGACGAGTTGACCTGGCAAAGGTGCGGCCGAGAACAAGGCCCGTTCTGCGGGCGTCAGCCGCTCGATCGCGAGCACGGTTGGATCTCCCCAGTGGGCGATGTCCGCCTTGCGCGCCTGTGCAGTGGGGGACAGCAGGAAGTTGGCAACCACCTGTGCGCCCTCCCGGGCGCGGGCATTGACAGGTATGGCCAGGAAGTGGGTGTTGCCAACCGTTCCCCCGGCGAACTGGAAGCTGTAGACGGTGTCAGCCAGCCGCCGGGCGGCGATCTCGTTGGCGGCCTCGTTCGGATTGAAGGTCAGGCCCAGCAGGAGTTCGCCATCCGACATCATCTGCCGAACGGCGGCGGAGTTCTGCGGGAACTGCCTGCCCGCGCGCCACAGCAGCGGGTGCAATGCATCGAGATAGGCCCACAGGCTGCTGGTGGCGGCGGCCAGTGTGCCGGGCGTGACCGGCCGGTACAGAGGAGACCGATCGGCATTGAGCTCCAGCAGGGCCTGCTTCACGAAAGTGGTGCCATGGAAGTTGGGCAGCCGGGGGTATGTCACACGCCCGGGGTGGGCGCGGGCGAACTCCAGCAGTCCGGCCATGTTGCGCGGGGGGCTTGGCACCTTGCGGCGATCCGCGAAAAAGGTCAGCTGGGCCATGCCCCACGGGGCTTCCATGCCCTCGACCGGTTCGGAGAAGTCGATGCGGGTGGTGGGTTTGCCGACCACATCCACCAACTGGAACGCCGGCAGCGATTCGGCGAACGGCCCGAACAGCAGCGACTCGCGTTTCATGGTGAGGAAGTTCTCGCCGTTGATCCACACCAGATCGACCGTGCCGTCCTGCTTGCCGGCAGCCTTCTCGGCCCGGACCCGCTTGACCACCTCGGCTGCATCGGAGATTTTCACGTGCTCCAGCCGGACCCCATGGCGTCTCAGGACTTCCGCGGCCGCCCATTGCAGATAGGCGTTGATTTGCTCGCTGCCGGCCCAGGCATTGAAATAGACGGTCTGGCCCCGGGCCCGGGATTCGATGACCGGCCAGGCACTTGGGCCCTGGGCCCACACGGGCGTGGCGAGTCCCGCCAGCATGGCGGCAAGGGCATTTCGGCGGGTGGATGCAAAAGGGAGGTGGCGCATGGTTGTTGGTGCCTGAATTGTCACGAAAGTTCACGGGGCTGCAGGGACAGCCGGCCAAGCGCACTGTCCCCGGACGATGGGTCGCAGCGCAAGCAGCGTTTCTTACACCCAGTGGCTGCTCAGGCCAGCAGGGCCTGCGCGAACTCCCGGGCGTTGAAGGTTTCCAGTTCCTCGAGCTTTTCACCCACCCCGATGAAATACACCGGAATCGGCCGTTCGCGTGCAATGGCTGCCAGGACACCGCCCTTGGCAGTGCCGTCGAGCTTGGTGATGATGAGCCCTGTCAGGGAAAGTGCGTCGTCGAAGGCCTTGACCTGCGCCAGCGCATTCTGGCCGGTGTTGCCGTCGATCACCAGCAGCACCTCGTGTGGCGCACCCGTGCCGGCCTTGGCGATCACGCGCTTGATCTTCTTGAGCTCTTCCATCAGATGCAACTGCGTGGGCAGGCGGCCCGCTGTATCGACCAGCACGACATCCTTGCCGCGGGCCGTTCCGGCAACCACGGCGTCGTAACTGACGGCGGCAGGGTCGCCACCCTGCTGGCTGATGATCTCCACCGTATTGCGGTCGGCCCACACACCGAGCTGCTCCTTGGCGGCAGCGCGGAAGGTATCGGCTGCGGCCAGCAGCACCGAGGCTCCCCGGTAGGACAGGTGGCGTGTCAGCTTGCCGATGGAGGTGGTCTTGCCGGCTCCGTTGACGCCCACGACCATCATGACGGTGGGGCGATGCTGTCCGACCACCAGGGCTTTCTCCAGCGGCTGGAGCAGTTCGGTGAGGGCATCGGCGAGAATCGCCTTGACGGCTGATGGATCGGTTGCCTTCTTTTCCTTGACGTGGCGCTTGAGGTCGTCCAGCAGGTGCTGTGTGGCCTTGATGCCGGAATCGGCAAGAACCAGCGCGGACTCGAGCTCCTCGTAGAGCGCCTCGTCGATGCGCGTACCGGTAAAGACGGCGGCAATGTTGGAACTGGTCTTGCGCAGTCCGGCGCGCAGCTTCGAGATCCAGGAGTTGCGTGCGGAAACCGCCACTGGCGTGGCCGCATCCACAGGACCCGGCCTGGAGAACTTCACCGCGCCGTCCTGCACGGCCTCGGGCGCCAGGGTCTCTGGCGCGATGGTCGTGGCGTTCGGGGCGACCGTCTTGTCCGGGTCTGCGGGGGTGGCTGGGGTTTTTTTCCGGAAGAAGCTGAACATTTGTACCGATCTTGGGATCACACCATTTTATGAAACGTTTCTGGTTCCTCGTTGTTCTGCTGGCGTGCTTGCCGGTATGGGCCCAACCCGTGCCGCAGACCGAGCAGTTCACCCTCTCCAACGGCCTGACCCTGATTGTCAAGCCGGACCGCCGCGCACCCACGGCGGTGCACATGCTGTGGGTGCGTGTCGGCGCGATGGACGAGGTCGATGGCACATCCGGTGTGGCGCATGTGCTGGAGCACATGATGTTCAAGGGCACCGACACCCTCGCGCCGGGCGAGTTTTCCCGCCGGGTCGCGGCCCTGGGCGGTCGCGAGAACGCCTTCACCGCCCGCGACTACACCGGGTACTTCCAGCAGATTCCTGCCAACCGCCTGGAAGACGTCATGAAGCTGGAGGCAGACCGCTTTGCCAACAACCGCTGGGCCGATGTGGAATTCACCCGCGAGATCGAGGTGGTCAAGGAAGAACGCCGCCTGCGCACCGAGGACAACCCGCGTGCGCTGCTGTATGAATCCCTGAATGCAGCTGTGTTCGTTGCGTCGCCCTATCGCCGGCCCATCGTGGGCTGGATGAATGACCTGGAGGCCATGACGCCGGCCGATGTGCGGTCGTTTCATCGGCTCTGGTATGCGCCGGCCAATGCCGCGGTGGTCGTGGCCGGCGATGTGGATGTGGCCCGGGTGAGAGCCTGGGCCGAACAGTATTACGGGGTGATCGGTGCGCGCGAGGTGCCTGCACGCAAGCCGCGTCAGGAGCCCGTGCAGGCGGGCCTTCGCCGGCTGGATGTGAAGGCCGCCGCCGACCAGGCGTATGTCTCGCTGGCGTTCAAGGTGCCCGGCCTGACGGCTGCCGGCCTGCAGGCCGGGACTGCTGCCGCCACCGATGACGATGCGTTGGCCCTCACCGTGCTGGCAGCCGTGCTCGATGGTTATGGCGGCGCGCGCCTGGACCGCGGTCTGACCCAGGGCGATGACCGTGTCGCGGACAGCGCCGGTGCGTACAACGGCCTGTGGGGGCGCGGACCGCAGGTCTTCGTGCTCGACGGCGTGCCGGCCAAGGGCAAGACGGCGGAGCAGGTTGAACAGTCCCTGCGCGCGCAGATCGCACGGGTCGCCCGCGAGGGCGTTTCCCAGGCCGAACTCGATCGCGTGAAGACCCAGTGGATTGCCAGCGAGGTCTACAAGCTCGACTCCGTTTTCAACCAGGCCCGCAGCCTGGGCACCTATTGGACCCTCGGTCTTCCGCTGGACGCGGGAGAGCGGCTGGTGGCACGCCTGCGGGCTGTGCAGCCTGCCCAGGTCCAGGCCGTGGCCGCCCGCTATTTCGGTGATGACATGCTCACGGTCGCCACCTTGCGACCCCAGCCGCCCGACCCGAACCGGCGTGCCCGTACACCGCCTTCCGGCGCCCGGCATTGAGGGACACCCCCATGCGATCACCCATCTTGCTGCTGCGGGGCCTGTTGCTGGCGTGCCTGTCGCTGTCCCTGCCAGTGCTGGCAGCCATTCCCATCCAGCACTGGACGCTTCCTTCCGGAGTGCAGGTCTACCTGGTCGAAAGCCCGTCGATCGCGATGGTGGACATGCAGATCGATTTCGATGCCGGCTCCCGGCGCGATCCTGCCGACAAGGCCGGGCTGGCCAGCGTGACTGCCGGCATGGCTTCTCGAGGGGTACTGGCGGCGCCGGGAGAGACCGCCCTGGACGAAAACGGCCTGAGCGAGGCCTGGGCCGACCTCGGCGCCTCGTTTGGCGCAAGTGCGACCGGCGACCGCATGAGCTTCTCGCTGCGCTCGCTCACCTATCCCGACCTCCTTGGCAAGGCGATGGCCCTGGCCGCCCGGCAGCTCGGGCAGCCAGCCTTTCCGCAGACGATCTGGCTGCGCGAACGCGAGCGCCTGCTGGCCAGCCTGCGCGAGGCACGCACGCGTCCGGCCACGATTGCCGGGAGGGCTTTTGCAGCCGCTGTCTACGGCGCCCACCCCTATGGGTACGAAATGACCGAGCAGACCTTGTCCCGCATCGGCGTCGCCGACATGCAGTCCCTGTATGCCCGCGCGATACAGCCTTGCCGGGCCAAGGTGTCCATCGTGGGCGCTGTCACGCGCGCTCAGGCTCTGGAGCTTCTGGGCGTCCTGTTTTCCCGCCTGCCTGCCGGTGCGGCCGGGTGCACCGCCCTGCCGCCTGTGCCGGAGGTCGCCCCCCTCGACACACCTGCCGATCTGCGCATCGCGGCGGATTCCGCGCAGGCCCATGTGCTCATGGGGCAGCCGGGCGTCAAGCGCGACGACCCGGACTTCTTCGCGCTCACGGTGGGCAACTACATCCTGGGCGGTGGCGGTTTCGTGTCGCGGCTGACGGCAGAGGTGCGCGAGAAGCGGGGGCTGAGCTACAGCGTCTACAGCTATTTCTCGCCCAGCCTGCATGCGGGGGCTTTCACCGTGGGCCTGCAGACCCGGCCGGACCAGGCCGCCCAGGCGCTGGCGGTGTCCCGTGAGGTGGTCGGGCGCTTCGTGACCGAAGGTCCGACGCAGCCCGAACTGGACGCCGCCAAGTCGAACCTGGTGGGCGGTTTTGCGCTGCTGATCGACAGCAACCGCAAACTGCTGGGCAACGTGGCCAACATCGCCTGGAACGGCCTGCCCCTGGACTACCTGGACCGCTGGACGGCCATGGTGGAACGCGTCACGGTGGCTGATGTGCGTGCAGCGTTTGCGCGGGTCTTGCAGCCTGCGCGGATGGTGACGGTCATCTTGGGCGGAGGCCCGTGAGCTGCACGCCGATCTGCGGGTGATGTTCTACAGTGCGCGCTACGTGAACGGGGCGGACGCGATCCCCGCGCTGCGCGCAGCCATGCATGCGCGGGTGGCTGGCCATTTTTCGCTGCTCGATGCCGAGATCGCGCGCTGCGGCGGCCCCTGGTTGCTGGGCCCGGAACTCAGCATCTGCGACATCTACCTGGCCTGGTGCGCGCGCTGGGCCCAGATCTACCCGCAGGGTGACACGCTTGCGCGCGAGGCGCTGAACGGTCTGCCGCAGGTGTGGTCACTGTTATCCGCACTGGAGGTGCGCGCTTCGGTGCAGCGGGCCTGCGTCCGCGAGGAAATTGCCCGGCGGCCCTTCACCGACCCGGTGGTGCTGCAGCCCACCCGCGGCGCGGTCACCGGTTGAGTGCTGCCGGCCATCCGCCTGGCCCGCTGTCGGCACGGGAGCAGGGGTTAAGCTTGGCGCCATGGCAAAACCCCTCAAGACATCCGCGCCGGTGCGCGCGAACCACGAGATCCGCATCATCGGCGGCGCCTGGAGACGTACGCGCATTGCGGTCCGTGACCTGCCAGGATTGCGGCCCACGCCCGACCGGGTGCGCGAAACCTTGTTCAACTGGCTCGGCCAGGACCTCAGCGGCTGGCGCTGCCTGGATGTTTTCGCCGGTACCGGCGTGCTGGGCCTGGAGGCCGCTTCGCGCGGGGCGGCCGATGTGGTGCTGGTCGAGCAGGACCGCACGCTGGTCGAGGCAATCGCAGCCATGCTGCTGCGCCTGAAGGCGCAGGGTGTGCGGGTTGTGCGCGGCGATGGTGTGGCGACACTGCGGCAGTCTGCACCCTCCAGTCTGGACCTGGTGTTCGTCGATCCGCCTTTTGACGCGATGTTGTTCGAACCGGCCCTGCGCGCTGCCGCAGCCGCCGTGGCACCCTCGGGATGGGTGTACCTGGAAGCGCCGCTGGCCTGGACCGACGCCTCGCTGGCGCCCTTCGGACTGTGTGTGCACCGCCATCTGAAGGCTGGCGCCGTCCACGCGCATCTCTTGCGTCGTGCCGATCCTGCCCATGCATAATTCGGCGCAACCGCGGGAACTCCCGCCCCTGTCCTGGAGACACCATGAGCAACAACATCATCGCTGTGTACCCGGGTACCTTTGATCCCATGACGCTGGGGCATGAAGATGTGGTGCGCCGCGCCACCCAATTGTTCGACCGCGTCATCGTGGCAGTCGCCGCCGGGCACCACAAGAAGGCCATGTTCAGCCTGCAGGAGCGCGTGGAGATGGCCCGCGACGTGGTCAAGCCCTATCCCCATGTGACGGTGGAAAGCTTCGAGGGCCTGATGCGCGACTTCGTCGTGGCCCGTGGCGCCAAGGCCATGGTGCGCGGCCTGCGTGCCGTGACCGACTTCGACTACGAGTTCCAGCTGGCCGGCATGAACCGTACGCTGATGCCGGATGTGGAAACGGTGTTTCTGACCCCCAGCGACAAGTACCAGTTCATCTCCAGCACATTCGTGCGGGAGATCGCGGTTCTCGGTGGCGAGGTCGACAAGTTCGTCGAGGCCTCGGTGTTGCGCCGGCTGGTCGACAAGGTGCGCGAGCTGAAAAAGGCCGGCTGAGGCGCGTCAGTCCCGCGCCGCAGACAGCGTGTCCAGCCAGCGCAGCAGCGCCGGGTTGACCACCTCGGGGCGCTCCATGGTCAGCATGTGCCCGCAGTCGGGCACCATCTGCAGCTGTGCGTGCGGCACCAGGGCGGCGATCTCGCGCGAGCATTCCGGAGGGGTCAGCTGGTCGGAGTCGCCGCACATGACCAGAACCGGGCAGCGCAGGGCTGGCAGGTGCAGGCGTGCATCCGGGCGCCCGATGATGGCGCGGTTCTGGCGCACCAGTTGCGGCGCGCCCGCATCCATCACGAAGTCGAGGTAGGCCTGGGTCAGCCGAGTGTCACCCACGCGGCTGGAATGGAAGGCCAGTGGCACATTCAGGCGCAGGACTTCCAGCGCACGGCCCTGCTCGAAGAAGGTGATGGCCGCCTCTCGGAGTTGTCGGACATCGTCTGTCTCGGGCCGGGCATTGGTGCCCAGCAGGGCGAGACCCCGGATGCGCTGCGGCGCCTGGCGCGCGACTTCCATGGCGACGATGCCACCCATCGATGCGCCGCACAGGACCAGATCGCCAGCATGCTCGGCCAGCAGTGCCGCAGCCATGTCCTGAATGCCCGCATGGCGGGCATGCACATCGGTGACATGGGGTCGCCAGGTTTCGGGAAGGGCGGCAAGCTGGTCTTGCCACATGCGGGCATCGGAGGCGAGTCCGGGGAGAAGGATCAGTCGGGACATGCCGCGATTATCCGTGCCCGGGACGGTGTCGGGCATGGTACTTGTCGCCGGTCAACACGGATCGGGCCAGGCGGCGTATGCTGCAGGCATGGGTGCATGAGCTCGTTTGATTCCGGAGACTGAACATGAAGATACTGCTACCTGTGGATGGGTCCGAGTTGTCGCTCAAGGCAGTGCGCGTCGCACTGGAACTGCTGCGTCAGGGACTTTCGGGAACACTGGTCCTGGCCAATGTGCAGGAACCGGCCACCTTGTACGAGATGGTCGTGGCGCCCGATGGCGAAGTGCTCCAGCGTGTCAGCACGGCTGCCGGTGTCGACACGATGCAGGGCGCAGAGGCCCTCTTGCTGGAGGCGGGCGCGGTCTACGAACGCGAGATCGCCAAGGGCGATCCGGCCCATACGATTGTCGACATCGGTGAACGCTTCGGTTGCGACATGATCATCATGGGTGCACGAGGCGTGAGCGCCATGCGCAGCGCGCTGCTCGGCTCGGTGTCCAACGAGGTACTTCATTCGGCCCAGGTGCCGGTGATGATCGTCAAGCCCGACGAGGAGCCATGAGGTTCAGGGCTGCTGCGCCGATCCTGACGTGACCGCATCGCGCAGGGCATCGGCAAGCCCGAGCGCCTCGTAGACCTGGGCGCAGCGGCGCCGCAGGCGGACGGACTCCGGCTGACCGTTGATCTGTGGCTGCAGGATCTGCTGTGCAGCGGCCCACTGGCCTGCCCGCATGAGCGCGTCCAGGTGGATCTGGGCGAACAGGTCCCGCTGGGCATGGCTGCCGCCAATCTCCAGCAGCCGCGGCAATGCTGTGCCAAGGGCCTCGACGGCCTCCAGGTGCCGGCCCTGGGCGTGCGCCGCCAGTCCCCGGCTGGCGGGCAGGCAGACCTTGAGCCAGACGTCGTCGATCACGGTGGCGTCCGGCGCCGAGGACCGGGCCGGAGCGATGCCCAGGCAGTGCGCCTCGATGCTGCCCAATAGCGTGGAGGCCTCCGGCCGGCCCGCACGCGCCAGACCATAGAGGTACTGGAGGTCGAGAAAAGGCAGCACGTGGTCATGCACCCGTGTTGTCAGGTGGTCGGCGACGTCCTGCCAGCGTGTGCCGATGTCCACCCCGGCCAGCTCCAGGCGCGCCAGCAGCGACACGGCGCCGATCTGGTCTTGCGAGTATTCTTTCACGACGCCCCATACCCGGCTGTCGTAGAGCTGCAGCGCCGCAGCGCCGTCGCCCAGTTCCAGTTCGAACAGTGCAAGGTGCCACCAGTTGTGGGTCAGCATGAAGGAGTTCAGGCCGCTCCAGGTGGGGCTGACGTCCTGCATGAACTGACGGCCCTCCCGCAGACGGCCCTGGGTGAGCATGACGTGCGCCAGCGCATGCTGGGCCCAGGGCTCCTTGGGGCACAGGGCCAGCGCCCGGCGCGCCGCCCGTTCTGCTTCGTCCAGCAAATGGCATTGCTCCCACCCGAAGGCTGCCATGCCGTGCAGGTAGGCGACATCTCCGGCGTGTGGCAGGGCGGACAGGGCCAGGCGGAGCATGCCCGGGCCATTGCCCTGGTTGAAGAGGTGGTACTGCCCGAGCTTCACCGAGGCGAGGTCCCGCGGGCACAGCCGTGCCTGCTCTTCGTGCAGTTGGACGGCGCGGGCGATATCGCCGTCGACCCAGGCCGCCACCGCAGCCACGAAGCGTTGTTCACGCGGCGACGCACGGTGCGACTGCGCAATGGCCGTGCTGATGAAGGGCCGCGCGTGCAGGGGTGCATCGGCCGATTCGGCAAACATGTGCAGCGCCGCGCAGGCGGCCTGCACGATGGCACTGTGGTCGGAGTGGGCCACCTGCAGGATGTTGGCGACCCGCGACTCGCAGGAGATGAATCCCCCGACAAAGTCGTTGAGCGCATCCAGGCTGGCGGGGTGGTCCAGGTGGACGGGGTTGCCCAGGCTGTCGCTCAACACCGCGCTGCGCCTCAGTGACCCGCAGCAGGCGCGCTGGGTTCCGGCCAGGGCCGTTGCGCGCCGCGAAGCAGTTCGAAGGCGCGTGATACCTGCAACACGCCGAGGTCGTCAAACCGCTGTCCGGCGATCTGCAGGCCGATGGGCATCCCGGAGCCCGAGTAGCCGCAATTGATCGATGCGGCAGGTTGCTCGGACATGTTGTAGGGCACGGTGAATGCGATGTGCTCCAGGCCGTGCAGCGGGTCGTTGGTGGGCGACGGGTCGCCAGCTGGCGCCGCATGCACCGGAGAGGTGGGCGACAGGATGTAGTCGTAGGCGCGGCAGGCCGCGACGGCGGCCACGCGGGTGGCATGGCTCTGGGTTGCGGCGATGAACACCTGGGTTGGCGTCATGCCCTGGGCGCTGTCGGCCCAGCGCTGTATGTAGGGCAGCACCTTGGCCTTGTCCTGCGGGTCCAGGGCTGCTAGGTCCAGGTGGGAGCGCATGCGCCAGAAGTGGTCGAGGCCGTCCAGCATGGCGGGCGTCAGGAACGGTTTCATCGGTTCGACGATGGCGCCTGCCTGCTCCATCAGCAGCGCAGCCTGCTGAACCGCTGCCGCGATGTCCGGCTCGACCGGCAGTCCGCAACCGGCGTCCATCAGCAAGCCGATGCGCAGCCCGCGCAGCCTGGCGACACCGGCGTCCGCCTGCTCCCAGGCGATCTGCTGGTAGGGCAGGCACATGCTGTCGCGCGGGTCCGGCAGGCTCAGCACCTGCATCATCAGAGCTGCATCGGTCACCGTACGGGTCATGGGGCCGGCGGCACGGCCGGTGTAGGGCGGGTCGATCGGGATGCGGCCATTGCTGGGCTTGAGGCTGAATATGCCGCACCAGCCGGCAGGCAGCCGCAGGGAGCCGCCGATATCGGTGCCGACATGCAGCGGGCCGTAGCCTGCCGCCGCAGCCGCACCGGCGCCGGCGCTGGAGCCGCCGGGTGTCTTGCGCAGGTCCCAGGGGTTGCGCGAGAGCTGGTGGAAACTCGACAGGCCCGAGGACAACATGCCGTAGTCCGGCATGGTCGTCTTGCTGACCATGATCGCTCCGGCCTCGCGCAGGCGCGCTGGCGCCGGGGCATCCTGGGCCGCCAGGGGCAGCCGCGATGCGGCCGTGCCGGCGGGCATCGGGTCACCGGCGGTGGCGAGGTTTTCCTTGATCGTCACCGGCACACCGTCCAGCGGACCGCAGGGTGCGCCCCGCTGCCAGCGCCCGGTGGACTCGCGCGCCTGCTGCAGCGCCTGCTCGGGGCGCAGCAGATAGGTCGCGCACAGGCGGGGTTCCCAGCGGTCGATGTGGGCCAGGACCGACTGCATGACCTCCAGCGGCGAGAACTCGCCCCGGCGGTAGCCCCGCAGCATGTCGCCGGCCCCCAGGGCATGCAGCCCGGAGGCGGTGGGGCCCGCCGCGGTACCCGTCGCGCTGCGCAATCCGTTCAACCCCAGGACAGCAGGGACAGATCGTTGGCAAAGGTCGGCATGTCTTTCCACAGGCCCTTGAGGCCCTTGACAGCGATGGTGGGCAGTTGTGGCTGGTACAGGAAGCCGTTGACCGCATCGTTGGCGAGCATGCGCTGGGCATCGCCGAGGAGCTTCTCGCGGTCTGCGACGCGCGGCGCGTTCTGGATCTGCTGGTAAAGATCCCGGAACTTCTGGCTGTCGTAGCCGAAGTAGTAGTTGGGGTTGGCATAGTTGCCCAGGTCGAAGGGCTCCACATGCAGGATCATGGTGAGGTCGAAGTTCTTGGGGCCGCCAAAGACGTTGCTGATCCATTGCGCGAACTCGACGTTCTCGATCTTGGCGATGATGCCGATCTTGGCCAGCTGCGCCGCAATCACCTCTCCCCCCTGGCGCGCGTACGACGGCGGAGGCAGCTTGAAGGAGAGCTCGAGGGGCGTCTTGACCCCGGCTTCGGCCAGCAGGGCCTTGGCCTTCTCGATGTTGAACGGGTTGATGCCGGTGGTGTCGATGAATCCCGGCAGGCCGCGGACATAGTGGCTGCCGATCGGTGAACCGAAACCGTCGGCGGCCCCCTCGATCACGGCCTTGCGGTCGATCGCCGCCAGGATGGCGCGGCGCACGCGGATGTCGTCCAGCGGCTTCTTCTTGTTGTTGATGGTCAGGATGGTCTTGCCCTGCGAGTTGCCGATCAGCACCTGGAACCGCTGGTTGGCCTTGAACTGCGGCACCGCGCGGGTGCCAATGCGCGGGAAGACGTCCACATCACCGGATAGCAGCGCAGCCGCCTGTGCGGCAGGGTCGCTGATGAAGCGGAAGGTGACCTTCTTGAACTTGATGGCGGCCGCGTTGCGGTAGGCGTCCCATTTGGCGAGCACCACGGACGAGCCCTTGTTCCAGGCTTCGACCTGGTAGGGGCCGGTGCCGACCGGCTTGGTCGCATTGCCCTCGGCGCTCTTGGGCTCCACGATCGCGGCGGTGCCCTGGCCCATCGCGAACAGGAAGTTCGGGTTGATCTGCGAGTTGATCACCACCACGGTGTGCTCATCGACCGCCGACACGCGGGTGAATGCTGCAAACACCCGTTTGTCCTTGTTGGTGCTCTTTTCCGTGCCGGCGCGGTCGAACGAGAACTTCACGGCAGCTGCATTCATGGGCTCGCCGTTGTGGAACTTGACTCCCTTGCGCAGCCGGAAGGTGTAGGTGCGCAGGTCGGGCGAGACTTCCCAGCTCTCTGCCAGCAACGGCGACACCGTGCCATCGCTGTTGATCCTCGTGAGGGTCTCGAACACGTTGTACAGCGTGACCTCGGAGATCGCGGACGCCGCGCCTGCGGTCGGATCCAGCCCGGGAGCGGGCTCCAGGGCCATGCCGAACACCAGCGAGTCCTTTTTGCCCTGTGCCTGGGACATCAGCGGCAGGCCGGCGAGTGCGGCAGCAGTGGAAGAGGTGAGGACGGTGCGGCGGTTGATCATGTCGGTGTTCCTTTCAGAGAGGGCGCGGTGTCGTGGGACTGTGGTCGATGGGATTCAGGGCGCAACAATAGCACTTCTGCTGCTGCGGTCGGCAGCTAAACGCCGCAACGCCCTGCGGGTTTGTACGGATGGGCGCGTCAATCGCCCCCCCGGGGAAAGTGGCAGGCCACCCGATGGCCGGGGTCGAGCGCCTGCAGCGCGGGCGCTTCGCTGTCACAGCGCGCCCGGGCCTGCGGGCAGCGGTGGGCATAGGGGCAGGCGGCCGGCAACTGGGCCCTGGGCGCGATGCTGACGGTGCGGCGCCGATCATCCGTCGCCGCGCGCGGCTCCATGCGCGGCACCGCATCGAGCAGCGCGCGGGTGTAGGGGTGGGCGGCGTTGCGAAACAGCGTCTCGGGGGTTCCCTGTTCGACGATGCGCCCCTGGAAGATCACGGCCACCTCCGCGCACAGGTGGTCGACAACGGCCAAGTCGTGGCTGATCAGCAGGTAGGTCACACCGAACTGGGCCTGCAGATCCTGCATCAGGTTCAGCACCTGGGCCTGCACCGAGACATCCAGAGCGCTGACCGGCTCGTCGGCCACGATCAGGCGCGGCCGCGTGATCAGCGCCCGGGCGATGGCGATGCGCTGGCGCTGGCCACCGGAGAACTCGTGGGGATACTTGTCCAGGTCGGTCGGACGCAAACCCACCGAGGCCAGTACTTCCTGTGCCATCCGGCGCTGCTCCGGCAGGCTGCCGGCAGCCTGGGCCTGCAGCGGCTCGGTGACGATGCGCAGCACGGTCTGGCGCGGGTCGAGGGAACCGTAGGGGTCCTGGAAAACCATCTGGAAGTCGCGCCGCGCCTGGCGCAGCGCGGCGGGATCGAGCGCAGCCATGTCGCGGCCCAGGATGCTGACGCGCCCGCTGCTGGGCGGCTCCAGCGCCATCACCAACCTGGCCAGTGTGGACTTGCCGGACCCCGACTCCCCCACGATGCCCAGGCTGCGGCCGGCTGCCAGCGTGAAGCTGACGCCTTGCAGCGCATGCACCACAGGCGGCTTTTGCCACAGCTTTTCCCGCGGCAGCTGGTAGGTGCGTGTGACCTGGTCCACCACCAGCAGTGGCGCGCCTTCGCGCACAGGAATTTCGTGCGTCATGCCGGGTCCTGCGCCATGACGGCGTCCAGACGCAGGCAGCTGGCTGCGTGTCCGGCGCCGAGGTCGGTGGCGGGCGGACGTGTCGCCACGCAGGGCGGCTGGGCCCAGGCGCAGCGGTCGGCGAACGCGCATCCGGCCGGAAGGTCCACCAGCTCCGGCACCGTGCCCTCGATCGTGACCAGGCGCTGGCCGGCGCGCGCCCCCAGGCGTGGACGGGCGCCAAACAGGCCGCGCGTGTAGGGATGGGCCATGTGGCCGAAGACGCTGGCTGTAGGACCGCTTTCGATCACGCTGCCGCCATACATGACCATCATGCGCGATACGTTCTGGGCGATGACGCCGAGGTCGTGCGAGATCAGCAACAGGCCCATTGCGCGCTCGGTCACCAGGTCGTGGATCAGGTCGAGGATCTGGCCCTGGATGGTGACATCCAGGGCCGTGGTGGGTTCGTCGGCAATCAGCAACTCGGGCCCGCAGGCCAGCGCCATCGCGATGGTGACGCGCTGGCGCTGGCCACCCGAGAACTGGTGCGGGTAGGCGTCCATGCGCCGGGCGGCATTGGCGATGCCAACCCGTTCCAGCAGCCCGATGGTCTGCGTGCGCGCCTGCTCGCGGGACATCCCGCGGTGCAGGCGCAGCGGCTCGGCGACCTGGTCGCCGATCGTATGCACCGGATTGAGCGCCGTCATGGGTTCCTGGAACACCATGCCGATCCGGTTGCCGCGGATGCGGCGCATCACGGCATCCGGCTGCCCCAGCAGCTCCTGGCCATCGAACCGGATGCTGCCCGTGACCACGGCGCTTTCCGGAAGCAGGCCCATCAGGGCCATGGCGGTGATCGACTTGCCGCAGCCTGACTCACCCACCAGCCCGACGGTTTCGCCGCGTTGCATCGAGAAGCTGACACCTCGGATGGCATCAGCAGGGCCCCGCTGCGTCTGCAGGCGCACGTTGAGGTTCTTGATTTCCAGCATGCCGTGCCTAGCGTTTGCGGGCCAGCCGCGGATCCATGAGGTCACGCAGCCCGTCACCCAGGAGATTGAGCCCAAGTACCGCTGTCGCGATCGCGACGCCCGGGTAGACCGCCAGCAGCGGCGCCTGGAACATCAGCGTTTGCGCCTCGGACAGCATGCGTCCCCAGGAGGGCTGGGGCGGCTGGGTTCCGAGCCCGAGATAGGACAGTGCCGCCTCGGCCAGGATGGCGATGGCGAAGCGGATCGTGACCTGCACTGTAAGCACCGACAGGATGTTGGGCAGGATGTGGTCGATGGTGATGCGCCATGGCCCCTTGCCGCAGGCGCGCGATGCCAGCACGAACTCGCGCGCCCACAGCGCGTTGGCCGAACCGCGGGTGATGCGGGCGAAGGTGGGGATGTTGAAGATCCCGATGGCAATGATCGAGTTGACGATGCCGGCACCGAACACTGCGGTCATCATGATGGCCGACAGGATGGCGGGGAAGGCGAAGGTGAAATCCGACAGCCGCATGATCAGTTCCTCGACCCAGCCACGGCGCGCGGCCGCCAGCAGTCCGAGTGCGGTACCGGCCACCAGCCCGATGCTGACCGCGATCACGCCCACCAGAATGGAATTGCGCGCGCCCACCAGCAGCAGGGAGGCGATGTCGCGGCCGAAGGGGTCGGTGCCCAGCCAGTGCATTTCGCTGGGGCCCTGCAGCTTCTTGGGCATGTCGATCTCGTATGGCGACCAGGGCGTCCACACCAGCGACAGCAATGCGGCAAGCACCAGCAGCGACGTGAGGATTGCGCCCAGGACGAAGCTGCGGTGCGACAGCGCCCGCCGCCAGAAAGGCGGCGGCGCATGTGCGGCCGGGCTGGTGGCAGCAGAGGTGTTCATATGTCGCTGGCCTTCACGCGCGGGTCGATCACCGCATACAGGATGTCGACGATGAAGTTGACCACCACCACCATGGTGGCCAGCAGCATCACGCAATTGCGCACCACGATCAGGTCGCGGTTCGAGATCGACTGGAATATGAGGCGGCCCAACCCGGGCAGGTAGAACACGTTCTCGACGACGATCGTGCCCGCCAGCAGTTCGGCCGACTGCAGACCCATCACCGTGATCACCGGAATCATGGCATTGCGCAGCACATGGCCCCACAGCGTGGCGCGCTGCGACAGGCCCTTTGCGCGGGCCGTGCGCACGAAGTCCTCGCGCATGACCTCCAGGACGGCCGAGCGCGTGATGCGCGCCAGGATCGCCGCCTGTACGAAGGCGAGGGAGATGGCAGGCAGCAGCAGCGACTGCAGGCCCGGCCAGATGCCGTCTTCCCAGCCGGGAAATCCCCCGGCCGAAAACCACTGCAGCTTGACCGAGAACAGCAGGATCAGCAGGATCGCGAACCAGAAGTTCGGGATGGCGATGCCGATCTGGGTCATGCTCATCAGACCGACATCGCCCAGCTTGTTGTGACGCGCGGCAGCATAGATGCCCACGACCAGCGCCATGCAGGTGGTCAGCGCCATGGCCATGATGGCCAGCGGCACGGTGAGGGCCAGCCGTTCCAGCACCAGCTCGGACACCGGCGAACTGTAGGAGTAGCTGTTGCCCAGGTTTCCGGTGAGCATGCCGCCAACCCAGTCGAGGTAGCGCTCCATCGGGGGGCGGTCGAGCCCCAGCTTGGATGCCAGGGCACTGACCGCTTCGGGCGACGCATCCGGCCCCATCATGATCTGGGCGGCATCACCCGGCAGGATCTCCAGCACCAGGAAGATGACGATCGACGCGCCGATGAGCGTGGCGATCAGCGTCAGGACACGTTTGAGGAGGAAAAGGCCCATGCGCGGTGTTGTCCGTCGGTGTCAGACATCCGCGCGTTGCGGCACGGATCGTGCCATCGGCGGCGGCAATGGCATTGTCGTCGTCACTGGAAACAGAAGCCGTCGATAATTTGTGGAGCGAGTCTGTGCAATGTGCAGCAGTTCGGGAAACCTGCGGGGCGTGACATGGCTTTGATCATTACCGATGAGTGCATCAATTGTGACGTGTGCGAGCCGGAGTGCCCGAACGATGCGATATTCCTCGGGACGGAGATCTACGAAATCGACCCGCACAAGTGTACTGAATGCGTGGGGCACTTCGATGAACCCCAGTGCGTGCAGGTGTGTCCCGTGGCCTGCATCCCGGTGAACCCGGATTTCGTCGAGAGCAACGAGTCGCTGTGGCGCAAATACCGTGCGCTGCGGGCTGCCGCAACCGGCAGTGGCGCGACCTGACCCGGCCGCCGGGACAGACTGGGCCAGCGGCTGTGTCAGTCGCCGGTGGGTGCTGCTGCCGAGGGCTTGGCGCGCGTGGGTTTTGCTGGTGGCGGTACCCGTGCGACAGCCGTGAAGGGCAGCTCGTTCGCCCTCTGGATGGACCGGGCCGACACCGTCTTGCCGGCGGCCGTGCCGCCAGCCGAACGCGCGGTGGAGGCCGCCGGGGAGGGCGGCCTGGCTGCCGCGGAACGCACCTGCTCGCGTTCCAGCACGCGGCGCTCCTGTTCCATGCGGTCTGCAGCCCGGGCCATGTCTTGTGTGGCGCCATCGGACTGCGCCTTTTGCTGGGGCGTGCGGGTGTCGCTTGCATCGATGGTCACGGCCCCGGGACAGGGGCGATCACTGTAGAGATGGGCGCAGCGGTACACGTTCTGGGCCCATGCCATCGGCATGCCGGACAGGACTGCTGCGGCGACGATGGCGCGGATGTGCGCACGCAAGAGAATGACCATGACCCAGTGCCTCCTCGAGGCGAGTCTGGCACGGCGAACCTCAGGCAGCGGTGTCCGCGCGTGCGGTCTTTACCGCTTTGGTATGAAGCAGCATCGTGGCCCGTGTCATGTCGCCGCAGAGCAGCAGAGGCACGGCCGGCAGTGAGCGCGTGATGCAGCTTTCGATGGCTTGCAGATGCTCCTGCATCGGCTTCTTGAGGACCCAGTGGATGACCTCGGACTTGACCCCCGGATGCCCGATGCCGATCCGTAGACGCCAGTAGTCGGTGCTTCCGAGCTGCTCGTGGATATCGCGCAATCCATTGTGGCCGGCATGGCTGCCGCCGCGCTTGAGCTTGAGCTGTCCGGGAACGATATCGAGTTCGTCGTGCACGACCAGGATTTCCTCGGGTGCGATCTTGTAGAACCGTGCGAGCGCCGCCACGGCGCGGCCCGAAAGGTTCATGAAGGTCTGCGGCTTCAGCAACCAGACCACACGACCGTCGATCGTCGTGCGGGCGACGTGGCCGTGGAAGGCTTTCTCGGGCACCAGCGTGAGCTTGTGCTCATGTGCCAATGCGTCCACCCACCAGAAGCCGGCATTGTGGCGTGTGGCCTGGTACTCGGTGCCAGGGTTTCCGAGGCCGACGAACAACTTGATCATGGACCGGATTATGGAGGTTCGAAATGACGACGGCCCACCGTGGGGTGGGCCGTCTGTCGATCGGCGGGATGCGCCTGATTACTTCTTCGCGGCGGGTGCCTTGGCTGCAGGTGCCTTGGCTGCCGGCGCCTTGGCCGCAGCCGGTGCCTTGCCGGCGGGAGCCTTGCCCGCAGCGGCCCCCTTGCCTGCGGCCGGTGCGGCTGCTGCGTCTGCCGGAGCAGCTTCTGCGGCTTCGGCGGCCGGGGCGACCACAGACACCAGGACCGGGTTTTCCTTGCCGCGGGTCACCGCAGTGACGCCCTTGGGCAAGGTGACATCCTTCACATGCAGCGAGGTGCCCTTCTTGAGGCTGCTCAGGTCGACCGCGATGAACTCGGGCAGGTCGGCCGGCAGGCAGGCGATCTCGAGTTCGGTGACAACGTGGTTCACCAGGCAGTGGTCGAGCTTGACGGCTGGCGACTCTTCCTCGCCGCTGTAATGCAGCGGTACTTTCATGTGCAGCGTGGTGTTGGCCTCGACGCGCTGGAAGTCTGCGTGCAGGATCAGCTGGCGGAACGGGTGCATCTGCACATCGCGCAGCAGCACCTGGCTGGTGCTGTTGTTGAGCTCCATGTCCAGGATGGTGGCGTGGAAGGCTTCCTTCTTGAGCGCATGCCACAGGGCATTGTGGTCCAGCTCGATTAGCTGGGGCTGGCCAGTGCCCCCGTACACGATACCGGGCGTGCGTCCGGTGATGCGGAGACGGCGGCTCGCACCCGTCCCCTGCTTTGCGCGCTCAAATGCGACGAATTTCATGTTTCACTCCAGTGAGAGTCCACCGCGACCAGTGTGACTCCGGTTTCAAAATTGCCGGCAGCGGACACCATCGCCCCTGCCGACCCGCTTCGCTCCGGGTGGTGTCTTTCCTCTGACAGCTCAGAAGAGGTTTTCCTGGTCCGAGAACAAACTCATCACCGAGTCGCCCTTGGCAATGCGCTGGATCGTCTCGGCGATCAGCGGTGCCACGGTCAACTGGCGGATCTTCCTGCACGCCTGGGCGGATGGGCTCAGGGGGATGGTGTTGGTCACCACCACTTCATCCAGGGCGCTGCCCTGGGCAATTCTTTCGATGGCCGGCCCGGAGAAGATCGGGTGGGTGCAATAGGCGTACACCTTCTTCGCACCACGTTCCTTCAGGACTTCTGCAGCCTTCACCAGTGTGCCTGCAGTGTCGATCATGTCATCCATGACGACGCAGTTGCGGCCTTCGATCTCGCCGATCACGTGCATCACCTCGCTGACATTGGCGCGGGGACGGCGCTTGTCGATGATGGCCAGATCGCAGTTCAGCTGCTTGGCCAGCGCACGGGCACGCACCACCCCGCCGACGTCTGGCGATACGACGATCAGGTCTTCGTACTCTTTTTGCCGCAGGTCCCCCAGCAGCACGGGCGATGCATAGATGTTGTCCACAGGGATGTCGAAGAAGCCCTGGATCTGGTCCGCATGCAGGTCCATGGTCAGCACGCGCGCGACACCGACGGTCTGCAACATGTTGGCCACCACCTTGGCCGTGATCGGCACCCGGGTGGAGCGCGGGCGGCGGTCCTGCCGTGCATAGCCGAAGTAGGGTATGACCGCACTGATCCGCTCGGCGGAAGCCCGTTTCAGGGCATCCACCATGATCAGCAGTTCCATCAGGTTTTCGTTGGTCGGGGCGCAGGTGCTTTGCACCACGAACACGTCGCGTGCCCGCACGTTCTGGTTGATCTCGACCGTGACTTCGCCATCCGAGAACCGGCCAACTGTCGCTGCCCCAAGGGTGATGCCGAGGTGGTCGGCGATCTCCGCTGCCATGCGCGGATTTGCATTGCCGGTAAAAACCATGAAATCAGGTGGTGGTGCGGCCTGCATGTGGATCCCAGCGATTCAGAACATTTGGACCGCGCTGTTGACCAGCCGGAACCGAGGACAGGTTTGGCAGGGGAGGAAGGATTCGAACCTTCGCATGCTGGAATCAAAATCCAGTGCCTTAACCAACTTGGCGACTCCCCTACACGGGTGGCCGGCTCGCGCCCGCCACCGGTAACTATTCGCTAGGAGCCCATCCCGCCAGGGGGTGAACCTCCATTCCGCAACACTGACGAACCTGAAAGCCGGGTGGCGCGCTGGCCACATCAACTTCCCTGTCTGCCCATGCAAACACTGCGCTGCCTGAGCCGGACATCCGGCCATTCAATCCCAGTGCCTGCAACCACCCCAGACCCTGCCCAACGCCGCTGCACAACCGCTGGGCAACGTCTTGAAGATCATTGCACCCAAAGTGCCTAGGGTCTGCAGCAAAGCCTGAGAGTGTAGCAGTTTTGGTGTCTCTTTTTAGGCCCGGATCGGAGAAGATGCGCTCCGTTGCCAATCCCTGTGGCGGTTTTGCGACCACGTAGCGGGCTGCCTGCAGCTGGATCGGGCGCACGATCTCGCCAATTCCTTCGACCCACGCGTTCTGGCCCGAGAGAAAGAACGGCACGTCCGCGCCCAGGCGCAGCCCGATACGGGAGAGTTCCGAGACGGGCAGTCCAAGTGCCCACAAGCGGTTCAGGGCGAGCAGGCAGGATGCTGCGTCCGAGGACCCGCCACCCAACCCGGCCTGGGCGGGGATCTGCTTGTCGATGCTGATGTGTGCTCCCAGCGGCGTGCCCGTCGCGGATTGCAGCAGCCTGGCGGCGCGCAGGACAAGGTCGTCTGCAGGCAAAGGTGCCCCGAGGTCTTCCCGGGTGAGGCCGCCCCCCGATCGAAGCTCCACATGCAGGGTGTCGCACCAGTCCACCAATGCGAACACGGACTGCAGCAGGTGGTACCCGTCGGCCCGTCGGCCCGTGATGTGCAGGAAAAGGTTCAGCTTGGCCGGGGCCGGTATGTCGTAGATGGCTTTCATGACAGGAACCCGGGGTGCCATCACTCCAGGACAAGGCGCATTTCCACCACAGGCAGCGGGGACGCCCGCCTCGCGAACAGGCGCCCGCCCGTGCGTTCCTGGCCGTCTGATATCCAGGGGCTGAAATCGGCAGGTTCGCCGCGAAGCCACGAGAAGATGCCGTTGATCGGCAATTCGGTGCCCACCACATGCCGTGTCAATGCGTCCAGCGATGGAAACGACTGGGTTTTTCCTTCGGCTTGCAGCTGGGCTGCTGCAGGCGACCATGTCAGCTGCGCCAGCGTGGCTCCAAAGGGAGACTGGAGCGAAAGCCGGCCCTGGCGCTCATTCCCCATGAGCTCGAAACCGGCAGCGAATGACTGGACAGGTTCTGCATCCACGCGCACCGACAGGCGCCCGACCCAGTTGTCGGTGGACGAGGCTGCCGGGCCACGCAAGGGGGTCGCGCAGCCGGCGAGCATGAGTACGCAGGCCAGCGCCACAAAACCCGCAACACGCCGGGTGCTCACAGCTTGACGCGCAGTCGCTTGAGCGTCTCAAGCAGGGTCTCGTTCTCGGCATTCAGGGCAAGACCCTCCCTCCAGATCTCCATGGCCTTGGTGCGCTCGCCGACCATCCACAACACCTCTCCCAGGTGCGCGGCGATCTCGGCGTCGGGCTTGTCCTGGTAGGCCTGGCGCAGCAGCCGGAGGGCCTCGGGGAAGTTGCCGCTGCGGAATTCGACCCAGCCCAGGCTGTCGGTGATGTAGGGGTCGCCCGGTGCGAACTCCAGGGCCTTGAGAATCAGCGCCCGAGCTTCCGGCAGGCGGACATTGCGGTCAGCGAGTGAATAGCCGAGCGCGTTGTAGGCGTGGTGGTAGTCCGGCTTGATTGCAATCGCCGCACGCAACAGGCGCTCCATTTCGTCCAGGCGGCCAAGCTTTTCGGCCATCATCGCCTTGTCGTATATGAAGTCCAGGTCCTGGGGGTTGGCAGCCAGGGCTCCATTCAGGGTGTCATAGGCCTGCTGAAACTGCTTGTTGTCCCGCAGCAACTGCACTTCGGCGCTGACCTTGGCGCGGGCCTCTGCCGGGTTGCGGGCGGGCAGCGCCTGCAACAGGGCCCGGCCTTCGTTCAGTTGGCCCTGGCGTGCCAGCAGGGCAGCCCGGCGGACCTGCACGTTGACCATCTCCTGCGAGTCCTCGATACGGTCCAGCCAGGACCTGGCGCCGGCAAGGTCCTTCTTGCGCTCTGAGATCTCGGCCAGCGCCATGTAGGCCTGCGTGAGGCCACGCCGGGTTTCCTCGGCCGACGCTGCAGCAGGACCGCGGGCGGACTCGAGTTCGACATAACGCAGCATCGATGCTTCTGCTGCGCGATCCTTGCGTTCCTGCAGTTCGAGGATGCCCTTGACCAGCCATGCCGGCGCAAATGCCGGGTTCTCTGCCGTGATTTGCGCGAGTTGGGCCTGCGCCTCTGCCAACCGCTGGTTGTTGATCAGGATGCGCGCATAGTCCATGCGGTATTCCGCCCGCGCCTTGCCGGCAAGATGCGCACGGACGATGGACTCGGCGTCCGGCAGATTCGAGTCGACCAGGCTGAGAGCCAGGACTGCCGGTGCTTCCGCGAGCGGGTCCAGGGCGTGGCCGCGTCGTACGGCATCCATGGCGCCGGGAATATCGGCCGCGTCGATCCGCATGCGGCCGATGGTGGTCCATGCCGATGCGCCCAGCGTGGGGTTTGCGAGGTATTCGGCGAGCGCCTGCTCCGCCACGCTGGCTGCAAGCTTCTTGTCCGTGCTGCGTGTGAAAAGGCGCGGAATGCTGCCGATGGCACCGATGCGCTCCGTGTTGTCCGTTGCCGCCACCAGTTCGCGTTTGAGTGGCTCTACGGTCTCGTTCAATCGGTTCAGGCCGATCAGGATCTGCAGAAGATAACGATTGGCATCCCGTGAGTCAGGCATGGCCTGGCGCCAGGCGCGGGCGGCTTGCAAGGCCGACTCTCCGGAACGACCCTGCAGCGCGATGTCGGTGGCGCGCCGGTACAGGCTGGCATCACCGGTTTTCCTGGCAGCATCCAGGATCAGCTGGAAGCCCAGACCGGGCTCACCCCCACGCGCGTTGACCTCGCCCAGCAGCAACTGGTAGAACAACTGCCCGTCCATTGCCGAGTTGGGTTCGGCCAGCGGTACCGGATCGGTATTCTGGGCCAGCAGCGCAGGCGCTGTCAGCAGGCTGGCGGTCAGGGCAAGCGCAACTGCGCGAAGGGTTCGGTGCATCAAACCATAATAATCCAAGCCAACGCACCCTGGTGCCCAACCCTGGCTTAACCATGCCTGAACTCCCGGAAGTCGAAGTCACCCGCCTGAGCTTCGCAGACCGTATTGCGGGCGGGCGGATCCTGTCCGTCACCATGGGCAAGCCGTTGCGCTGGCCGCTGGGGTGTGCGCCTGGCGCACTGGCAGGGAGCACGGTCCGCGCAGTGCGCCGGCGCGGCAAGTACCTGCTGGTGGACCTGGATCACGGGCTGCTGCTGATTCACCTCGGGATGTCCGGGAGCCTGGTTTTCGCCAGCGGTCTTCCAGGCGCCGGGGTTCATGACCATTTCGACATGGTCACCAGCCGGGGCACTTTGCGTCTGCATGATCCTCGCCGATTCGGTGCCGTGGTGTTTGCAGATTCCGAGGACGCCGAGGTGGCCCGCAAGCTGCTTGGCCACCTGGGCATGGAGCCCTTGTCAGAGGGTTTTGACCTGCGCGCGTTCCAGAGCGAGCTGAAGGCGCGCAAGTCTGCCATCAAGCAGGTGCTTCTCGCGGGCGAGGTGGTGGTGGGCGTGGGCAACATCTATGCCTGTGAGGCTTTGTACCTTGCAGGGATCCGCCCGACCACCCGGTCGTGCCGGCTGAGCCTGGCCCGAATGGCCGTCCTGCATGCCGCCATTCGGCAGGTGCTGGCGCGTGCGGTGGTGCGGGGCGGCTCTACCTTGCGCGACTTCACAAATGCCCATGGCGACAGTGGCGAGTTCCAGCAGGAGGCCATGGTGTATGGCCGCGCCGGCCAGCCTTGCCGGGTGTGCAACGGCCTGGTGCAGTCGATGCGGCAAGGCCAGCGGTCGACCTTTTTCTGCCGCACCTGTCAGCAAACTTGACAAAGAAAACCGGCTCGATGCTATATTGAAATACCTGCGGGGTAATCGTGAGCACATCTTTCAACGAGCAATTTGATCAGCACGGTGCCTGGCGGCGCGAGTTCGGGCTTCGCCTGAAGCTGCTGGCCGAGTGGATGAAGGACCATGAATTGCTCGATGCCGGTGTCGAGGAGCGCCTGCGCCGCCTCGAGGTTCAGGTCAAGGCCGACAAGGTCATGGTGGCCTTCGTCGGTGAGTTTTCCCGTGGCAAGTCGGAGCTTATCAACGCCATCTTCTTCGCTGGGTACGGCCGGCGCATCATGCCGGCGAGCGCGGGCCGCACCACGATGTGCCCGACCGAAATGGGATACGACGCCGACGTACCGCCCTGCCTGCGTCTGCTGCCGATCGAGACCCGCCTGCAGCCCCAGGCACTGATGGAATGGCGCATGGCGCCGGAGAAATGGACCCGGGTCGACCTGGACGTCAACGACCCGCAGCAGCTGGCAGCCGCCCTGGAAATGGTGGCTCAGACCCGACAGGTCACCAAGGATGACGCCCGGGCGCTGGGCCTGTGGCACAGCGAAACACCTGACGACAACCCGATGGTCGATGCGCAGGGGCTGGTCGAGGTGCCGCGCTGGCGCCATGCGCTGATCAACATCGCGCATCCGCTGCTCAAGCAGGGGCTGGTGATCCTTGACACGCCCGGCCTCAATGCGATCGGCGCAGAGCCCGAGCTGACGGTCAGCCTGCTGCCGCAGGCACAGGCGGTGGTGTTCATCCTGGGAGCAGACACCGGCGTCACCAAATCCGACCTGTCCATCTGGCGCGAGCATCTGATCGTCGACCCCGACCAGTCGGATGTGCGCCTCGTGGTGCTCAACAAGATCGACACCCTATGGGACGCCTTGAGTTCGTCTGCCCAGATCTACGCCCAGATCGAGCGTCAGCGGGCGTCGACGGCGGAGATCCTGGGCATTCCCGCGGCCAACGTGATCCCGGTGTCGGCGCAAAAGGGGCTGGTGGGCAAAGTGACCGACGACGCGACACTGCTCGCGGCCAGCTGCCTGCCCGATCTCGAGCGGGCACTGGGAGATGGCATCCTGGGCCAGCGTCAGAAAATTCTTGGAGCCGTCGTGGCATCGGGCATCTCCAGCCTGCGGCAGGAAAGTGGGCGGGTCATCAACATCCGGCGCCGCGATCTGAGCGAGCAGATGAGCGAACTCAAGGGCCTGCAGGGCAAGAATGCGTCGGTGATCAAGCACATGCGGTCGCGCATCACTCAGGAGCAGGCTGAATTCGATCTCAGCGGTGCCAAGATCCATGCCGTGCGGTCCGTCCACCTCAAGTTGCTGCGGGAGGTATTTGACAGCCTCAGTGGTGCAGCCCTCAAGGGCGAGATGGCGCAGCTGAATGCAGCCCTGCAGCAAAAAGGCTTCAAGATCGGCATCAAGAAGTCCTACGGGGAGACCTTCGAGCGTTTGCGCGCGGTGTTCCGGCGGGTGCAGGGGCTCTGTGCCGAAATCCACACCATGCTCGCCGCGACCTTCCGCCAGCTCAATGGCGAGCATGGGTTCTCGCTGCAGTCGCCGTCCCAGCCGGAGTTCACAACCTACCTGCAGGATCTGGATGCTCTCGAGCGCGGGCACGTGCATTACCTGGGCGTGACCAACGCCTTTCGCCTGGCACAGTCCGACTTCTCGGACCGGCTGGTGCGGGCCCTGGCCACGCGCTTGCGTACCATCCATGAAGCGGCCCTGGCGGATGTCGAGCTTTGGAGCAAGACGGCTGCAGCCCAGCTCGACGCCCAGTTGCGCGAGCGCCGGCGCAACTTTGGCCGCCGGATCGAGGCCATCGACCGCATCCAGCAGGCGACCGGTGGTCTGAACGACCGCATTGCCGAGATCGAGGGCCAGGAATACACCCTCAACGAGCTGGAGGCCAAGCTCGAAGAACTGACCGATTACCTGATCCGCGTGCGCCAGGTCCGTCAGCCGGTGGCAGTGGCCTGATCGTCTTGCAGCACCCCGCAGCCGCAGAGCCGGCGCAGTTTGCCGACCTGGTGGTTGCCTGGCAGGTCCGTAGCGGCCGCCATGATCTCCCCTGGCAGAACACCCGTGATCCCTACCGGGTCTGGTTGTCCGAGATCATGCTTCAGCAGACGCAGGTGTCCACGGTGCGGGCCTACTTCGACCGTTTTCTGCACCACCTGCCCACGGTGTCCGCGCTGGCGGCTGCATCCCAGGACGAGGTGCTGGGCCTGTGGAGCGGCCTGGGTTACTACAGCCGTGCGCGCAACCTCCACCATTGCGCCCAGGCTGTCGTGGCGAACCACGGGGGCGTTTTTCCGTCCTCGGCGCAGGCCCTGCAGACTCTGCCGGGGATCGGCCGTTCTACTGCCGCAGCCATCGCCTCGCTGTGTTTTGGTGAGCGGGTGGCCATCCTGGACGCGAATGTCAAGCGTGTGCTGACGCGGGTGCTCGCTTTCGAGGACGATCTGGCCTCGCTGGCCAGCGAGCGCAGGCTCTGGGACGCCGCCACGGCGCTGCTGCCTGCCTCCGGGCTGGCGCAGTCCATGCCCCGCTACACGCAGGGCATGATGGACATAGGCGCCACTGTCTGTCTGCCCCGCGCGCCGGCGTGTCACCGCTGCCCCGTGTCGCAGCATTGTGTTGCGCTGCGCCTGGGTTCGCCGGAGAGGTTTCCTGTCAGGACGCGCAAGCTCAAGCGCAGTGCACTGTCCGTTTGGTTGCTGTGGTTGCAGACTGAGGGCGGCGCGGTGTACCTGCAGCGCCGGCCCCAGACGGGTGTCTGGGGCGGCCTCCACTGTTTTCCGGCATTCGACAGCAGGGAGGACCTGGAACAGTTTTCCCCGCGCGGGTTGGGCGGCTCGGTGGAGGACATGCCCGTCTTCAAGCACGTCCTGACCCACAAGGACCTTTACCTGCACCCGGTGCGTGTTCTGAGGCCAGGGCCATTGGCGCAAGGGCATCCGGGCCGGTGGTTTGGCCCGCAGGAATGGCCCTCCCTGGGCTTGCCGGCGCCGATCCGCCAGCTGCTGGTTCAGGCCGGAAGCCAGCCGAAAGAAGTAGACGGGTAGCGTCCGGGGGTGGCGTCGAGTTCGCGGTGGCGGCAAAGGGTGGTCCAGCGGTCGGCAAACAGGCGGGTGAGCTCTTCGACCAGGTAGACCGACCGGTGCTGTCCGCCAGTGCAGCCGATGGCCACCGTCACGTAACTGCGGTTGTCGTGCGCGAGTGCGTCCAGCCAGGCGTCCATGAACTGGGCGATGTGCAGCATCAGCTTGCGCACCTCGTCGTGCTGCTGGAAGAACGCGATCACGGCATCGTCGCGCCCGGTGAGCGCCTTGAGTTCAGGCTCGTAGTGCGGGTTGGGCAGCATGCGCGCGTCAAACACATAGTCGGCATCCGTCGGGATGCCGCGCTTGAACGCGAAGGACTCGAACACCAGTGTCAGGTGGCCCCCCGGCAGCACCACCAGGGAACGCACATAGCGCTGCAGCTGGGACGGGCGGATCAGGCTGGTGTCGATCACCTGGGCATGGTCGCGCAGGTCGGCCAGCAGTTCTCGTTCCAGTTCGATGGCCTCCACCAGGGCGGGACGCTGTTCGGCTGCGTCGCCCAGACCCTCGCGCTGGGACAGCGGATGCTTGCGCCGCGACTCGGAGTAACGACGAACCAGGGTGTCCGTGGTGGAATCGAGGAAGATCGGTTTGATGACCACGCCCAGGCCGCGCAGTGCGCGCAGGCGCTCCGGGACCTGGGGCAACGATGCCGCGCTGCGTACATCCATCGCGATCGCCACCCGGGTCGCCCGCCGTTCCTGGACCAGCTGCACGAACTGCAGAAGCAATTCCGGTGGGAGGTTGTCCACACAGTAATAGCCTGCGTCCTCCAGTGCGTGAAGGGCCACGGACTTGCCGGAGCCCGACATGCCGGTAATGAGGATCAGCTCAAGTTCCATGGTGCAGCCAGATGGTTGGTCATTGTCGCAGTTCTAGCAGTTCCCGGGCATGCGCCAGTGTCGACGCAAGGACGCGCTCTCCGCCCAGCATGCGCGCAATCTCGGATACGCGCTCGTCACCCAGTGCCAATGCCACAGTGCTCAGCGTGGCATTGCCCCGGAGCTGCTTGGACACCACCAGATGGTGGTCTGCGCAGATGGCGACCTGGGCCAGGTGCGTGACGGCCATGACCTGGCGGTCCTGGCCGAGCTGGCGCATCAGGCGTCCGACTGCCTGGGCGACGGATCCGCCGACGCCGGAGTCCACCTCGTCGAAGATCAGGGTCTGCGCAGTCCCGAGCTGGCTGGTGGTCACGGCGATGGCCAGCGCGATGCGCGAGAGCTCGCCGCCGGAGGCCACCTTGCCGATCGGTCGCGGTGTGCTGCCGGCGTGGCCGGCCACCAGGAACTGGATATCTTCCAGCCCGTCCTGCTGGGGTGTCGCTCTGGCGCTCAGCGCAACTTCGAAGCGGCCCCCTTCCATGCCGAGGCTTTGCATGGCGTCGGTAATGGCCCGCGCGAGCAGTGGTGCTGCCTTGGCGCGTTGCCGCCCGATCACCCGGGCCTCCTGGAGGTAGGCCGCATGGGCCGATGCTGCCGTTGTTTCCAGGGTTGCCATGTCGGAGGCGGCGTCAAGCCGGCGCAGCTCGGATTTCCAGGCGGCGAGCAGTTCAGTCAGTTCCTCGGGCGCACGCTTGTAACGGCGCGCCAGTGCCACCCACAGCGCCATGCGTTCGTCCAGTTGCGCCAGGCGCTGGGGGTCGAGCTCAGTCTTGCGCAGATACAGGCGCAGGCCATGGGCAGTGTCCTCGACTTCGGCCAGGCTGGATGCCAGCACCTCGGCCAGGGGCTTGAATGCCGGCTCCAGATGTTCCTGCTGGCGCAACAGCAGCAGCGCGTGGTTCAGGGAGCGGGCAACACCGCCATCGCCCTCCTGCAGCGCCTCGACAGCGCCGTTTGCAGCATCCAGCAGCGCCTGTGCATTGGACAGGCGGCCATGGTCGGTGTTCAGCACCTCCCATTCGCCCGGCTGGGGCGCCAGTTTGTCGAGCTCGCCGATCTGCCACGTCAGGCGCTCCCGCTCCCGTTGCAGGGTGTCCTGCGCTGCCTGTGCATCGGTGAACGCCTTGTCGGCCAGGCGCCATTCCTGCCAGTGCCGGGCCAGTGGCGCGGTGTCCAGCCTGGCATAGGCGTCGAGCAGGCCGCGCACCGCTTCAGGCCGGGTCAGGCTCTGCCAGGCATGCTGGCCGTGGATGTCGATCAGCTGCTCGCCGATGGCCCGCAGCTGGGCGGCAGTGGCCGGGCTGCCGTTGATCCATGCGCGGCTCTTGCCCTGCTGGTCGATGGTCCGGCGCATGAGCAGGGTGTCGCCTCCCTCGAAGCCGGCGGCCTCCAGCCAGCCGCCCAGGGATGCGGGGCAGTCGAATTCGGCGGTGACTTCGGCCCTGCCAGCACCTTCGCGGATGGTTCCGGCGTCGGCCCGCGCACCGGTGACCAGCTGCACGGCGTCGATCAGGATCGATTTGCCGGCGCCCGTCTCGCCCGTCAGGACGGTGAAGCCGCCGGAAAGGTCAAGGTCGAGCTCTTCGACGATGACGAAGTCGCGCAGGACGATGCGTTTGAGCGCCATGCTCATGCCACTCCCTCATTCCAGTGCAGTTTGCGGCGCAGCGTGTCGAAATAGCTCCAGCCCTTGGGGTGCAGGAAGCGCGCGCGAAACTGCGAGCGCGAGACCACGATGCGGTCCCCGTGCAGAAGCGTCGCCAGCGACTGCATGTCGAAATTGGCACTGGCGTCGCGCCCGGCAACGATCTCGATGGCGATTTCGGTCGCGTCGGCCAGCACGATCGGCCGGTTGGACAGCGTGTGCGGCGCGATCGGCACCATCAGCCAGCCCGGCAGCGAGGGGTGCAGCATCGGGCCGCCGGCCGACAGCGCATAGGCGGTGGAGCCCGTTGGCGTGGCGATGATCAGGCCGTCGGCACGCTGGTTGGCCACGAAATGCCCGTCGACTTCCACCCGCAGCTCCACCATGCCCGAGGTGGCCCCCCGGTTGACCACCACGTCATTCATGGCCAGCGCGTCGAACACGCTGCGGCCGTCGCGCATGACGCGGGCCTGCATCAGGCTGCGGTGGTCTTCCTCGTAGGCGCCGGACAGCATCGGCAGCAGGGTGCCCTGGAATCCGTCAAAAGGGATGTCGGTGATGAAGCCCAGCCGGCCCTGGTTGATGCCGATCAGCGGAACACCATAACGTGCCAGCTGCCGCCCGATGCCCAGCATGGTGCCGTCGCCGCCGACCACCAGACCGAGATCACACTGGGCGCCGATGGCTGGAACGTCCAGGGCGGCGTAGCCGGTGATGCCCATGTTCGACGCGGTCTGGCGCTCGAAAGCCACCTCGCAGCCTTGTGCATGGAGGAAGTGCGCCACATCTTCCATGGCCTGCCGCGAGGATGCGCCATGGCTTCCGGAGGCGATGGTCTGGTACTTGCCGATCAGCGCAACGTGGCGGAATTTTGAACGCATTTTCAAATTACATCACTAAAATGAAATGATGCTCGATGACCGTGCCAAGTTGTTAATGAAAGCGCTGGTCGAGCGTTACATCGCGGATGGCCAGCCTGTCGGTTCGCGGACTTTGTCGCGGGCTTCTGGGCTGGAACTCTCGCCGGCGACCATCCGCAACGTGATGTCCGACCTCGAGGAAATGGGGCTCATCGTCAGCCCGCACACGTCTGCCGGCCGCATCCCCACGGCCCGTGGCTACCGCCTGTTCGTCGACACGATGCTGACGGTCCCCAAGGGAGGGTTTGCGGCCCAGCGCCTGGCGCCGGACCAGCCGCAGCGGGTGATCTCGAATGCCGCCAACCTGCTGTCGAACCTCTCGCAGTTTGTGGGTGTCGTGCTGGCGCCTCGGCGCAGTTCGGTGTTTCGCCATATCGAATTCCTGAGGTTGTCAGAGCGCCGCCTGCTCGTCATCATCGTTTCGCCGGACGGCGACGTGCAGAATCGCGTCATCTACACAGAACTGGATTACTCCCAGTCGCAGTTGGTGGAGGCTGCCAATTACCTCAACAACCACTATGTGGGCATGGCGATCGAACAGGTCCGCGAGCGTCTGCAGACCGAGGTGGAGTCCCTGCGCTCGGAAATCGCCACCCTCATGCAGGCGGCGGTGTCCATCAACTCCGAGGCGATCGCCGAGGCGCAGGATGAGGTGGTGATTTCCGGCGAGCGCAACCTGCTGGCACTGTCGGACTTTTCCAGCGACATGGGGCAGTTGCGCCGGGCCTTCGAGCTGTTCGAGCAGAAGGCGCAGCTGATGCGCCTGCTCGATGTCGCCGGCCAGGCCGAGGGTGTGCGCATCTTCATCGGCGGCGAGAGCCAGGTCGTGCCCTTCGAGGACCTGTCCATTGTCAGCGCGCCCTATGAGGTGGATGGCCAGATCGTCGGTACTCTCGGCGTCATCGGCCCGACCCGCATGGCCTATGACCGCATGATCCAGATCGTGGACATCACGTCCAAGCTGGTCAGCAATGCGCTGAGCCACCACAAGTAGGCCCCGTACAATGACCGCGGGTCGGGCCGTTAGCTCAGTTGGTTAGAGCAGAGGACTCATAAGCCTTTGGTCGTTGGTTCAAGTCCAACACGGCCTACCAATCCAAGGGTTCAAAATTCTGGCGCTCATGGCGGCATGTCGTTGCTTCTGGCGGGTGGGCCTCCCATCCCGACTTGCACTTCCCCTTGAGGTTTATCCAGAAGCGGCTTGATTCTCCGCTGCCAGGATTTTTTGGCCAAGTGGGGCAGCAGCAGGCCCAAGGGCATGCGTAGCCAGTGACTTCTGACATACAGGCACAGCGAAGCCACCCCTGACAAAGTGGTGTGTCCGGTGTGGTGAGCGGTGCCAAAAGCGGGCAGAAACAGCCGGTCCATGATCCATGCGGCCAAAGGGCTCGGGCGCTGTGGACATTTTTCCATTGTCTCGCGTGGTATCGGCGTCTCCAGCAAGCGATGGCAGTAACGCATGCCGTAGAAAAGTGGCTTGCCAAGCCCAAGTTCCCGCGCGCGACCCAGCAGATCATTCCAAAAACCCGGTGAGCGGCCATATTCGCGCAGCAATGCGTCGAGGTCTACCAGATCGCGCAAACCGTGCCCCCATTCACCTTCATGGAACAGGTGGGTAGTGCTGTGCAGCACCTGGTCTGTCGGGCACGGGATGCTGAATCTTGGGTGGTCGGCCAGGGGACGGGCCGCAGCAATCAGCAGGTCTGGCCTCGTCTTGATGCGGGCTGTCTCCGGAAGGATATTGTGGTGCAGGTCGAGAACTGTCTGGCGGGCAATATGCGTCATCGGCGGCAATTCGTGCATCCAGTCGCGGTAATACCGCTGCTCATAGGCGTCGTGGTGGTTGCCGTGCCAACCATGGAGCATGAGGGCCGCTTCGGCCGCATCCAACTGTGTCTTGGGAATGAGAATGTCGATGTCCGAGAAAGTGCGCCCGGCCGCCGGAGCCAATCCCGCTGCGGTATAGGCGGCTCCCTTCAGCAGGACCACCGGGCCCTGCAGATCAGCCATTGCGCGGGACAATTGCGCGAGCTCCCATACGACGGCTCGGTGTTGTTGCCCAGCCAGTGTCATGGCGGACTGCATCCGTGTTTTCGCTGCGGCGGGCAAGTCCTCGCTCGGACACATTTGTGTGGCAAGCGCGCCCAGGCGCCCCAGCAGGCCCGCGGAGGCGGCTTGGCGCAGCACCAGATCCCACGCATCATCCGACATGCCGGACATGGAGCCCGGGTTTCGCAAGACCTGCAGCAGGGGCAGCAATCCGCTAGTCACCGCGTCAACTCCTCGAAGGTACGGAGCGCCTCTTCCAATTCCGAGTATTCAAAATCCCAGCATTTGCAGCTGTCGATCAGTTGGGCATTGAGATCAAAACCCAGCCGTCCCAGCCGGCTGTAGTTAAAAGAATGGGTCGCGGTCTGCATGAAGGCTTCGGCCTTTGCCCGCGGTCTGAGCTGGATTCTGGCACCGGAGGCCCATCGCGGGAAGATGACATGGACCGCGCGTCCTTTTTCCCCCATGCGCCGGACGCTGTCGGTAGGCGGCTTTAGATGCGCTACCGTGCCTTTGTGGGTGTCATGGGCTGCCTGCCCGACCACCGCTCCAGAGTCGAAGGCCCGAATAATCTCGATCGACCGGTTCTTGAGACTGACAGGGCGGGCAAGGGGAACGATGCCGCCATCTTCACGGTCGATGATCGTGAGTTCATCGGAGAGCAGGCGCCACCCGCAAAGGGACAGCGCAGCGGTCAGCGTGCTCTTGCCGGCCCCCGGTTCTCCCGGCAGGATGACGCATTGTCCTCGACGCTCCAGCACTGCGGCATGTAACAGCAGATAGTGGTGGCTGAAAGTCGCGATACACCAGTTCATGCCCCATTCGAGCAGGGCGAACGCGTGCTCTTTGGGCAGAGGTTTGAACGGGGATGCCTTATCCAGCCAGAAATTGACCTGAGGGCGGTACCAGCGTCTCGGGCCGGTGACGCCGTCGAGCCGAACGTGAAAGTCTCTCAGACCCGTGTCCTCCTCAAAAGGAAAATCTGCGTAGAGCAAGGACAAACCCTGTGCGATGGCAGAGCTCCGCGACTGGATTCGAAAGCGAAACGGCCCCGTACGCAAGGTCATTCCCCGACCCAGGGAAACCTGCAGTTGGGATACCGTCCGTTGTCCCAGTGTCAACTCTGGCATGTGACTAAGTCGAGGCGGGCCAACTCCAGGAGTACGCCGGCAATATCCGATGGGCCACACCCCAGGTGGGCCGCAATATCGATGGTCGACCTGGGCCCCGAGCGAGAAAGATAGTCGATCAACGCGCCGGGCAGCTCCGTCAGCCGATAGGTGTCGTTCGACAGAAGGTGATGTATGACGTATTCGTCATCCCATTGGCGCCAGGCGAGTTCGGCGTTACCAGGGACGCGCCATTCGCGCTGCAGAGAGATGGCCATGCAATGGAATTGAGAAGAACATGGCCATATTACAACCCGACCGAACCAGGGCGCGTGAATCCACATGATTCACAACAAAAGCGAACTGATCGCCGGGAAAGTCGCCAGGGTTCACCAATCGCCCGTCAGCCCTCTGCGACCTGTGCAAATTGCCTCGAGCAAGTTCTGATGCGGTCAAACCGCACGAAGTGATCGAAAGTAGGTTTCCACCTGTCCGCGGTTCCATGAAATCGAAGTGTTCACCACGAACAAGTCCGTGCTGTTTCTGTGTACCGCGTTGTACATGGCCACCACCTCCGCTTGTGTCAGCGGGTAGGCGGCTGGCCCCACGTTGCCGTGGATTGCATTCAAAAGAGCTGCAATCGCCTCTCGAGCGAAATTGAACAGCGGGTCGGCGTTTGGAGACTGGAGAACTTGCAATAGTGTGGCTTGGCGATCGTTCACCGTGCTGTAGACGACACTGCCGTTGGTGTCGTATGTGAAGGACGTCGCGAACCCAAGAACCAAGTTGAAATAGGTGCCGAGACCGGGAAATGGATGCGGGAAGGGACTTACCGTGGCAGTCGGCATACTGCCTTTCGTTACACCGCTTGGCCAAACCGAAGTAATCCACTGCGCAGGGCTTTTGCCCAATGAGTTGCAGGCGATTCCGTCGCCAGTGCGGGGGGACATGTTCCCGGACAGTTGCCCTGAAATCGTGCAATCGTAGGGAGGACCAGAACCGTTCCCCAGCACGGGCCGACTGATCAAGGAACCCAGCAACACGGTGCCAGCCATGCCACCGCGTGCAAGCCGCCGACGTAACTGGTCCGGGCGATCATTCCCTACAGATTGACTTGAGTTCATTGTTATTCCCGTTCACCAAAATGTAGCCTGTCCCGTGAAGTATGCCTCAAACCTCGCTCTCGACAAACGCATGCTCGTAGTCTGATCCGACACACCAATGCGTGCTGGCAAGTCAGCCCAAGACCTTGTCAAACGAAACAAGCAATTAGTGAGCCAGTGCTACTGGAGTCGCCTAACACCTTGATGCAAAAAGAAAAAGCAGTCCTTGTCTTCCAGCGCAGTCCGTGGGAATCGCGGAACTGTAAGACTTCTCGACAGGCGCCTGGCTCCTTGGCGCCCCGCTCGATACCTCGGGTGCTCAAGCCCGTCTTGTATCAGCATTCAGGCGGGTCTTTTCCGCTGGTGACCGTCAGTGTGTCGATCGGCCTGGTGACCAACTCGGCGGAAACTCGGCAAGCTGACAGGAATCAGGACTTCCGATAGTGCTAGAATCGCGGCCTTCAGCGGCTGTAGCTCAGTTGGATAGAGTACTTGGCTACGAACCAAGGGGTCGTGGGTTCAATTCCTGCCAGCCGCACCAGTAATGACAAGGGTTAGCACGTAAGTACGTGCTAACCCTTTTGTCTTGTGCGCCCAGCATGGGCGCACTCCTGCGGGTGCAAGTCTCGCCGTAAGTTGATCACAGCGAACGAAGTGAAGCGCAACTGCATGAGGGCGACCGAGTGTGGGAAGGAAGCGTGGAGCATAAAT
>Ga0247831_1000036_pt1 | contig 243211 bp, 238 predicted proteins | sample LaCruzMarch2015__9_FD_192406 | JGI IMG/M metagenome (GOLD analysis project Ga0247831, IMG submission 192406) | Freshwater microbial communities from meromictic Lake La Cruz, Castile-La Mancha, Spain - LaCruzMarch2015_1m | ecosystem: Environmental > Aquatic > Freshwater > Lake | place: Spain... | reverse complement strand
TGGGCGACCCCGATCAGGACAATATCAGTTTCACCGTGATCAAGGTCAACGACGCCTCGACCCGCCCCAAACAAGACCGCCCACCGCGCCAGACAATAGCTGTAACCAGACCAAAGCGGATGACGACACTGGTGCAGGAGCCGCTGTTGCTGGTTGGATTCGATCAGGTCACCGATGACGAACCCATGGCCATGGCGAATGACGACGAGACCCCGGTAGGGTTGGCCTCTGCCGATGATGCCGAGCCTTCGCCCGAGGCCGAATGCGGCGACGGTGTCGCCCCCCAGCGGGTGGTTCCGCGCCGGATTGCGGCGCAGGGGTAAGATCCTTCTTGCCGACGGGTGCCATTGGCTTGGCACCCGCTTGAAGGCCGGTCATTCTAGCCGCGAAAGACGCTCATGATATCCGTCAGCGGCTTTTTGCGCTTGGCGACAGCGGGAACTGTGGCAGTCTCTGCTGGATAGCCGACCGGCAGGATCATGACCGGCTTTTCATGCTCGGGCCGGCCACACAGGGCCCCAAGGAATTTCATCGGGTTCGGCGTATGCTCCAGGCAGACCAGTCCGGCATGATGCAGCGCGGTGATTAGCATGCCGGTGGCAATGCCGACGCTTTCCGGGACATAGTAGTTCTTGTAGCGGGCGCCGTCGTCGGTCACGCCATAGCGCTGGGCGAAGATCACGATCAGCCAGGGCGCATCGGTCAGGTGTGGCTTGTTGACGCCGGTCCCGATCGGCTCAAGTGCGGCAAGCCATTCATCACCGCCACCGCCCGCGTAAAAAGCGCGCTCTTCCTCCTCTGCACCCTCACGGATGCGGGCCTTCATCGCCGGATCAGAGATGGCGACGAAATGCCAAGGCTGGTGGTTGGCCCCCGATGGTGCGGTTCCGGCGGCTGCGATACAGGCGGCGATCACCGCTTCGGGCACGTCGCGGCTGGAATAGTCGCGCACCGAATGCCGTTTGCGCATGTAGGTCAGAAACGCCTCGGCCGCTGCCACACTTGCCTCGGGCTCAAGCTGAACCCGGTCCGGCAATGGCAGCGCCTGATAGCTGACTTCGCCCTTGCGATACATCACCCGCCTCCGATCAATACCCCTGCGGCAAAGACCAAAGCACCGCCAAGCACCACCTGCAAGGCCGCACGCAGGAACGGGGTCTCCATATAGCGGTTCTGAATCCAGGCGATGGCCCAAAGTTCGACAAAGACGATGACAAAGGCCAGACTGGTGGCTGTCCAGAAATCGGTGATGAGGTAAGGCAGCGCGTGACCCATGCCACCAACCGTGGTCATCGCCCCCGACGCGACGCCGCGTTTCAGCGGCGATCCCCGCCCGGACAAGACGCCGTCGTCATGCGCGGCTTCAGTGAAGCCCATCGAGATACCTGCGCCCACCGACGCGGCCGAGCCGACAAGGAACGTGGTCCAGGTGTCGCCCGTGGCAAAGGCGGTGGCAAAGATCGGGGCCAGCGTCGACACCGACCCGTCCATCAGCCCGGCCAGACCCGGCTGCACCCAGGTCAGGATGAACTGACGCTTGGCGGCCTGATCCTCGCCGCTGCGGGCATCTGGCGACAGGTGTTCGGCCTCAAGCCCCACGGCATGCGCCTCGTGCCCGGCTTCGGCGGCGGCCAGATCGCCCAAAAGCTTGCGTGTGGCGGCGTCACTGGAGCGGGCGGCGGCGCGGGTATAAAAATCCTGCGCCGTCTTTTCCATCGCCGCCGCTTCGCCCCGGATGGTTTCCAGCGACAGCGTTTGGCTTAGCCAGACCGGGCGGCGGGCATAGAAGCCTGCAACATGCTCGCGTCGGATCAGCGGGATCACCGCACCAAAGCGGGCGACATGCAGGTCGATCAGTCGGTGGCGATGGCTGTCCTCCTCGATCGCCATGCCGTCGAACACTGCAGCCGAGGCGGGATAAGCGCCGCGCAGCCGTTCGGCAAAGCTGCGGTAGATGCGGGCGTCGTCCTCTTCCGAGGAAATGGCCAGCGCCAGCACCTCTTGTTCCGACAGGTCGGAAAAGCGGCGACGAAAAGTCAGGGCAGACAGCATGGGGGGACCTGTAAATTGGAATGGTTCTAATCTAGGCTCCGCCGCCGTGGCCGCAAGAGCAAAATCCTGAGCGGACCTTCTGGCTTGATCCCTGCGGCCCTGATTGCGGTGGCGCACCTTTGCTTGCGGCGCCGGACCCCGGTGTTCTATGGTCGCGGCATGGGGGGCCGATGAACGTCATTGCCGATCAGGGTGTCCGGCGCGGCCGGAAGTTCGACCAAGTGCTCGAGGGCGCGCGCAAGGTCTTTATGCGCGACGGTTTTGAGCGCGCCTCGGTCGACGACATCGCGCGTGAAGCCGGGGTGTCCAAGGCCACGATCTACGCTTATTTCCCCGACAAGCAGTTGCTGTTTCTGGAGGTTGCGCGCTGCGAATGCCATCGCCAGACCGAAGCTGCCGTGGCCCGGATCGAGGGTGATATGCCGGTCCGCGTGATGCTGACCATCGCCGCCGAACGGATTACGTCCTTCCTGATGTCAGAGTTCGGCCAGCGCATGTTCCGCATCGTGGTTGGCGAGGGCGAGCGTTTCCCGGGCCTTGGTCGCCAGTTTCATGACTTTGGTCCGGGTCTGATCCATGATCGGCTTGTGCATTATCTGCGCTGCTATGTGGAGGGTGGCCAACTTTTGATCGACGACTTCGACCTTGCGGCAGATCAGTTTGCCCAACTGTGCAAGGCAGGGGTCCACGAAAAGCTGATCTTCGGCATGGCCGAAACGATCACGCCCGAGCTTGCGCAAAGGTCGATCCGTGGCGCGGTGGACATGTTTATGGCACGGTATTGCGCATCTGCTTAAATCCGGGCCAAATCTTTTCAAAAAGATTTCCGAAATCCTTCGAAGGATTTTGGTCACTGCGCTCGGGTCAGCCGTTTTCCCGCAGCACCGTTCCGGCCAGATACAGCGAGCCGCAGATCAGAACCCGCGCTTCGGGCGAACTTGCGGCAATCGCGCCAATGGCATCGGCAACCGAGGCCGCCGTCACCGCGTCTATCCCCGCCGCGCGCGCGGCGTCGCGGGTGACTTCAGCGGGCAGGGTGTTCTTTTCGCCGGGGATCGACACGGCGTGCAACCGGGTGACCTGCGGCGCAAGCGGAGCCATATAGCCGGTCACGTCCTTGGTGTTCAGCATCCCGCAGATCAGATGCGTCTCACGCGCGGGCATCCGGGCCAAAGTTGCCGCCACGGCCTCGCCCCCTGCAGGGTTGTGGCCGCCGTCCAGCCAAAGCTCGACCTTCGGCGCTGCATCCACCAGCGGCCCATGGCGCAGGCGCTGCATTCGGGCGGGCCAGAAGGCGCGCGTCACGGCAGCCTCGCAGGCCGCTTCGTCCCGGCCCAAGGCGCGCAGGGCGGCCAAAGCTGCCCCGGCGTTCTGAATCTGATGCGGGCCGGGCAGGTTCGGCAAGGGCAGGTCCAAGAGCCCGTTCTCATCCTGAAACACCAGCCGCCCGCGATCTTCGAACGCGTTCCAGTGCTGCCCAAAGGCCAGAACTTGGGCACCCAGCCGGGCCGCGCGGGCTTCGATCACCGCAAGGCCCGCCTCCGTCTGCGGTCCGACGATCACCGGCACCCCCCGCTTGATGATCCCGGCCTTTTCGCCGGCAATCTCGGCCAGCGTCTCGCCCAGATACTGCTGATGGTCGATCGAAACCGGAGTGATGATCGTCAGCGCGGGCTTTTCCACCACATTCGTTGCATCCAGTCGCCCGCCAAGCCCGACCTCCAGCAGCGTCCAGTCCGCCGGGGTTCGCGCAAAGGCCAGAAAGGCTGCGCAGGTGGTGATCTCGAAAAACGTGATCTCGTCCGGGCCGTTCACCCGCACGCATTCATCCAGCAGCGCGGTCAGCGCAGGTTCTGAAATCAACTCCCCTGCCAGCCGGATCCGTTCGTGGAACCGCGCCAGATGCGGAGACGTGTAAGCGTGAACCCGGTCCCCATCCACCTCCAGCCCCGCGCGGATCATCGCCTGCGTGCTGCCCTTGCCGTTGGTCCCGGCAATATGGATCACCGGCGGGATCTGCCGTTCAGGATTGCCCAGCCGTTCCAGCAGCCGGTCAACGCGGGCCAAGGTCAGGTCGATGACCTTGGGGTGCAGCGTCATCATCCGTTCAAGGACGACATCCGAGCCTTGTGTCACTTTTTGGCGCCTGCGGTTTCGGGGGCATTGTCCTCGACCGGGGCAGGCAGGTCGCCCTTGATCGCCGGGGGCTGGCCCATCAGCAAGCGCACCAGCGTGACCAACTCGTCTTTCATCGCCTTCCTGTGGACCACGCGGTCCAGCATGCCGTGATCCAGCAGATACTCCGCCCGCTGAAAGCCTTCGGGCAGCTTTTCGCGGATCGTCTGTTCGATCACCCGCGCCCCGGCAAAGCCGATCTGGGCATTCGGCTCGGCAATCTGCACATCGCCCAGCATCGCATAGCTGGCCGTCACCCCGCCCGTCGTCGGATGGCAGAGAACGACGATATAGGGCAACCCCGCCTCTTTCAGCATCTGCACTGCCACGGTCGTGCGCGGCATCTGCATCAATGAGAGCATGCCTTCCTGCATCCGCGCCCCGCCACTGGCGGAAAACAGAACCAACGGCCGCTTCAGCTTTACCGCCCGTTCGGCGGCGGCGATGATCGCGTTGCCGACATACATGCCCATCGACCCGGCCATGAAGCTGAAATCCTGCGCGGCGGCAACGATGCCGGTCCGGTTGATCTCGCCTTCGGCCACCAGCATCGCGTCTTTTTCGCCGCTAGCCTTTTGGGCCGCCTTGATCCGGTCGGGGTATTTCTTCTGGTCGCGGAAATGCAGCGGGTCGACCACTGCATCGGGAACCTTCACCTCGGTAAAGATGCCGCCGTCAAACAGCGCCTCGAACCGTTCGCGCGGGCTGATTGCCATGTGGTGATCGCAATTGCCACAGACGTTCTGATTGCCGCTAAGTTCGCGGTGAAACAGCATCGTCCCGCATTCGGGGCATTTCGTCCAAAGATTCTCGGGCACCTCACGGCGCGAAAAGAGCGAGTTGATCTTTGGTCGGACGTAGTTCGAAATCCAGTTCATGCGGCTTTGGTCCTGCCCTTGCGGTCTGCCTTCGAGATAAGCCGGAGAGCCGCAAAATGCAATCAGCGCTGATCCGCCGGGCGGGGTGAAACTTTTCGTCGCCCGGCATCGTAGCTTTCAGCAGGAAGAGGGGAATTGCCATGCCAAACGGCCCACTTGTCTATCGTCAAAGGCTGGTCACGCGGATCACGCACTGGATCTGGGCGGTCAGCCTGTTCTTTCTGCTGCTGACCGGATTGCAGATCTTCAATGCCTTCCCCAGCCTGCATATCGGGCTCGAATCGGGTTTCGATTACGACAACGCCATCCTGACCATCGGCGCGCGCGAAGTGGACGGGGAAATCCGTGGTGTAACGCAGATCTTCGGGGCCGAGTTCGACACCACCGGCGTCCTTGGCGTCTCGGATGGTGACGTGCGGGCCTTTCCGTCAGCGCTGACCATCCCGTCCAAGCAAAGCCTTGCGACCGGCAGGATCATCCATTTCTTCTTCGCATGGATCCTGGTCGGCACCTTGACGCTGTGGCTGATCGCTTCGGCCCTGAATGGACACCTGCGCCAGCTGATCCCGACGCTGGCGGACCTGCGTGCTCTGCCGCGCGACCTTGCTGACCACGCCCGTCTGCGCTTTCACCACAGCGCCCACTATAACGTGCTGCAAAAGCTTGCCTATGCGTCGGTCCTGTTTCTGGCTTTGCCGTTGATGATCCTGACCGGGCTGTCGATGTCCCCCGGTTTCAACGCCGCTGCCCCTTGGCTACTGGACCTGTTCGGCGGCAGGCAGACCGCGCGGACGATCCATTTCCTGACCATGCTGGCCCTGCTGGGGTTCTTTGCCGTCCACATGGCGATGATCCTTCTCGCCGGTCCCCTGAACGAAATGCGGTCGATCCTGACCGGCTGGTATCGCACCGACAAGGAGAGCCATGATGCTTGATCGCCGCAGCCTTTTGCTTGGCGGGGCGGCGCTGGCCCTCTCTGGCTGCAAGGTCTTTGACAACGCGTCCAACAGCGACAGCACCCTGCACCGGCTGTTTGCCAGCCACGAAGCCCTGACCCGGACAGCTCAACGCGCCCTGATCGGCGACCGCCTCGCACCCGAATTTGCCGAGGCAGACATCCGCCAGGGCCAGCGCCCGAACGGCTCGGTTGACCCCGACAGCGCAGCCTATCGCCAAATGGCTGGCAACGGTTTCGTCGATTACCGGCTGACGGTCACCGGGCTGGTCGAAACCCCACTTTCCCTGTCGCTGGCCGAGATTGCGGCGTTGCCGTCCCGGACCCAGATCACCCGGCATGACTGCGTCGAAGGCTGGAGCTGCATTGCCAAATGGACCGGCACCCCGCTTGCAACCGTGCTGAACCTGGCCAAACCGACACTCGCCGCGCGCTTTGCCGTCTTCCACTGTTTCGACGCCATCGAACGCAGTCTGGCAGGCGAGGTGCTGTATTACGAAAGCATCGACCTGATCGACGCCTACCATCCGCAAACCATCCTTGCTTACGGCATGAATGGCACGCCCCTGCCAATGGCAAACGGCGCGCCCTTGCGGCTAAGGGTCGAACGGCAGCTGGGTTACAAGATGGCCAAATATGTCCACACCATCGAACTGGTCGACAGTTTTGCAACCCTTGGCGCCGGGCGCGGCAGCTATTGGGCCGACCGCGGCTATGAATGGTATGCCGGGATCTGACCCGGGCAGGTTTCATCTTGGCACAAATATCCCACGGGGGTGCGGGGGTGTGAAACCCCCGCTTCCACCCCTACAGCTTGCGCCGCGCCCGCAAGGCTGCACCGATGGTCCCATCGTCCAGATAATCCAGCTCGCCGCCAATCGGCACGCCTTGCGCCAAAGTGGTGACCTGCACCCCGGTCCGCTCCAGCGCGTCGGCGATGTAATGCGCCGTGGTCTGGCCATCCACCGTCGCGTTCAGGGCCAGGATGACCTCACTCAAGCCTTCATCGGCCACGCGTGCCACCAGACGGGGGATGCCCAGTTCATCCGGACCAACGGCATCCAGCGCCGAAAGCGTGCCGCCCAGAACGTGATAGCGGCCGCGAAAGGCCTGGCCCCGCTCCATCGCCCAAAGATCGGCCACATCCTCGACCACGCAGATTTCGCCAATAGCGCGGGCGGGATTGCTGCAGATCGGGCAGATGTCCGCGGTCGAGATATTGCCGCAGACCTGACAATCCCGGGCCGCAAGCGCCACTTCGGCCAAAGCCTGCGCCAGAGGGGCCATCAGTTGCCCGCGCTTGGCCAGCAAGACCAGCACCGCGCGGCGGGCGGACCGGGGGCCAAGGCCGGGAAGCCGGGCCATCAACTCGATCAGCGCCTCGATGCCGGTATCGTCAGCCATATCAGAACGGCAGTTTCATGCCGGGCGGGACACCCATGCTTTCGGCCAAACGGGCCATTTCCTGTTCGCTGCGGACGCGGGCGCGTGCCTGAGCATCATGGATCGCGGCGAGGATCAGGTCCTCGACCACTTCCTTTTCGGACGCGACAAGGATCGACGGGTCGATGTCCAACCCCGTCACCTCACCCTTGGCTGTCGCACGGGCCTTGACCAGACCGGCCCCCGCCTCGCCCAGCACCACAATGCGAGATAGGTCGTCCTGCATCTCGGCGATCTTGCCCTGCATTTCGGTCGCGGCCTTCATCATCTTGGCCATGTCGCCAAGCCCGCCCAATGCACCCAAACCCTTCAGCATGTCGTTCTCCGTCCGTTTCCATCCAGATACGGTTCCAAGGGGGGCGGTGCAAGGTCAGGCCGTGGCATGAAACAGCATTCGGCGCGGGGAAAAGCCCATGGCGCGAAAGAATGCATGCGCCTCGTGGTTCGCTTCCCAAGTGTCCAGCAGGATTTCATCGACCGCCAACTCCCGCGCCAGATCGCGGGCGGCTTGCAGCAAGGCGCGGCCGTGGCCAAGACGGCGGGCTTTGGGGTCGACGGCGACATGCTCGATCATCAACCGCCGAACCGGGGGTGAAAACACCGAGATGTCGCGGACCTGAAGGCTGCACAGCGCATAACCCAGCGGAGGCTCGCCCGCCAAAAAGGCGGTGCAGGCGGGGTCGGACAGGCGCCCGGCAAAGTAGTCAGTCAAAGCAGCCGGGTCGGGGTTGGGAAAGAACGCCTCGGGGTAATGCGCCGCGTGCCAGCCCTGCACATGGGCGTTCAGCCCTGCAAGCGTGGCCGCATCCTCCGGTGTGGCGCGGCGCAGCGGGGTCATTCCTCGAACGGGTTCCAGTCGTCGTCGGTCTCGGGCTCCGCTACGGGCAGTGCGGCAGAGGCAGCATCGGCAACCAATGAAGCGGGCAGGCGGACATCGGCAATCCTTGCGCCGGGAAAGGCGGTCAAGATGGCCTGAACCAGCGGGTTGCCCGCAGCCTCGGCGTGGGTTTCGGCCTCAACCGTGGCGCGGGTTTCGGCTATCGTCGGCGCACCGCCCGACGACACCACCGACACGCCCCATCGCGAACCGGTCCAGCCCTGCAGCCGCTGACCAAGCCGCGAGGCAAGGTCGGCTTTCGCACCGGGAGCGGGTTCAAACTCGACCCGGCCGGGGGAATAGCGGACCAGACGCAAGCCGGTCTCGACCTCGTTCAACAAGAGCATGTCGCGCTTGGACCGGATCAGATCGACGACCTGCTCGAATGTCGCAAAGACCTGCATCTGGCCTTCCGCCAAGGCGGGCGCTGCAGCCGTCATCGTCGGGCCGCGCATCGGGGCCGACGGGGCGCGGACGGCATGGACGGTGCCGCCACCGCCACCACCGGCAGGCGCACCACCCGGCATGCCGCCGCCTGAGGGCGGGCGCGGGTCGTCCGACAGGCGTTTCACCAGCGTTTCAGGGTCGGGCAGGTCGGCGACATGGGTCAGGCGGATCACCGCCATCTCGGCCGCCATCATCGCGTTCGGGGCCAGCGCCACCTCTTCGATGGCCTTCAGCAGCATCTGCCACATCCGCGTCATCGCCCGCATCGGCAGGCGGACTGCCATGTCCAGACCCCGGGACTGTTCGTCCGGTGGCGTCGTCGGATCTTCGGCCGTGCCTGGGTTGATCTTGATCACCGAAACCCAATGAGTGATCTCCGCCAGATCGCGCAGGACCGCCATCGGGTCGGCCCCATCGGCATATTGCGACGACAGCTCGGACAGCGCCGAGGCCGCATCGCCGGTCATGATCAGGTCGAACAGATCCAGCACCCGGCCCCGGTCAGCCAGCCCCAGCATGGCGCGGACCTGATCGCCCGAAGTTTCCCCGGCACCATGCGCAATCGCCTGATCCATCAGGCTCATCGCGTCACGGACCGACCCTTCGGCGGCGCGGGTGATCAGCGCAAAGGCGTCTGGCGCAAGCTTTGCACCCTCAAGGTCGGCGATGCGGGCAAGGTGGGTCATCATCACCTCCGGCTCGATCCGTTTCAGGTCGAACCGCTGGCAGCGCGACAGGACGGTCACGGGGACCTTGCGGATTTCGGTGGTGGCAAAGATGAATTTCACATGCGCTGGGGGTTCCTCCAACGTCTTCAACAGCGCGTTGAAGGCGGCAGTCGACAGCATGTGGACTTCGTCGATGATGTAGACCTTAAACCGGGCGGATGCCGCCCTGTAGTGAACGCTGTCGATGATCTCGCGGATGTCGCCAACCCCGGTGCGACTGGCCGCGTCCATCTCCATCACATCGACATGTCGACCTTCGGCGATGGCGATGCAGGGCTCACAGATCCCGCAGGGTTCGGTCGTCGGCCCGCCAGTGCCGTCCGCACCCACACAATTCAGCCCCTTGGCGATGATCCGCGCCGTCGTGGTCTTGCCGACCCCGCGAACGCCGGTCATCACGAACGCATGCGCAATCCGGTCCGCCGCAAAGGCGTTCTTCAGCGTACGCACCATCGCCTCTTGCCCGATCAGATCGGCAAAGGTCTGCGGCCGGTATTTCCGGGCAAGGACCTGATAGGCTTTCTCGGGCACGTCGGACATGTCTCGCCTGCTGGTGACTCGAGGTGCGAGATTAGGATGGGCTGCGGGCGAGGTCTACCGGGAAAGGGATGGACGCATGCTTGGGACCAACTTCTTAAACCCGAAGCCGACCTTGCCCAACCCGCTAGAAAGGGGGAAACCGTTCGACCTTGGGACGGTGCAAGGCTACCGTGTCGCCAATGGCAAGCGCGAGGATCGGAACTGACCAGGACACGCAAGACAGTGTTCGTGCGAAAGGTGATCAAAACCGATTCATCTTGCCTTAGTCTTCTGACAGCGCATCAAGGCTTTCCGGCAGGATCTGACCACCGTCAACGATGATAGTTTGGCCGGTCACATAAGCCGCCTCTTTGGACGCAAAATACAGCGCCGCATGGCCGATATCTGCCACTGTCCCCAGCCTCTTGAGCGGCACCGACGCCAGCATCGAGGCTTGATAGGCGGGCCCCATGCTAAGAAATCCCTCGGTGATGATATTGCCCGGCATCACGGCGTTGACGGTGATGCCGTATCTGGCAAGTTCAAGACAGGCGGTGCGCATGAAGCCCAATTGCCCGGCCTTGCTGGCACCGTAATGGGTCAAGCCGGGAATACCTGTCACCGGTCCGGTGATCGAAGAGGTAATGACAATGCGGCCCTGATCCGAAGATTTCAGATAGGGAATGGCTGCCTGCACCGACAGGAAGGTGCCCTTCAGGTTGGTATTGGCAACTTCGTCCCACTGCGCCTCGGTCATGTCTTCCAGTTTGGCAGGTGGGAAGATACCAGCATTCGCGCAAAGCACATCAATGTTGCCCAGCCGTTCTGCCACTTCGGCATAGCCCGCCTTTAAGCTGGCGGCCGAGGTGACATCGCCCGCCAAACCGATCGCACCATGGCCGATTTCGGCCGCCGTGGCCTGCGCCTGATCAGCGTTTCGCGCCAAAATGGCCACCTTGGCACCAGCATCGGCAAACACCTGTGCAATGCCCTGTCCGATACCCTTTGAGCCCCCGGTAACAACTACAACGCGGTTCTTCAGTGAGGTTGTCATGTCTGGTTCTCCAAGAAATGGCGGCTGATGCTGCCTGCCGGGCATGGCCAGAGGAAAGGAAAGGGACCGCCGCCCGTAGTGTTGAAATGCCGCGTCCGAAACCTAACAGGTCCGTTTCTTCTGACAATACCCGGCGCGGTTCAGAGGGAGGGCAGCACGCTCGACTTTGGGGGTGTGCGGGACCATGCTGTCGCCAATGGCAAGCGCGGGGATCGGACATGACCAAGACACGCAAGACAATGTTCCTGCAAGAGGTGATCGAGACCGATTCATTTGGCGAGCCTTGCGAGCCCGTGACGCGGGTTGCCATTGGTGCGGTGTTCAAAAACCCCTTGGCCGGTCGTTTCGAACGTGACTTGTCGCAGCTTTTCGAGATCGGGGCGGAACTGGGGGAGAGGCTAGCGAAGCAGGCCGTTGCGTTGCTGGGTGCGGCTCCGGTTTCCTACGGCAAGGCCGCGATCGTGGGGACGTCCGGGGATATGGAGCACGGCGGCGCCGTAATCCATCCCCGTCTGGGCGCACCGATGCGTGCAGCATGCGGTGGTGGCGAAGCCGTCATCATGTCCAACGTGAAAATCGGGGCTGTGGGGGCTTCGATTGACCTTCCGCTTGGGCACAAGGACAACCCTTGGTCTTTCGATCATTTCGATACCATGACCTTGTGTGTCCCCGATGGTCCCGCACCCGACGAGATCGTGATGTTCCTGGCCTATGCGGACCGAGGACGCCCGATCCCCAGATGCGGAAAAGGACCGAAATAAGTCTGGCCCGTCGAATGACCGCTTGATCCGCAAAAGCGGACTACCCGTCCACCACGAGAGCAGGTCGCGTTCCTTCTCTACCTTGCAACCGCCCCGTAAAGCCGGTTGGGCAAGCTGCGCAGCGTGGTCGCGTTTCGGCGCATCCGGGCAAGGGTCCAGCTGCCCTGAAAGCCGATCATCAGGGTCTCGGCCGCCTCATGTGCGGCCTCAACGGACATGCCGAATGCCTCGCCATGCCGCGCGGCCCCGGCGATAATGCGGTTGAAGGCGGCTTCGGCATGGGCGCGGAACTTGTTCTGATCTGGGCCTTCGAACAACAGGCCGAAGATCGGGCAGGCGTCGGCGCTGTTCAGGATGTCGAACAGCTTGGCCATCTTGTGGCAATAGGTCGTTGCCCCGTGTCGCCAATCCGGCGCCCCCGCGAAGGCATCGTCGATCACCCTGATGATTTCGGACGCGGTCCAGTCAGCGGCGGCGCAGGCAAGATCGGCCTTGCCATCGGGGAAGTGGTGGTAAAGCGAGCCCTTGGGTACGCCCGCCTCGGCCAGCACCTCGGCCAGACCGGTGCCGTCATAGCCGCGCTGCCGGAAAAGCCGCGTCGCGGCAAAGATCAGGCGGTCCTTGGTGGTGGGTTCTTCGCTCATCGCCGGAAACATAGGGGGTAAGTTGCTGCAAGAGAAGACTAGACCGATTGGTCTAGTCCTGCTACTAGACCAATCGGTCTAATGATGGCGGAATCAGTGATGTTGGATGCAGCGACCAAGGTGAACGCAGATGACAGCGAAGCGCTGGACATCCGCAGCGACGGTGCCCTGTTGCGAGGGCGGCTCTTTCGGCCGCGTGGAACGCCACGGGCGGCCTTGGTCGTGCATGGGGCGACCGGCGCTCCGGCGGGGTTCTACCGGGCCTTCGCTGAATGGGCAGCAGTCGAGCGGGATCTGGCGGTCCTGACCTATGACTATCGCGACTTCGGGGCCTCGGCCCGGGGGCCGGTCCGGGGGTCGCGCGCCACGCTGGCCGACTGGGGCCGGCACGATCAGGCTGCGGCCTTGGCAACGCTTGCAGGGATGATGCCGGACACGCCGCTTTGGGTGGTCGGCCATTCCGTCGGCGGGCTTTGGCTGGGCTGGCACGCGGCGATGACCCGTGTCGCACGGACTATCACCATCGGCGCGGGGCTGACCCATGTCAGTGACCATCCGCCCCGCTATCGCTGGAAGGCGCGGCTATTCTGGTCGGCTCCGGTGCGGGCGGCGGCCGGGCTTTTCGGCTATCTTCCGGGCAGGATGGTCGGCCTTGGGGCCGATCTGCCGCGGGGGGTCTATGAGGATTGGCGGCGCTGGTGCCTCAATCCCGGTTGGCATCTGTCGGATGTGGGCCGCAGCCTGCCCTTGCCCGATCCGCATCGGGTGAAAGGCCAGTTGCGAATGATCGCAGTGGGCGATGACGATCTGGTGCCACCAGCCGCCGTCTGGCGGGCGCGCGCGCTGTATCCCGAGGCGATGAAGGAGCAACGCGTGCTGCGCCCCGAAACCTTTGGACTGAAAAGCATCGGACATATCCCGCCATTCCACCGCCGCAACGCCGTTCTTTGGCCTGCCATCCTGGACTGAGCCCTCAGGACTTGGTGCATCCGATCCCGGCACGCGCCAAAAGCTTTCGAAAACTTTTGCAAATTCCTTCGAAGGAGTTTGGCCCCGGGCAAGCGTGAGGTCAGGTCTTGCCCCCGTCGTGTCGCGACTTTACCGTCAGGCTCTTCTTGACCATGCGGCCGAACTGCCGGGACCTTGCGCGGGCCTGCGCCGGGGTTTCGGTGTTGTGGCGGTCCTCGCGTTTCAGCTTGTCCCAGCGGTCAAGCCGTTCGGCATCCAGCAGCCCATCTGCAACCGCCTGGCGCACTGCACAACCGGGTTCGGACTGGTGGGTACAGTCGCGGAACCGGCATTTGCCCAGATGTTCGGTCACGTCCTGAAACACCGCGTCGATGCCCGCACTTGCATCGGCCAGACTAAGCGCGCGCATGCCCGGGGTGTCGATCAGCCAGCCGCCAAGGCTCAGCGCATGCAGCGACCGGGTGGTGGTCGTGTGACGGCCCCGGGCGTCATCCTCGCGGATAGGTGCTGTCAGGTCGTCGCGGCCGGTCAACGTGTTGGTCAGCGTCGTCTTGCCAACACCCGAGGACCCCAGCAACGCCACCGTCTGCCCGGGCCCGCACCACTGCGCCAGATCCGCCGCAATGCTGGAGTCGCGGGCATCCAGTGCCAGAACCTGCAGGCCGCGCTGCAGACGGGCGGCTTGAGTGCGGTAATCCTCGGCCGTCTCAGTGGTATCGGCCTTGGTCAGCAGCACGACCGATTCCGTCCCCGCCTCGGCCGAAAGGGCAAGATACCGCTCCAGCCGCGCGGGGTTGAAGTCGGCGTTGCACGAGGTGACGATGAACAAAGTGTCCACATTGGCTGCGATCAGCTGATGCGCAAGGCCAGTCCCCGCCGCCATCCGCGACAGCAGCGTCTTGCGGTCCAGACGCCGGATCAGCCGGATGCCGTCCGACAGCACCCAGTCACCAATGGCAAGCGCGCCGGCGTCAAGCGCCCCGGTCAGCGACAAGGTCACCGGGCCTGCGGTGGTCAGCCCGTCGATGCGGGCGCGGTGGACGCCTGACAGGCGGACCGGGGTCAGGGAAAGCTCGTCAGCCTCAAGCTGCGACAGAAAGAACTGTGACCAGCCAAGAGTGGCAAGCGTGTGGGGTACGGTCATGTGATGCGGTTCCTGCAATCGGAAATCCAGCCCTTTGCGGGTCCGAAACGGACGCGCGGGCGGTTTCGGGCAAGCGCGCGGAACGTTCTAAAGGTCAGCCCGCGCGGGCCCGGAGACGTGCAACGGCAGTCATCGACATTCTCCAATGGTCAAAGTGCAGAGTGGGTGAGAGGCTGGGCACCGCAGGTAATCAAAAAATCGAAGCTGATCAAGTCGTTGAGATAGGTCGCAGTCTTCGTTTCCGGCGCCGGATGACAGTTGTGTTGTGGCAAAAGAACCACTCTTGTTCAAATCAATCGCTAGCTTGGCCTTGGAAGAATTGCAAGGTGTATCGCAGGACTGGCCTTATCCCAGGCTCGTTTGCGGCAACCTTCTGTCAACTTGGAGGGCAGGTCCTTTTAACCTGGCCCTTGATGACAGCGCCGCAACATCAAGGACGCCGCGTCCAGATGATGGCCTTTGCGGATCGTGCACGGATCCGTTTTGTCCCTGAAGTGGCGCTTCCGGCGAAGATTGGCGATCCGACCGCGAGTGGCCCGGGGTGTTTGAATTGCATAAAGGTCAAGCCCTGCATTGACCCGCAGTTCGCTATTGGCAAGATCCCCGATTGCAGCAAGGTTCGAGATGCGATTGTTTTTGGATTCGGAACGTTTCGGAAGGAATTTCGGAACTGTTTGGACTGCTTCAGGACGCAGGTGACGCTCATCTGGCAGGTTTGTCTGGTCAACCAAATCCAGAGGAACAGACCATGACAGACCTTCCCATCTGCCAGTCGCAGTCAGTCAACAGCGCGGAAAAGATTGCCGCGGCTCTCGCACGGTTGATCGCCCTGTTTCAGATTGCTTGCGGCGCTGTGGCGCAAGCCGCCGCGCGGAACGCCCAACGCCGGGCCATGCGCCGCGCGCCCGAGGAAATCCTGGCGGCACAGGCCCGCCGCGAAGAGGCGCGCCGGGCGGTTGATCGGCTGTTACAGCGGCGCTGATCACTCGGGTATGCCGATGCCGCGCAGGTAAGCCATCTGCCTTCGCAGTTTATCGGGCGCCTTGAACGGCGAATTGCGGACTGTCGCCGTGATTGTCATGCCCGGCTCTCGGGCCAAGAGCTTCAGTCCCAGGCGCTTCGCCTCTTCGGTCCGCCCCAGTTCCCAATAGCCCCAGGCAAGGCCAACCAGACTGGCGGTATAGTTGGGGGCTTCGGCAAGTGCCTGCTCCAACGCAGCCACCCCGTCTTCAAGCCTCCCCGCATGCAACAGCGTGGCCCCCAGCCCACTGCGCACCTGCCCGATGATCGGGTCCAGCGGATTGATCCGGATTGCGCGGGTGAAATGATCGATGGCCTGATCGGTGTCGCCGAGATAGCTGTGCGCCCAGCCCAAGGCATTCAGCACATGGCTAGAATTCGGATTCAACGCATAGGCTTGTTGGATGACAAGCAGACCGCGCTTCTGGTGCTGCTGATCAAGAAAGGCGATCGTCAAGCCGGCGAAGGCAAGGGCCATCGCATCATTTCGGTGGTCGGCCACCACTTCCTCGGCCAATGGCAGACATTCTGCAGCCTCTGCAAGGCTTAGCCAGCGTTCCGAGCGCGCTATCGTCGTCAGTTCACAGATCAGCGCCTTGGCATGGGTGTATCCGGGATCGAGCGCCAACGCGCGTTCGAGCAGCGTCCGGGCCGCGACAAAGCTTTCAAAATCCGGCAATCGATGCACCTTTGGCAGTGCCTGCAGGCAAAGATCATAGGCGCTGAGGTCGGTTGTGGGTTTGGCGCTGGCGCGGCGTGCTTCGGCTAGAATCACATTCGGCTCGATGGCAGCAGCAACCTGTTCGGTAACGGCATCCTGCAATTCGAAAATCTCGGCCAGCGTGCCGGAAAAGCGGTTCGACCAGATCATGTGGCCGTTTTCAGCTTCGACCAGTTGGGTGTTGATGCGCAGCCGGTCGCCCGCCTGCTGGATGCTGCCTTCAAGGATGTAGCGCACACCGAGTTGTTGGCCGACCTCGGCCAGATCGACGGAGCGGCCTTTCAACGTGAAGGTCGAGGACGCGGCGATCACGAAAAAGACCGGGATGCGCGACAGCGCCGCGATCAGATCGGCCACGATGCCGTCTACCAGATAGTCCTTGCTTGCATCGCCCGTCAGGTTGGCGAAGGGCAAGACCGCAAGCGACGGCTTGTCCGGCAGCGGCAGGGCCTTTGTCGGCTCTGCCGGGGCCCGGGCCGCCAGCGTCAACTGATAGCCCACCCCCGGCACCGTCGCGATGGCCCGCGCCCCGATCAACTTGCGCAGTGCCGCGATCTGGACGGTAAGGTTGCTTTCCTCGACATTCAGATCGGCCCAGACATGCTCCAGCAGTTCCGCCTTGGTCACCACCCGTCCGGAATGTGCATGCAGATAGGCCAGCACGTCAAAAGCCCGCGCCCCGATCTGCCGGGTCTCGCCGTCGATCCGCACCGCGCGCTCGGCGGGCAGGATGACGACCGTCGGCACCGGATCGCGGATCATTCGGGCACTCCAACCGCTCGGAGGGCGGCTTCGACATCCTGACGCCAAGCTGGGACCTTATCAGGCGAGTCTTGCAGGTAACCCGAGATGGACAGACCGGGCGCCGAGGCCCGCAAGGCTTCGGCGTGGCGGAGGGCTTCGGCGATGCGACCCATCTTCCAGCTGGTGGCAACCAGCCCCAGAAGGGTGGAAAAATAGCCCGGTTGCTCGGCCAGCGCGCGCTCCAGAATCGGGATCGCCGCGTCATAGTCGCCGCGCAAGTGCATCAGTCGGGCAAGGAAGGACCGCGCCGAACCGATGTTTGGGTCAATCGGGTTCAGGCGTATGGCCCGTAGCATATGCTCTTCGGCGGTGGCAGTTTCGCCAACATAACCATGCACCCAACCAGATATCACCAGCACCAAGAAGGAATTCGGGTTGATCGCAACCGCGCGGCGCAGCGCAGAGACCCCGCGCTGCTGTTGGCCGCCAAAATAGGCCAGAGCACAGCCCGCGTCGGCAATGGCTTGGGCATCAAGGATCCGGTCGTCGGCGAGGATCTCCTCGGCCATTGGCAAGCAGGCACGCGCCTCGGAAAAGCTGATTGCGCGGATGGTGAGGGCGCTGACATGCAATCCGCAAAGCAAGCCCTTGGCATGAATATAGTGCGGATCAAGGGCGAGTGCCTGATGCAACTGATCGCGTGCCCTGAAAAACGCGGCGGCATCATGCACGCGCATCGCGGCCGGGGTGGCCTGCAGACACAGGTCGTAGGCGGTCAGGCTGGTCGTGGGCTTTTTGTCGGCGCGGAGCGCTTCGGCGGTCAGCACGCTGGGCTCGATAGCCGAGGCGGTTGCCGCGACGACGCTGTCCTGCAACGCGAAAATCTCGGAAAGCGGGCCGGTAAAGCGCTGGCTCCAGATCAGATGCCCGGTTTCCGCTTCGACCAGCTGGAGATTGATCCGCAGACTGTCGCCCGCCTGCTGAATGCCGCCCTCGACAATATAGCGCACACCTAGTTGCCGACCGACATCCGCAATGTCGATGGCCTTTCCCTTCAGCGTGAAGGTAGAGCTGGCCGCGATGACAAAGAAGGCCCGGATGCAGGACAAGGCCGAGATGAGGTCGCTGAGGATCCCGTCGACCAGATAATCCTTGCCCGCATCGCCCGTCAGGTTGGCAAAGGGCAGCACCGCAAGCGAGGGCTTGTCCGGCAGCGGCAGGGCCTTTGTCGGCTCTGCCGGGGCCCGGGCCGCCAGCGTCAACTGATAGCCAACGCCCGGCACCGTCGCGATGGCCCGCGCCCCGATCAACTTGCGCAGTGCCGCGATCTGGACGGTAAGGTTGCTTTCCTCGACATTCAGATCGGCCCAGACGTTTTCCAGCAGTTCCGCCTTGGTCACCACCCGGCCGGACTGCGCCTCAAGATAGGCCAGCACGTCAAAGGCCCGCGCGCCGATCACCTGATCCGATCCGTCAACCTTCAGCCTGCGCACATCCCGCAGAAGCTCGATATTGGGTTGAACGGGATCGGTCATCGGAAATTCCAGGACATGGATATCAGACGGACGATAGAGGCCCATGGGCTGCAAGCCAAATTCTATTGTGACAGCGAGAGTCATTGCCCACCGCAGAAGACTTTCCATCACCTGACGGGCCAAGCGACCAAGGCCAGCGCTGGCCTCTGGTCCCCTTTGGCCTGCGCCCTATCTGACTGTAATCAATCGTGCCAAATCGACCCCTGTCCGGCAGGTCTTGAAGTGGTCTATTCGGCACGACCCATTTGTGCGCAGCGGCACACAGCACAAAAAGGTATGCAAAGGGGAAAGGGTGAGAGGCTGGACAACGACCCAAGTGGGGCTCGTTACGGCTGCTTCCTTCCGGACCTGACCGGGTTGGCGAGGCACCTGCCCGCGCCAACCTCTCGCCCGTGGATATAGGACAAGCTTGCCGCCGCTGCAAGAGTGGCACCGCCCCGGCGACTAAGTCTTGGCCTCAAGCGCAATCGTGGTCTAGGCTGTCGACCTGATAGGGGGAGAGCTTCATGTCACGCATCATCCGTATCGACTGGCCCGACCACGGCACCCCGGACCTGCCGCCCGGTCTGTCGCTGGCCGAATGCACAGCGCGGCTGGAGGCGTTGCGCAAGGCAGCGACGAGGCGGGGTTTCGATGTCACGGTGGTCTACGGTGACCGCGAACATGCGGCGAACCTGCACTGGCTGACCGGCTTTGATCCGCGCTTTGAAGAGGCGGTGCTGATCGTGCTGCCGGACGATGCGCTGCTGCTGGCGGGCAACGAATGCCTTGCCTACACGGCCATCTCTCCCCTTGTGCAAGCGGGACTGGTGCGCACCGGGCTTTGCGCCAGCCTGTCCCTGCCATCGCAACCCCGGGGAGGGCGGCGGCTGGCAGACTGGCTGGAGGGCATGATCCGCGCCTCCGACAAGGTCGCGGCAATCGGCTGGAAATGGTTTGATGCCGATGAGGTCGATGATCCCGCCACCGCGCTGGACCTGCCGGCCTTTCTGGCCGACCCGCTGCGGCGGTTGGCCGGACGGGTGGAAAACGCCACGGATCTGATGATGCACCCCGCCCATGGCCTGCGCGCCCGGGTCGACGCCACCGAGATCGCCCGGCTGGAGTTCGCCAATCACATGGCGGCGGCGGCGCTGCGGCGGATGATGTTTGCGCTCAAGGAAGGGCAGACCGATTTCCAGGCCTATGAGGCCGCACGCGTGGGCGGCTTGCCGCTTGGCTGCCATCCGACGTTTGCTGTCGGCGCGACTCCCGGCCTTTGCGGGCCGTCCGGTCAGCATCTGACCCTCGGCCAGCCCGCCGGGTTCAACATCTGCCACTGGGGCGCGAATATCTGCCGGACGGGTTGGCTGGCCCGGTCCGCCGCCGACCTGCCCGCCGCCGCGCAGGACTACGTCGAGGTCTTCGTCCAGCCCTATGTGACCGCGATGTCCGACTGGTGCGGGCTGATGCAGCCGGGGGTTCTGGGAGGGGCGGTCTGGCAGCACATGCGCAGCGCGCTGCCCTTTGATCTGTTTGGAGTGACTTTGAACCCCGGACATCTGATCGGGCTGGACGAATGGGTCTCTTCGCCGATCCGCGAGAGGTCAACCGATGCCATTGCCAGCGGCATGGCCATGCAGATGGACGTGATCCCGGGGCACCCCGTCTATTCCTCGACCCGGATGGAGGACGGATATGTGATCGCCGATGCAGCCTTGCGCGCGGCGCTGGCCCGCGATTTCCCCGAGGTTGCCGCCCGCTGCGAAGCCCGCGCCCGCTTCATGCGCGAGGTCATCGGGATGAAGGTTCCCGAAACCCTGCTACCATTGGCCGACACCTGCGGCATCGTGGCGCCGTTCCTGTTCGACCCGGCGCAGGTGGTGGTCTGCTAGATCAGCCCCGCCATCCGCGCGCCGGTCAGAAGGTCGGGGGCAAGGTGATGCGCCCAGCGACCCTTGCTGGGAATCACGTCCGGCACTTGCACCACGACACAACCGGCGCGATGCGCGGCCTCGGCCCCGATTTCGCTGTCTTCGAACACCAGACAGCGCCGGGGGTCGACGCCAAACAGGGACGCGGCCAACAGATACGGGGCCGGCGCGGGCTTGGCAGCCGTCACATCATCCAGTGACACGACATGTGCGAAGACATCCGCAATTCCCGCGACGGCCAGCTTGCGCCGGGCGCTGTCGCTACGTGAGGATGTGACGATGGCAGACGGCAACTTCATTGCGGCCAACAACTCGGATGCGCCGGGTTTCAGGGGAAGTGACGTTTCGGTCCGCTCCAGAAATCCAGCGCGGTGCGTGCGGCTGACGGCGGCAAGATCAATGCCCGGAAAGGCAGCCCGAATCAAGCTTTCGGCCGTAGGGTCGTCGGTGCCCACCAGACTTTCAAGGAAATCGCGACCGACAGCATGACCATGTGCGGCATAGGCAAACAGACCCGTTTCGATCGAAATGATTTCAGTGTCGATCAGGGTGCCATCTAGATCGAAGAACAGCGCGTCATACATCGGGGCCTCCGCAGTTGCCGCGGGCTATAGCCGATCACAGATGCAACCGGTAGTGCACGAAGCCCTGCGCATCATGTTCGATCAGTTGAGGTCGCAGATGCGCGATTCCGTCAAGGTGCGCCTTGGACGACGGGCCAGTAGCAACCCGAACAGTGCTGCCCGGCATTGGCAGGAAATGCCAGTTTCGGCGGTGCGGTGCGCCAACCGCGACCATTTTCCGGATATGATCGGCGATCACCGTCTGAACCCGCGCGCCTTCTGCCAATACCACACGCAGGCGACCGCCACCGATCCTGTTGGCTCGGTGGCTATTTGTGACCAAAAGCAGCGTCGCCCCCTGTGCCAGCAGATGTCCGTCAAGGCTAAGCCCGACAATACGATGCGCATCCGGGCGCACCTGAGCACCCTGCATGTCGTAGCGGGCAGGCTGGCTGAGGTCGACCGCGTAGTCGAGGCCGGGAATACAATCGAAACCGAACGATGGGAAAGCGGGGTCATGCAGCGGGGTGTCCACGGTCCCGGACGCGATCTGGTGAAAGGCCGAGACTGAACGCTCCAGCCATTCTGTGATCTCGGCGGTGGTCATCGCAAGCGCGACAAGGCTATTGGGGAAAGAGTAAAGATCCAACAGGTTGCGCATCCGGAAGGGGCCGGCCGGAATGTCGGTGAAATTTGCCGAACCGCCAAGGCCGCCCGCCCGGAACGGTGATGCAGCGCCAAGGATCGGCAGTTCGGCCCATTCGGTGCCCACCAATGCCTTGCGAGCGTGATCGGCCTTGGCTTCGGCAATCAGCGCAAGGGCCGCCGTCGGTGCAATGGTGGCGAAATGGGTCGTCAGAGGGACCCGGGTCTCGCCCAATCGCTGCCGTGACCAGGCAAGCGTCGCGCGGTGATCTGGCGCGATGGCACGACGCAAACCAGGCGCCAGGGACGAGATCGCAGCGTCTTGAATGCCAAGTCGTGCATGACCCGACGTGACCTGCCAACGCCGTTTGCCCTGATGAATGCGCGTCAACTGCAGGTCGATGATTCCTACCTGCCGGCCAGAATGGCCGGGCATCACAGCCGGTTTGCCCGCCAGCAATCCCTGGACCGGATCAATCCCCGGAAAAGCCGCGACATCCGGACCTGGAAAAGTCAGATGGCTGTGGCCCGCGATGACAGCGTCAATCTCGGGCAGAGTGGCCAGTGCCGCGGCCGCGTTCTCCATCCGATCCGTCGCATTCAGCGACCCTATGCCGCTATGTGCAAGGGCCACGATCACATCTGCCCCGTCTGCGCGAAGGCGTGGCAACCAGGCGCGGGCGGACGCGATGATGTCGCGCATGTGAATCCGGCCTTTCAGCCGGTCCTTCTCCCACATTTCAATCTGCGGCGGGGCGAAGCCAATGACTCCGATGCGAAGCGGGTGGTGACGCCCCTCGGCATCGACGACCCGGCGGCGCAGGATGGTGTAGGGCGGCACCAGCGTCCGGTCGCGCGCGGGATCAGGGCCCAACTCGGTGGCTATGTTTGAAGAGACGATGGGAAAACGCGCATGTGAGATGGCTTTCCGCAGAAACTCAAGACCATAGTCGAACTCATGGTTCCCAAGCGTCGCTGCGTCATATTCCAGCGCGTTGAAGGCGGTGATGACCGGATGCGCCCTGCGCCTGCGCCGGGAACTGGCCACGAAATCCGCGAGCGGACTACCCTGCAGAAAATCGCCGTTGTCGAACAGCAGGCTGTTTGGCACCTCCGTCCGGGCGAGGGCGATCTGCCGCGACACCTCGCCAAGGCCACGTTCTGCGGCGGGCCGGTTCGAGCAGTAGTCATAGGGCAAAAGGCAGGCGTGCAAGTCGCTTGTTGCGATCAGCCGCAGCAGGATTTTTGGCTGAGTGGCGGACTTGGGATAATGATTTTCTACGTCTTGATCAGTCGTTCCGCCAGACATCTGCGAAGCGGCGAGAGGCCATTTCTGGGAGAGTCCACGGACGGTCAATTGGCGAGCGATCCTTTCCAATACCGAGGCCCAAACCGCACAACGCGTGTTTGGTCGCACATGAAACAGACATCGATTCAAAGCCTTACAATTTGTAACTAGCCCTTGAGTTGTGGCATTGCAATGGAAAATCGCGGGCATTCAAGCACTGGTTGTGTTAATGAATTGCATTATTGGAAACGGAATATGTGTTATTCGGTGATTGCCGCAAATCGCTGGACATTGTCGCGGCCTGGATGGTGTTTCTGCGTCCAAACTGGCATTCGTAAGTCGTATGATTATCAGGCAAGCGGGGCTCAAATGCAGATAGCCGAGACTGTGACATTCGGGGGCTCGGGGCTGGATCGCCAGGCTCATTTGCGCAAGGACCCGGCGGCATTGGCGACTGCATTGCACGACGGGACCGTGCTTGCGCTCTGGCGCGGCAAGCCGCTCGTCGCGCAAGATCGTCTGGTCTGGCTGAAGCCCGGCCATCCGGCTCTGGCCCAGGCCGAGAGTCAGGTCTTTCTGGGGGAAGACGATGGCACCCCCCGTTTCGCCGCCGACATCTCGGCCTGGTCACCCGAGGCCGGGGCCGAAGCGGTCGAGGCGGGGTTCTTCGACCCATCGGTGCAGCGCCATCCGGCACTTGGCGAAACTGCCGGTTTTGTCGAACTGCGCAGCATCATGACGCACCTGCCCGCGCGTGAAGCCGAACTTGTGGCAACCGCCAAGGCAGTCTTGCACTGGCACCACAGTCACGGGTTTTGCGCCCGGTGCGGATCGCCGTCCGACATGGTGCAAGGCGGCTGGATGCGGACCTGTCCCGCCTGCGCCGCCCAGCACTTTCCACGCACCGACCCGGTGGTCATCATGCTGGTGACGCATGGCAACTCCGTCCTGCTTGGCCGCAGTCCCGGTTGGCCCGAGGGCATGTTCTCGCTGCTGGCTGGGTTCGTCGAGCCGGGTGAAACCGTCGAAGCCGCCGTCCGCCGCGAGGTCTTTGAGGAGGCAGGCGTCCTATGTGGTCCGGTCAGCTATCTGGCCAGCCAGCCATGGCCCTTTCCCGCTTCGCTGATGATCGGAATGCGGGCTGATGCGCTGGGCACCGACCTGAACATCGACCCGGACGAGATTGAATCGGCCCGCTGGGTGACGCGCGAAGAGCTGGTTTCGGCCTTTGCTGGTCAGCACCCCGAAATCAAACCCTCACGTCCCGGAGCGATTGCGCATTTTATCCTGCGCAACTGGCTTGCCGACCGGCTCGATTGATTGGATGCTGGCGCAATACCATGTGCTTTTCCGCGAATACCCGGAGCAGGAATGAAACTGACGGCAAAAACCGACCTCGATGCCCCGGCGGGCTTTGTCTACGCATGCCTTGCAGACCATGCCGCTTGGGAACGCGACGCAGCACAACGCGGGATCGAGATCGAAAGGCCCGTCGACATGCCCTTGACGGGACTTGGTGCCGGCTGGCTGGTCAAGGTGCCGTTCCGTGGCCAACCGGTTGCGATCCTGTTGCGCCTTGAGCAACAGGTTCCGCCAGAGCGGTTGGGGTTCGCCATGCAGTCGAAGGCCATCGAGGGCGACTTCGTTCTTAATGTCATCGAGTTGTCCCCGCGCCGGACCCGACTGCAGCTTGTCATGGAAGTGAAAGCGCGGACCATCGCCGCGCGGCTTTTGTTGAACACACTTACATTGGCAAGAGGCCGGGTTCAGGCGCGGGTCGAAAAGCGGGTCCGCCAGATCGGAGCCATGATTCTGGACCGCCATCTGCGCGGCAAAGGCTAAGGCGGATAAGGATCAGCCCCGCTCGCGGTCCGCAGGATAGACGCCAAGGATCTGCATCTGGGTGGTGAAATAGCCCAGCTCCTCCAGCGCAAGCGCCACGTTCGGGTCTTCCGGGTGGCCTTCGATGTCGGCGTAAAACTCGGTCGCGGTAAAGGTGCCGCCGACCATGTAGCTTTCCAGCTTGGTCATGTTGACCCCGTTGGTCGCAAAACCTCCCATCGCCTTGTACAGCGCTGCCGGAATGTTGCGGACGCGAAAGGTGAAGGTGGTGATCATCTTGCCCGCACCCCGACGCCGCAGGTCGGGTTCGCGGGCCATCACCAGAAACCGGGTGGTGTTGTTCGCCTGATCCTCGATATGGCGGGCCAGAACGTCCAGCCCGTAGATCGACGCGGCAAGTTCGCTGGCAAGCGCTCCTTGCGTCGTGTCGCCGCCTTCAGCCACCTCGCGCGCGGCGCGGGCGTTGTCGGAACTGACCTTGCCCTTGATGCCATGCGATTTCAGGAACCCCGCGCATTGCGGCAGGATCACGACGTGACCATGCGCCTGCACGACATCGGCAACCTTGGCACCCGGCACGCCCAGAAGGTTCACATGCACCCGCACGAACGCCTCATCCACGATATGCAGCCCGGATTTCGGCAGCAGCGAATGCACGTCCGCGACCCGGCCATAGGTCGAGTTTTCCACCGCCAGCATGCCCAGATCAACCTCGCCGCGCGCAACCTTTTCGACCACGTCTTCGAAAGTCGTGCTGGGAACCGCCTCCATTTCCGGGCGTGATTGCTGGCAGGCCTGGTGCGAATAGGCGCCAAGTTCCCCCTGAAAAGCGATGCGTCCGGTCATTCCTGGCCACTCCGTCACGAAAACCTGCCCTGCGGGGCGTTTGGTCGCGCGTCTACACCTTGAAACCAACCGGTGGAAGCGGATAGATACCGCCCGGAACGATACCCCAAATAGGTGACCCATGTTCGACACGATGACGATGACCAAGGCGGTGGGCGCGGTGTGCGGCGCGTTGTTGGTGTTCCTGCTGGCGGGATGGGCCTCGGACACGCTTTACACCGTGGGTGCGGACGAGCATGGCGGCGAACATGGCGAAGGCCCGACTCAGGCCTACACCATCGACACCGGCGAAGAAGCAGCCCCCGCCGAAGGCGAAGGCGAGACGGTCGATGTGGCGGCGCTCTTGGCCGCAGGCGACGCTGCAGCCGGTGAGGCCGTGTTCAAGAAATGCGGGTCCTGCCACAAACTTGACGGGTCCAAGGGCACCGGCCCCTACCTGAACGGGGTTGTCGGCCGCGCCAAGGGAACGGCGACAGATTACGAATACTCCGAGGCGATGCTTGCCGTCGCATCGGAAAGCTGGACGCCAGAGAACCTGTTTGGCTTCCTGGAAAGCCCCAAGCAGTATCTGCCCGGCACTAAGATGGCCTTTAACGGCCTGCCGAAAGCGGAAGACCGCGCGAACCTGATTGCCTATCTGGCAACCGTCAACTGATCACCTGATCACTTGGACTGATACGGCATCCAGACAAGGCCGCCCCCAGGGCGGCCTTTTTTTGTCCTTCACGCATTTGCGCAGTTCAATCGCGGCTTGTTGGCTCGACAAACCCTGATTTAGCATAAATGAATGTTACAGGCGGAACTAAAGGAGGCTGACCGATGCGAATGGAAAAGCGGGTGATGGTTGGGGCAAACGTTGGGGCAAAAGCAATGCAACGCACCGATGTTGGCCGGTTCGCCGCTGCGGGCGCCCTGATCTTGGGCTTTGCCGCACTGGCGTTTCCTGCACGCTCCGAGACGGTAATCACTTCTCACGGGATTTCCACCTTTGGCGATCTGCAGCTTCCGGCCGATTTCGTACATCTGTCCTATGTGAACCCGGACGCGCCCAAAGGGGGCGAGCTTTCCGAATGGGCACAGGGTACCTTTGATTCGCTGAACCCGTTTTCGGTCAAAGGCGTGGCCGCCGTCGGCTCCTCCAGCATGCTGGAATCGGTACTGACCGGCACTCTTGATGAGATCGGGGCCAGCTATTGCCTTTTGTGTTCGACAATGGAGTTTCCTGAGGACCGGTCCTGGGTGATCTTCAACTTGCGGCCCGAGGTGACCTTTTCTGACGGCACCCCCCTGACCGCCGAGGACGTGCTTTTTTCGTTCGAGACCTTCCGCACCAAGGGCCTGACCGACTTCCGTACCATATTTAATCAGCAGGTAGCCGCAGCCGAGGTTCTGGACCCGCACCGGATCAAGTTCACCTTCGTCGCAGGGGAACCGACTCGCGATTTGCCGGAACTGGTCGGCGGGCTGCCGGTGTTTTCCAAGGCGCACTATCTGGCCAACAACTTGAACATGGAGGAATCCTCGACCACCGCCTATCTGGGGTCGGGGCCTTATGTCTTTGACAAGATGAATATCGGCCGGTCGATCAGTTATGTGCGCAACCCGGATTATTGGGGCGAAGGCCTGCCGATCAACATCGGGCAGAACAATTTCGACAACTTGCGCTATGAATACTTTGCCGATGGCAACGCGGCGTTTGAAGGTTTCAAGGCCGGTGTCTATCATTTCCGGGTGGAAAGTTCGTCCAAGACCTGGGCCGAGCAATACAACTTTCCGGCCCTTGAAGCCGGGCACGTCAAGAAGGACCAACTGCCCAGCGGTGCCAAAGCCAGTGGGCAGGGGTTCATGTTCAACCTTCGGCGCGAGAACTGGCAGGACCCAAAAGTCCGGCAGGCGATCGGGCTGATGTTCAACTTTGAATGGTCGAACGAGACGCTGTTCTACGGACTTTACACCCGCATCAACTCGGTCTGGGAAAACAGCTGGCTTGCCGCCGAAGGCCCGCCTTCGCCCGAAGAGGTGGCGATCCTGCAGCCCTTGGTCGATCAGGGCTTGTTACCTGCCGCAATGCTGACCGGCTCACCGGTGATGGCCCCGGTGTCGGGTGAGCGCCAGTTGGACCGCAAGAACCTGAAAGCCGCCAGCGCCCTACTGGACGAGGCGGGCTGGCCGGTTGGCGATGATGGCAAACGGCGCAACGCCAAGGGTGATCTCCTGACCTTGTCGGTCCTGAACGACAACCCGCAGTTTGATCGGGTGATCACGCCCTTTGTCGAAAACCTGATCGCGCTTGGCGTCGATGCCAAACTGGAAAATGTCGATACGGCGCAATACGAACTGCGGACCCGCGACCCGGAGTACGACTTTGACCTGATCGTCTATCCGGCGCGGTCCGGCTATTTCTCGGGCTCTGAGCTTAAGCAGTATTACGGTTCTGAAACTGCCGATGTGTCGGCTTTCAACGTTTCTGGTCTGAAAAGCCCCGCTGTCGATCAGTTGATCGAGGTTGTCATGGCCACCACGACCAAGGACGATCTGACCATCGCCACAAAGGCGCTTGATCGCGTGCTGCGCGCCGAAGGCTTTTGGATTCCGCAATGGTACAAGGCCGAAAGCTGGGTCGCCTATTTCGACATCTACGGCCACCCCGACACCATTCCGCCCTACGGTCTTGGTCATGCGGGTCTGTGGTGGTACGACGCCGAAAAGGCCGAGGTGCTGAAGGCAGCGGGCGTCCTGAACTAAGATTGGCAGGCAAGAACCTTGGGCGCCTATATCCTTCGACGCTTGCTGTTGGTGATCCCGACGCTGGTCGGCGTGATGGTCATCAACTTCGCGCTGACCCAGTTCGTGCCCGGTGGCCCGATCGAACAGGTCCTCGCCCGGCTTGAGGGTGAGGGGGATTCAATCCAGAATCTTGGCGGCAACGAAGATGCTGGTTTTGAAGAAGAAAACGGCGGTTATGTCGGCGGCCGCGGCCTTCCACCCGAGTTTCTGGCCAAGCTTGAGGTGCAGTTCGGCTTTGCCCGCATCGTCTGCGACGAAGGCTTCACCGGTGAGCAGTCGATCAAGTCGCCAGAGTGCCAGAAGGAAATGATCCCGGCGCTGGAGCGTTTTTTCCTGATGATGGGAAAATATGCCCGGTTCGATTTTGGCGAAAGCTATTTCCGATCGATCTCGGTCTTTGACCTGATCTTGGAAAAGATGCCGGTCTCGATCACGCTGGGTCTGTGGTCGACGCTGATCGCCTATCTGATCTCGATCCCCTTGGGCATCCGCAAGGCGGTGCGCGACGGGTCGGCCTTTGACACCTGGACCAGCAGCATCATCATCACCGCCTACGCGATCCCCGGTTTCCTGTTCGCGATCCTGCTGATGGTGGTCTTTGCCGGGGGCAGCTATTTCCAGTGGTTCCCCCTGCGCGGCCTGACCAGCGACGGCTGGGAGGATTTCGGCTTTTTCCACAAGATTACCGACTACCTTTGGCACATCACGCTGCCGGTGATCGCACAGCTGATCTCGTCCTTTGCGGTGCTGACGCTGTTGACCAAGAACAGCTTTCTGGACGAAATCCGCAAGCAATACGTCCTGACCGCCCGCGCCAAGGGGCTTTCGGAGGCCCGGGTTCTTTACGGCCATGTCTTCCGCAACGCGATGCTGATCGTGATCGCGGGCTTTCCCAGTCTGTTCCTGGGGGTTTTCTTCGGGTCCAGCCTGATCATCGAGGTGATCTTTTCGCTGGACGGTCTGGGCCAGCTTGGCTTTCGTTCGGCGGTCGAGCGGGACTATCCGGTGATCTTCGGCACGCTCTTTGCCTTTGGCCTGATCGGACTGGTGGTCGGCATCCTGTCGGACCTGATGTATGTGCTGGTCGACCCCCGCATCGACTTTGAAAGGCGCGATTGATGGCGCTTTCCCCGCTGAACCAGCGCCGCTGGCGGAACTTCAAGGCCAACCGCCGGGCCTTGTGGTCGCTGTGGATCTTCCTGGCGGTCTATGGCGTGACACTTTGCGCCGAAGTCATCGCCAACGACCGCCCCATTCTGGTCAAGTATGACGGCGGCTACTACATGCCGGTCTTGAGCTTTCATTCGGAAAAGACCTTTGGCGGCGACCTGCGAACCGAAGCGAACTATACCACGCGCGAGGTCCAGTGCCTGATCGTCGCGGGCGGGTCGCTGGATTGCTGGGACGACCCCGAAGCCATCATGGCCGAGGTCGCGGCAAACGCCACCGCGGCGGGCGAACCGGTCGAAGCGGGTTGGCTTTTGTGGCCACCGATCCCCTACAGTTACAACACCATCGTCGACACCGGAGGCGTCGCCCCCGGGCCGCCGTCCGAACGGAACTGGCTGGGGACCGACGACACGTCACGCGACGTGCTGGCGCGCGTGATTTACGGGTTCAGGCTTTCGGTCACCTTTGCGCTGATCGTCGTCTTCTTCACCTCGGTCATCGGCATCGCGGCGGGGGCGGTTCAAGGCTATTTTGGCGGCCTGACCGACCTGATCCTGCAGCGCCTGATCGAGCTTTGGTCCTCGGTGCCCACATTGTACGTGATCATCATCCTGACTGCGATCTGGTCGAAAAGCTTTTGGCTTCTGGTCGGACTTACGGTGCTGTTTGGCTGGACCGGCCTTGTCGGCGTGGTCCGGGCCGAATTCCTGCGCGCGCGGAACTTTGAATATGTCCGCGCCGCACGCGCACTGGGCGTGTCGGACGGCCAGATCATGTTCCGCCACGTCTTGCCGAATGCGATGGTTGCCACCCTGACCATGCTGCCCTTTGCCATCACCGGCGCCATCAGCGGGCTTGCGACGTTGGACTATCTTGGCTTTGGCCTGCCGTCGAACCTTCCGTCGCTGGGCCAACTTACCCGACAGGCGCAGCAGAACCTGCAGGCCCCTTATCTGGCCTTCACCGCCTTTTTCACCTTTGCCATCATGCTTAGCCTGCTGGTCTTCATCTTCGAAGGCGTGCGTGACGCCTTTGACCCAAGAAAGACCTTTAGATGAGCGTGCTGGAGGTAAAGAACCTTTCTGTCAGCTTCCATCAGGAAGGTCGGCTGATCGAGGCGGTCAAGCGGGTCTCGTTCACCGTGTCCAAAGGCGAAACCGTGGCTCTGGTCGGCGAAAGCGGCTCGGGCAAATCGGTGACGGCGCTGTCGACGGTTGGCCTTTTGTCCGACAACGCCGAGGTGAAGGGATCGGTCACCTACAACGGCACCCAGATGGTCGGGGCGAATGAACGCGACCTGCGCCGGGTGCGGGGCAACAATATCAGCTTTATCTTTCAAGAGCCGATGACCAGCCTGAACCCGCTGCACACGATCGAAAAGCAGCTGGCCGAAAGCCTGGCGCTGCATCAGGGCTTGTCGGGGGGCCCCGCCCGTGCCCGCATTCTTGAACTTCTGCAAAAGGTCGGCATCCGCGAGGCGGAAAGTCGGCTGGGGGCTTATCCGCACCAGCTTTCGGGCGGACAGCGCCAACGGGTGATGATCGCCATGGCGCTGGCCAACGGGCCGGAACTTCTGGTGGCTGATGAGCCCACGACGGCGCTGGACGTGACCATTCAGGCCCAGATCCTTGACCTTCTGGCCGATCTGAAAAGCGCCGAGGGCCTTAGCCTTCTGTTCATCACCCATGACCTAGGCATCGTTCGCCGCATCGCCGACCGGGTTTGTGTCATGCAGGGCGGCGAGATTGTCGAACAAGGCCAGACCGCCGAAATCTTTGCCAACCCGCAGCATCCCTATACCCAAAAGCTGCTTGCCGCCGAACAGAAGGGCACCCCCGATCCGGTTGCTGCAGGCGCGACCGAAGTGGTGCGGACCGACAAGCTGCGGATATGGTTCCCGATCCACAACGGGTTCCTGCGTCAGACCGTCGGCTATGTGAAAGCGGTGAATGACGCCAGTCTGTCGGTCCGCGCCGGCGAAACCCTTGGCATCGTTGGCGAAAGCGGGTCGGGCAAGACCACATTGGCGATGGCGATCCTGCGGCTGATCTCCTCGACTGGAACCATCGCGTTTCTGGGCCGGGACCTGCGCGGCAGCACCGGTGCCGCCCTGCGCGGGTTGCGCAAGGAAATGCAGGTGGTGTTTCAGGACCCCTATGGCAGCCTTTCGCCCCGGATGACCGTGGCCGAGATCATCGCCGAAGGTCTGGGCGTCCACGGTGTCGCCCCCGGCCGCAACCGCACCGACATGGTGGCCGAGATCATGCGCGAGGTAGGCCTCGACCCCGCCACGATGGGCCGCTACCCGCATGAGTTTTCCGGCGGCCAGCGCCAGCGCATCGCCATTGCCCGCGCGATGATCCTGCGTCCGAAACTGGTGGTGCTGGACGAGCCGACCAGCGCCCTCGACATGACGGTGCAGGTGCAGATCGTCGAACTTCTGCGCGACCTGCAGCAGAAATGGGGGCTGGCCTATATCTTCATCAGCCATGATCTGCGGGTGATCCGGGCCATGGCGCACAAGGTCATGGTCATGCAAGGCGGCGATGTGGTGGAAACCGGCGATTGCGCATCGGTGTTTACCAACCCTCAATCGGACTATACCAAAGCTTTGATGGCCGCCGCCTTCGGAGCCTGAGGTGAAGCTTCTTTTCGTCCACCAGAACTTTCCCGGCCAGTTCCTGCATCTTGCCCCCGAGATGCAGCGCCGGGGCCATGACGTCCGCGCGATCACCGAGGCCGGGAACAAGAATCAGATGGATGTGCCGGCGCTGCGCTATGCGTTCCGGCCCGCCAAGGTCGATCCGCAGGCCACGCGGCTGGGCCGCAACTTTACCTCCAACAGCGACCGGGGGGTCGTGGTCGCCCGGCTGGCGCGGCAGCTTCGCGCCGACGGCTATGTGCCCGATGTCATCTACGGCCATTCCGGTTGGGGCGAGACGCTGTTTCTGAAAGAGGTCTGGCCCGAAGCCCGACTGCTGGTCTTTGCCGAATTCTACTATCGCGGGACCGAGGCTGATGCCGGTTTTGATCCCGAGTTTCAAAAGGCGAACTTTGATCGTGTGATGATGTCCCAAGCACGGGCCTCGCATCTGGCACAGGCTTTGGTGCATGCAGATCAGGGTGTCAGTCCGACCTACTGGCAGGCCAGCACCCATCCGCCCCTGTTGCGCAAGCATATTGAGGTCATCTTTGACGGTGTCGATTGCGACCGGCTGACCCCGAACCCCGATGCCCGGTTCGCCCTGCCGAATGGCCGGGAGATCAAACGCGGCGATGAGGTCCTGACCTTCGTCAACCGCAATCTGGAACCCTACCGGGGCTACCACACCTTCATGCGTGCCCTGCCCGATGTGCTTGCTGCCCGACCGGATGCGCAGGTGGTGATCGTCGGCGGCGACGAGGTAAGCTATGGCCCGCCGCCGAAGGACGGCGGCAAATGGAAGGACATTTTCCTGGATGAGGTCAAAGACCGGCTTGACCTGTCCCGGGTGCATTTCACGGGGCGGGTGCCGTATGACCAGTTGGTCGACCTGATCCACGTCAGCCGGGTGCATGCTTATCTGACCTATCCCTTTGTCCTTAGCTGGTCGATGATCGAAACGCTGGCTGCGGGGACCCTTGTCGTGGCCTCTGACACCAAACCGGTGGCCGAGGTGATCAAGGACGGCGTCAACGGCAGGCTGGTGGGGTTTTTCGACATCAAGGGCTGGTCTGCGGCGCTGACCGATGCGCTGGCCCGGCCCGAAGCCTATCTGGCAATGCGTGAGACGGCGCGTGCGATGGCCCGGGAAAAGTATGACCTGCGGTCGGTCTGCATGCCGCGGCAAATCGACCTGCTGACCCGGCTGGAACGCGGCTGAACCGTCAGGCGGGGGGCCAAAATCCTTCGAAGGATTTTGCAAATCTCTTCGAAAAGATTTGCGCCTCAGACAGCCGACGAATGCAACGCCTTGGCGCTGTCATAGGCGTCAAAGGCCTTGGCGATCATCCGGGTCAGGGGGCGCGCGCGCTCGGGGATGCAGAATTCGTCTTCGGTCACCCGGACCATGTCGCCGAACAGCGCTGCTGCAGCGCCAAACAGCGCCTCGATTCGCGAGGGCGTGGTGTCGAAGCCTGCCAGAAGTTCCGCCCGCGATACCCGAAAGTCGCACATCAGCGCCTCGATGATCCGGGCACGCAGGGTATCTTCCCCGGCAAAACTGTGACCGCGATGTGTCGAGAACTCACCCGCCCGGATCGACTTGGCATGCGCTGCCGTGCCCGACGCGTTCTGCGCGAACCCCTGCGGAAAGCGTGAGATTGACGAGGCCCCAAGCCCGATCAACACCGGAGCGGTGTCGTCGGTGTAGCCCTGAAAATTCCGCCGCAGACGCCCTTCCTTTGCCGCGCGGGCCAGTCCGTCGCCGGGCAGCGCAAAGTGGTCGATGCCGATTTCGGCGTAGCCATCGGCCACGAAAAGCTGCCGTGCGGCCTCGAACAGCGATAGCCGCTCTTGCGGTGTCGGCATAGCATCTGACGGGATCAGTTGCTGGCGGCGGCTCATCCACGGGACATGCGCATAGCCATAAAGCGCCACCCGGTCGGGCGACAGGGACAGCAATTTTTGCACCGAATCCGCGATGCGCGGCCCGGTCTGGTGCGGCAGGCCATACAGGATGTCGGCATTCAGGCTGGCCACGCCCCGGGCGCGGATCTTGTCAGCCACATCGCGGGTCAAGGCATAGCTTTGCTCGCGGCCGATCGACTTCTGGATCAGCGGGTCGAAATCCTGCACCCCGATCGACGCGCGGTTCATGCCCGAGGCGACTAAGGCGTCAAGCCGGGCATCGTCGATCTCGTTGGGGTCAATCTCGACCGAAAACTCGCCCCCGTCCGCCATCGGTGCTGCGTCGAATATCGCCCCGGCCAGCCCACGCATCTGGTCGGGTGACAACAGTGTCGGCGTGCCCCCGCCCCAGTGCAACCGGCCCAACCGCACCCCGCGCGGCAAATGCCGTCGCAACAGTGCAATCTCGGCTTTCAGCATGTCGACATAGGCCACGACAGGCGCATCGGATGTGGTGCCTTGCGTCCGGCAGGCGCAGAACCAGCACAGACGGCGACAGAACGGCACATGGACGTAAAGCGAGATCGCGCTGCCCGCAGGCACCGCCTCGATCCAGCGGGCAAAGTCGGCCGGTCCGACATCCGCCCCGAAATGCGGGGCGGTCGGATACGAGGTGTAACGCGGCACACGCGCGTCAAACAGCCCGTGGCGGGCGAGTTGCGGGTCATGGGTCATCAGGGTAAGGTAGGCAGCAGGGATCGCTATGGTCCTTGACGCAGATCAAACGACGGGAAGCAGCATGCAGGATCACTCTGTCCATGTTCAGTGCGGTGACTGTCCGATCCGCCACCGAGCGGTTTGTGCTCGCTGTGAAACCGATGAACTGAACCGGCTGGAGCAGATCAAGTATTACCGCAGCTATCAGGCCGGGCAGACGGTCATCTGGTCCGGCGACCGGATGGAGTTTGTCGGCTCGGTTGTCACCGGCATCGCGACCCTGACTCAGACGATGGAGGACGGGCGGCGGCAGATGGTGGGGCTGTTGTTGCCCTCCGATTTCGTCGGTCGGCCCGGTCGGCCGACGGCGGCTTATGATGTCACCGCGACGACTGATCTGGTCATGTGCTGTTTTCGCAAGAAGCCGTTCGAAGACATGATGGCAACAACCCCGCACATTGCCCAGCGTCTGCTGGAAATGACGCTGGACGAACTGGACGCCGCCCGCGAATGGATGCTGCTTCTGGGTCGCAAGACGGCGCGGGAGAAGATCGCCTCGCTGATTTCCATCATCGCGCGGCGCGACGCGGCATTGCATTTGCGGCGGCCCGCGGCTGCCTTGTCGGTCGATCTGCCTCTGACGCGCGAGGAAATGGCGGACTACCTTGGCCTGACTCTTGAAACCGTCAGCCGCCAGATCAGCGCGCTGAAAAAGGATGGCGTGATCACCCTCACCGGTAACCGCCACGTCACTATCCCCGATCTTGACCGGCTGATGGAAGAGGCGGGCGACGACAGCGACGGCGGAATGCTGGTCTGACCTGACATTGCGGCAACGCATTTCGGGCGTTCCCGGCTGATTGCGCACATTCCCGGAGCTTGTCCCAAAACAAGGTCGGACATTTCCGGTTGTCCACAGCTAATTCACAAAGAAATCGCTTTACAGGCTTTCGCTTTGGCCACACCATATCTAGTAAGAAGGGCGTCGGGCATACGCTTGCTCTTGCCAGACGCCCAGCTTCTTGTGGGTCTCGGCCCGCTGGTAGCCCCATGATGAGGCCAGGCAATGTCGTTTTCCGAAAACTATGAAACGATGGACGATCTGCACCCGATCGACATCGTCGAGTCGCTGGCCGAACACCATGCCTGGGAATTCGACCGCGTCACCGATGACCAGATCGCGATGGCGGTCGAAGGCCAGTGGCGCACCTACTCGCTGACCCTTGCGTGGAGCGACCATGACGAGACGTTGCGCCTGATCTGCACCTTCGAGATGGAGCCGCCGGACGAAAAGATTCCGGCGCTGTATGACGTGCTGAACCGCTGCAATGACATGGTCTGGTCCGGGGCCTTTACCTGGTGGGCGGAACAAAAGCTGATGGTCTGGCGCTATGGTCTGGTGCTTTCGGGCGGGCTGGTGGCGGGGCCGGAACAGATCGACCGGCTGATCGCGGCGGCGGTGATGGCGTCGGAACGGTTCTACCCGGCGTTCCAGCTGGTGTCCTGGGGCGACCAGACCCCGGCCGAAGCGATGAAAGTCGCCATTGCCGAGGCGTATGGCCGCGCTTAACCTGCCCCTGTTAAATGGGGGATTTCATGACATTGGATCGCGTGGCCCGGGATGGGCTGGTGTTGCTGGGTTGCGGCAAGATGGGAACGGCCCTTCTGACCGGCTGGCTGGCGGCAGGTGTGCCCCCAGCCTCGGTCTGGGTGATCGAGCCTAACCCGACCGACTGGCTGCGCGGCTCTGGCGTGCACCTGAACCAGGGTGTGCCGCCTGCGCCTGCGGTGGCGCTGCTGGCGGTCAAACCGCAGATGATGGGCGCGGCGCTGCCAGCGTTGCAGGCGCTGGGCAATGGGACGACGCTGTTCATCTCGATCGCGGCGGGCACCACGATCGCGACCTTCGAGGCCGCTTTGGGCGCGCGCACTCCCATCGTCCGCACCATGCCCAACACCCCCGCGATGGTGGGCCGGGGCATCACCGCCCTTTGTGGCAATGCGCATGTGACCGCTTCCGACATGGCCCTTGCGCGCGATCTGATGGCGGCCGTGGGGCAGGTGGTCGACCTTGACGGCGAACATCAGATCGACGCGGTGACTGCGGTGTCCGGGTCCGGTCCCGCCTATGTCTTTCACCTGATCGAAACCATGGCCGCCGCCGGTGAAGCCGAAGGACTGCCCGCCGATGTAGCGATGCAGCTTGCCCGCGCCACGGTCTGCGGGTCCGGGGAACTGGCGTTCCAAAGCTTTGACACCGCTGCACAACTGCGGATAAACGTGACCTCTCCCGGGGGCACGACAGCTGCGGCACTTGGGGTGCTGATGGACCCCGAATCTGGCTTCCCCGCGCTGCTGAAACGGGCGGTCAAGGCCGCTGCCGACCGTGGCCGGGAGCTTGGGAAATGATCACTTTCGCCGAATTTGATGCTGTCGACATCCGCGTCGGTCGCATCACAAGGGCCGAGCCTTTCCCCGAAGCCCGCAAGCCGGCCATCAGGCTTTGGGTCGATTTCGGGCCGGAGATCGGCGAGAAACGCTCATCGGCGCAGTTGACGCGGCACTATACACCCGAGGGGCTGATCGGGCGGCAGGTGCTGGCTGTGGTCAACTTTCCGCCGCGCCAGATCGGGCCGGTGATGTCCGAAGTGCTGGTTCTGGGTGTCCCGGATGAGGACGGTCAGGTCGTGCTGATCGGTCCGGGGCATGAGGTTCCGCTGGGGGGAAAGCTGTTCTGATGCAACGCTTGCTGATCACCCGCCGCTTGCCGGATACCGTGCTGGACGCCGCCCGCGCCCGCTTTGACCTGACGCTGCGCGACCGCACCGACCCCTTGTCACCGGACGACCTGCGCGCCGCCTTGCGCGACTTTGACGCCGTGTTGCCCACCCTTGGCGACCGCTTTCAGGCCGAGGTTTTCGCCGATGTGCCCGCCCCACGGGCAAGGATCCTTGCCAATTTTGGCGTCGGTTACAACCACATCGACGCCGAGGCTGCCAAGGCCGCCGGAATTGCCGTGTCGAATACTCCGGGAGCGGTGACGGACGCAACGGCGGATATCGCGCTTGGCCTGATCCTGATGACTGCGCGCCGTCTTGGCGAAGGGGAACGCCTCTTGCGTGCCGGCGCATGGGAGGGTTGGGGTCCGGTGCAGATGCTGGGCACCCATGTCAGCGGCAAGCGCGTCGGGATCATCGGCTTTGGCCGGATCGGCAAGGCGATTGCCCGGCGCTGCCATTTCGGGTTCGGCATGGAGGTGGTGTTTCACAACCGGTCACGCGTCGAAGACCCGGACCTGCCCGCGCGGCAGGTAGAGATGGCCGAGGCGATGGCGGCGGACTTCGTGGTGGTGGCGGTGCCGGGGGGCAAGGCCACGCATCACCTGATCAATGGCAGGACGTTGGAAATGATGAAGAAAACCGGCATCTTCGTGAACATCAGCCGGGGCGACGTGGTGGATGAGACGGCCTTGATCGACGCGCTGCAACAAGGCCGGATCGCCGGGGCGGGACTGGATGTCTACGAGTTTGAACCCAAGGTCCCGGCGGCGCTGATCGCGATGGAGAACGTGACCCTGCTGCCGCATCTGGGCACCGCCTGCCTGGAAGTGCGTGAGGCAATGGGGATGATGGCGGTGGCGAACCTGGTGGCCTGGGCCGAAGGCAAGGAGCCACCGAACCTGGTCAACCCTTGACCTAGACCCGCTCATCAGCCCTGACGGGCCCTATCGCTGCAGCACGGCGCAGCGAAGAAGCCGGTCACGGCTGATAAGCTACAGGTTACGCGGCAGCCTTTTCGCCGCCAAACCGGCCATAGAACGTCTCAGCCTTTTCCGCCATTTCGCGCAAAAGTCCCGGCGCATGGAACCGGGGGCCGAATTGCGCCGTCAGGCCCCGGCAGATCTCCACTGCCCTAGCCGCGCCGATCATGTCCAGCCAAGAAAACGGTCCGCCCGACCAGGGCGCAAAGCCCCAGCCAAGGATCGCGCCGACGTCACCTTCGCGGATGTCGGTCAGCACGCCTTCTTCCAGCGCCCGCACCGCCTCCAGCACTTGCGCGAACAGCAACCGGTGCTGCACGTCGGTCAGGCTGGGCTGCAGCTTGTCCAGCGGATACTTCGGAGCCAGCCCCTCCCACAGACCCAGCCGCTCGCTCTTGTCGTCATAGGCATAAAACCCGGACTTCGACTTGCGCCCCAGCCGGCCCTGATCCGCCATCCAGAACAGCACCTTGTCCACCGCCTCGTCCGGGTAGTCCGCGCCCATCGCCGCCTTGGTCGCCTTGGCGATCTTCACCCCAAGGTCGATGGAGGTTTCGTCGACCAGTTGCAGCGGCCCAAGCGGCATGCCGACCAGCTTGGCCGCGTTTTCGATCAGCGCCGGTTCCACCCCTTCGGCAACCATGCGGATGCCTTCGTTGATGTAGGGAATGATGCAGCGGTTGGCATAGAAGAACCGCGCATCGTTGACCACGATAGGGGTCTTCCTGATCTGGCGGACGAAATCCAGCGCCTTTGCCACAGCCACGTCACCGGTCTTTTTGCCACGAATGATCTCGACCAGATTCATCTTATCGACCGGGCTGAAGAAGTGAATGCCGATGAACTGCTCTGGCCGCATCGAAGCGGCGGCAAGACCTGTGATCGGCAGGGTCGAGGTGTTGGTAGCATAGATGCAGTCTGTCCCCACGACGGCTTCAACCTTGTGGGTCACGTCAGCCTTGACCTTCGGGTCTTCAAAGACGGCTTCGACGATAAGGTCAGCGCCTTTCAGCGCCGCGTAGTCGGTGGTGGCGGTGATGCGGGCCAGAACCTCGGCTTTCTTGTCCGCCGTCACCTTGCCGCGCTTGATCCCCTTGTCCAGTATTCCTTCGGAATGCGCGCGGCCCCGATCCGCAGCGTCCTGCGCGCTGTCGATCAACACCACCTCGATCCCTGCATTGGCCGCCACATAGGCGATACCCGCCCCCATCATTCCCGCGCCGATCACCCCCAGTTTCTTCACCGACTGATCAGGCGCGGCGGGGCGGTTCGCGCCCTTGTCCAGTGCTTCCTTGTTGATGAACAGGCTACGAATCATTGCACTGGAGGATGGGTTCATCAGAACGCCGGTAAAATGCCGCGCCTCGATTTTGAGCGCGACGTCGAAAGGCACAAGCGCACCCTCATAGACCGCCGCCAGCAAGGCCTTGGCGGCAGGATAGACGCCTTGCGTCTTGGCGTTGATCATCGCGCTGGCGCCGACAAAGGTCATGAACCCAGCCGGATGATAGGGCGCGCCGCCGGGCATCTTGTAGCCCTTGGCGTCCCAGGGTTTCACAAGGTCAGCTTCGGTGGCCGACAACACCCATTCCTTGGCACGCGTCAGAAGGTCTTCGGGGGCGACAACTTCGTCGATCAGGCCCGCTGCCCTAGCCTCACGCGGCGAGCATAGCTTCCCTTCCAGAAGATAAGGTGCCGCCGCCATCGCGCCCAGCTTGCGGGTCAGGCGGGTGGTGCCGCCCGCGCCGGGGAAGATGCCGACCATGATCTCCGGCAGACCAATCTTGGCCTTTGGATTGTCGGCGGCGATGATGCGGTGGCAGGACAAGGGCAGTTCCAGCCCGATCCCCAGCGCCGTGCCGGGAAGGGCCGCGACGATCGGCTTGCCACCTTTCAGCGACTTGGGGTCCATGCCCGCGCGTTCGATCTTGCGCAGCATGGCGTGGATCTGCATCACCCCGTCAAAGACCGCCTGCGCCCCGCCAAGTTTCATCTGGGCGATGACGTTCAGGTCCATGCCCCCGGCAAAATCCTTCTTGGCGGAAGTGAGGATGATCCCCTTGACCGCAGGATCGGCCAGCGCCTGATCAACAAGGGTCGAGACCAGCCCAAATGCCTCGGTCGACATCACGTTCATCGACTTTTGCACCACGTCCCAGGTGATCGTCGCGACGCCGTCAGCATCGGTGGTCATGGTGAAATCAGGCATGTTTTCCTCCTGGCGGATAGGGTGAGCCGTCGCGGTGCAGATAGCGCCGGCCCGCGCCGTCTATTTCGGTGACCAGATCATGGTCGGTGTAATGAACCGTATCGCGCCGCGCGCGGGTGCCTATCACCACATAACGCGCAGGCTGGTCAGAGCGGTTGTCCAGCCGGTGCCCGACCGGATTACCCGCTGGCCAGGCGGCCGCATCGCCGGGACGCAGGGTGGTCTCATTGTCCTCGACCAGAACGACCTCGCCCGAAAGCATCAGGATCATTTCATCCTCACCTTCGTGCCAGTGGCGGTGACCTGATGAGGAGCCGGGCGGCAATTCTTCAAGGAAAGCGCCGAATTGCGACAACCCGCCGGGGTCGGACAGCAATTGATAGGCATAGGGGCCCGGGTCTGGGCCGGTGATGACAGGGTGACTGTAGGGGTCGCCCCGGGCCCAGTCTAAAAGCGGAACCTTTGGCATCAGCGCGGACCCCGGAACGGGGTGCCATCCTTGTGGGTGAACTCGGCCTTGCCTTTTTCTCCGGGGCTGAGGTGCACCATCATGTCGACATCGGAATAGACGGCAGTTTCCTGTGGGGCCTTTGTGCCGACCACAAGGAACTTGGCCGGCTTGTCGCTTCGGTTCTGGAAGTGGTGGCCGTCGGGGTTGCCCGCAGGGAAAGCCGCACAGTCGCCGGGGCGCATCAAAGTTGCGCCCCCGTCCTGGATCAGGGTGCATTCACCCTCGACCACCCAGACGAATTCGTCTTCGTTGTGGTGCCAGTGGCGCAAGCTGGACATCGCCCCTGGCTCAAGCATCACCAGATTGACGCCGAATTGGGTCAGACCGCTTGCTTCGCCAAGCCGAAGGGAAGACCGGCCCTGCATCATCGAGGCATAGGGTTCAGGATAGATCGACCCGGTTTTCACCGGGACCTTCGCAGGATCAATCACGGGCATCGGGTTCTCCATCCGGTTGGGTCACGCCCCGCCGGATCAGATCCGGCGTCAGGCGGAAAGGGCCAGGTCGTCCTGTTGCGGCCCCTGTCCGGGCGGCGACACATAGGTGTACTGGATCATCTCGGTCTGCAGGCCGGTCGCGGCGGCCCGGCAATAGTAGATCGCCGAAGATCCACGCATTTCGGCTCCCGCCGCGGTTTGTTCTTTCCAGTCGACCCAGACCCGGAACCGCCCCGCCCGTGGCAGGTCGACTGCGGTGATGTTTGGCCGCAGAGCGACTACGCCACGCGCAACCAGTTCCGCACGCCGCTGCGCCAGGATTGCGCTGCTGTCCTCCAGCGTGAAGGCCACCGCCAGATCGTTCGGGAAATGTATCGGCAAAGGAAAAGCGTATTCCTGAGAAATTCTGTTCAGGTCGCCGGCCAGCAGCCGGTCGGCCTGATCGCGAAAATGCGCGGAAATCTCTGAATGACGCATGAAAATAGCCTTCAAGCCGATTTGAGCAAGCAATTATCTTGTGAGAATCGTCCAGAACCCGACGGACCGTGGCGACGCTTGAATGCCAGAATACGACATCATGGCAGCCTTGCAAACCCTGCATCCCTTTGGGCAAGATGGCATCCTGCATTGCGTCAGACCCGCTCGATGATGGTGGCTGCGCCCATTCCGCTGGCAATGCAAAGGGTTGCAAGGCCAATTGCTTTGTCCTGACGTTCCATCTCATCCAGCAAGGTGCCGATGATGATAGCGCCCGTCGCCCCCAGGGGATGGCCCATGGCAATCGATCCGCCATTAACATTCACGACATCAGGGTTAACGTCAAAGGCCTGCTGGAACCGCAAAACCACGCTGGCGAAGGCTTCGTTCACCTCGAACAGGTCGATGTCGCCGATGGTCATGCCACTGTCGCGCAGGATCTTTTCCGTCGCAGGCACCGGGCCGGTCAGCATGATCGTGGGATCAGTGCCGATCTTGGCCGTGGCGCGGATGCGCGCGCGCGGTGTCAGCCCGTGCGCGCGGCCAAAGGCTGCGTCACCGATCAGCACCGCCGCTGCGCCATCAACGATACCAGACGAGTTCCCGGCGTGGTGGATATGGCTGATTTTCTCCAGATGCGGGTATTTCATCATTGCGACCTTGTCGAAGCCGGGCATCACCTCGCCCATCACCTTGAAGGCGGGGTCAAGCCGGGCCAGCGCCTGCATGTCGGTGCCCGGGCGCATGTATTCGTCGCGGTCAAGAATGGTCAGGCCGTTCTGGTCGCGGATCGTCAGGACAGATCTGGCAAAGCGCCCCTCGGCCCAGGCCTGCGCCGCGCGGCGTTGGGATTCTACGGCCAACGCATCGGCCATGTCGCGGGTGAAGCCGTATTCGGTGGCGATGATGTCGGCCGAAATCCCCTGCGGCACGAAATAGGTCTTCATCGCCAGCCCGGGATCGACGGCAATCGCCGCCCCGTCCGACCCCATGGGCACCCGCCCCATCATCTCGACGCCGCCAGCGATATAGCCGTGACCCGCGCCGCCCTTGACCTGATTGGCAGCCAGATTGACCGCCTCCATGCCAGAGGCGCAGAACCGGTTGATCGCCAGCCCCGGAATGCGTTCGTCAAGGTCGCTGGCCAGCACCGCCGACCGCGCCAGACACCCGCCCTGTTCGCCCACTTGCGTGACATTGCCCCAGATTACATCCTCGACCGCGTGGCCCTCCAGCCCGTTGCGCTCCTTCAGCGCATTCAAGACCTTGGCGGACAAGGCGACCGCGGTCAGCTCGTGCAAGGACCCATCCGGGCGGCCCTTTCCACGTGGGGAACGGACAGCGTCATAGATGAAAGCGTCGGTCATGAGGGCTCTCCTTGGTCAGAAACTGCAGCAATCAGGCGTGCAGTCGCAATCGGGTGTGGTGTCAATCTTGCCGCAACCGCGTGTCGAAGGAATGTCGCAGCCCCCGGCACTGTTGCAGGTATCATACCACTTGCCCTTCTTCTCTTTCCGGCCGGCGTCGCGCAACTCTTCCGCCGCGTCACGACAGTCGGCAAAGCGTTTGCGGATCACCTGAACCGCGCGCCAGACCCCCAGATCAGCAATCGCGGACTTGGCAAAACCGGAACAGCCGGTCCCGCCATGGGCTACCCGAAAGGCACAAGCATAGCCCTTGCGCGGCGAAAGGTGCCGCTGATAGCCGCCGATGGCCGCAAGGGTTAGGCGGTTCAGCATGTTACTTTCCTGCTGGCGGAAAGGCCCGCTTCATCAGGTCATAGGGATGCTGCCAGCCGGGCAGGGCGGCGATTCGGTCCAGCCAGGCGTCGATATGGGGCCAGTTCAGACGGTCGAAACCAAAGGGCTCGGGGTAGTAAAGATAGCCGCAGCACGACAGGTCCGCGATGGTCTGGGCGTCACCCACGATCCATTTGCGGGCGGAAAGGTGGTCGTTCAGCACCGTATAGGCGGCTTTCAGGCGGCCTTGCTGAAAGGGAATCACGGCCTCGGGGCGCTTTTCTGCGGGCAGGAAATTCATCAGGAACCGGGTGGTGCCGATCTGGCCGGAAAGCTTGTGGTTGTCCCAGAACAGCCAGCGCAACACCTCGCGCCGCTCTGCCGCAGATCGGCCGCCCAGCTTGCCAGTCTTGGACGAAATGTAGTCCAGGATCACGCCCGACTGGGTCAGCGTGGTGTCATTGTCGAGAAGGACGGGAACCTCGCCCATCTCGTTGATCGCCTTGAACGCGGGACCCCGGGCCTCGCCTGCGAAGAAGTCGACAAAGACCGGCTCCCAGTCAAGGTCCGCCATGGTCAGCGCCAAGGCGCACTTGTAGGCATTGCCGCTTTCGCCGAAGCAGTACAGCTTCATGGTCTTGTCCTTCCTGGTTCTGTATCCGGATCACCGCAAGCCGTGGCTCCGGTCTTGCAGTGACCCAAGCCTAGAACGCCTCGGGGCCAAGCGCCATGACCGTATCGGCCCCGCTTTCGATCCGGGCCAGATGCATGCCGCAGGCCGGCAGCTGGCGGGCCATGTAGAATCGCGCGGTGGCAATCTTGGCCTCGTAAAAGCCCCGGTCGCCGGTGCCCGCGTCCAGCGCATCCTGCGCCGCCTTGGCCATCCGGACCCACATCAGCGCAAGGCAGACATGGCCCATCATATGCATGAAATCATAAGATCCGGCCAAAGCGGCATTGGGGTTCTTCATGCCGTTCGTCATGAAATACATCCCCGCCTGCTGCAACTGCTTGGACGCGGTTTTCAGCGGTTCGACCAGCCCCGTCATCCGGTCGTCGCCATCATGCGCCTTGCACTCGGCTTTCACGATGTCGAAGAAGGCCATCACATGCTTGCCGCCATCCGTCGCCAGCTTGCGCCCCACAAGGTCCAGCGCCTGCACGCCGTTTGCGCCCTCGTAGATCATCGCAATCCGGGCATCGCGGGCGAACTGGCTCATCCCTGAGTCCTCGATATACCCGTGCCCGCCCCAGACCTGCTGGGCCTGCACCGCCATCTCAAAGCCCTTGTCGGTCTGAAAGCCCTTGAGGACCGGGGTCAGCAGGCCGATCAGCCCGTCCGCCGCCATGTCGCCCTGATGCGCCCGGTCGATCAGCGTCGCCCCCCAGAAGGTCAGCGCGCGGGCACCTTCGACAAAGCTTTTCTGCTCCATCAGGTTGCGGCGGATGTCGGGGTGGACGATCAGCGGGTCGGCGGGGCCATTGGGGTTTTCAACCCCGGTCACCGCGCGACCCTGCAGGCGGTCCTTGGCATAGGCCAGCGCGTTCTGATAGGCGGCCTCGGCCACCGCATAGCCCTGCAGCGCCACGCCAAGCCGGGCCTCGTTCATCATCGTGAACATGGCCTTCATGCCCTTGTGCAGGTCGCCCAGCAGCCAGCCGGTCGCGCCGTCATAGTTCATGACGCAAGTGGCGTTGCCATGGATGCCCATCTTGTCTTCGACCTTGCCCACGGACACCGCATTCCGCGCGCCAAGGGAGCCGTCGTCATTCACCAGCACCTTGGGCACGATGAAAAGCGAGATACCCTTGGTCCCCTCACCCCCGCCGGGGGCCTTGGCCAGCACCAGATGCACGATGTTCGACGCCATGTCGTGATCACCGGCCGAGATGAATATCTTCTGCCCGCTGATCTTGTAGCTGCCATCCGCCTGCGGGTCCGCCTTGGTGCGCATCATCCCAAGATCGGTGCCGCAATGCGGTTCGGTCAGGTTCATGGTGCCGGTCCATTCGCAGCTGACCATCTTCGGCAGCCACTTTGTCTTCTGCGCGTCCGTGCCGTGGACAAGGATCGCCGAATACGCCCCGTGGGTCAGGCCCTGATACATGTTGAACGCCATGTTGGCCGACACGAACGCCTCGTTCACCACCGAATGCATCAGGTAGGGCAGACCCTGCCCGCCGTATTCGGGGGCGGCGTCCAAAGACATCCAGCCGCCCTCACGCAGCGTCTCGAACGCCTGCTTGAACCCTGCGGGCGTGCGCACAACACCGTTGTCCAGGCTGCAGCCTTCGCGGTCGCCGACCCCGTTCAGCGGCGCAAGAATGTCCTGCGCCACCTTGGCCGCCTCGTCCAGCACCGCCTGAGTAAAGCCCGGGTCTAGATCGGAATAGCCGGGGATGTCGGCCTTTGAGACCATCAGCACCTCATGCAGCACGAACTGCGTGTCTTTCACCGGGGCGGCATAGCTGGGCATCGTCTGGTTCCCTATCTCTGTCATTTGCCGCCCCAAAAGGGAGCGGGTCGTTCAGGCCGCGTGCTGGGGCACCAGCCCCTTTGCGGCGGCGTCCGCCAATGCGTCCGTCAGCTCGTCAATCGCGACGGCAAGCTCGTCGCGCTGGGCCTGCATCACCGTCAGGCGTTTGGCGGCAAGCTCACAAGCCCGCTTTCGTTGTGCTGCGTCGCCTTCGCGGTCGTAAAGGTCCAGCGTCTCGCGGATATCCTCAAGACTGAAGCCGAACCGCTTGCCGCGCAGGATCAGCGCCAGCCGCGCCCGGTCGCGCCTTGTGAACAGCCGTCTGGTGCCGACCCGTATCGGGTTCAGCAGGTCGCGGGTCTCATAGAACCGCAAAGCGCGCGGGGTCACGTCATAGGCCTCGCACATGTCGCGGATCGTCATCGTGTCAGAGTGTTCATCGGTTTTCATGGTCAACTCGTGAATGGTTGCATCAGAAACGGTCAGATGCGCAGCCAAGGTGATGAATACCAGATCAGGTGACGTTAACGTCACTGTGACGTCGCGTCATGAAAATGAAGGCGAAAAGTCAGGTTTTTGCTGTGTCGCCAACGCGGCCATCGGTGCAGGTTCCTGTCGCTGAAGCCATCAGATGCCGCATGCCAGGCATTTGGCACCGCTGGGCAGGGTAGGGTTCTGCACCACCAAACCCGTTGCCATGTTCGCGGGCTGAAATCGCGTGTTCCGCCCCAGTCTTCGCAAGTGCGTTCAGGATTACGTCGCTGCTCACCCCATTGCCCGCCAATGGCTCTCGTGCCATCACTTCACGAAAGTCCACATTGGCTGCCATGGCTGTTCTACCTTCCAACCTGCCCGAAGGTGCAAGCCTGCTGCTGATCGTCGGCGGGGCCTTGGTGGTGGCCTGGATCATCAGCCGGTTCTTGCGGCGGTCGGCCACGACGCTTCCTCACCCAGCCCTTGCCCGCCCAAAGGCCACCGGACCCTCCTTCGACGCCGAAATCCGATTATGCCGTGACGATCTGGCCCGTCAGTTCTCTGAAAGGCTTGGTTTTGCGATCCGCACCACGTCATACGGCGCGGTCGACATCGACCCGGTCCACCTGGCGATTTGGTGCATGACCGACAGCGACGCCCAACGCGACGCCCTGCTTGCATTGCCGGACTTCCTCCAGACCTGCCACGTGGCGCTTGTGGCCAGCGGCTATCCGCCAGGGGCCGTGCCGCATGTCCATTTCGGCGCCGCGTCGGAGGAAACCGTTCAGCGGGACTGGGACGGCAACTGGTGGCACTTTTTCAAATAGCCCCCGATTGGTCGGGCATGGTCAACATCCCCCCTCTGCCGGGCCGAACCAGCAAGCCGTAATGTGGGTGCCAACCCATCGCCCCCAACCCTCCCAATTCCTTAACATCCCCCTAACGCCCACAGCCAACCCCTTGAAATCCCTGCGCCTCGCTCCCCTGTCCACTGTGGACACTCTTGCGGCCCCTAAAGGTCCGGCAGCTTTCCGATTTCTTCTGCCGCCGTCTCCCGCAGCGCGGCAAGGTCGGCGATTGACTGGTCCATCTCCTCCCGCTGCCGCCTCAGCGCGGCCAGTTGCCGGTCGGCAAGGTGAAGCCAGGCCTCCAACTGCGGCCGTTCCCCCTGTTTCCCGTAGATCAGCAGCCACTGGCGGATTTCCTCCAGACTGAAGCCGAACCGCCGGCCGCGCAGGATCAGCTTCAGCCGCGCCACCTCGCGGGGGCCGTAGAACCGCGCGCGGCCGTCCTTTTCGGGGGCAAGAAGTTCGATGTATTCGTAATACCGCAGCGTGCGCGGCGTCACCTCGAACCTGGCGCACATCTCTTTGAAACTGAGGTGGGTTTCGGTCATCCGCAGTCCTCCCGGCGACAGACTAAGGCTGCTACCGCCGTCGTGCAACACTGGCGGGGGTTGCCTTCCCCGGGTGGCAGCGGTCAGATGCGCGACCGGAGGACACATGCCCGATACCCTGACCATCGCCCGCCAGTTCATCGACGCCCTGCCGCACAGCCGGGCGCTGGGGATGCGGCTGGAGGCGATCGGCGAAGGGGTGGCCACGATATCGATGCCCTATGACGCGCGCCTGATCGGTGATCCGCAGACCGGGGTCATCCACGGCGGCGCAGTTTCGGCCTTGATGGACACCGCCTGCGGGGCGGCGGTGATGAGCCATCCTTTGGCGGGGGCTTCGACGGCGACGCTGGACCTGCGGATCGACTACATGCGCCCGGCGACCCCCGGCCAGACCATCCGCACCCGCGCCGAATGCCATCATGTGACCCGCAGCGTCGCTTTTGTCCGCGCGGTGGCCACCGATGACGACGAGACCCGGCCCGTGGCGATGGCGACCGGAGCCTTTACCGTGGAGCGCCCGGCATGAAACGTCCCGAGCCGGTCCATGTCATCAAGCAGCGCCGCGAGGGCCTGTTGCGCAGTCTGGTGGACGGGGTGCCCTATATCGGCTTTCTGGGCGTCGAATTCGACCGGCGCGGCGACGAGTTGACCGCCGTCCTGCCGTTCCGGGAAGACCTGATCGGCAACCCCAGACTGCCCGCCTTGCATGGTGGGGCGACGGCAGCCTTCCTTGAAATCTCAGCCGTGATCGAACTGGCCTGGAGCACGCTGTGGGAAGGGGTCGAGGCTGAAGGTGCCTTGCCCGAAGGCCCGTTGCGATTGCCCAAGACCATCGACTTTACCATCGACTATCTGCGGGCAGGCCTGCCGCGCGATGCCTATGCCCGGGCGCGGGTGAACCGCTTCGGGCGGCGCTATGCGTCCGTCCACGTCGAGGCCTGGCAGGACAACCGCAACCGCCTTTTCGCTCAGGCAACCGGGCATTTCCTGATGCCGCTGTCTGACGCCAATTCATGACTGCGATCACCCACCGCCGGGTCCTGAGGATATCAGCGCCAATCGTGCTGTCGAATGCGACGGTACCGCTTTTGGGGGCGGTCGATACCGCTGTGATCGGCCAGCTTGGCGATGCGGCCAGTCTGGGCGGGGTCGGGATCGGCGCGGTCATTCTGGCGACGCTGTATTGGGCGTTCGGGTTCTTGCGGATGTCGACCTCGGGCCTTGCGGCGCAGGCGCATGGGGCAGGGGACGCGGGCGAGGTTTCGGCCGTCCTGTTGCGGGCGCTGATCGTCGGTGCGGTTGCCGGGCTGGGGTTGGTGGCGCTGCAATCCATGCTGTTTGCCGGTGCCTTTGCTCTGGCCCCTGCCTCACCGGCGGTCGAGGGGGTGGCGCATCAGTATCTGGCGATCCGGATCTGGGGCGCACCCGCGACCATCGCCCTTTATTCGCTTACCGGCTGGCTGGTCGGGCTGGAGCGGACACGCGGCGTGCTGATCCTGCAGCTTGTGCAAAACGGGCTGAACCTGGGTCTGTCGTTCTGGTTCGGCCTTTGGCTTGGCTGGGGGGTCTGGGGCGTTGCGGTCGCCACGCTGATTGCAGAACTTGCCGGACTTGCCCTTGCCCTCTGGCTGGCGCGGGACGCTTTTGGCCCCGGACTGCGGCAGGGGCTGGAGCGGCTGGGCGACCGGCCGGCGATCCGGCGGATGTTCTCGGCCAGCCGGGACATCATGGCGCGGACCGTGATCCTGCAACTGGCCTTCACCGCCTTCATCTTCCTTGGCGCGCGCTACGGCGACGTGACGCTGGCGGCCAATCAGGTGCTGATTCAGTTTCTTGAAATCACCGCCTATGCGCTGGACGGTTTTGCCATCAGCGCCGAGACCCTGATCGGGCAGGCGGTGGGCGCGCGCTGCTTGGCCGACACGCGGGCGGCGGGGCGGATCTGCATGCAATGGGGCTTGGGCGGGGCGGTCGGGTTGGCGGTGGCCTTTGCGCTGACCGGGCCTGCGCTGATCGACCTGATGACCACCGCGCCCGAGGTGCGCGCAGCGGCGCGGGACTACCTGCCCTGGCTGATTGCGGCCCCGCTGATCGGGGCGGCGGCTTGGGTCTATGACGGCATCTTCATCGGCGCGCTTTTGACCGGCGACATGTTGCGCGCGATGTTGGTGGCCATCGTCGCCTATGTGCTGGCGCTGGTCATCCTGCTGCCGCTGATCGGCAACCACGGGCTTTGGGCGGCGCTGATGGTGCTGAACGGGACCCGGACGCTTACCCTTTGGCGGCTTTATCCAAAGGTTCTGGCTTTGGTCGCGCGCCGGTAGGGCTTGCCAGCCCCCCCTTGGCCGGGCCATGATCTATGCCGCAAAAGGGGATCAATCATGCGGAAATTTCTGGTCGTGCTGGACGACAGCCGCGAATGCCTGAACGCGATGCGCTTTGCTGCCCTTCGGGCGGCACATACCAGCGGCGGGGTCACCATCCTTTCGGTCGTCCCGCCCGAAGAGTTCCAGACCTGGATGGGCGTCGCCGACCTGATGCGCGCCGAAGCCCGCGAACGGATCGAGGCGCATTTCGAGGTTTTCGCCAAATGGATGCGCGACAAGCAGGGGGTCAACCCCGAACTGGTGATCCGCGAAGGCGATCCGGTTGCCGAAATCCTTGCGTTGGTCAAAGCGGACACTGATATCGGAGTGCTGGTTCTGGGTGCGGGCAGCGACAAGTCCGGCCCAGGCCCGCTGGTGACGGCGTTGAGCCGAAGCTCGGGCAGTCTACCGATCCCTGTGACAATCGTGCCGGGCGATCTGTCCAAGGAGCGGCTCGAAAGCATCACCTGAAGCAGGGTGCCTTAAGCGCCTTTTTATAATCAGACGCATCGCAAGCCATATAGAGCTTTGGAAAGAGGGGCATCATCGCTTTGTGCTCTCAAGACCTTTCCCATGCAGCCAGAACCACGCTTCAACGAGGCGATTTCACGCCCTGATCTGTCACAACTTTGCATGAACATCGTTTTTGCCAGCCATTTTCTGCGCTTTGCAACGCGACATTTCGGGGGGGATTACCATGGCGGCGGCAGACGAGGCAGAATTCTGGTTGCGGGAGTGCATCGACGCGATGTCCCTGAACAATTTTGCGGAAAATGCAGTGTCGATTCCCGGCGACACCGTTACCGTGCTGCACCAGGTTTGCAGCCAGGGACCAAGCGACCGGCCGCGTTTTGCCGCTTATCGCAGCTTGACCTTGCCGGGTCGTGCCGGAAAGTGCGAAGCTTAGTCATGGACAAGCAACAGAAACCCTCGCGCAAGTCAGGTCTGGCCCATTTCTTCGCGGCGGCGGGTTATTCGGCGGGGGGCCTGCGTCGATTGGCGCAGGAAAGCGCCTTCCGGCAAGAAATGGTGCTGGTTTTAGGTCTGGTCATTCTGTTGGCTGTTCTGGGCGCAAGCCTGCCGGAAATCGCAGTTCTTGTGGCGATCGGGCTGGGTCTGGTCGCGGTGGAAGCGTTGAATACCGCGCTTGAAGTGCTGGTGGACCACCTGTCACCCGACTGGTCAGCCTGGGCAATGGAAGCCAAAGACTTGGGCTCACTGGCGGTCGCATGCGTGATCGGGGCTATGCTGATCCATGTCGGTGTGGTCCTGATCTGGTAAGGCGGGCTTGTTTAGAACGGTTCCAAACTTGACAGTCCGGGGTGCAAGGCGCATATCCGACAGGAACAGTCGGAGACCCAAAATGTTCATCCAGACCGAATCCACGCCGAACCCCGCGACGCTGAAATTCCTGCCCGGCCAGACAGTGCTGGAACTTGGCACCGCTGACTTTCCATCAGCCGAGGCGGCAGCAAAGTCGCCCCTCGCCAGCCGCATCTTCGCGGCGGGCGGTGTGACAGGTGTGTTCTTCGGCGCGGATTTCGTGACCGTGACCAAGGCGGAATCGGTCGACTGGCAGCATATCAAGCCGCAGATCCTTGGTGCCATCATGGAGCATTACCAGTCGGGTGCCGCCGCGATTGACGGTGAGGCGTCGGGGGGCGGCCATGCCGAACATACCGGCGAAGATGGCGACATCGTGCGCCAGATTAAGGAACTTCTAGACACCCGCGTCCGTCCCGCCGTGGCGCAGGATGGTGGCGACATCACCTTTCACGGCTTTGACCGGGGTGTGGTTTACCTGCACATGCAGGGCGCTTGCGCCGGTTGCCCATCCAGCACGCTGACGCTGAAGATGGGGATCGAGAACCTGCTGCGGCACTACATTCCCGAAGTGCTGGAAGTGCGTCCGGTCGCGGCCTGACGCTTTGCTGCCGATCCTCGCATTTGACACCTCGGCCGCGCATTGTGCGGCAGCTTTGCTTTTGCCCGACCGCGTGATCCTGCGCGACGAAGCGATGGACAAGGGCCAGGCCGAACGATTGATACCAATGCTGGAAGACCTGCTGGCCGAGGGTGGCATTGGCTGGTCGGACCTGCGGGCCTTGGCGGTTGGCACCGGTCCGGGCAATTTCACCGGCGTCCGCATCGCGGTCGCGGCGGCGCGCGGGTTGGCGCTGGGTCTTGGCATTCCGGTTGTGGGGATCACCACGCTTGAAGCATTGGCTTTCGAGCACGGCAATGTGCTGGTAGCGCAGGATGCGCGGCGCGGGATGGCTTATGTGCAGACCTTCTACCCCAATGGTGATGCCGAGCTTGTGCCCGCGGGAACCCTGCCCCGCAGCATTGCTGCCCGTGCCGAGCCCGTCGTGGTCGGGGATCTAGCCGAACTTTATGCGGCCGCTCACAGATGGCTTTCAGTCGTGAAACCCGCTTATCCACTGGCAGAGGCCATTGCCCGCAAGGCCCTTCTGGTCATGGACTCGCGGCCTGAACGCCCAGCCCCGTTTTACCTGCGTGGCGCGGATGCGGCACCTTCGTCTGACCCACCCCCGGTGATTCTGCCGTGACGCCCGACGCGCTTGCAGCCCTACATGCGCGCTGTTTCCAGACCCCGTCTCCCTGGAATGCCTCCGACTTTGCGCGGTTTGCGGCCGACCCATTGGTCTTTCTTCTGGTCGAAGGCGATGCCGGGTTTCTGCTCGGCCGCGCCGTCGCCGGTGAGGCCGAACTTTTGACCGTGGCCGTCGCCCCCGAAGCGCGCCGCCGCGGAACCGGCCGCACCCTGTTGGCGCGATTTCTGTATCAGGCGCGGGTCAGGGGCGCAGATCGCGCGTTTCTTGAAGTTTCGGCGCGAAACGCCCCGGCCATCGCCCTTTACGAATCAGTCGGGTTTGAACGCGCAGGTCTTCGGCGAAACTATTATCTGGCCCCCGACGGCGCGCGCATCGACGCTTTGGTTATGGCGCGAGATCTGGCAGCAGGACCGCCCGGGTGATCAAATTTTACCAAAAGGTAAAAGGGACCGCAGTTGCAAAAGAATCCGGCTTGACCGGCCCGCAGGCTTCGCCCCTAATCAGCACAGAAGCCGCCCGCGACCGAAGAGACCCTTCGGCGGACTGGGCGGCGATCAGTTTTAGCAACCGGGAGACTACCCAATGAGCCTTATGAAAACCCTTGCCGGCGCAACCTGTGCCTTTGCTCTTGTTGCCGGTGCCGCATTTGCGGAACCCGCGATCATCTTCGACCTTGGCGGCAAGTTCGACAAATCCTTCAACGAAGCCGCCTTCAACGGCGCGACCCGTTGGGCGGAAGAAACTGGCGGCACGTTCAAGGAATTGGAAATGCAGGACGAAGCCCAGCGCGAGCAGGCGCTGCGTCGTCTGGCCGAAGCGGGCGCAAACCCTGTCGTCATGACCGGCTTTGCCTTTGGTGACACGCTGGCCAAAGTCGCCGTTGATTTCCCGGACACCAAATTCGCGATCATCGACATGGTTGTGGATGCGCCGAACGTCAAATCGGTGGTCTTCAACGAGCATGAAGGCTCGTATCTTGTCGGTATGATGGCTGCGATGGCATCGAAGACCGGCACCGTCGGCTTCATCGGCGGCATGGACATCCCGCTGATCCGCAAATTCGGCTGCGGCTATGCCCAGGGCGTCAAGGCCGTGAACCCGGATGCGGTTGTGGTTCTGAACATGACCGGCACCACCCCGGGAGCCTGGAATGACCCGGTCAAGGGCGCGGAACTGGCCAAGGGCCAGAAGGCACAAGGCGCGGACGTGATCTATGCGGCGGCTGGCGGCACCGGTGTCGGCGTCCTGCAGGCAGCGGCCGACGAAGGCATCCTGTCGATCGGCGTGGACAGCAACCAGAACTACATGCACCCCGGCTCGGTTCTGACCTCGATGCTCAAGCGCGTCGACAATGCCGTCTACGAGGCCTTCAAGGAAGGCGTCGATCTGAAGGCCGGCATCAACGTCATGGGTCTGGCGAATGACGGCGTCGGCTATGCGATGGACGAAAACAACGCCGCCCTTGTCACCCCCGAGATGATCGCGGCTGTCGACGCGGCTGCCGCTGCCATCAAGTCGGGCGAGCTGGTGGTCCACGACTACATGTCGGACGATACCTGCCCGGCAGCAACGTTCTGATCAGCTTCGGCTTAGTGATTGGTGCCGCGCCATCCAGATGGCGCGGCACATTTGCACCGGATGCCCTGAAAAGCCGCGACCAGAAACGGCGGGGGCCCGGCTTTACAGGGGGAAAGCATGGCGGACCAAGCTCTTGCCATCGAACTGAAGGGCATCTCCAAGGCCTTCGGTCCGGTCCAGGCGAACAAGGACATCAACATCGCGGTGCCAAAGGGCACGATCCACGGGATCATCGGCGAAAACGGTGCGGGCAAATCCACGCTGATGTCGATCCTGTACGGGTTCTACAAGGCCGACGCCGGCCAGATCTTCGTCAAGGGCCAGTTGACCGCAATCCCCGACAGCCAAAGCGCCATTCGCGCGGGCATCGGCATGGTGTTCCAGCATTTCAAACTGGTGCAGAATTTCACCGTGCTGGAAAACGTCGTGTTGGGGGCCGAGGATGGCCCGATGCTGAATTCCTCGCTTGCCAAGGCGCGCAAGGAGCTGGAACGGCTGGCCCGTGACTATGAACTGGACGTCGATCCCGATGCGCTGATCGAGGATCTTTCGGTCGGCCACCAGCAGCGGGTCGAGATCCTGAAAGCCCTGTACCGGCAGGCGGAAATCCTGATCCTTGACGAACCAACCGGTGTTCTAACTCCCGATGAAGCGGATCACCTGTTCCGCATCCTTCGCGGCCTGCGTGATCAGGGCAAGACGGTGATCCTGATCACCCACAAGCTGCGCGAGATCATGGAAGCGACCGACAACGTCAGCGTCATGCGGCGCGGCACCATGGTCGCCACGGTCAAGACGGCCGAGTCCAGCCCGGAACAGCTTGCCGAACTGATGGTCGGCCGCAAGGTCCTGCTGGAGGTCGAAAAGGGCCCGGCGAAACCGGGTGAGGTTGTGCTGGCAGTCGAAGACCTGCGGGTGCGCGACGAACACAAGGTCGAACGCCTGAAAGGTGTCGGCTTTGAAATCCGGGCGGGCGAAATCCTTGGCATCGCCGGGGTGGCGGGCAACGGCCAGTCCGAACTGCTTGCTGCGCTTGGCGGCATGATCCGCGCCACCGGCAAGATCACTCTGAAAGGCGCTGACCTGCCGCTGTCCGGCAAAGGCTCGGACGGGCAAAGCCGCCGCGCGGCGGGAATTGCGCATGTGCCAGAGGACCGGCATCAATTCGGGCTGGTTCTGGATTTTTCGGCCTGGGAAAACGTGGCCTTCGGTTATTTCAACAATGCGCAATACCAGAAGAATGCCCTCTTCATGGACAATGACGCGCTGCGCGACGACACCCGCAAGAAGATGGAGAAGTTCGACGTTCGGCCCCCGGACTGCTGGCTTCCGGCGAAAAGCTTCTCGGGCGGCAACCAGCAGAAGATCGTCGTTGCCCGCGAGATGGAGCAGAACCCCGCGATGCTGCTGATCGGCCAGCCTACCCGCGGCGTCGATATCGGCGCGATCGAATTCATCCACAAGCAGATCATCGCTCTGCGCGATGCCGGGGCGGCGATCCTTTTGGTCAGTGTCGAACTGGACGAGATCATGTCCCTGTCCGACCGCATCGCCGTGATGTTTGACGGCAAGATCATGGGCTTCCGCGATCCCGAAACGACGAACGAACGCGAACTGGGCCTGTTGATGGCCGGTGTCACCGGAAAAGGAAAGGCCGCCTGATGGACCGTTTGCCGCGCTGGGCTGATGTGGCCCTTGTGCCGCTTGTGTCGCTGCTGATGGCTGCGATCCTGTCGGCCATCGTCATTCTTGCCATCGGCCAGGACCCCTGGGAGGCGATCACGGTCATGGTGCAGGGCAGCCTGATGAGCGCCTATGGCTGGGGTTACACGCTGTATTACGCCACCAGCTTCATCTTTACCGGCCTTGCGGTGACGGTCGCGTTCCATGCCGGCCTGTTCAACATTGGCGGCGAGGGGCAGGCGCAGCTTGGCGGTCTGGGCGTGGCCTTCGCTTGCCTTTTCATCCCATGGCCACACTGGACGCTGGCACTGATGGGGGCTGCTTGCGGGGCGGCGCTGTTTGGCGCGGCCTGGGCGGCGATCCCGGCCTATCTGCAGGCCAAACGCGGCAGCCATATCGTGATCACCACGATCATGTTCAACTACATCGCCGCAAGCTTTCTGATCTTCATGTTGGTCGATGTCCTGCGTCCTCAGGGGAAAATGGACCCGACCACCGCCACCTTCCCCGAGGCGACCCGTCTGCCAAGCTTCAACGAGATCCCTGGCATCAACCTGATCTTCGACAAGGGCGTGCCTGCGAACGTGACCTTCTTCATCGCGTTGATCATGGCTGTCGTCGTCTGGGCCCTGCTCTGGCGCACAAGGCTTGGCTACCAGATTCGCGCCTTTGGCAAATCCGAACCCGCCGCGCGCTATGCCGGGATCAATCCGACCCGGATCATCATGATCGCCATGCTGATTTCTGGCGGGCTTGCGGGCATGATGGCAATCAACAACGTGATGGGCGAAGCGGAGCGCTTGCTGGGCAACTCGGCATCGGGGGCGGGCTTCATTGGCATCGCCGTGGCGCTGATGGGGCGCAATCATCCGATCGGCGTGGTGCTGGCGGCGCTTCTGTTCGGGTTCCTGTTCCAAGGCGGGGCCGAGCTTGGCCTTTGGACCAAGATCCCCATTGAGCTTCGAACCGTGGTGCAGGGTCTGGTGATCCTGTTCACCGGGGCCCTGGACATGATGGTGCGGATGCTTTTGACCCGTATCTTCGCCCTCTTCCGTTCCAACCGGATGGAGGCCGCCTGATGGAATACGCAACCCTTCTGCAAATCCTCGACTCCACCCTGCGGTTGGCAACGCCGTTGCTGCTGGCCTGCATCGCCGGGCTTTACTCCGAACGTTCCGGCGTCTTTGACATCGGGCTTGAGGGCAAGATGCTTGTGGCCGCGATGTGCTCGGGGGCGGTGGCGTTCTACTCCGGCTCGGCATGGGTGGGCGCTTTGGCGGGAATCGGCGGCTCGCTGGTCTTTGCAGGCATCCATGGGGTGACCGCGATCACCTTCCGGGGCAATCAGCTTATCGCCGGAGTGGCGCTGAACTTCCTTGCGTCCGGGTTGACGGTGCTGGTGGCGCAATACCTGTTTGGTCAGGGCGGCCGTACCCCGCCGCTGGAAGGCGCGGCCCGGTTCAATCCGATCACCCTGCCGTTTGCTGATATGGTCAAGGACATCCCCATCATTGGCTCCTTCTATCACGAGGTGATTTCCGGCCATTCGGCGCTTGTCTATGCGGCCTTTGGTATCGTCGCTCTGACATGGTGGGTGCTTTACCGCACCCGCTATGGCCTGCGCTTGCGCGCGGTGGGCGAAAACCCGGCCGCGGTCGATACCGCGGGGGTCAGCGTCAAGGGCCTGCGTTTTTCCGCCGTCATGATCACCGGTGTCCTGTGTGGTCTGGCCGGGGCCTACATGGCCACCGCCCTGCAAGCCGGTTTCGGCAAGGAGATGACGGCAGGGCGCGGCTATATCGCCCTCGCCGCCCTGATCTTTGCCAAATGGCGTCCGGTGGCGGCGATGTGGGCGTGCCTGCTGTTCGGCTTTTTCCAGGCGCTGGCGCTCCGGCCCGACGTGGTCGAGGCGGTGGTGCAGGTCAAGGTCCCGGTGCCATTCCTCGACGCGCTGCCGTACGTCCTGACCGTCTTCGTGCTGGCCGGTTTCGTCGGCAAGGCAATCCCACCGAGGGCAGGCGGCGAGCCCTATGTCAAGGAACGCTGAGGAATGAGCGAAGCCAAGGGCCTTGCCGACCTTATCCGGTCCCGCGCCGGGTCCGAGCCCGTCCAACTTGGGCTGATCCTTGGCTCTGGCCTTGGCCATCTGGCCCATGCGGTTGACGGGGTGGCAATTCCTTATGGCGATCTTCCCGGCTTTCCGCATGTCGGGGTGTCCGGGCACAACCCGAACCTGCACATTGGAACGCTTGAAGGCGTGCGGGTCGCGGTTTTCGGCGCGCGTGAGCATTACTACGAATCCGGCAATTCCCGCGCAATGCTGCTGCCTTTGCAGGTGCTGCGCGCGCTTGGGGCGGACCAACTGATCCTGACCAATGCGGCAGGGTCGATGCGGCCTGACATTCCGCCCGGCAACGTGATGCTGCTGTCTGACCACATCAACTATAGCGGCCTGAACCCGCTGATCGGCGAAAAGACCGATGCGCGTTTCGTGCCGATGGGCGATGCGCATGATCCGGGCCTGCGGGCCGCGCTGAAGGCGGCTGCCGACCGGCAGGGGGTGGCCCTGCCCGAGGGGGTTTATTGCTGGTATTCTGGTCCATCGTTCGAAACGCCGGCAGAAATCCGGATGCTCAAACTTCTGGGCGGTGACGCGGTCGGCATGTCCACGGTGCCCGAGGTGATCCTGGCCCGCTTCCTGGGGCTGAAGGTGGCCGCGATTTCGACCATCACCAACATGGCCGCAGGCATGTCGGACGAGAAGATCAGCCACGAGCATACCAAGGCGATGGCCCCCTTGGGTGCCGCAAAACTTGAGCGCATCCTGCGGGAATTCCTGCGCGGGCTCTCCAACACGGAATAGGCGTTTGACAACATGTTCAAAGGCGCGCAAGCCTTTGAACAAACCGCCGCTTTTGCCCCGAATGGGCCCTATCGATGCAGCTTTACCTCCCGATTGCCGAAGTGTCGGTCAATGCTTTCCTCATTCTGGGGCTGGGCGGGATTGTCGGCTTTATGTCAGGCATGTTCGGGGTCGGCGGCGGGTTCCTTATTACCCCTTTGCTGTTCTTCATCGGTGTGCCGCCTGCCGTGGCGGTGGCGACCGGAGCGAACCAGGTGGTGGCTTCGTCCGTGTCGGGCGTGTTGGCGCAACTGCGGCGCAAGGGGGTCGATTTCCAGATGGGCGGCGTCCTTCTGGCGGGCGGCATTGCCGGGTCCGCCATCGGGGTCTGGCTTTTCAACTGGATGAAGGCGCTGGGCCAGGTCGATCTGTTCGTCCAACTGTCCTATGTGCTGTTTCTTGGCCTGATCGGGGCCATGATGCTTCAGGAAAGTCTGCGAACGCTGCTGCGCTCGCGCCAGACCGGAGCGCCGATCCGGCGTAGCCATGTGCATTCGTGGGTGCATGGGCTGCCGTTCAAGATGAAGTTCCGCGCCAGCGGGCTTTACATAAGCGTCATCCCGCCGCTGATCGTCGGGGCCTTGGTCGGGGTCCTGGCGGCGATCATGGGCGTCGGCGGCGGCTTCATCATGGTGCCCGCCATGATCTATCTTCTGGGCATGCCGACCAAGGTTGTGATCGGCACCTCGCTGTTTCAGATCATCTTCGTGACCGCCTTCACCACGGTCATGCATGCCGTCACCAGCCAGACGGTCGACATGATGCTGGCGTTGCTCTTGATCCTTGGCGGGGTGGTCGGCGCGCAGATCGGCACAAGGGTCGGGATGCGGCTGAAGGCCGAACAACTGCGCATCCTTCTGTCCCTGCTGGTCCTGTCGGTGTCGATCCGGATCGCCCTAGACCTCCTGATGAAACCGGACGAGCTTTACTCGGTCGCAGGCGGGGTCTTGCCGTGATCCGCGTGCCGGTCCTCGTTTTGGCATTTCTGCTGGCATTGGCCCCGCAAATGGTGCTTGCCGATGAGATGATCGTTTCCGGCCTTAGCCAGAACCGGGTGTCGATCACCGCCGATTTCGACGGGTCCGAGATCCTGATCTACGGCGCGGTCAAGCGCGACGCCCCGGCCCCCGGCGACAGCCCGCTGGAGGTGATCATCACCGTCGAAGGCCCGGCCTCTCCGGTCATGGTCCGCAGAAAGGACCGGGTTGCCGGGATCTGGGTCAACAATGCCGCGGTGCGAATCGACAGCGCCCCCAGCTTTTACGCGGTGGCGACCACGGGTCCTTTGAACCACATCCTGTCGGACACCGACAATCTGCGCTTTGGCATCACAATCGAACGGGTCATCCGCGCCGTGGGCATCGCCGCCGAAGCCGATGATGCGGGCGAATTCATCCTGGCGCTGCTTCGGGTCCGCACTGACGAGGATCGCTTTCGGATTTTGGAAGGCCGGGTCGAACTGACCGAAGACACGCTGTTTCGCACCGATGTCGTTCTGCCCGCCAACCTGACGGAAGGCGAATACAAGGTTCGGCTGTTTCTTCTGCGCGACCAGAAGGTTGTGGCGCATCAGGAACGGGTGATCGGGGTGCGCAAGGTCGGGTTGGAGCGGTTCGTCTTCAAACTCGCGCATGAGCGGCCGCTGGTCTATGGCTTGTTGTCGCTGGTGCTGGCCGCGCTGGCGGGCTGGGGCGCGTCGGCCGCTTTCCGTCTGTTCCGGGCCTAGGGCGGATCGCCATCAATCTGATTCAGATTGATGGCGATCCAAGGCAGGCAAGCCATTGTTTATGTTGCGTATCGCCGCCAATCAGGTGAACCTGATTGGCGGCGATACGCTCTAAGCCGCTTCAGCAAGCAGCGCCTGCACATCCAGCCGCTTGCTCGTCATAGCCAGTGAACCATCAGCCGCGTGGGGCCAGTCGGCCTCAACCCTGTCGCGGTAAAGCTCGACCCCGTTGCCATCGGGATCGTCCAGATACAGCGCCTCTGACACGCCGTGATCCGTGGCGCCGGTCAGCGGATAGCCCGCTTCTACAAGACGCTTCAGAACCTCGGCCAAGGCCTTGCGGTTGGGGAAGAGAAAAGCCGAATGGTAAAGCCCGGTATGGCCGGGCGGCGGCGGGCTGGCACCCAGGCTTTCCCAAGTGTTCAACCCGATATGGTGATGATAGCCGCCCGCAGACAGGAAAGCCGCCTGAACGCCATAGCGCTGAGTGACCTCAAATCCCAGGATCCCCGAGTAGAACGCGATCGCCCGGTCAAGGTCAGCGACCTTAAGGTGGACGTGGCCGACACGGGTTTCGGGGTGGATGGTCATGACAATTCCTCACTGATGTTCAGTGACGAACATAAGTCGGCGTTCAGGCCCAAACAACCGCGATATCCGCACAGATCTGGTGCGGAAAGGAGGGCGCTTAGCCCTTCTTCTTTGCCAGCGCAGCCTCAAGCGCCGCGATCCGAGCCTCAAGGCTGGCATTCTCTTCCCGAGCCTTCTGCGCCATGGCGCGGGTGGCGTCGAATTCCTCACGCGTCACGAAATCGCGGTCGGCCATCCAGCGGTCGACAAAGCCGCGAAAGGCAGTCTCGGCTTCGGACTTGGCACCTTGGGCCACGCCCATGGCGTTGGTCATAAGCTGGCTCATGTCATCCAGAAACTTGTTACGGCTTTGCATCGCGGGCTCCCTTTCGGCTAGGACCTATATGGCCCCGACACCGCCCAAGGACAAGGCGGCGGATTGCCGCCGGTTGACATCGCGCGTCAGACCCTGCCAAAAGCGACCCTGCCACAAGCGGGCAAAGCATCGGATACCGCCATGATCGCCTTTCCCGACATCTCGCCCAATCTGTTCGAGATCGAAATCCTGGGCCGCGAATTTGCCCTGCGCTGGTATGCGCTGGCCTATATCACCGGCCTTGTCGCCGGCTGGTGGATCATCGTCCGCGCGGTAAAGACGCCAGCACTTTGGGCCGGGGACCCGCCCATGCGACCCGAGCAGGTCGAACGGCTTTTGACCTGGATCATCGTCGGGGTGATTCTGGGCGGGCGGCTTGGCTATGTGCTGTTCTACGACTTTTCCACATTCCGCGCCGACCCCGCTGCGATCTTCCGGGTCTGGGAGGGCGGCATGGCCTTTCACGGCGGCTTTGCCGGAGTCGTCGTCGCAGGTCTGCTGTTCTGCCGGCGCGAAGGCATCCCCATGCTGTCGATGGGCGATCTTCTGGCGCTGGTCGCACCCATCGGCCTGATGCTGGGGCGGTTGGCCAACTTCGTCAACGCCGAGCTTTGGGGCCGCCCGACCGATCTGCCCTGGGGAGTGATCTTTCCGGGGGCGGCGGCGCAAAACTGCCCGAATCTGGTAGAACTTTGCGCCCGCCATCCCAGCCAGTTGTATGAAGCGGCACTTGAAGGGCTTCTCCTGGGCTTGGTCCTGCTGTGGCTTGCGCTTCGGCGCGGCTGGCTGAAGCGGCCGGGAGCGATCATGGGCGTTTTCCTGATCGGCTACGGGCTGGCGCGGTTTGCCGTCGAATTCGTCCGCCAACCCGACGCGCAGTTTGTCAGCGACGGCAACCCGGTAGGCCTTGCCCTGCACTGGGCCGGCTGGGGCCTGACCATGGGGCAGGTCCTGACCCTGCCGATGCTGGCCGCGGGTCTGTGGTTTTCCTTGCGCGCAAAGGCCAAATGACGCCGCTTTCGTCCCTGCTGGTCGAGCGTATCCGCGAGGCCGGGCCAATCACCGTGGCCGAATACATGGCCGACTGCCTGCTTCACCCGGTCCACGGCTACTACACCACGCGTGAGCCTTTCGGGACCAAGGGCGACTTCATCACTGCCCCCGAAATCAGCCAGATGTTCGGCGAGCTTTTCGGGCTGGCCCTGGCGCAGGCCTGGCTGGACCGGGGTGCGCCTTCGCCGTTCACGCTCGCCGAGCTTGGCCCCGGTCGCGGCACGTTGATGGCCGACATGCTGCGGGCGACGCGCATGGTTCCCGGCTTTCACGCGGCGGCGCGGGTTGTGCTGGTCGAAGCCTCGCCCCGATTGCGCACCCTCCAAGCCGCAACGCTGGCACCGTTTGGTGTTCCGACATGGGTGGATCACATCGACGATCTGCCACAAGCGCCGTTGTTCCTGATCGCGAATGAATTTCTGGATGCCTTGCCGATCCGGCAGTTTCTGCGTCAACCCGGTAGCTGGCATGAACGGCTGATCGGCCTGCAGGATGGGCGTCTTGCTTTCGGTCTGTCCGACCCCTTGCCGCAGGTGCCGGATACCCCCGCCTTTCAGGACGCCCCCGTCGGGGCGCTGGTCGAATACGGCCTGCCCGCCCGCCAGTCGGTCGCCAGCGTCGCTTCACGGATCGCCCTGCATGGCGGGCTGTCCTTCTGGATCGACTATGGCGGCTGGCGGTCGTGCGGCGACACGCTGCAGGCCCTGCGCGCCCATGCCTTTGACGACCCCTTGGCCCATCCGGGTCAGGCCGACCTGACCGCTCATGTGGATTTCGAGGCGCTTGTTCCTGCGGGCCTTGCCCATGCCTATGACACCCAGGGGTCGGTTCTTGGCCGCCTGGGCATCGCTGCGCGGGCCGACCGGCTGGCGAAGAATTTGACCGGTCTGGCACTGGAAAATCACCTAGCCGCGCATCGCCGCTTGACCCATCCGGAAGAAATGGGTTCGGTGTTCAAAGTGCTGGCGCTGACTTCTGCCGCTGCGCCGCTGCCCCCGGGATTTGCCCCCTGATGCATACGTTGCTGGAAATCATCACCTCGGACGCGCTGGCCTGTCGCCACGGCTTTTTCACGCGCAAGGGTGGGGCCTCGTCGGGCATTTTTGCCGGGCTGAACTGCGGCACCGGGTCCAGCGACCAGTCCGAGGCCGTCGCCATCAACCGCGCCCGGGTGGCCGAGGCGATGGGGGTCGGACCTGACGCGCTTGTCACCGTGCATCAGGTGCATTCGGCACGGGCCGTTGCCGTCACTGGTCCGCTGGCGATCCGCCCCGAAGCGGACGCGCTGGTCACCGCGACCCCGGGGGTTCTGCTGGCCGTCCTGACCGCCGATTGTCAGCCGGTGCTGTTTTCCGATACCAAGGCCGGAGTCATCGGGGCTGCTCACGCTGGTTGGCGGGGCGCGGTTGGTGGGGTACTAGAGGCAACATTGGACGCAATGGAGCAGCTTGGCGCGCGCCGGTCCGACATTTCCGCCGTGATCGGCCCGACCATCAGCCAGCCAGCCTATGAGGTGGGACCCGAATTTCTGGACCAGTTCCAAGTTGAGGACCCTGAAAGCACACGCTTTTTTGCCAATGGCCAAGGCGACCGGTTGCATTTTGACCTGCCGGGCTATGGGCTGCACCGGCTGCGTGCGGCGGGGGTGGGTCATGCCGAATGGACAGGGCACTGCACCTTTCGCGATGCGTCACGGTTCTATTCCTATCGCCGCACCACCCATGCGGGCGAGGCGGATTACGGGCGGCTCATCTCGACAATAAGGCGATAATGCGCCGCAATCGGTCCTGAAAATGAACTGATTGGCGCACAGCTTTTCCCCACCCACGCCGCATTCCGAAGTGATCTCTTGACCTGTGGAAAGCACTGTGACGACGGAGATGGCCATGTTGATCGAGCTGAAGACCAAGCGCCGCTGGATCGTGTCCGTTCTTGAAACCGTTGCCGAAGCTCAGGAAGGTCGCGTCGTCGCCCGCGCGACGATCAAACACGCTGGCGTCCGCAGGTTTTCGTCCGGCGAGAAAAGCTTTGCCTCACGCCTGAAGGCGGCGACTCGCCCCTTGGCCAACGCGGGCCGCTAAGGGTCAGGCCGTTCGCGCCAGCCGTTCTTCAAGCACATCGAATGGCAGGCCAGGTTCATCTTTCGCACAGCGGATGACAAGGCTGGTCTTCACGTTCGCCACATGGTCGGCTTTCAAAAGCTCTTCGGTCAGAAAGCTTTGAAAGCTGGACAGATCCGGGGCCACGCATTTCAAGATAAAGTCAATCTCGCCGTTTAGCATGTGGCATTCGCGGACCAGCGGCCAGGCCCGGCAACGCGCCTCGAAGATCGAAAGGTCGGCTTCGGCCTGCGAATTCAGCCGCACCATCGCAAAGACCTGAACCTCGAATCCCAGCTCGCGGGCGTTGATGTCGGCGTGGTAACCGCGGATAAAGCCCGCCTCCTCCAGCCCGCGCACCCGGCGCAGGCAGGGCGGCGCCGAGATGCCGACGCGGCTGGCCAACTCGACGTTGGTCATGCGCCCGTCGGCCTGCAGTTCCGCAAGGATCTGACGGTCGATCGGGTCTAGCTTGTGTCCGGCCATGATGCCTCCATTCCTGATCTTCCTTACGCGGCGAAGGGGCGTCGCGCAATAATATTTCAACAACGCGCAAGAAAACGCATCGACCGCATTTGCATGGCCGCCATGCAAGGGGTTTCCGCCCCGGGAACGGATGGCTATATCAAAGGCCGGTATCCTAGGGGGCAAAGATGGGCGAGACGCGGCATTCGAAGGTTCTGATCATCGGCTCGGGCCCTGCCGGTTACACGGCCGCCGTCTATTCGGCCCGCGCGATGCTGAACCCGATTCTGGTCCAGGGTCTGCAACCGGGCGGGCAGCTGACCATCACGACCGAAGTGGAAAACTGGCCGGGTGACCATACCGTGCAAGGCCCCGACCTTATGGTGCGGATGGAGGAGCACGCCCGCGCGATGGGGGCCGAGATCATCAGCGACTACATCACCGGACTGGACCTTTCGAAGCGGCCCTTCACGGCAACCGCCGACAGCGGCACCACCTACACCGCCGATGCGGTCATTCTGGCGACGGGTGCGCAGGCGAAGTGGCTGGGCTTGCCCAGCGAGGAGAAGTTCAAAGGGTTCGGGGTGTCGGCCTGTGCGACCTGTGACGGGTTCTTTTATCGAGGCAAGGAAGTGGTTGTCATCGGCGGCGGGAATACCGCCGTCGAGGAGGCGCTGTTTCTGACCAACTTCGCCTCCAAGGTCACGCTGATTCACCGCCGCGATTTTCTTCGCGCGGAAAAGATCATGCAGGACCGGCTGTTCAAGAATCCCAAGATCGCCGTGGTCTGGGACAGCGAGGTGACCGAGGTTCTGGGGACCGAGGGGCCGCTGGGTGTGACTGCAGTCAAGAGCCGCAATCTGAAGACCGGGGCAGAGGGTGCGATTCCCTGTGCGGGCTTCTTTGTGGCGATCGGTCACGCGCCGGCTTCGGAGTTGGTCAAGGATCAGCTTCCGCTGCATTCGGGGGGCTATGTGGTGGTCGAACCGGGGTCGACCCGGACCGCGATCCCGGGAGTTTTCGCGGCGGGGGACCTGACGGACCACATCTATCGGCAGGCCGTCACCAGCGCCGGGATGGGCTGCATGGCGGCGCTGGATGCCGAGAAGTTTCTGGCGGGGCATTGATCCTGTCCACAGTGGACGGATTTTTTTATGCGCCTGAATCAAAGTGTTGCGCGCGGGCGTTCAGGGTTTGTTAACGGGTTGCTCGTCGTTCGACTTCGTCTTCTCCTCGCCGGTCACAACGAGGAGTGACGAAGTCATCGACGAGCGGCTAGCGCAGACGCAAGCCGTCCTTGTCGAACACCATCGCGTCCTTGGCGTCGAAACTGACCCCGACCATCGCGCCCGGCTCCAGACTGACCTGATCGTGGCGTTCGATGATCAGCTTTTCCCCTGACGGCGCAGTAAGGTGGACGTAGGAAACTCCGCCCAAAGCTTCGGTCAACTCGACCCGATGCGTTTCCCCCGCCGCGATCTTCAGATGCTGCGGGCGCAGGCCGACCGACACTTCGGCCCCCTTGGCGGGCAGGCCAACCGAAGTCGCGATCTGTCCCAGACCTTTGGACGCCACCGCGCCCGCTTCGGCCACCCCGGCGACAAAGTTCATCGCCGGGCTGCCGATGAAGCCTGCGACGAATTTGTTGTCAGGATTGTTATACAAATCCAGCGGCTTGCCGACTTGTTCCACCCGGCCCGCGCGCAGGACGACGATCTTGTCGGCAAGCGTCATCGCCTCGACCTGATCATGCGTCACATAGATCATCGTCGCCCCGATCTCGCGGTGCAGGCGGGCGATTTCCACCCGCATTTCCACCCGCAATTCGGCGTCAAGGTTGGAAAGCGGCTCGTCGAACAGGAACACCTCGGGTCCGCGAACGATGGCGCGGCCGATGGCCACCCGCTGGCGCTGGCCACCCGAAAGCGCCTTGGGCTTGCGGGTTAGCAGCGGCTCGAGCTTCAGAATTCGTGCGGCTTCGGCGACTTTTCGGTCAGTCTCCTCCTTGGGATGACCGGTCATCTTCAGCCCGAACCCCATGTTTTCGGCCACGGTCATGTGGGGATAAAGCGCATAGGTCTGGAAAACCATCGCCACCCCGCGTTCGGAGGGGTCGATCCGGGTCACGTCCCGCGTGCCGATGCTGATCGTGCCCGAGGACGTCTCCTCCAGCCCCGCGACCATCCGCAAAAGCGTGGATTTGCCGCACCCGGAAGGGCCGACGAAGACGCAGAATTCTCCGTCCTCGACGTGCAGGTCGATCCCGTGGATCACCTGCACATCGCCAAACCGCTTGGTAACTTTCTCCAGCGTTACGCCTGTCATTGATCGTCCTCCCCTTACGTCTGTTCCGGAAAGCGCCAGCTTTCCGCTTCGGCAGCGATTCGCGCTGCGATGTCCTTTATCAGGGGCGCGCTTTCCTCCAGCGCCCCCAGCGATGTCCTTGCGGTGGTCGATGTGACCGACACCGCGCCCAGAACCCGGCCCTGACGGCTGAGAATCGGCACCGCGCAACAGATGATTCCCGGCTCGTGTTCCTCGCGGTCAAAGCCGTGGCCACGGTCGCGGATCGCGGCAAGTTCCTGCTTTAGCAGGGTCGGAGAATCGAGTGTGTGCGGCGTGAACCGGTGAAAGCTTTGACGCGAAATCGCTGCCTGCAACGCGGCCTCGTCAAGGAAGGCAAGCATCGCTTTTCCGACCCCGGTGCAATAGGCGGGGCCGACCTTTCCGGCGCTGGAAAACATCTCGACCGGCTTTGAGGCATTGCGCTTGTCGACGTAAAGCACCTGTCCCAGATCCATCTGCGCAAGGTGAATGGTTTCGCCGGTTTTCTCTGCTAATTCATCAAGATAGGGCCGCGCGATCGGAGCCAGCGACGACTGCGCCCATGCGGCATGGGCCAGCCTGACCAGCCGCACGCCAAGGGCATAGGTGCCCTGACCGGCGTCAAAGGCCAGCATGCCTTGATTGGTCAGCGTCTGCAGCAGCCGATACAGGGTGGCTTTGGGATAGGCGGACTGGGTCAGAAGGTCCGAAAACCGGACCGGGCGGCCATGGCTTGCGACCATGTCCAGCACATCCAGCGCCTTGCCGACCGTGCCGTCCACATGTCCTTCAGCGCCCATTCCGCATTCCCTTGTTGTCCTAGTTGACACGCTAGACGATAGCAGACATAGTTTTCAATATTCAAGACTAAGTTTCACATAATGGAACCAAACGGGAGGAAACCATGGTCCATAAGAAAACGGGCGCGCTCGCCCTTGTGGCGGCGTTGCTGCTGTCCACATCCGCATTCGCGCAGGACAAGCGCGTCGTTACCTGGAATGCGGATTACGATCCGATTCCACTGGCGGCTGCTGAAGCGATGATCGTTGATTTCGAGGCTGCGAACCCCGAAATCGACGTCGTGCTAACCAACTTTGACCACGAAGGTTACAAGAACGCGATCCGCAACTTCCTGACCGCGGACGCACCTGACCTCGCCAACTGGTATGCCGCGAACCGGATGCGTCCGTTCGTCGAAGCAGGCCTTTTCGCCGACATCACGGACGTCTGGGATGCCAACGGTCTGAACGAGTCGCTGGCTTCGTCGGTCCTGTCGTCCACCATTGACGGCAAGAAATACGCGATCCCCTATACCTACTATCAGTGGGGCATCTACTATAACCGCGACGCTTACAAAGCTGCGGGCATCGAAGCACCCGGCGAGGGCGGCGTCACCTGGGAGCAGTTCCTTGCCAACTGCGAAACCTTCAAGGCCGCTGGCATTGACTGCGTGACCACCGGTTCCAGCGCATTGTGGCCTGTTGCAGGCATCTTCGACTATGTGTCGATGCGCACCAACGGCTACCAGTTCCACAGCGACCTGGCGGCTGGTAAAGTGTCCTGGACCTCGCCCGAGGCGCGTGCCGTGTTCGCCGAGCTTGGCAAGCTGCAGCCCTATGTCACCGCGAACCATGCAGCCATCGACTGGCAGGATGCGGCGGCGATCTTCGTGCAGAACAAGGCCTCGCACTATGTCATGGGCAACTTTGCCGTCGGCGTCTTCAAGGAAGGCGGGATGACCAATGACAACCTTGGCTTCATGGTGTTCCCGGAAATCACCGCTGGCGTCGCCCGGGCCGAAGAAGCCCCGACCGACACGATCCACCTGACTTCTGGTGCCAAGAACCCAGAAGATGCGAAGACGTTCCTGGCCTATATGGCCAGCGCTGATGCGCAGACCAAGTGGAACGCGGCGGTAGGCCAGCTTCCGACCAACAGCGGTTCGTCCGTTGACGCGGCTGACCCGTTCCTGACGGCAGGCTTTGCTTCGCTCTCCACGGCAACCGGTGGTATCGCCCAGTTCTGGGATCGTGACGCCGAAGCCGAATACGCCAAGGCCGGGATGGAAGGCTTCCAGCGGTTCCTCGTTCAGCCCGAGGCTTTGGAAGAGATCCTCGCGCAGCTTGAAGCGACCCGCCTGCGCCTCTATCCGATGTAATCTGACCTTTTCGGGCGCCCCTTTGCAAAGGGGCGCCCGTTTTCTTTTCCGGAGAGCGCGGCATGACACAGGCATCGGACACGGTAGCGGTGGCACCGGTCGGGCGATCAAGGGGACGGTTGAACCAGCGGGTGATCGCGCCCTGGCTTTTCCTGGCGCCCGGACTTTTCATGTTTGCGGTCTATGTGCTGTGGCCGATCCTCCAAAGCATCACGCTGTCGCTTTATGACTGGAACGGCCTTTACAATCAGGATGGCGAGTTTACCGGAACCTTCATCGGCATGGGCAACTATGCCGAGCTGATGGTTGACCCCGCCTTTGAAACTTCGCTTTGGAACAACCTCAAATGGTTGGTCCTTTACATGCTGGCTTTGCCGATCGGCCTTTTCATCGCGATCTTCCTCAATCAGACCGTAACCGGCATTCGGCTTTACAAATCGCTGTTCTTCTTTCCTTTCGTAATCAGCCAGGTCGTCGTGGGGCTGATGTTCGCCTGGTTTTACGCGCCGAACTTCGGCCTGTTTTACACTATGATTGAGTGGTTTCGGAATGACGGTGCGTGGATAATTGCGACGCCATTCTTTCTGCTTAAGCTGCTACCACTTGCAATTTTTGTCATCCTCATTGGTCGCATTACTTTCTGGGCGGCAAGAAATGCACCATCGCGGGCGTGGTCAAACATCGGCTTCCTCCCGATCGCACTGCTTTTGGTATTTGCATGGGTCATGTCCGAGGGCATTTCCCAGTATTATCAATCGGCCTGGACTGAGCTCGTAGCTTCTTTCGCAGGCAAGGGCATCGCCATCCTCGCCGACCCGGACCTGGTCACCTACGGCATCATCGCCGCCGGTCTGTGGCCGCAGATCGCTTATGTGATGATCCTGTATCTTACCGGCCTGAACAACGTCGCCCCCGACCAGATCGAGGCGGCACGGCTGGACGGGGCCAAGGGCTGGCGGATGTTGTGGTATGTCGTCCTGCCGCAACTGCGCCCCGCGACCTTCATCGCGGTGATCGTCACCGTCATCGGCGCGCTCCGCAGCTTTGATCTGGTGTCGATCATGACCAATGGCGGGCCGTTCGGATCGTCCCGCATCCTGTCTTACTACATGTATGAAAAGGCGCTGAGTGAATATGGCTTCCGCATGGGCTATGGCGCGGCCATCGCCGTGGTCCTTTTCGCCATCATGATGGTCTTCATCTCGGGCTTCATCTGGAAGATGTGGCGCGACGAGAAGGAGCGCTGAGATGTTCCCCCGTCCCATCCAACAAGCGAGCACCGGCGCACAGTGGCTTTACACCATCGCCCTGCCCGTTGCGCTGGTCCTTTGGCTTTTCCCGCTGCTTGGCGTGGCGCTGACCTCGCTGAGGCCTGCATCCGATCTGGCGCAGGGCAACTATTTTGGCATGCCCTCGGGCATCGCCTGGGAAAACTACGTCTACATCTTCACCGAAACGCCCATCGGGCAGTATATGCTGAACTCGCTCTGGGTAACGATCCCGACCGTGATCGGCGCTGTGGGCCTGTCGTTGATGACCGGCTTTGCGCTGGCGGTTTACGGGTTCCGCGCCAATATCCTGATCTTCTTCATGTTCGTCGCGGGCAATTTCGTGCCGTTCCAGATCCTGATGGTGCCCGTGCGCGACATGACGCTGAACCTGGGCATGTATGACACATGGTATGGTCTGGCGCTGTTCCACATCGCGTTCCAGACCGGATTTTGCACGCTTTTCATGCGCAACTTCATCAAGGCCCTGCCGTTCGAACTGATCGAGGCGGCCCGCGTCGAAGGTGTCGCCGAATGGCGCATCTTCTGGTACATCGTCCTGCCCCTGATGCGCCCGGCCATCGCGGCGCTGTCGGTCCTGGTCTTCACCTTCATCTGGAACGATTTCTTCTGGGCCACCGTCCTGACGCAAGGGGTGGATAGCCAGCCGATCACGGCAGGACTGTCGTCGCTGAACGGTCAGTGGATTGCCCAGTGGCATCTTGTTTCGGCAGGGTCGATCCTTGCCGCCCTTCCGCCCGTGGCGATGTTCTTCCTGATGCAGAAGCACTTCATCGCGGGCCTTACTCTCGGAGCTGTTAAGTGACCAAAATTGCCTTCATCGGGGCGGGTTCGACCGTCTTTATGAAAAACCTGATTGGGGATGCGCTGTCGATGCCTGCTTTGTCGGGTGCAAAGATCGCGCTGATGGACATCGACAAGAAGCGGCTGGAGGAAAGCGAATTGGTGGCCCGCAAGATGGTCGCCTCGCTGGGCGTGCCGGCCACGGTGGAAACCCATATGGACCAACGCCGCGCGATTGCCGGGGCGGATTTCGTGATCGTCGCTTTCCAGATCGGCGGCTACAAGCCCTGCACGGTCACCGATTTCGACCTGCCAAACAAGGTCGGCCTGCGCCAGACGATTGCCGACACCTTGGGCATCGGTGGAATCATGCGCGGCCTGCGCACCGTGCCGCATCTGTGGAAACTGGCCGAGGACATGCGCGCCGTCTGCCCGCAGGCGATCATGCTGCAGTACGTCAACCCGATGGCAATCAACACTTGGGCGCTTGGGGCCAGATTCCCCGACATCCGTCAGGTCGGTCTGTGCCACTCCGTTCAAGGCACCGCCGAGGAACTGGCCCGCGATCTGGATATTCCGGTTGATCACCTGCGCTATCGGGCCGCTGGCATCAACCACATGGCCTTCTACCTGAACTTTGAGGCGCGTCAGCCCGACGGGTCTTATCGCGACCTTTATCCGGCGCTGCATGACGGCTATGCCAAGGGTGCTATCCCGAAGCCAAGCCACGCGAGTCCACGCTGCCCGAATAAGGTGCGCTATGAGGTAATGACCCACCTTGGCCATTTCGTAACCGAGTCGAGCGAGCATTTCGCTGAATATGTGCCTTGGTTCATCAAGACCCATCGCCCCGACCTGATCGAAACCTTCGGCATCCCGCTGGACGAATACCCGATCCGCTGCGAGGAGCAGATCGCCCGCTGGGCCGCGCAGGCCGAGGAATACCGCAAAGCCGACAAGATCATCGTCAAGCCGACTCATGAATATGCCGCGACGATCATGAACTCGGTCGTGACTGGCACGCCTTCGGTGATCTACGGCAACGTCCCGAACCGGGGGTTCATTCCTCAGTTGCCGCAAGGGGCAGCGGTCGAAGTGCCGACTTTGGTCGATGCGAACGGGTTGCAGCCGACCACCGTGAACGACATTCCGCCGCAGCTGATTGCGCTGATGCGGACCAATGTGAACGTTCAAGAGCTGACGGTTGCGGCGCTGATGTCCGAGAACCGCGAGCATATCTACCATGCCGCGATGCTGGATCCTCATACCGCGGCGGAACTGGACCTGCGCCAGATACGCAAGCTTGTTGATGACCTGATTGCCGCCCATGGTGACTGGATGCCGGATTGGCTAAGACCCCGCAAAGCGGCGTGAGGGGCAGATGGCAGCGATATTTCAGGACCTTAAGGGGAAGTCGGTTTTCATCACCGGCGGTGGCTCGGGCATTGGCGCGGCTCTGACCGAAGCTTTTCTGCGGCAGGGTGCCAAGGTTGCGTTCTGCCAACGCTCGGATGGCAGCGGGTTCTGTGACCGGATGGAAGAAGCGACCGGCAACCGCCCGCTGTTTCTGCCCTGCGATATCGCTGTGACCGATCAGTTGCAGTTGACGCTGTCGACCGCAGGCAGGGTGCATGGGCCGATCACGGTTCTGGTGAATAACGCGGCGAACGACAAGCGGCAAGATACTCTGACTACAGACGAGGATCTTTGGGACTGGTCGATGGCTGTGAACCTTCGCTCATATTTCTTCGCCTGTCAGGCCGTGATCCCCGGCATGCAGGCGGCGGGGGGCGGCAGCATCATCAACTTCTCGTCGATCAGCTTCATGATGGCCGATGCAGGTTATGCCAGTTACATCACTGCAAATGCCGGAATTGTCGGTCTGACCCGGACCCTTGCCCGCGAATTTGGCCCGGACCGCATCCGGGTGAACGCGATTGCACCCGGCTGGGTGCTGACCGACCGGCAAAAGGAGCTATGGGTCACCCCCGAAAGTCTGGCCGCACATCTGGACCGCCAGTGCCTGCCCGATCCGATCGAACCCGAAGATGTCACGGGGGCGGTCCTCTTTCTGGCCTCCGATCTGTCACGGATGATGACATCGCAGACCCTGATCCTTGACGGGGGTTACATCTCTTCATGAATGATGGTTCACAAATCGAACCAGCCTGGATTGCCGTCGACTGGGGCACGTCCAACCTGCGGGCCTGGGCGATGGCTGCGGATGGCAATGTGCTTGCCGAAGCGACATCAGACGAGGGCATGGCCAAGCTTACCCACGTCGAGTTCGAGCCTGCCCTGCTTCGGCTGATCGCACCCTGGCTTGGCAAAGGTCAGACGCTGGTCGCCGCCTGCGGCATGGTCGGCAGTCGTCAGGGCTGGTGCGAGGCTCCCTATCGCGCGGTGCCTTGCACCCCGCTGGACCCGGCGGCGCAAGTTACCGCCCCGTCGACCGACCCCCGGATCCTGGTCCGCATCGCGCCGGGCCTGAAGCAGACTGCCCCCGCCGACGTGATGCGCGGCGAAGAGACGCAGATTGCTGGCGCCCTTCGCCTGCTGCCGGGCTATGACGGCGTGCTTTGCCTGCCGGGAACCCATTCGAAATGGGCGCAGATATCGGCCGGTGAGGTGGTCAGTTTCCAAACCTTCATGACCGGAGAGATGTTCGCGCTATTGTCCGAAACCTCGGTCCTGCGGCATGGGATGCAGGGTGAAGGTTGGGACGACGCTGCCTTTGACCTTGGCGTTTCCGACGCGATTTCCCGGCCGGACCGTATCGGTGCGCGGCTGTTTTCGCTGCGGGCTGAGGGGTTGATTTCCGGCCTTGGCCCGGCCTCGGCCCGGTCGCGGCTTTCAGGGCTGCTTATTGGAACTGAACTTGCCGCCTCCAGACCTTACTGGCTTGGCCAGCGCATAACTTTGATTGGCGCGGCAAAGCTTTCCGCTGCCTATGCCCGGGCACTATCGGCCCAAGGCATTGATGCTCAACATCTTTCCGCCACCGACTGCACCCTTGCCGGGCTTGCTTCGCTGGTTTCTCAGACCGAGATTGCCCGATGACCCACCGCAACCTTATCGCCATTCTGCGCGGCATCACCCCGCCTGAGGCCGCCGCCGCTGCGGTCGCGCTGGTGTCGGCAGGGATCAGTCGCATCGAGGTGCCGCTGAATTCTCCAGATCCCTTTGCGTCGATTGCGGCGATGGTGGCCGCTTTGCCCTCTGATGTCGAGATCGGCGCGGGAACTGTGCTTACGGTTGATCAGGTGGCAAATGTGCGGGCTGCGGGCGGCACATTGGTCGTGTCGCCCAACTGCGACCCCGAGGTTATCGCCGCCACACGCGCAGCCGGCATGGCCAGCTGGCCTGGCGTGATGACGCCGACCGAATGCTTTGCGGCGATCAAGGCGGGGGCCACCGGGTTGAAGCTTTTTCCCGGCAATCTGCTGGGTCCTGATGGGCTGAAGGCGATCCGGGCAGTACTGCCAAAAGACCTTGCAGTCTATGCGGTTGGCGGGGCCGGGCCGTCCAATTTCGCCGAATGGGCAAAGGCCGGGGCGAATGGCTTTGGTATTGGAACGGCTGTTTACATACCGGGTCTGACGACTGCCGAGATACACTCTCGCGCTGTCCAGATCGTCGCGGCTTATGATGCGGTCTTTCCATGATCTACGACAACCGGCCTTGCGAACTGGGGGAAGGTCCGCTTTGGCATCCCATCCGTGAACAACTGTTCTGGTTTGATATCCTGGGCCATCGGATGCTGTCGGTCGAAAAAGGCGAGCAGCGCCAGTGGCGGTTTCCCGAACTGGTGTCTGCCGCCGGATGGGTCGACCGCGACATGCTGCTGATCGCGGGGGAGCGGGATCTTTTCCTGTTCGATGTCGAGACCGAGGAAACCCAGACCCTTGTCGAGCTGGAGGCCGACAACCGTGCGACCCGGTCGAACGATGGCCGCGCCGACAGGCAAGGCGGCTTCTGGATCGGGACGATGGGCAAAAAGGCCGAGGCTGGGGCAGGGGCGATCTATCGCTACTACCGGGGCGAATTGCGCAAGCTGTATGGCGGGATCACCATTCCCAATGCGATCTGTTTTACGCCTGACGGCCAGACTGCACATTTCACCGACACAATGACCAAGCGGGTGATGCGCGTGGCACTGGATACTGAAGGCTGGCCGAAGGGCGAGCCGCAGGTCTTCCTTGACTTTGGCCGTGACGCCCCGGGTCCTGACGGGGCGGTTTTCGACGCATCGGGTCTGTTGTGGCAGGCCCAGTGGGGCGCGGGCCGGGTTTCGGCCTTTGCGCCGGATGGCAGTTTGGTACGCCATGTGGCGTTTGACGCCCCTCACACCTCGTGTCCGGCCTTTGGTGGGCCGGGGCTGACCACGCTTTTCTGCACCACCGCGCTGGAGCATATGGACGCCGCCGCCCGCGCCGCCCATCCCAATGCCGGTATGACTTTCATGGCCCCCGGCGTCGCGACCGGACTGGCCGAGCATCGGGTTCTTCCATGAAACGCACTTTGGGTGTCTGCTACTATCCTGAACACTGGCCTGAGGCACAGTGGGCCGAAGACGCCGCCCGCATGGCAGCGCTGGGCCTGACTTGGGTCCGGATCGGCGAATTCGCCTGGAGCCGTATGGAACCCGAGCCGGGTAAATATGACTGGGGCTGGCTAGACCGCGCGATCGAGGCACTGGGCTCCAGAGGCCTGAAAGTCGTGCTTGGCACCCCGACCGCGACGCCGCCGCGCTGGATGCTGGACCGGCATCCCGACATGCTGGCGCTGGACAAGGACGGCAAGGCGCGCGGTTTCGGGTCGCGCCGACACTATTGCTTTTCGCACCGCGGCTACCGGAGCGAATGCGCGAAAATCGTGACGGCGCTGGCTGAACGCTATGGCAAGAACCCAGCAGTCGCGGCCTGGCAGACCGACAACGAATATGCCTGCCACGGGACCACGCTGTCCTATTCCGAGGCCGCGAAGACCGCGTTCCGCGATTGGTTGGCACAGCGCTATCAGTCGCCAGATGCGCTGAACCGCGCCTGGGGCAACGTTTTCTGGTCGATGGAATACCGCGACTTCAGCGAGATCGGCCTGCCGAACCTGACGGTGACCGAGCCGAACCCGTCGCATGTCATGGACTTCCGCCGTTTTGCCAGTGACGAGGTGGCAAGCTTCAACCGCCTGCAGGTCGATATCATCCGCAAACACTCGCCCGCACCGATATCGCACAACTATATGGGTGCGGTGACCGAGTTCGACCATTTCGCCACCGGTGCCGATCTGGATATCGCGGCCTGGGACAGCTATCCGCTGGGGTTCCTCTCGGATCGCGTGCCAGCTGAGCCGGACCACAAGCGCCGGTTTGTCCGGCAGGGTGATCCCGACTTTCAGGCCTTCCACCACGACCTTTACCGCGCCGTTGGCCGGGGACGCTGGTGGATCATGGAGCAGCAGCCCGGTCCGGTGAACTGGGCGCCCTACAACCCCGATCCCTTGCCCGGCATGGCCCGGCTTTGGGCCTGGGAGGCGTTTGCCCATGGGGCCGAAGCGGTCTGCTATTTCCGCTGGCGTCAGGCGCCCTTTGCGCAAGAACAGATGCACGCGGGCCTGCTGCGTCCCGACAGCGTTCCGGCGCAGGCCTTTGGCGAAACTGAGACTGTGGCGCAGGAACTGGCCGAGATGCCGGATGTTGGCACCGCTCGCGCCGATGTTGCGCTGATCTTCGACTATGCGTCGGACTGGGCTTGGGAGATTCAGCCACAGGGCCGCAGCTTCAGCTATTTCTGGCTGTGTTTTCACATCTACAAGGGGTTGCGCCGTCTGGGTCTGAACGTCGATATCCTGCCGCCGGATACCATCGATCTGTCGGCTTACCGGCTGGTGCTGGCTCCGGGCCTGTTCACCCTGTCCGACGCGCTGAAAGCCGCGCTGGCCGCGCACAAAGGCTCCGCGTTGCTTGGCCCCCGGACCAATTCCAAAACCCCGGATTTCGCGATCCCGGTGCCGTTGCCGCCCAACCTTTCCGGCCTTGATGCCAAGGTGATCCGGGTTGAAAGCCTGCCACCGGACGTGCCGGTGCCCTTGGCAGAGGGCGGGCATTTCCTGAACTGGCGCGAAAAGCTTGAGGGGTCCGCGTTGGTGACCGAGGCGGCCGAAGACGGCTGGCCGGCGCTGATGTCATCGGCATCGGGCAAGCTGCACTATCTGGCCGGTTGGCCGGATGAGGTGGCCTTGACCCGCATCCTGCAGCGCGCTTGTGCTGCCGAAGGGATCGAGACCGATCCCCTGCCCGAAGGCCTGCGCCGCCGCGACACGGATACGCACCGGTTCTTGTTCAACTACAACGCGGTGCCGGCCGAATGGGGCGGGGTGACCATTCCACCTGCGGGGGTTCACTGGTTTGAACTGTGACCTGGCGCAAATCTAAAATTTTTCGACGAAAAATTTTAGATGCCCATCGTTTGGTTACGAAGCCAGATTGCCGACCGTGGCCACACCGGTCACCGTCAGAAAGGCCACCCCGTTCGGACCCAGATCCAGCCGCCCGTCTGCAAGGGACGCAGCCTGCGACGGGCCTGTCAACACCCCAGCCCCTGACACCGAGACGCTCAACGCGACGGGCGACAGGTTGAACAGGCACAGGATCGCACCCTGTCCCTCGCCGCGCACAAAGCCCAGAACCGGCTCGGCAAGGTCCAAAAACCGCGTCCGCCCGGTCCGCAGCGCCGGTTCCGCCCGCCGGAACGCCAGCATCGCCCGGTAGCTTTCCAGAACCGACCCCGGCACGCCAGTCTGTCCGGCCACATGCCGCGCGGCCTGTTCCGGCTTTACCGGCAGCCAGGGCGTGACGGTCGAAAAGCCACCATGGGGGGACGCGTCCCAGACCATGGGCGTGCGGGTGTTGTCGCGGCCGATCGGTTCCGGCCAGAAGTTGATGCCTTGCGGATCGGTCAGTTCCTCAAGCGCCAGTTCGGTATCGGTCTGGCCCAGTTCCTCAGCCTCCCACAGGCAGACCGAGCCTTCAAGCGCCAGCAAAAGCGCCCCGGTCTGCTTTGCCACCGCATCAGGCGTCAACCCATGCTTTTGCCAGCGGCTGACATGGCGGACGACATCATGGTTTGAAAACGCCCACATCGGCCAGCCCTTTGGCGCACCCTTGAAGAAGCTTTCGATCCGGTCGCGGAATAGCCCGGCCGAGTATTCATATCCCATGAATTCAAAGCTGTAGCACTGATGCAGCCGACCCGGCGCGGTGTAGTCGCCCATCATCCGGATCGCATGGTGGCTTTCGCCCATCTCGCCGACGCTGGCAGCACCGTATTCGTCCAGAAGCACCCGGATCCGTTCCATCCAGTGCAGGTTCTCGGGCTGGTTCTTGTCATAGAGGTGGTATTGCATGCCGTAGGGATTGCCCTCGGCCTCAAGCTTGTTGCGGTGGTCCGCTGGGTTGCTGCGCAACAGGGGATCGTGAAAAAAGTAGTTGACGGTGTCAAAGCGGAACCCGTCCACCCCCCGGTCCAGCCAGAAGCGCAAGTTATCCAGCGCCCAGTCCTGAACATCCGGATTATGGTAGTTCAGGTCCGGCTGGCTGGTCAGGAAATTGTGCAGATAATACTGCTTACGCCGTGCATCCCAGGCCCAGGCCGATCCCCCAAACACTGAAAGCCAGTTGGATGGAGGGCTGCCGTCGGGCTTGGGATCGGCCCAGACATACCAGTTGGCCTTTGGGTTGGTCTGGTTGATGCGACTTTCAACAAAGGCAGGGTGCAGGTCGGAACTGTGGCTAAGGACCTGATCGATTATCACCTTCAGCCCCAGATCATGTGCGCGGGTTAACAGCGCATCAAAATCGGCAAGGGTGCCGAAAACCGGGTCGACGTCGCAATAATCGCTGACGTCATAGCCCATGTCCTTCATCGGGCTTTTGAAGTAGGGCGAAAGCCAGACCACTTCCACGCCCAGATCGGCCAGATACGAAAGTCGCGCGGTGATGCCGGGCAGGTCACCGACGCCGTCGCCGTTGCTGTCCTGAAACGACCGCGGATAAACCTGATAGGTCACCGCGCCGCGCCACCACTCCGTCATCCGGGCCTCCAGCGTTCACCTTGTTAGCGCATAACTTGGCTGCGACGTTGACGGAAGACCAAAGCGGTTTTAGCTGCGGTTTTGGCCGGAGAATTGGTGATCTGCGGCAGTTTGGCAACGGTCTTTGGTGCGGCTGCAGCGTCGGATTCCGTCCTGTACCCGGCACAATATCGCGGTTGACCCCCGGCATTGGCGCCAGCACAAGTCAGGCCACCCGACCGGAGGCCGCCATGGCAAGATCGTCCATTTTCACCCCCGTCCTGTTTGGCGGCTGCATGATCCTGATGCTGTCCTTCGCGATCCGCGCCAGTTTCGGCGTGTTCCAGATCCCTGTCGCGACTGAATTCGGCTGGCCCCGGTCGGATTTTTCCATGGCTATCGCGATCCAGAATCTGGCCTGGGGCATCGGCCAGCCGATGTTCTCGGCCTTTGGCGAGCGTTTTGGCGATCGCAAGACCATCATCATCGGCGCGCTGCTATATGCTTTGGGGCTGGTTCTGACCTCTTATGCCATCACCCCCGGCCAGCATCAGGCATTGGCGATCATGGTCGGCTTTGGCATCGCGGGCACCGGGTTCGGGGTCATCCTGCCGTTGATCGGTCGCGCCGCCAGCCCGGAAAGGCGCAGCCTGACGCTGGGCATCGGGTCGGCCATCGGGTCGGCGGGGCAGGTGATTGGGCCGCCCTCGGCTGAATTTCTGATGCAAAGTTACAGTTGGCAGACCGTGTTCGTGATCTTTGCCGGAGTGATCCTGTCGTCGCTCTTGGCCCTGCCGTTCCTGCGCGCGCCGGAAAAGGCCACGGCCAGGGCCACCCCGGATGAGCCGATGCTGACCGTCGTCTCGCGCGCGTTTCGGGATCCGTCTTATGCGTTGATCTTCCTTGGCTTTTTCTCGTGCGGCTATCAGCTTGGTTTCATCACTGCGCATTTCCCGGCCTTTATCACCGAGGTCTGCGGCCCGATTGATCCCGGTGGCATGCTGGCCGGGATGGGGATCGCCACCACCTCGGCGCTGGGGGCGGCGGCGATTGCGGTGATCGGCATTGCCAATATCGGCGGGTCAGTGCTGTCGGGCTGGCTGGGCGGGCATTTCCAGAAGAAATACCTGCTGGCGGCGATCTATACCGGGCGCACCATTGCCTCGGCGCTGTTCATCCTGCTGCCGATGACCGCGACGACGGTGCTGATCTACTCGGCTGCGATGGGGGCGATGTGGCTGGCGACGGTGCCGCTGACCTCTGGGCTTGTCGCGCAGATCTATGGGGTGCGCTATATGGGCACGCTCTATGGCTTTGTGTTTCTAAGCCACCAGATCGGCAGTTTTCTGGGCGTCTGGCTGGGTGGCCGGTTCTATGACCTGAACGGAGATTACACGCTGGTCTGGTGGATCGGGGTTGGCGTCGGGGCGTTTTCGGCGATCATCCACCTGCCGATCCGCGAGCGCAGGGTGATGGCGCAGGCGGCGTAAGGCCGCCTGCGGATCGGGTCAGCCCTTCTTCAGGACCTTCTTGCCCTGAAGCTGCCCAATCTGCACGAGCGATCTTCGGTCTAGGTCTTGGCCTTGACGACAATCGGCTGCTGACTGAAGAAACGCCATGACCGGTTCTCGACGATCCGTCCATCGATTGTCTGGTCCTTGCGTTTCACGCTGCCCAACGAAATCAGCACCCCGCGCGGACCCTCGCCCTCGGGCATCTTGATCTGTTCGATAGTGCCGGTCTCGTCTTTCCACATGGCGATCGATCGCGACGGGTCGTAACGATGAGTCTTGTTCATCCGATCAACCAGGCCGAAGGAGGTGAAGGTCAGCACCGAACAGCCCGGATCGTCGGCAAGACTGGTGGCATAGCGCGCCGACCACCTTTGCGGCAGTTGCGGGCCATCCATAAGCAGGGCGAACAACAGGTTTGGCCCGACCGAACGCAGAATTTCGTGGCAAGGGTCGCTACGCGCCAGATCCTCACAAATCATGGTGACAAAGGTTGAAGACTGTCGGAACTGGTGGATGTAAAGTTCAGGGGTCTCGATGCTGTGCGCTTCCCACCAGGACTTGACACTGGGGTTCAAGCTGCTGGCCAAAGCATAATCCGCAACCTGCCGTTGGTCCAGTTTCCAGCGATGGTGCTTGCGCCGACTGCTAATATGGATGCGCCGCTTGGCCGGGTCGGTTTCGCCACGATCAAAGTTGATCGCGGTCAGGGCGTAGTTTGCTTTGCCATCGGTCTTTTCCTCACAGTTTGACGAGCTTCCGGCGATGATGAACTCGATGTCCTTGTTACTTGGGTCGGCCCAGACTGCGCTGCAGATATCCTCGAACACCTTCCAACTCAGGGCATATTCGGGAAAGATGATCCCATCGACCGAGTCGGTTTGCTTCCGGGCCTCTGCGACCAAGTCCGCTACCATGTTGACGACTTGGGTGGGTCTATCCAGCCAGCTTTGCGCGACTTCGAAATTTTCCCAGTTCGGTCGCAACGTCTTGCGGTCCTCTGGCAACCCATTGGGAGGAACCGATTTGAAATCTGTCCCGTTCAAGGTGAAGGGCATGGGGATCAGCAGGATGTCCAGCGCAGCATCGTCCTCGGCCATCGGCTTCAGCGCGGTCTGTGACCAGCTGCAACGCATAACGCCGCGCGGCGGCAGCAGGGCAAGATTTGCCGACAGGTTGCGCAAGGTGCAGCCAACCGGTGTGATCCGGCTTTTCGGCAAGACACAAACCACGTCGGTGTCCACGATGGTGGTGAACGAGGCCGGAAAGCGTTGTTGCCGGAAAAAGTCAGAGCCCGCGATCTGTTCCGGGGCCTGAGCGCCGTCCGAATAGTCTCCAAGCGCGGCAGAGTTCAGCAGGTTTTCGCCCGTGCTTGCGATCCCGTTCGCGATGTTTCGTCCCAACCCCTCGGCTGCCATGTCGGCGACTAGAAGAAGCTTCAGCGCCAGCTTGCCCCAGTCCAACTGCTTGCCATCCGCCAGCAAGGACCGCGGACGCAAGCTATCGGTGCCGTGTGTTTGGACCAAGTTGGTCCACATGATCTGAATTTTGGCAATGTCTCCATCAATCCAGCGCGCCGCCAGCGCTTTCAGGTCCTCCTTCTCATCAAGAGAAAGCGTAATCCGGCGCGGGCCGACGGTCGTTTCCGGGTCCGGGCTGAAGTAGCCGATCAGTCCTGCAATTTTGGCAAGGTGGCCAATCGCGCCGAACAGGTCTGCCGGCGACAGTGGCAACAGATCCCAATTCGGGATGTCCTTATCGGTGGCGGGGGCAAATTCCCGCTTTCGTGTCCCCTGGGGCAGAACGTTCCTGATTTCGTTCATCACGGTCCGCCCGGCAGTCCGCACAGCGGTCCGCACGTCATTGTTATCAGTCATCGGTCGGACTTCACCCCAAAAAGCCTTGATCTTGCCCGGAAAAATCCCTACTTCCGGCGCGTGGCAAGAAGAAATCCTTAATCCATTGGCCCGAACCTAGGCCTTGGGGTTGAAGCTGGCAACGAATTTGTTGACAGGTGGACCCCGTCCCGTGAATGGTGGCGCAACGCCACAAGATGAATGGCAGTCACAATGTCCAGCCTTTACAGCGAAGCGCTTCACAACGAAATGCGCGTCGAGTCCGCCACTGCCCGGGAACGGGCGGCCAGCTTCCTGGTGAAAGTGGCGCTTAGCGGGATGAGGGTCATTGACCCCGCCGCCGCGCGACGTGTGGGGGATGACGTCAATGCGTTGGCGCGTCTGAAGCAGGAGTTTCTGGACGATCTCGCCAGTGGTGGTTAAGGAGCGCCGCTTCCTCCCGACCGGTCGGATATGAGCAAAGCAAAGAAAGCCCCGCCACCCGGCAGGGCCTTTTCAATTCATATGGTCACCTTCAGCCCTTTTTCAGGACCTTCTGGCCCAACAATTCGGCAATCTGCACCGCGTTCAGGGCTGCCCCCTTGCGCAGGTTGTCTGACACGCACCACAGCGACAGACCGTTGTCGATGGTGCTGTCCTGCCGCACGCGGCTGACATAGGTCGCGTATTCACCCACGCATTCGATGGGGGTGATGTAGCCACCGGGTTCGCGCTTGTCGATCAGCATGATCCCCGGGGCCTCGCGCAGGATGTCTTGCGCTTCTTGCCAGTCGAGAAACTCTTCAAACTCGATGTTGATCGCTTCGGAATGGCCGACGAAGACTGGCACCCGGACGCAGGTCGCGGTGACCTTGATCTTGGGGTCCAGGATCTTCTTGGTCTCGGCGACCATTTTCCATTCTTCCTTGGTCTCGCCACTGTCCAGGAAAACGTCGATCTGCGGGATCACGTTGAAGGCGATCTGCTTTTGGAACTTGCGCGGCGGAACCTCTTGCACCGGGTTGTAGACGGCCTTGGTCTGATCCCAAAGCTCGTCCATGCCTTCCTTGCCTGCGCCAGAAACCGACTGGTAGGTCGCCACGACGACACGCTTGATCGTGGCACGGTCGTGCAGCGGTTTCAGGGCCACCACCATCTGCGCGGTGGAGCAGTTGGGGTTGGCGATGATGTTCTTCTTGGCATAGCCCATGATGGCATGCGCGTTCACTTCCGGCACGATCAGCGGCACATCGGGATCATAGCGGTAAAGCGACGAGTTATCGATCACGATGCAACCTGCGGCCGCCGCCTTGGGGGCGTAGATCTTGGTCGCATCTGACCCGATGGCGAAAAGGGCGATGTCCCAACCGGTGAAATCGAAGGTGTCCAGATCCTTGCATTTCAAGGTCTTGTCGCCAAAGCTGACCTCAGTGCCCAGCGACCTGCGCGAGGCAAGTGCGGTGATCTGGTCCACCGGGAACTCACGTTCCGCCAGAATGTTCAGCATTTCGCGGCCCACGTTGCCCGTGGCACCCGCGACGACGACCTTGTAGCCCATCGGGGTTCTCCTTTTTGTGCCCCCAACAGCGGGGACGGGGGGTGTTACCGCATGGCACGCTTGGGGAAAAGCGGATTCGGCGGGTGCTGGTCAGTCGGTGCGGTCTTGTGAAAAGAGATACAGCGCAAGTCCGATGGCCGTTGCGACGGCAAAGAACAGGAAGACCGCTTCATAGGGCGCGCTTGAGGCAGTCGCGGGGGTCGCGGCATGGATGCGGCCTGTGGCGATCTGGGCCAGGCCAATCGGGGCAATGCCGAACAGGTTCAGAAGCGTCACGCCCCGGCCCATCAGATGCTGCGGGATAAGGGCGCGACCGTGGGCGATGACCATCGGAAAGCTGGCCCCAAAGAAACCTGCGGCCACCAGCAGGCTGGTGGCGACAGCCGGAGGAGACGCCGCAAACCACCAAAGCGCTACAAGACAGGCCAGGGTCACGGCATTACCCGCGAAAATCACCCATTTCCTGCTGCCAAACCAGCGATCCAGCGGCCCATAGGCAAAGTTTCCTGCCGCCATGGCCAGCCCGATCCATAGGCCGACCTGACCGATCTGGGCCTGACCTGCGCCGTGGACATCGCTGAAGTAGGGTCCGACCCAAAGCCCGCGAAGACCCGCAATCGGCATGTAGCAGACCGTCATCATCGCAAGGATTGGCCAGATCGCCGGCAGTCGCAACAAGTCCAGCAGCGAACCGCCCTTTGCCGCCGCCAGCCGTGGCGGGTCGCGGACCAGCGCAAGAATGGCAATCGCCGTGGCCCCGGTGACAAGCGCCAGACCCAGCACCGTCTCGCGCCAGCCAAAAGCGTCAACCGCCGCTGCAAGGGGCAGCGATGCAGCGACATTGCCCAGCGAGCCGACGCCAATGGTCACAGCGGCAAGCGTGCCGAACAGGGCCGGGGAAAAGCTGCGGGCAAAGATGAAATAGCTGGCCATCAGCACCGGCGCACAGCCGACGCCGATCAGGGCCATGGCAAGCTTGATCTGAAAGGCTCCGGTGGCCTGCGAAAACAGCAACGCCCCGACCGCGCCGATGGCCATCAGGACACCCGAGGTATAGCGCGGCCCCCAGCGGTCGAGGCCGGACCCGATGGGGATCTGCATCGCGGCAAAGGCCAGAAACCACCAGCCCGAAGCCGCGGCAAGGTCGGCAGCCGTCAGGCCAAGGTCGGTGATCAGCACAGGGGTCAGCACCGCAAGAAAGGCGCGGTAGAACTGGCTGAGCACATAGCCAAGGAAAAGGGCAGCGATGCCAGCCTGCATGGCGGAGCCTTTGATTGCTGGTCGCTTGTGGCAAGGGGGGCGGCCTTGCGCAAGGGCGAAACCTTGCGGTCCAGGTCGGAAAACGGGGGCTTGCGGGAATCCCCTGCCGGGGGTCAGATGCGGCGATTGATCCATGGAGGATAGGATGCGGATTTCGCTTGTTCTTGCAGCCCTCGGTTTGGCCCTGCCTGCCAGCGCCAATGACGGTTTCGGCGGTCTGTCCTCGGTCGGCTTGACCTTCGACCAGACCGATGCGGTGGAAATGGTCGAAGAGAACCTGTTCATCAGCATCGACAAGGTCGCCGTGGACTATGTCTTCCGCAACACCACCGGCGCGGATGTGACCGGCGAGGTGATCTTTCCGCTGCCGCCGGTGCATGTCTGGGCCTCGTGGGAATCGTCGATGAACCTGCCCGAGGATGGTACCAAGCTGGATATCGTCGATTTCACCGCTGTGGTCGACGGCAAGCCGGTTCAGGTCACCATCGACAAGATCGCGGTGATCGAGCCGGAATGGGTGGAAAACCGCCCGTTGTCGGAACAATACGACACGCCGGGTCGCGATGTGACGGCGGAACTGGAACGCTTTGGCCTGCCCATGACCATGGATGTTCAGGCGATCCGCGAGCAGCTGCTGGCTATGTCGCCCGAGGAGCAGGCCGCCACCAAGGCCGCCGGGATCGCCGATTATTACGAGGGCGACCCTGCGACCGACTCGCCGCCAGATGCCTATGGCTTGTGGTCGATTGTCACCCGCTATCACTGGACCCAGACCTTTCCGGCCGGTGCCGAGGTGCGGATCAGCCATGCCTATACCAACCGCCCGCCGGGGGGGCTGTTCTACTGGACCTACCCACCCGAGGATTGGAATACCTACCTGATCGACCAGTATTGCATCGACGAGGGCACCTCGAAGGCGATGGCCCGGGCGCTGGACAACAAGGACAATGACGAGTTCAACGATTACGGCATTTCCTATCATATCGCCTATGTCCTGCGCACCGCGAACAGCTGGGCCGGTCCGATCGGCAAGTTCAAACTGACGCTGGACAAGGGCGATCCGAGCAACGTGATCTCGCTTTGCGCCGAGGGGGTCAAAAAGACCGGTCCCACCACCTTTGTCATTGAAAAGACGAACTATACTCCGGACCGCGATCTTGAGATCATGATCGTCCTGCCCGGGGATGCCTGGCCGTAGGCCGGTCCCTGACGGGGGCCGGTTGCGCAGGCTAAGGCTTTCCAGACTACCAAGGCTGCCCCGGCGGACTTATGGTGCCGCCATCCCCATTTGAAAGGCCCCGACGATGCGCGCCCTCTTGACGATCCTGCTTGCCACCACCGCCCTGCCGGCCTTTGCCGACACCATCCCGGCCACCAGCCGGATCACGGCGGTCACCGTCTATCCCGACGGCGCGAAAGTGACGCGCGAGGTCAGCTTTGCCGCCCCTGCTGCCGGTGCGCATGAATTGCTGGTCACCGACCTGCCCGCCGACAGTGAACCCGGCCTGATCCAGCTTGCCCCCAGCGACGGCTTGCAGCTTGGCGCTTTCAACCTGCGCGCCGATCGTCTGCCCCCGCGTGAGGACCCTTTGACCGCCGATCAGCAGGCGGCAAAGGCTTTGGTCGAAGACTTGGACGCAGTTGCGCAGCAGGCGCTGCTGGCGCTGGACGGCGTGCAGGCCAAAGTGGAAGCCGCCGAGGCACAAGTGCGGTTCCTGTCGTCCTTTACCGGGGCGCTGCCGGATGGGGCCACGCCCGAGACGATCAGGTCGATGGCTGCGATGATTGGTGCGGAAACCCTTTCGGCCCGTCAGCAGGCTTTGGCCGCGCGGGCGGAACTTTGGCCGGTGCAAAAGGCCCTGACCGATGCGCAAGAGGCGGTGGCCAAGGCTCAAGGTGCCTATGATGCGCTGCCCTCGGCCGATATGGATTATACCGCGCTTTCGGTGGCGGTGACTGCCGCCGCCGCCGGGGACCAGACCCTGACCGTGACGCAATATGTCAGCGGCGCAAGCTGGCGGCCGTTTTATGACCTGAAACTGACCCGTGACGGCGGCGATGCGCTGGCGATGGACCGCGCGGTGCTGGTCACCCAATACACCGGCGAGGATTGGTCGGACATCTCCCTGACCCTGTCATCGTCGCGCCCCGCCGAACAGGCCGCGCCGTCGACGCTTTGGCCCGAACTGCGCTGGATCGAGCCTGAATACAGCGAGGAGGACTATGCCACCAAATCTTCGGACGCGGGGGCAATGATGGAAGACGAAATGATGGTCGTCGCCGAAGCCGCCCCTAGCGTAACGGTTGCGGGCGTGGCGATGGAAGGCGACACCGTGGTCTACATCTACCCCGACACGGTCACCGTTGCTTCGGGCGTCGAAGACCTGCGGCTGGCTTTGGACAGCCTGACCTTTGCCCCGGTGGTCGAGGCGGTTGCCGTTCCGCGCTATGACCGCACCGCCTTTGTCATGGCCAGCTTTACCAACGGCTCGGACGAACCCCTGCTGCCGGGCGAGGCGCTGTTGTTCCGTGAGGGCGTGCTGGTTGGCACCACCTGGATCGACGTGATCGCCCCTGGCGTGGAAACCGACATCGCCTTTGGCGCGATCGAAACCCTGCGGATCAAGCGCGAGATGCCCAAGCGCGCCGAGGGAGAAACCGGGGTCTTCACCAGCGCCAACGAGGCGACTGAAAGCGCCATCATCACGGTCGAGAACACCGGGACCGAGGCCTGGCCGGTGCGGCTGATCGACCAGGTGCCCTATTCCGAACAGGACGATCTTGAGATCGTGACCTCCGCCGACCCCGAACCGACCGAGACCGACATCGACGGCCAGCGCGGTATCCTTGCCTGGGAGTTCGATCTGGCGGCTGGCGGCAAAGAGACGATCACTCTGACGCACACGCTAAGCTGGCCGGCCGAGATGGTGTTGCGCTAGTTCTGCTAGTGGGCTTGCGGCGGGACCAGCAATGGCCTCGCCGCAGTCCAGTCAGCGTAAGAGATGCCGGGCCGAGCCAAGCATCCATAGGGTCAGGCCAAGATAGCCCGCAATCGCCAACATCCCGAAGACCGCACCATCGACACCAATCGACAGGGCCACGCCTTCGAACGCACCCAGTGTGATTGCTCCGGCTGTGGCTTGACCCAGGGCGGAAACGATCCGCGCGCCTTCGCCGCGCTGGATGGCCGCTACCAGCGCCACATGCAAAGCGGTCAACAGCTGACCCAGATGCTCGCCTACCGCCACACCGGCAAAGGCGTGCAGAAGCGCGAAGCCCTGAACATCTCCGGCAGCCGCAAGCCCCGGCACCACCATCACCCAGCGCAAAAGCCCCATCGCCTGCAAGACCCCGGCCAGCGCACCGGCAACGGCGGCCGCTATGGCCAGCGGTGCTGCGGTCTGGGTCCGGTTTAGCGCCAGGGAATGCGCCATCGCGACCGGGATGAAAATCAGGGCCGCAAGGGCAAAGGCATACCAGGTCAGGATCAATGAAGGCCCGCCAGCGGCAAAGGCCTGCAGGATTGCCTCGGGCGGCTGGCGCAGGATGCCGGGGTAATCGAAAATCACCGCCAGCCGCGCAAAGGGCAGGTTGAACCCCACGGCAAGGGCGGCGACCGCAACGGCCAGACCGCGCGGGCTGGGCAAATGGCGGGAAGGCGGCAGTATGGTCAAGGGGTGGGTCACGGGAAAGCTCCTGGCTTGAGATTGTCACTGATCGGTGACATACAGAAGGGAAGTGAGTCGGGCAAGATAAATGTCACCGGTCGGTGACAAAAGGATCAACCATGAGCCGCAACCGTGACGAAACCCGCCAGCGCCTGCTGGACGCAGCCCTTGACCTGATTGCAGACGAAGGGTTTTCCGCGCTTGGCGTCAATGCCGTGGCGCGGCGGGCGGGGGCGGACAAACAACTGATTTATCGCTACTTTGGTGGTCTGGACGACCTGACATCCGCCGCAGGGCAAGAGGTTGCGACCCGATTGACAGCGGCTTTGACACCCGCTGCCGCACCGGCCACCAGCTATGGCGCCTTGATCGAGCGTCTTGCCAGTGCGCTGCTGCGCCACCTTCTGCAGGACCGCCCCTATCGCCAGCTTCGCCTGATGGAAGCCAGCGCGCCGTCGTCTGCGATCGAAGCCTTTCGCATCGCGCGTGGCAAGGTGCTGTCGGAATGGCTGCATCAAGCGTGCGGCGTTCTGTTGCCGCCACCGGGCGTTGACGCGGCAGCGGTCAACGCTGTGGTCATCGCGGCGATCGAGGGGATTGCTATCCTGGGTCCAGCCGGAATGCCACCAGCCGAGGCTGAAACGCGGTTGCTGCCAGTGTTGTTGCGGTTGGTCCGGGCCAGCTATGACCCGACGAGGGACGGAGCACCTTCAGTCTGATCCCGGGTTTGGGGTTCTCTCTGGCAAGCCCCCGGCAAGGTTGGCGTTCACACCGCGACGAACTTTTCCCGGGCGGGATCGAACTGCTCCAGACCGCCCTCACCGGTGTCGGTCCACAACCCGTGCAGGGTCAGGCGGTCATCCTCGACCGCCGTCTTGACGAAGGGGAAGGTCAGCAGGTTCTCAAGGCTGGTCAGCACCGCCTGCTTTTCCAGCGCGCGCAGGATCTCGGTTTCGGGCAGGTGGGATACCTTTTCATAGCCGGGCCGCAGGATGTCCATCCAGCGGCCGACAAAGCTGGTTTTCTCCTCCAGTTCCGGTGCGTGGCCCCGGCACATGTCATGGCAGCCCTTGACCCCGCCGCAGTTCGAATGCCCAAGGACGACGATATGTGCCACGCCAAGGCTGGTGACGGCATATTCAACCGCCGCCGAAGTGCCGTGGCGTTCGCCGTCCGGATTGTAGGGCGGCACCAGATTGGCGACGTTGCGGTGGATGAAGAACTCCCCCTCATCCGCGCCGAAGATGCTGGTCACATGCACCCTGCTGTCGCAGCAGGAAATCACCATGGCGCGCGGATGCTGGCCGCTTGCCGCCAGTCGCCGATACCAGGCGCGATTGTCCTGATAGGTCGTCGCGCGCCAGCCGTGAAAGCGTTGCACCAGATAGGCGGGCAGGGGGCGGATATGGGTCATGCGGGCGTCCTTGGTGGTTCCACATCCGGCTATGGCGGATTTTTGGAAAATTCGACAGGGATAATCTGATGGCCAAAGGGCGCGGGCAACCAATTCTTCAGCTTGTCGGGTCAGGCTTTCCCTTGGGTAATGGTGGATGGTCGGGTGATCAGATGGAATGTGTAACGGCGCTTACGCCGCATGAAGTGGTGCGTCAGGATGTCGAGGCGATTGCGGCGATCTATCGCAATCTTGGTGCACCGGTGGCCGAACAGATGGTGACGCGGGCGCTGGGTGAACTGGCGTTGACGATGACCGGCATCGTGGAAAAGGTGCGCGCGCAGGATTTGCGGGATGTGGCGCGGCAGTTGTCGCGACTGGCCCGGTTGGCCGAGGATATCGGGCTGATCAGCCTTGCCAGCATCGCAGGCGATGCGCGCACCTGTCTGGAGCGGGCCGATGGCACCGCCTTTTCCGCCGTCTGGGCCCGGCTGATGCGGGTTGCGGAACAGTCGTTGTCACCGCAGGCGGGGGTGGCCGACCTGCGCGGATAGGGGCAGATGTCGCCGGACCGGCACCCGAATCGCGCCTGACGAAATGTCAGGTTGTTGATTTGGGGCGGCGCGCAATCGGGCCGCGTCTGGCCCGGCGGGTTGGACGATTGGGCAAGGCGTCGCGTCAGGGGCAATCGGCGCAAAGCCGGGATCTTGTTGAACAAGTTGCCGCAAGTCAACACAGGAGCCTTGCACCAGATGGGGTTCTCCTTACATGAATGGCATCTGAACAATTCAAGTGATTGCCCATGACCAGTGACCCGCCTTTTGGTTTCGCCGCGCCGTCGCCTGCCGCCCGCCCGCTGTTTGTGCTGCGTCCGGATGAGCTTGACACCTTTCTTGCCGGGCCGGGTGCGGCTTGGGCGGGCTGGCTGCGGGCGACCGGGTTCGAGGCTGGTCTGGGCGATGCCAGACCCCTGCCTGCTCCGGACGGGTCGGTCGGGGCGGCGGTGGCGGGTCTTGGCACCCCTGCCGCGCGGCGGCGGTTACGGTTCGGTCTGGCAAAGGCGGTGGCCGCCCTTCCCGCGGGGGACTGGGCGCTGACTGGCACCCTGTCGCCCGAGGAAAAGGCCGAGGCGGCGCTGGGCTGGCTGTTGGCCGGCTACCGCTTTGACCGCTATCGCCCCGGCCGCAAGCCCCTGGCCCCGGCCCGGCTGGTCTGTCCCGATGGCCTTGACCCCGCCCGCCTGATCGCCATGGCCGAGGGGGAGGCGCTGACCCGTGACCTGATCAACACGCCTGCGCAAGACATGGGGCCGGACGAGTTGGAGGCCGCCGTCTTCGCGCTGGCCGCGCGGTTCGGTGCCAGCGCGACTGCGATCCGGGGCGACGATCTTCTGGCGCAGAATTTCCCGATGATCCATGCCGTCGGCCGCGCCTCGCCGCGCGCACCCCGGCTTTTGGACCTGCGCTGGGGCGCCACCGGCCCGACCCTGACGCTGGTAGGAAAGGGGGTCTGTTTTGATACCGGGGGTCTTAACCTGAAACCCTCGACCGGCATGAATCTGATGAAAAAGGACATGGGCGGGGCGGCGACCGTCATTGGTCTGGCGCAGATGATCATGGCCTTGGGTCTGCCGGTCCAACTGCGCGTCCTGATCCCGGCGGTCGAGAATGTGATCTCCGGCAACGCGCTGAAACCAAAGGATATCCTGACCAGCCGCAAGGGCCTTACGGTCGAGGTCAACGACACCGATGCCGAAGGGCGGCTGGTGCTGGCCGATGCGCTGGCCTTGGCCTGTGAGGAAAAGCCGCAGGTCCTGATCTCGATGGCGACGCTGACCGGGGCGGCGCGCGTTGCGGTCGGGCCGGATCTGGCCCCTTACTACACCGATGACGCGGCGATGGTTGCGGCGCTGGAAACCGGGGCGCGGGCCGGGTTCGATCCGGTCTGGCGGCTGCCGTTTCATGACGCCTATGAAAGCGTGATCGAACCGGGGATTGCCGATCTGGACAACGCCCCCGGCTTTGGTTTTGCCGGGTCGATCACCGCCGCCCTGTTCCTGCGCCGCTTTGTCGACGGTCCGCGCTACATGCATTTCGACATCTATGGGCACACGCCCACCGACCAACCGGCGCGGCCCAAGGGCGGTGTCGGGCAGGGCGCCCGGGCGCTGTTGGCGGCCTTGCCTGCCATTCTTGACCTCAAGGGGGTGTAGGATGGACCGCAGGACAACGCCATTCTCGGGCCGTGTCGCCCATGTCAGCCTTGAGGGCATCGTCGACGCCCCACTGACCGAAGGTGAGGCGGCGCAGATCATCCTGCCGCTGACCGATCTTCTGGCCAGCCCCGGCGGCGCGCGGGATCGCCAGTTGCTGCTGGGTGCGTCGGTCGTCGTGTTGGACCGCGATCAGGGCCATGTCTTCGTGCAAGCCACGCGCGACGGCTATTGCGGCTGGGTGTCGGAAAAGTCGGTCGGGCGCGGTCCGCAGCCGACGCATTGGGTCGTGGCCCCCGGGGCGCATCTTTACACCGATCCACAGGTCCGCGCGCCGGAAAAAGCCTGCCTTAGCCTGGGGGCCCGGCTTGCCGTGGTCGGGTCATGGGGCGACTGGGGCAACACGCCGCACGGGTTTGTGCCGTTGTGCCATGTCCGCCCGATCGACCATTTCGCGCCCGATCCGGTGTCGGTGGCCGAAAGCCTGCTGGGCACGCCCTACCTTTGGGGCGGCAATTCGCGGTCTGGCATAGATTGCTCGGGGCTGGTGCAAATGGCGTTTCATGCCGCAGGCCGCGATTGTCCGGGCGATTCCGACATGCAGATGGCCATGGGCCGGGGTCTTTCCCCGGCAGAAAAGTCCAAACGTGGCGACCTGATATTCTGGGAGGGTCACGTTGCACTGGTGGTCAACGACGAGCTTTTGATCCACGCCAACGGCAACACCATGTCGGTGGCCTATGAAACCATCAATGACGCGATCTCGCGGATATCGGCGGCGGGCGGCGGGTTGGTGCAGGCGCGGCAGCGGTTTTAGAGCGTCAGTCGACCGGACCGATCAGGCGGCGCTCCAGTACTTTCAGGACCTGGGCAAGGTCCGCCCCGCGCCGCAGAACCCGGCCGTCCATGCCGACCACGGCATAAAGCCCCTGCCGCGCCCGCAGCTTTGGGCGCTTTTCGATCCGGTACAGCGGATATTCGGCGGTGCGGCGAAAGACGCTGAACACGGCAAGGTCGCACAGGGCGGAAATCGCGTAGTCGCGCCATTCGCCGGCGGCGACCATCTGCCCGTAAAGCCGCAGGATCAGGCCCAGCTCCTTGCGGTCAAAGAAGACCTCTTCGGCAAAGCGGCTGGACTGCGGAAACGGGATCGGTGCCTCTGTGTTCATCCAGAAAGTCTATCCGCTTTGCCCCGCGAATCAACCGGGAAAGCCGGGGGGCAGACGCTGGAAGCCGGTCAGGGTCCCGCGCCGGTTGCGCTGCGGCGGGGTCATCCATTCCACCGCAGTCGGATGCTTCGGGTCCAGAACGCCAGTCCTTGCCAGCAGGGCCACGATTGCGGCTTCCGAGGCGCGATCGCCGCCGTCCAGCACTTTCAGCGCGATGCCAAGCCCCTTTTCCGGCAGGATAGCCACGAAATAGCCCTCTGCCCCGGACTTGACTGCAACACGCCCCTCCATGGCGCGCATCAGCTCGGTGCTGGCCCGGCCCTCACCTGCAACGTACTCGGGATTGGTGGCCATGGCACGGGTCAGCCGGTGCATGGCGCTTTCCCGCGCCCCATGGCCCTCGCGTGCAGTGGCAAAGCGGGCCATGGCGCGCGCCATCCCGCCAAGGCTCATGGCAAAGTTCGGGGCGGAACAGCCGTCAATGCCCCAACCGGCAGCGGTTTCGCCGGACGTTTCCTCGGTCGCAGCGCGAATGGCCATTTGCAAGGGGTGGTCGATTTCCACATATTCCGGCCCGGCCTTCAGGTGCTGGGTCACGGTCAGAAAGCCGGCGTGCTTGCCCGAGCAGTTGTTGTGCAATTGGCAGGGCTTTTCATCCGCCTTGATAAGCCGATCACATTCGGCCCGGTCATAGGGTTCATGCGCGCCGCAGCGCAGATCGCTTTCCTGCAATCCCAGATCACCGATCCAGCGCTGGGCAAGGCGGGTATGGATGCCCGTGCCGCCGTGGCTGGCGCAGGCCAGCGCCAGATGGGTATCCGTCAAGCCCCGCGCCGCCGCCGCACCACTTTCCAATAGCGGCAGCGCCTGAATCATCTTGCAAGAAGACCGCGGGAAGGCGATGGCATCGGGGTTGCCCCAAGCCTCGACCACGCCCTTGGCGTCGCAGATCACAGCATGACCAAGATGCGTGCTTTCCAGCAACCCGCCGCGCCAGACTTCCAGCATCGGAACCGCGCCTTCGTTTACCGCTGCCATTTGGGGCCCCCTGATCACGCTTGTGCAATTTTGCGCCGGTATCACCTGCCCGGGGCTTTCACCACAAGGTCTTTTTCGCTAATGCTGCGGTATCGGGTTCAGGATGCCCCCGCCAGTGCGAAGACCAACAAACGCCGAAACGTGCCCCGGGGGCGCAAAGGCAGAAGACAGCTTGGAGGCTGCGTCGATCATGACTTCCCTTTTCGGCCGCTTGGCCGTGCTTGCCGCGATCAGCTTTGCCACCACCATGGCGAATGCTCAGGAATCGACCAACCGGGTCGCCACGATGACCGATTGGAACGTCTTCACCGAGGAAGATCCCAAAATGTGCTGGGGGGTTTCCAAACCGAAGGAGTCAGTCAACACCAGAGACGGCCAGCCGGTTTCGGTCAGGCGAGGAGACATACTTCTTTTCGTCACATTCAATCCCGGACAAGCACCCCAGATCAGCGTCACTGGCGGATACCCGTTTGCGGCAGGGTCGGTTATCGATTTCAGCATCGACGGAAATGCATACTCATTGATCCCGGGAGTTGAGGGAAATGAGAATGAATGGGCTTGGCCTGCTACTGTCGAGGATGACGCCGCCCTGCTTGCCGCGCTGAAAGGCGGGACGACGGCGGTGATGACCGCCCGGTCCGGCAAGGGCACGCAGACGGTGGACACGTTCAGCCTGCGCGGCTTTACCGCCGCAATGGAAGACGCCGGAACGCGCTGCCAGTAACGCTTGATGGACAAGCGGCCGGATGGACCGCCTGTCCATTCGTTCAGGCAGCCTTGGTGGTGTATGCCTTCACAAAAACCACGGCTGCCAGCACAGCCAGAATCAGCCCGGAAATGGCCCCGATACCGCCGGCTCCTGCCAGGGACATCAGCACAGCGTCATGCAGGTTGAAAAACAGCACGGCGAAGCTTCCGAACAGCATGGCCATGCGGCCGCCCAGTGCTGCCCCGGCCAGAGCAATCAGCGCCAGGCCAAATTGCCGCCCCAGAAATGCACCCGCTACGCTGCCCAGTTCCGCCACCTCGCCCGTAAGCGCGGCAAGGCCCGGGTTCATGGTCGGGTTTGGGTAGGCCGAAAGCGTGAAGCCCAGAACCACCAGTGTCAGCAGGCCCAGCAGGCCCCGCGCCCATAGCGCTACTTTAAGATCACTCATTTCTTGTCCCCTGTCTGACTGTAGGCCAAAGGGGTATCCCACCGTTGAATAGATGATAATCTGGCATTATGCGAAGTCACTCTTCTGAAAGATTGCATAATGTTGGACCGATTACGCCGTCTGGCGATCTTTGCGACAGTGGTCGAGGTTGGTTCCTTCACCAAAGCGGCCAAGCGACTGGGGCTGTCACCCTCGGTCCTGTCCCAGGCTGTTTCGACGCTTGAGGCGGATTCGGGGTATGCCCTGCTTTACCGCAGTACGCGTCGTCTGAACCTGACCGACCAAGGCGCGCGGGTGCTGGAGCGAACCCTTCCGATCCTGCGGGCTGCGGAAGCAGCCACCGAGCTGTTTGCCGAGGCCGACAGCCCTTCCGGTCTGCTGCGGTTGACCTGCCCGGCGGTTCTGCAGGATGGCCCATTCGTCGATGACCTTGCCGCCTTTGCCCGTGCCAACCGCCGGGTGCAGTTGCAAATCGAGTTTTCAGACAATCGCCGCCACCTTCTGCGGGACGGGTTTGACCTGGCCCTTCGGATCGGGCCAAGCGACGATTCCGCACTGAAATCACGGCGGATCATTGGGGGCAGTCAGGTGCTGGTAGGCGCCCCGCATATCAGTCACCCGGTCACGCCCGAAGAACTGGCCGCAACAGCGATGATCAATCTTGGAGAACCGAACCGGCTTTTGCCACTGACCCGTAAATCGGACGGGGCGATCGTTGCCATAGCAATTTCGGGGCAGATCATCGTGGACACCGGACACGCCGCTTTGAAGCTGGCGCGGATTGGGGCGGGTGTCGCGGCCTTGCCAAGATTCCTGGCGCAGCCGCACCTCGACTCGGGCACACTGGTCGAGATTTTGCCGGACTGGCTGCTGCCCGTCTTTGATATTCACGCTGTCTGGCCGGCCAATGCCGGTGAGCGGTCCCTGACCCGTTTGTTCCTGACCTTTCTGACCCGCCGCCTGATTGACGAACCTCCGCTTCGGCGGGGGGACTAGTGGCTTTTGCAATCCACTTGCGAATCCTGTATTTGCTCTGACTTGCCTAACTGGACACCCGCAGATGACGCCCACCGCCACTCCCATCACGCAAGACGTGCTGACGATTCCCCGCAAACTGCCCGAGGGCGGCAAGACCAATATCGTTGGCCTGACCCGCGATGCGCTGCGGCTTGCGCTGATCGCTGCGGGCACGCCGGAAAAGCAGGCCAAGATGCGGCTGGGTCAGGTCTGGCAATGGGTCTATCACTGGGGCGTTCGCGATTTCGCGCAGATGACCAACCTGGCCAAGGATTACCGGGCGCTCTTGGCCGAGAATTTCGTGATCGAAATTCCGCAGGTCGTCACCCGCCAGATTTCCGAAGATGGCACCCGCAAATATCTGGTCCGCATCGCGGGCGGGCATGAGGTCGAGGTGGTCTATATCCCCGAGACCGACCGGGGGACCTTGTGCATTTCGTCTCAGGTCGGCTGCACGCTGACCTGTTCCTTCTGCCACACCGGCACGCAGAAACTGGTCCGCAACCTTACGGCGGCGGAAATTGTCGGTCAGGTCATGCTGGCCCGCGACGATCTGGACGAATGGCCGGTGCAGGGCGCCCCGAAAGAGGAAATCCGCCTGATTTCCAACATCGTGCTGATGGGCATGGGTGAGCCTTTGTATAACTTCGACAACGTCCGCGACGGGATGAAGATCGTGATGGACGGCGAAGGCATCGCCCTTGGCCGCCGCCGGATCACGCTGTCGACCAGCGGCGTTGTCCCCGAAATCGCCCGTACCGCGACTGAAATCGGCTGCCTGCTGGCGGTGTCCTTCCACGCCACCACCGATGAGGTCCGCGACCAACTGGTCCCGATCAACAAGCGCTGGAACATCGCGACGCTGCTGGAGGCGCTGAGGGCCTATCCGGGCCTGTCGAACTCGGAACGGATCACCTTTGAATATGTCATGCTCGACGGGGTGAACGACACCAAGGAAGACGCGCACCGGCTGGTGGGTCTGCTGGAAGGCATCCCGGCCAAGGTGAACCTGATCCCGTTCAACGAATGGCCAGGCGCGCCGTACAAGCGGTCATCCGGCAACCGCATCCATGCCTTTGCCGATATCCTTTACCATGCCGGCTATGCCACCCCGATCCGCACCCCGCGCGGCGAGGATATCATGGCGGCCTGCGGGCAGTTGAAATCGGCGACTGAACGGGCGCGGAAATCGAAGGCCGAGATTGCAGCGGAAGCAGGGCTTTAGATCGGGGATTGCAGAGATGGACGTTGTATTGATCGTAGGCGAAGACAACTCAGGCAAGTCCACTCTTGTCAGATGCTTGACCGGGCAGGGTCGCGGCAATCACAAACATCCAGCCCCACTCAATATAGCCAAACTAAACTGGGGACCCCAAAATGTCACGCTCAAGACTTTCTGCTTGATATCTTCGTTGAACGAGGGGGTGCTTTACACAATCCCACGCACGCAGGGCGGCAAGTCTGGATCACTTCGGAAAGAAAATACGATAGCGCCCGGGGATCTTGAGGTTATCCTTGATCGCTACGTTGGAATTGGATGCACCCGTGCAATCCTTTGTATTTCAGCAACTGTCTCTGCGCCTGGCTGGACCTTGGCAGACTACCAGTCACTGGTCGTAGGCGGACGGATTGGGCAACATCAAATCGCAGCGCGGATCCAGTTGGGCGCAGCAATCCCTGCTCCGCCTGCTGTCCCATCCTTTGTCTTGCCGAAGGCTAGCCACCCGCGCAACGATATCGCAGCAACTGCTCGGTTGAATATTGGCCTGCAGTAGCTCTGTGCGTGCAGGGCAGACTACCGGCTAATAGGATGATATCCCTTTCGGATGCCTGACCTTATCCCCAACCCCCGCGCCCGCCGCCTGTTTCTGGGCCGTCATGCCCTGTCCGAGGCGCCTTTGGGGCCTGCCACCGGCCAACATCTGCACGATCTGATCGAACGGATCGGTTTCGTGCAGGTCGACAGCATCAACACCGTCGCCCGCGCGCACGACATGATCCTGTGGTCGCGGCGGCAAGCTTATCGCCCCCCGGCATTGAAACAGATGCTGGAGCAGGACCGCAGCCTTTGGGAGCATTGGACGCATGATGCCTCGATCCTGCCTGCCCGGTTGCACGGGGTCTGGCAGCACCGGTTTCAACGCGATGAACGTCGCCTGCATGCGAACTGGAAAAGCTGGTTTCGCGATGGGTATGAGGCACAGTTTGACAACATTCTGAACCGGATCGCCAAGGACGGTCCGGTGGGGACGGCCGATGTGGGCGAAGGCGAAGTGCGGGGCAAGGGTGGCTGGTGGGACTGGCATCCATCAAAGACCGCGCTGGAATGGTTGTGGCGCACCGGGCGGCTGGCGATCACCCGGCGCGACGGGTTCGCCAAGATCTATGACCTGACCGAACGGGTGATCCCCGACGCCCACCGTGTTCCGGTGCCCGCAGACACAGTCACCGACTGGGCCTGCCGCACCGCCCTTGACCATCTGGGATTTGGCACCTCGGGCGAGATTGCCGCCTACTGGAATGCCATCCCGCCCGAAGCCGCCCGTGACTGGTGCCGCGCGGCGTTGGCGCGGGGCGAGATTGCCGAGGCCGAAGTGGAAGGCGCGCAGGGTCAGCGCCGCAAGCTGTTCATTTTCCCCGATATTCTTGACATGTCCCCCCCGGACCCCAGCCCCCGCCTGCGCATCCTGTCGCCCTTTGACCCTGCCCTGCGCGACCGCGCTCGGGCCGAATTCCTGTTCGGCTTCTTCTACCGGATCGAGGTCTTCGTGCCGGAACCAAAGCGGGTCTATGGGTACTACGTCTTCCCGGTGCTGGAGGGGGACCGGCTGGTTGGCCGGATCGACGTGAAGGCGTTCCGCGATGCGGGCAGCCTGCGGGTCAAGGCCTTCTGGCCCGAGGCGGGGGTGAGGCTGACCAAAGCTCGGCTGGCGAAGCTGGAGGCGGAACTGGACCGGCTGGCGGTGTTTTCGGGGTGTGGACGCGTGGAATTTCTGGACGGGTGGGAGAGGGAGACCTTGGCCCCGCCAACCCCCTGAGAACGCTGCGGTAATATTGGGGGATGTTGGGCCGAGGTGGCGTCTTCCATATGTCTTCCACGCGTCTTCCATCCGTCTTGCCCCTTTGGGGGCGGACGGGGCGTTAACGATGTTGGGCGAATCGGGGGGATGGCAGGGAGGGGTGCGTGAAATCACGCACCCTACGGGCCGCTTACCAAACCACGTCGATCATTCGACCGTCGGAATGCTGGCAAACTCCGACACCGCCGGAAGTCGTGAACCCAGACGAGTCCGCATAGCGCATCTGACAGTTAAGCGAGTTTCCCTTGTCGCCGAGCAACACCGCTACGAACTTGTTGGTGGTTGTTGAGCCAAACAATGTCGCGTCCATTCCGGTGCCAAAAACAGTGCCAACCCCGGAGGTAGACCCATCCATTACGGCCTTTCCGGCGAACTTCTCGCCACCGATAGTCGCCGTGTAGGTATCTGAACCAATACCCTGCTCATAGGCAAATACCACACGCTCACCCGTACCTCTGATTTGGCCGGTCATTTCGCCAGCACACCCCGAGAGAAGCGCCAACCCAAGTGCTGGCAAGAAAAAGTTCCGCATTTTAAACTCCATTCAAGAACTACACGATGACTAGCATAGGACGCTTCAAAGCAACAAGATTCGAATAGTTAACGCCCCTATGCTACGACCCACCCATCAATCACCGCGACCGCTTCTTCCGCCGTCTCGACCATGGCGAACAACGACAGGTCCTCGGGCGAGATCACCCCGGCTTCGGCGAGGTGGTTCCAGTTGATCACCTTCTCCCACCACTCCCGCCCGAACAGCAGGAACGGGATCGCCTTCATCCTTCCGGTCTGGATCAGGGTCAGGCTTTCGAACATCTCGTCCATCGTGCCAAAGCCGCCGGGGAAGACGCAGACGGCGCGTGCGCGCATCAGGAAGTGCATCTTGCGGATGGCGAAGTAGTGAAAGTTGAACGACAGGTCCGGCGTGACATAGGGGTTCGGGGCCTGCTCATGCGGCAGGACGATGTTCAGTCCGATGCTTTGGCCCCCTGCGTCGTCCGCGCCACGGTTTCCGGCCTCCATCACGCCGGGGCCGCCGCCGGTACAGATCACGCCCTCGCGGCCATAGGTGGCCAGGCTGCGCTCGGTCATGATGCGGGAAAAACGGCGGGCTTCGTCATAGTAGTGCGACAGGTCGGCCAGGGTTTTGGTCTTCGCGGTATCACGGTGTTCGGGGGCCGGAATGCGCGCGCCGCCGAACAGGACGATGGTGGATTCGATACCACGTTCGTCCATGATCAGTTGCGGCTTGAGGAGTTCCAATTGCAGGCGGACCGGGCGCAACTCGTCCCGGGTCATGAAATCGCGGTCGGCAAAGGCAAGCCGGTAGGCAGGCGCGCGGGTCTGCGGGGTGTCGGGAATGCGCTTGGCGGCGGCGATATCCTCGACAGAATCGCGGAACGGGTGGCTGCGGGGTTCGTCTTTCATCAAGTCACTCGTGATTGCGTGGGCCTTGCATCAGCCTTATAGGGTCGGCTGCCCCGTGACCAACCGAAAAGGGAATACCCCCATGTCGAACGCCGCCCTTGAAGCCGCCATCGAGTCTGCCTGGGAGGATCGCGAGACGATTTCTCCGGCCACGAAAGGCGAGGCCCGGGATGCCATCGAGGCGACGCTGACCGCGCTGGACAGTGGCAGCCTGCGGGTGGCGGAAAAGCGTGGCGCGGATTGGCATGTGAACCAGTGGGCGAAAAAGGCGGTGCTGCTGTCGTTCCGCCTGACCGACATGCACGAGATTTCCGGATCGAACGGCGGGTCGAACTGGTGGGACAAGGTGCCGTCGAAATGGCAGGGCTGGACCGCCGAGGACTGGCGCAAGGCCGGGTTCCGCGCGGTTCCCGGCAGCATCGTGCGACGCAGCGCGTTCATCGGCAAGAACGTGGTGCTGATGCCGTCCTTCGTGAACATCGGCGCCTATGTCGATGAAGGCGCGATGGTCGACGGCTGGGCGACGGTCGGATCTTGCGCGCAGATCGGCAAGAATGTGCATCTGTCGGGCGGTGTCGGCATTGGCGGCGTGCTGGAGCCGATGCAGGCCGGCCCCACGATCATCGAGGACAACTGTTTCATCGGTGCGCGGAGTGAGGTGGTCGAGGGCTGCATCATCCGCGAAGGCTCGGTCCTGGGGATGGGCGTCTTCATCGGCAAGTCGACCAAGATCGTCGACCGCGAAACCGGCGCGGTGATGTATGGCGAGGTCCCTTCGGGGTCGGTGGTCGTGGCGGGCTCGATGCCGTCCAAGGGCGGGATCAACCTTTATTGCGCGGTGATCGTGAAGAAGGTCGATGCGCAAACGCGGTCGAAGACCAGCATCAACGAGTTGTTGAGGGACTGAGCATGCGACACACAACCCTTGTAACGTTTCTTTTGACCGCGACCCCAGTGTTCGCTGGCCCCTATGACGGGCTCTACTACCCAGACGGGATCGGTGGCGCCCAGGACTGGGATTGCGTCTCGGTCGGGTCGGATGGCGGGGCATTTGCCATTCAGGACGACATCCTGCACGGGGTGGAAAGCCAGTGTCGGCTGACCAACCCGGTCGCGGTCAACGGCATGGATGCCACGCTTTATGACGCCGAGTGCATGAGCGAAGGTGAGGAATCCAGCCGTCGCCTGATGGTCCTGCGCCTGCGTGATGGCGTCGCCCTGATCGGGGACGGGTATGTATTTCCGCTGAAAAGCTGCCCCTGAGGATTGGTCATGGCCGCTGCGGCGCTCTGACACGGGCAAGTGACTTGTCGCGTGGGGGTGGGGTGACTAGCTAAGTCCTGTTCCACCCCTGCAAGGATGCGCACAATGACCGCTTCGCTTTCCCGTCGTGGTTTTCTGGCTGCTTCGGCAGCAACTGGTGCGCTTGCGGTTTTGCCTGCGGTGGCGCGGGCGGCCGTGCCGCTGGGCCTTACGGCGATCTCGCGCGTGCTGGATATCGACGGGCGCGCGGCGAAAGTCTACGGCATCGCCAATTCCACGGGGGGGCTGGGGTTGACCCTGAACCCCGGTGAGCCGTTCCGGCTGTCGCTGACCAATGGCCTTGATGTCGAGACGATCCTGCACTGGCATGGCCAGATCCCGCCGAATGTGCAGGATGGCGTGCCGGGCCTGCCGATGCCCGCATTGATCCCCGGTGAAATGCGGGACTATGATTTCACCACGCGCCCCGGCACGCATTGGATGCACAGCCATATCCCGGTGCAGGAGATGCAGCTTCTGGCAGCGCCTCTGATCGTGCGCCGACCTGAAGAAGTGTCGGAGGACCGGCAGGAAGTGGTGATGTTCCTGCATGATTTCTCGTTTACCCCGCCCGAGGAAATTCTGGCAGGTCTGACCGGTGGCATGGGCGGAATGGACCACTCCACGCACGGGATGACGGGGTCCGAAGGTGGCACGGACATGAGCGGCATGGAAACGGGCATGGGCGGGATGGGGATGGACATGAACGACATCGCCTTTGATGTCTATCTCGCCAATGACCGGACGTTGAATGACCCTGACGTGGTTTCAGTTGAGGCTGGGGGCCGGGTGCGGCTGCGGGTGATCAATGCCGCCGCTGCCACCGTGTTCTGGATCGACACGGGCACGGTCGATGCCCGGTTGGTGGCGGTGGATGGCGAGCCGGTCCAGCCCCTGGTGGGTCGGCGCTTTGGTCTGGCTATGGCGCAGCGGATCGACCTTCTGCTTGACCTGCCTGCGGGAGAAGGTGCGTTTCCGGTGCTTGCCCTGCGCGAAGGGGCGCAGGAGCGGGCCGGGATCATTCTGGCCACAGCCGGCGCTGCTATTGGGAAGTTGCCGGTTTTGGGGCAGGATGTCGCCCCGGCCTTTGACCTGGCGCTGGAGACTCAGCTGGTCGCGCTACATCCGCTACTGGTCAGGCCTGCGGATCAGGCGCCGATGGTGATGCTATCAGGCTCGATGATGCCTTACCAATGGGCGATCAGCGGGCCGGTTACGGCCAAGTCGGGCGAGCGTGTGGAGATCATGTTCCACAACATGTCGATGATGGGACACCCGATGCACCTGCACGGCCATGCCTTTCAGGTGGTGAACCTGAACGGACGGGCGCTGGCAGGGGCGGTGCGCGACACGGTCTATGTGCCGCCAATGGCGATGGTGACGGTGGCGGTGGATGCGGGCGAAGCCGCGCGCTGGATGCTGCATTGCCATCATATGGCGCATCTGGCCACGGGCATGATGACCGAGTTTCAGGTCAGCGCATAACCACGATCCAAGCTCCACCGGGGCGGTTGACAGCCCGCTCTTGCACAGGCACCACGGAACGGAAATTCCCAGCGCCGAGGACCCTGCGATGGAAGCCCCGAAAGACAAGCCGAAAAGGCCGCAGCAGGTCTTTACCCTGCTGGTCGAGGTTGGCCGCAAGGTGGGTGACGGCTTGCCCGATAAGGCCACCGGTGCCGGGCTGATGATCTATGCCAGTGGCGTGGATGAGGCCGAAGCGGTGCGCGAGACGGTCGCAATCCTGAAAGAGGCCGACCTTGCACCGCTGGAGGTCACGGGCCTTGGCACGCTGGACGAACGCCTGAAGGCGGGAGACGAAATCGGGGACGAAGAAAAGGCGCTGATGCAGCGCGCATTGGCCGAAAACTCGGTCATTGTTGCCGAAATGACGCCGTTCTTCGAATGAATCGGACTTGAGGCACCCCAAGGTTGCGGGTCTTGATCGGGCGGGATAGTCAGGATCAACACTGGCTATCTTCCGGACTTTAGAATGCCTGCTTTGCCGCTTGACCCTGTCGACCTGACTGCCCGTCTGATCCGCTGCCCGTCGGTCACCCCGGCTGAAGGGGGGGCTATCTCCCTTCTGTTCGATCTTCTGACCGAAGCCGGGTTCACCTGTGCCCGCGCCGACCGCGACGGGATCGCCAATCTTTACGCCCGCTGGGGGCAAAGGGGTGCGAACAAGGCGTTTGGCTTCAACGGCCATACCGATGTGGTGCCAGTCGGCGACGCTGCTGCCTGGACGCATGACCCTTTCGGCGCCGAGGTGAAGGATGGGTTCATGTACGGCCGGGGCGCTTGTGACATGAAATCCGGCGTTGCGGCCTTTGTTGCGGCGGCGGTGGATTTCGTGCATGGCACGCCCCCCGACGGCGCGGTGATCATCACCATCACCGGCGATGAAGAGGCCGAGGGCAAGGATGGCACCGTCGCGATCCTGGACTGGATGGCATTCAACGGCGAGCGGATGACGCATTGTCTGGTCGGCGAACCGACCTGCCCGCATGAGATGGGCGATATGATGAAGATCGGCCGGCGCGGGTCCTTGACGGCGCAGATCACCGCGACCGGGGTGCAGGGCCATTCGGCCTATCCGCACCGGGCGCGGAACCCGCTGACGGCGCTGGTCAAGCTTTTGGCGCGGATCGACGCGGAACCTTTGGACCGTGGCACGCCGCATTTCGACCCTTCGACGCTGGCAATTACCACGATCGATTGCGGCAATCCGGCATCAAACGTGATCCCGGCGCGGGCGACGGCGGCGGTCAACATCCGGTTCAACGACATGCATTCGGGCGGCACGCTGTCGGCCTGGCTGCGGTCCGAGGCCGAAGCCGTGGCCGAAGCGACGGGGGTGGATATCGGGCTTAAGATCTCGATCTCTGGCGAAAGCTTCGTGACCCCGCCGGGCGAATTTTCGGCGCTGGTGGCAAAAGCAGTCGAGGCTGAAACCGGGCGCAAGCCGGTGGCATCGACCAGCGGCGGGACCTCGGACGCGCGGTTCGTCAAGGATCATTGCCCGGTGGTCGAATTCGGGCTGGTCGGCAAGACCATGCATCAGGTCAATGAGCGGGTGGAAATCGCGCATATCCATCAGCTTAAGGCGGTCTATTCCCGCATCCTGCGCGACTATTTCGCGTGACCGCAGCGCCGTCCTATCGCATCGAGGTCAGCCGCGACATCGCCACCTGCCGTGCGCTGCGCCGTGAGGTGTTCATCGAGGAACAGGGCGTCAGCGAGGCCGATGAGGTTGACGGGCTGGACGACACCGCCATTCACCTGCTGGCCTTTGACGGGCAGGGCCCGGTCGGCACCGCGCGGCTGCTGGTCAAGGGCAAGGTCGGCAAGATCGGCCGCGTCTGCGTTCGCGCCTCGGCACGTGGCACCGGCCTTGGGGCCGCGCTGATCCGCGCCGCTCTGGACGAATTGCGCCGTCAGCCGGGGGTGGCCGAGGCGATGCTTGGGTCGCAATCCCACGCGACCGGATTTTACGAGAAACTTGGGTTTGTCGTCGAAGGCGAGGAATTCCATGACGCGGGCATCCCGCATCGCGACATGCGCCGGGCTATTTGAGCCGCAGTTGTGAAATCGAGCGCGTGCCGCGCGAAGTCTTTTTTCTCGCCTCTGCGCGCAGGCGCGCAACCGGCTTGGGCGAAGATGAGTATTTGGGAAAAGAGCAAAGCCTTGGTCGGGTAGTCTTTGGCCTTGGGTCATGCTAGGTCCTTGGGGATGAAAACCTTGCCCTCGCCCCTGCCCTCCAAAGACGCGATCCGCCAGTGGATCACTGAAAACCCCGGCCTTTCGGCCAAGCGCGACATTGCCAAGGCCTTTGGCATCAAGGGTGACGCGCGGATTGAACTAAAGGCCATGCTGCGCGAACTGGAGCGGGAGGGCGTGGTCGCAAAAACCTCACGCCGGTTCCATGAGGCGGGGACCTTGCCACCCGTTGCCGTGCTGCAGGTCCTGCCGCCGGATGCGGCGGGGGATCTTTATGCCCGGCCGTTGGAAGAAGGCATCGTGGACGCGCCGCGCATCCTGATCATTCCGCAAAAGGGCGATCCGGCCTTGGGGGCCGGCGACCGCATTCTGGCGCGATTGGCGAAGGTCGATCTGGACGATTACGTGTATGAGGCGCGGTTGATCCGGGCCTTGGGGTCGAACCCGGCGAAGGTGCTGGGGGTGTTTCGGTCCGGGTCGGAAGGCGGGCGGATTGTTCCGGTCGGCAAGGGCGATGACAAGGAATGGCGGGTGTCGTCGGACCTGACGATGGGGGCCAAGGATGGCGAGTTGGTCGAGGCCGAGGCCGTGGGTGCCCGCCGTCTGGGCCTGCCCGCCGCCCGCGTGGTGGCGCGGTTGGGCGACCCGTCGGGGCCGCGCGCGGCCAGCCTGATCGCGATCCATCAGCATGGCATTCCCGACAGCTTTCCCGACGCGGTGATCGGGGAGGCCGACCGGGCCGAGCCGGTGGGGCTGAAAGGCCGCGAAGACCTGCGCGGGCTGCCACTGGTGACGATTGACCCGGTGGACGCGCGCGACCGCGATGACGCGGTGCTGGCCGAGGTGGACCCTGATCCGGGCAATCCGGGAGGGTTCATCCTGTGGGTCGCGATTGCCGATGTGGCGCATTCTGTGACGCCGGGGTCGGCCCTGGACCGCGAGGCGCGCAAGCGCGGCAACTCGACCTATTTCCCTGACCGGGTGGTGCCGATGCTGCCCGATATCCTGTCGGGTGATCTGTGTTCCTTGCATGAAGGCGTGGACCGGGCCTGTCTGGCGGTGCGGATGGTGATCGACGAAGGCGGCCACAAGCGCAGCCACCGGTTTCTGCGCGGGCTGATGCGGTCGGTGGCGTCGCTGCATTACGCGCAGGTGCAGGCGGCGGTGGACGGTGCGCCCGATGCCGTGACGGCGCCGTTGTTGGAGCCGGTCCTGCAGCCGCTGTATGCGGCCTATGGGGCACTGGTGCGCGCCCGCGCGCTGCGCCAGCCGCTGGACCTTGAATTGCCGGAACGCAAGATCGTGCTGGATGACGCGGGCAAGGTCGCCTCGGTCGCGTTCAAGGACCGGCTTGAGGCGCACAAGCTGATCGAAGAATGCATGATCCTTGCCAACGTGGCGGCGGCCGAGGAACTGATCCGCCTGAAGCGGCCGCTGCTGTTCCGGGTGCATGAGGAACCCTCGCCGATGAAGCTGGACAGCTTGCGTGAGGTGGCCGAGGGCGCGGGTCTGACGCTGGCCAAGGGGCAGGTGCTGAAGACGCAGCATCTGAACCGGCTCTTGTCACAGGCGCAGGGGACGGAGTTTGACGAGCTGATCAACATCTCGACCCTGCGGTCGATGACGCAGGCCTATTACCACCCCGAGAATTTCGGGCATTTCGGGCTGGCCTTGCGGAACTATGCGCATTTTACCAGTCCGATCAGGCGCTATTCCGACCTGATCGTGCATAGGGCGCTGATTGCCGGGCATGGCTGGGGTCAGGATGGGCTTAGCCCTTGGGATATCGAGAATCTGGAAGAGACGGGCAAGTTGATCTCGGACGCGGAACGGCGCAGCATGGCGGCGGAGCGGGACACCAATGACCGCTATCTTGCCGCCTATCTGGCCGACCGGGTCGGGGCGGAATTTGCCGGGCGGATTTCCGGGGTGCAGCGCTTTGGCCTGTTCATCCGGCTGGACGAGACCGGCGCGGACGGATTGATTCCGATCCGGTCGCTGGGGCGCGAGTTCTTTCACTATGACGAGGGCAGCCAGACCCTGCGGGGGTCCGAGACCGGGGTGACGCTGGGGCTGGGGCAGAAGGTGACGGTGCGGCTGGCCGAGGCGGTGCCGGTGACCGGGGGGCTGATCCTGGAGCTGCTGGCAGTCGAGGGCGCGGCGATGAAGGTTGCCGGGCGGAAGCCGGGAAAATACCAGCCGCGCAAGCCGGCTCAGGCAGCGGCGAAACGGCGGCTGGTGCGCAAGCCGAGATAAGCAGTCCGGTCGGCCTTACGCCCTGCGGGTCAGCAGATGAGTATTTTTCCAAGAGGAAGCACAATTTGAAACGAATTGTCTTGATCATGGGGATGCTGGTTGTCTGGGTCGGGCAAGTGCAGGCCCAGACGATCCTGCCTGATCCGGTTGGGGGAGAGATGGCTGAGATGGGCACGCAAGAGGGGCTGGAAGCCTGGGTCGCAGCGTTCCGCCCGCGCGCTTTGGCGGCAGGCATTCCGGCGGCGACGTTTGATGCGGCGCTGCGGGGGGTCGCGTTCAACGCATCGGTGGTGGAACGGGATCGCAACCAGAACGAATTCACAAAGACGGTCTGGGACTATCTGGATACCGCCGTCTCCGCGGACCGGGTCGCTTTGGGGATAAAGGCGGTGGACCGCAACCGTGATCTTCTGGAGCGGATCGAGGCGGAATACGGGGTCGAAAAAGAAGTGGTCGCGGCGGTCTGGGGGCTGGAAAGCGCTTATGGCACCTACCGAGGCGATCTGCCGGTGCTGGGGTCACTGGCGACGCTGGCCTATGAGGGGCGGCGGGGCGCGTTCTTCGAAGCCGAGTTGATCGCGGCCTTGCGGATCGTCGAGGGCGGGCATGTCGAAAGCTTTGCCGGGTCCTGGGCCGGGGCCAGCGGGCATACCCAGTTCATGCCCTCCAGCTGGGAAGATTTCGCGGTCGATTTCGACGGCGACGGCAAGCGCAATCTATGGGGCGAGGACCCTGCCGATGCGCTGGCCTCCACCGCCAATTACTTGCGGCACTGGGGCTGGACCAAAGGCCAGCCCTGGGGGCTGGAGGTCACGTTGCCCAAGGGTTTCGACTATGACCAGACCACCGAACGGGTGGTGAAGCCCGTGGCCGACTGGGTGGCGCTGGGGGTCGCTCCGGTTGCGGGGGGCGTGCTGCCGGATCATGGGCCGGGGTCGATCCTGCTGCCTGGAGGTGCGCGGGGGGCGGCATTTCTGATCTTTCCGAACTTCCAGGTGATCGAAAAGTACAATACCGCCGACGCCTATATCATCGGCATCGGTCATCTTGCCGACCGGATCAAGGGTGGCCCCGCCATAGCCGCGACCTGGCCGCGCGAGTTGCGCGCGCTGACGCTTGAGGAGCGGAAGGAGCTGCAGGACCTGCTGGGTCGCGCGGGGTTCGATCCCGGCGGGGTTGATGGCCGGATGGGGCCGAAGACCATCGCGGCGGTGAAGGCGTTCCAAAAGGCCAAGGGGTTGGTGCCGGATGGGTATCCGAGCCTTGAGGTTCTGGATTTGTTGCGCTGAGGGCTTGCGGGCCTTGGGGTGTCCACGGTGGGCCGCGGGGGTGAGTCTTAGAAAATCAAGCGGTTGGGTGTGGGCTTTAGAGGTTCTTTAAGGGTTTGGTTTGCGCCGATAGAGGTGGGTTGGCACCCACCCTACGGCACGCTAAACCATCGCGACCAGCCTTTGTTCGGCCAAGTCGGCTTTGGCCTTCGCCATATCGCGTTCTTCCAAGCACCACAGGAAATTCGCCTTCCCGATCCGCTCCAGCGTTCCGCGTCCCTTGTCGCGGACGTAAGCCTCGAACGGTCTTCCTGCGATTGTGGTGGCCATGTGCATTTCAGACAGAACATTCAACTCGAACACGTTCAGGAAGGGAACGTCGGCGGGACTGGACTGCCGATCGAAGTTTTGCATCCAGCGTTCGCGTTTTGCCGAGAAAGGGTCCCTGTCAATTCGAAGAAAGCTCCCAAATCCGCAGGCATTCATTATCCCTACCTGCAGGGATGAAAACCCGTAATCAAGTTGCACAACCTCTGCGACTTTCATTGCCAGAAGCCGTGCTGTCTGGAAATCAAAGTCTTCCTGAAAGCAGTGCGCTCCAAACCTCGAATACTCCCGGAGGATGTTGGAGTAGTTGTAGCCCAAGCTTGCTACCGCGTGGGTGTGATCCTCATCTCGGACAGCCTCGATATACATGGATTCCAGCCGACCTTCGACAGGGTCCAATTTTTCCAGAATCTTGTCGATGGTCTTCGTCTTGAGCTTTCGCTCTCTGGCACCAACGACCTGATAGGAAAAATGCGTCGGCTGCTCTGGTGAGTGGCGGAAGTACTCCACAAGCAACCGCGATACCGTTCCAGCATCCTCGACCGCAACTCCGGCATATAGGTCAAGACTCCTAAACCGGGCGTTGGACCAGAATGCAGGATCATAGGATGTCGGGGTAATTGCCATAATGAATGCTCTGTGAATATGCCGCAGAGCTAGCCTTATCGATCCCACATTTGGGAGCAAGTGGCACATGAGCTTAGATTGCGGAACATGCGCCTGACCTTAGCCTTTCACCTGTTTCCAGATATCCTCGGGGGGAAGGCGATGGTGCCCCGCACCATTGCCGTGGGGGGCGAAGCGCCCCCGTGATCGAGGAGGAGGCGAAGCCCGACGACGAGACAGGAAACTTGCGCCCGCAAGGGCGCTCCGCTCAATAGGCGCCCCAACCCGCGACTCCGCTGGCCTGCCGGGCGCGGGCGTGGCAATATGTTCTTTCTTTGTTCTCACACCCCGAGTCGCCCATGCCCTTCGTGGAACTGTCCACGCTGACCAACTTCACTTTCCTCACCGGGGCCGCGCACCCCGAGGAGATGATCACCCGTGCCGCCGAGATGGGGATGCCTGCCCTTGCCGTGGCCGATGTGAACTCGGTCGCGGGGATCGTGCGGGCGCATACGAAGGCGCGGGAACTGGCGCGGGATGGGGGGCCGGTCGTGCGGCTGATCCCGGCGGCGCGGATCATCCTGCAGGACGGGTTTCAGGTCACCTGCCTGCCGCGCGACCGGGCGGGTTGGGGGCGGTTGTGCCGGCTGCTGAGTCTTGGCCAGTTGCGCGCGCCGAAGGGGGACTGTCGGCTTGATCTGCCGGACCTTCTGGACTGGGGGCAGGGGCTGGAGATGATGGTCATCCCCCCCGACCAGCGCCTGACCCTTGCCCGGGCCGCTCCTGAACCGATGGGCGATGCCGCGCGCTGGCGGGCGCATGTCGTAAAGCTGCAGCGTCGCTTTCCCGGTCAGGTCAGCCTTGCAATGGCTCCGCGCTATGATGGGCAAGACCCCGAACGGTTCCGGGACCTGTCGGATATGGCGGGCAGGCTTGGCGTGCCCACGGTCGCCACCGCGCTGCCGTTCCTGCATCACGGCCGCCGCCGTCGGTTGGCCGATGTGCTGACGGCGGTCCGTCTTGGCGTGCGGGTCGACAAGCTGGGCCGTCAGGCCTTGCCCAACAACGAAGGCCGCCTGCGGTCCGAGGCCGAGATGCTGCGGATTTTCGCCGGGCACGAACCTGCCGTCCACCGCACCGGAGAGGTCGCCGCCCGCGCCGCCTTTTCGCTGGACGAACTTAGCTACGACTACCCGTCCGAGAACGCGCCCGGCGAAAATGCCAGCCAGCGTCTGGCAAGGCTGGCCGAAGCGGGCCTGCGCTGGCGTTATCCCGAAGACCCGCCCGAAAAGGCCCGGGCGCAGATGGCGCATGAACTCACCCTGATCGGCAAGCTGAAGTATGAGCCCTACTTTCTGACCGTCCATGACATCGTGGCCTTTGCGAGGTCGCGGGGCATCCTGTGTCAGGGGCGCGGCTCGGCAGCGAATTCGGTGGTGTGCTATGCGCTGGGGGTGACCTCGGTTTCGCCCGAAATCGGCACCATGGTCTTTGAACGCTTCATCAGTGAGGCGCGCAATGAGCCGCCCGACATCGACGTCGATTTCGAACACGAGCGGCGCGAGGAGGTGATCCAGCACATCTATGAGAAATACGGCCGCCACCGGGCGGGCCTGTGTGCCACGGTGATCCACTATCGCGGCAAGCGGGCGGTGCGCGAGGTCGGCCGGGCGATGGGCCTTAGCGAAGATACCCTTGCCGCGATGGCGGGCCAGATCTGGGGCTGGGGCGGGCCGGGGGCGGTGACCGATACGCGGCTGGCCGAGATCGGGCTGGACCCGAAGGACCGCCGGTTGCGCCAGACCATGGCGCTGATTGACGAGATACAGGGCTTCCCCCGCCACCTGTCGCAGCATGTCGGCGGCTTTATCATCACCGAAGGTCGGCTGGACGAACTTTGCCCGGTGGAAAACGCCACGATGGAAGACCGCACCATCATCCCCTGGGACAAGGACGACATCGACACGCTGAAGATCCTGAAGATCGACATTCTGGCACTGGGGATGCTGAGTTGCATCCGCAAGGCCTTTGACCTGATGGAAAGCCACCACCACCAGCGGTTTACCCTTGCCACCCTGCCACCCGAGGACCCGGAAACCTATCGCATGCTCTGCCGGGCGGACAGCCTGGGCGTGTTTCAGGTCGAAAGCCGGGCGCAGATGAACTTTCTGCCCCGGATGAAGCCGAAGTGTTTCTATGACCTGGTGATTCAGGTCGCGATCATCCGGCCGGGGCCTATTCAGGGCGACATGGTGCATCCATTCCTGCGACGGCGGAACGGGCAGGAGGTGGTCAGTTTCCCCTCCGACGAGTTGGGAAAGGTGCTGGCCAAGACCCTTGGCGTGCCGCTGTTTCAGGAACAGGCGATGCAGATCGCTATCGTCGGCGCGGGCTTTTCGCCGGATGAGGCGGATCGGCTGCGCCGCTCGCTTGCCACGTTCAAGAAACACGGCTCGGTCAGTGAGTTCAGCGACCGTTTCATCGGGGGCATGCTGGCCAAGGGCTATGACGAGGATTTCGCGCGGCGCTGCTTTGCCCAGATCGAAGGGTTCGGGAGTTACGGGTTCCCCGAAAGTCATGCGGCCAGCTTTGCGCTGCTGGTCTACGCGTCGGCCTGGATCAAACGACACCACCCCGGCATCTTTGCCTGCGCGCTCTTGAACAGCCAGCCGATGGGATTTTATGCCCCGGCCCAGATCGTGCGGGATGCGCGCGAACATGGGGTCATCGTGTTGCCACCCTGCATCCAGTCCAGCCATTGGGACAACCGGATGGAATGGCGGGACCGGGCAGGCAAGGCGCCGGAACTGGCGCTGCGGCTGGGGTTCCGGCAGATCCGCGGCATTGCCGAGGACGAGGCGCGCTGGATCACCGGCGCGCGCGGCAACGGCTATCACACGGTCGAGGATGTCTGGCGCCGTGCCGGGGTTGGCCCCGCCACGCTGACCCGGCTGGCCGAAGCCGATGTCTTCGCCGCCCTGGGCCTGTCGCGCCGCGATGCGCTTTGGGCGGCCGAAGCCCTGGCGGGGGGCAACCCCTTGCCGCTGTTCGCCACCGACATGGAAGGCGAGGGCATCGTGGAACCTGCCGTACGATTCCGCGAAATGACGATCGGAGAGGCGGTGGTCGAAGATTACGTTTCCATGCGCCTGACGCTGCGCGCCCATCCGATGGCGCTGTTGCGGCCGGTGCTGGATGCGGCCTGAATGACTGCCACAACGGGGGGCCGCCTCGGGGCCCATCGAGGGCCCGCTTGGCGGCGCTGGCGCGGACCGGTGCCACAGGGCGCGCGGGCGGAATCTGCGGGACGCTCCGCGGGGAGTATTTGGGAAAAGCGCAATTGCTTTAGAGTGTCTTGCCAACGGTTTGTCTGTCTTGGCTTGGCTTCAATCTGAATCAGATTGAAGCCAAGCCGCTTCAGGGTTTCTTAACCTCCTTTGACGAAACTGGTTCTGCGGTACAGGGAGGAGTCCCGATGACCGCAAAAGGGCAAGTCGCCCCGACGGCGAGGGAAGCTCTCCCTGCACACTGTAGTGGTGTCGTCCGTCGGGGTGCGCCTGCGCCCCCTTTGTATTTGCTCTTTTCCCAAATACTCCCCGCGGAGCGTCCCGCAGCTTCATCCCGCGCAACGCCGGGTGGAAGGCTCGCCTTTGCCGTTTGGCTAAGCTAAGGCTGCCGCACCACGGCAAGGCCAGATACTGACGCATGACCCCTTACCCCCAGATCCGCGACCTTGTCCTGATTGGCGGTGGTCATGCCCATGCGCTGGTCTTGCGGAAATGGGCGATGGCTCCGCTTGCCGGCGCGCGGCTGACGCTGATCAACCCCGACCCGGTCGCGCCCTATACCGGCATGCTTCCCGGGCTGATCGCCGGGCACTACCGGCGTGAAGAGTTGATGATCGATCTGGTCCGCCTAGCCCGTTTTGCCGGGGCGCGGTTAATCCTGGACCGGGTCACCGGGATTGATCGGGCCGCGCGGCGTATCCAGCTTGGGCAGGGCCGCGACCTTGCCTATGATCTTGCTGCGATTGATGTCGGCATCACCTCGGACCTGCCCGGCCTGCATGGTGCTGCCCTGCATGCGGTTGCGGCCAAGCCATTGGGCAAATATGCGCAGGCTTGGGAGGCGTTTCTGGCCCGGCGTCTGGCCTACCCACGGGTTGTGATCCTTGGCGCGGGGCTTGGCGGCGCGGAACTGGCATTGGCCACAGCGCACCGGCTGCGCGCGGCGGGGGTGCGGGGGGCGGTGACCCTTCTGGATCAGGCGGATGCGGCGCTTCCTGCACTGGTCCCCGCCGCGCGCCGCAAGGTTCTGCAGGCGATGGCCGAGCTTGGCGTCAGCCTGCGTCTCGGGGTCCGGGTCACCAGTATTGGCCTGACCTCCGTTGCCCTTGCTTCGGGTGAAGTGGTCGGGTCGGACTTTACCCTGACCGTGACTGGCGCGCGGCCGCAGCCCTGGCTTGGTGACACCGGGTTGGCGCTGGACGGCGGATTTGTGGTGACCGATGCCCAGCTTAGGACCTCGGATCCGCTGATCTTTGCCAGTGGCGATTGTGCCACTGTTGCAGGCAGTCTGCGGCCCAAGGCCGGGGTTTTCGCGGTGCGCGCCGCGCCGGTTCTGGAGGCAAACCTGCGTGCAACTCTGTCCGGTCAGGCGCTGCGCCGGTTTCGACCGCAGGGGGATTATCTTAAGCTTGTGTCGCTGGGGATGACCTCGGCTGTGGCAGAGAAATGGGGCGTGACGCTGCAAGGGCCGCGGTTCTGGCGGTTGAAGGACCGGATCGACCGCGCCTTCATGGACCGGTTTGACGCCTATCCCGTGATGCCTGCGCCGCCCGTGCCGCAGACTGCGACGCTGGGTCTTGCGGCCCAACTGTCCGCCCGCCCACTGTGCGGCGGCTGCGGGGCCAAGCTTGGGCCGGGGGTTCTGGCCTCGGCCCTGACGGCGCTGCCCCTGCCGCAGCGCCCGGAAGTCCGCTCCGGTCCCGGCGATGATGCGGCTGTGCTGGCCGTGCCTGGCGGGTTTCAGGTCATCACCACCGACCATCTGCGGGCCTTCAGTCTGGACCCCCGGCTGATGGCCCGCATCACCGCGCTGCATGCCTTGGGCGACATATGGGCCATGGGGGCTGCACCGCAAGTTGCCTTGGCGCAGGTGACGTTGCCGCCGCTTGGTCCCGACCTGCAAGCGAGGATGCTGGAAGAGATCATGGCCGAAGCTGCGGCAGTCTTTCAGGCGGCAGGGGCGGATATCGTCGGGGGCCATTCCACCGAAGGGGCCGAGCTGACGATTGGTTTCACCGTGACGGGAACCGCGCCAAGCGTGGTCACCAAGGCCGGGGCGCGGCCGGGCGACGCGCTGATCCTGACCAAACCGATCGGGTCGGGCACTATTCTTGCGGCGGAAATGGCGATGGCAAAGGTTTCGGAGGCGGGGGTCCCGGGCCTGCTGATGGGCGAGGTCTGGCAAGCCGCGATTGCCCAGATGTCACGCGCCCAAGGGAGTGCTGCCGCGATTCTTGCCCCGCATGCCCATGCCATGACCGATGTCACCGGCTTTGGCCTTGCCGGGCATCTGCTGGAGATGTTGTCAGCCTCAGGGGTCGCGGCGACCATTCGGCTGGCCGATGTGCCCTTGATGCAAGGCGCGGAGGGGCTTGCCATTGCAGGCCAGGCGTCCTCGTTGCAGCCTGCCAACCATGCGGCGGTCAGTTGGCGGATGACGGCGCCCGAGGATCCCCGCAGCCTCCTGCTGACCGATCCGCAGACGGCCGGCGGCTTGCTGGCGGCGGTTCCGGCGGATGGTGCCGCCGATCTTCTTGAGCGACTTCAGGGCGAAGGCCATGACGCGGCGATCATCGGTCAGGTGTTTGCGGGCGAGCCACATCTGACGGTCACTTCATGACCGTCGTCGCGCGCTACGCTCCAGGCAACCTGCGCGCTGCTGCGGCCACTTGTGCGGCCAGTCCCGGCAGCGCTTCGGGGGCAAGCGTTTCTGCTGCGACCTCGACGATCTGGCCTGCCATCCGTGCCCGGTGCTTGCCATAGCGCGGGTCGTAGTGCTGCTCCATCAGGCCGTCGGCCAAGGCCGCAAACGCGCCCGCCGCTGCCAGGGCTTGCCAGTCGGAAATCACCTCTTGCGCATGGGATGGGCGCAGCAATTCGACCGTCGCTGCAAGCCGGGTAGCATCCGCCGAAAGGTCACCATAGGCCCGCGCCAGATATTCGGCCCGCGCTGCCCTTGGGGCGGCAATCGCCACCCTTGGGGCCGCGACCATCGCTTTCCACAGCTCCGGCGGCATCCGGCAATTGCCGATCTTGGAGCTTTCCGCCTCGACCACCACTGGCCGTGTCGGATCAAGTGCGGCCAAGGCTTGCGCTAAAGCCCCCTCGAACGCCTTTTGCGACGGTTGCGGCCCCATGTTGCCAAACAGAGAGCCCCGGTGGTTGGCCAGCCCTTCAAGGTCGATGACCTGCACCCCAAGTCCGGGCAGCAGGTTCAGGATATCGGTCTTGGCCGACCCGGTATTGCCGTCCAGCACCACCACGGGTGACCGGACCGGCGTATCATAGACCGCATGAACCACCAGCCCGCGCCAGGTCTTGTAGCCGCCCGACAAAAGTTCCACCCGCCAGCCGATCTGGGCAAGGATCGTGGCAAAGGACCCCGACCGCTGCCCGCCCCGCCAGCAATAGACCAAGGGCCGCCAGCCCCCCGGCTTGTCGGCCAGCGCGCCTTCCAGATGCAGCGCTGCATTGCGCGCCACCAGTGCCGCCCCCAGCTTGCGCGCGGTAAAGGGCGAGACCTGCTTGTAGATCGTGCCGACCCTTGCGCGTTCTTCGTCATCCAGCACCGGAAGCGAGATTGCACCGGGCAAATGATCCTCCGCATATTCCGCAGGTGAGCGGACGTCGATGATGTCATCGAAGTCCTGCGCGGCCAGATCGGCAAGGGAAGTCAGGGTAAGTGCCATTGTGCGGCACCTTACCGGCCTTGGCGGAAAGGTGCCAGCCCGTGCGGCGCGGCGGAATTCCCCACTCGCCAGATAGCGCGGCGGGGTGCATCATTCCTCAATGCGCAGATTGATCCTGACCCTTGCCCTATTGACGCTTTCCGGCCCTGTCCTTGCTGGGGCCGTGCCGTCAAGCCTGACTGAAGCCGCACGCGGTCAGGTTGGCGTCACCGTGACCTATGACCCGGCCTATGTGGCGCTGGAGTTTCCCGGCGGTGACCTGCCGCGTGACCGGGGTGTCTGCACCGATGTCATTGTCCGCGCCTTGCGCGATGCCTGGGGGATCGACCTGCAGCTTGCCATCAACCGTGACATGAAGGCGGCCTTTGCCGACTATCCCGCCACCTGGGGTCTTGCCACCACCGACCGCAACATCGACCACCGTCGGGTGCCGAACCTTGCCACGCTGTTCTCCCGGATCGGGGCTGCCTTGCCGCTGACTGACGAGCCTGCCCCCTACCTGCCCGGCGATATCGTCACCTGGACCCTGCCGGGAAACCTGCCGCATATCGGCATCCTGTCGGACCGACGGTCTGACGACGGCACGCCGCTTGTTCTGCACAACATCGGCGCGGGCACGCAGGAGGAGGATATCCTTTTCGCCTTTCCGATGACTGGCCATTTCCGTCTGTCGGTCGCGGCGGTCGACAGCCTGCGGACGCTTGTCCAATAGGCGGCCGGCAAAGCCTGCTTAACCTGCTGCAATTTGGCAAAAAAAGGCCCCCATGCGGGGGACGCACGGGGGCATGTCGGGATTGCCGGGCCGCCGAGGGGACAGTGGGCCGGGCCATGGGCGATGGGACAGATCGCATCTCCGAACACGTTAACCGTAGCCATCCGGTGAATCGAACATGTGACAGGCTTGGCGGCCTGACCCTGAAACCTGTGGATTACTTCCTTCTTGAGCGGATCATTCCGGTGATTGCGTATACCTGTTCAAGAATCGGTCGGGCAATCGCATCGGCCCGGTCGGCCCCATCGGCAAGGATGCGGTCGATCTCGGCAGGGTCCGCCATCAGGCGATTCATCTCGCCGGTGATCGGCGACAGCCGGGCCACCGCAAGCTCGGCCAAGCGGGGCTTAAAGCTGCCGAACTGGGTATTTGCAAACTCGGCCACAACCTCAGCGACCGACTGGCCGGACAAAGCCGAATAGATGTTCACAAGGTTCTTCGCCTCGGGCCGGTCGCGCAACCCGTCCACCGTTTCGGGCAGCGGCTCGGTATCGGTCTTGGCCTTGCGGATCTTGGCGGCAATGGTGTCGGCGTCGTCGGTCAGGTTGATCCGGCTTTGATCCGACGGGTCGGACTTGGACATCTTCTTGCTGCCGTCGCGCAGGGACATCACCCGGGTTGCGGCCCCTTCGATCAGGGGTTCGACCACCGGAAAGAAATCCACCCCGTAGTCGTTGTTGAACTTGATCGCGATGTCTCGGGTCAACTCCAGGTGCTGCTTTTGATCTTCGCCCACCGGAACCATGGTCGCGTGATACAAAAGTATGTCGGCAGCCATCAGGGCGGGATAGGCGAACAGGCCCAGCGAGACGTTTTCGCTGTTCTTGCCAGCCTTGTCCTTGAACTGGGTCATCCGACCCATCCAGCCCATCCGCGCGACGCAGTTGAAGATCCAACCAAGCTCGGCGTGGGCCCCGACCTGGGACTGGTTGAACAGGATCGACCGCGCAGGGTCGATTCCGGCGGCGATGAAGGCGGCGGCCCCCTCACGCGTTTGCTGGCGCAGCTTGGCGGGGTCCTGCCAGACGGTGATCGCATGCATGTCGACAAGGCAGTAGATCGTCTCGATCCCCTCGTCCTGCTTTTCCACAAAGCGTTTCAGCGCGCCAAGATAGTTGCCAAGCGTCAACCCGCCCGAAGGCTGGATGCCCGAGAAGATGCGGGGCTTGAAGGTTTTTGGCGTTTGGCCACCCATTTGATCGGGCGAAGCCGCGTTGGTCATATCAGGCACCGTCTGGATAAAACTGCTGAACCCGCGTAATCGAAGGGGGAACAGGCGTCAATCGCATGGGCAGGCAAAGATTCCGGCAGGCAAAGAATGATGGATCAATACCCGAACGCACCACCGCTGAACCCCTTGCCGCCGATCGTATGGCTGTTGGCGCTGCCGCTGATCCTGGTCGAACTGGCGATCCAGTTGCAGGCGGCGGGGCTCGCGGGCGCAGGGCAGGCGCTGGGCTGGCGGCAGGCGTTGTTCCAGCGGGTGATGTTCCTGCCCGAAGTGCTGCACCAGCAATGGGAAACCGGCGGTCATCCGGTCGGGGAATTGCACCGGCTGGTCAGTTACCCGCTGGTCCATGGCAGCTTTACCGACGCGCTGTTCGCCGTCGTGCTATTTCTGGCCCTTGGCAAAGCTGTAGGCGAGGTTCTGCGCTGGTGGGGCGTGGTCGTGGTGGTGATCGGAGCCACGGTCGCCGGGGCGCTGGCCTACGGGTTTCTGGTTCCAGGCCTGAAGACTCCGCTGGTCGGGGCCTATCCGGCGGTTTACGGCCTGATCGGGGCGTTCACCTGCCTGATCTTCATCAATCTGGCGCGGGTCGGGGCGAACAAATACCGCGCCTTCAGCCTGATCGGCCTGCTGTTGGTCGCGCAACTGGTCTTCGGGGTGCTGTTTGGCGGTAGTTGGACCTGGGTTGCTGAAATCACCGGCTTTGCGGCCGGGTTTGGATTGACCTTTGTCGTCAGTCCGGGCGGGTTTGAACGCCTGCGTGACCAGATCCGTCAGCGCTGACGCCGCAGAGCGCCGCGCAGTTCGGCCCAACTCATGCCGCCGATGGCGATGACGCTGCCAAAGTAGACCACCATGCCAGCTAGGACGATCCCGCCCAGCACGATCGTCCTTAGACCGGGTGTGGTCAGGGCGGTCCCGAAAGCCGTCGCTAACCCCCAAAGAACCAGCCCCAGCAGCGCCGAGGCCAGCACGATCCGGGGCACCCGGGTCAGGAATCGGTCATCCAGCAGAACCGCGTCACCCATCGCGCGGCTGCCGCGCCAAAGCTGCCAGACCATCACCCAGGCCGAAACCGAGGTGGCAATGGCCGCAGCCAGAAAGCCGATATACGGCATCAGGCCAATGGCCAGCGCCGCATTCACCACCATCGACCAGACGGCATACCGGAAGGGTGACCGCGTATTCTCACGCGCGTAAAACAGCGGTTGCAGGACCTTGTGCAATACGAATGCGGGAAGTCCCGCGCCGTAGGCGGCCAGCGCAAGCGCGGTATTCGCCGTCGCCTCCGGCCCGTAAGCGCCGCGCTGCAGCAGCACCGAGATGATCGGCCCCGCAATCACCATCAGCGCGACGGCAGCGGGAAGCGTCAGCAGTAGTGCGAATTCCGCGCCCCGGTTGAACGAGGCGCGCGCGCCGATGCCGTCGCCGGCCCGCAGCCGGCGCGCAAGGTCGGGCAAAAGGACGACGCCGATGGCGATGCCGACGACTCCCAGCGGCAACTGGTAAATCCGGTCGGCGTTGTAAAGCCAGACCACCGCGCCTTCCGTCATGCTGGCCACCTGACGACCGACGATCAGGTTGATTTGCACCACGCCCCCAGCCAGCACCGCCGGGGCGGCGATGATGGCAAGGCGCTTCAACTCGGGCGTCAGGACCGGCCAGCGAAACGGCAGCCGGTGGCCAAGCCTGCGGACGCAGGCCCAGGTGACAGCAAGCTGCAACACGCCGGAAATCGTCACCGACCAGGCCAGCGTCTGCCCGATGTCCCAGCCCATCCGGTTGGCAAGCAGCATGCCCACGACCATCGTGGCCGACAAAAGGATGGTGACCGCCGAGGTGGCAATGAACCGGCCCGAGGCGTTCAGCACCCCTGACAACAGAGCCGTCAGCGAAATGAACAGGATGTAAGGGAATGCGATCCGGCCCAGCGTGACCGCTAGGTCAAAGCGCGCGTCACCGGCAAAGCCCGAGGCCATCATCAGGACCAAAAGCGGCATGGCCAGGATGCCAATGATGGAAAACACCGTCAGCAGCGCCGCCATGCCCCAAAAGGCATCACGGGCAAATCCGGTGGCGTCCTCGCCCGCTTCGGCCTTCTTGGCGAACATCGGCACAAAGGCAAAGTTGAACGCCCCTTCGGCAAAGAAGCGGCGAAACATGTTCGGCAGAGATTGTGCGATGACAAAGGCCTGCGCCACTGGCCCGTCGCCAAGGTATTTCGCCATGAAGATGTCGCGCACCAGCCCGGCGATTCGGCTGACCAACGTCCACGAGCCTACGGTAAGGAAGCCTTTGACAAGCCGGATCGGTTTCATTGTCCCATGGTCCTGATTGATTTTTTTCCGGGCCGCTCATCAAGCCTTGCGGCTTTCTTCGCTGGTGCGGCGCCCAAGGGAAGAAAGCCGCAAGGCTTGATGAGCGGCAAGTTGAGCCCGTGTTTCATCTTACCCCTGCGCCCGTTCCGCGCCCTCGGCGATGGCGATCCGAAGTTTCTTTTCCAGCGCTTCCTGCCGGTGTTTCTGATGCAGTTTCAAGCCGAACATGTCCTTGACATAGAACGCATCGACCACCTGCGCGCCAAAGGTCGCGATCACGGCGGACGCGATATAGATATTGTTGATGGCCAGCGTCCGGGTCAGGTCGAACAACAGCCCCGGCCGATCACGGGTATCGACCTCGATGATGGTATAGATGTCCGAGCCTTCGTTGTCGAAGGTGATATGGGTCGGAAACCGGAACTCGCGGTCGCGTTTCTTGATCTTGTCGCGGTCTTTCAGCGCCTCGCGGGCCACGACCTCGCCTTTCAGGGTCTTGTCGATCATCTGCCGCAGGCGGGGCAGGCGGGCGACCTCATAGGGGTGGCCCTCGATGTCCTGAATCCAGAAGACCGCCGTCGCAAAGCCGTCTTTCGAGGTATAGGTCCGCGCATCGACCACGTTCGCGCCAACCAGCGCCAGTGCCCCGGCAAGGCGGCTGAAAATCCCCGGATGGTCATGCAGCGCAAACGCGGCGCGGGTGGCGTCGCGGTCGGCATCGGGGTGCAGGTCGATGCGGATCTCATCCTCGCCCAGACCCTGCAGAAGCTGGGCAAAGACCACATGCGTATCCGACGACAGCCCCTGCCAATAGGGCGCGTAATGCCGCGTCACCTCATGCTCTAGCGCGACCGTGTCCCAACCCGCCAGCCGCTGGCGCAGCGCGCGGGTGGCATCGCCCTGCCGGTTCTCGCGGTTCAGCGTCTCAAGCCCGCCTTCCAGCGCATCGGCGGTCAGCTTGTAAAGCTGGCGCAGCAGCATGGCCTTCCAGTTGTTCCAGGTCCCCGGCCCGACGCCGCGAATGTCGCAGACCGTCAGCACCGTCAAGAGGTCCAGCCGCTTCCTTGTCTTCACCAGCTTGGCAAAGTCACGCACCGTGCGCGGGTCGCCGATGTCGCGCTTTTGCGCCATATCCGACATCAGCAGGTGATAGCGCACCAGCCATTCGACGGTTTCGCATTCTTCGGCGACCAGCCCCAACCGGGGTGCGATCCGCCGGGCCATCTGCGCGCCGATGATCGAGTGATCCTCGGGCCGCCCCTTGCCGATGTCATGCAAAAGAAGCGCCACATACAGCACCTTGCGGTTCACCCCGGCTTTCAGGATGCCGCTGGCAACCGGCAGTTCCTCCACCAGTTCCCCACGCTCGATCTGCGCCAGACAACTGATCGTCTGGATGATGTGCTCGTCGACCGTGTAGTGGTGATAAACGTTGAACTGCATCATCGCGACGATGGCTTCAAAGTCCGGGATGAACGCCCCCAGCACCCCAAGCTCGTTCATCCGCCGCAAGCCGCGTTCCGGGTTGCCGTGGCTAAGCAGCAGGTCCAGGAAAATCCGCTGCGCCTCGGGGTCGCCCTGCATGTCGTCGTCGATCAGGTGCAGGTTTGCGGCGACGATCCGCATGACGTTCGGATGGATAAGGTGTTTCGTGCGCAGGCCCTCTTCGAAGACCCGCAACAGGTTCAGCTTGTCGGAAAGGAACTCTGCCGGATCGGCCACGTCGATCCGGCCCTGCACCAGTTTGTAGCCCTTTTTCACCCGTTTGGTCATCTTGAAGATGCCGAACAGGCTGGCTTCGCGCTTGGCGTGGCGGGCCTCAAGCTCGGTCAGGAAGACGCGGGTCAATTCGCCCACACGAGTCGCCAGACGGAAATAGTCCTGCATGAAATGCTCGACCGCGCGCCGGCCACCCAGGTCGCGATAGCCCATCCTGTCGGCAACCTCGACCTGAAGGTCGAAAGTCAGCACATCGGTGGGCCGCTTGGTGACATAGTGCAGATGGCAGCGCGCGGCCCAAAGGAAATCCTCGGCCCGCGCAAAGCTGTCGAATTCCTCACGCGACAAAAGCCCTGCCGCCACCAGCCCCTCGGCACTGGGAACCCGGTGCAGATACTTGCCGATCCAGTACAGCGTCTGCAGGTCGCGCAACCCACCCTTGCCCTCTTTGACGTTCGGCTCCAGCACATAGCGCTGGCCGCCCTGCCGCTTGTGCCGCTCGGCGCGTTCGACCAGCTTCGCCTCGATGAATTCGGGGCCCGAGTTCTTGAACAACTCGGCCCAAAGCTTTTCGTCCAGTTCCGCCGCAAGCGGAGTATGGCCGCAGATGAAGCGATGCTCCAGAAGGGCGGTGCGGATCGTCACATCCTCGCGCCCCAGCCGGATGCAGTCTTTCACCGTCCGGCTGGAGTGGCCGACCTTCAGCTTCAGGTCCCACAGCATGTAAAGCATCGTCTCGATGACGCTTTCAGCCCAGGGCGTGATCTTCCACGGCGTCAAGAACAAAAGGTCCACGTCCGACTGCGGTGCCATTTCGGCACGGCCGTAGCCGCCGACAGCCAGAACGGCGATCCGCTCTGCCTCGGTCGGGTTCGGCAGGGGATGCAGATGCAGGGCCGCGGCAAGCGTGACCTGGACCAGCACGTCGGTCAGATTGGCTTGCGCCAGAACCAGTTGCCGGGCCGACCGGGGGGCGGCAAGGAACGCCGCTTCGAAAGCTGGCGCAACCCTTGCCTTGACCGCCAGCAGTTCCTGCACCACCAGCGCACGCGCTGCGCGGGCATCGGCGGCCCCTTTAAGCGCGGCAAGCACCGTCCGGGTCAAACTTGCCGGATCAGGGACCTGAAAGCCGGCAAAATCCGGGCGGATATCGCCGGCTTCGGCAACCTTGGTCAAAGGGTCAGAACCCCGCACCGGCAAAGCTGCGTGGAGCTGCGTCGATCACCACCACCTGATTGTCGCGGATCGCAGCGACCGCCAGGCCGCGTTCGTTGGTGCCGTTGGACAAGAAACGGAAGACGCCCGAGACACCGGCGAATCCGGCCGGCTGGGTCAGCGCCGCATGAGTGATCGGCCCGCCGTTTGACGACCGGGCCAGCGCGCCGATGGCGGCGATCCCGTCATATGCCAGCGACGCAACCGCCGCAGGAGCCGTGCCATAAGTCGCCGTATAGCGTTCCTGAAACTGCGCCTGCAGGCCGGGATCGGGCAAGGCGAACCAGCCGCCCTGCACGCCCGGCAGCGCCAGCGTTCCGGCCGGAATGTCCCAGCGGGTCAGGCCGATGAACTGCACCCCAGCCCGGTCGATCCCGTTGTCGACCAGAAGCTGGCTGAGCAGCGGCAGCGCCCCGGCGGTATCGGCGGTCATGAAAAGCGCCGTGGCACCGGTCGAGCGCGCGGCCGCCACGATGCCGGTCGTCGCCTCGACGATCCCGTTCTGCGAGAATTCATACGAGTTCACGCCGGCAACCGTCCCGCCCGCCGCAAGGATTCCGCGCTCGATGGCAGCCTTGCCGACCTCGCCCGCGACATTGCGGTCATGCACGATCAGGATCTTGCCCTTGCCGCTGCGCACCGCATACCCCGCCAGACGGCGCGCTGTATTGTCAAAGGTCTGGCCAAGGACAAAGACATTGCCCCCCGCGATCGCCGCGTTGTTCGAGAAGGCCAGCACGTTGACCCCGGACGCGGCCACCGCGACCCCTGCGGCATTGGCCTCTTCGGAATAGAACGGCCCAAGGATCACCTGCGCACCCTCGTCCACCGCCTGTTTCGCCATCATGGCGGCCGTGTCCGCATTCCCACCGGTGCGATAGACCGTAAGCTCGACCGTCACGCCGGAAAGGTCGGCCATCGCCAACCGCGCGGCATTTTCCAGGTTCTGGCCGAAAAGCTCATCCTGCGCCTGGCCCGATCCCGACGGAATCAGCAAAGCCACCTGCACAGCACCGCCCGACCCCTTGGAGGGGGCAGGCCCCGAGGTCGACACGCAAGCCGCAAGCAGCGGCGCGCACAGGACAAGAAGCATCTGACCCAGCGACTTGCGGGTCCGGCGAATAACGGACAACATGAAGGTTCCTCACAAAAACGGCCTGGCGATTGCACGCCAAGCTAGTTGGTTCGGGAAGGGAAGTAAACTTGTGCAGCCAAACTCTGTCCCGTCTGATCTGCCGGTGAAGCCCGATCTGCGCGCGATTCCGCCCGGGCTGCACTTCGTCTCGACGCCGATCGGGGCGGCGCGCGACATCACCTTGCGGGCGCTGGACGTGCTTGCCACCGCGGAGGTGCTGGTGGCCGAGGATACCCGGACCCTGCGCCACCTGATGGAAATCCATGGCATTGCCCTGGCAGGTCGGTCGGTCATCGCCTACCACGACCACAGCGGCGCGGGCGCGCTGCAGCGACTGCTGGGCCTGATCGGCGAAGGCAAAAGCGTCGCCTACGCCTCTGAAGCGGGCACGCCGCTGATCTCGGACCCGGGGTTCGAACTGGCACGTGCGGTTGCTGCGGCGGGTTTGCCGATGACTGCCGCCCCGGGACCCTGCGCCGCGATCTGCGCGCTGACCGTGTCGGGCCTGCCATCGGACCGGTTCCTTTTTGCCGGCTTCCCACCCGCCGCCCAAGGGGCCCGCCGCGAGTTTCTGGCCGGGTTGGCCGGGGTTCAGGCCACGCTGATCTTTTATGAAAGCCCCAAACGCTTGCGGGCGCTTCTTGTCGAAATGGCCCGCTGCCTTGGCCCCGACCGCGCGGCGGTGGTCTGCCGCGAACTGACCAAACGCTTCGAGGAAGTGTCGCGCGGCAGTCTGGCCAACCTGACCGAGGCGTTTTCAACCCGCGACGTCAAAGGCGAGGTGGTGGTGCTTGTCGACCGCGCGCCGCCACAAACGGCCAGTGAGGCGGATATAGAATCCGCGCTGGATGCGGCCCTGACGTCCATGAGCGTTAAGGATGCTGCAACTTTTGTCTCGCAAACTATGGGGGTAGCGCGCAAGATCGCCTACCAGATCGCGCTGACCCGCCCGAAAGGATAGTTTGCCATGCCGTTTGACTTCGTCGCCGAACCCGTCACTCGCTCGCGGTCGCTCCGTGGTCAGGTCAACTACCATGCCGGTCACGCTGCCGAAGCTTCGGTCGCGCGGCACTACGAAGACCGTGGCACCATGATCTGCGCCCGCAACTGGCGCGGTATCACCGGTGAAATCGATCTGATCGGCCGTCAAGGCGACGTGGTGGTTTTCATCGAAGTCAAACAAAGCCGTACCCACGACCTTGCCGCCTCGCATATCCTTCCGGCGCAGATTGCCCGCATTTTTGCCACCGTGGACGAATTCGTCGCCAGTGAACCCAAGGGCCTGCTGACCGATGTCCGCATCGACCTTGCGCTGGTCGACGGTCAGGGCCGGATCGAAGTTCTGGAAAACGCCTTCGCAGGCTGAATTGCATCTTCGACGCGCATCGGTCATCACTCGTCCCGAACGGTGGTGGAGCAAGTCATGACCCTGAAAGTTGCGTTGCAGATGGATCCGATCGGATCGGTCAACATCAATGGTGATTCGACGTTTCGTATTGCTCTTGAGGCGCAAGAGCGCGGGCATCAGCTTTTCTTTTACACTCCCGACCGGCTGGCCTTTGTCGAGGGCCGGGTCATGGCGCGCGGCTGGCCGATCGAGGTCCGGCGCGAGCTTGGCAATCATGTGACCTATGGCGAAGAGACCGAAGTTGATCTTGGTGAGTTTGATGTCGTCTGGCTGCGGCAGGACCCGCCTTTCGACATGGGTTACATCACCACCACTCACCTGCTGGAAATGATCCATCCAAAAACCCTGGTGGTGAACGACCCGTTCTGGGTCAGGAACAGCCCGGAAAAGCTGCTGGTCCTGCGCTTTCCGACCCTGACCCCGCCGACCGCCATCGCCCGCGATCTTGCCACGATCCGCGCTTTCAAGGCCCGCCACGGCGACATCATCCTCAAGCCCCTCTACGGCAATGGCGGGGCAGGGGTGTTCCGGCTGGACCTGAACGACCGCAACTTGTCGTCCCTGCACGAGTTGTTCATGGGCATCAACCGCGAACCGCTGATCGTGCAGAAATTCCTGCCTGCCGTGGAAAAGGGCGACAAACGCGTCATCCTGATCGACGGCGAACCGGTCGGGGCCATCAACCGTGTGCCGCAGGCGGGCGAAACCCGGTCAAACATGCATGCTGGTGGGCGGCCCGAAAAGATCGGCCTGACCGAGCGTGATCTTGAGATTTGCCGCACCATCGGCCCCATCTTGCGCGAAAAGGGTCAGGTCTTTGTCGGCATCGACGTGATCGGCGACTGGCTGACCGAGATCAACGTGACCTCGCCCACCGGTCTGCAGGAGCTTGAGCGTTTCGACGGCACCAATGCCGCCGCCCGGATCTGGGAAGTGATCGAGGCTAAGCGCACCTAAAAACAGCCCTAGCGCGCGTCGGTCAGGATTGCCTCGGCCCCCTTCCAGCCCATCAGCATCGCGGGCGCATTGGTATTCCCCGCGATGATGTTCGGAAAGGCTGACGCGTCGACGACCCGCAGCCCGTCAATCCCGTGCACCCGCAGCCGCGCATCCACCACCGAAGCGCTTGCATCCGCGCCCATCCGACAGGTGCAGCTAGGATGATAAACCGTCCCCGACCGCGACCGGAAATCGTCGATCAGCGCGTCATCCGTTGCCACTTCCGGCCCCGGGCGCAGCTCTTCCTTGATCAGCCGCGCCAAAGCCGGTTGCGCCGCGATTTGGCGCAGGAATTTCACCGCGTCCAGCATTTCCTGCACGTCATGATCGGTCGAAAACGCATTCGCGGTGATTACCGGATGGTCCGTCGGGCTGGCCGTCCGCAACCGGAGATGTCCACGGCTGGTCGGGCGGCAGTTCGACAGCCCGATGCTCATCCCCGACCAGGGGTCTGGCGTCAGCAGCGGACGCTCGCCATTGCGCGGAATAAGGGTCGAGAAAGCCTGAAAATACAGCTGCATGTTCGGCCGCTCAAGCTCTGGTCGGGTGCGGAAGAACCCGCCCGCATGGTTGATCGACTTTGCCAGAGGACCGCCGCCGGTAAGAAAATACTGCATCCCGGCCCGCAGCTTGCCCCACCACGGGCGCAACTCGTCATTGTAGGTCGGCACATTCATCGACCAAGTGTAGTTCAACCCCTGATGATCACTCAGGTGGTCGCCGACATTCGCATTGTCCTGCACCACCCGAATGCCAAGCGCCTGCAGCAGGGCCCCCGGCCCGATGCCCGACAGTTGCAACAGCTGCGGCGAGTTGATTGCCCCCCCGGACAGGATCACTTCGGCGCGCGCCCGCAGCGTCCGGGTCACGCCGCCCTGCAGGTATTCGACCCCGACCGCGCGGCCGTTCTCGACCAGCACCCGCGTCGCCATGGCCCGGGTGATCACCCGGACATTCGCCCGCCGCATCGCCGGTCGCAGAAAGGCCCGGGCCGCCGAGTTGCGCCGCCCGCCCTTGATCGTCATCTGGTAGTTCCCGGCACCCTCTTGCGCAGGCCCGTTGAAATCCGGGTTCTCGGCCAGGCCCGCCTGACCACAGGCCGCCACGAAATGTGCCACCAGGGGATGCAGCCCGCTTTTGTTGGCCGAGACGAACAGCGGCCCGCCCTGACCGCGCCAGTCATCCGCCCCCGCCTCGGTATGTTCCATCGCCTTGTAGGCGGACAGACACTCCTCCCAGCCCCAGCCGGGATTGGTGCTGCCCCAATCCTCATAGTCCTGCCGCTGTCCGCGAATATAGACCATCGCGTTGATCGAGGATGACCCGCCCAAAAGCTTGCCACGCGGCCAGTGGTCGCGATTGCCGTTCAGGCCGGGGTCGGGTTCGGTCTGGTACATCCAGTTGACGGCGGGGTCATAAAACAGCTTGCCATAGCCAAGCGGCAGGTGAACGTAAAACCGCCGGTCCGTGCCGCCCGCTTCCAGAACCGTGACCTTGTGGCGACCATTGGCCGACAGCCGCTCGGCCAGAACACAGCCCGCACTGCCCGCGCCCACGATGATGTAATCCGTCTCGTCCATGTCGTTCCCCGGCGTCCGGATCGCACCCTAGCCGCGCTCATGCCCCGCGGCCCTGCGCTTTGCGACAAAGCATGTCGCAACAGCGCCCCGCCCTAACCCTAGACAGGCGCGCAGGTTCAGTCCGCGACGGTAAAGCTTGGCGCATAGTCCACAGGGAAATTCACCGACCGTGCGACAAAGCAGACCTCATGAATCCGGTGATGGATCGCGTCGGCCTTGGCAAGATCGGTCCCCGCCTTCACCCCGACATGCGGCCGCAGCGTTGCCTTGACGAACCGCCCCGCGCCACCGCGCCCGACCTCGCCCACACCGATGGGTGCGTCGGAATAAGACGTCACCACGATCCCCGCATCGGATGCATAATGCAGATACCACAGCATGTGACAGGCCGAGAGGGCGCTCAGCAGCAAATCCTCCGGGTTCATCTTGCCCGGATCGCCCCCTAGCAAGGGATCGTTGGAACAATGCACCGGCTCTTTCCCCGGCACCGCGATATCCCAGGTCCGGTCATAGGCCTTGTAATGCGCCGTACCCTCGCCCCGGTTGCCGGTCCAGAGGATGCGGGTGGTGTAGTCGTGGTTGGGCATCGTTCCTGCCTCTGTGGCTGTCAGCTATTCATAGATCTTTCCACAGTATATTATCTCGGCCGACGCCCGCCAGGCGCGTTGTGCCGTCTGCATGGCATCGCCTTGGCCAACACGGTTTGCGGCCCCGCCGGCGATGGCGGCCTCAAGAAACGACCCGAGTTCGTTGTTCTCCCAGCCCCGGGCTGCTTGCGCCGTAGGGTGTGAAGGAACTACCAGCTCGGCCCGCTGGGACAGCCGCAGGTCTTTGAGCATGGCTACAAGAAATCTAAGAAAAGTGTCTGCATCCACGACATTCTCAAGTTCTGCCAGAACGTCAGACTTATCCATCGCCTCACTTCCCCTTCCACACCGGATCGCGTTTTTCGACGAACGCCTTCGCCCCTTCCAGCTGATCCTCGCTGGAATACAGCTTGTCCACCGTCGGCATCTGCCGCTTCGAGACCCGGTTCAGCGCGTCCTGGAAGCGCATGTTTTCCGCCTCGCGCACCACTTCCTTGATCGCCGCGTAAACCAGCGGAGGCCCGCTTTCCAAAAGCCGGGCAAGCTCCCAGGCCTTCCCCAGCAGATCCTCCGGCGCGCAGATTTCCTTCACGATCCCCCAGCGATGCGCCTCTTCGGCGTCGAACCAGCGACCGGTGAGCAGAAGGTCCATCGCCACATGATAGGGGATGCGCTTGGGCAGCTTGATGCTGGCGGCATCCGCCACGGTGCCCGACCGGATCTCCGGCAGCGCAAAGGTCGCGTTCGTGGAACACAGGATCAGGTCCGCCGACAGCGCGAACTCCAACCCCCCGCCACAGCAGATACCCTGCACCGCCGCAATCACCGGCTTGTTGAGGTTCGGCAACTCCTGCAGCCCGGCAAACCCACCCACCCCATAGTCGCCATCGACCGCATCGCCCTCGGCTGCCGCTTTCAGGTCCCAGCCGGGGCAGAAGAACTTTTCCCCTGCCGCCCGGATGATGCAGACCCGAAGGCTGTCGTCATCGCGGAAGTCGCGGAAGGTCAGCCCCATCACGCGGCTGGTCTTCAGGCTGATCGCATTCGCCTTGGGCGCGTCCAGCGTCACCTCAAGCACTGCCCCTTCGCGGCGGGTTTTGATCGGGCCTTCGACCCGCATTTCCATAGCTGGCATCACACTCTCCTGATCAGGGCATCCACCGCCACGGCACCTTGTTGGCGCACGAGCACGGGGTTGATTTCAATTTCCTCAAGGCTTTCGTCAGCCAGCATCAGCGCACCCAGCCTGACAGCGACATCGGCGATCGCGCCCATGTCGGCTTTTGGACGCCCGCGATAGCCATCCAGCAGCGGCCACAGCCGCAACCGCCGCGCGGCCTCCAGCACCTCGGCCTCGGTCGCAGGCAGAACCAGCGTCACCGTATCGGCCAGCACCTCCGCCGTGACGCCGCCCATCCCAAGCGTCAGCGTGACGCCATAGACCGGATCACGCCGCAGCCCCAGCAGGATTTCCCCCACCGCGCCGGTCACCATTTCCTCGACCAGATAGCCCACAGCCCCCGCCATCTCGGCCTGCCCGGCAAGCGAGGTCAGACCCAGCCGCACTGCGCCTGCTTCGGTCTTGTGGGCAAAACCAAGGCCCTTCAGCGCATAGGGCGCGGTCAGCCCGGTGGTGTCGAGCCCGGCCAAAGTGGCCCCGGTCACCGATTTCGGCACAGCCACACCGGCCTTGGCCAGCAGCGCCTTGCCCTCGGCTTCGGTCAGCATCGTGGTCTCGCGCGGCGGCAGAGCAGCGGCAGGCCGCCAGCCCGGCAAACCCGGCAAGGTTTGCGCGGCCTTGATCGCGGCAATCGCGGTTTCCAGCCCCAGAAGCGTGCAGATGCCCTGATCCATCATCGCCTTGACGCGCGCTTCGCCGAAGTTTTCGACCATCGAGGCGACCGGGAAAGCAATCTTGCCCGTCACCTTCTGCGCCGCAACAATCGCGTCCAGTGCAGGTTGATAGCTGGACGGGTCGCAACGATCGACCCGCGGCGTGTCGATGATGTAGATGCCAGCGTCATAGGCGTCCAGCATGGCGCTGAAAACCTCGGTGGTCTTTGGCCCGTCGCCCCAGATGAAGGTGTGATAATCCAAAGGGTTGGATATCGTCGGGATTTCCCCCAGCACCGCGAACAGCCGGTCATGGGTGGCTTGCGGCACCGGTGGAAAGTCGATCCCGTAAGGGGCGGCAAGGTCCGCGACCAACCCCGCCTCGCCCCCCGAACAGGACAAGGAACAGATCCGCGTGCCGATCTGTGGCCCGTGGACGTGGAAAATCTTCAGCGTTTCGATCAGTTCGGACGGAGTGTTCACCTCCGCCACGCCGATCTGCCGCAGGAAGGCACTGGAGGCGGCTCCGCCCCCAGCCAGCGATGCGGTGTGCGACGCGGCGGCGGTCCGTGACGACTCGGTCTTGCCAGACTTGATCGCCACGACCCCCTTGCCCATCGCCCGGGCCTTTTCGGCAAGCGCGGCAAAGGCCGGGGCATCGTCGATCCCCTCGATGTAAAGCCCGACCGCCGTCACCCGTGGATCGTCCAGCAGTGCACCGGTCAGTTCGGCCAGACCAACGACTGCGGCATTGCCCAGACAGGCGACATAGGCAATCGGCAGACCCCGCGCCTGCATCCCCATGTTGATCACGATGTTCGACGACTGGCTGACCAGCGCCACACCCTTGTCGACCCGGATACCGCCATGCTGGTCGGGCCACAAAAGCGCCCCGTCGAGGTAATTGATCACCCCATAACAGTTCGGCCCCAGGATCGGCATCCCGCCCGCAGCTCCGACCAGCTTGTCCTGCAAGCCTGGCTCGCCCGCCTCGGTCCAGCCAGAGGCGAAACAGATCGCGCCCCCCGCACCCATCTGGCACAATTCCTCGACCACTTCGACCGTGGCCAAGCGGTTCACGCCGATGAAGGTGGCATCAGGCGGCTCCGGAAGGTCGGCAAGGGAAGGGTAGGCCTTCAACCCCCCGATTTCTGACTTGGTCGGATGCACCGGCCAGACCTGACCCTTGAAACCCATCTTCTGGCATTGCTCGATGACGTTCCGCGCCCATCCGGCCCCCAGAACCGCAATGGTCTTCGGACGAAGCAAACGATCAAGGCGGCTCATGCCCGACCTCCTGCTGCTGCATTGATCGCCGGGGGCGCTTCGCCCCCCGGACCCCCAGAGGATATTTTCAGACAGAAAATAGGAACATCTCGCCCCGGAATCCGAAGCGAGGTGCCATTTCCCGTCACGGTCATCGGCGTCCCCGCCTGTACCGTGCAGCCAAAGTCGCCGATCAACATTAACGCGCGGTTACCAGAGTCGAAGGAAGTCTGCATTTTCTGTCCCTAAATATCCCACGGGGGTCCGGGGGTGTGAAACCCCCGGTTCCGCCGCTTTCAACCCCCGACCGCGCGCAGAAGTTCGCGGCTTATGATGTGGCGCTGGATCTCGGAAGTGCCCTCCCAGATCCGTTCAACCCGCGAATCGCGCCAGATGCGTTCCAGCGGCAATTCGTCCATCAGCCCCATGCCGCCGTAGATCTGGATCGCCTCGTCGGCCACCATCGCCAGCACTTCGGTCGCCTTCAGCTTGGCCATCGACATGTCGGCTTCGGTCACCGTGCCCTGATCGTATTTCCACGCGGCCTCCCGGGTCAGGAGTTCCGCTGCCTTCAACTCCATTGCCATGTCGGCCAGCTTGAAGCTGATCCCCTGAAATTTGCCGATCGCTTGCCCGAACTGCTTGCGCTCGGCGGCATAGGCGATGGCGAGGGTCAGCGCCCGCTCGGCGCGGCCAAGGCAGGTCGACGCGACCTGCAACCGCGTAGCCCCCAGCCAGGAATTTGCGACCTCGAACCCCTTGTGCGCTTCGCCCAGGATCTGGCGCTTGTTCAGGCGGCAATCGTCGAACTCAAGGATGCCGTTGGTGTAACCCCGATGGCTGACGTTGCGGTAGCCGTCGCGCACGGTGAAGCCCTTGGTCCCCTTGTCCACGAAAAACGCCGTGATCTTCTTTTTCGGGCCGCGCGGGGTGTCTTCCTCGCCCGTCGCCATGAAGCAGATCGCAAAGCCCGCTAGATCGGCATGGCTGATGAAATGCTTGGTGCCGTTCAGCACCCAGTCATCGCCATCCTGCCGGGCGCTGGCTTTCATCCCCCGCAGGTCCGACCCGGCACCCGGTTCGGTCATCGCCAGACAATCCCAGGTCTCGCCCCGGATGCAGGGCATCAGGTATTGCTCGCGCTGTTCGGCATTCCCGGCCAGCAGGATGTTCGACGGCCGCGCCACACAAGTCCAGTGCAAAGCATAGTTCGCCCGGCCCAGTTCCTTTTCATAAAGAAGCCAGGACAGGGTATCGAGCCCCGCACCACCAAGCTCCACTGGCATGTTGGCGGCATAAAGTCCTGCCGCCATTGCCTTTTTCTGGATCTCGCGGATCAGTTCGATGGGCAGATGGCCGCTGCGTTCGACCGCCAGTTCATGCGGATAAAGCTCGGTTTCGACGAAAGCGCGGGTCGCGTCGACGATCATCTGTTGTTCTTCGTTCAGACCAAAGTCCATTTTGCCCTCACGGATCGGGATTGATGGTAAAGCCGTCGACGGTCATCGCCTGGCCTGAAACCATGCGCGCCCCGTCAGAGGCCAGGAACAGCGCCATGTGCGCCACGTCTTCAGGATCGGTCAGCCGCTTCAGCGCCGTTCCGCTTGCATAGCCCTCCCGCACGGCGTCCGGTGTCTTGCCCTTGGCCGCAGCCTCGGCCTCGATCACCTTGTCAATGCGGGGGCCAGTCACCGACCCCGGGCAGATCGCGTTGGCCCGGATCCCAAAGGGTCCAAGCTCCATCGCCACGGTCTTCATGAGGCCGATCACCGCCCACTTGGCTGCCACATAGGGCGCACGATAGGGCACGCCGTAGATCCCGGCGGTTGAGGAGGTGAAGATCATCACACCCCGGCCGGCAGGCTTCATCAGCCGCGCGCCGTATTTCGCCGCCAGCATCGCGCCGTCAAGGTTGACGCCCAGACACTGGTGCCAGCCGTCCAGCGGCATGTCCTCGATCGCCGCTGTCGGGCCTTTGATCCCGGCATTGGCGCACAGCACATCCAGCCCGCCCCAGTCCGTGGCGATTTCGGTGAAAAGCCCTTTCATGGCCGCTTCGTTTCCGGCGTCACAGACCGTGCCCCGGATGCCCGCAGGCAGCGCCGCAATCGCTGTTGCGTCCACGTCCGTCACCCAGACCCGGTCGCCTTCAGCTGCAAAAGCACGGGCCATCACCAGCCCGATGCCATTCGCGCCTGCCGTGATCAGGATGCGGCGATTCACTTCTTCTGCCCGACCGCCCTGCCTGCGCCTTCCGGCAACGGCAGACCCGCATGCGCCTCGGCAATGGCCTTCAGCTTGGCCCAAACCTCAGCCGAGGCGGGGGCGGACTTGCCCTCGGCCATGTTCACATGCAGGCAAAGCTGTTCGATCGTCGCGACACAGGTGTCGCCCACCATCACGCGCACGAAACTGCGAAAACGCTTTTCATCGGCGCTGATGATCTGCAGCTCGCCCCGGACCTGATCGCCCAGCTTGGCCTCGCCCAGATGGCGGATATGGGTTTCGGCCGAGTAGAACGAATGTCCCGCCGCGACATAATCCATGCCCGCGCCGATGGTGCGGAGCAGGTTGTCGACGGTTTCCGAGTTCACAAAGTAATAGCGGCTTTCGGTCATGTGGCCGTTGTAGTCGATCCACCCGGGCAGGACCTGGCCCTGATACATGACCAGCGGCGCCGCCTTGGCGGCCGTATCAAGCCCCTTGGCCATCTCGGCGTTGAACACCGCAGCGCGGGCCGCGTCATGTTCAAGCAGCACCTTGCCCGCGCCCCAGTTGCGTTCCTTCAGGGACCGTAGGAAGCCAACAAGGTTCCGGTCCCGGATGCGCTCCAACTCGCGGATGGTATACTTGCCGGACTGGGCGTCGGATTGGCCTGCGACCAGATCGACCAGCTCCTCGTTGAACTCGGGCACATCCATCAGCTTGGACCAAGGCCATTTCAGCGTCGGGCCGAACTGCGCCATGAAGTGCCGCATCCCGGCCTCGCCCCCGGCAATGCGGTAGGTCTCGAACAGGCCCATCTGCCCCCAGCGCAGGCCAAAGCCCATGCGGATCGCCTCGTCGATCTCTTCGGTCGTGGCAATGCCGTCTTTCAGCATCCACAAAGCCTCACGCCAGACCGCCTCAAGGAACCGGTTGCCGATGAAGGCGTCGATCTCGTGGCGGATCACCAGCGGGAACATCCCGATGGCTTTCATGATCTCGACCGTCTTTTCCACGACCGCCGGAGGGTTCGCAGGTGACCCCGACACTTCCGACAACGGCAGCAGATAGACCGGGTTGAACGGATGTGCGACGATGATGTTCTGCGGCGCGGGGCTGCCTTTTTGCAGGTCGCTGGCCTTGAAGCCAGACGTCGAAGACCCGATCAGCACGCCGGGATGCGCCTGCTGCAACTGGGCGTAAACCTTGTGTTTCAGTTCGATCCGCTCGGAAACCGACTCTTGCACATATTCGGCACCTTCGACCGCCTCGCCGATGGTGCCGTGAAAGGTCAGCTTGCCTTCGGCGGGCATCGGCACATCCGACAGCGCAGGCAGTGCCAAGCGCGCGTTCGACATCACCGCCGCGATCTTGCGCTCGGCCTCGGGATCGGGGTCGAACACCCCCACATCCCAGCCGTTCAGCAAGAACCGCGCCGCCCAGCCGCCGCCGATAACCCCACCACCAATGATTGCTGCTTTCCGGTTCATTTCTGCGTTCCTTGCCTTGTCCAACGGCCCCCCCACCCCATCCCTCCCCCACAGAGGGGGGAGGGGGCCGCCCTGGCCATCTATTGCCGCCCCCGGTTTGGGGCACCTCCCTCCCCCCTCTGTGGGGGAGGGATGGGGTGGGGGGCTTGTGTCAGTTCACTTCGGCAACGGTGCCCGCTTCTCCAGCTTCAGCTTCGCCCGCACTTCCGCCGGAGTGATCACCCGCGCGCCCATGTTCTCGATGATGGTCGCGGCGCGTTCCACCAGCTGCGCGTTGGTTGCCAGCACGCCCTTGTCCAGCCACAGGTTGTCTTCCAGACCCACCCGGGCGTTGGCACCGGCAAGCACGGCGGCGGCGACATAGGCCATCTCGTTCCGGCCAAGGCCGAAGGCCGAGGTGTGCCAGCCTGCCGGCACGTTGTTCACCATCGCCATGAAGGTGTTGAGGTCATCGGGCGCGCCCCACGGCACGCCCATGCACAGCTGCACCAGCACGGGTTCCGGGATCACGCCTTCGGACGCCAGTTGCTTGGCCAGCCACAGATGGCCGGTGTCAAACGCCTCGATTTCGATCCGCACACCTGCCGCCGTCATCCGACGCGCCATGTCCCGCAGCATGCCGGGGGTGTTGACCATGACGTAATCGGCTTCGTTGAAGTTCATCGTGCCGCAGTCCAGCGTGCAGATCTCCGGGCGGCATTCGACGATATGGGCCACCCGCTCTTCCGCGCCGCACATGTCGGAAATCGCGGCCATCTCGGTCATGTTCTCGGTGCCGTCAAAGAACATGTCGCCGCCCATGCCGGCGGTCAGGTTCAACACGACGTCGGTATCCGAGTCGCGGATGCGGTCGGTGACCTCGCGATAGTATTCCAGCTTGCGGCTGGGCTTGCCGGTTTCGGGGTCGCGGACGTGGCAATGCACGATTGCCGCCCCCGCCTTGGCCGCCGCAATCGCGCTTTCGGCGATCTGTTTCGGCGACCGTGGCACATGTGGCGAACGGTCCTGCGTCCCGCCTGAACCGGTCACGGCACAGGTGATGAAAACTTCCTTGTTCATGGCCAGCGGCATGGAATCCTCCCCGATCTGATCGCTTACCATAGCGGGCTTCCCAAACCGCTCTTGGCAGTTTACGAAATTCTAATGACGCAAAATACCATCTTTCAGCCCGCCACCCAGCCCTTGACCATCGCCCTGCTGGTTCTGCCGCAGGCCTCGATCCTTGAGGTCGCCTCGGCGCTTGACCCCCTGCGCAACGCCAACCGCCAACTGGGGCACGAGGCGTATCGTTGGCGCGTCGTCTCGCCTGATGGGGCGCCGGTCCCCCTGACCTGCGGGATCGAACTGCCCTCCTCCGGCCCGCTGTCCCATGCCGTCGGCGCAGATGCGCTGATCGTCGTCGCAGGCTACCGGCTGGCCGAAGTCGCCACCCGCCCCCTGATCCACGACCTGCGCCGTATTGCCCCTCGGTTCCAGCTTGTCGGCGGCATCGACGCCGCTCCTTGGGTTCTGGCCCGCGCCGGACTTCTGGACGGCCACCGCGCGACCGTGCATTGGGAGGACCTTGAGGACCTCGCCGCCGCCCACCCCCATGTCGACGTCGTCCCCGACCGCTTTGTGATCGACCGCAACCGCGTGACCATCGCCGGTGCCGCCCCCGCCGCCGATTTCATGCTGCACCTGATCCGAACGCGGCATGGTGCTGCCCTGGCCCGGCAAGTGGCGATGAGCTTTCTGACCCAAGCCCGCCCCGGAGCCGAACCCCAGATCGCCCCCGCCGCACCTGACCCGGCCCTTGACCCCCGCGTCGCCGCGGCCCTCGCCCGGATGGAGGCCCGGATCGACAGCCCGGAAACCGCCGCCGCGACCGCCGCGTCAGTGGGTTTGTCCGCCCGCCGTCTGGAAACTCTTTTTCATCAATCACTTGGCACCACCCCCGCCGCCCACGCGCTGGACTTGCGCCTGCAAGCGGCCCGCCGGATGCTGACTGACACGCGCCATCCCCTTGCGGAAGTCGCCCTTCGTACCGGATTTTCCAGCCCCTCGACCCTTTCGCGCGCGTTCAAGGCCCGGTTTGGCCATCCGCCCGGGCAGGTTCGGAAACGCAATTCAGGGGTGAAAATCTGATTGAGTGGCACAACATTGTGTAGCATCCTGTAACCTCACAAACATAAAAAGGAACCAAGGGAATGCGTCAGTTCATTATCAAATCGTTCGAAGCCATCGTGTGGATTTTCGGGGGACTTATCGCTTTGGCCGGTGTCGCCGCCGGCGTCATGGCGCTCGCGAATGGTCAGGCCCAGGGCCTACTCTTCATCATTGGCGGGCCGCTTTATGCCATCCTGCTGATGGGCATGTTCTTCATCGCGATCGCGATTTCCGACAACACCAAGCGCACGGCCGATGCCGTCGAAAAGCTCGCCGCACGCGGCCAGTGAGTGAATTCGGGATCGCCGCCGAACCAAGGCGGTCCCGTCCTATCCCTTTGGCGTTTGCGCGGCCTTGTGAAGCGGTGCCAACAGAATAAGCGTGAAAAGGACCACCAGGCTTAAGATCACCGCGATGTCGAGTTGCCCATACCCCACCGCGGCTCCGATGGCCCCGGTTGCCCAAAGGCTCGCAGCCGTGGCTGTTCCCATCGCCCGGTTGCCATGCTTCAGTATGGCGCCGCCACCAACAAAGCCGATCCCGGTCATCAACCCGGCAAGAATGCGCGACTGCGCGTCCGGGGTCGCCCCCCCGGGCACGCCGTTCGCAATCAGCACAAAGCCGCAGGCCGCCATGGCCACCAGGGGAAAGGTCCGCACACCTGCGCTGCGCTCTTCCTTCTCTCGGTTCCAACCGATCGGCAGCGCCAGCACATAGGCCACCACCATCGCCATCAGATGCGACAGCGCCTCTCCCGAGTTCCAGTTGTGAAACAGTTCCATCGGCGTCTCTCTTATGCTGCGTCCAGAAGCCCCCGGCCCTTCAACAGCGCCTCGACCCCCGGCATCTTGCCCCGGAATTTCAGATACAGGGCTTCGGCATCCTCGGACCCACCCGCCGAAAGGATGAAACGTTCCAGCTTGGCCGCCGTCGCAGGGTCAAACGGATCGCCCGTCTCCTCGAAGGCCGCGAACGCATCGGCGTCCATCACCTCTGACCACATATAACTGTAATAGCCGCTGGAATAGCCGTCGCCGCTGAACACATGCGCGAATTGCGGCGTGGCGTGGCGCATCCGGATCGCCCGGGGCATGCCCAAAGCCTCCAGAACCTCGGCCTGCTTCTGCATCGGATCGGCCGAGGGGCTGCCGCTGTGAAACTCCAGATCGACCATCGCCGATGCGACAAATTCCACCGTGGCAAAGCCCTGATCATAGGTCCCCGCCGCCAACAACCGCGCCAGCATGTCGGCGGGCATCGGTTCGCCGGTCTCATGGTGCCGCGCATGGGCCTCCAGCACCGAAGGCACCTCCAGCCAGTGTTCATAAAGCTGGCTGGGCAATTCGACAAAGTCCCGCGCGACGCTGGTGCCGCTTATGAACCCATAGGTCACGTCCGACAGCATCTGGTGCAGCGCGTGGCCGAATTCGTGGAACAGGGTGCGCGCATCGTCATAGGACAACAGACACGGGTTGCCCTTGGCAAAGTTGCAGACGTTGACCACGATCGGCCGCACCTCGCCCCCCAGTTTCCGCTGGCCCCGCATCGCCGAACACCAGGCGCCGGACCGCTTTGAGCCGCGCGCATAGTAATCGCCCAGAAACACCGCCAGATGCCGACCCGCCCGCGTGACTTCCCAGCCGCGCACGTCGGGGTGATAGAACGGCCCCTCAATCTCGCGGAATTCCAGCCCGAACAGCCGGTTGGCGCAGTCGAACTGCGCCCCCAGCATCGCATCCAGCGACAGATACGGCTTCAGAACCGCCTCATCCAGATCATGCTCTGCCTTGCGGCGTTTCTCGCTGTAATAGCGCCAGTCCCAGGCCTCCAGCGGCGCGGGCAACCCGTCGGCCACCAGCATCGCTTCCAGCACCGCCGCATCCGCAAGCGCCTTGGCCCGCGCCGGTCGCCAGACCTGCATCAACAGGTCGCGCACGGCATCTGGAGTCTTCGCCATCTCCGGCTCCAGCTTGAATGCGGCAAAGTCGGCATAGCCCAGCAAACCCGCCCGCTCGGCCCGCAAGGCCAGCGTCTCGGCGGCAACGCCCCGGTTGTCGGTCTCGCCGCCATTGGCCCCCCGCGCGGCCCAGGCCTCATAGGCCTTTTCCCGCAAGGCCCGGTTTGGCGAGAACTGCAGGAAAGGCACGATCAGCGACCGGTTCAGCGTCACCACCGGCCCCCGGTCCCGCTCGGCCCCCGCAGAGGTCGCGGCCTCCTGCACAAAGCCCGGCAGGGCGTCAAAATCGGCCTCGGGCAGATCCATGAACCAGGCCCGCTCGTCGGCCAGCAGGTTCTGCGAAAACCGCGTGCCCAAAACCGCCAACCGCGATTTGACGGCCGTCAGACGATCCGCTGCCGCCCCCGCCAGCGCCGCACCCGACCGCAGGAACATCTGCCGGTAAAGCTCCAGCACCCGCGCGGCCTCGGGCGTCAGGTCAAGGCCCTCGCGGCCCTGCCAAAGCGCCTCGATCTTTGCCCACAACGCCTGATTGTTGGTAACCTCGGATGAAAACGCGCTCATCTTCGGGGCCAGATCGCGCTGCAACGCCTCGCGCGCGGGGGTGCTGTCGGCCCCGGCAAGGTTGTAAAACACGCCCGCCACCCGGTCCAGATCGCCTTCCGCCAGTTCCAGCGCCTCGATCACCTCGACAAAGCTGGTGCCCGGCCCCTCGGCAATCGCCGCGATGGCCGCCCGCGCCCGGTCCAGCGCCAAGTCAAAGGCCGCGCCGAAATCCTCATCCCGGATGCGCGCAAAGGGCGGCAGACCAAAGGCGGTGTCCCAGGGTTCCAAAAGCACGTTCATAACTTATCTCCTTTGCCCGGAAAGCTAGGCCCGCAGACCGGCAATATCCAGAGTTGCTCTTTTCAAAAATACTCCACGGGGGTTTGGGGGTGTGAAACCCCCAACGCCCAAGCCGGTTGCGCGTTCTTCACGCGCAGAGGCGAGACAACAAGCGTGCGGCGCAAGCCGCTCGATTCATGACCCGTGCTGCCCGCGCGACCGCATCCGGGCCTCGAACCGCCGCAGGACCAACGACAGGCCGATGGTCATCACCAGATACAGGAAAGCCGCCACATTGTAGGTCTCGAAATAGCGGAAGTTTCCGGCCGCCGTAACCTTGGCCAGTTGCGCCACATCGGAGATTCCCAGAACCGCCACCAAACTGCTGTCTTTCACCATTGCGACAAAATCATTGCCCAAAGGCGGCAGGATCAGCCGGAATGCTTGTGGAAATCGTACATGGCGGAACCTTTGCCAACCGTTCAGGCCCAAGGCCTGCGCCGCTTCGATCTGGCCCTTGTCCACGGCCTGCAGACCGGCCCGGAAAACCTCGGCCAGAAAAGCGGAATAGGCCAGCATCAGTGCAAAGACCGCCCGCCACAGCAAGGGCACGTCGCGGGTCCGTGCGATGTCTTCTCCCGCCAGCCAGTTGATGCCGTAGACCACGCCCGGCACCAGCACGAAGGCGACATACAGCAAAAGGACGATGATCGGCACGCCCCGCATCACCTCGATGTAAAGCCGCGCGGTCTGGCGCAGGACGATGTGCTTCGACATCCCCATGACCGCCAGACCAAGCCCAATCCCGCAGGCTCCAAGATAGGCCACGACCGCAACGGCCAGGGTGACGACCAGCCCCTTGGACAGGATGCGCAAGGCTCCATAGTAAAAGTCGTCCGACAGGATCTGGTAGAACAACCAAAGGCCGGTGACCGCAAGGATCACCAGCCACCAGGGAAAGTCCTTTTCGGGTTGGGCGTTCGGCGTCATCTTTAGTCCCCGGGACCGTACTGGCGGTTCAAGTTCAAGTTGAATCCGAATTCAAACCACGAATGTTTGAATTCGCATGCTTGGTGCTTCAACAAGAACTTGAACCGCTCTGGCCCCGGGGGAGCCGATCACTCGCCCATCTTGTAGTCGACGAACCACTTCTGATTCAGCGCGTCCATGGTGCCATCGGCTTTCATGGCAGCAATCGCCGCATTGACCGGGGCCACAAGGTCCGATCCTTTCGGGAAGATAAAGCCAAAGTCTTCCGACGCCAGCGGCTCGCCGATGATCTTCAGCCCGCCTTCCGAAGCCTGCACATAGCCATTCGCCGCCGTCGAATCCGACAGGGTCAGATCGACGTCCCCGGCTTTCAGCGCTTCAAGCCCGGCCCCGAAGGTTTCGAACTTGATCACGCGGGGGTTTTCCTCGTTGCCATCCAGAATGTTGTAGATCGCGGCATAGAAGGGCGAGGTGCCGGGCTGGGCCGAAACCAGCAGTTCCGGGATCGCCGCAAAGCTGGCCGCATCGGTGAACCGGGCTTCGTCGCCGCGCACGATCATCAGCATTTCCGACCGCATGTAGGCGTCCGAGAAATCGACCTGCTCCTTGCGTTCGTCCTTGATGGTGATGCCGGTCATGCCAAGGTCATACTGGCCTTCCGACACGGCCGGGATCATCGCGTCCCAGCTGGTGTTTTCATAAACGACCACGATGTTCAGCCGCTTGGCGATTTCCGCCATCGCGTCATATTCCCAACCTACGGCAGCCCCGTCCTTGTCGAGGAACTGCAACGGCGGATAAGCGTTTTCGGTGACGACCACGACTTCGCGGCCAGCGAGGTCCGGCACATCCTGCGCGAAGGCAGGGGCAGAAAGAAGGGCAAGGCTGGCAATTGCTGCGGTAAGTTTCATCAGACGTCTCCCCGGTTTCAGATGCGGCGAGACTATGCCCATCCTTCCCAGCCGATGCAAGCATGCCGCCGGTCAGTAGTGCGCGTCCTCCAGCCCGCAGAAGGGATCGACGGGCGAGGTGCCCTGAAACGGCGCACGGCCGACAATACAATCCACGACCGCCGCCTGCATCGTCGGCATCGAGGCATAGGCATTGATGTAACACGGTGCCCTTGGGGCATCATACAACAGGTAGGGATAGCCAAAGCTGATCAGCAGTGTCGGCACCTCATGCCAGACACGCTGCATCGCCGCATCGAAGCTGCCCGTCAGTTTCAGCCAGTCCAGAAAGATGCGCCCGCGCGTCAACAGCGTCTCTTCGGCCAGGGCATAGATCACCAGATCCCAATCCTCTGGGAGGATGTGCTGGCCCTTTTCGTGCAAGGTCACCGCGAACCCTTCGGCCCGCAGAAGCTCGGGAAGATCCAAAGGCAAAGGTTCGGGCAGGAAGGGGATGACCACCCCGCCTGAGACGACAAGCACCCGTTTGTGCCGGGCCGGTGACAGCGGCATCAGCCCGGTCAGGTCCTTGACCAAAGTGGGCGCGCGTGCCGTCACTGCCCGCGCCGCGGTCCGGTCACCCGACAGCCCGATCCGGTCGCGCGCCGCCTTGCGCACCCCCAGATGCAGACCCAGCGAGGCTTTCAGCCCCAGAACCCGCCGCAAGGCCGTCTCCAGCCGGGTCTGGCTGATGCGCCCGTCGGAAATTGCGGCCAGGATCAGGGCGTGGTCGGCTTCGGGGTCGTCCGAAAACAGGATCAGGTCGCAGCCGTTTTTGATCACTTCGGGCAGCATGATGGAACGCGGCCCCCAGGCCCCGAACCCCGCCATCGGGGTCGCGTCCGACAGGATGACCCCGTTGAATCCCAGCTTGTCGCGCAGCAGCCCTTGGTTCAGGTCGCGGCTGACGCTGGCGGGGCGAAACGCCTCGACACCGGCATCGGGGTTCAGCGACCGGATATAGGCGGGAAAGGCGATATGCGCCGACATCACCGCTTTGACCCCTGCCGCGATTGCCGCGCGGTACAGCCGCCCGTGGCTCGCCTCCCACGCGTCCATATCCAGCGGGTTGACCGTGGTCACCAGATGCTGGTCGCGGTCGTCGTGGCCTTCGCCCGGCCAGTGCTTGACGGTCGCGGCGACGCCTTCGGACTGGAAGGCGGCGATCTGGGTCAGGGCCTGCGCCTCGATCCGGGCCACATCAGACCCAAAGCCGCGCGTGGCGACGATCGGACTGCGGAAGGCCGCGTTGATGTCGATGACCGGGGTGAGGGTCCAGTTGACGCCGATCGCCACCGCCTCGCGTGCCATGATCCCGGCGATGTCGCGGCTGGCCTGCAGATCATCCACCGCCGCCAGGGCCAGCGGGTTCGGCACTTCGGTCCCGAACGGCAGACTCATCCGTGAGCCTTCAAGGTCGGAGGCGATCAGCAGCGGCACATTCGCCCCGGCTTGTGCCGCATCCAGAAAGTCGGCTTCCGCGTCAAGCGTGCCGCCGAAAAAACGGGTGATCCCGGCAGGGGCGAGGGCGGAAAGCCGCGACAACTCGCCCGGATCAGCCCCCATGGAAAAATGGATAAACAACTGCCCCGCCCGTTCCTGTGGCCCCATGGCGGCCAAAGTCCGTTCAACCCAGTCGATGCCGGACTGGTCCAGATCAAAGGGTGCCCTGCGCAAGAAATCGACCATGGCTATCCCCTGTTTGCCAAAGACTATGGCGCTCTGCAGTAGGGCCTGCAAGCCGTCGCGCTTACGCGGTGGTCTGCCGGGTCTATTGCTCTTTGCGCAGCAGCAGCCAGGCGACGATGCCAAGCGCCGGGTCCAGCAGGGCAAACGGCAAAAGCACGTTTGGAAACACCCCCATCAGGCCAAGGGGCAGCAAAACCAGCGGCACAATGGTCAGCCGGTCCACAACCGAGGCCGCCACGATCTGCCGCGCGCCGCTGCGGCCCCCGAAGACATAAAACCAGCCGATGATGGCCAGCGTCATGCCGATCACCCGGAACAGCGACGCCTCGTCCCCGACAAAGGCGCGTTCCTGGAAGATGGTCTGCGCCACGCCGGGCCAAAGCAGCAGTAGCGCACCACCGCCAAGGTAAAGACACCCGTTCAGCACCGTAAAGCGCGAGGATTTGGCCAAGGGCCTGCGAATTGCAAAGAGGTCGGCGATCAACATGGGATGGGCCTTTCAGGGCGGGACAAAGATTGGCAGGTGGCTGGCGGCGGCAGGACCGCTCGGATCAAAGCGGGCCCGGTCCAGCTACGCTACCACGACCGCCGCCATTGACAATTCCCTGCCCGTGCCGCTGCGCACCCGCTCAGCGATCAAGGTCCAGCCGCGTCTGATGCGGGAAGACGCCTTCGCGGATGTAGGCATCTTCCTCCCGGGTCGCACCCGCCCAAGCACGGCATTGCGGTGCGCATGCCGCCCGAACCGCGCGATCACCGCCCGATGCCTTTCGGGTTGGGCGACGGCAAACTCATAGAGCCGCCGCAAGTGGGGTGGCGCGGCCGCAAGCGCCGCTTCGGCAATGGCAATGGCCCGCTCAAGATTGGCCAGATGTCCGGCGCATTCGCAGTGTTCCAGCGGCAGTTTGTACATCGACTTGAACCAGACGTTTTCCAGCGCGTCGAAGTGGCCGTTGTCAAAGCCTTCAAGACAGATCGCCAACGCCTTTGGATCGCTGGCATAGGCCGCGGGCGTTCCTGCCCAGACCGACCGGGGGAACTGGTCCAGCACGATGATCAGCGCCAGCCTGCCGCGCGGGGTATCGGCCCAGTGGTCCAGATCGCCCTGCACCGCGCGTTGGGTCAGATCAGAGTAACGCGCGACAACCTCATCCGTCGCCCCACCTCGCATGCGCCAGGTCCAAAGCTCGACGTGCCGTTCCAGGGTCGGGTCGGGGCCGTCGGGAAACCAGAAATCCAGAATCTCGTCCGGTGTTGCCATGACCCGTTCCGCCTTCTTGCAGATTTCAAACCATGCCGGACGCTAGACCAGAAAACCACGTCTTGTCGCGCCAATTCAGGCACAGACAACGCCCGCTGCGAAACCTCCCAACCCTGCGCCAAAGCACCAGTGCCCGCCTTTCACACCGGAATGCGCGCACCGCCAGCACCCCCCATCTTTCGCCAAGCCTACGACAAAGGCCTGTTCGGCGGCGTCACGGCGTCCAGCTACCGAATGGGATAGCCCCCCGCGTCCGCCGCTTGCTATTGCCGTGCCTTGGCGCAAGACTGCCCGGACTTGCACGGGGAAAACCATGGCAATTTCGATCGTCGACGGGGCGCAGGTTCAGGGCGGCGACCACCTGGCCGATCTTCTGTGGGAGACTGATCCCGAGATTTACCGGTTCATGTTCCGTGACTTGCAGGTCTGGCGTCGGTTGTTCCCGCAAGAATGGACCGCCGCTTTCGGCACCAGTCAGGCTGTCGAGACGCGGGTCGCATTGGACGGGAACCGGGTGGTCGGGCTGATCAACAGCTTTGCCGGGCGTGAGGTGGCCCCGCGCTTTGTCACCACGATGGGTCGGCTGCTTGCCGCGCTGGACCCGGACGCAGGCCGGCAGTTGACGGCAGCCTTTGACGCGATGGAGTGGCTGTATCCGCATGTTCCCGACGACGCGCTGTATATCCTGAACCTCGTGGTCGCCGCCGATATGCGCGGCCAGGACCTGGGGCGGCGGCTGATCGCCGAAGCGGTGGCCAAGGCGCGCCGCTCGGGTCTGCGGGCCGTGCATCTGGACACGGCGGTGGGCAACCCTGCGGTGAAGTTCTACCATCGCGTCGGGTTTCGTGCGGTCGTTGAAAGCCGGGCGATGAGTTTGCCGGAAGGGGTGGTGGTGCCGAACCACTTTCGCATGGTGCTGGATATCGGGGCTTAGGGCGGTTCAGGTTTTGACGGAAGCAAACCAATCGGAAAACGCGTTCGAGTGAAACGAGAGGCAGCGATTTCCGATTCCATCGAAACCTGAACCGCTTTAGATGCCGTCGGGCAGGACAAAGCCAGAAATGTCTTCTCGCCGTGACGATTCGCCCTCACACTGACAATCCAGTCAGTCGATGGAGAAGCGTATGCGCACCCTTGCCCTGCTTGCCGCTACCCTGTCCCTTGCCGCAGCGCCAACCCTGGCCGAAGACAGCATCGACCTTCGCGTCATGTCCTTCAACATCTGGTATGGCGGCGTGCAGGTCAGCCAACCCGAGGTGATCCGCATCCTCCGCGAGTCAGACGCCGACATCGTCGGCCTGCAGGAACCCGACGGCCAGACCGCCGCCATTGCCGCCGCTGCGGGTTACCCCTACGTCGACCTCCGCCGTCACATCATCAGCCGCGTGCCGCTTTTCGACCCCAAGCTGGGCGAACGCAGCGACACCGGCCAATCCGTCTACCCCCTCGCCGGTCTGGATGCCGACGCGCCCCATGTCTGGGCGATGGTGGCCCCCGGCAAAGTGGTGGCGCTGGGCAACCTGCATCTGTCCTCCGACCCCTACGGCCCCGACCTGATGCGCGACGGCACCCCCATCGCGGAAGTCCTGCAAGGCGAGGCGGACACCCGTCTGGCCGAAATCGACCCCTATGCCGCAGCCCTTGAACCGCTGATCCGGACCGGCACCCCGGTGATCGTGACCGGCGATTTCAACACGCCGTCGCATCTGGACTATACCACCGCGGCCATCGGCCTGCGTCCCGCGATGACCGCCGCCGTCGCCTGGCCCGTGACCCTGCGGATGCAGGCGGCAGGCTTTGCCGACGCCTTCCGCACCGCCCATCCCGATCCGGTCGCGCGCCCCGGCCTTACCTATTCCCCCGGCTTTCCCTTTCCCGTGACCCGTGAGGGCGAAAGCCTTGACCGCATCGACTTTGTCTTCGCCGCCAACGCCACCGTGCGCGGGGCAATGGTCTGGGGCGAACCCGAAAACCCGGACGTGGACATGGGTTTTGCGGCTTGGCCCTCCGACCACCGCGCGGTGATTGCTGACCTGACCGTCACCCCCGTCGATGCCCCCGCCATGCTGGCAATCGAGCCGCGTCTGGTGCCCGAAGGCAGCACCTTCGTCGCCCGTGGCTATCTTCCCGGCGACGCGATCTGGGGCGTCCGCATCGTGCCCCGTGGCGGCGATGCCGGGGCGGGGATCGTCACCTCGGTCGAGGGGCTGGAGCCGACCTACAATCGCGCTTTCCGCTTTTCCACCCTTGGCCTGACCCCCGGCCCCTGGGACGCCGTCCTGATCGACGAGGCCGGGACCGAGCAAGCCCGCAGCCGCTTTTCCGTCATCGCCGCCAACGGCAAACCGACGCTGGCCGTGGCCACCCCCACCGTCAAACCCGCCGACCCGATAACCGTCACCTGGACCGGCGCACCGGGCCTGAAATTTGACTGGATCGGCATCTACGCCGCAGGCGATCCCAACCTCTACAACTACCTCGCCTTCGCCTATACCGGAGCCGTTCTGGACGGCAGCATGGACCTGACCCCCGACCTTTACTACCAAGAGCTGGCCCCGGGAGACTATGTCCTGCGCCTGATGTCGGACGACCACTATGTGGTGCTGGCCGAGGTGGGGTTCAGGGTGGAGGGGTAGGGGCTGCCAGCCAATTCGGGGGGCTTTGGTATCGCCTTCATTGGGTCAGGCAACTCGAGTAGCCATTGAGGGGCTGCTTCGCGGACGCGCGGCGGCTGCCTCACGGGTTAGCTGCTTGTATATGCTCTCGCCACTCTCTCAAAGAATTGTCAAAATCTGGTCCAACAAGTCCTAAGCAGTCAATTTCGCGAACCTCTTTCCCGTCGGCCCACGTAAGGAAGGCGGAACGGAATGTTGATAAAGGCATGCTCCCGATATGAGCAGCTTCAATTCTCGGCATTATGGTATGTCCCCGATTTCCATCTTGATCCCATTGCGCGACGAGTTCATCAGACGAGATCAACTTTTCTGCTGCAGCTACCCGATCAATTTCAATCCAAACTGCGCCACCCCAAGATTTCAAATGTGGAACAAAAGAATACCAATTGCTGAGCGCGTAAGTCTTCTCGTATTTTTCCGGGTCAAATTTCGCGAAATCGAAAAGGCTGATTCCACCCAAGCAACGCACGAACGGGTAGTGCTCAGGCCGGGACGCTTTCCACCGTTCCGAGTTTGGAATGTCCGGATTTGCACTTAAGTGACCAGAAGCTAAGATGGCAGAGAACCGAGCCGGGTGGGTCATGTGCCACAGCCCTCCGTGAAGTCGATCATGAAGGCTGCCCATGCTTTTCATATAAATATTCTCCAACGATCCGCTAGTAACCGCAATCTGCTAGACGTATCCACCCACCAAACCCTAACAAACCCCTAACGCCCACACCCAACCCCTTGATTTCAAACACCTCGAAAACCCGTCCACTGTGGACACCCCAGAGTCCCTTGCGGCCCCTACCCCTGCCGCCCGCCACAGACCGCGCAGTCCTGCCGCCGTTTGACCCCGATCACCCGCGTCTCGGAATATAGGGCATCGTGGATCATCAGCCGCCCCGCCAGCGTCTGCCCCGCCCCGGTGATCCACTTCACCGCCTCCATCGCCATCACCCCGCCGATGATGCCGGGCAAGGGGGCGGCCACCCCGGCAACGGCGCAGGAGGGCACCAGCTCCGCCGCAGGTTTCACCGGGAAAACGCAGGCATAGCAGGGGCCACCCTTGGCCGGATCAAACAGCGACACCTGCCCCTCCCACTGGGTCAGCGCACCCGAAATCAGCGGCACCCCCGCCGCCACACAGGTCCGGTTGACCAGATAGCGGGTGTCAAAATCGTCGGTCCCGTCCAGCACCAGATCATAGTCCGCCACCAGCGCCGCCGCGTTCGCCTCTGTCAGGGCGCGATTGTATGGCCGCACCTCGATGAACGGATTCAGCGCCCGCATCGCGATTTCAGCCGAGAAGACCTTGGCCATCCCGATCCGCTGGTCAGTGTGGATCACCTGCCGCTGCAGGTTGGTGTTTTCCACCACATCGGCGTCGATCACCCCGATGGTCCCGACTCCGGCCCCCGCCAGATAGAGCAGCACCGGAGACCCCAGCCCCCCCGCGCCCACCACCAGCACCCGCGCCGCCTTCAGCCGCTTCTGCCCCGGCCCACCGATTTCCCGCAGCAGGATGTGGCGGGCATAGCGATCAAGCTCGGCCTCGCGGAACGCTGGGGTGCCTTGCGGCACCGGATCGGCTAGACCTGCGGCAGCCTTCGCGCGAACCCTTTGCAGGGCATTCCGATAGGCCAGCACTACCGCCGCCAGAAATCCAAGGGCAAGCCAGCCGCGTGGATCGCCCCCGACAATCGACGGATGCGCCGTCAATTTCTCGGTGGTGCCGCCTTCCGGCACGTCACTCCATCGCGGCCAGGTCATGACGATCAGGATGATCCACCACTGGATCGTAAGTGTCCAATAAAGCCAGCGCGGGACCGCAAGGAACCTTGCAGCCCCCCATATCGCGACAAAGCCCAAAAGCCCGATCACGACCGCCCCACCGCACCAAGCCCCGTGGACCCGAACCCGCCCGTCCCCCGCGCGGTGTCATCCAGCGCGTCCGCCACCGCGAACCCCGCCTGCACGACCGGAGAGACCACCACCTGCGCCACCCGGTCGCCGTGCCGCACGGTATAGGCCTCGACCCCCAGATTTATCAAAGACACCCCCAACGGCCCCCGGTAATCGCTGTCGATGGTGCCGGGAGTGTTCGGCAAGGTGATCCCGTGTTTCGACGCCAGCCCCGACCTTGGCCGCACCTGCATCTCGAACCCCTCCGGCACCGCGACGCGGATCCCCGTTGGACAGATCGCCCGCCCCATCGGTGCCAGCACCAGCCCGGCCTCACGCAGCTCTGGTGGAAAGTTCGCGCACAGGTCCGCCCCAGCTGCGCCAGCCGTCTGATAGGCGGGAAGCGGAAGGCTCCGATCCGCCCAATCCTCCCAAACCACGCTTACCAAAGGCTGCATCCGAACCCCATTCATCTGTCCCCAAATATCCCCGCGCGGCGCGCTCCGACGCCTGCCTCAGGCCAAAGCCTCGGCAATCCGGGCCGCCAATTGCTGCGCCACGGCTTGCTTGCTCATCCGGGGCCAGACCTCGGCCCCATCCTTGGAAATCAACGTGACGGCATTCTCGGTGCCGCCCATGATCCCGGTGGCGGGTGAGACATCATTCGCCACGATCCAGTCACAGCCCTTGCGCAGCCGTTTGGCGGTCGCATGGGCCACGACATCCGTGGTCTCGGCGGCAAAACCGACCACCAGCCTTGGCCGCTGCGCCCCGGTCGAGACACTGGCCAGAATGTCCGGGTTCACCCCAAATTCCAGCGCCGGTGGCGCGCCCGACCCGTCCTTCTTCAATTTCTGCGCACTGGAGTTCAACACCCGCCAATCCGCCACCGCCGCTGCCATCACCGCCACATCGGCAGGAAGCGCCGCCTGCACCGCCGCTGCCATCTCGCGCGCGGTCTCGACCCGCACGATGGTCACTCCGACAGGCGCGGGCACCTCGGCCGGGCCGGTCACGAAGGTCACCTTTGCCCCCAGATCGCGCAGCGCCGCCGCAATCGCGGTGCCTTGCGCGCCCGAGGACCGGTTGGCGATGTAGCGCACCGGATCAATCGGCTCATGCGTCGGCCCGCTGGTCACCAGCACATGCCGCCCTGCCAAAGGCCCGCCGCCAAAGGCCGCCCCGATCGCCGCGACAATCGCCGCCGGTTCGGCCATCCGGCCCGGGCCGTACTCGCCGCAGGCCATCTCGCCCTCATCCGGGCCAACGGTCAGCACGCCATCTGCCTGCAACACCGCAAGGTTCCGCCGGGTCGCCGGATGCTGCCACATCCGCACATTCATCGCCGGGGCGACCAGCACCCGCTTGTCGGTCGCCAGCAAGAGGGTCGAGGCCAGATCATCCGCCCGCCCGCCGGCCATCTTGGCCATCAGGTCCGCCGTCGCCGGGGCCACCACCAACAGATCCGCTGACCGCGACAGCTCGATATGCCCCATCTCGGCTTCCGAGGTCAGGTCGAACAAGGCCTGATGCACCTTCGACTTTGCCAACGCCCCAACCGAAAGCGGCGTCACAAACTCCGCCCCCGCGCGGGTCAGGACCGGGGTGACCACGCCCCCGGCCTTCTGGATCAGCCGGATCAGTTCCAGCGACTTGTAGGCCGCGATCCCGCCGCCGATAATCAGAAGTATGCGCTTGCCCGCCAGCATGGCCTTGGCCCTCCCTCGGGGTGTGACCAAAGGTGTAGGGGGGCGGGCGGGCAAACTCAACACCTTGGCTGATTTTCGTCACCCCGGCCAAGGTTCACGCCAGAAAGTGATGCACCTCGCGCGATTGGCCTTCCAGACTGCGGCGCATCTTGGCGAAAGCGGCGGCTTCCAGCTGGCGGACTCGCTCTTTCGACAGGCCAAGCTCGGCACCCAGCGATTCCAGGGTCTTGCCCTCTTCGCGCAGCTTGCGTTCGGCGACGATATAGCGCTCGCGCGGGTTCAACCCCTGCAGCGCGTTCGTCAGCCAGCGGCGCAAGGTTTCGGCGTCATGCGCGACCTCTACCGCTTCGGCAGCCTGCACGCCGTCATCTTCCAGCGCGTCGATCCACTCGCGCCCGTCATCGTCGGACGACTGGGTGGCGTTCAGCGAGAAGTCCGACCCGGACAAACGCCCCTCCACCATCTCGACATCCGCGACCGGCACCGCCATTTCAGCCGCGACCATCTGGCGCAACTGATGCTGGTCAAGGCGTTCCCCGCGTTCGGCGGCCTCACGCTCCAACTTGGCCTGCACCCGGCGCAGGTTGAAAAACAGCGACTTTTGCGAGGCGGTCGACCCCGTCCGCACCATCGACCAGTTGCGCATCACATAGTCCTGAATGCTGGCCTTGATCCACCAGACCGCATAGGTCGAAAACCGCACGCCGCGATCGGGGTCGAACTTTTCGGCGGCTTTCATCAGGCCCAGCGAGGCCTCCTGGATTAGGTCGCCCATCGGCGCGCCGTAGCGGCGGAATTTGGAGGCCATCGAAATCGCCAGCCGCATGTAGGCGGTGATCAGCCGGTGCAGCGCGGCCTCGTCGCGGTGGTCGCGCCAGGCCCGCGCCAACCGTTGTTCGGTTTCGGCATCCAGAAGCTCTGCCTTCATCGCTTGGCGCGACATCTTCTGGTCGCTATACCCGTCAAGTGCCATGATCACCTCCCGAACAGTCGCTGGTCGTGTATTGTCCTAATTACGGAGCCCGCGCGTGACCGGATCACTTCCGCCTCTCACTTTGGTCATCGGCGGTGCCCGGTCCGGCAAATCCTCCTTTGCCGAAGGTCTGATCCGCGCCACCCAGCGCCCACGCCGCTATATCGCCACGGCCCAGGCCTGGGATGACGAGATGCGCGCCCGTATCGCCCAGCACCGGGTCGACCGGGGCGAAGACTGGACCACGGTCGAGGCCGCGCTTGACCTATGCCCGGCATTGGCCGCTGCCGGGGCAGATGAAGCGGTGCTGATCGACTGCGCCACGCTTTGGCTGACCAACCATCTGCTTGCCGACCATGATCTTGTGGCCGAAGCTGACCGCCTGCTTGCCGCCCTTGCCGCCTGTCCTTCGCCGGTTGTCATCGTCAGCAACGAGGTCGGTTGGGGGATCGTGCCCGAAAACGCCCTTGCCCGGCGGTTTCGCGATGAACAGGGCCGGTTGAACCAGCAGCTTGCCGCGCAGGCGGGGCTGGTGGTGACCGTGATCGCAGGCCTGCCCCTGACGTTGAAGGGCGTTTTGCCGTGACCCGCTTCTGGCTGGTCCGCCATGGCCCGACCCATGCCAAAACCATGGTCGGCTGGACCGATCTGCCCGCCGATCTGTCCGACACCGCCGCCATCGCCCGCCTGTCCGCCCATCTGCCCAAGGGCGCACCAGTCATCTCCTCCGACCTCTCCCGCGCCATCGTCACCGCCGACGCGCTGGGTCCGCGCCCGCGTCTGGCCCATGATCCGGCACTGCGTGAGATGCACTTTGGTGCATGGGAAGAGCGCGCCTTTGCCGAGATCGAGGCCGAGACTCCCGACCACATCCGCGCCTTCTGGGAGACTCCCGGCGATGTTCGCCCCCCCGGTGGCGAAAGCTGGAATGACCTTTCAAGCCGTATTCTCGGTGCCCTGAGCCGCCTGCAAGGGACCGCACCCGACATGATCGTCGTCGCCCATTTCGGCCCGATCCTCGCCGCGCTGCAAAGCGCTGCCGGGATCACAGCCGAAGCCGTCTTTGCCCACCGGATCGACAACCTCTCGGTCACCAGCCTGACCTTCGGCCCGCCCTCGCAGGTCTTTGCGATCAATCACATTCCGTGATCACCCCGCGCACAAATCATCGTTTCCCTTTGCCCCCCGCCTTGGGTCAAATGCCGGAAAAAGGACAACAGACATGACCTATGACCTCGTGATCGGCGACCGCGCCTATTCCAGCTGGAGCCTGCGTGGCTGGCTCTTGTTCGACGCCTTCGGCATTCCGGTGAAAACCCATTCCGCCCGGCTTTATACCGATGAACTGGCAACCACGCTGTTGGACTACTTCCCCGCAAAGACCGCCCCCACCATGCGCACGCCTGAAGGCACGGTCGTTCCGGAAACCATCGCCATTGCCGAGGAACTGGCGACCCGCCACCCCATGGCTGGCCTGTGGCCCAGCGACCCCCACGCCCGTGCCACCGCCCGGGTGTTGGCCGCCGAAATGCACGCGGGCTTTACCGCCTTGCGCAGCCATTGCCCGATGAACCTGCGCGTCAGCTATACCGACTGCCAGCCCCCGGCCGAGGTTCTGGCTGACCTCAAACGCCTTGAAACCCTGTGGTCCTGGGCCCGCCAGACCACCAGCTCCACTACCCCCTGGCTGTGCGGAGCCTATTCAGCGGCGGATGCGTTCTATGCCCCGGTGGCCACAAGGATCGCCACCTACAACCTGCCCGTCGGGCCGGAGGCGACGCTTTACGTCAACGCCCATCTGGCGCATCCGTCGTTCCGGCGTTGGCGGGCGATGGGAATGGTCGACGGGGCCGATCAGGACTTCTACCGCCGCGACTATCCCCGCCGCGACTGGCCCGGTCCGGTGCGACTGCCTGCAACAGCGGTTGATGGCACCGACACGGTGAACGAGACCTGCCCCTATTCCGGCAAGCCCGTCACCCACTCTCTGGAACTTTACGGCCGTCGCTTCGGCTTTTGCAACGCTCTTTGCCGCGACAAGACCGTGGCCGACCCGGAAGCCTGGCCAAAATTCATTGCCCTTTACCACTCGTAAACCATTCCGCCCTACCCGTTAACCAATGTGAAGACGGGGAGGGTGCAATGGACCGAAAAAGGCAGAAGGCCTGCAAAGCGCAGCACAGCACACCGCGCCCGAAGCGGCTTCCTCTCTGTCCAAATATCCCCGCCGGAGGCAACGCCCTCGCCGGTTGCGCGCCCTTCGCGCGCAGAGGCGAGACAAGAATCTTGCGCGCAGCGCTCAATTTGAAAACCGCCCCAACCAGCGCAGCCGCCGGATGACCGCCCGCGCCTATACCGTCGCCTTCGAAGGCGTCGAAGCCCGCTTGGTCGAGGTGCAGTGCGCCGTCTCCCCCGGCTCGCCCTGCTTTACCATCGTGGGCCTGCCCGACAAGGCCGTGACCGAGGCCAAGGAGCGGGTTCGCGCAGCCCTTCAGGCCCTGTCCATCGCCCTTCCCGCCAAGCGCATTACCGTCAACCTTTCGCCCGCCGACCTGCCGAAGGAAGGCTCGCATTTCGACCTGCCCATCGCGGTGGCCCTACTTGCCGCGCTGGAAATCATCCCGCGTGAGGATGTCGAGGCCACCGTGGCCTTAGGTGAACTTTCCCTTGACGGCCGCCTGATCGCTGTCGCCGGTGCCCTGCCTGCCGCCATGGCGGCCGCCGTCGGGGACCGCGCGCTTTTGTGTCCCAAGGCCTGCGGGGCCGAGGCGGCCTGGGTCGGGGCCACGCAGGTCCTTGCCGCCGCGTCGCTGGAAGAGGTCCTGCACCATTACACCGGCCGCGCTCCCCTGATCCCGGCCGAGGCGGGCGAGGTGACCCGCACCCGGTCCCCCCGCGATTTCCGCGAGGTCAAGGGTCAGGAACGTGCCAAGCGGGCGCTGGAAATTGCCGCAGCCGGGCGGCATCACCTATTCATGGTCGGGACACCCGGCAGCGGCAAGTCGATGCTGGCCGCGCGCCTTCCCGGCATCCTGCCGCCGCTTTCGGCCCCCGAGGCGCTGGAAACCTCGATGATCCATTCGCTGGCGGGGCTTCTGACCGAAGGCGGCATTTCGCGCGACCGACCGTTCCGCGAGCCGCACCACACCGCCTCCATGGCCGCCATCGTCGGCGGGGGCCGGGGGGCAAAACCGGGTGAGATCAGCATCGCCCACAACGGCGTCTTGTTCCTGGACGAGTTCCCTGAATTTCCGCGCACGGTCCTTGATACCCTGCGCACCCCGATCGAGACCGGCTCGGTCATGGTCGCCCGGGCGAACGCCCATATCCGCTATCCCTGCCGGTTCCTGCTGATCGCCGCCGCCAACCCGTGCAAATGCGGCTATCTGTCCGATCCGTCCCGCGCCTGCGGTCGCGCGCCGGTCTGTGGCGAGGACTATCTGGGCCGCATTTCCGGCCCGCTGATGGACCGCTTCGATCTGCGCGTCGAAGTGCCGCCGGTGGCCTTTGCCGACCTTGACCTGCCAGCCTCGGGCGACAGTTCCGCCACCATCGCAGCCCGGGTCGCCGCCGCGCGCGATATCCAGACCACCCGATTCGCCGACCACCCTGGCCTGCGGGTCAATGCCGATCTGGAAGGCCAGGCGCTGGAAGAAGCCGCCGCCCCCGATCCCGAAGGCCGCGCCCTGATCGCCCGCATTGCCGAGCGGATGAGGCTGTCCGCGCGCGGCTATCACCGTGTCCTGCGGGTGGCCCGGACCATCGCCGACCTTGCCGGTGCGCCAGATGTCCGCACGCCCCATATCGCCGAAGCGATCAGTTTCCGGCTGTCCTCGGCTATCGGCGGACTTTAAGACGGGGGCCGTCCGCCTGGCATCCAATCGCCGGGAAAACGTATACGTTTTCTGATCCGGCTCATACCCTTGGACGGCGCTGTCGCGATCAAGACTTGAAGTGGCGTGACGGTTCAAAGGTTGCGCGCCTCCGGCGGGAGTATTCCGCCAAGAGGAATGCGCATCGGCTTTGTCGCTATTCACCACGCGGGAAGCGCTTGTTTTCTTCAAGCACGTTCAGGTCCATATGGTTGCGCATGTAGCGTTCTGATGCAGCGCGCAGCGGCTGGTGGTCCCAGGGGAAATAGGCACCGTTGCGCAGGGCCTCATAGACCACCCAACGCCGGGCCTGGCTTTCGCGCACCGCCGCGTCATAGGCGGCCAGATCCCAGCGCGCATCGGCAAGGGCGCGGAAATGCGCCATCACTTCGGCCACCCGGGGATCCTTGGCCAGATTGGTGCGCTCGCCCGGGTCGTTGGCCATGTCGAAGAGCTGTTCGGGGTCCGCCGGGCAGCGGATGTATTTCCACGCGCCGTCCCGCAGGGCGACCATCGGGGTGATCGTGCCCTCGGCGGCGTATTCCATGGCGACAGGGCCGCGTGCCGCGCCGTTTGCGACCGGGATCAGGTTGACGCCTTCGGTCCAAGGGGCGACCTCATCCATCGAAATCCCCGCCAGTGCCGCCAGCGTTGGTGCAAGGTCGATCGACGAGACCGGGGTATCGACGCGGCCGGCGGGCATTTCGGGGGCGGAGATCATCAGGGGCACCCGGGAGGCGCCTTCAAAGAAGCTCATCTTGAACCACAGTCCATGTTCGCCCAGCATTTCGCCGTGGTCGGAGAGAAAGAGGACATGCGCCTCTTGCCGCGTCGCCTTCAGCACCGCGAGGATCTCGCCGATCTTGTCGTCGATATAGCTGATGTTGGCGAAATAGGCCTGTTTCGCACGGCGGATGTGGTCGGGTGTGATCTCCATTCCGCGCCAGTCGCAGGCATCCATCAGGCGTTTGGAATGGGGGTCCATGGCGTCATAGGCCAAGCCCTCGGGCGGTTCGCATTCGGGGGCCCCTTCGTAAAGGTCCCAGTATTTGCGGCGGGCGACAAAGGGGTCGTGCGGGTGGGTGAAGCTGACCGTCAGGCACCAGGGCCGGGCATCGCCGCCGCGTGACAAGTCGTAAAGCTTCTGGGTCGCCTGATGGGCCACGTCGTCGTCATATTCCAGCTGATTGGTAATCTCGGCCACGCCCGCCCCGGTGACTGAGCCGAGGTTGTGATACCACCAGTCGATCCTCTCTCCCGGCTTCCTGTAATCCGGGGTCCAGCCGAAATCGGCGGGGTAGATGTCGGTCGTCAGGCGCTCTTCGAACCCGTGCATCTGGTCGGGGCCCACGAAATGCATCTTGCCGGAAAGGGCGGTCTGATAGCCGGCGCGGCGCAGGTGATGCGCGTAGGTCGGGATGTCCGAGGCAAACTCGGCCGCATTGTCATAGACCCGGGTGCGGCTGGGCAGCTGGCCGGACATGAAGCTGGCCCGGGCAGGCGCGCAAAGCGGCGAGGCGGTGTAGCAGTTGGCAAAGCGGGTCGATCGGGCCGTCAGGCGCCGAAGGTTCGGCGCGTGCAGGAAATCGGCGGGTCCATCGGGGAAAAGTGTCCCGTTCAGCTGATCGACCATCAGGATCAGGAGGTTTGGTTTCGCAGCCATCCGAGCACCTTTCGCAATCACTTGGCGACATTCGGACGGCGCGGCGCCATGGTCTGGCCCGCCACCGACCTTGCCGGGCCGCGCCCGTCATCCCTTAACTGGAATAGGCGGGGTCCTCGGCATCAAGGATCGCCTTCAACTCGCGCAGATGCGCGTTGCCAAAGCCGGGATAGGACTCCCATTCCTGCGCGGTTTTCTCGGCAACCTCTTCAGACAGAATCCGCAGCGGGCGACCGGTCTGCAGCGCACGGATATAGGTCTCGGCCGAACGTTCGAAGTAGTAAAGGCGGTTGAAGGTTTCGGCCACGGTCGCGCCGATCACCAGTACGCCATGGTTGCCCATGACCATCGTGGTGATCTTCGGATCTGTCAGCATTTCCGCACACCGCGCGGCCTCGTCGCCCAAGGCCATGCCGCCATAGTGGTCGTCGACCACGACCCGGTTATGGAACATGGCAGAGTTCTGGTCGATCGCAGGCAGGCGGCTGTCGGCAAGGCTGGCCAGCACGGTCGCGTGGATCGAATGGACATGCATCACGCAGCGCGCATGCGGGCAGGCGCGGTGGACCGAGCCATGCAGGCCCCAAGCGGTCGGGTCCGGCGCATCCGGGCGGTCCATCGTCGAAGGATCATTCGCGTCGATCTCGATCAGCGATGAGGCGGTGATCCGGCTGAAATGTCGCCCGTTCGGGTTGATCAGGAACCGCGAGCCTTCGGGGTTCACTGCCAGACTGAAATGGTTGGCGATGGATTCGTGCATGTTCAGCCGCGCCGTCCAGCGGAAGGCGGCGGCCATGTCGACACGTTCGGCCCAATGGGTCAGATTCGGGGGGGTAAGGTTGGCAGTCGGGGCGTTCATGGTGTTCCTCCAAAGGGCCAGCGGTTTTCGGCGAAGGCAGTGATGGCTGTGACGATGCGGTCAAAGCTGATCGCGGCCCGGGGCACCGAGCCACGGGCGCGCAGATAGCCGTGGACAAGGCCCGGTTCGGTCACCGCATGGGCGCGGCCCCCGGCGGCGGTGATCTTCGCGGCATAGGCGTGCGCGTCGTCAGCCAGGGGGTCGCATTCGGCAGCGATGGCAAGCGTCATGGGAAGACCTTCGAAGTCCCGGTCCTGAAGCGGGCTGACAGTTGCGTCGCCCTCGGGTGGGGGGGCACCGTGGCGGATGTCCTTGTAGAACAGGACGTCGTCTCGGGTCAGCATCGGGGCATGGGCATGGAGCAGATAGCTCCCCCGGTCCATGTCGCCGCCAAGGCCGGGATAGATCAGCACCTGACCCAGGATCGGCACGCCCGACCCCCGCAGGGCATGGCATGCTGCCGCAGCGAGGTTGCCCCCTGCACTGTCCCCGACCAGGACCAGCGGCCCCTTGGCCCCCAGCGCGCGGATCACGGCGCAGGCGTCGTCGAAGGCGGCGGGGTGCAGATGTTCGGGCGAAAGCCGGTAGTCGACCGCCACGACCGATAGCTCGGTTCGCGCCCGGATGTCGGCGCAGACGCTGTCATGGCTGTGCAGGCCCCCCACCACATGGCCGCCTCCGTGCAGGTAAATGACCGTGGGCGACGTGCCCGGATAGACCCGGCAGGGCACCCCGGCGGTGGCTTCGTCGTGTGAGGTTACGCCGGCAGGATAGGGCTGGTCAAAGACCCGACACATCCGGTCATAGATGGCGCGCTGTTCGGCAATCGTCAGCGTCGCGGTGTCGGAGGGGTAGGACGCGTTGGTGCGCTCGATGAAAGCCCAGGTCGGGGCGTCGATAAGGCTTTGATAGTCTGGCGCGGTCATGATCCCCCCGATCCCGACTGGGCGGTGACCGTGATCATGACAAGAAAGCCTTGGGGCAGCAATGGCCCCGCGAAATGGAAAAGGGCGGGCCAAAGCCCGCCCTTTCCGAATCTGGTCCGATCCGGCTTATGCCAGAGCGAGGTTGGTCGCGCTTTCGCGGCCGTCACGGCCGGCTTCGATGTCGAAGGTGACCGGCTGGCCGTCCTTCAGGCTGCGAAGGCCTGCGCGCTCAAGCGCGGTGATGTGAACGAAAACGTCCTTTTTGCCACCCTCGGGGGCGATGAAACCAAAACCTTTGGTTTCGTTAAACCATTTCACGGTGCCCTTGGCCATCGTGATGTCTCCTGTCAAGTCTGCCGCCCGCGAGATTGCGGCGGCTTGGCCCCGTCAGCTAGTGTCGATTGCTGTGGCCGATTGTCGGAGACAGTGGTCGAAAAGTTAACGTCGCGACGGCCTTATGGCACAAACGACCGGGGAATCCAAGAGGCAAGGTGACGGCGTCAACCGCCTGACGGCCGCCATCCTCAGCCGATTTGCTGGCTTATCCGGGCCACCGGGGACTCCCCTGAAGCACCGCGTCGAAAAGGCCGGACCATGCCCGACTGCGCCAGGCGAAACCAAAGCCCCACAAGCGGCCCCCTGCCGGGCGTTTGACTTGGTGCCCCCTTCCGGGCTCTAGTCGCACAAGACTGATCAGCCAAAACGGAGTGGTTTCATGGGCCTGTTTCTGCGCACGACATTCGTTTGCACCTTTCTCGCGCTGCCGGTCCTTGCTGACCCGGCCGCCGACAGAAAGCTGCTGGCCGACACCGTATATTCAGACAGCACATTGGACGCGGCTTTTGACGTGATGGTTCCGATCATGTCCGGAGCGATGGAAACACAATTTCGCAACATGGGCATCACGATCTCGGACCCGGTCGCGTTTACAGATACCTTCACCGAGGAGTTCCGTGTCCAATTCACCGAAATCGTTCGCGTGGAAATGGCTGACGCCTTGGAGGATATCTTCACCAAGGAGGAACTGGCCGATATCGTCGCCTTCATAGGCACGCCCTCCGGGGCAAAATTCTTCGCCGCTCAGGGAGAGCTGACGCAGATCGGGTCACGCATCGGAGAGATGGCCGGGGCGCGTGCCGGTCAGGATGCGGCTGAAAGGATCGCGGCCCGTATGGACGCGCAAGGGATCACCTTCACTGACGCCAGCGGCAAGCCACTTGATGCACTAAAGCTGCTGCGCGGATACTGAACCCGGCGGTCGTCGCTTTGATGCCGCGACCTGTCTGCCGCTGCACCTGACCCGGCAACCGGAAAACGCGCGTCTTGCGTCGATGCCCGCCATCCCGCGATTGCCCTTCGACCTCCACTCGCCTAGATGGGGGGAAACACAGACTTGTGCGGAGCGCCCAATGGCCAGCTATCAATACGTCTACCACATGGAGAACGTCTCCAAGACCTACCCCGGCGGCAAGAAGTGCTTTGAGAACATCTATCTCAACTTCCTGCCCGGGGTTAAGATCGGTGTGGTCGGGGTCAACGGCTCGGGCAAATCGACGCTGTTGAAGATCATGGCCGGCATGGACACCGACTTCAAAGGCGAAGCCTGGGCCGCCAAGGGGGCCAAAGTCGGCTATCTGGCGCAGGAACCCTACCTCGACCCCAAGCTGACCGCCAAAGAGAACGTCATGCTGGGCGTCGCCAAGGAAACCGCGATCCTTGAGCGCTACAACGAACTGGCGATGAACTACAGCGACGAAACAGCCGACGAGATGGCCGCCCTGCAAGACCAGATCGATGCCGGCAACCTTTGGGAACTTGAAGCCTCGGTCGGCGTCGCAATGGATGCCCTGCGCTGCCCGCCTGACGACAGCGATGTTGAAACCCTGTCCGGGGGCGAACGCCGCCGCGTCGCGCTGTGCAAGCTTTTGCTTGAAAAACCCGACATGCTGCTCTTGGACGAACCGACCAACCACCTTGACGCCGAATCCATCGCCTGGCTGCAAAAGCACCTGATGGCCTACAAGGGCACCATCCTGATCGTCACCCACGACCGCTATTTCCTGGACGACATCACGTCGTGGATCCTGGAACTCGACCGTGGCCGCGGCATTCCCTATGAGGGCAACTATTCCGCCTGGCTTGACCAGAAGGCCAAGCGGATGGCGCAGGAATCCCGCGAAGACAAATCCAAGCAGAAGGCGCTGGAAAAGGAACTGGAGTGGATCCGCTCGGGTGCCAAGGCCCGTCAATCCAAGGGCAAAGCCCGTCTGTCGCGCTATAACGAGATGGCCAGCCAGACCGTCATGGAACGCTCGTCCAGCGCCCAGATCATCATCCCGAACGGCGAACGCCTTGGCAACAAGGTGATCGAGGTCGAGGGGCTGAAAAAGCACATGGGCGACAAGCTTCTGATCGAGAACCTGTCGTTTACCGTTCCACCCGGTGCCATCGTCGGCGTGATCGGCCCGAACGGGGCCGGCAAATCGACCCTCTTCCGCATGATCATCGGGCAGGAAGCCCCGGACGAAGGCACGATCAAGCTGGGCGAGACGGTGAAGCTGGCCTTCGTCGACCAGTCCCGCGACGCCTTGGACCCGGCGAAGAACGTCTGGGAGGAAATCTCGGGCGGGGCCGAGGTGATCCACCTGGGCGACATGCAGATGAACAGCCGCGTCTACACCGGTGCGTTCAACTTCAAGGGCACCGACCAGCAGAAAAAGGTCGGCCTGCTGTCGGGTGGTGAACGCAACCGCGTCCACATGGCCAAGCTGTTGAAATCCGGAGGCAACGTGTTGCTGCTGGATGAGCCGACCAACGACCTCGACGTCGAAACCCTGCAAGCTCTGGAAGCCGCCATCGAGGATTTCGCCGGCTGCGCGATCATCATCAGCCACGACCGGTTCTTCCTTGACCGGCTTTGCACCCATATCCTTGCCTTCGAAGGCGACGCGCATGTGGAATGGTTCGAAGGCAACTTCCAGGCCTATGAGGAGGACAAGGTCCGGAGGCTTGGCCCGGATGCGCTGGAGCCGAAGCGGGTGAAGTACAAGAGGTTTAGTAGGTGAGTGCAGACGAACCTCCGGAGTTTATGCACCGTCCTGATATGCAGCTTCTAATGAAGCTGACAACAGTCTCCCACACAGTTAAACGGGCCATTCAAGCCTACTGTCATTATGAAACCGTAGTTCGGCAAGACCAATTCTTGCAGCGACTTCCAGTCGACTCTGGAGCCAGAACGGCTCTTTCATCGCTTAGGCGTATGGTAACATCCGAACTAACTATTATTCTTACTGCCCTATGGGAACAGCCAAAAAACAAAGATGACTTTCTAGACAAGGAAAGCTTTCCCGCTCTCTTGGGGTATGCAAGGAAGAGTGAAGTGGTGGAGGCATTGAAAAGCTACGGCGCTTTCGATGGAATGCTTTCAGATCTTGAAACAGAATGGGCTAAGGCGTATCGGCTGTTGTCTAAAATTGAGCGATCGACGCGCTTCAAGAACCAAAAGAACCATCGAGATCGGGAAAACGCGCACAGACTTCGACAAACCAACTTTGAGAGAAAAGGGCTAGTATTCGAAACGCCGACACATGGTGACCTCGAATTACTGTTTGTTCTCACGATTTGGTGCGATCGTTATTTGTGGGCAAGTATCCGCCCTGCAATAGAAAAGCGAACCGTTAAAGCAATTCTTTCACCGGAGCGTTCGAACGTCCGCGAAATGTGGAAATGCTTTAACCGGCGAATTGATACCTTCAATGAACCTTTCGGGCATTGATAAGCGCGTCGTAGGGTGCGTGATTTCACGCACCGCTTCCGTCATGGAATTCCAACCGAAGCCACCCGCAGCGCCACCCTCTGCAATCCATATCACAATTCTTAAAACCACCCTAACGTCCGCAACTAACCCCTTGATAACCTTTGCGGCCCCCAGCCTGTCCACTGTGGACACGTCGATCAACAGCGCGGGCGACCAAGCCCTTTGATTGCCGAACCGGTTGGTCAGCCCTCGATGACTCGACTGAATTTTCCCGTTCCTTTGACCGGGGAAAATAGTCTACCGATAGCAGGATGAAGCAGGGTTTCCCCATCGCAACCAAAGGCATGGTGGTCGGTCTTCTGGGCGGGTCCTTCGATCCGGCGCATGAAGGCCACGTCCACATCACCCGCGAGGCCCTGAAACGGATGGGGCTGGATCAGGTCTGGTGGCTGGTCACCCCCGGCAACCCGTTGAAAGCCCGCCAGCCCGCCCCGCTTGCCGACCGGCTGGCGCGGGCGCGGGCGGTGATGCAGCACCCGAAAGTCAAGATCACCGAGCTGGAGGCAGCCCTCGGCAGCCGCGCCACCGCCGACACCATCGACCGGCTGCGGGCGATCTATCCCGGCGTGACCTTCGTCTGGCTGATGGGCGCGGACAATCTGGTGCAGTTCCACCGCTGGGGCCGCTGGCGCGACATCCTGCGCGCGGTCGCGGTCGGCGTCCTTGCCCGTCCGGGGTCGGGCGTGGCGGCGCGGCTGTCGGTCGCCGCGCGGGCGTTCCGCGTCCACCAGATTTCCCGGGGCGAGAACCTGCGCGGGCGCGCTCCCCCGGTCTGGTCCTTCGTGAACCTGCCGTTGAACGGCGCCTCGTCGTCTGAAATCCGGGCGCGGGGAGGCTGGCGTCCGGGCCGCGACCATACCCCCTAAAGCTGTTTTCCCATCCAGGTATCCGCGGGAAGGCTGGTATATGGGGCGATGTCGGTCCAGCCTGTGGCGTGGTAAAGCGCAACTGCTTCGGTCAATGCGCTGTTGGTGTCGAGCTTCAGGGCTTTGTGGCCCAGCGCCCGGGCCTCGTCCTCGATCCGCGCCATCAAGCGACGGGCCAGACCCTGACCTCGGGCAGAGTCGTGGACCCAGAGGCGCTTGACCTCGGCAGTCGTTGCGTCCAACTGCCGGAGTGAGACGCAGCCGACGGGAAGCTCGTCGGACCATGCCACATAAAAGCACCCGTGGGGTGGGCGGTAGCTGTTGCCGTGCGGGTCGGGCAGGGGAAAATATTCCGGCCGGGCAGCAGGGACACGGACAAGGACCTCGTCAAAATAGGCGCGCAGGCAGGCAATCGCTTCGGGAGAGTCGGGGTCGGCGGGGCGGATGTCAACCTGATGCCGGTTCAGGACGGTCGCGATCAGGTCCATCGCGGCCAGCACCTCGTCCGCACGGCTTCCGGCACGGGTCAGAAGGACCGAAGCCTGACCTTGGATGATCGACAGATAGGCCGCCACTTCCGCCTGACCCGCAGGGGTCAACCTGGCAACGGCACGCCTGCGGTCGGCGGGGTCTGCTTCGGTGGTGATCAGACCTTCACGTTCCAATGCGCGAAGAAAACGGCTGAGAAGGCCGGAATCAAGGCCAAGACGCGACCGGATGAGTCCGACATCGGTGCCCTCGGTTTGAACAAGGTGCAGTACCCGGGCGGCACCAAGCGGACGGCCACGCCCAAGAAACGAGGTGTCCAGTGCACCCGCCTCACGCACGACGGCGCGGTTGAACCTTCGCAAGCGGGAGATGGGGTCAAGAAACATGGCGGACTTCGGTCAGTTAATTCATCTGACCATAGTCCGACAGTTTCAACGTGCAAGCGGGAATTTGTTGACGAGTGGGGCATCGCCCACTGGCGGAATCGCGGAAACTGCGGCTATCACGGGCAAAAGTGGAGGCGAGCCTTTGATCACGCGGCGGGGACTGTTGGCGGGGCTTCTGGCTGGGGTGGCCTTGCCATCGCTGGCCGAGGTCATGGAAACCTCTCCCCGTCCTGTGCCCCGGCCTAATGTTTCTGGCGATACCGGCGCAGCCGGACTTTCCGCCGAGATGGCAGACCTGATTGTAGCGGCCAAACTTGGGGGCGCGGTCAGCTATGTGCTGGTGGATGCCGCAACCGGCGCGGTGCTTGAAGCGCGCCAGCCAGACCTGAAGCTGCCGCCCGCCAGCGTGGCCAAGGCGGTAACCTCGCTTTATGCGCTGGACCGGCTGGGGGCGGGATACCGGTTTGCGACCCGGGTGCTGGCGACCGGGCCGGTGCAGGCGGGAATCGTGCAGGGTGACATCGTTCTGGCGGGCGGGGGGGACCCGACCCTGCAGACCGATCAGTTGGGCGACCTTGTCGCGCGACTGGCTGACAAGGGGATCACGGGGGCGACGGGCCGGTTCCTGTATTGGGACGGCGCCTTGCCCGCGCTGGAGGGCATCTCGGCGGATCAGCCCGCGCATGTCGGCTACAACGCCGCGATTTCCGGGCTGAACCTGAATTTCAACCGCGTCTATTTCGAATGGAAACGCGAGAATGGCGACTGGAAGGTCGCCATCGACGCGCGGGGCGAACGGTTCCTGCCGGAGGTCGAGATGGTTCGAGTTGCCGTCGCCACCCGGGACGCCCCCCTGTTCACCTATGATCGGGGCCAGGTCGAGGAGTGGACCGTCGCCTCGGGGGCCTTGGGCAAGGGGGGGAGCCGGTGGCTGCCGGTTCGCGATCCGGGCCGCTATGTGGCCGAGGTCTTCCGCACCCTGGCCCGCGCGCAGGGAATCAAGCTGCCACTGGCGGACCGGACCGCTGCCCAGCCCACCGGCACCGAACTGGCCCGGATGGAGAGCGAACCGTTGACCGAGGTCCTGCGCGACATGCTGCGGTACTCGACCAACCTGACGGCGGAATGTGTCGGGCTGACGGCCTCCGGGCTTTCCGGGCTGGAGGCTTCGGGCCGGGCGATGTCGGACTGGGTCCGGGCGACGTTCGGAGTATCCTTCGACATGCGGGATCATTCGGGGCTGGGCGGCGCGTCGCGGGTGACGGCGGCGGGGATGGTCAAGGTTCTGGTAGCGGCTGAAAAGGCGCAGCGCGGGCTGAAACCGATCCTGCGGGATGTGGGGATGAAGGACGACAAGGGCGCGGTGATCGAGGGGCACCCGGTGAAGGTGCGGGCCAAGTCGGGGACGCTGAATTTCGTGTCCGGGCTGGCGGGGCATATCAGCCCGCCCCCGACCTCTGGCAACGGTGGCCGGGAACTGGTGTTCGCGATCTTCTCGGGCGACCCGGAGCGGCGGGATGCGGTGCCGGTGGGCGAGCGGGAGGAGCCGGAGGGGTCCTCATCCTGGAACAAGCGGGCGCGGCGGCTGCAGGGGCAGCTGGTGAGCCGCTGGGCGGGGGCCTATGGGTGAGGTTGGGGGGCCGCAAAGGCCTGCCCTGTCCACAGTGGACAGGTTGGGTAAGGGGTTGATTTTGCTGGGGTTTGGGTGTGGGCGTTAAGGGTTTGTTAAGGCTTCGCCATCGTTACAAACAGCGTTCTTGCTAGTCCCTACCTTGCGAAAGCGCAACCTTAAGCTCCTGCACTCTTTCTATATTGGTCCCACTCTCCAAGGTGTTCAGGCGTTCAACTACCGCGTCGTAGTCAAAGAAAGCCGAAACGGAAGAGTGATGTAGAGGAAAATAGACTCGATCCCCCATTGCCCAACTGCGGAGTCGATTGAGGACATCAAGGAAACCTACGTCTGTCTGCGTAAACTCATCTACCCATTTCTTTGGCTCTTCCAAACCAAGCACATCTCGCCAACCGAAAAGGAAAGATGCAAGATCAGGCATTTGAGGGACACTCTCCTTAAATGAAACCGTCTGCACGCGATCTCTCAAAATTCCTACTAGCTCATCGAGCAACTCATCCGTGAAAACCCATTCGTCCTCAGGCCGCTTCCGTTCGCCAGCTCTCCCATGGTCCCAGACTTCGCCCCGGAACAATGTGCCAACGAGCCAGTTGATCGCTTTGCCCTCTCGGGCCACCCGCTCAGAGATCTTTCTATAGATCGTTGAATCTAATTTGGCGAGCTGCTTCAGTAGATCACAGACAACGCGATTGGCGAGTTGCTCAACTGAAATTGAGAAAGCTCTACGTCGCCGACTATCAGAAACTGAAAGCACTTCGTCCATTACATCTGACAAGGATAGTATGAGTCCCGAGACTGCGGCAACGTCCAAGCTCTCAATACCAGTATCCCTTATTCGTTCGAGTATATGCTCAAACCACGATTTTCCTGCTTGCCGCTTTCTACTTGCATATTCTATCAGTGCCTGATTCAGCAGTTCTCCATCCTCGCGCGCCAATCGCAAAATGTTCTCGAATTCGGCTGTAGGTAAGACTGTCTTTGGCCCTGTGAGTGCAAAGTAGAAACGGTAGTGGAACGGGCTACCAAGGCGCTTCTGTTCAACCAGATTCTGCAACTCTTGTCTTGACGTGGCGGTGAAGACACACTTATGAGGCTCATTATCGTATGCAATTCCCGGTATAAAATTTCTTAGCTGCCAAATTGACCTTGACGAGTCCGCCTCTTGTGACGGGGCTAGCTTCTTCAGGCGCTTTCCCATTTCTGCTCTGGAGTCTTTAGAAACAACTCCGTCTCCAGTAACTATGATGGATCGCACAGCTAGATACTCTTCGAGCCATCTGTAGAGTCGAAAGTTGGAGACCTTTATTAGTTGAAGGCGACAAAAGTCCGGAAAGTAGACATCCGTCGCAACTGTCGGATAAGTGAACTTTAACCCATTTAGCGCGAGCTTAACCTCGCGCGGCGTGGAAAGGCTGCCGCCTTCGCGATCAATAGCAAGCTTTAAGTCCTCCAACAGATCACCGGACGGCGAGTTGCCGGTAACGTCTGCAAATATCTTCTCTGCCTCACTTTGAAATTGTGCCCTTAGATCAAAAGGCTCTGGAAGTGGGATGGCAAAACTCAACTGAACGATCTTTTGAAGAAAGAGGTCTCCATCCTTTACGCCAAGCCCAGACTTCAATGCCTGTGACAACACTCTTCGATCATAACACATCAGGTATGCTACTTTCGGAAAATCGGCTACTGATCGTACAAGCCTAACAACTTCGACTGCTTGAGCCGGTTCAAGCCGATCCAGATCGTCCAATACTACAATAAAACTTACGCTTGCTTTCTTGAGCCTGTCAGCAATCTCCTCTTTTAACTCAGAATGAGTTGGTGGTCTGCTGGAAAATTGATCCAGTGCATTTGCCGTTGTTTCAAGCACTGTACTTGTAACCTGGCCGCCTGGCAAAAAGTAGCCTGCAAGGTTTGCTACGGGCACTAGTTTCCTTGCAGTTGAAGCGCCGTAAGAGCGAATCATCTCTCCGATTGTGGCGCTTTTCTTCTTAGTGCGCCTGCTCCAGAACCCACGGCCCTTGGCTTCCTTATCTTCTTGGAGGTCAAGAATACTTGCAATTGGCTCCAGTAGAGACATAACGAGTGTCGAGGAGTCCCCGTTTAACCATGGTGCAATCGTAATCGTATGTACGCCCGCTTCTTCAGCGGCGGACAGTTCTTTGCGTAGGAAATTGAGAAGTGATGTTTTGCCAGATCCCCACGATCCCTCTAGGCCAATTACCATACCATCGCCCCTTGATGCTTCTAGTACAGAGGGTGCGAGACGTTTGGCTATCTGGGTGAATCCAAAGTGGTCGTTAGATTCATCTTCAAGCGCACGATCCGAATCTAGAATTATGGTCATTCAATGCCTATATTAAGAAATATTGAAACTTGGCCTAGCGTATTCACTAGTTTAATCCGTCGCCCACTCACACCCCCATATGCCGGACCCGCGCGCCCCACTCGATGGCCGCCGCATGCAGCCGGTCGATCTTCAGTTCCTCGCGGACCTCTTCCAGCATCCGAAGCTCTACCTGCGAATGGCGGCCGTCGGCGGTGACGACGTCGCAGGCCAGTGCGTAGGCAGTCTCGAACAGGCGCTCGGGGAGGGCGGCACGGATCAGGCCGAAGAGGGCGTCGAGGCCGTCTTCCTCTTCGAACAGATCAAACACCGTCCGGCTGACGCGCTGGATGCGGTCGGGGTCGTAGGCTGCGAAGATCGGCATGTGGTTGACCATGCGGGTGATGGCCACCAGCTCGGCGGTGCGCATGTTTTCATCCGAGGCGGAGCAAGCCACCATGACCGCCACGAGGGCGTCTTGCGGGGACATGGGCGAGGATTCGGACATTGGTGGCTCCTGTTGCGATGGGTGGCAGATTATTGACGGGGGCGGCGGGGGGCAATAGAGGACGGGGGGCTGGGGCAAAGGGCCCCATGGGGATCTGTGATGTCAGCTTTGCGCGATGCGGCGATGAATTCGAAGGCCTGGCCTTTTGAAGAGGCGCGCGCGGTGTTGAAACGCTATGGTGGCAAGGACCCGGTCAAGGGCTATGTGCTGTTTGAGACGGGCTATGGGCCGAGCGGTTTGCCGCATATCGGCACGTTCGGCGAAGTGGCGCGGACGACGATGATCCGCCGCGCGTTCGAGATCATCTCGGACATTCCGACGCGGCTGATCTGCTTTAGCGACGACGTGGACGGGATGCGCAAGGTGCCGGAGAACGTGCCGCAGCAGGAGATGCTGAAGCAGCACATGCAGTTGCCGCTGACCTCGGTGCCGGACCCGTATGGCGAGTATGAGAGCTTTGGCCACCACAACAACGCGATGTTGCGGCGCTTTCTGGACACGTTCGGGTTCGAGTATGAGTTCATAAGCGCGACCGAGTTCTACAAGTCGGGCCAGTTCGACGCGACCTTGCGCCTGTGTGCGGAACGGTATGATGCGATCATGGGGATCATGCTGGCGTCCTTGCGCGAGGAGCGGCAGCAGACCTATAGCTGCTTTCTGCCGATCCACCCGGAGACGGGGCGGGTTCTTTATGTGCCGATGAAGGAGGTGAACGCCAAGGATGGCACCATCACCTTTGACGACGAGACGGGCCGCGAGTGGACGCTGCCGGTCACGGGCGGCAATGTGAAGCTGCAGTGGAAGCCGGATTTCGGCGCGCGCTGGGCGGCGCTGGACGTCGACTTCGAGATGTACGGCAAGGACCATTCCACCAACACGCCGATCTATGACGGGATCTGCGAGGTTCTGGGGGGGCGGAAGCCGAACCACATGACCTATGAGCTGTTCCTGGACGATCAGGGGCAGAAGATCTCGAAGTCGAAGGGGAACGGGCTGACGATTGACGAGTGGCTGACTTATGCGGCCACCGAAAGCCTGTCCTATTTCATGTACCAAAAGCCCAAGACGGCCAAGCGGATGCATTTCGACGTGATCCCGCGGGCGGTGGATGAATACCATCAGCAGTTGCGGGCATTTGTGGACCAGCCGATTGACAGCCAAGTGAACAACCCGGTGTGGCATATCCATGCCGGGAAGCCTCCGGTGTCGAAGATGGTGGTATCGTTCGGGATGCTGTTGAACCTGGCTAGTGTTTCCAGTGCCAAGGATGCCAAGGGGCTTTGGGGGTTCCTGAACCGCTATGCGCCGGATGCGTCACCCGAGACGCACCCCGATCTGGACGCGGCGGCGGGCTATGCGGTGCGCTATTTTGCCGACAAGATCGCGCCAACGCGGGTGTTCCGCTTGCCCTCCGACAAGGAACGCGCGGCGATGGAGGATCTCGTTGCCCGGCTCAAGGTCTGGGACGGGGCCACGGACGACGAAGCCTTGCAGTCCATGGTCTTTGCCGTTGGCAAGGCGCATGAGTTTGAGCCGCTGCGCGACTGGTTCAAGGCACTTTATGAGGTGCTGCTGGGCGCATCCGATGGGCCGCGCTTTGGCGGGTTCATCGCGCTTTACGGGGTGGGCGAGAGCGTGGCACTGATTGAACGGGCGCTGAAGGGCGAACTGGTCGCCTGACGCCCGCAAGGGGGCCGGATGGGACGTGAGGCCGAAGGTCACGCGCGCTGGCGCGGGCAGGATGGTGCGGTGAAGGCGTTGCTGGAAAGCGACGGCATCATCCTGCGCGGGGACATCCGAGCGAGGCTGCGGCGCGATGATCTGATGGATTGGCGGGTCGATGGCGACGACCTGTGCCTGCGCGCCGGGGGCGAGCCGCTGATCCTGACGCTGGGTGCCAAGGAAGCGGCCGCATGGGTCAAGGCGCTGGACAAGCCTTTGCCATCGCTGGCGGCAAAACTGGGGGTTTCTGGTTCCGCGCGGGGCTGGGTGATCGGTGGACCAGCGCCCGAAGAAATAGCGATTGCTTTGGCGGGGGCGGAGGCGGCCGGGCCGGAGGGGGCCGCTATGATCGTCGCCATCCTGACCGGTCCGGACGATCTTGGCGCGGCGCTGGCGGCCGGGCTGGCGACAGGGCTGAAGGTCTGGTGCGTGCATGGCAAAGGCAAGGGGGCAGCGGTTGGCGATGCTGTCGTGCGCGCGGCGTTTCGCGGGGCGGACTGGATGGACGTAAAAGCCTGCGCGGTGTCTGATGCGTTTACCGCCACGCTTTATCGGCCACCAAAACCTTGACCTGCAGCTTTGACGCCCTAGGCTTTCATTCGGGGACGTCAGAAAAAAGGAGCGCGTGATGCGCCTTGCTGCAATTTTTCTTGCCCTGAGCCTTGGATCTCCGGCCTTCGCCCAGGAAGCGCCGATTCAAGAGACAATCCAGAACCAGATCGACGCCTTTCAGGCTGACGATTTCGCCCGGGCCTTTGCCTTTGCCAGCCCGAACATCCAAAGCATTTTCGGAACGGCGGAAAACTTTGGCGCCATGGTCAAGGACGGCTATCCGATGGTCTACCGCCCGTCGGAAGTCGAGATGCTGGAGCTGCGCGACGTGGCGGGCGATCTTTGGCAGCGGGTGCGGATCATCGATCAGGCGGGTCAGGCGCATTACCTTGGCTACATGATGATCGAGACGCCCGAGGGCTGGCAGATCAACGCGGTGCAGCTTTTGCCAGCGCCGGATATCGGGGTCTGAGGCTTCAGCGACGAACTGGATGCAACCGCCTTGGTGTTGCGTCCAGGTCCTCTGCCGCGCGCGGCCATCTGAGAGCCAGTTAAGCCTTTATTGATACCCCATTTCCCGCAAGGCGACGCGGGTCCGGGGGGCATTCCCTGTCGCATCGCCACTGGCATTGGCGCGAAGCGAGGCAAGGGAATCTGACATGAACAAGGCTATCACCGACGGGCTGGTCCTGATGCCGCCGCCATTTTCGGCAGGCTTGAACCTGTGGTCACGCGAGGACGGCACGCCCGGGTCGGGGTCGTATCTGGGGCAGGCTAATGCGGCCTTGGTCAGCAATGATCAGGATTTCGCGGGCTGTCTGGAGTTGCAGAAGACTGATGCAGTGCAAAAGCTGCGGTCTTATGCGCAGACGCCGATTCAGGCCGGGCTTTACCTGCAAGTCACGGCGCGGATCAAGTGTGTGTCGGGCAACCTGCCGTCGGTGCGCATTGCGGCCTGGGCCGGGGATGTGGGTGGCGCGAATGTCGCGGCGGTCACGCAGATCGGGCCGTCGGTGACGCTGACCACCTACGGTGAGGTGGTGACGGTCAAGGCGATCATTTCCCGTGCGACGCGGACCGGGGTCGACATGGCTTGGGGCACGGTGCCGGTTTACGGCCATGTCGGGCTGGACCTGACCGGGGCGAATGGCGGGGTGGTGCGGATCGACGACATCGTGGTTGAGGATGTGACCAACATCTTCATCCGCAAGATCATGGACTGGGTCGATGTGCGCGACTACGGCGCGCTGGGCAACGGAGTGGCGAACGACGCGCCGGCCTTTCTTGCGGCGGATGCCGATGCGCAGGGCCGCGAGATTCTGGTGCCCTCGGGCGTGTTCCGGCTGACCGGCGATGTGTCGATCAACAACCGCATCCGGTTTGAAGGCACGTTGTCGATGCCCGCAAACCGCAAGCTGACCCTGACGCGGAACTTTGATCTGGACACTTACGGTCAGGCGTTCGGCACCGAGATCGAAGGCTTCAAGCGCGCGCTGCAGGCGCTGTTCTTCTTTACCGATCACGTCACGCTGGACCTGTCGGGTCGCCGGGTCGACATAAGCGAGCCGATCGACGTGGCTGCGCTGACCGGCCTGACCAGTTTCAACGGCCGCCGGGTGGTGCGCAACGGGTCGCTGAATGCGGTGGCCGGGGCGGGCTGGGCGACGGTCGATGTGGCCTCGGTCGCGACCTATGCCACCAACAACCCCAATACTCTGACCGGGGTGGCGAATGTGGCGAATATTCTGGTCGGGTCGCTGGTGATCGGCACCGGGGTCGGGCGCGAGGTTTATGTGCGGTCAAAGAACGTGGGGGCGGGCACGGTTGAGTTGAGCCAGCCCTTCTGGGGCGCTGAGGGGACGCGACCCTACACGTTCCGGCGGTTCAAATACATGCTGGATCTGGGCGGCTTTGACAGTCTGTCCAAGTTCGAGCTTGAGGATATCGAGTTCAACTGCCTTGGGTATTGTTCGGGCGTGATGCTGCCGGTATCGGGGTCAACCCAGCGGTTTGTGTCCTGTTCGTTCAACAAGCCCTTGGATCGCGGCATCACCTCGACCGGAACCGGGTGTCAGGGGATGTTCGTCGACATGTGCCAGTTTCTGTCGAACGAACAATCGGTGCCGGTGGTGGACCGGGTGTCGATCGCGATGAACGTGCAGGCCAATGACGTCAAGATCCGCAACAACCGGGTGGTGCGCTTTGCGCATTTCGCCATCGTCAACGGCACCGGGCATCTGGTGCATGCCAACCACTTCTTCCAGGGTGATGACGAGGTTGCCGGGGTCCGCCGCGCCGGGTTGGTTTTCACTCAGACCAACGTCTCGACCGTTGTGACCGGCAACTACGTCGACAACTGCTTTATCGAGTGGGGTAACGAGCATGATGCTTTCCCCGAGTTTGACAACGAGTTTTCCTTTGGCGGGCTGAACATCGTCGGCAACGTGTTCATCGCGTCCAGCACCACCTCGGCGTTTCGCTGGGTGGTGGTCAAGCCCTACGGGCCGGGGCATTTCCTGAACGGATTTTCGCTGACCGGCAACAGTTTCCGGGTGTTCAATGCGACTATTGACCGGGTCGAGATGCTGGATACCACCCTTGCCGGGCTGGATTTCAGCCGGTCGCGGAACGTCCGGGTCGAGGGCAACAGTTTCAACCAGGTGACGCAGCAGATCATGAACCCGGTGATTGTGTCGCACACCCAGAACACGGCGGCCGACACCTGGAACGTCGGAGCTGGGGGGTTCCTTCCCTTTGGTGGCTGGGTCCGGATGCTGGAATCGGTGTCGACCGAAGGGGCGATCACCAACGCCTCAAACGCGACGCGCTATGTCTTTCCGCACGCACTGGTCGGCACCGGGGCGGGCAACAACGAGGCGCAGTTGAAATGGGGCGAGGCGGTCAAGGGCAAAGCCATCGTCAGCATGCGGATGGACCTGCCGGGGTAAGGCAGGGGCAGGCAAACAGGCGAAGGGCGGTCCGAGGGGGCCGCCCTTTGGCATTCAAAGCAAATCTGGTGTCAGGTGGAACGCGCGGGCAAAGCCGCCATTCAACAGCGCCGACACCGGGGCCAGCCGGACAAAGGCGAAATCGGGCAGGTCGATGTAGATCCCTGCCTTCGGGTTCCGCTGCAGCCAGCGTGCGCGGATGCCCGTCCGGGCCGGATCGTCCACGGCGACAAAGCTGGCCTTTGCCCGGATCATCAGCCGGGGATGGGTCATCGGGTCGCCCTTTGCGCCAACCTCTCCCAGCATCAGGGCGCAGTCGGGCCGGTCGCGCAAGGCGCGGAAATGCGGGGCAAGGCCGGATACCAGCGTCAGAAGCCCTGCCTCGGGGTCGCGGGCAAAGGCGATCCGGCTGATGCCGGGGGTGCCGGTATCGGGGTCCTCCCATGCGAGGGCGGCATGGCCAAGTGCCAGCAGGCCCTGCGCCAAGGCGCGCGCTTCGGCGTCGGCGGGCTGGACGGGATCGGGGCGTTTGGGCATGGGTGGCGGGCCTGAGTTGGGGAATGGATCGGCCCCTTGATAGACCGACGCCGTCTACAGGGCCAAGGGCCAAAGCGGACCGGGCAAGTGGCAGGCGACGCGGTGTGCCGCAGTCCGTTGCGCCGGCTTGTATCACCCGGTTGTGCGGCCTAGGGTGCGGCGGCAATACCACCTGCAGTTTGGGTCAATGTGACGACGGGCGGCATGACAGAACCCAAGGCCGGGACCACGTCCCCGAACCCCGCAAGACGACGGACGCGCATGTCGCTGGTGCGGGCAGACCGCAGCGAAGACCGTGATCACGGGCTGGCTGTGGTGCTGGCGGCTGTCGCCGGGGCGGCGAACGCGGGCGGGTTCTTTGCGGTCCAGCAATACACATCGCACATGACCGGCTATCTTGCGGTGCTGGCCGACAACTTGGCGATTGCAAATTTCTGGCCGGTTCTGGTGTCCTGTCTGGCGATTTCTGCCTTCACAACCGGGGCCGCGTTCAGTTCCATTCTGATCAACTGGGCGCGCGAGCATCACAGTCACCACCAATATTCCCTGCCGATTGCGGTGCAGGGCGGGCTGTTGTTCTGCTTTTCCTTCGGCTGGGTTTTCACCTCCGAGGCGGGGCATCTGTTTTCGATCGCCTGCCTGTGCTTTATTATGGGGCTACAGAATGCCACCATCACCAAACTGTCCGGTGCGCGTATCCGCACGACGCATGCCACCGGCATGGTGACCGATATCGGGATCGAGTTGGGGCGCGTGTTCTACGGCCTTTTCCGCCGGACCAGCGGCGTGCGGGCAGACCGCACCAAGCTGGGCATCCTGTCGGCGCAGGTTGGGGCATTCCTGATCGGCGGGGTCATCGGGGCACTGGGCTACAAGGCGCTGGGTTTTCTGTTTTCGCTGCCGCTGGCGGCGGTTTTGCTGGGCATTTCCGTGCCCTATCTGCTGTTTGACCGCCCCGAGCCATTCGATCCCTGACCGGCATCCGATGCGCCAAAGTCACGGGCCGAATCGGCCCCGGGCGACGATTGGCTGCGCAAGGACTGTAACAAACCCTTGTCATGCGCCCCGCCCCGATCTTCACGTCCGCGTGAGGGGCAGGCGGTTGAATTGCAAGGAAATCTGCAATCCGGTTTTCAGAAGTTTTCTGCATTAACAGGCAATCAGTCAATAAATTTTCTGAAATACTCATCGAAAATATGGGGTTACGAAGATATTTACGAAGTGGTAACATTCCGTTAGAGAGGTGTTGCCTGGTGTTTTAGGCGACACGGTTATCGGGGTCCTTGGCCGGGCCTCGTCAAGGGAAGAGGGCTTTTATGACCGACACGTCCGCACTCAAGTCGATTTATCCGGCGTCTGCCGATTTTGTGGCCAAGGCGCATGTGGATGCGGCGGGTTATGCGACGCGCTATGCGGCGTCGATTGCGGACCCCGAGGCGTTCTGGGGAGTTGAAGGCCTGCGGATTGACTGGACCCGTCCCTATACCCGCGTCAAGGATACCTCGTTTGCGCCCGGCAACATCTCGATCAAATGGTTCGAGGACGGGCAGTTGAACGTGTCGGCCAACTGCATCGACCGCCACATGATGACCCGTGCCAACCAGACCGCGATCATCTGGGAGCCGGATGATCCGAAGGAGCCGGCGCAGCACATCACCTATGCGCAGCTTCTGGAAAACACCTGCCGCGTCGCCAACGTGCTGAAAGCGCATGGCGTGACCAAGGGCGACCGCGTTGTCCTTTACATGCCGATGATCCCCGAGGCCGCCTATGCGATGCTGGCCTGCACCCGGATTGGTGCCATTCATTCGGTGGTCTTCGGTGGGTTCTCTCCGGACGCGCTGGCCAACCGGGTCAACGATTGCGAAGCAAAGGTGGTGATCACCGCCGACTGGGCGCCGCGCGGGGGCAAGAAGACCGGCCTCAAGGACAACACCGACAAGGCGATGCTGCATGTGTCCGACAAGGTGCGGGTGCTGGTGGCCAAGCGCACCGGCGACCAGACCAGTTGGACCGAAGGCCGCGATTTCGACCTGACCGCCGAGATGGCGGCGGCCAAGCCCTATTGCCCGTATGTCGAGGTTGGCGCCGAAGACCCGATGTTTATCCTTTACACCTCGGGCAGCACCGGCAAGCCGAAGGGCGTCGTCCATACCACCGGCGGCTATCTGGTCTATGCCGCGATGACGCATCAACTGACCTTTGACTACCATGATGGCGATGTCTTCTGGTGCACGGCGGATGTGGGCTGGGTCACCGGGCACAGCTATATCATCTATGGCCCACTGGCGAACGGCGCGACCACGGTGATGTTCGAAGGTGTGCCGACCTACCCCGACGCGGGCCGCTTCTGGGAGGTTATCGCCAAGCACAAGGTCAGCCAGTTCTACACCGCCCCGACCGCCATTCGCTCGCTTATGGGGCTGGGGCCGGAGTGGGTGGAAAAGCACGATCTTTCATCGCTGAAACTGCTGGGTTCGGTCGGCGAGCCGATCAACCCCGAGGCGTGGTCGTGGTATAATACCCATGTCGGCAAGGGCAAATGCCCGATCGTCGACACCTTCTGGCAGACCGAAACCGGCGGGCATATCGTGACGCCACTGCCGGGCGCGATCCCGCAAAAGCCCGGCTCGGCAACATTGCCCTTCTTCGGCGTCAAGCTTGAGGTGCTGGACCCTGCGACCGCCAAGGTTCAGACCGACATGGCGACCGATGGCGTGTTGTGCATCACCGACAGCTGGCCGGGGCAGATGCGGACGTTGTGGGGCGATCACGAGCGGTTCGAAGAGGCATATTTCAGCCAGTACAAGGGCTATTACTTCACCGGTGACGGCTGCCGCCGCGACGCTGACGGCTATTACTGGATCACCGGGCGGGTCGATGACGTGATCAACGTTTCCGGTCACCGGATGGGCACGGCCGAGGTGGAATCCGCCCTGGTTGCACATGAGGCGGTGGCCGAGGCCGCCGTGGTGGGCTATCCGCACGACATCAAGGGGCAGGGCATCTACGCCTATGTCACGCTGATGCGGGGCGTGGAGCCGACCGAAGATCTGCGCAAGAAGCTTGAGGCCTGGGTGCGGACCGAGATCGGACCGATTGCCAAGCCAGACCTGATCCAGTGGGCGCCGGGCCTGCCGAAAACCCGGTCGGGCAAGATCATGCGCCGCATCCTGCGCAAGATCGCCGAGAACGACTTTGGCGCGCTGGGCGATATCTCGACCCTTGCCGATCCGGCGGTGGTGGAAGACCTGATCGCCAACCGGATGAACAAGGGCTGATGTCCATGGCCCCCGTCCTTATCCTTCTTGGCCCGCCGGGAGCAGGCAAGGGCACACAGGCCCGGATGCTGGAGGAAGATTTCGGTCTGGTCCAGCTTTCGACCGGTGACCTGCTGCGCGCGGCAGCGGAGGCGGGAACTGGGGCGGGACGCAAGGCCCGCGCGGTTATGGAGGCGGGGCAACTTGTGTCCGATGACATCGTGCTGGCGATCCTGAAGGACCGGATGGCCGCGCCTGATCTGGCCAAGGGGATCATCCTTGACGGCTTTCCCCGCACCGCAGGGCAGGCGGCGGCGCTGGACGGGCTGTTGGCCGATGCCGGCCAGCAGGTCACCGCCGCGATCAGCCTTGAGGTGGACGACGAGGCGATGGTTGCCCGCGTGTCGGGCCGCTATACCTGCGCCGGTTGTGGCGAAGGTTATCACGACAGCTTCAAGCAGCCCGCCACGGCGGGTGTTTGCGACAAATGCGGCGGGACGGCGATGAAACGCCGGGCCGACGACAATGCCGAAACCGTGCGCGACAGGCTAACCGCCTATCACGCTCAGACGGCACCACTGATCACCTATTACGACGGCAAAGGTGTGCTTGCGCGGCTGGATGCGATGGGTCCCATCGCCGACATCCGACAGGCACTCGGTGCCATCGTCGCAGGGGTATCGGTCTGAAGGAACGACCCCAAGGCCGCAGGGCCTCGGGCAAGGAAGGGATTGCAGCGCGGCCCTTGGGCACCCCGGTTCGCCGGAGCCCGTGGCAGATCGGTCCGCAAGGGCTGCTGTGATCAGGACTGGGGACGGCGACCACGCCGGAAAACAAGGAGGAGGCCATAATGGCTACTGCAGCAGACGCCAGCACCCGCTCGCGTCCAATGACCCGGGAAGAGAAGAAGGTTATCCTTGCTTCGTCCGCGGGCACCATCTTTGAATGGTATGACTTCTATCTTTACGGCTCGCTGGCGGCGATCATCGGCGCACAGTTCTTCACGCCCTTCCCGGAAGCCACGCGCAACGTGTTCGCGCTTTTGGCCTTTGCGGCGGGCTTTATCGTGCGTCCGTTCGGCGCGCTGTTCTTTGGCGCCCTTGGCGACCTTATCGGCCGCAAATACACCTTCCTGATGACGATCGTCATCATGGGCCTGTCGACCTTCATCGTTGGTATGCTGCCCAACTACTATTCCTGGGGCATCGCCGCGCCGATCATCCTGATCGCGCTGCGCATGTTGCAGGGTCTGGCACTGGGTGGTGAATATGGCGGTGCGGCGGTCTATGTGGCCGAACATGCGCCGGCAAACCAGCGCGGCTATTATACCGCCTTCATCCAGACCACGGCGACGCTGGGCCTGCTTTTGTCGCTGGTTGTGATCCTGTCGGTTCAGGGCTACGTCAACGGCGCCTACCCGGACCAGCCGGTGCTTGACGCTGCTGGCGTTGCAGTGATGAACGCCGACGGTTCGCCGTCCTTGCAGAAAGCCTTCAACGCCTGGGGCTGGCGGATTCCGTTCCTTGGGTCGATCTTCCTGCTGGCGATCTCGCTTTATATCCGTCTGCAGATGAACGAGAGCCCGGCTTTCAAGAAGATGAAGGAAGAAGGCACTGCCTCCAAGGCACCGCTGACCGAAGCTTTCGGACCTGGCAAGAACGCTCTGGTGCTGCTGATCGCACCGATTCTGCTGATCCTTCTGGCGGTCACCGGCAACCTGACCGGAGCGCTCTTCTCCTACATCGGCATCGCCTTTGTTGCCATTGCCGTGATCTGGGGCTGGATGAATGCCAAGATCGCACTTATCGCGCTGCTTGGCCTTGTCGCCGGGCAAGCGGTCGTGTGGTACTCGGGTCAGTTCTACGCGCTGTTCTTCATGCAGAACGTGATCAAGGTCGACAGCTTCTCGGCCAACGTCTTCGTGGCCTGGTCGCTGATTCTGGGCACCGGGGGCTTCCTGTTCTTCGGCGCGCTGTCCGACAAGATCGGCCGCAAGCCGATCATTCTGGCCGGTTGCCTGATTGCGGCGTTGACCTACAACATCGTCTTCCCGCTGCTGACCAAGACCGCAAACCCGGTCCTGCACGCAGCCCAGCAGACCGAAGTTGTGGTGACTGCTGACCCGGCGGACTGCTCGTTCCAGTTCAACCCGGTTGGCACGGCCAAGTTCACCAACTCTTGCGACATCGTCAAATCGCTGTTGTCGAAGGCTTCGGTGAACTCGGAAACCGTTGACGCAGCGGCTGGCACGGTTGCGTCGATCAAGATCGGCGAGACGGAAATCCCGGGCTACGTCGGCTCGGCAAACGCGGCCGCCGTGACTGAACTTACCGCTGCTCTGGAAACCGCCAAGGCGGGCACTGACCAGACTGCAATCGACGCAGCACAAGCGGCGCTTGATGCTGAAAAGGGCAAGCCTGCGGCCTTTACCAAGGCTGTGAACGACGCCCTTTCGGCAGCAGGCTATCCGCTGGTGGCGGCCGACAACACGTCGATCGCCAAGGCTGAGACCTTCATCGACATCTTCACCGGCCAGAAGCTGACGATCATCGCGATCCTCACCTATCTGATCCTGCTGGTGACGATGGTTTACGGCCCGATCGCGGCCATGCTGGTCGAACTGTTCCCGACCCGTATCCGCTATTCCGGTCTGTCGCTGCCCTATCACATCGGCAACGGCTGGTTCGGTGGCCTGATGCCCGCGACCGCATTCGCGATCTCGGCGCAGTCAGGGTCGGTCTATGGCGGCCTTTGGTATCCGATCATCATCGCCCTGATGACCGTGGTCATCGGCCTGATCTTCGTGCCGAACGGAACCCACAAGAAGGACATTTTCGCCGACGACGGCGCGAAGTGATGTGACGACCCGGGCCGGGGCATCACGCCCCGGCCCGGGACTCCCTCTCTGCCTCTCGACAAGCTGACTTTCAGGCTTTTCTGGACGCAGACTGGCGGGCCGATCCCTCCGGTCCGCCGCTTTTTTCTTTCAGGACTGCAGGGTTATTGAACTCTAGCCGCGAAACCGCCGCCAGAGGGTTGCAAGGCCAAGGACGATGCCAAGAAGCACAAGGTTGGAGATCAGACCCGCCAGCACCGCTTCGGTCAAGGTCACCGGAGGCTTCGGGTTGGTCAGCGGCAGGATCACCGCCACGAACAGGACACCTGCCAGCAACGGCACCGTCTGCCCGGTTACCCTGGCAGTGCGAAGCATGGTGATCACCAGACCGATGATCAGGCCTGCGCGCAGCGGGTCCAGCAGTTGCGACTGGATAAGGTCCATCACGGTGAAGTCTCCTTTTTCGCAACCTTTCCTGATCCGAAGGGGCCGCACAAGCCCCCTTGAGAGCCGGGGGGCGGGATGAAGGCGGTGCCCAGCATTCTGGTGGTCGAAGACGAGGACAACATCGCCACGGCGCTGGAGTTTCTGATCACCCGCGAGGGCTATGGTCATGACCGGGTGGCCACGGGGTCGGCCGCAATGCGGCGCATCCGTGACATGCATCCCGATCTTGTCCTGCTGGACGTGATGCTGCCCGAAGTGTCGGGCTACGAGATCTGCCAAAGCATCCGGCTGGACCCCACGCTTGCCGACATCAAGGTCCTGATGATGACTGCGCGCGGATCGGCGATGGAGCGGAAACGCGGGCTGGAACTGGGGGCCGACGGCTTCATCTCGAAACCGTTCGAACTGCAGGATCTCCGCTCCGAGGTGCGCCGCCTGCTGGTTCCCTGAAGTCTTGGGGCCTGCCCGCCGACCGTGATTTTCCGACCGGGATATGCCGAACGGGATTTGCTCTTTTCAAAAATACTCCCGCGCGGCGCCTACCAACCGTGCCGCCGCACAGCGCATCCGATCTGGGCATCCGACCCGGCCCGCGACAGCGCCACACGACGGGGCTCGATGCCCCGAGGGTGGCACCCGTTGCAGGATACCTCCCGGACGTCAGCCCGCGAACGGATCGACCGGATAGCCGACGCCGACCAGATACAGCCCCTGCGGCGGGGCGACCGGCCCGCAGGCCGCCCGGTTCTGTGCGGCAAGGGCCTCGCCCACCTGATCCGGAGCCCATGAGCCCGCGCCGACCCGTTCCAGCGTGCCGACGATGGACCGGACCTGATTGTGCAGAAAGCTGCGCGCTGCCAGCTCAAAGCGGTATTCGATGCCGCCGGGATAGGGATGGTCGGTGATGTCGATCCGGTCCAGCGTCTTGACCGGGCTTTTCGCCTGACAGAAGGTCGACCGGAAGCTGGTAAAGTCGTGATGCCCGATCAGATGCGCCGCCCCTTGCCGCATGGCACCCAACGCCAAAGGGGACAGGACCTGCCAGACCAGTCCCTTGTCATGGGTCACCGGCCCCCGGCGCGCCACCAGCCGGTAGACATAGCGCCGCCCGGTTGCCGAAAATCGGGCGTGAAAGTCATCCGGAACCCGGGCGCAGGCGGTGATCGCCACCGGATGCGGGCGCAGATGCGCGTTCAGCGCCTCCGACAGCCGGAACGGGTCCCAGTCGCGGGTCAGATCGACATGCGCCACCTGAGCCGTGGCATGCACGCCCGCATCGGTGCGCCCGGCGGCGGCAATCGTATGCTCGCCCGGCTCCAGCTTGGCCAGCGCCGCCTCCACGGCACCCTGCACCGAGACCTGCCCCCCGGCCTGCCGCTGCCAGCCCGCAAACGGGCCGCCGTGATAGTCGATCTGAAGCGCATAGCGGGGCATGGGTGGTGACTATACCGGATGGCAGGGATTGTGAATGCGGGGCGCGGCCAAGGGCTGAACCCGCTTGGGCATCGCCCTCAATATCCTTCGACAAAAGTGAAATACAGGTCCAAGACCCCAAGACCGACGATGCCCGCCAAAAGCACGCAGCGCCACAGGAAGACAGCGACAGCCCTTGTTCGCGTGAACCGAGGGGGGATCAGGAAAGCGGGCAGGCCGTACAGAAACGCGAAGGGTCCAAGGAAGTAACGCATCGGGTCAATTCAGTTTTTTGACGACGCGGAAGCCCACGCCGGGCCATCTGTCCAAGATGTAGATTTTTTCGCGGTATGCTGATCGCAGATTTTCTATGGCAGAGTCGTAGCTCCCGCCGCGCTGCACAACCTGATCGCAATCTCGTGGGCTTTCAGCAATCCACGCTGTGAGGGTCGAAAAGTCGGGAAGCTCTTTAGTGTAGCAAGACACAGTAATCTCAGAAACATTTCCGACTATGTGGCGAATTCCCCAAGGGTTGGCAGCCTCAAGTTCTGTGACGGCTAGTGGAAATCCCCGCGTGAGAAGTTCAGGGAAGTCGCCCATCAAGACAGTATCGGTCAGGTCGCCCGAGAAATTTGCCTGCCATGGGGAAATGTCGTCGCCGCTCCAATAGGGCGTCTGCGTTCCGGCGCGGGCGGCGTACTCCCACTCCGCTTCCGTCGGAAGCCGGTAAGCATCCGTCCCCAGCTTCTTGTTGAGCCAAGAAACGTAGGCTTGAGCCTCATAGTACGAAATGTACATGACCGGGTAGTCGCCTGACAGTGAGAGGAATGCCCCGTCTTCCATGGCAAGTGCGATTTCACGCCCAGCCTTCGTTTCCCCAAATTCTGGAATGGCTAAAGACCTCATGATCTTTTCTGGCGATCCACTGTAGCCGATTGCCTCCGGTGGTCGGTAGCCGCGGCAGCCCCCGTCATCAACGCAAGCCATCCACTGAGAATATGTCACCTCGTTGATCGCTATGGCAAAGGGAACGTCGATCACGACACGATGCTGGGGGCCCTCGTCGGTTTTGACGTAGGGGTTCTCGGGCGTTGATGCCTGCAAGACTCCGTCTCGGAATACCAGTATCCTCCGCGTCTCATCATCCGGCGCACCCATCACGAATTCGCCCAGCGGCAGTTCGATCATCTCGGGGCAGGCATCGCAATCGCGGAAGGTGTCGAGGGGGTCCGCGGCAAGCGGGGCCGCCAAAGCCAAGGCTAACGCCCACCCTGCGCCTGCCGCCCACCTGTGGCGCGACTTTCGGCGGATCATCGGTTCAATATCTGATCTCAAATCCAAACCCCCGCACGAATGCCTTGATCAATCCCCGCAGGAAACCCCGCTCCGGTTTCGGCTGTCAAGCCAAGCCTATCCGGACAAGCGTTTTCCGGCCTCGGCGAACCGCCAGAACCAAACCTTTCCAAATCCCTAACCTCCACAAGCAAGCCTCTGAAAAAAATAGGAAACCAAAAACTGTCCGGCGTGGACAGTCGCACGTAGGGTGGGCAATATCGCCCACCCTACGTTGCCCCCCTATCAATCCCCGCCGCCTCTTCCTATCTTGGGCAGGCCAAAGAAGAAGGGGCCGCAGGCGTGTTATCCGGGCTGACGGACGGGATTTCCCGCGGGGTGGAGGGGGCCGGGGCGGTGCTGTCCGAGACCTTCTTTGACACCACCCTCCGGCTTGGCGTGACCGGCCTGTCGCGCGCAGGCAAGACCGTCTTCATCACCGCCCTTGTCGCGAACCTTCTGAACCGGGGCCGGATGCCGCAACTGCGGGCGCAAGCGCAGGGCCGGATCGAGGCGGTCTATCTGCAACCGCAGCCCGACCTGACCTTGCCGCGCTTTGACTATGAGGCCCATCTGGCTGCCCTGACCGGTGACCAGCCGCGCTGGCCGGCGTCTACCCGGGCCATCTCGGAACTGCGCCTGTCGTTTCGCGTCCGCCCGGCCGGGTTGTTCGCGTCCTGGCGCGGGCCGCATACCCTGCACCTTGATATCGTTGACTATCCGGGTGAGTGGCTTCTGGACCTAGCCCTTCTGGACCTGACCTTTGACCAGTGGTCCGACGCCACGCTTGCCCGTCTGGACAAGCGCGCCGAGGCCGCTGCCTTTCTTGCCCATGCCCGCGCCGAGGATGGCGCGTTGCGGCTGAATGAGGTCCGCGCCGCCACTCTGGCCCGGACCTTCACCGCCTATCTGACCGCCGCCCGCGATCTTGGCCGCGTCGATGTCACCCCCGGCCGGTTCCTTTTGCCCGGTGACCTCGCGGGGTCGCCGGTCCTGACCTTTGCGCCCTTGCCAAAGCCCGCCCTGACCCCTCGCAACAGCCTGTGGCGCGAGATGGAGCGGCGGTATGAGGCCTACAAATCCCACGTCGTCCGCCCGTTCTTCCGCGATCACTTTGCGAAAATCGACCGGCAGATCGTGCTGGCCGATGTGCTGGGCGCAGTTCATCAGGGGCCGGTCGCGGTGGAAGACCTGCGCCGGACGATGGCTGAGATTCTGGCCAGTTTTCGCCCCGGTCGCAATGGCTGGCTGACCGGGCTTTTCGGGGCCAAACGGGTGGAACGCATCCTTTTCGCCGCCACCAAGGCCGACCATCTGCACCATGAACAGCACCCGGCGCTGACCGCGATCACCGCAGCACTCGTTGCCGAGGCGAAGTCACGCGCCGATTTCTCCGGTGCCCGGACCGAGGCGATGTCGCTGGCGTCCTTGCGCGCCACGGTCGAGGAACTGGCGACCCGGGGGGATGAGACCTTGCCTGCGGTGCGCGGCACCCTCATGTCCACCGGCAAACCCGCCGTCATGTATCCCGGCCACCTGCCCGCCGACCCCGCCCGCCTGCTGTCACCCGCGCGGGAGGGGGCGGAAAGCTGGCTTGAGGCGGATTATCACCTGATGACCTTCGCCCCCGCCCGACTGGTGCTGAAACCGGGCGAAGGCCCGCCGCATATCCGGCTGGACCGGGCGGTGGAATTCCTGATCGGAGACCAGTTGTGACCCGCCCGCCGAAACCCCTGCTGCTGGAGATTGATCAGCCCGCCGACCCTTCGGCCGCCCCGCCGGTCCCGGACCTGTTGCCGGACGGCACAGCGATGCAGACCGTCGCCGCCGTGTCACAGGGCCCGGGGTCCAGGCTGACCCGACTGGCGCTGTGGGCGGCGTCGCTGCTGATCAGCTTCTGGGTCTCGGTCACGGCCTATGACTTCGTGACCGGGCTTCTGGCGCGGAACCTTGTGCTGGGCTGGATCGCTTTTGCGCTCGTGGCCGTGGCGGGCCTTGCCGCGCTGATCCTGGCCTTGCGGGAATGGGCGGCTTACCTGCGTCTCGGCCGGTTGGAGGCGCTGCGTGAGTCCGGGGTCACAGCCCGAACTGAGGCCGATCTGGCCAAGGCCCGCCGGGTGACCACTGCAGTCGTCCGGCTTTACGATGGCCGGACTGACACCGCCTGGGGCCGCGCGCGGTTTGCTGAGCGTCAGGCCGAAGTGCTTGACGCTGACGCGCTGCTGGCGCTGGCTGAAGCTGAGGTGCTGGCCCCCCTGGACGCCGAGGCGCGACTGGCAGTCGAAGCGGCAGCCCGGCAGGTTGCGATGGTCACCGCTCTGGTGCCGCTGGCCTTGGCCGATGTGGCGGCGGCGCTGTTTGCCAACCTGCGGATGATCCGGCAGATTGCCCAGATATACGGCGGACGGTCGGGCAGTTTCGGCAGTCTGCGGCTGTTGCGACGGGTCTTTGCCGCGCTTCTGGGGGCAGGCGCGCTGGCCCTGACCGACGACCTTGTCGGATCGGTTGCAGGTGGTGGGGTGATCTCGAAACTGTCGCGCCGGTTTGGCGAGGGCGTCGTCAACGGCGCGCTGACCGCAAGGGTCGGGGTGGCGGCGATGGAGCTGTGCCGCCCCTTGCCCTTTGTCGCGCTGGAAAAGCCGGGGGTGTCGGGACTGGTGTCGCGGGCGCTGGCGGGGCTGGTGTCGCGCGGCTAGGCCCGCTCGGCGCTCTCTTGCGGGGCGGTCCAGGTCACCCGGCGAAGCCTATCGGAACCTGTCCATAAGTTTTTGCATCGGGCTGCGGGTGTCTTCGGCTACCGAGGCGGGGGCTACCGAGGCGGGGGCTACCGAGGCGGGGGCTACCGGAACGGGATCTGCGTCTGCCCGGTCCTTTATCGTCGGGTCTTTGCCTGTCGACGACCGGGGCGGCGCGGTGCGCAAGGATACTGCGTTCATGAACTTTTGGCCGTCGCCCGCTGCCAGCGCCTCGGCCCCTTCGGATATGCCGCGCAAGAGGTCTTCCAGCCAGTCGGCATCAGCCTTGGCAAAGTCATGCAGCACATAACCCGCCACCGCGTCCTTGTGGCCGGGATGCCCGATCCCAAGGCGGACCCTGGCGTAGTTTTCGCCCAGATGCCCGTGGATTGACCGCAACCCGTTGTGTCCGGCATGGCCTCCCGCCTGCTTCAGCCGAAGCTTGCCCGGCGCAAGGTCCAGCTCGTCATGAAAGACGGTGACATCGGACAGCGGCAGCTTCCAGAACGATACTGCAGCCTGCACCGATTGGCCGGAGAGGTTCATGAATGTCTCGGGCTTCAGAAGCGCCACTTTCTCGGCCCCCAGCCGCCCCTCGGCAACCAGCCCGTGATGCGCCTTGCGCCAGGGTGCAAAGCCATGATCAGCGGCAATCCGGTCCAGCACCATGAAGCCGATGTTATGCCGGTTATTGGCATATTTCGGACCGGGATTTCCAAGACCAACCCACAGTTTCACCACGGTTCTCCTGTAACTGGACGTGTCTTGGTGGGCTGCGATATAACTGCACAAGGTCACTTCTGCAACTGATCGGAACCCGGATGCCCGACTACCAGCTTCGAGGTCTTTCGTTTTCGCTGCCTTTGCGTGCCGTGCGAGGGGCGCTGGACGAAGCTCTCTCTACGGGAAGATATGAGGATCAGGGGGCAGAGGCCCTTGTTGCGCACCTGATCCCGGGCGATCGATTTCTGGACCTCGGGGCAGGCCTTGGATTTCTATGTTGTCTTGCCGCGCGAATTCTAGGCGATACAGCCGTTGCAGGAATCGAGGCAGGACCGGAAACGATTTCTTTTGCAAGCAAGAACCTTGTTGCAAACGGGTTTTCCGGGGTCCGACTGTTTGAGGGCGCAGTGATCGGCGCCCCGGCGGACGAGTCGAATTTGGAGGTTGAATTCGGCACAAGACCGGCCTTCTGGGCCAGCGCCCTGAAGGGTCCTTCAGGTTGGCCCGCAAACGCTCGCGTCGAATGGGTTACTGCCTGGCCGATTGCCACGCTGTTAGCCGAATTCGGTCCGACGGTCATCTGTTGTGGGATCGAAGGCGGTGAATACGATGTGCTTGTGCAGCCTTTGCCCGGTGTTCGGCTGTTGATCGTCAAGTTTCACGCTGCCGCCTATGGCGACAAAGGAGTGGATCGCATTTCCGAAGCACTGATGGCGCAGGGGTTCGAGCCTGATCCCAAAGGGTCGCGTGGCTCTACCGTCGTTTTCAGCCGCAGCCTGAAAGGTGTCGGCAAGACCTGAGCCGACTACCCCGGCCCATTCCGGCACCTTCCGGCGAAGTGCGCAAATGCAAACGGGGGACCCGAAGGCCCCCCGCGCATCACAAAGCTTATACGCCTCAGGCGGTTGCGTCTTCCTCGACCGCCGCAGCAAGGCCCGCAGGGGCCGCCACGTTGGCGATGACGAAGTTGCGGTTGATCGTCGCGCGCGCACCTTCCGGCAGGACCACGTCATCGATGTGGATGACGTCACCGATGACTTTGCCGGTCAGGTCGACCGTGATGTGATCGGGGATGTCACCGGCGGTGACTTCCAGCTCAACCTCGTGACGGACCACGGTCAGCGTGCCGCCGCGCTTGAGGCCGGGGCTGGCTTCATGGTTGATGAAGGTCACATGGACGAAAAGCTCGATCCGGCTTTCGTCATGGACCCGCATGAAGTCGACATGCGTCGGCATGTCCTTGACCACGTCGCGCTGGACACCACGGCAAATGACGTGGACGTCGGGCTGGCCTTCAACCTTGAGGTTGAACAGCGACTGCAGGAAACGACCCTGCCGCAGTTTGGTCAGGAGGTAGTTGAATTTCATCTTGATCGCGATCGGTTCCTGACCGTCGCCATAGATGATGCCAGGTACGTAGCCGTCACGACGGGCTTGACGGGCGGCCCCCTTGCCTGTCCCCGTCCGTACCTCGGCGGTAAGATCGATGATCTCGCGTGCCATAGGTTCTCTCCAATAAATAAGTCCGCCACCCTCCAAGGGTGCGTGGCGCGACCGGGGGGCTATAGCCACGAATCGGGGGGAAGGGAAGCGGGAACTGCGCCGAAGCCTGGATACGGCGGGCGTTTCGTGAATGCTTTCCGTCCGATGTCGCTTTCGGCAGGACCGGCGGCGCGGCTGGGCGGGCCGGGTGCAGGGCGTCGGGATAGCTGTGGCACCTTGGCCCCGGAGCCCTTGACCGAATGTCTTCCCTGTCCACTCTTGCCTTTGCCCGGCCCGCGATTGCGGCCTTTGTCGCCATGGGTATCGGTTGGGGCACCTTTGCAGCAATCCTGCCGGACCTCAAAGTGATGCTGGGCGTGGACGAGGGCCAGTTGGGCCTGCTGATTTTCCTGACCCCCATTGCCGCGATCACGGCGATGTTCGCCGCCCCGGCCTTTGGCGCGGTCACCGGGCGGTCGGCGCTGCCGCTGGCGGTCATGCTGATGGCGCTGGCCTTCGCGTTGCCGGGGCAGGCGTCTGCGCTGTGGCTTTTCCCGCTTGCGATGGCTTGTGCGGGGGCGGCAACTGGGCTGACCGACATCCTGATGAACGCCCGGGTGTCCGCCATGGAAAGCGCGCGGGGCCTGCATCTGATGAACCTGACCCATGCCGCCTATTCCTTTGGCTATGCCGGAGCGGCGATCCTGACCGGGGTCTTGCGCGGGGCCGGCTGGGGGCCGGGTTGGGTGATGGGCACGATGTCGGTGCTGGCGCTGATCTGCGCGGCTTTGGCGATTGAACGCGACGGGCGGATTGACGGCCTGCGAAAGCCGAAGGACGGCACCGCGCTCCCGTTGGGGCTGGTGCCGGTGATCGGTGGGGCAATCGTTCTGATTGCCTTCATGACCGAGAATGCGTCGGAAAACTGGTCGGCGCTGCATATCGAAAAGACCCTTGGTGGCAGCCCGGAACAGGGCGCGCTGGGACCTGCAACGCTGGCCCTGACCATGGGTTTCGCGCGGTTGGGCGGGCAATGGCTGGCCGGAAAGGTCAATCCGTTCAACATCCTGCGGGCGGGGGCGGTGATTTCTGCCGTCGGCGCGCTGATCGTGGCGGCGGCGGCCAGTCCGGCCTGGGCCTATCTTGGCTTCATCATCACCGGCATCGGGGCGTCGGTTCTGGCACCGACCGCGTTCTCATTGGTCGGCGCGCTAAGCCAGCCCGAGGCCCGTGCCCGCGCCGTCGCAAGGGCGACGATGCTGGGCTATTTCGGCTATTTTGTCGGCCCGCCGCTGCTGGGCCTGATCGCAGGCAGCTTCGGTCTGCGCATGGCCTTTGTCTTTGCGACCATACTTGTCGGCACGGTGTTCCTGCTGGTGCCGCTATTGGCGCGTCAGAGGACCTGAACCTCCAGCAGCCTAGGCCCGTCCTGCGGGGTGGCCAGCATCTCGGCAAGCGCCGCCGGATCCTGCGCCACAGAGGCAAAGGCCAGATCGCAGGCCATGGCGAAATGCTCCATGTTCAAAGGCGACGGGTTGCAGCCAAGGACGGAAGTTTTCGCCTCACGCATCGCCTCGGCAATCTCGCGGAAGCCTGCGTTATTCCAGACGATGAAGGTGATCGGCAGCTTTTCGTCGACTGCGGTGCGCAATTCGCCGGGGCTGAACTGTAAGCCGCCATCGCCGATCAGGCAGATGACCGGCACGCCCGGTGCGGCAATTGACGCACCGATGGCGGCCCCCGGACCATAGCCAAGCGCGCCGTAGCCGGTGGCGGCGTTGAACCAGCCGCCGGGGCGGTCGTGGTCATAATAAAGGTTGGCGGCATAGACCGGTTGGGTGCTGTCACCGACGATGATCGCGTTCGGCACTGCGTTCCGGATCGCCTCGACCATCTCAAGCTGGGCGGGCATTGGGGCGTATAGACCCGCAAGTTCGGCCCTTGCGGCGGTGCGGGTGGCTTCGGCGCGGAAGCCGCCTTCGCGGTTCACGGGCAGGGTCATCGGCAGAAGGGCGGTCAGCATGGTCAGCGCATCCGCCTTGATCGGCATCGCGGCGGGGTGACGGGCCAGCTGATCGGCGCAGATGTCGATGCGGATCATGCCGGAAAGGTCGGGAAACCCGCCCTTGGCATAGGCGTCATAGTCGGTTGGCCCCAGTTCGGTGCCAATGGCAAGCACCTGATCCGCCTCGGCAATCAGCGCGCGCACCGCGTTCAGACTGGGAGAGGCCGGGACCACCAGCCGGTGCTTGTGCATGGCCCCACGGGCATTGGTGGTCAGCACCACCGGCGCATCCAGCGATTCCGCCAGTCTCTGCAAGGCGCCCTCGGCACCTCGGACCCCGCCACCGGCAAGGATCACCACTTTGTCGGCATTGTTCAGCGCCGTCGCGACGCTGCGCAACCGGCTAAGCGGCAGGGGCGTTGCATTGCCACTGGCGTTCGGCGGAGGCAACTCGGGGCAGGGGACCGCCATCATGTTTGTCGAGATCTGGATATGCGCGGGACCGGGCCGACCGCTGGTCATCGCGATGAAGGCACGGTCAAGAACCTCACCCAACTTCTTCGGATCGGTCACCGTTTCACTATGACACAGGGTCGCAACCATCGCGCCCTGATCCGGCAGTTCGTGCAACCGCCCCAGCCCCTTGCCCAGCGTGTCGCTGCGCCCAAGACCGGAAATCACCAGCATCGGCACGGAATCGGCCTTTGCCTGCGCCATGGCGGTCAGGGTGTTGGTCAGGCCGGGGCCGGTGATGACAAAGGCCACCCCGGGCTTGCCCGAGACGCGAGCATAGCCGTCGGCCATGAAGCCAGCACCCTGTTCATGGCGCGGGGTGACGTGGCGGATCTTGTCCCCTGCGGCAGAGAGGCCCCGGTAAAGTTCAATCGTGTGGACGCCGGGAATGCCGAAGACAGTATCGACCCCGCGCGCAATCAGGCCTTCGACGAGACGGATACCAACGGTGGTCATGCTGCGTTCCCCAGGGTGGCCGCTGCGTGGGCGGCGATGCGGTTGGTGGCCTCAATCGTGCGGTCGTCGGGTTGGGTCAGCGACAGGCGGACCCAGCCCGACAGCCCGGCGCCAAAGCTTTCGCCCGGCATGACCGCTACCTTGTGCTGCATCAAGAGGCCCTCGGCAAAAGCCACGCCCGACAGCCCGGTGGCGCGCACATCGATCAGGGTGAACATGCCGGCTTCGGGTCGGTGGACGCGCAATCCGGCGACCCCGTCCAAAGCGTCAGCGATGATCCCGGCGCGGTTCGAAAAGCGCTGCGCCATCCCGCCCGCAACCGGAGAAGGTTCGGAAATGGCAAGTTCGGTCAGGTCTGCAATGAAGGGTTGGCTGCCAAAAAGCATGGTTTCTGAAAGTGGCAGCAGCCGGGCGCAAAACTCGGCCGGGCCAACGCACCAGCCGGAACGGAACCCGGGGGCGGCATGGGACTTCGAGATCGAGCTTGCGACCACCACCCGTTCGGCAAGGTCGGCAAAGTCCAAAGGTGAGGCAAAACTGACGCCGGGGAAGATCATCTCTTCATAGACTTCGTCTGACAGGATCCACAGATCATGCGCTTTGGCCACGGCGCCAAGGGCGCGGATATCTTCGGGGCGCAGCACCGCCCCGGTCGGGTTGTGCGGCGTGTTCAGGAACAGGACCCGCGTGCGCGGCGTGATCCGGGCCACCACATCGGCGGCCTGCATCCGGAAGCCCTTTTCCGGGCGCAAGGGCACCGGCACGGCGGTCGCTCCGGTCTGGGCAATCAGCCCTTCGTAGGTGGCATAAAGTGGGTCGCCGATCAGCACTTCGTCGCCGGGTTCCACCAGTGCGCGCAGGACGGCATAAAGCACGGTCTGGGTGCCGGGCAGGCACATCACCTGATCGCGCCCGATCTCGCGGCCGCGCCGGGCCGAATAGCGCGCGGCAAGGGCCGCCACGAGGCCCGGTTCGCCGCGGCCATTGGAATAGCCGGTCCGCCCCGAGGTCATCGACCGGACAGCCTCGGCGGTAAATTCGGTCGGGGTGGGGACATCCGGTTCACCGATGGTAAATTCGATGATGTCGTGACCGGCGGTTTTCATCTCGCGGGCGCGGGCGTGCAGCGCCCATTTGGCGCCGCCAAGTCCGGCAAGGCGTTCGGTGACAGAGGCGTATTTCATGACACTGGCTTTCGAAATTCGGGAAGTTTGGCGGTATGGTTCAGAAGATTGACGCCCAGAATGGCACCGACCGACCGCAGGCCGACGGTGATGATCTCGGCGGGCGCAAAGGCCGCAGGCAACAGCGCCCCTTCGATCCACAGCCCGTCCAGCAGCGCGTTGCAGGCAATCGCCTCGGCGCGGGTCTGGCCGGGCAGAACCTTGCGGGGCAGGGCGACGATCAGCGCCTCAAGCGCGGTGCGGAACGCCAGATATCCGGCCTCGTGCAGCGCCAGAAGATCGGCATCGGCGCGGATCCGGTGCATGAAGGCCGCCCACAGCACCACGCCAGAGGCTTCCATCACCGGCGGGCGCAGGGTGGCGGCGCAGAAGGCGGCAAGGCGTTCTTCGGGGCCGGCCCCTACGCCTTCGGTCGCATCCGCACCCTTTGCGGTCATCCCGTCCATCAGCGCGCGATAGGCGGCGCGGATCAGTTCGTCCTTGGACTTGAAGTAATGCCGGATCAGCCCGCCCGTAACCCCGGCGCGGTCGGCGATGGCGCGCACGGTCGCCGCCTCCATTCCGCCCTCGGCCACCAGCGACTGCGCAGCGGCGATCAGGGCCGACCGGCGGCTTTCTTCGCTTTCGCGGCGGTAGAGGCGGCGTTCAGATTGCATTTCTTCTCTTTGTTATACAAATGTATAGTCGGATAATTCGCCGGGGATGTCAACATCATGCGGCAAAATCTGTCGTCACGGGGCATACACATCCTTGTGGATGATCACATCTGCGTGGGGATAGGCGGCAATGATCGCCCGGCGCAGGCCCGCACCGATATCATGGGCCTGACGCAAGGACTGGTCGCCGTCCAATTCGATGTGCAGGTGGACAAAGATCCGGCTGCCAGCCATGCGCGATTTCAGGTCGTGAAAGCCGCGCACGCCGGGCCAGTCGCGGGTGATCGCGGCGATGCCGTCAAGGATGGCGGGATCGGCCGTGCGGTCCATCAGCGCGTCCCAGGCATCCTTGCCGATGCGAAGCGCGCCCACCGCCAACACCCCCGCCGCACCAAGCGCAACCACGGCGTCGATGGACCCGATTCCATAGTGGCTGGACATCCAAAGCGCCGCGATGGCCCCAAGGCTGGGCAAAAGGTCGCCAAGGTAATGCAGCCGGTCAGCCGCGACCACCTTGCTGCCGGTCCGACGCGCCACCCGGCCTTGCCACCACACAAGGCCCAGCGTCAGCACCACCGAGGCGGTCATCACGATCAGCCCGCGCCCTTCTGAGGCAAGAACCGGTGGTTCGGGCGACATCAGGCGCAGGGTGGCGGCCCAGCCGATCACCCCAGCCGAAATCAGGATGAAGACCGACTGCGCCAGCGCCACCAGATCCTCGGCCGAGGTATGGCCGAAGGCATGGTCTTCGTCCGGGGGGCGTGCCGCGTAGACGATGGCCACCGCAGCAGCGATTGACATCATCAGGTCAAGCGCGCTGTCAGCAAGGCTGGCGGCGATGGAAAGGGCCCCGGTTTCGGCCAAGGCCCAGAGCTTCAGCGCTACCAGAACCCCGGACACCAGAACGGACGCAAGTCCCGCCGAAAGGGTCAACTTCAACCCTGACGGCGCAGGGTTATTCGATCGTTTCATCAGGCTTTACCCCCCAGATAGCGGACTTGCGGACCCAGCCGCGCTGACCGTCCAGCGCCACCCGGCACCAGTCGACGTTGCATTCCAGAACTCGTCCGATCACCCCCATTTCGGCCTGGGCGATAACGGTCGCGCCGTCTTCGGGGGCGTGTTGAAACTCGGCCATGTCCAGCGTCACCAGAACCGTTCGCACGCCCGACAGAAGCGAGTAATGCACCCAGCCGCCTGCGCCTTCCTGATCCTCGACCCGGCGCCAGTTTTCATATTCGGCGGTGATCTTCAACGGCATACCGGCGCGGGTGAAGACCCAGTCGATCCGGTGCGTCAGGCCGGGTCCGCGCCGGGCGTTGCCCTCGCTGCCTTTCAGCGACACGAAACGCGGCAGCGGCAGGTTGGTCACGCAGCCGACATCGGGCTGGCATTCTGTTTCGGCCGGTGTCTCGATCACCGGGGTCTCGGTGACCATGGGCGGGTCGGTCTCTTGCGCCGTGGCGGGGAGGCCCCAAAGCATCACCAGAACTGCCAGTTGCAGATAGGTCGGTCGCATTCCGTGTCGTCCTTGCCTGTCCCGGCAGGTGCCTTGTGGCGGACCTGCTGCCCATACTGCGCGCCGGGTCTTGTGCATTGCCCCGCTTGGTTGCACCTTGCCTGAGAGATGCCTGATTTGGAAGTCCCGGGGAGAAGTTGCATGCCTGCCACCCGCCTGACCGTGGTCGTGACCCGACGCCTGCCCGAAGCCGTCGAAACCCGGCTGAAAGAGCTGTTCGACGTTGAATTGCGCGACCCCGATACCGCGATGAGCCGTGACGAGCTTGCCGCCGCGATGCGCCGGGCCGATGTGTTGGTGCCGACAATCACCGATATGATTGACGCGGCCTTGCTGGCGCAGGCAGGCGAAAGGCTGAAGCTGATCGCGAATTACGGGGCCGGGGTGGACCATATCGACGTCGCCACCGCCCGGCAGCGCGGTATTCTGGTGTCGAACACGCCCGGTGTGGTGACCGAAGATACCGCCGACATGGTGATGGCGCTGATTCTGGCCACGACCCGCCGCATTCCCGAAGGCCTTGCGGTCATGCAGGCGGGAACCTGGGCCGGCTGGTCACCGATGGCGCATTTGGGCGGGCGGATCGGCGGGCGGCGTCTGGGCATCCTTGGCATGGGGCGGATCGGGCAGGCGGTGGCCCGGCGTGCGCGCGCCTTTGGCTTGCAAGTGCACTACAACAACCGCAAACGTCTGCGCCCAGAGCTTGAGGCTGAATACGAGGCGACCTGGTGGGAAAGCCTTGACCAGATGCTGGCGCGGGTCGACATCCTGTCGATCAACTGCCCGCATACGCCCTCGACCTTTCACCTTTTGAACGCCCGGCGGCTTAAGCTGATGAAGCCCACCGCCGTTGTCGTCAACACCAGCCGGGGCGAGGTTCTGGACGAAAACGCCCTGACCCGTGCCCTACGCGCCGGTGAGCTTGCCGGGGCCGGGCTGGACGTCTACGAGCGTGGCGCCAGTCTTAACCCCAGACTGCGGGACCTGCCAAACGTGGTTTGCCTGCCGCATATGGGATCGGCCACAATCGAGGGGCGAATCGAAATGGGTGAAAAGGTCATCATCAACATCAAGACCTTCGCTGACGGCCATCGCCCGCCCGATCAGGTCGTTCCGGGGATGATCTGACCGGCCGTGCAAGGCGAATATGTGCCTTTCAAGCAACGCTTCACTTGAAAGATGGAAAATCAGAGGGTTCTGTGTTGATGCATCAGCCCAAGCCAGTTACATTTCATTGTGCCCTGTCAGTTTGGCGGGAACGCCTTCAACTTGGAGAGAATCATGAAGAAACTCATTACATCGGTCATGGCGCTGACCCTTGGCGCCTCGGCTGCAATGGCTGGCGGCCCGATCGTGATCGAAGAAGAAATGGAAGTGGTGGCTGAGAAGCCCGCCTCTTCGATTGGCATCCTGCCGCTTCTGCTGATCCCGCTGATCCTCTGCGTCGCTCTTTGCGGCGGCGATGACGACGACAACGAGCGCGGCTAAGTCAAATCCTGCTTCGGCAGGACTTGTCCGAACAAGCCAAACCAGCGTCATGCTGGTTTGGCTTTTTCTTTTTTGCCAACCGGTGACCGAACTTTGCGGTGCTTTTGTCCGGAATAGCCTAGCCAATAAATCCGGTGGATTCTTGAGCCGCTCGGGGTAGATTGCCCAAATCGGGCCATTGGAGCTCGGACCAAACCGAGGGATCAACATGTCGATATCACGCAATTTTCTTGTAGCTGGTGCCCTGTATCTCGTGGTCGGAATTCTTTTTGGCGCCTACATGGGCGGCAGCGGCGATCATACTCTGGCGCCAGTCCATGCCCACATCAACCTTCTGGGCTTTACCCTGATGACGATCTTCGGTCTTGCCTATCGGCTGATGCCCGCCCTGGCCGAAGGGCTGCTGCCAAAGCTGCGCTTCTGGCTGCATCAGGTTGGTGCCCTGGGCCTATTAGTCGGGCTGTTCCTGATGATGTCCGGCAAGGTCGCCGAGGCCACCATCGGCCCGGTCTTCCCGGTGCTTGAGGGCGCGATCCTTTTGGGGGCGGTTCTCTGGCTGGTGAACCTGATCCGCCGGGCCTGAGGTTTCCCCCCGCCCCGGGCCTGATCCGGGGCGGGGGTCGATCACATCTCGCCCGAGGTGGGGTGAGCCTGAATTCGCAGGAAAGTCTAAAGCCTTGCCACCCGCCGCACATGCGCCCGATACAGCAACGGAGCGGCGATTCGGTCATAAATTCCATTTGCCAGTGGCCGCACCACTGGCCAGTCGGTGATCCGGGCAAGCCAGCGCCAGCGTGGCATCGCCGACCACAGCGCCCGAAACGCGTCCATTCCGGACAGGACGCGGCCGTCTTGCCAGACATGCAACCGCCTGGCCGCGTCGTCCGGTGTCAGTCCCCAGTCCGCGGCCAGATCCAGTTTATCAAAGCGGACCGGCAATCCGTCACGCACGGCGCGGCGGCGATAGCCGTCAATCTCGAACCGGCAGACCGGGCAGGTGTGATTGTAAAGGACGCGGACTTCGTCGGTCATCCTTGAAGCATATCAGCAAGGCTTGCGGAAACCAGAGGGCCTGGCGTCGCAGGCTTCAGGCCAGTGTCCCCCAGAGGTCATACTCACCAGCCTCGTCCACCGTCACCTTGACGATGTCGCCGGGGGCCAGCCCCTCAAACCCTTCGTCGATGAACAGGTTGCCGTCGATTTCGGGCGCGTCGGCCTTGGTGCGGCAGGTGGCGCCGTCCTCATCAACCTCGTCGACGATCACTTCCAGCACTTTTCCAACCTTGGCAGCCAGTTTCGCCTCGGAAATGGCTTGGGCCTTTTCCATAAAGCGATCAAAGCGGTCCTGCTTGATCTCGGCCGCCACATGATCGGGCAGATCATTCGACCGCGCGCCTGCGACGTTTTCGTATTGAAAGCAACCGACGCGGTCCAGCTGCGCCTCGTCCAGCCAGTCCAGCAGGGTCTGGAACTCGGCCTCGGTCTCGCCGGGATAGCCGACGATGAAGGTCGACCGCAAAGTCAGGTCCGGGCAGACCGCGCGCCAGGCGGAGATTTCGTCCAGGGTCCGCGCCGCCGCAGCGGGGCGGGCCATGCGTTTCAGGACATCGGGGTGCGCATGCTGGAACGGAATATCCAGATAGGGCAGCACCAAGCCATCTGCCATCAGCGGGATCAGGTCGCGCACATGCGGATACGGATAGACGTAGTGCAGCCGCACCCAAGCGCCAAGCTTGCCCATCTCGCGCGCAAGGTCGGTGATATGGGCGCGCACCTCGCCGCCTTTCCAGGGCGACAGGTCGTGCTTCCTATCAACCCCGTAGGCACTGGTGTCCTGGCTGATTACCAGCAGTTCCTTGACCCCCGCCTCGATCAGCTTTTCCGCCTCACGCAAGACCGCATTGGCCGGGCGCGACACCAGACGGCCGCGCATGTCGGGGATGATGCAGAACTTGCACTTGTGGTTGCAGCCTTCGGAAATCTTCAGATAGCTGTAGTGGCGCGGGGTCAGGCTGACGCTGCTTGCGGGCAGAAGATCGATGAACGGATCGGGCGACGGCGGCACCGCGACGTGGACGGCGTCCAGAACCGCCTCGTACTGATGCGGCCCGGTCACGGCCAGAACCTTGGGATGCGCGCCGGTGATGTATTCGGGTTCTGCGCCAAGGCAGCCGGTCACGATCACCCGGCCGTTTTCGGCCAGCGCCTCGCCGATCGCCTCAAGGCTTTCGGCCTTGGCGCTGTCCAGAAAGCCGCAGGTGTTGACGATCACCGCATCCGCGCCCTTGTAGTCTGGCGAGATCGCATAGCCTTCGGCCCGCAGGCGGGTCAGGATGCGTTCGCTGTCAACCAGAGCCTTGGGGCAGCCAAGGCTGACCATGCCAATGGTGGGCTGACCGCTACGCCGGGTGTCGGGCACCAAAGCGCGGGCAAGATCGGGGCGGAGGAGCGGCGGATTTTGCGACATGGGCCGCCTATACAGCGCCTTGGCGGGTGTGGAAAGTCCCGGCGCTGTCGGCCATTTGATGCCGTGGGGCATTGCCTGACTTGCGAGCCTGTGCGGCGGGGCCTAGATTCCCCTCAACACCGTGATTTGCTGGAGGTTTGAATGCGCTGGGTCATCCGTATCGGGGTCGCGCTGGCGGTATTGGTCCTGCTGGCATTCGGGCTTCTGGCGATGGTGCCGTCCGAACGGGTTGCCGCAGTCCTGTCAACGCAGTTCGAGACGATGACCGGTCGCAAGATGACCCTGACGGGTGAGGTTTCGCCCCGCCTGTGGCCAAGTCTGGGGATCAGCACCGGCCCGGTCAGCATCGCCAATGCCGAATGGGCGACGGGGGAAGAACCGCTTTTCAGCGCCCAAAGCCTGTCGGTCGACATCAATTTCAGTGCGCTGTTTGGTGGCGAGGTCAAGGTGGTCGGGGTCAATGCCGACCAGCCGGAGTTCAATCTGGAGCGTGCCGCGGATGGCCGGCAAAACTGGGTCTTCGGCGCGAGTGAGGCCGGAGAGGCGGGCGCGGTGCCTGCCGCCGCGACGGCCTTCACGATGGACGCAGGCACGATCACCGACGGCAGCATCCGGTTTGTCGACAAACAGGCCGACAAGGTGATCGCGCTGGACGGTGTCGATGCGACCTTGTCCATTCCTGACTATTCCGGCCCGTTCACCCTGACGGCCTCCGGGTCTTCCGGCGGGCAGGGCGTGGCGTTGGACCTGTCGGGGGATGTCTTTTCGGCCTTTGCGGCGGGCCGCGTCGTGCCTTTGACCGTCAGTCTTGCGGCGGGTCGGTCGACGATCGGCTTCAACGGGCGCGGCGGTGTGTCACCCCTGGTCGCCGATGGCGCGCTGGTTGCCGATCTGTCGGACCTGGCCGCGCTGGGCGGTTTGATCGGCACCGATCTGGCGCAGCCCGGCCTCGGTCTTGGTCAGGAACGGCTGTCGGTGTCGGGCAAGCTGACTTTGGACGGCTCGGGTGCCATGTTCCTGCGCGGTGCGGAAATTGTCGCTGATGGCAATCAGATCACCGGCGACATCGACCTTGCCCCGGGCGAGGCACGGCCGATGCTCAAAGCGCAACTGGTGGCGGGGCCCTTGGTCATCGGCACAGGTGAGGGCGGAGAGGCGGGTGGTGGCACATCTGGCGGCATGAAGGCAGACGGCTGGCCCGAGGGCGACATCGACGTTTCAGCCCTGCAGGGGATGGACGCCGAAGTGGCCCTGTCGACCCCGTCGCTTGACCTTGGCGTGATCCGGCTGGGCGAGACCAAGGCCTTGATCACGATCGAGCGTGCCCGCGCGGTGATCGAGATCCGGCAAATGGCCGCGTATGGTGGTCAGGTCCTGGGCGATTTCGTGGTGAACGGGCGCGGTGGGCTGTCGGTCGGCGGGCGATTGACCCTGGCCGGGCTGGAAACCCAGCCGCTGCTTGCCGATCTGGCGGGCTGGGACCGCCTGATCTCGACCGGGAACCTTGAGGTTGAGTTTCTGGGCGTCGGCAATTCCATCGCGGCGATCATGGCCAGTCTCAAAGGGCAAGGCACGCTGGAACTGGGACAGGGCGAACTTCTCGGCCTTGATATCGCGGGTATGCTGGCGACGTTGGACCCTACCCAAGTCGGCGACGGGCAGAAGACCCTTTTCGACGCAATGGCCGGGACGTTCTCGATTGACGGCGGTGTCTTGTCGAACAGCGACCTGAAACTGGTCGGCCCGCATCTGACTGCCTCCGGTTCGGGCGAGATCGGCCTTGGCGCGCGGACACTGGATTACCGGGTGCGGCCGACGGCGCTGGCCGATGCCGACGGGACCGGCGGGGTGATGGTGCCGCTGCTCATCACCGGGCCTTGGGCGGACCCGAAATTCCGGCTGGATCTGGAAGGCATCGCGCGCGAGAAGATGGAAGAGGAGGCGCGGGCAGCGGCCAAGGCCGCCGAAGCTGCGGCCAAGGCGGAACTTGAGCGGCGGCTGCAGGAAGAGCTGGGCATCGTCGCGGGCGAGGGCGAAAGTCTGGAAGACGCCGCCCGCCGCCGCGCCGAAGAGGCGTTGGAGGAAGAAACCCGCAAGGCGCTGGAGGCTATTCTCGGGGGGAATTGAGGTCAGCGCCGGGCGGAAATCGCCGCCCGGCTTTTGAAGTTTGACCTTACCGCCGACGGTCGCGCCGCGCGCTCATCGGTTGGAAGGCGACGCCGACATGGGCTTCGCAATAGGGTTTGCCGGCAATGCTGGGAAGGCCGCAGAACCAGAAATCCTCGGTCGCGGGATCGCCGATCGGCCATTTGCAGGTCCGTTCAGTCAGCTCCATCAGCGTCAGTTTCCGGGCGCGCTTTTCTACTTCGCGAACCGACGCCAAAGCCTCGGGGCTGATCTCGTTCAGGCTGGGCTGCGGGGGCAGCGGCTGGCCTGCGGGAATGATCGCCTTGCGCAGCGGCAGAGGGGTGACGTTCGACACCACCGGCGCGGCTGCAGGTGTGGCGGAAGCGGGGGCCGCAGCGCGGGGCGCTTCGGGGCGGGCAGCAGGGGCTTCGGCGCGCGCTGCAGGGTCGACCCGTGGCGGCGCGGCGGCGGCTGCAGCGGGCTGCGCCTCCTCCTCCTCTTCATCCTTGCCAGAGGCTCGGTTCGACAGACCCAGCCGATGGACCTTGCCGATCACCGCGTTCCGCGTGACTCCGCCAAGTTCCTTGGCAATCTGGCTGGCCGACTGACCCTCGCCCCACATGCGCTTAAGCGTCTCGACACGCTCGTCCGTCCAGGACATCCTGCTCTCCGCCTGTCTTGAAATCGGGTGCATCTTACCCGGTGAGGGCAGGGGGCCGCAAGGGCAGGTGCGCAAGGACTTGCGTCAGGGGTATCGGGGCCTATTGTGGCGGAAAAGCAGGAGCGCGTGCATGAGCCCCCGGAGCCATCCCAACCCCGATCTGACGGTGGGTGACGACCACCGCCCGCGCTGGAATTCGGCCCCTCACCGGCGGCACGGGTTTCACAACCTGCACCAGCTGACCCGCTATGCCCAAAGTTATCGGGCCTCGCAGGTGCTGGACCTTCGGCTGGCTGCAGACCTTGCCATCGCGCAACGTGACGATGTGCGCCGCCTGACCGGACTACCGTGGTTTTCGGCCATGGCGATCACCGAGGGCAACCGGCTGCTATATGAATGCTACGCCCCGGATTTCGCCCCCGACCAGCCGCATTCGATCATGTCGATTTCCAAGATGTCCACGAACCTGATCATCGGGCGGCTGTGGGAGGACGGCAAACTGGCGCTGGTTGAACCGATCGGCCAAATCCTGCCCTGGATCGGCGCAGGGTATCGTGACGCGTCGCTACAGGACGTGCTGAACATGAACGTCCACAACGGCTATGACGAGGATTACAGCAACCCCGACACCACCGCCTTCCTGCATGAGGCGGCCTCGGGCATGCGGCTTCCCACGGGTCCAGAACCGTCGAACCGCGACTTCATCGCCGCCATCGGGCTTGCGTCGGGGGCGCAGGATACCGTCAACCACAGCGACAGCTATCTTTACAAAAGCGCCAACACCGATGTGCTGGCCTTTGTGGCCGAGGCCCGGGGCGGGCGGCCGATGGGGCATTGGCTGGCCGATCTCGCCGATGCGGCGGGGGTCGAAGGCGCGCTGCATGTCGCGACCGACCGGACGGGCTTTCCCCTTCTGAACGGCGGCATCTGCCTGACCGCGCGCGACCTTTGCCGCTATGGCGCGGTCATCGCGCGAAAGGGGTTGGGGGTGGATGGGCAGCCCTTCGGGTCGGCTGATTTCATCACCAGGACCCAAGGCTCAGGCATCGCGATGGCCCCGCCGCGCCAGCATCTGCGCTATTCCAACCAGACCAACACCAACGGCATCTGGCTGGGCCATGGCGGCTATGGCGGGCAATATCTTCTGGCCAATCCCGACACCGGGCGGGTGGCCTGTTTCCTGTCGGTGCTGGATGACGAGGCCGGGTATTCCGCCGCCTACTACCCGCCGATCATCGCCATGCTGGCCGAGATTTGTGCGGGCAGGGATTAGGTCGACAACCGCAGCGCGCGGGCTTCGGCGTTGCGCACGATGGGATAGGCGGCGCGGCGGCGGGCAAGGTCGGTCTCGGCGGCCACCGCCGCAAGGCTGGACCTTTCGGGCGCGGTTAAGGCGGTCAACCCGATCTCACCGGGATGAAAGCTTTCGGTCAAAGCACCTTCGGCCACCAGAATCTCGTGCCGGTCACACAGCAGCATGACATAAACCACCCCCTCGGGCGACAAGGGTGGACGAATGTCGCGACTGTCCGACAGCGCTTCCGCAGACACCAGCACCCGGTCTTCGCCGAAATAGACCTCGGCCCGCCAGTCGTCGATCAGCATCCGTTGGCGGGGCGACACCAGCAGCGGGCGGTCATTGCCGGCTGATCCCTTGGGCAACAACAGCGGGCGCAGTCCGGGATAGGCCAGGATCTCGACGGCCATGATGCGGCGGTGCCCGACCCAGATAAGTGGCCGCGAACCATTGGCAAGCGTCGTGATCCGGTCGCCTGCGACCAGCGTCTCGACTGCGCGGTGGCCATCGGGGGTGTCGATCAGGGTGCCGGCGGCAAAGGCAGACAAGAGTTCGGGGCTTTCGGCGGCCGTTCCAGGTCCCGCCATGGCAAGCCCGACCGGAGTGCCGCCGATCCGCACCAGCAGAAAGGCGGCAAGGCCCGGCAGCGCCTCGACCGTCACCCGCGTATCTTGCGGCTGATCAACCCCCGCCAGGGTCAGCGGCGCGCCAAGGCTCATGCCCTCAATGCCTTCCGCAAGCCACATCCGGCATTGCCGCGCATCCTGACGCAGAACCGGGGGCTGCATTGCCACAGCTGCGGCCAAGCCGACACCCGCCTGCCGCGCCGGCAGGTCGAATTGGTCAAGGGCGTATAGGTCAACGGGGATCAGATGCGCGGCCATGGCTTTTTTGAAACTCGTGGCCCTCCCCTCGGCCGGACAGCGGGAAACCGGGTCAGAAGACTCTAGCCGCCGCAGGTCCAGCCTTGCCAGCCTTTAGACGCCATTTCCACCAAAAAAGCCCCGAGGGCGAGCCTGCCCGCCCAACCACAAGCAGGGCGCGAAGCGGACCGGGCCCTGCAAAGGGCTTTACGCAGCCGCACATCCCCGCTAGACGGTCCCGATGATCGCAGCGACCCGACATGCCCCTGTCTTGCGCCGACGCCCCCGCGTCTGACGCTGCCGCTTGCGATCCGCGCCCCGGCGCAAACCCTTCCCCACGTTGACACATCGCCTGACCTCAGGCACCCATTGGCCTTCAACCGCAAGGACCTGCCCATGATCCCGTCCGTTCTGCCGACCTACAACCGCGCGCCCCTTGCCTTCGTCAAGGGCGAGGGCAGCTGGCTGACGGCAGAGGATGGCCGCCGATATCTTGACCTTGGCGCAGGCATCGCGGTCAACGCGCTGGGCCATGCGCATCCGGCGCTGATTCAGGCGCTGACCGAACAGGCGCAAAAGCTTTGGCATGTGTCCAACGTCTATACCGTGCCGGAGCAGGAGCGGCTGGCGGGTCTTCTGACCGCCGAGACCTTTGCCGATACCGTCTTTTTCACCAATTCCGGCACCGAAGCGGCCGAGCTTGCGATCAAGATGGCCCGCAAGTTCCACTATGACAGCGGCCAGCCCGAACGGACGCAGATCATCGCCTTCGAAGGGGCCTTCCATGGCCGCTCGACCGGGGCGATTGCGGCGTCGGGGGCGGAAAAGATGGTCAAGGGGTTTGGGCCGCTGATGCCCGGTTTCACCCAACTCAAATGGGCCGATCATGACGCAATCCGCTCTTCCATCACCGACCAGACCTGCGCCGTGATCATCGAGCCGGTTCAGGGCGAAGGCGGCATCCGCGTGGTCCCTGACCAATGCCTGAAAGGCCTGCGCGACCTGTGCGATCAGACTGGCACGCTCCTCATCTTCGACGAGGTGCAATGCGGGATGGGTCGCACCGGCCGTCTGTTCGCGCATGAATGGGCTGGCGTGACACCGGATATCATGATGGTTGCCAAGGGCATCGGCGGCGGCTTTCCGCTGGGTGCGGTGCTGGCGACTGAAAGCGCGGCCAAGGGCATGACGGCGGGCACGCATGGTTCGACCTACGGCGGCAACCCCTTGGGCTGTGCCGTCGGCGCGAAGGTGACCGAGATCATCTCGGACCCCGCCTTTCTGGCCGAGGTTGCCCGCAAGGGCGCGCTGATGCGGCAGGGCCTTGAAAGCCTTGTCGCGCGCCACCCGGCTGTCTTCGAAAGCGTTAGGGGTGAAGGCCTGATGCTTGGCCTGAAATGCAAACCTGCCCCCACGGACGTGGTCAAGGCAGGTTACGCCGCCGGCATCCTGACCATTGCCGCCGCCGACAATGTCCTGCGCCTGCTGCCTGCCCTGAACATCCCCGACGCCGACATCGCCGAGGCGCTGACTCGCCTTGACCAGGCCGCAACCAACCTTCTTGCGACCTGACATTGCTCTTTTCCCAAATACTCCACGGGGGTGCGGGGGTGTGAAACCCCCGCCTCCTGCGGCCTTAAAAAGCGAAACGAAATGAAACACTTCCTCGACATCCACAAGACCAACCCCGCCGACCTTCGCGCCATGATCGACAGCGCCCAGGCGATGAAGACCGCGCGCAACGGCCGCCCCAAAGGCACGCCCGACGATGACCAGCCGCTGAAAGGCCAGATGGTCGCGCTGATCTTCGAGAAACCCTCGACCCGCACCCGGGTTTCGTTCGACGTGGGTGTTCGGCAGATGGGGGGCGAGACGCTGGTCTTGTCCGGCAAGGAAATGCAGCTTGGCCATGGCGAGACGATTGCCGACACCGCCCGGGTCCTGTCGCGCTATGTCGATCTGATCATGATCCGCACCTTTGAGGAGGCGACGCTGCTGGAGATGGCCGAACACGCCACCGTGCCGGTCATCAACGGCCTCACGAACCGCACCCACCCCTGCCAGATCATGGCCGACGTGATGACCTATGAAGAACACCGTGGGCCGATCAAGGGCAGGAAGGTGGTCTGGTGCGGCGACGGCAACAACGTCGCGGCCAGCTTTCTGCATGCCGCCGGACAGTTCGGTTTCGACTTCACCTTCACCGGCCCGGAAACGCTTGACCCCGAGGATGCTTTCGTCGCCTTCGCCAGGGGCAAGGGCTCAAAGGTCACCATCCAGCGCGATCCCTTTACCGCGGTCGAAGGTGCTGACCTTGTGGTCACCGATACATGGGTCAGCATGCACGACCCCGAGTCGGCCAAGGAACGCCGCCACAACCAGCTGCGCCCCTATCAGGTCAACGAACAGCTGATGACCCGCGCCAAACCGGACGCGCTTTTCATGCATTGCCTGCCCGCCCACCGCAACGACGAGGCGACCAGTGCCGTCATGGACGGCCCGCATTCGGTGATCTTTGACGAGGCCGAAAACCGGTTGCACGCGCAAAAGGCGGTCATGCGCTGGTGTCTGGGGGTTTAGCGGTCGCGACCGTCAAGCCATAGCCGGGGGCGATGCGAGGGCAAGCATGTGACGGGCGGCGGTGTCGATGCTTGGCATTGCGGCGATGTCGTTTTGAATCCGGCGCGCGGCCTGGCGGATGGTCTCGTCCTCCAGTACCCGGATGATGGCCGCCCGCAGGATGGGCACCGTCCGGTCTGTCACCGAAACGCCGGCACCAACCCGCGCGACGGATGCGGCGTTATGCGGCTGATCGGCGAATAGCGGTACAATCACCGTGGGAATGCCTTGTGCCAGCGCACCGATAAGGCTTCCCGAGCCGCCGTGGCAAACGACCGCTTGGGCATAGGGCAGGACTTCGGATTGGGGCACGAAGACCTCGATAGTGACATTGGGTGGAATGGTCCCCAGGTGCTCATGTGGCATGACCGGGCCGGTCGTCAGCAGCGCCCGAACCGGCAGTGTTGACAGCGCCTCCAGCACCGCACGATAGGCGGCGCGGGATTTGTCTGACCGCCCGCTGACCGTCCCGAGCGTGACATAGACAAAGGTTTCACCAGGCGATGGCGCCCAGGATGGCCGCTTGACGTTGGCTGATGGCGGGGGTGCCGATGCAGGGCGGGTTCTGAACGGCTCCTGCGTTCCCAGCCAGTCCACGCCGTCATCCATGAAGTCAGGAAAGGCGGAAAAGACCTGCTCGCCACGCAAGGATGCGCCATTGTCAACGGGCAGGCCTGTCGACCCGCGCAGCCGGTCGATGCCGGGTATCAGATTGGGAATGAAATCCATCTCGCCCTGGCCGCAATGCACGCCAACGCGACAACAGGGCAATCCCGCCGCTGTCGCGGCCACCAAAGCGCCAAGTTCCAACGAGTCGCGGACCACAAGGTCCGGGCGCCAGCCTGCTATGATCCGCCCAAGGTCGGGCAGGGTCGCGCGCGACCGGTCTAGAAAGGACTCGGCAATGGCGACCTTCACGGCCATCGCTTCCGATGCAGCATCGATGGCCCGGCGCGATGCATCAACCTCTTCTTGCGTGGGTTCGCCCACCGGCAAATGTTCTATATCGGCCTGGCCAAGGCGCGCTGCCAACTCTTCCGGCGCGGCGACCGCGACGTCGTGGCCCAGCTTTTTCAGCGCAGCGATATAGGGCAGCAAGGGGTTGAAGTGACCCAGGAACTTGGTCGATGAAATCAACACCCGCATCTTGTTACCCCTTTCAGGTATCAATAGTCAGCAAGGCCGGGCGCGGTGACCGTCTGTGAAACCCACTGCTGCCGATCAACCAAACGCGAGCATAGCACTGTTGCCGCCTACCGCAACATCGCCCCATACTGCCGTGCAATTCGTCTCTGATTGCACCTTTGCTGGCGCTGAATTGCCGGACTTTGACGCCGCCGTCCTCGCCCGAGCGCGGGCGCAGGGTCGCCACATCGTGGGGGACCATGATCCTGCCGCACATGCAGTCGAAGGCGCCGACCTTGTCGTCAACGACACCTGGGTCAGCATGCACGACCCCGAATTGGCCAAGGAACGCCGCCACAACCAGCTGCGCCCCTATCAGGTCAACAAACAGCTGATGACCCGCGCCAAACCGGACGCGCTTTTCATGCACTGTCTGCCCGCGCATCGCAACGACGAGGCAACGAGCGCCGTCATGGACGGTCCGCATTCGGTGATCTTTGACGAGGCCGAAAACCGCTTGCACGCGCAGAAGGCGGTCATGCGCTGGTGTCTGGGGGTCTGACTCCTATCCGACCCGGTGTTTCAAGACCACGGGCAACACAAGATCCTCCTCATCCGCCAGATGCCGGGTGAGGAGGCGGTCAAAAGCTCCCAGATCGGTCAGGAACCCGCCGGCCGCCTCGCGTTGGGCGGCGTCGCCTTGTGCGGCGAGGACCCCGTTTCCCCCGGTGGCAAAGCTGTCGATCAAGTCGTGCAGCGCGTAGTGGTCGGCCTCCAGCATGTCGAACCCGCGGGAAATGCGTGGCTCCAGCCGGGCGAGTTTGGGGAAATAGACCTGATCCTCGATCTGGTGATGCCCGATCAGGTCGCCCAGCAGGCGTGAGCCCAGCCGCGAAAGCCGCTCGGCATAGGCCTCTGCCGCCATGTCCCCGTCGATCCGCGCCTGCAGGTCCGCCGCCAGCGCATCCAGCATCCGGCGAAAGCCAAGGTGGCGGTCCAGCCAGAACGCGGCCAGCCCGTTGAAATCTGGGTGCGCCTGCCATCCAGCGCGCGGCAGGTCGGCAAGGATCAGGCGGTATTCATCCGGCAGCCTGGTGCGGTCGGGCAGGGAAGGATAGGGGGTCGGGGCAGGTCGCTCGGTCATGCGGCGTTCCTGACACTCGGACCGGTCGGGCGCAAGGGTTTGGGTCTGGACGTCGGTTGCTCCGCCAGATCGTCCGTGATCGGCTAAGGGAATCTGACCCTTGGCTTTCGCAACCACTTGAGCCACCTTGGCTCCGAACCCAAAGGGAGGCCCCCATGCACCGTCGTTCCGTCGCCGTCTTCGATCGTTTCCTTGCTGCGCTGTCGACCATCCTGACCAAGGCCGAGGCGCATTGCGAGGCGAAGAAATACAAGCCCGAAATCGTTCTCGCCGACCGGCTTTTCCCCGACATGTTCTCTTTCACCCGGCAGGTGCAACTGGCTTGCGACTTTGCGGCACGCGGCACCGCGCGGCTGGCGGGGGCGGACCCGAAGGGGTTCCCTGACACCGAGACCAGCTTTGCTGAACTGCGCGAGAGAATCAGCGCCGCGCGGGGCTATATGGCCAGCTTTGACGCTGCCGATCTGTCGGCCGAACGTGAGGTGCATTTCAAGGCGGGCGGCCACGACATGATGCTGAAGGGCGATGACTTTCTGGCCTTCTATTCGATGCCGCAGTTCTTTTTCCACGTTACCACCGCCTATGACATCCTGCGCCACAATGGCGTTGAATTGGGCAAACGCGACTATATGGGCGCGCCTTGACCCGGGCGGTCCTGATCATCGACATGCAGGAAGGCATGGCTGACCGCATCCGCGCCGGTCGCCCGGTTGCAACAGCCGATGCCCCGGACCGGATTGCGGCGATGCTGGCCGATGCCCGCGCCAAGGGCCAGCTGGTGATCCACGTTCATCACGATGACCCCGACCCGGCCTCGCCCTTCCGCAAGGGTGAACCCGCGGGGGCGGTGATGGCCTGCGCGGCACCGGTGGCTGGCGAAACCGTGCTGTGGAAACACCATTCCTCGGCCTTTGCGGACACCGGCCTTGATGGGCATCTGCGCGACCTTGGCGTGACTGAACTGGTCGTCGCCGGGGCCGTTGCGGCCTTTTGCGTGACCTCGACGGTGCGGTCGGCTTCGGACCTTGGCTACAAGGTGCTGCTGCCGCAGGACGCGCTGCTGGGGTTTGATCTGCCCGCGCATGACGGCGGCCGGATTGATGCGGCAACGGTCCTTCGCGTTACGCTGTCAACTCTGGGCGCGGATTTTGCCCGGTTGACGACAGTGGCCGAGATTGCGGAATAGGAAACCCTGACCAAAGCCACAAAGGTTTCAGGTTCCGCGCGCGGTATCCGCATCCGCTGCCCGCGACGCCATCAGGGCGACCACGACCAGCAACACGGACAGCGCGGCATAGGTCGGGCGGAACCCCACATGTTCTGCCAGAAAGCCGATCGACGAGGGGGCGACCAGAATGCCGCAATAGCCGACCATGGTCACGATGGAAATCGCGGTGGCGGATGGCAGGGTAGGGTGGTTTCCGGCGGCCGAAAACAGGATCGGCACCATGTTCGCAACCCCCAGACCGGCCACTGCGAAACTGGCAATCGCCATCCAGTCATAGGGGGCCAAAGCCCCGCCCATCAGCCCCGCAGCACCCAGAAGGCCTGAGACCTGCATGGTCCGCACCGCACCAAACCGGTTGCGCACCCCGTCCCCGGCAAAGCGCATGATCGCCATCGCTCCGGCGAAAAAGGCAAAGCCAAGGCCCGATGCAAAAGCATCTGCCCCCAGTTCCTTCTGCATATAGATCGCCGCCCAGTCCAGAACCGCACCTTCGGGCACCATCGAAAAGAGGGCAAGAAACCCCAAAAGCCAGACATGAAGATTGCGCGGGAACAGCCCGGGCCGCTTTGGCGCGCCCGCGACCAACGGGGCCACTGGGGCCGATGGCAGCAGGAACGGCATCGCGCTGATCACCAACACCGCCACCACCGCCGCAGTGGCCAGCGATTGCACTTCGGACCCCCAGCGGGCGATGACATAGCTGCCGGCCGCGCCGCCGAAAAAGCCGCCAAGGCTCCAGAACCCGTGTGACGACGACATGATCGCCCGGTCAAGCCGGCGCTCGATCTCGACCGCCTGAGCGTTCATCGCCACGTCCATGCAGCCCGCCATGGCCCCGAACACCGCCATGAACAAAGCCAGCAGCCACAGGTTCGGCGAAAAGACCACCATCGGCAAGACCGAGATCAGCGCGAGTGAGAACAGCGACAACACTCGCCGCCCGCCGTAAAGGCTGATCAGCCGCCCGGCAAACAGCATCGCCGAAACCGCCCCCATCCCCAGTACCAGGATCAGTAGGCCCAGAACCGATTCGGTCACATCATGGCGCGGCATCAACAGCGGGATCTGCGGGGCCCAGGCCCCCATGACGAACCCGTTCGCCAGGAACATCGCCGCCACCGCCCACCGCGCCCTGAGGGCTATCCGCTTGTCATCCTGCATGATCCGCTCCGCAATCTTTGCGGCCCGTCTTAGTCTGGCCAGCGCGCCGATATAAGGGGGAAGCTGCAATATTCAACGCGTCCGAAAGCCCGCAATCGCCTTCCGGACCCCATTTGCTCTTTTCACAAATACTCCGGGGAGCGCGAGGGGCTGACCCCTCGCCCTTCTCAGCGTCAGGCGCTTTCGTCGGCCTCGTAGGCTTCGATGATCCGTCCGACAAGCGGATGGCGCACCACGTCCTTTGACGTGAAATAGTTGAAGCTTGCGCCCTTGACGCCTTTCAGGATCCGCTCCGCCTCGGACAGACCCGAGGGCGTGCCGCGCGGCAGGTCGACTTGCGTCCGGTCGCCGGTGACAACCATGCGGCTGCCCTCGCCAAGCCGGGTCAGGAACATCTTCATCTGCATTGCCGTCGCGTTCTGCGCTTCGTCCAGCACGACAAAAGCGTTCGACAGCGTCCGGCCGCGCATGAAGGCCAGCGGCGCAATCTCGATCCGTTTTTCCTGGATCAGCTTTTCGACCTGCTTTGAGGGCAGGAAATCATTCAGCGCGTCATAGAGGGGCTGCATGTAGGGATCGACTTTCTCCTTCATGTCGCCGGGCAGGAAGCCAAGCCGTTCGCCCGCCTCGACTGCCGGGCGCGACAGGATGATCTTTTCGACCGCACCCGAGATGAACATCGTCACCCCGACCGCCACCGCCAGATAGGTCTTGCCGGTTCCGGCAGGCCCGATGCCAAAGCCCAATTCGTTTTGGAACAGGTTGGCGACATAGGCTTTCTGGGCCTCGGTCCGGGGTTCGATAGGCTTTTTGCGGGTGCGCAGTTCGATGCTGGACTTGAACAGCTCGATCTGTTCGCCCGAAGCATCCCCCATCGGACGGCCCATCCGCATCGCGCCGTCGATGTCGCCTGCGCCAATGCCACGCCCTGCCTCAAGCCGGGCATAAAGCGACCGGAGCACCGCTGCCGCCTGTTCGCGTGCAGCCTTGTCGCCGATGACCGCCAGCCGGTTGCCGCGCCGCAGGATATGCACCCCCATCTGGTGTTCGACCTGCGCGAGGTTGCGGTCAAATTCGCCGCAAAGGTCGATCAGCAATCGGTTGTCCGGGAATTCTAGGACAGTTTCCACGATATTCTCGGCGGCAGTCCGGTTTGGCGGGGGGGTCAGCGCGGTGATGCCCAATGGGCGCTCCTTCTGCTAAGGTCCTGGGTCCAAGTTTGCAGCCGGACACGCCATCTGGCAAGCAAAACCCGTAGCCCACACCAAATCTTGTGTGGGCTTGATGCCGATTTGATGACAGGTCGCGGTGATTTGCAAAAGAAAAGGGCCCCAACAATGCCGGAGCCCTTTAAAAACTGAACCCTGCGGGGAAAGTTATTTCGGAACGTAGTCCGGCCCCGGCGCGTCGGAGGTTTCATACGCGCCCAGCACGGTTCCGGGCGGATATTTGCCGTCACAGATCGGCAGACCGGTCTTCGGGTCCGAGCGGGGCGTGGAATAGCCTTCGACGCCGTCGTCGATGATCCAGACCTGGCAGCCATCGGGGTCATACGCAATCGCCGCTTCGCCATCAGCCAGGCCGACATCGTCGGTGCCCGAATCAGATGCCTTGGCGATCACGGTGTCAGGTCCGTGATAGCGCTTCACGTCCTCGAAGTATTCGCCGCTGGAGCAGGCCGTCAGGCCGGTTGCGAGGACGGACAGAAATCCGAGGCGCATTGCCAGGTTGCGTTTCATGTTGGTTTCCACTGCAAGAGTCATGTGATCAGCCCTTCTTGCAGATGACTTCGACACGGCGGTTCTTCGCCATGCCCGAGGAGGTTCCGTTCGACGCGACAGGTTGTGTTTCACCAAAGCCCGCTTCGCTGTCGACCATTGCACCGACCGAACGCGCCACATCGGCCACGGTCTTGGCGCGGGCCTCGGAAAGGCCCTGATTGTAGTCATCCGACCCGCGGCTGTCGGTGTGACCGGCAATTGCGAAAGAGTAGGCTTCGGTGACCTTAAAGAACTCTTCCAGCTTGGAGCGGCCGGACGCGGTCAAGGTCGCGCTTGCGGTGGCAAAAAGCGCGTCGGTCGATTCCGCCAGACAGCTTTTCGGCGCGGTGCAGACCGGCTTTCCAGTTTTCGGGTCGCGGCGCGCGACCATGTAGCCTTCAGTGCCGCCATCAGCCCACCAGTGCTGGCAGCCATCGGCATCTACCCAGACGCCCCATTCGATCTTGCCCGTAACCGGCATATCTTCTGCCGACGCCATCGGGCCGATGATCAGGCACATCGCTGCAACGGTCGACGCCGTCCCGCGACGAAGCATGCTTACCATCCCCATCAATGCCGTTCTCCCTATATCCCGGCGCCGCCAAAACAAGGCGCACCACACCAGCACACAGTAAAGCCGATGAATTCGGCAGAGAAGAAGAAAAACTTCGGTCGCAGGGTGCTTTTTCTGCCTCTGACCATCGATTCACGCCGAATAGTGCCGATTTGCAACAGTTGAATTAGTTCAGCCAATCCCGAAAAGCGGTTCCGCTGCCAGTGAGTTGGAAGACGAAGCTAACACGCGCACACGGGCAAGTTGTCCGATTCGGCCATTCGGGTCGGCGACATGCACCGCATGCAGGTGATCCGACTTGCCAACCATTTGCCCCGGCATCCGTCCGGGCTTTTCGTACAGCACATGAACCTCGCGGCCGACCATGGCTTCCTGCACCGCGCGCTGCTGGGTGGTGATCAGGGCCTGAAGCTGGTGCAGGCGCGCATCGGCGATCTCGGACGGGACCGGCGGCTTTTCCGCCGCAGGGGTGCCGGGACGGGCGGAATACTTGAAGCTGTAGGCCTGACCGTAGCCGACGGCACGGATCAGGTCCAAAGTGGCGTTGAAATCCGCGTCGGTTTCTCCGGGAAAGCCGACGATGAAATCCGACGACAGCAGGATGTCGGGCCGGACGGCGCGGATGCGGTCGATCAGACGCAGATAGTCGGCGGCGGTATGCTTGCGGTTCATCGCTTTCAGGATGCGGTCTGACCCCGACTGCACTGGCAGATGCAGATAAGGCATCAGGGCGGGCAGATCGCCGTGGGCGGAGATCAGGTCGTCTTCCATATCGTTGGGATGGCTGGTCATATAGCGGATCCGGGCCAGCCCGTCGATCTTGGCCAGTTCGCGGATCAGGCGGGCCAGACCCCATGGACCATCCGGCCCCGCACCGTGATAGGCGTTGACGTTCTGGCCCAGCAGCGTGATGTCGCGGACCCCTTGCGCTACCAATCCGCGCGCCTCGTCCAGCAGGCGGTCGACCGGGCGGCTGACTTCCGAGCCCCTTGTGTAGGGCACTACACAGAAGGCGCAGAACTTGTCACAACCTTCCTGCACGGTCAGAAACGCCGCCGGTCCACGCAGGGCCTTGCGTTCGGGCAGAAGCGTGAACTTGTCCTCGGCCGGGAATTCGGTGTCGATCTGACGGCCACCTGCGGCAACCATCTCGGGCAGGCGGTGATAGGATTGCGGGCCGACCACAAGGTCGACAACCGGCGCGCGGCGCAGGATTTCCGCGCCTTCGGCTTGGGCCACACAACCCGCGACACCGACCTTGAGGCCCGGCTTTTCGGCCTTCAGCGCCCGCAAGCGGCCAAGGTCGGAATACAGCTTTTCCGACGCTTTTTCCCGGATGTGGCAGGTGTTCAGCAGCACCATGTCAGCGTCTTCGGCGGTGTCGGTGGGAATATAGCCGCTGGCGCCAAGGGCTTCGGCCATGCGCTCACTGTCATAGACGTTCATCTGACAGCCGTAGGTCTTGATGAAAAGCTTCTTGGGCGCGGTCATGGGCGGGCAAACCTTAAGGACAGGCCGCGCGTTTACACCCTTGCGACCGTCGCGGCAACGTGTCCGTCAACCCGCAGCGGTGACGACCCCCGGCCCGTCACCAGCATATTCGGGCAAACCGTCACTGATCTGATAAAATTCGGGGCGACCAGAGGTGCAGATATGATGCCCGGGGTGCAGGCATTCGGGCCGGTCAAAGGCCCCGGCAAGCACGGCGTATCGCGCCTCGGCATTGGGCTTCCAGAACAACAGCGTGCCGCAGGTCGCGCAGAACCCGCGCCGGGCAAAGTCGGACGCGGCAAACCAGGTGATATTGTCGGCACCCGTCAGGGTCAGGGCTTCGGCGCTGACACTGGTCGCGGCATAATACAGGCCGGATTGACGGCGGCATTGTGCGCAATGGCAGAAGATCACCTCGCGCAGGGGACCGCTGGTGGTAAAGCGCACCTTGCCACACAGGCACCCGCCGGGTTCGGTTTCAGCTATTGTCCGTCCTTTCGTAATCCTGAGAAGCATCAGTCATCCCGACATTCAGCCGCCCGACGAATGCGACCGCTGGCCAATTCACCGCGACATCTTGCATTGCCCGCCCGGATCGCTGATTCTGCCATTGACCCTGACCGGATGCCCCATGCGATACCCAGATCTTGCCACCCTCCTTGCCGCGCGTTCGGCTGATCTGGCAAAGGGCCCGTTGTCGATCGTGATGGCGGAGGACGAGGTCGAGGTGAACTCCACCCTCGCGCATCAGATAAAGATCGGCTTTCGCGATGTGATCCTGCTGGCCCCCGAGGGGATCGAGGTGGCCCCGGAACATGAGGCGGTCGTCCATGTCGTCACTCATGATGTATATGCGCCGTCGGCACTGGTCGCTGCGGTCAATCAGGTGATCGACCGGTTGCCGGGAACCTGGATCCACTACTGCTATAACGCCGAATACCTGTTCTACCCGTTCGTCGAATCCCGCCGCGTGCGCGAATTGGTGACCTTCCACACCGAAGAACGGCGCGAGGCGATGATGACCTTTGTCGTCGATCTTTATGCCGGCGATCTTGGCACCGACCCGAACGCGGTGTCGCTGTCGGATGCCTGGCTGGACCGGTCGGGCTATTACGCGCTGGCCCGCAAGGACCCCGCCCGCAACTGGGAAGCCAAAGACCGCCAGCTTGATTTCTTTGGCGGTCTGCGCAGGCGGTTCGAAGAACATGTCCCGTGGGGCCGCCGCAAGATCGACCGCATTTCGCTGTTCCGCGCCAAGCCGGGGTTGCGGCTTTTGTCGGACTTTACCCTGTCGGACGAAGAGATGAACACCTACGCGTGCATCTGGCACCACAATCTGACGGCGGCGGTCTGTTCGTTTCGCGCGGCCAAGGCGCTGACTGCCAACCCGGGGTCGCGGGACGCGGTCAAGACGTTTCGCTGGCGGAATTCGGCGCGGTTCGATTGGCAAAGCCAGCAGCTTTTGAACCTGGGCATCATCGAGCCCGGTCAGTGGTTCTGATCAGCCCTGACCGTTCTGATCATCGTCGCCGGTGGCAAAGCGTATCTGTATCCGGGGGTCGTCCGTGACGGGTCGGTGGTCCAGCACCCGGCGCACGGCGGGCGGCGCCTCAATCGGGTCGATCATTGGTGGCAACTCGCTATCGGCAACATAAAGCGCCATGTCAGTTGCCGGATCGTCGGACAGATCGCGCACCCGAACCAGCACCGCCGGTGAGGCGGTGGGCACCAGCAGCCCTTCGGCCGGGCCAGTCAGGATGCCGGTGATGAACCGCGCCTTTGGCTGGCTTCCGGCGTTCAGGACCAGAAATGCCATCGCCTCGAACCGCTCTTCGGCAAAGATCACATACAGCCGGTTCAACATGAGCAGCGCCCAACCGTGGAAGGAAAACCCCTCGGCCCCATAGCGCGCTTCGATCAGACCGTCTTTCGGGCGCAGCATCAGCGCCATCCGGGCAATCTTTCCTGGCTGCGAAAAGGCGCGGTAATACAGCATGTAAATGCCGAAATATTCGATCCCGTGGCGGGCGGTTTCCCGGCGCGAGGCGTCAAGCAGGCCAAAGGGGATGGTGATGGACTGGCTGGTATCTCTGACCGGGGCTTCGGGCCGGTCAAGGTGCAGAAGGGCGCGAAACTCGGGCTCGGACGCCTCAAAGGACAGGGCTGAAAACCCCGGCAGACGTTCGGCAAGGACGGCGGCGATCAGGGTCAGGTTGTGCCGGGTGGGCCGCACGCGCCCCGACACCCAGCGCGACACCACCGACTTGTCGACGCCAACCGCAGCACCCAGCGCACCGGGCGACAGGTTTGTCTGCTTCAACGCCAGTTGCAGCCGACCGGAAAACTGCTCCGGAATTTCCACTTCACACTCACTGTAAAACCCGGCATGCAACCAGATGCAACTTTTTGCATGATGATGCAACCCCCCGCCTTGCGCTGCAACTTCCCTCCCGTCAGGCGGAATGCGATTGTGCCGACGGTATCGCCAGATACCGCTTTCAGCCATCAATTTGCTGCAAGACGCTTTTTAGACGACCGTCCGGGGCATGTTGCCCGGGGCGGCCGGTTGGCGCAAAGTACGCGTCGACGACACGCCGGGCAGCCAAATTCCCCAGTATGGTAAGGTCCGGCGTGTCCTTGCGGACCCCTGCCTTTCAGGCGCGGCGCAGCCGGATCACCACATCAACCCGCGACACGGCCATGCCTTCGGGCACTTTCGGCAGCGAGGTGATGGCCAGTTCGTCGGCCGGAGCGTCGGTCAGGCGCTGGCTGTCTTCCCAGTAGAAATGCGGATGGTCATCGGTGCGGGTGTCGAAATAGCTTTTCGTGCCGTCAACAACGACCTCGTTCAGCAAGCCCGCATCGCAAAAGGCCCGCAGCGTGTTGTAGACGGTGGCAAGGCTGACCCTTTCGCCGGCGTCGACGGCTAGGTCGAACAGGCTTTCGGCGGTTACATGCCGGTTCAGACCGTCCCCGACCAGCAGTTCGGCCAGCGCAAGCCGCTGCCGCGTCGGGCGCAAGCCCCCCGCATCCAACCAGTCCGCGCTGCGCATGTTGTCAGTCAAGTGCCCGTCCTAGCCATCATCTGCCATTGATATAGGGCTGCGAACCTGGTTGTTTCAATCGGAATCGCCTATTTCACCCCGGAAGCCCGGCAAATCCGCGCCGAATTGCACGCCAGACCGCGATGGCCGCCAGGGTCGACCCCAATGCCGCCACCCAGAACGGCAGGACCAGCGCCGCGCCGCGCGACAGGAAAGCCTCGCCCAGCGACACCACCACGCCGGACAGGATCAGCCCCAGAGGCATCATCCCCCAGGCCAGCAGTCGGTAGACGCTGTTGACCCGGCCCAAAAGCGCATCCGGGATCATCCGTTGCCTTGTGCTGACCGACACCACGTTCCAGACAAAGCCGGAAAACTCCATCGCGGCAAAGGCCGCCCCCAGCGTCCAGGCACCGGGGGCCAGCGCCATGGCCAAAAAGCACGGACCCGAGGCGGCAAGCATGACCTGCATCGTCTGTGCCGGGCCAAGACGGCGAGCGATGCCTTCGCCCATCAGACTGCCCGCGATGCCACCGACCGCGCCCCCTGCCAGTGTCAGACCATAGGCTTGCGCCGACAGCCCAAGGTTTTCCTGCCCGTGCAGGACCACGCCGATGACGATCATCTGGTGAAACAGGTTCCAGAACCCGGTCGTCACTGCCAGCGTGCGCAACAGGGGCACGCCGCGCAGGAAGGTCAGCGCCTCGGCCAGTTCGGCGCGCCAATGGCCGTTTCCATTACGACTGGCGCGGAAATTCCCCGCCACACCCGCGACCAGCAGCATCGCCATCCCATAGGCCAGGGCGTTCAGCCCAAAGGCCAAGGGCAGCCAGATCCCGATCAGGAACGCCCCCAATGCTGGGCCGATCAGCGCGTTGGTCAGCAACTCGGCGCTCCAAAGCTGGCCGTTGGCGCGTTCAAGCTTAGCTGCGGGCACCAAGGCGGGCAGCATGGTCTGGGCGGCATTGTCGCGAAAGACCTCGGCCCCGCCGACCACGAAAGCCGCGACCAGCAGCGACCAGTATAGCCCGGGGTTGGACACACCTTCGGCCGGGGCGGGGGTCAGGGGCAGGGCAAGCCACAGGGCCAGCGCCGCACCGGCAAAGGCCAGCCCCCGCAGCGCGTCCATCACCACGATCAGGCGGCGACGGTCCACCCGGTCGGTCACCAACCCGGCCGGAAGCGCCAGCAGGAACCACGGCAGCCGCAGGGCCACCGGCACCAGCGCCACCAGAAACGCATCGCGGGTCAAAAGCGACGCGATCCAGCCCCAGGCCACCACCGCAATGCCATCGGCAAGGTTTGTCATCGCACTGGCCGTGATGAACCGCTGCAAGGCCGTCATTTGCGCATCCCTTAATGTCGACCCCGCCAGACTTGCCACCGTTCCCCGCCAAATGCTAGGCATGGGAAAACGCATATCGGGGGACCACAAGGGATGGCGTCTTATCCAACCAGTTTCGACAAGGAAGCCCTGCTTGCCTGTTCGCGCGGCGAATTGTTCGGCCCCGGCAACGCTCAGCTTCCTGCGCCGCCGATGCTGATGATGGACCGGATCACCGACATCTCGGAAGATCGCGGCGAGCATGGCAAGGGCCATGTCGTGGCCGAGTTCGACATCACGCCGGACCTGTGGTTCTTCGACTGCCACTTCCCCGGCAACCCGATCATGCCGGGCTGTCTTGGGCTGGACGGCCTGTGGCAACTGACCGGCTTCAACCTTGGCTGGCGCGGCTGGCTGGGGCGCGGCTATGCCTTGGGCGTGGGCGAGGTCAAGCTGACCGGCATGGTCCGCCCCGACCGCAAGAAACTCACCTACTTCGTCGATTTCACCAAGGCCCTGACCACCCGCCGCCTGACCATGGGAGTAGCCGACGGTCGGGTCGAGGCGGACGGCGAGGTGATCTATCTGGTAAAGGACATGAAGGTGGCGTTGAGCGAGGCGTGAGGTCGCTATGCTTGAACTCGATGATCCCCGCTGGTCCAGTTTGAAACACGCCTACGGGCCAGCATCCGACACACCCGATTTGCTTCGACTGTTGTCCGCCAGTCCACAGCCAAAGGCGGGATACAAGAGCGAGCCTTGGTTCACTTTATGGTCCAGCCTCTGTCATCAGGGCGATGTTTACGAAGCATCCTATGCCGCTCTTCCGCATGTGGTGGATATCGCATGCAGCTCGGTCGGTCCCTTAGACTTTGGGTTTTTTCAACTCCCTGCGGCAATTGAGATTGCACGGTGTAACGGAAAAGGGCCTCGACTGCCTGACTACCTCGCCGAGGTATACTTTCTAGGAGTGGCGCGCCTGATGGAAAGCGTCGCAATCCACCGCAATGATCCGTGGGACAGCGACATGCTCCTCTCCGCAATCTGTGCGCAAGCGGTGGCCAAGGGCCATATCCGTCAGGCAGAGGCAATAATGAACCTGGACGATGCACTCATCGATAAACTCATCAACCTCGACTTTGATGATTAGGCCAGCGCGTCGTGTAGCGCGGCCACGCCGCCCTCCTCAACCTTCTTGCCCCCTCCCCCCACTGCCGTAGACACTGCGTAACTCACTGAGGGAGGCCACTCATGTGCCGCGTCGTCATCACCGGGATCGGGATTGCCTTTCCATCGGCACCACCGCTGCCGAGGTCGAGGCCAGCTTCCGCGCCGGCAAGTCCGGCATCGTTTTCGCCCCGGACTATGCGGAACACGGTTTCCGCCGCCGCGTGCATGGCCAGCCGAACATCGTGCTGGAAGACCATATCGACAAGCGCGACCTCCGGCTCACGGGTCCAGTGTTACCTCTGTCCCATCCGTGACAGGTTCCACCGGCACCGCATCAGTCGGCGCTGGCGCGGTTTCCGTCGGGGCCACCTCGGGCGGGGCGGTCAGGATGCCGCTTTGCCAGATGCCGGTCGCGACCTCTCCTGTCGCGTAGGTCAGCGTGCCCTCGCCTTCGCGCAAGCCCGCCTTGAACATGCCCGCATAGATATCGCCCGAAGGATAGGTCGCGACACCTTTGCCCTCGATCACACCCGCAACCCACGAACCGACATAGCGAAAGCCGTCGGTCATCGAGAACTCGCCGTCGCCGTTGCGCAGGCCCGCTTTGAAGGTGCCCTTGTAAAGACTGCCATCGACGTAGACCGCCGCCCCCACCCCTTCGCGCTGGCCATCGACCCAGTCGCCCTCATACCGATAGCCGTCTGGGTAGGTCATCGTGCCCACCCCCTGCGGCAGGGCGTTCACGAAGGCGCCTTCATAGACCCGGCCATCGGCGTAGGCGGCCCGACCCTGACCGGTAATCAGCCCCGCCTGCCAGTCACCCTGATAGGTCGCGCCATCGGGATAGGTGATCGCACCCGCGCCCTGCGGCTGGTCGTCGCGCATCGCGCCAACATAGACCGAGCCGTCGGGATAGCTGATCGACCCGGTGCCCGACATGCGGCCTTCAACCCACGAGCCCTCGTAGGTAAAGCCGTCAGCGGCCCGAAAGACGCCCTGACCATGTCGGCGATCCTTTGACCAGGCCCCGGTATAGACATCGCCCCCGGCATGGGTCAGCGTGCCTTGGCCTTCGCGCTGGCCATTGACGAAATCACCCTGATACACATCGCCATTCGGCTGGGTCAGCGTGCCCTTGCCGTTGATCTGACCTTCGGACCAGTCGCCATCATAGATCAGACCGTCGGGCATGGTCAGCCGACCCTTGCCCGCGCGCGCGCCCGCAATCAGCGTGCCGTCATAGCTGGCACCATCGGGATAGGTGATCTTGCCGGTGCCTTCCTTTACCCCCATGATCCAGTCGCCCGCATAGGTATAGCCCGACGGATTGGTCAGCGTGCCCTTGCCGTTATGGGTGCCGTTGACGAAAGTGCCGGTATATACCGCGCCGTCCGGATAAGTGGAAACACCTTCGCCGGTCTTTTGCCCCGCGATCCAGTCGCCGTCGTAGGTGCTTCCATCCGCGCCGGTGATCCGGCCCTTGCCTTCCGGGCGGCCGATGACGAATGCGCCCTCATAGATCGAGCCATTAGGATAACGTGCGGTGCCGATGCCGGTAATCTCGCCATCAATCCACTCGCCTGCATATTCAAAGCCCGAGGGCAGCCGGTAGGTCCCGATCCCGTGCTGGCGGCCGTCCTTGAACGTGCCCTCATAGATCGAGCCATCGTCGTATTGCTTGGTGATGATCTCGCCGTCCTGCGCGTAAAGCGGGACGGGCGCGAAAAGCGGGACGGAAAGGGCAAGCAAAGCAACGGTCAACAGACGCATGGGCGATTCCCCGAATGAACGGGACAAGGGTAAGCGGGTGGTCGGGGTGTGACAAGCGCAAGGCTTGACTGTTGGCGGGCAGTAGGCGGGACACTTTCCCTTGGACCGCAACCTGCCAGAGCGTGTCAGGGTCCGATTGAAACACCAGAATCGAAAATCGCGTTCGAGCGTTTGCGAGAGGCAGTGATTTTCGATTCAATTCGAACCTGACACGCTTTAGAAAGGCGCGAACCGATGGGGGCCGCCGATGACCGATATGTTCCGCCTGATGCTGGCACAGTTGAACCCAACCGTTGGCGCGATTGCCGCCAACACGGCGCGGGCAAGACTGGCCTGGGAGAACGGCCGCGCAGCGGGGGCCGACATGGTTGCCCTGACCGAGATGTTCGTGACCGGCTACCAGACCCAGGACCTTATCCTGAAGCCCGCCTTCGTCACCGCGGCCATCGCCGCGATCGAGGCGCTGGCGGCGTACTGTGCCGACGGCCCGGCTTTGGGCATCGGCGGCCCGGTGCGGCTGGGGGGCAAGCTTTACAACGGATACTATGTGCTGGAGGGCGGACGCATCCACGCGCGGGTGCTGAAACATCACCTGCCGAATGACGCGGTCTTTGATGAAAAGCGCATCTTTGCGTCAGCCGATGTGCATGGCCCCTATGTGGTGCGCGGTGTGCGCATCGGCACGCCGATCTGCGAGGATGCCTGGCACCCGGACGTGGCCGAGACTCTGGCGGAAACCGGGGCCGAGATTCTGCTGATCCCCAACGGCTCGCCCTATCACCGGGGCAAGCCGAACCTGCGGCTTAACCTGATGGTGGCACGGGTGGTCGAAACCGGGTTGCCGCTGGTTTACCTGAACATGGTGGGCGGTCAGGACGATCAGGTCTTTGATGGCTCCAGTATGGTGCTGAACCCCGGTGGCAGGTTGATGGCGCAACTGCCGCAGTTCGACGAGACCGAAGTGATGGTCACCTTCCGCCGCGGTGCGGAGGGGTGGGAGGCCGACCAGGGCGAGATCCACGAGATCCCGCCGATTGGCGAAGCGGACTACCGCGCCTGCGTCATGGCCACCGGCGATTACATGCGCAAGTGCGGGTTCACCAAGGCCCTCTTGGGCCTGTCGGGCGGGATTGACTCGGCGATTGTTGCTGCAATGGCGGTCGATGCGCTGGGCCCGGAAAATGTGCGCTGTGTGATGCTGCCATCGGAATTCACCAGCCAGCAGTCGCTGGACCTTGCGACTGCAGCGGCCAAGGCGCTGGGCTGCCGCTATGATACGGTTCCCATCACCGGCGCGCAGGGCGCTGTGGGCGAGGCGCTGGCCGGGCTTTTTGCCGGGACCGAACCGGGGATCACCGAAGAAAACATTCAAAGCCGCCTGCGCGGTGTGATGCTGATGGCGCTGTCGAACAAGTTCGGCGAGATGCTTCTGACCACCGGCAACAAGTCGGAAATGGCGGTGGGCTACTGCACGATCTACGGTGACATGAACGGCGGCTACAACCCAGTCAAGGACATGTACAAGACCCGCATGTTCCTGACCGCGCGCTGGCGGAACGAAAACCACCGCGCGTGGATGAAAGGCCCGTCGGGCGAGGTCATCCCGGAGGCGATCATCGCCCGGCCCCCGAGCGCCGAACTGCGCGCCAACCAGCGCGATGATGACAGCCTGCCGCCCTATGAGGTGCTGGATGTGATCCTGGAATGCCTTGTGGAAAAAGAAATGGCGGTGGCCGATATTGTGGCTATGGGCTTTGACCGGGCCACGGTGAAAAGGGTCGAACACCTGCTGTATCTCGCAGAATACAAGCGTTTTCAGGCGGCACCGGGGGTCAGGCTGACGCAAAAGGCCTTCTGGCTGGACCGCCGCTACCCCATCGCCAACCGCTGGCGCGATGAGAGCTGAGGTCCCGTAGGATGGGCAAGTCGGTATTTTCGTCTTGCCGAAAATACCGACCTATTGCCCGTCAGACCTGACTGACCACACATTCCGGCAATAGCCGCATCACGTCTTCGGGGCGGCAAAGCTGCGTGGCATCGGTTGTGACAGCGGCCGAGGCAGCGGCTGACCCAAGCGCAAGTGCTTCGGCATTGGACTGGCCACGCGACAGGGCCAGCACAAAGGCCGCGACAAAGCTGTCGCCCGCGCCAACCGTGGACTTGACCCGCACCTTCGCCGCCTTGGCGAAAATCCGGCTGTCCTTATCGGCCAACACGTTGCCTTCAGCACCCCGGGCGATGATCACGGTCCGGGCCACGCCCGCGCGCACCAAAGACTGGGCGAATTCGGCCGTATCCTCGCGGGTCGGCAGCGGGCGACCGGCCAGAGCATCGCCTTCCTCGCCGTCCATGCGCAGCACGTCAAGGCCGGGAATCGGGTGGCGCACAGCCTCGGTCAGGGTCGCACCTGACGTATCCAGCACGATCCGGCTTTCGGGCATCGATGCGGCCAGTTGCGCCGGGAAATCGACCGGCACGCCGGGTGGCTGGCTGCCCGAGATCACCGAAATCCCACCGGGCCGGGCAGTGGCGCGCAGCAGGGTAAAGACGCGGGCGCGTTCGGCTTCGCCCCATACCGGGCCGGGCAGCATGAAACGGTATTGCTTGCCGGTTGATGCTTCGTTCACGGTCAGCGACTGACGCGTCTCGCCGGGACCAAGGATCGACAGAAAGGTCACGCCTTCGGCCCGGATAAGGCCCGCCAACCGGTCGCCGGTCAACCCGCCGATAGCCACCAGCGCCAGACTGTCCCCCCCCAGCGACTTGATCGCGCGGCTGACGTTCAACCCGCCGCCGCCGGGATCCAGCAGCGGCTCGGAGCAGCGCAGCTTGTGGCCGGGCAGCATGTCATGCACCTCGGTCGCCATGTCCAGCGCGGGGTTCAGGGTCAGAGTCAGGATCGGAAGCTGGGTCATGCGGCACCTCGTGTTACCGCTATCATAAAGGCTTCCGCAGAAAATGGAACCTTCCCCGAAGGTGGACGAAGGGTACAAAATTCTTGATCAAGAATTTTGAAAAACTCCTTGAATAAGGAATCTTGGCCCGGGCGGTCAGGCGAGCGGTCAGGCTATTCCCACCACGGGTCGACAGTGGCGATATCGTCGTCGGACCAGCCGAAATGATGCGCCAGTTCGTGGATTACCACATGGGTCACCAGTTCGCAAATCGACACATTCCCACGCTCGGCCCATTCGTCCAGTATCGGGCGGCGGAACAGCCAGACCACATCCGGCCTTGTGACCTGATCGTCGGTCGATTTCTCGGTCAGGGGAATGCCGTCATAAAGTCCGGTCAGGTCAAAGGCATCGTCGACGCCTAAAGCCTCGAGCATGTCGTCGTCGGGGAAATCCTCGACCCGCAGGCGGACATGGGTCGCAGGCTCGCGGAACGGCTCGGGCAGGGTCGAGACCGCCTCATGCGCAAGCTGCTCGATGAAGGCAAGGGTCGGGGCGAGGCTGTCGGGGGCAGGATTTGTCATGGTGGAAAGATAGGCATGCCGGTGGCCGTGCGAAAGGGGCGAAAAGCCCCGCAGCCCATGGTATTCTGGCGAAAGGCGAAGAGGGCAGCGATGGCAAATGAGGCAAAGACCAAAAGCGCGGCACTGGACCGCGAGGCGTTTCTGGCCGGCGTCGAAAGCCCCGAACGGCGGGCCGAGGCGCTGCGGTTGCTTGACCTTTTCGGGCGGGCGACGGGATGGGAGCCCCGGCTGTGGGGGCCGTCGATTGTGGGCTTCGGGCGCTATGACTACCTTTATGACAGCGGGCATCGTGGCACATCCCTTGCCACCGGATTTTCACCGCGCAGGGCCGAGCTTTCGGTCTATATCCTGCCGGGATACACCGATTTCGGCCCGATCCTGTCCCGGCTCGGGCCGCATCGGGTGGGCAAGTCCTGCCTGTATCTGAAGCGGCTGGACAAGGTGGACGAGGCGGTGCTGGAGGAGTTGATCCGGGCCGGTCTGGCGGATCTGGCAAAGCTGTGGCCGGTCCATGCGGTCTGATTCTGTAACGGGGGGCCTTCGGGCAGGGCATCGAGCCCCGCCCGAAGGCGCTGACGCGGCGTGCCCCACCCGAGTCGCAAACTGGACAATGGCCGGGGCATGTGACAGGGAAGGGCCTCTCAAGGAGCCCCGAGATGCCTAACCACGCTGCGATCGTCACTACCCGTTTCGCCCCCTCGCCCACCGGCTGGATCCACGTCGGCAACCTGCGCACGGCGCTGATGAACTATCTGATCGCGCGCCAGAACGGCGGTCAGTTCATCCTGCGGCTGGACGACACCGATCAGGAGCGGTCAAAGCAGGAATACATCGACGGGCTGAAGGCCGATCTGGAGTGGCTGGGCATCCACTATGACCGCGTCGAACAGCAGTCCAAGCGGATGGCACGGTATGCCGAGGCGGCAGAAAGCCTTAAGGCGGCCGGGCGGTTTTATGAATGCTTCGAGACGCCGGTCGAACTGGACCTGAAGCGGAAAAAGCAGCTGAATATGGGGCGTCCGCCGGTTTATGACCGGGCAGCACTGGCCCTGACCGAAGATCAGAAGGCCGCCTACCGCGCCGAAGGGCGGCAGGGATATTGGCGCTTTCGCCTCGATCTGGAGCGGATCGAATGGGCTGACGGGATCATCGGCGACATCTCGATTGATGCGGCGTCGGTCAGTGACCCCGTACTGATCAAGGCGGACGGGCAGGTCTTGTATACCTTTGCCTCGTCGGTCGATGACGTGGATATGGGGGTCACCCATATCGTGCGCGGGGCGGACCATGTGACGAATACCGCGACGCAGATCCAGATCATGAAGGCGCTGGGCGGGGTGCCGCCGACATTCGCACACCACTCGCTGTTGACCGGACCGCAGGGCGAGGAATTGTCCAAGCGCCTGGGCGTTCTGTCCCTGCGTGACCTGCGCGCGCGGGGGGTAGAGCCGATGGCGCTGCTGTCGCTGATGGCGCGGCTGGGGTCGTCAAAACCGGTGGAACTGGCCGGGTCGATGGAGGATATCATTGCGGGGTTCGAGGTCGGGTCCTTCGGGGCCGCACCGACCAAATTCGACGCCGAGGATCTGTTCCCGCTGACCCGCCATCATGTGCAGGCGCTGCCTTTCGCGGCGGTGCAGGAGCGGATCGCCAGTCTGGGTGTGCCGGAGGCCGAGGCCGAGGGTTTCTGGAACGTCGCCAAGGGCAACATCACCGTGCTGGCCGATCTGGAGGGCTGGTGGACCCTGTTCCGTGACGGCGCTGATCCGGTGCTGGAAGACGGCGACCGCGACTTTGTGCGGCAGGCGCTGGCGCTGTTGCCCGCGCAGCCCTGGACCACGGCGACCTGGGGCGAGTGGACCGCTGTCGTCAAGGAGGCCACGGGCCGCAAGGGCAAGGACCTGTTCCGGCCGCTGCGCCGGGCGTTGACGGGCAGAGATGCAGGGCCCGAGATGGCCGATGTGATGCCACTTTTGCGCAAGGTTCCTGTAGTCTGAGCCTTTGGCAGGCACCGGGGGTTTCACACCCCCGGACCCCCGTGGGATATTTTTCCAGAGAGGAAGACCAAGGTTATGGCTGGTGCAAAGGCGAAGTTTGTCGAGGGGAACCTCTTTCGCCATGTGACGGTGATGGCGCTGACTGCTTCCGTCGGGTTGATGGCGGTGTTTGTCGTCGATCTGATCAACCTTCTGTACATCGCGATGCTGGGCCGGGCCGAACTGGCGGCGGCGGTTGGTTACGCGGGCGCGATCCTGTTTTTCACCACCAGTTTCGGCATCGGCATGTCGATTGCGGTGGGGGCTTTGGTGGCGAGGGCCTTGGGCGCGCGCGATCCGGCGGCGGCGCGGGAAAAAGCGACGACCGGCTTGGTGCTGGGCTTTGTCTTCGGGTCGCTGTTTGCCGCCGGGGTCTGGCTGACGCTTGGCCCGCTGGTCGCATTGCTTGGGGCCACGGGCGAGACGGCGGAACTGGCCGTGCATTTCCTGCAGATCGTCACTCCGTCACAGCCCCTGTTGATGGTGGGCATGATCGGCGGCGCGATCCTGCGCAGCCATGGCGACGCGCGGGCGGCGATGATGGCCACGGTCTGGGGCGGGGTGGTGACTGCCGCGCTGGACCCGGTGCTGATCTTCGGCTTTGGCTGGGAACTGACCGGGGCCGCGATTGCCAGCGTCGCAGCACGGGTGGTCATCGCAGTCATGGCCGTGCTGCCGATCCTGCGGAAATACGGCGGCTTTGACCGGGTTACCCCCGGGCAGGTCATGGCCGACATGAGCCCGATCTGGGCGATTGCCGTGCCCGCGATCCTGACCCAGGTGGCGACGCCGGTGGGCCAGGCCTTCATCACCCGGGCGGCCAGTGCTTACGGTGAGGCGGCGGTGGCAGGGATGGCGATTGCCGGGCGGCTGACTCCGGTGGCTTTCGGGGTGATCTTTGCCTTGTCCGGCGCATTGGGGCCGATCATTGGCCAGAACTTTGGCGCGGGCCGGATGGACCGGGTGCGGCGGGCGTTCTTTGACGGGCTGATCTTTACCGGGCTGGTGATCGTCTTCGTCTCGGCCTTGCTGTTTGCCTTGCGCGGGCCCATTGCCGATGCCTTTCAGGCGACGGGGTTGACGCGCGACATCGTCTATCTGTTCTGCGGACCGCTCGCGCTTTTATGGTTCTTCAACGGGGTGATCTTTGTCGCCAATGCCGTTTGCAACAACCTTGGCCGGCCGTTCTGGTCGACGCTGGTCAACTGGGGCCGCCACACGGTGGGGACCATTCCGCTGGCGATCTGGCTGGGCGGCGTCTGGGGGGCCGAAGGGGTGCTGATCGGGCAGGCTTTGGGCGGGGTCATCTTCGGGCTGGTGGCGGTCTGGCTGGCGCTGCGGGCTATCGGCGCGCCCGCCGCCTTGCCGCCGCGTGGTGGCCCGGTTCCCGTGGCCGAGGTCGAGCCCGTGACCGGCCCGGGCGAGCGGCGAGCCTGAGGCAGTGTCGCTGCCACATGGCATACTGTCGCATTCCGTTTTTCTCTTGCCGCCTTGCGGGGCGATAGGCTAACCATCAGGCGTCAGGTTCGGGAGAATCCGGCGGGCCCCCCAAGGCCCATCGGTGCCGAAGGAGCAACCGCCCCGGTAAACTCTCAGGCGCAAGGGACCGTTTCTGACGACAGACTCTGGAGAGTTCCCGGACAACCGGGACGCCGAAGGGATAACGATCTCAGGCGCGCCAAATGGCGCAAGGACAGAGGGGGCATCGCAGGGCAGGGATCAGCCTGTCTGACGGTGCCGGTATGCTCCGGCCAGTGATGGGAGGGCGGCAATGGCCGACCTTGAAGACGACGGGCTTGTGCTGTTGGGGCTTGATGGCCTGCACAAGGAACTGGGCGGCAAGATGGTGCCCTTTGCGGGTTACCGAATGCCTGTTCAGTATCCGGATGGGGTGCTGAAGGAACATCTTCACACCCGGACTGCGGCGGGGCTGTTCGACGTTTCCCACATGGGGCAGGTGATCCTGCGGCCCAAGGTCCGGCCAGACTCGGATATGGACGCGCTGAAGCTGGCGTTCGAGGCGCTCATGCCGGTTGATGTGCTGGGCCTTGGCGAAGGCCGCCAACGCTATGGCCTTTTCACCAATGATCAGGGCGGGATCCTTGATGACCTGATGTTCACCAACCGCGGAGATCATCTGTATGTTGTCGTGAACGCCGGATGCAAAGCGGCAGACATCGCCCATATGACCACCGGAATGCCGGGGGTTTCAGTGGAACCGGTGACCGACCGCGCGCTTTTGGCGTTGCAGGGTCCAGGGGCCGAAGCAGCTTTGGCGGCGCTGTTGCCGGGGGTCGCGGAAATGCGGTTCATGGATCACCGGGTGATCGGTGACATCTGGGTGTCACGCTCGGGCTATACCGGAGAAGACGGGTTTGAAATCTCGGTGCCGGATGCAAGGGCTGAGGGTTTCGCGCGCAAACTTCTGGCGCAACCGGGGGTGGCCCCGATTGGCCTTGGTGCAAGGGACAGTTTACGGCTGGAGGCGGGGCTTTGCCTTTATGGCCATGACATCGACACGACCACCAGCCCGGTCGAGGCCGGCCTGAACTGGGCGATCCAGAAGGTTCGCCGCACCGCGGGCGGGCGCGCGGGTGGATTTCCCGGCGCTGCGCGTATTCTGGCGGAACTGGCCGAGGGCCCTGAACGCCTTCGCGTCGGTCTGCGCCCAGAAGGCCGCGCGCCGATGCGCGAGGGGGTCGAGGTTTTCGCCCCGGATGGCACGCCGGTCGGCCGCGTCACCTCGGGCGGGTTCGGGCCAAGCGTGAACGCGCCGATTGCCATGGGCTATGTCGCCCGCTCTCATGCCACCATCGGCACCGCACTTCTGGGCGAGGTGCGCGGCAAGCGACAGCCCCTGACCGTCACTGACCTGATTTCCCATCCAACCAGCTACAAGCGTTGAGGCAATACGATGAAATATACCAAAGATCATGAATGGCTGCGCGTCGAGGGTGACCTTGTCGTCGTCGGCATCACCGAACATGCGGCGACCCAGCTGGGCGACGTGGTGTTCGTGGAACTGCCCGAACCGGAAACCGTGGTCGCCGAGGGTGACGAGGTTTGCGTCATCGAAAGCGTCAAGGCCGCGTCCGACATTCTGGCCCCGGTTGACGGCGAGATTGTCGAAGTGAACGCCAAGCTTGTCGACAACCCGGGCTTGGTGAACGAGGACCCGACTGGGGCCGCCTGGTTCTTCAAGATGAAGCTGGATGACCTGAGCGTTCTGGACGAGTTGATGGACGAGGACGAATATCAGGACCTGATCGGCTGATTTCTCGCGCCCGGTGTCGAGTGGTGCCGGGCAAAACTTTTCGAAAAGTTTTGCAAATTCCTTCCAAGGAATTTGTCCGCCCCCATGCCCGAGGTAAGCCATGACCTTCACCCCGACCGACTACAATCCCTATGACTTTGCCAACCGTCGCCATATCGGCCCTTCGCCGTCCGAAATGGCCGAGATGCTGGATGCGGTCGGCGTCCGGTCCCTGGACGAGCTGATCGACCAGACCGTCCCCGCCGCGATCCGGCAGAAACTGCCGCTGGGCTGGGCGCCTTTGGCCGAGCATGAATTGCTGGCGAAGATGAAAGAGGTGGCCGGGAAAAACCGGGTGATGACCCAGCTGATCGGGCAAGGCTATTACGGCACCGTCACCCCCCCGGCGATACAGCGCAACATTCTGGAAAACCCGGCCTGGTACACCGCCTATACCCCCTATCAGCCCGAAATCGCCCAGGGTCGGCTTGAGGCGCTCCTAAACTACCAGACGATGGTCTGCGACCTGACCGGCCTTGATGTGGCGAACGCGTCGCTTCTGGACGAGGCGACAGCGGCGGCCGAGGCGATGACCATGGCCGAACGGGTCGCGAAGTCAAAGATGAAAGCCTTTTTCGTCGACCGCTTCTGCCATCCGCAGACCATTGCGGTGATCCGCACCCGTGCCCTGCCTTTGGGCATCGAGATCATCGAAGACATGGTCGAAAATCTGGACCCTTCTAAGGTTTTCGGCGCGATTTTCCAGTATCCCGGCAGCTATGGCCATGTGACCGACTTTACCGACCAGATTGCCGCTCTGCATGCCGCTGGTGCCATCGGCGTGGTGGCGACCGACCTTCTGGCGCTGTGTCTGCTGAAAGAACCCGGCGCGATGGGGGCGGATATTGCCGTCGGCTCGGCGCAGCGCTTTGGCGTGCCGATGGGTTATGGCGGGCCGCATGCCGCTTTCATGGCGGTCAAGGATGCCCACAAGCGGCAGATGCCGGGGCGGATCGTCGGCGTGTCGATCGACGCGCAGGGCGGCAAGGCCTACCGGCTGGCGCTGCAAACCCGCGAGCAGCATATCCGTCGCGAAAAGGCGACGTCCAACGTCTGCACCGCGCAGGCTTTGCTTGCCGTCATGGCCAGCATGTATGCGGTTTTCCACGGGCCAAAGGGCCTGCGGGCGATTGCCGAACGGGTGCATTTCCTGACCCAGCGTCTGGCGCGCGCCTTGAAGGCGGCGGGGGCCAAGGTGTCTCCGAAAGCCTTCTTCGACACGATCACGGTCGAGGTTGGCGTGGGCCAGGCCGGCATCCTTGCGGCGGCGCGCAATGAAGGCCTGAACTTCCGCAAGATCGGCAATGACCGCGTCGGCATCAGCCTGGACGAGACGACCGATGAACGCGTGCTGGTGCGGGTCTTGAAAGCCTTCGGCATCGATGGCGTGCCACCCCACCGCGCCACGCTGGGCTTCCCCGAGGCGATGCTGCGCACGACCGACTACCTGTCCCATCCGGTTTTCCACATGAACCGGGCGGAATCGGAGATGATGCGCTACATGCGCCGCCTTTCGGACCGCGACCTTGCGCTGGACCGGGCGATGATCCCCTTGGGGTCCTGCACGATGAAACTGAACGCCGCGGCCGAGATGATGCCGATCACCTGGCCCGAGTTTGGCTCCTTGCACCCCTTTGCCCCGCACGATCAGGCGGCGGGCTATACCGAGGCGATCACCGACCTGTCGGAAAAGCTGTGCGAGATCACCGGCTATGACGCGATGTCGATGCAGCCCAATTCCGGCGCGCAGGGGGAGTACGCGGGATTGCTGACCATCCTCGCCTATCACCGGGCGCGGGGCGATCACCAGCGCAAGGTCTGCCTGATCCCGGTGTCGGCGCATGGCACCAACCCGGCCAGCGCGCAGATGGCGGGGATGGAGGTGGTAGTCGTCAAATCCGCGCCAAACGGCGACGTGGACCTTGAGGATTTCTTGGCACGCGCGGTCGCAGCGGGCGACCGGTTGGCGGCCTGCATGATCACCTACCCCTCGACTCATGGCGTCTTTGAAGAAACGGTCACGGAGATCTGCAAGATCACCCATGACCACGGCGGTCAGGTCTATATCGACGGCGCGAATATGAATGCGATGGTCGGGCTGGTGAAACCGGGCGAGATTGGCGGCGATGTCAGCCACCTGAACCTGCACAAGACCTTTGCCATTCCGCATGGCGGTGGCGGTCCCGGCATGGGGCCGATCGGCGTCAAGGCGCATCTGGCACCACATCTGCCGGGGCATCCTGAAACCGGCGGCGACGGGGCGGTATCGGCGGCTCCCTATGGGTCGGCAAGCATCCTGCTGATCTCATGGGCCTATTGCCTGATGATGGGCGGGCCGGGCTGCACCCAGGCCACGCGGGTCGCGATCCTGAACGCGAACTACATCGCGGCGCGACTTTCGGGCAGCTATCCGATCCTGTTCATGGGCAACAAGGGCCGCGTCGCGCATGAATGCATCCTGGACACCCGCCCCTTTGCCGAAGTGGGCGTGACCGTGGACGACATCGCCAAGCGTCTGATCGACAACGGTTTCCACGCGCCAACGATGAGCTGGCCGGTGTCGGGGACCTTGATGGTGGAGCCGACGGAATCGGAAACCAAGGCCGAGATCGACCGCTTCATCACTGCCCTGATGGCGATCCGCGAGGAAATCCGCGCGGTCGAGAAGGGCGAGATTTCGTCCGAGGATTCACCCTTGCGCCATGCGCCGCATACGGTTGCAGCGTTGATCACCGATTGGGACCGCAAATACAGCCGCGAGCAGGGATGCTTTCCACCCGGCGCGTTCCGGGTCGACAAATACTGGCCACCGGTTGGCCGGGTCGACAACGTCCACGGCGACCGCAACCTGATCTGCACCTGCCCGCCGGTCGAAAGCTATATGCAGGCGGCCGAGTAAAGGTAAAAGCACTTGGGCGGGGCCGTGAAATCCCTCGATGGGTTTCATGGCCCCTGCCAGATCAGGGCGCGGGTTTCGGGGCCGGGGTTCCCAACACGCTGCCGACACCGGTGCCGCTGGTGCGCGGCTTTGACAGATCCGGCACCTTGGGCGGTGGCGGGGTCTTGCCCGGGGTCAGGACCTTGCCACTGCCCCCACCGCTGTTCTGCGCCAGGCAGGTCTGGGCCAGCGCCAGCGCGTCGGGGATGCCCTGGACATCATAGCCGCCGTCGATCCCGATCCCCAGCATCCGCAGATACTGGCCGCTGACCAGAAAATCGACCGTTGGCTGGATGCCTTCCCAAGTGATCCCGGCAAAGTATTCGTCCCACGCCTCGCCGACGCCGGACCAGGGCAGGCCGGTTTCCATCATCATCTGCATGTCGAATTGCTCGCCGGTCTGGAACCGCACATCCGGGTGCGACAGCAGGATCGACAAGGTGTCGTTGGGGTAAAACCCAAGCCAAAGGGTCTCGTCGTTGGTATAGCCGACCGACACCGAGCAATAGGAAAACGCGCCCCGGTCATCGGTATAGGCGGCACCTGTCCAGTTCCCGGCCTCGAATTGCGAGCCGGGGATTTCCTCGGCGAAGGCTGGGGTCAGGGCGGTGGTGGCAGCAAGGCAAGCAGCAAGAACGATATGGCGCATGGCTGGATCCTGAGCAGGTTTCTGGGGGCAGAATGACAGCGGAAACCCCTTTCGCGCAAGTAAGGCTTTGCACGACCCGCCAAGTTGTTCACCGCTGCGTAACCTGCCAAGGAATCGCAACCCAGCAGCGGAGAATTGCGGCAAATCTGCCCAAGAAATGACACCCCGCGCACTTACTCTCATTACATTTCATTCGTCTGCCAGTGTTAACCGCTGACGGCGGCGTGTGTCACGCGGCAAAATCTGGGGAAGCAATCCATGCTGTTACGACGCAAGGTATCAACGATGCTGGCTGCTTTGGCATTTCTTGCCAGTGCGACGGCGGGTCTGGCAGAGAAAATCACGTTGAAAAGCAATGACGGCGCGGTCGTGATCACGGGCGAACTGATCAGCTTCGAGAACGGCTTTTATACAATCCGAAGCAATATGGGGATGATCGGTATCGTTGCTGACCGCGTGACCTGTTCCGGCGAAGCCTGCCCGGACACAACAGAGGTGACCCAGCCCGTTGCGCCCGCCGCAGTCGAACCCGTTGTAACGCCTGAGCCCGTTGTCGAGCCGGTTGTGGCCCCCGTTGCCGAAGTTGTCCCTGAACCGGTCGAAGTTATCGTCGCCGAACCCGTCGCCGAAGCTGTCGTCGTCGAACCCGTCGCCGCTGAACCCGTCCCTGTCGAACCGGTGTATGAGACTGTCGATCCGGCGACGATAGACTTTACTGTCAAGGGCTCGGACACGGTTGGCGACGAACTTATGCCGCTTTTGATCAAGGGGGCCGCGGAATCGCTGGGCGCGGTCGTCAAACGTAGCGAGGTTGGCGAGCGGCAGTCGGTCCACACCGCGCTTGCCGCCGAAGGGGCAGGCGATGCGCTGTTTTCCATCTTCCTTGAGGACAAGGGCTCCAGCACAGGATTCAAGGGGCTTCTGGACGGGTCGACCGCAATCGGCATGTCGTCGCGGGCAGTCAAAGCCGAAGAGGTGGCGGAATTCCTGGCTGCCGGTCTCGGTGATCCTGGCAGCTTTGAACAGGAACACGCTATCGCCATCGACGGGCTTTTGATCATCGTTCACCCCGAAAACATGATCGGTGGGCTTACCTTCGAACAGGTGAGTGGCCTTTTGTCCGGCCGGATCGTCAACTGGTCCGAAGTCGGGGGGGCGGACCTGCCTGTCACCGTCTACAGCCGCAACACCGAATCCGGGACTTTCTCGACGATCAATGACACTTTCCTCAAGCCATACTCGGTCGAACTAAGCCCGTCGGCGAATATCGTCTCGGGCAATGCGCAGTTGTCGGATGCGGTCTTTGCCGATCCCGGTGCCATCGGTTATGTCGGCTTTGCCTACCAAAAGGACACGCGGCCGGTTGATATCGTCTCGGACTGCGGCACCGTCGCAATCCCCAGTGCCTTTTCGGCGAAGACCGGAGAGTATCCGCTTCAACGCACGCTGTATCTGTATAACTCGCAAAACGAACTGCCACCGATGGCGGCTGCCCTGATCGACTATGCAACTTCGTTTGCGGCCACCCCTTTCGTCGAGAAATCGGGCTTTATCGGCTACAGCGTCGAAGCCGAATCCATGGCGCGCCGGGCGGAAATTCTGAGCGGCCAGATCGAGACGATGGAAAGCCCGTCGGAGAAGGCCCTGATGGCCGAGCTTTTCGCCGAACTGGGGGAATGGGAGCGGCTGTCCACCACGTTCCGTTTCAAGACCGGCTCGTCCAAACTGGAGAACCAGTCGCGGCGCGACCTGGAGCGGCTTGCGGCCTTCATCGCAGAAAACGGCGAAGGGCGTGAGTACACCTTCGTCGGCTTTACAGACTCGGATGGCCCGGTCGAAGCGAACCGGAAGCTTGGCCTTGAGCGCGCCGAATCCATGCGCGCCGAGTTGCAGGCGATCCTGGACCCGTCGCTGCTTGGCACGGTTTCGATTGACGCCAAGGGCTACGGTGAAGTGAACCCGGTCGGATGCAACACGGATTTCGCCGGGCAACGCCTGAACCGCCGGGTCGAGATCTGGATGCGCTGATCGTCAATGTCCGGCCAACCCGCAATGGCTTGACCCTGCCCGGTCATCCCGTTAGCGCTTGGCCGGACATGATTTCGCAGCGTTCCGCCCTTCTTTCCGGCTTCTCGGCCAGCCTGCCCATTGCGATGGGTTATTTCCCGATTTCCTTCTCTTTCGGCGTCGCCGCGACGCAGGGCGGCTTCTCCGTGATCGAGGCATTTTCCCTGTCCCTGATCATCTATGCCGGGGCGTCGCAGTTTCTGGCGCTGGCGCTTTTGACTTCGGGTGCACCCTTGCTGGTGTCGGCCTTCACCCTGATCGCGATGAACCTGCGGCATGTCCTCTACGGCCCCGCCCTGATGCGCGAGGCTGGGGACAAGGCCAGCACCCGCCATGCCTGGGCCTGGGCCTTCGGTCTGACCGATGAGGTCTTTGGTCAGGCGCTGGGTGCCCTGGCGCGCGGGCAAAAATTCTCCGAACCCTACATGTTCGGGCTTGGCATCGGGGCCTATGCCAGCTGGTTGTCGGGCACGGCGGTCGGGGCCTTTGCAGGCGGCGGCGCGCTGGACGGCTGGCCCGCGATCAGCGCCGGGCTGGGCTTCATGCTGCCCGCATTGTTTCTGGCGCTGCTCTTGTCGATCCTCAGCCGCCGGCAACTGCCGGTCATCGCGATTGCGGGTGCCGTGACTGTTGCCGCGACGCTGGTTATCAGTGCCACCAGCGGCATCCTTCTGGGCATGCTGGCCGGGGCGGTCACCGGGGTCTTGCGGCGATGAACACCGACCTCTTGATCGTCGCGCTTCTGGCCGGGGCCGCCAACTGGGCCTTCCGCGCCCTGCCGATCCTCTTGCGCACCGACCGCATGGCGCTGGGCGGCTGGCTGGAGCGGTTCCTGTCGGCCACCGGACCCGCCGCCATCGCCACGCTGTTTGTCGGCTCGATCCTGCCCGCGCTGACGCCCGACCTGATCCGGCTTTTGCCGCTGATCACTGGCGTCTCTGCCGTGCTGGGTGGCTGGCTTGCCACCCGCTCGGTCGCACTGGCCACGCTGGCCGGGGCGATTGCCCATGGCGCGACGGTCTGGATGATCGGCTAAAGCGGGTTGCAAGCCGGGGCCGCATCGGCGACCATGCATGCCATCCAGGAGAAACCCCATGCTTGAGATTAGCCCGCAGAAAGTGGTGCAAGTGATCTTTCTTGCCCGTGAAGGGGCGGCCGGATCGGCCGAACTGCACGCCTTCATCGACGGGATGAACGACGAGGAAAAGCCCCAGTTGACCGCCATCGCCTGGATCGGTCGTGGCGCGTTCGAGCCCGAAGATTTCGCCGAAGCCCTTGCCACCGCGGTATCCGAAGCGACAACACCGACCGCCGATTATCTGATGGGAATGCCGCATCTGGCTGAAAACCTTGAGGCTGGGTTGGATGCGCTGGGTGTCGATGTGTCGGGCGAAGAAGAAGATTTCCTGTAAGCTGCAAGGCCCCGTTCGCCTGCGATTTCTTGACAATTCTGGACCTTTGGACCAGAAAACTTGCAGGCCTTTGGGGCAGTAGCTCAGTTGGGAGAGCGCGTCGTTCGCAATGACGAGGTCAGGGGTTCGATCCCCCTCTGCTCCACCATAGACCACTGAAACCATTCCATAGTTCGGAGCAATTTTCGGCGTATGTGCCTGCATCGTTCCCTAAGCCAAAGTGCTTGGGAAAGCGATCAGCGGCTACAAGCGGTCGCC